>OASP01000007.1_pt1 | contig 309597 bp, 229 predicted proteins | sample 1501141 | NCBI WGS metagenome assembly OASP01 (sample SAMEA2579915, study PRJEB22360) | human gut metagenome | biome: human gut; feature: human-associated habitat; material: faeces | place: Denmark | collected 2008/2010
ACTGCACCTTCAGATGTCAGATTATGTCCAACATTTGGGGTGCAGTTCATTACGCCGCATCCGGCGGTTATGCGCTGATGCCTGATGCGGCGCGGGCGCGTCTTATCATGCCTGGAAGTCTGCGCCCGAATCGTAGGCCGCCTCCGCTATATTAACTGGCATTGGCAAATTACTCGTCACTACCTTTATTCATGTTTTTTTGGTCTTCATCCGGATAATGTTTTTTTAGATATTCCAGGACGTTTTTATTGACCTTGTGTTGCGTATACACCCACCCTTTCCAGTAATCAGGCTGGTCCAGGTAAACTTCTGGCGGAATGGTGAAATCAGAAAGCGTTAACCATTCGGCTAACAGATCGGGGTTTCGTTTCTGGATTAACTGCAACAGCATAATCAGTGACATAGCTGAGGCAGGAGCCGTACTATCGCCACTTAAATATTTCCACACTGTTGACCGGTTCGAACGAAAAAGGATCGGTAGCAATGCCCGGTCCAGATTCATTTCATTAAAAATCTTCTCAAATTCATTCATTTAAATTTTCCTGCCTGGCGTAAACCTCTTAAAAATTGAGATTTATCAAAGAAACGCATTTTAGCACACATCAGGAACCGGTTCACGTTTAGTCCAGAAACAGAATTTATTTCGCTTATCAAAACAAGTCTTTACTCTTTTTTACATTGAAAGAGCACAAAATGATTTTCGATTTTATTTATATAAGAAACATTTTTTGTTTCTTATTGGTTGTGTTTACGCTTACACCAGACAAAAATGCGCTTTACATCACACAAATGGCGGCGTAGATTTCGATTAAATTGCAACGCAGTTTATTTCTTAAAACAATATTATTTGTTTCTTATAGAAACATTAATGCGACTTATTTTGAACAAGAGAAAATGAATGAAAACTGTAAACGTAGCTTTACTGGCACTCATAATTTCAGCAACATCCAGCCCTGTTGTTTTAGCTGGTGATACCATTGAAGCGGCGGCAACAGAGCTTTCAGCCATTAACTCTGGCATGTCGCAATCGGAGATTGAGCAGAAGATTACCCGCTTTTTAGAACGCACAGACAACAGCCCCGCTGCGTATACCTATTTGACTGAACATCACTACATCCCTTCTGAAACACCTGATACCACTCAGACTCCCACTGTCCAGACAGATCCTGACGCAGTACAAAAAACCGTTGCCGCTACAGGTGATGTACAGACAACCGCCCGTTATCAGAGCATGATCAACGCCCGACAGTCTGCGGTAACTGATGCCCAGCAAACGCAAATTACAGAGCAACAGGCGCAGATCGTAGCCACACAAAAAACGCTCGCCGCGACTGGAGATACGCAAAATACTGCGCATTATCAGGAGATGATTAATGCCAGACTGGCGGCTCAAAATGAGGCTAATCAGCGCACTACCACGGAACAAGGGCAGAAAATGAATGCACTGACAACCGATGTGGCAGCACAACAGCAAAAAGAAAGGGCTCAATACGATAAACAAATGCAAAGTCTGGCGCAGAAGTCTGTCCAGGCACATGAGCAAATTGAAAGTCTGAGACAAGATTCCGCACAAACGCAGCAACAGTTAACCAACACGCAAAAACGGGTCGCAGATAACAGCCAACAAATTAACACGCTCAATAACCATTTCGATTCTCTGAAAAACGAAGTTGAGGACAATCGTAAAGAAGCCAATGCGGGAACTGCATCTGCCATCGCTATCGCCTCACAACCACAGGTGAAAACCGGTGACTTGATGATGGTGTCAGCGGGAGCGGGAACGTACAACGGTGAATCTGCGGTGTCTGTAGGAACATCTTTTAATGCCGGAACGCATACGGTACTTAAAGCAGGTATTTCTGCGGATACACAATCTGATTTCGGTGCGGGTGTCGGCGTGGGATATTCGTTCTAATTTTAACAGCAATTTCTTATTCGCAATTTTCCGTACATTATTTAAGGTTAACAATGATGAATAGCTCCATTAAATCGTTTTCCCTGCTGGCGGTTATATTACTGGCTGGCTGTAGTTCACCCACTTCCCGCATCGCAGATTGCCAGGCGCAGGGCGTCAGCCATGACACCTGTTATCTCGCAGAACAACAGCGTCAGGCGGCTATTTTAAGTGCATCAGAAGCGCAGGCATTTAAAAATGCAGAAGCCGCACAACATGCCCAGGCCGCTAAAAAATCTATTTATAAAGGATTTGGCATGACCTTTAGAATGAGCAGTAAGAACTTTGCTTATCTCAATGATTCATTATGTGCAATTGATGAAGACAATAAAGATGCCACTGTTTATCAGTCAGGTCTTTATAACGTCATTGTTTATCATCACACAGGAAAAGTCGCCTTAATGAAGGAAGGTCAATTTGTGGGTTATTTAAAATGAAGGAGCAAAGGAAAATACCCCTGACGCATATTATGATTATCGGTGCGTTTATTTTTGCCTTCTTGCAAGTAGTATTATTAGCCTCCCTGGTTCACGCTGTGAATGTTAACAACGAAATCCAGGAAGGCTTATTTCAGTCGGGGCGCATTATGGTAGAAAGTTTGCAGCATATTCTTTCGGTGCAAACGGGGATTAACTGATTTTCACCCCGCCCGATGATGACAGCAGCCGGAGAGATTTTCGATAATCGGGCAGTCGGCGCTGTCATCGCCAGGGCAGGCATTCGCCAGCGCCAACAGCTGGTTGCGCATGGATTGCAGCTCCTCAATGTGCCGTTCGATCTCCGCTACCTTCTCCAGCGTGCGCCGTTTTACATCGGCACTGTGACGCTGCGGATCGTTAAACAGATTCACCAGCTCGCCGCTCTCTTCCAGGTTAAAGCCCACCTGGCGCGCCTGGCGCAGTAAGGTCAGTTCGTTGAGATGCTGCTGCGTGTAGGTTCGATAACCATTTTCGCTGCGCATCGGCGGCGTCACCAGCCCCTTCTCTTCATAGAAGCGAATGGCTTTGCTGGTCAGGCCGGTAATTTTTGCTACATCGCTAATGTTCATCGTTCGCGCAACGCCTCCTGTGCTTTATTAAAGGGTTTCAACAGATAATCCAGCACGCTTTTTTTGCCGGTGCGGATATCGACCGTCGCCACCATACCGGGGAATATCGGAAACTGCTGTTTATGTTTATTTTCCAGATGGTTGCTGAAAGTGCGAATGTACACCCGATAGTAATAAACATCGCGCCGCACTTCATCCTGCACGGTGTCTGGTGATATCACCGCCACTTCTCCCGGCAGGCCGCCGTAGATGGAGTAGTCGTAAGCGGTTATTTTCACCAGCGATTTTTGCCCCGGATGGATAAATGCCACATCGCGCGGGGAGATTTTTGCCTCAATCAGCAGTTGCTCATCCAGCGGCACGATGGTCATCAGTTTACCACCGGGGGCAATAACGCCGCCAACCGTGGTGACGTCAATGTCCTGAACAATGCCACGTACCGGCGCGGTAAAGTTGAGCCGGGTGAGAGAATCTTCCCGCCCGCGGATCACCGAACGCTGGGTTTCTACTTCCGCATTGGCTTTCGCTAACTCTTCCCGCGCCTGTACGTAGTATTGCGTGCGCACGTCGCTGAGTTTGTTTTCCAGTTCATTGGCCTGGCGTTGCAGGCGCAGCACTTCGACGCTGCTCGCCGCCCCCTGTTTGACCAGTGGCTGGGTCATCGCCAGTTCGCGGTTGACCAGGCTAATCCCCTGCGTCAGCCCGGTGGTGGCTTTGTTCAGCCCATCGCGGCGAGTGTTGTACAACGCCGTTTCCGACTCGATAAGTTCGGGGAATTTATTCAGTTCGTCAGGGAAGACCAGCGGTTTATTACTCACTTCCGCCCGCAGCCGCGCCGAGGTTGCCAGCGCCGCGTACAGCCGCGACATTGCTTCCTGGACGTCGGATTCCGTTTTGGTGCGGTTAAGCTGCGCCAGCGGCTGGCCCTGTTCAACAATATCGCCAACCTTGACGTCGAGATGATACAGAATTCCGCCTTCCAGCGACTGCACCACCTGTTCGCGCCCGGAGGGTTCTACCGTGCCGCTGCCGGTGGTGACTTCATCAAGCTGGAAGTACCACGCCCAGCCGAGAAAACAGAGCAGCATCACAGCGGTAACGCGTACCGCCAGCGCCGAACGCGGCAAGCGGGGTTCAGTCAGGCCACGGTTGTATTGCAGTTGTCCGTTCATGCGGCAGACCCCTTATTCTTCTCCTGCAACACCACCCGTCGCGCCGTGGGTTCGCTCTGTTCACGCAAAATGGCCTCTTTCGCGCCATCCATCACAATCCGCCCCTGATCCATCACGATAATGCGGTCCACCAGTTGCAGCATCGCCGTGCGGTGAGTGGCGATAATCAGCGTGCGATGGCCAATCCACTGTTTCAGTTGTTCGATTAAATGCGCTTCCGCCATTTCGTCCAGCGAGGCGCTGGGTTCATCGAGCAGCACGATATTGGGTTGAGAGATGAGCAGCCGCGCCAGCAGCAGCGTTTGCCGCTGACCACCAGAGAGGCCAAATCCCCCTTCCTGAATCATGTAGTTGAGGCCGTTTTTCTGCTTCTGCACAAACGGCAGCGCCCCGCTGAGGGTTAATGCGCGTTCGATATCTTCATCGCTGGCTTCCGGCATCCCCATCGTCAGGTTTTCCCGCAGCGAACCGAAAAAGAGTCTCCCGGTCTGGCTCAGCAGCCCCATGTCGCGGCGCAGATCCGCCGGATCAAGCTGACCGATGCTGATGTTATCCAGCAGCACCTGCCCCTGCTGGGCGATACGCATTCCGGCGAGCATTTGCAGTAGCGTTGATTTACCCGCGCCGTTGCGCCCAAGAATGGCGATTTTCTCTCCGGCCTGAATGTTGAGTTTGCCAATCGCCACATCGGCAATTTTCTCTTCTTCGTCGTAATAAAAGATAGCGTTGCTGAACTGATAATTGCCGTGTAGCACCGCTTTATGCACCAGTTTGCCGTGCTCCGGCTGATCCACCGGGCGCTTCATCAGTTCATCAAGTCCGTTGCGCGCCACTTTCGCCTGCTGCCAGCGCGAGAGCACGCCAGATATCTGCGACAGCGGCGCGATGGTGCGCGAAGCCAGGATCGTCGTCCCGACCAGCGCGCCGGTAGTCATGTCACCGTTCATTACCATAAAGCAGCCCACCAACAGCACCACGACGTAGACGATGGATTGCACTTCCTGCGTCCAGGTGAGCAGTAGCCCGGTGAGAAAACGTTGCTTCATGCTGATGGACGAGGCCACGTCGTTAGTGTGATTCCACTGATTCTGAAAACGCTGTTCAGCGCGCAGCAGTTTAATGTCTTCAATCGACTGCACGGCTTCCACCAGCGTAGCGTTACGCACCGCCGACTCGCGCATCCCTTCGTTCGCCAGCCGCGCCAGCGGGCGTTGTACCAGCAGGCCGGGGATCACCAATAACGGCAGCGCCAGCAAAACCACCAGCACCAGCCAGCCGCCAATCATCCACAAAATAAAGACAAACAGCAGGAAGAACGGCAGATCCGCCACTGCACCAATAGTGGTGGAGGTGATCAGCTCCCGCACCGATTCCAGTTCGCGGATCTGCGAGATAAACGATCCGGTGGATTTCGATCGCACGTTATTTTTCAGCCGTAATGCGTGACCAAAAACGCGATCCGAAATGCGCAGATCTGCCCGCTTACCAATCACATCGGAAAGGTGCGTGCGCACCATGCGCATACAGAATTCAAACAGGATCGCCATCATCACCCCGGCGAACAGCACCCACAGCGTCGGGTAGGACTGCGCCGGAACGACGCGGTCGTAAACCTGCATCGAGAAAATCATCGCCGCCAGCGCCAGCACGTTCGCCACCAGCGAGGCCAGCATAATATCGCCGTAACGCCGCCAGTCCTTCAGCGAGAGATTCCAGAACCAGTTCGCCTGATACGGGCGAATGTAGTCATCTACCCGCGCGTCAGGGATGGCGCTGAGCGGGCGCAGCAGCGCCAGTTCAACGATTTTATCCTCAACATCCGCGACGTTAAGCGTGGTTTCCAGCCCTTCGTCACCGCTGAACTGAACGCTGATATTGTCGTGATTGTCGCGGCGGGTGATCACGCCAATCTGCTGATTATCAAACACCGCAATCAGCGGCAGCCGCCAGGGGTTAAGCGAATCAGCGGAAAACTCCACCAGCCGCAGCCCCATTCCCAGTTGCCGCGCCATGTCGGTGAGCAACTCTTCCCGCTTACTGTCGCGCTCCCAGTTGACGGTCGCGCGCACGTTCTCCTGGGAAAAATCGAGGCGGTAATAACGCGCCACGGCGATCATCGCCTCCAGCCAGGCTTCCACGGACTGGGCATTTTTTTTCATTATCTACACCACCATCAGCTGATGATTCGCCAGCAAAGTGGCAAGGTCGGTATGCACGCCCGTCAGCGTGACCACGTTAGTTGCCGCAAAAGTGCCGCCCGTGCCGTCGCGGTCGATCTGCACGATGGTGTCGCTGCCGCTCTGGGTGACTTTGACAAAATCACCGATGTTTCCGGCCTGCGCATCCAGCGTTGCCACGCCGTTGACGTAGCTGGCTTTGCCGTTGCCGGTGTAGCCGCTGCCCTGTAACAACTCGCGGATATCAATGCGATCGGTGTCGGCGGTGCCTTCCCATGTCCCTACCGTAAAGCCATTCACCACGTCTGAGCCGTTGCCGCCGGTCGCGTCGCTGGCGTTGAGCAGTTTATAGAGCAAGGTGTCGTGGCCGCCGTTGCCGATGTTGAGCGTGTCGTTACCGCCGCGCCCTTCCAGTTGGTTATCGCCGCTGCTGCCGGTCAGAGTGTCGTTAAAATTCGAGCCGGAAATACCTTCAATATTCGTGAATGTTGAGGTGTTAAAGCCGGTGGCCTGCGCGGCGGTGCTGCTTAAGTTCGCGGTCACGCCCACCGTCGAGAGGCGGAAATCAACCACGTCCATCCCGCCATTCGCCAGCCACGTTCCGGTGCCGGAGTTGTACACCCAGCCGCCGGAGCCGTCGTAAGTGTCGGTGCCTGCGGTGGCAAAGAAGGTGTCGTTATAGCCCGTGCCGACGAACTTGCCATTGTTGCTCGCGGTGCCTGCTTCGGCGCTGAGGTCGTAAGCGTGAGTGGCATCGGTGGCCTGTAAGCCGCCCCAGCTGGTGTTGACCGTCTGGTCGATATTGCTGGCGGTGGTGCCAGTGGATTTGATCAGCACCGCGTTGTAGGTTTCTCCGGCATTCAGCCCGTAGAAGTTGACCAGCGCCGAGGTGTCGTTAACCCCCATCCCCGACTGCGGGTTAATGATTTGCGTGGCGACCAGCACCCCCGCCGAGTTGTACAGTTTTACGGTATTGCCGTAATAGACGTTAATGCCGTTGGGATCGGTGATGCGCAGGTGTAGCGAAGTGCCGTAGCTCACCGTGTTGGTGTTGCGGATCAGGAACACGCTGCCCGACTGTTTGGTCACCAGTACATCCACCGCGCCGTCCCAGTCGTAGTCCATTGCCGCCACGCCGCTGGTGGTACCGCTCTGGCTGCCGCCGAGGGCCGATTGTGTCCAGTTGCTGGCACCACCAACGTTGGTGTAAAGATACGATTGTCCGGTCTGGGCGATACGGGCGATATCCATCAGGCCGTCGTGGTTCCAGTCCACCGCCACGCTAAACTGGCTGGCGTAGGTGGTTGCCGTTGCGCCCACCGCCACCGGACTGCCCAGCACGCCGTTGGTGTTGAATAACAGGGAGCCGTAGTTAGCTCTTCCCTGGCTGGCGGGCAGGAAGAGATCCATATCGCCATCACCATCGAAATCCGCCCAGGTCATGGAGACAGACGTCGAGTTACCACCGCTGCCCGCCGTGCTGAGGAAGGTGTTAATGGTGTTCTGCCCCCAGACAAACGTCCCATTCCCCTGGTTGATGAGCGAAGATAGCGTGTAATAGTTGTTCAGGTTATAGGTGTGCTGAACCAGGTCGATCCTGCCGTCATTGTTCAGATCGACGCCAGAACCTTCGTTGAGCGAAAGATACCCCGTCACCGCCCCGCCCACCGTGGCGCTACCGCCGCTGTTCGACGTGGTGGAGTTACCTACCAGCGTACCTGCGTTGTTCCACAGGAAGGTGTTGGAGTCCGGCCCGCCCGCGTCGCCAATCCAGAAGTCGAGATAGCCGTCGCCCTCTTTATCAAATGCCACAATCGAGCCGTACCACGTCAGGGTGCCGACGGTGACCTGAATAGCGCTGGAAAAGGTGCCATCGCCGTTATTGGTAAAGCCGTTGATATAGCCTGTACCGTAGTCATCACGGGTGATAAACAGATCGCCCGTACCGTTACGGTCGTAATCGGCGATGGAGCTGGTGGCATAGTTGTTGCCGCTCTGATACAGCGTCAGCGCGGTCTTCGACCAGGTGAGTGGGTCAGTCGATTGCATTACCTGCTGGTTTGCCAGCACCGTCCACATCCCGTGCGAGTCGAGGCCGTAGGTCAACCCCCAGGCGGTGGTTTTGCTGGCGGTAGTCCAGGTCGGTGTGTAATCAATCGCCGCGTTAACCGTCACCGTGCCGTTGCTAATATTGGCGTTATTGCCGTTACCCGCCGAACTTTTTACCTGCGCAGTAACGGTATAGGCGGTCGCGGAAACTGTCAGCGCATCGGTATCCGGCAACTGTACATACCAGGTGTTGTGCGCCGGATCGACTACCACCGCACCGCCCGGTTCAGAGGTGTAAGTTTTGCCGTTGATCACCACTTCAACATACTGCCCGCTGGCGAGTGCCGCCGTGATCACCCCGCTGATAATCGGCGTAGTATCGCGCGTGGTCTGGCTGGTGATTTGCGCCAGCGTGGTCGGAATAGAGGTATCGACCGTCAGGACAAAATCACTGGAGGAGGTGATATTCCCCGCCAAATCCACCACTCGCGCGCTGTAGGTGTAGGCACCGCTGACCAGCCCGCTGTCGCTGTAGGTCCAGTTCAGCGCGCCGACCATCGTCACCGCGCCTAACAGCAGGCCGTTGCGGTAGAGGTAAACCACTTCACCGCTGGCAAGCGGCGCGGAGAGCACGCCGTTCAGCAATGGCGTAGTGTCGTCGGTGGCCTGCGAACTGCTTAATGTCCCCTGCCGCTGCCCGACATCATCGGTATACGACACAATGGTCGGCGTGGCGGTAGGGTTAATCGTATCGACCACCACCGTTTTCGACACCACCGGGCCGGTGTTCCCCGCCAGATCCAGCACCCGCACCTGATAAACATAGCTGCCGTCGGTCAGCGTGCGGCTGTCAGTGTAGGTCCACTGCGTGCCGTTGGTGGTGAGTGTGATCCAGGTCGCGCCGCCATCGAGGCTAATCTGCGCCACTTCGCCGCTGGCAAGCCCCGCCCCCAGCGAACCGGTTAGGGTGAGCGTGGTGTCACTGGTGATAAAGTCAGTTGCCGAACTCCCCGTGTCGGTGCTGATGCTGGCGATGGTCAACACCTGCGCCGGGTTAACGGTGTCGATCTGCGCCGACTGGCTGCTGGTTGCGCCAACGTTACCCGCAAGATCGACCACCCGCACCTGCCAGGTCGTCGTGCCATTCGTTAGCGTGCGTCCGTCAACGTAACTCCAGTTCAGGCCGTCTGCCGCCAGCGTTACGTTCACCCAGGTTGCGCCGTTGTCGGTACTGATTTGCGCGAACTCGTTAGCGCCGAGCGCCGCCCCCAGCACGCCGCGCACGGTAAGCGTGGTGTCGCTGGTAATAAAATCGCTGCTGCTGGCTCCGGTGTCATCGCTGATACCGGTAATGGTGATGCTTTTCGCCGCTTCCGGGCTGGTGGTATCGACCACCACGTTTTGCGTCGCCGTCTGCCCGACGTTCCCCGCCAGATCCACCACCCGCACCGTGTAGTTCCAGGTGCCGTCGGTCAGTGTGCGACCATCGGCATAGCTCCAGCTGGTGCCGATAACGGTTAAGGTGGTCCAGGTAACGCCGCCGTCGAGGCTGATTTGCGCCCGTTCATCGGCGGCAAGCGCCGCTCCGAGCGTACCGCGCACGGTAAGCGTAGTGTCGCGAGTAACGAAATCGCTGCTGCTTAACCCGGTGTCATCGCTAATGCCCGCAATGGCGATGGTTTTGCTCGCCAGCGGCGCGGTGGTATCCACGGTGACTATCTGGCTGGCAGTCGCGCCGATATTTCCGGCGGTGTCGATCACCCGCACCTGATAGTTGTAATTACCGTCGCTCAGCGTCCGCCCGTCGAGATATGTCCAGGTCAAACCGCTTACCGAAAGATTCTGCCAGGTGGTGCCGCCATCAATGCTGATTTGCGCGAACTCACCGGCAGAAAGCGCCGCCCCCAGCGTGCCGCTCACCGCAAGCGTGGTGTCGCTGGTGACAAAATCGTTAGCGATCAAGCCCGTATCGGTAGTGATTGCGCTAATGGCGATGGTTTTCACCGCGGGATCTGGCGCGATGGTGTCGATCACCACATTCTGGCTGTCGGTGGCACCGACGTTGCCCGCCGCGTCAATCACCCGCACCTGATAGAGATAGTTGCCATCGGTCAGCGTGCGGCTGTCGTTATAGCGCCAGGTCGTGCCGGTAACGGTAAGCGTGGTCCAGGTTACGCCGCCGTCGATACTGATTTGCGCCGTCTCGTTACTGGCAAGCGCGGCGGTGAGGGAGCCGTTGACCACCACCGGACTGACGCTGGTGATAAAGTCGCTGGCGCTAAGGCCAGTGTCGGCTTGCAGGGAATCGATATTAATGCCCATCGCCGGGGCGCTGAGATCGACAGTAATGGTGTGATTGCTGCTGCCGGTGTTGCCGATAGCGTTGCTCACCGAGGCGTTAATCACGTAGGCGTTGCCGTCCGCCAGCGCGGTGACATCGGCGCTGCCGAGGGTGTAATTCCAGCTACCGCCGGTCTGTACCGTGGTGGTGTAGGTTTTGCCGTTTAAGGTCAGGGTCAGCGTCTGCCCGACTGGGGCGGTGGTGGTGCCGCTGATAACCAAAGACGAGCCGTGTTCCGCCGCATTCACCACATCATCACCTGCAAAGGTGTTGATGGTGACAGTAGGCACATCGCCATTCAGCGTCACGCCACGGCTGGCGCTGCCGGGGTTTCCGGCCTGATCGCTAACCGTCGCGCTAATGGTGTAGCTGCCGTCGCTTAATCCGGCAAACTGCTGCGCCGGAATAAACACCGACCAGCTTCCGCCGCTGCCGACCGTTGCAGTCCAGCTCTGACCGTTAAAGGTGACGGTCACCGTCTGGCCCACTTCAGCGGTGGTGGTACCGCTGATGGTCTGCCCGGCAAGCTGCTCGGCGTTGTTGATAATATCGTCACCCGCCACCGTGGCGATGGTCACCGTGGGCGCAACGGTATCGACGGTCAGGGCGTGCGTGGTTTGACCGGGATTGCCCGCGCGATCGTTCACGCTGGCGGTAATAGTCTGCGCGCCCTGCCCGAGCGCGGCCAGATCCGCCGCAGGCACGTTAAGCGCCCAGGTGCCATTGGCGGCAACCGTGGCGGTATAGGTTTTGCCGCCAAAGGTGACGGTGACCGTCTGCCCTACTTCCGCGCTGGTCGAGCCGTTAAGGGTTAACGGCTGCTGTTGTTCGGCGGCGTTGAGTCGGTCGTCCGTCGAAACGGTGTTGATGCTGATAACCGGCGCGGTGAGATCCACCGCCACGCTGCGTGAGGCCGTGGCGCTGTTTCCGGCACTGTCCTGCGCGGAGGCGCTAACCGTATAGCTGGTGCCATCCGCCAGTGCCGCAACGTCTGCCGCCGGCACATTCACGCTCCAGCTCCCGTTGCTCTGAATGGTAGCGCTGTAGCCTTTGCCGTTAAGCAACACGGTCACCACTGTACCTGCGGCAAAGTTCGTTCCGGTGCCGATCAGGGTCAGCGCACTGCCCGCTTCGGCGGCGTTAATAATATTATCGCCGCTGATGGTGCTGACCGAGAGCGACACTGCCGCCGTGTTCACCTGCACGTTGTGCGTCTGCGTGCTGCTGTTGCCTGCGCTATCGGTGACAGTGGCGCTGATAGTCACTGTGCCGTCCGCAAGGCCGGAAATCACGCTGGCAGGCACGCCAACGCTCCAGTTGCCGCTGGCATCGGTGCTGGTGACATACTGCTGCCCGGCGATGGTCACCACCAGGCGGTCGCCCGCCACCGCGCCCGTGGCGGTGCCACTGATAATCTGCGCCTGAGTGTGTTCGACGTTGTTAATCACATCATCGCCCGCCACGGTGTTGAAACTGATGACGGGCGCGGTGGTATCGACGGTCACACCTTTGCTGGCGCTGCCAGGGTTACCCGCCTGATCGCTGACCGTGGCGGTCAGAGTGTAGCCGTTATTGGCAAGCGCGGTTAAGTCGCTGGCGGGCAGCGTTAAGCTCCAGCTGCCGTCTGCCTGCACCGTGGTCTGGTAGTTAGTGCCATTAAGCGTGACGGTGAGCGTCTGCCCGGTTTGCGCCGTGCTGGTGCCGGACACCGTTACGCCCGCCGCCGCTTCGCTGGCGTTGATGATGTTATCGCTGGCAATGGTGTTGATGGTGACCGTTGGCGCGGCGCTATCGACGCTGTATTCGTGCGTTGCCGTGGCGCTGTTGCCGTTGACGTTAGTCACCCGCACCTGGGCGCTGGCATCGCCGTCACGCAGGGTCGCCATATCCGCCGCCGGAACGGTGGTGCTCCAGCTACCGTTTGCCGCCACCGTGGTGGTGTAGGTTTTACCGCCAAAAGTAATGGTAACGGTTTGCCCCGCTTCGACACCGGACGTGCTGCCGGAGAGCGTTAGCGCCGCGCCTTTTTCGGCGGCGTTAATCACATCATCGCTGGTGATGCTGTTCATGCTGATGGCAACGGTAGTGAGATCAATAGTCAGCGGATGGGTAATGCTGGTTTGCGTTCCGGCACTGTTTGCGCCGCTAACGCTAATATTCAGCGTTCCCGCAGGCCAGTTGCTGACATCCGTCGCAGGAACGCCGACGCTCCAGCTACCGTTCGCCAGCACCGTGGCGGCGTAAGTTTGATTATTTATCACTACGGTCAGCGCCGTGCCCGCCGCAAAACCGGAACTGCTGCCAGTAATCACCTGCGCCTGAGCGTGTTCGATAATATTGACCACATCATCGCCCGCGACGGTATCCACCCGCAGGCCGGGTAGACTGGCATCGATGGTGATATCGCGCGTGCCGCTACCGGTGTTGCCAACGGCGTTGGTCACCGAGGCGTTAACCGTTAACTCACCGTTACCCAGCGCCTGCCAGTCGGCGGCAGGTACGCTCACATTCCAGCTTAAATCAGCCTGGACGGTGGCGGTGTAAGTTTTACCGCCCAGTTCAACGGTGACGGTGCTGCCCGCCGCCGCACCGGTTACCTGGCCGCTGATAGTTTGCGCGCTGCCTGCTTCTGCGGCGTTAATAATATCGTCCGTCGTTACCGGATTAATGGTGACGCCCGGTAGCGCGGTATTGACCTGCACGTTATGGCTGGCGGTGCTGCTGTTTCCCTGGGCGTTGGTGACGCTCGCCGTCACGCTGTAGGTGGCTTCGCCCAGCGCACTGACAGCCGAGGCGGGCACGGTTACGCTCCAGTTGCCGGAGGCGTCGGTAGTGGCGCTGTAGTTTTGTCCGTTCAGCGTAACGGTGATCGCCGTACCCGCAGGTTGATCGCTGGTGCCGGAAAGCGCCAGATCGGATCCTTTTTCCATCGCGTTGATCACATCATCGCCCGCGATGGTGTTGATGCTAATCACTGGCGCGCTGAGGCTGACGGTCACGGTGCGGCTGGCGTCGTCGCTGTTGCCTGCCCGATCGCTGACGCTGGCGGTGATGGTCTGCGCACCGCTACCGAGTGCCGCAACATCCGCCGCTGGAACGCCAACGCTCCAGTTGCCGGAGGCATCCAGGGTGGTGGTGTAGGTTTTGCCGTTGAGCACAACGCTCACCACATCGCCCGCTTCCCCGCCCGTGCTGGTGCCGGAGATCACCAGCGCCTGCGCATGTTCGGCATCGTTGATAATGTCATCGCCCGCCACAGTGTTAATGGTGAGAACCGACGCGGTGGTGTCTACCGCCAGATTATGGCTGGCGCTGCCGGGGTTGCCCGCTTTGTCGTTGACCGTGGCGCTGACGGTGTAATTGCTTGCGCTCAGCGCGCCTAAGGCTGAAGGGGGAACGCTGACGCTCCAGCTACCGTCTGCCTGCACATTACCGCTGTAGGTTGCGCCGTTAAGGGTGACGGTGACCGTCTGCCCGGTTTCGGCGGTGCTGGTGCCGCTGATGGTGAGCGGGCTTCCCGCCTCCGTGGCGTTAAGAATATCGTCGCTGGCAATGGTGTTAATGGTGAGCGTCGGCGCGCTGGCGTCAACGCTGTACGCATGGGTCGCCGAGGCGCTGTTACCGCTCGCGCTGCTAACGCTGGCCTGCACGTTCGCCGCGCCGTCTGGCAGAGTTGCCAGATCTGCCGCCGGAACGTTCACACTCCAGCTTCCGTTGGCGGCGACGCTTGCGGTGTAGGTTTTACCGCCAAAGATGACGGTAACGGTTTGCCCGCTTTCAATCCCGCTGGTGCTGCCGGAAAGGGTCAGACCAGTGCCTTTTTCGGCGGCGTTAATTACGTCGTCGCTGGCAACGGTGTTGATGCTGATTGCCACCGCCGTTAAATCGACGGTGAACGGATGGCTGGCGCTGACCGGATTTCCGGCGCTGCTCTGTCCTGTAACTTCAACGGTTAACGGCCCCGCAGGCCATGCACTGACGCTTGCCGCCGGAATGCCAACGCTCCAGCTCCCGTCTGCCTGTACCGTGGCGGCATAGGCCACACCGTTGATGGCGACCGTCAGCGCTGCGCCTGCATTCAGGCCGCTACTGCCGCCGGTGATTACCAGCGCCTGCCCGTGTTCAATGCTGTTGACAATATCATCGCCCGCCACCGTATCCACGCGCAGCCCTGGCAGGTTAGCGTCAATGGTGATATCCCGCGTGCCGCTGCCGGTATTGCCATTCGCGTTAGTAACTGAGGCTGTAATGGTCAAATCACCATTGCCCAATGCCTGGAGATCGGCTGCCGGAACGGTGACGCTCCAGCTTAAGTTGCTCTGTACCGTGGTGGTGTAAGTGTTGCCGCCCAGCGTGACGGTAACCGTATCGCCAGCGGCGGCGCGAGTCACCACCCCGCTGATGGTTTGATCGTCCCCGGCTTCGGCGGCGTTGATAATATCGTCGCCTGCCACGGTGTCGATGGTGACACCCGGCAGGCCGCTATCGACCAGTAAATTCGCCTGGCTGCTGGCGGTGTTGCCTGCCACACTGGTGGCGCTGGCGCTGACGATATAGTTGGCCTGGCCTAAAGCCGCCAGATCGCTCACCGGCACGGTTAACGTCCAGTTGCCCGCCGCGTCGGTGGTGGCGCTGTAGTTATGACCGTTGAGTGTGACGGTAACCTGTGCGCCGGTCGCCAACCCCGTACTGCTACCGCTAATGGTCAACGGCTGGCCTTTTTCATCGGCGTTCAGGACGTTATCGCCGCTGATGGCGTTAAAGGTAATTGACGGAAGGCCAGTATTGACCGTCACCAGATGCGTAGCGCTGCCGCTGTTTCCGGCGGCATCGGTGACGCTGGCGTTAATTGTCACCGTGCCGTTCGCCAGCGCCGAGACGACGCTTGCCGGAACGCCGACGCTCCAGTTACCGCTGGCATCCAGCACCGTGGTGAAGGTGCTGCTGCCGATAGTCACCGTCACGGTGCTGCCGGTTGCCGCACCCGTGGCGGAGCCGCTGATAATCTGCGCCTGGGCGTGTTCCGTCGCGTTGATCACATCATCGCCCGCCACCGTGTTGATGGTGACAACCGGAACGGAAGTATCCACCGTCAGGTTGTGGTTAACCGAGGCCGGGTTTCCGGCTTTGTCGCTCACCGCCGCGCTAACGGTGTAGTTGCTGGCGGTCAGGGCGCTTACGTCGGCTGGCGGTACGCTGACGCTCCAGCTACCGTCCGTTTGAACCGTGCCAGTATAGTTTTCGCCATTGAGGGTGACGGTCACCGTCTGCCCCGCTTCCGCCGTGCTGCTGCCAGTGATAGTCAGCGCAGCACCCGCTTCGGCGGCGTTAAGAATATCGTCGCCTGCAATAGTGTTAATGGCCACCGTTGGCGCGCTGGCATCGACGCTGTAAGCGTGGGTAGTAGTGGCGTTGTTGCCGTTAACATTGCTGACGCTGGCCTGTGCGCTGGCATCGCCATCACGCAGGGCTGCCATATCTGCCGCCGGAACCGTGGTACTCCAGGAACCGTTAGCCGCGACGCTTGCAGTGTAAGTTTTGCCGCCAAAGGTCACGGTGACCGTTTGTCCGGCTTCGACACCAGAAGTGCTGCCGGTGAGCGTTAACGCCGCGCCTTTTTCAGCAGCGTTAATCACATCATCGGCGGTAATGGCGTTGATGCTGACGGCAATCGCCGAGAGATCGACAGTCACCGGATGCGTAACGCTGACCGAATTTCCGGCTGTGGTGCTACCGCTCGCCGTAATCGTGACCGTCCCCGCAGGCCAGGCGCTGACATCCACCGCCGGAACGCCGACGCTCCATGAGCCATCCGCCAGCACCGCCGCAACATAGGTTTGCCCGTTAATGGTCAGCGTGACGTTACTGCCCGTCGCCAGACCGGAACTGCTGCCGGTAATCACCAGCGCCTGTCCGTGCTCGATGATATTGACCACATCATCGCCCGCCACGGTATCGACCCGCAGACCGGGGAGATTCGCGTCTATGGTGATTTCGCGCGTGCCGTTGCCGGTATTGCCTACGCTGTTCGTTACCGAAGCCGAAATGGTCAGCTCACCGTTGCCCAACGCCTGTAGCGCGGAGGCCGGAACATTAATACTCCAGCTTAAATTCGCCTGCACCGTGGCAGTGTACGTCGTCCCGCCGAGCGTGACGGTTACCGTGTCGCCCGCTGCCGCGCCCGTCACCTGCCCGCTGATGCTCTGGCCCGCGCCCGCTTCGGCAGCGTTAATAATATCGTCGCTCGCGACAACGTTAATGGTGACGCCCGGCAGCGCGGTATTAACCTGCACGTTATGGCTGGCGGAACCGCTGTTGCCATCAGAGTCAGTAGCGGCGGCGGTCACCGTGTAAGTGGCTTCACCGAGGGCGCTCACCCGTGACGCCGGAACGGTCACGCTCCAGTTACCGGATGCATCGGCAGTGGTGGTGTAATTTTGCCCGTTGAGCGTAACGGTTATCTGCGTACCCGCAGGCTGGTTACTGCTGCCGGAAATCGCCAGATCCGCGCTTTTCTCCGTGGCATTAATGATGTCGTCGACGGCAATGGTGTTAATGCCGAGTATCGGCGCGCCGAGCGCCACGGTGACAGTGTGCGAGGCCGTGCCGCTGTTGCCTGCGGAGTCGGTGACCGTGGCGGTAATGGTCACATCGCCCTGCGCCAGCGCGGAAATGACGCTGGCAGGCACGCCGATGCTCCAGTTGCCGTTGGCGTCCAGCACGGTGGTGTAAGTGGTCGTGCCAATCGTCACGGAAACCGTGTTACCCGTCGTCGCGCCCGTTGCCGAGCCGCTGATAATCTGCGCCTGTCCGTGTTCTGTGGCGTTAATGATGTCATCGCCCGCCACCGTGTTAATGGTGACAACCGGAGCGGCAAGGTCCACCGTCAGGTTATGCGTCGCCGAGGCCGGATTTCCGGCTTTGTCGCTGACCGCTGCGCTCACCGTATAGGGGCTGGCAGTGAGGTTAGCTAAATCGCCGGTCGGGACGCTGACGCTCCAGCTTCCGTCTGCCTGCACGTTACCGCTGTAATTGACGCCGTTAAGCGTCACGGTCACCGTCTGCCCGGCTTCCGCCGTGCTGGTACCGCTGATGGTCAGCGCCGATCCCGCTTCGTCGGCGTTAAGAATATCGTCGCTGGCGATGGTGTTGATGGTAACGGAAGGCGCGGTGGCATCGACGCTGTAAGCATGCGTTGCCTGGGCGCTGTTACCTGCGACGTTGCTGACGCTGGCCTGGACGTTTGCTGCGCCGTCCGGCAAGGTTGCGAGATCGACGGCTGGGATCGTTAGCCCCCAGCTATTATCCGCGGCAACCGTGGTGGTGTAACTTTTACCACCGAAGATAACGGTGATGGTCTGCCCCGCTTCCACGCCGGAGGTGGTGCCGGAAAGCTGCAAATCGCTGCCTTTTTCGGCGGCATTAATTACATCGTCAGTGGAAAGTGTGTTGATGGTAATCGCCACGGTAGCGAGATCGACCGTGACCGGATGGCTGATGCTGGTTGTGGTTCCGGCAGTATTAGTGCCAGAGACGGCAATATTGACCGTCCCCGCAGGCCAGTTTGTGACATCTGCCGCAGGAACACCGACGCTCCAGGTGCCATCGGCGAGTACCGTTGCGCCATAGGTGACGCCGTTGATCACTACCGTCAACGCCGCCCCCACCGCCAGTCCGGTACTGCTACCGGTGACCACCAGAGCCTGACCATGCTCGATAATATTGACCACATCATCGCCTGCCACGGTATCGACGCGCAGACCAGGCAGGTTGGCGTCTATCACGATGTCGTGCGTTGCGGTGCCGGTATTCCCCACGCCATTAGTCACCGAGGCGCTGATGGTCAGTTCACCGTTGCCCAGCGCCTGCAAAACGTTCGCAGGCACGCTGACGCTCCAGCTTAAATCTGACTGCACGGTGGCGTTATATTGATTGCCGCCAATGGTGACAATCACCGTATTCCCCGCAACCGCTGTTCCCGAGACCTGGCCGCTAATGGTCTGATTAACGGCGATTTCAGCGGCATTGATAATGTCATCGCCCGCCACGGTATTAATGATTACCCCAGGCAGGAGCGATTCGACATTCACCGTATGGGTGGTGCTGCCGCTGTTGCCCGCGCTGTCGGTGGCGCTGGCGCTAATCTGGTATACCGCCTCGCCCAGTGCGCCAACCGCCGAAGCGGGCACGGTAACGCTCCAGTTGCCGGTACCGTCGGTGGTGGCGCTGTACGCCAGGCCGTTCAACATCACGGTGACCGTGGTGCCAGTCGCCAGACCGCTGGAGCCGCCGCTGATGGTCAGATCCTGAGTTTTCTCGGAATTGTTAATAATGTCATCGCCGGAGACGGTATTGATGCTCAGCGTCGGGCCGCTGAGATCAACGGTCACATCGTGAGTCGTGCTGTCGCTGTTGCCCGCGCGATCGCTCAGGCTGGCGGTGATCGTCTGGCTACCGGTTGACAGCGCCGTGACATCCGCCGCCGGAATACCCACGCTCCAGTTACCGGAGGCGTCCAGCGTGGTGGTGTAGTTTTTACCGTTCAGGTTAACCGTGACCACATCACCCGCCGCCGCGCCCGTGCTGGTGCCGCTGACCACCAGCGCCTGCCCGTGTTCGATGGCGTTGATAATGTCATCGCCCGCGACGGTGTTAATGGTGAGATCCGGCGCGGTAACGTCCACCGCCAGCGCGTGGTCGGCGCTTGCCGGGTTACCCGCTTTGTCGCTCACCGTGGCGGTCACGGTGTAACTGCTGGCGGTTAATCCGCTTAAATCCGCTGCCGGAACATTCACGCTCCAGGTGCCATCCGCCTGAACGGTGGTCTGGTACGTGTTGTTATTCAGCGTGACGGTCAGCGTCTGCCCGACCTGTGCCGTGGTAGTACCGCTGATGGTGATCCCTGCGCCCGCTTCGCTCACGTTAAGGATATCGTCGCTGGCGATGGTGTTGATGGTCACAAGCGGCGCGGTGGCATCGACGCTATACGCGCGATCGGCCTGGGCGCTGTTGCCGTTAATATTGCTGACGCTCGCCTGCACGTTGCCCGCGCCGTCCGGTAGCGCAGCGAGATCGGCAGGCGGCACATTCACCGTCCAGCTGCCGTTGGCTTCCACAGTGGTGGTGTAATTTTTACCGCCAAAGGTGACGGTCACCGTCTGCCCAGCTTCCACACCGCTGGTGCTGCCGCTTACGACCAGCGTTTCGCCTTTCTCCACGGCGTTGATCACATCATCGCCGGAAAGGGTGTTAATGGTGATGGCGACCGCCGCCAGATCGACGGTAACCGGATGGGTAATGGTAGAGGTTGTTCCGGCGCTGTTGGTGCCGCTTACCGTAATATCCACCGTACCCGCAGGCCAGTTGCTGACGTCTGCCGCCGGAATACCGAGGCTCCACGTGCCGTCGGCTAATACCGTCGCGCCATAAGTAACGTTGTTAATCTCGACCGTTAACGCCGTTCCCGCCGTTAATCCGCTGCTGCTGCCGGTGATCACCAGCGCCTGATTGTGCTCAATGCTGTTAATAACATCATCGCCCGCCACGGTATCGACCCGCAGGCCAGGCAGATTGGCATCGATAGTGATGTCTCGCGAACCGTTGCCGGTGTTGCCGACGACGTTGGTCACCGAGGCGTTTACGGTGAGAGAGCCGTTGCCGATGGCCTGAATATCCGCCGCCGGAACGCTGACACTCCAGCTTAAATTAGCCTGCACCGTGGCGGTGTAGGTGTTGCCACCCAGCGTAACAGTAACCGTATCGCCCGCCGCCGCGCCCGTCACCTGGCCGCTGATGGTTTGCGCGTTTCCGGATTCAGCAGCGTTAATAATATCGTCGGTCGCCACCGCGTTAATGGTGACGGCAGGCAAGGCGCTGTTGACCAGCACGTTATGGCTGGCGGAGTTGCTGTTGCCTGCCGTATCGGTGACGTTCGCGGTTACCGTGTAGTTGGCTTCACCCAATGCACTGACAGCCGAGGCTGGCACCGTGGCACTCCAGTTGCCGGAAGCATCTGTGGTAGCGGTGTAATTTTGCCCGTTCAGCGTCACCGTTATCGTGGTGCCTGCGGGTTGATTACTGGTGCCGGTAATTTGCAGATCCGCGCCTTTTTCCGTGGCGTTAATCACGTCATCGCTGGCGATAGTGTTGATGCCAATGGTTGGCGCGGTGAGATTCACGGTGACCGTGCGGCTGGCATCATCGCTGTTGCCTGCCGCGTCGGTAATGGTAGCTGTGATGGTTTGCGGGCCGCTGCCCAGCGCGGTAACGTCTGACAGCGGAACGCCGACGCTCCAGTTGCCGGAAGCGTCCAGCGTGGTGGTATAGGTTTTACTGTTTAACGTAACGGTGATGACATCGCCCGCTTCGCCGCCAGCGCTGGAACCGGAGATTACCAGCGCCTGCCCGTGTTCGGCGGCGTTAATAATGTCATCGCCGGAGACGGTGTTGATGGTTAATACGGGAACGGTGAGATCCACCGCCAGCCCATGAGTGGCGGTTGCCGGGTTACCCGCTTTATCGCTTACCGAGGCGCTGACCGTGTACTGGCTGGCGGTCAGATTGCTGAGATCCGCCGTCGGCACGCTGACGCTCCAGCTCCCGTCCGCCAGGACGGTGCCGGTGTAAGTCACGCCATTAAGCGTGACAGTTACCGTCTGCCCCGCTTCGGCGGTGCTACTGCCGCTGATGGTTAGCGGATTGCCCGCCTCGGCGGCGTTCAGAATATCGTCAGTGGCGATGGTGTTAATGGCAAGCGTCGGTGCCGTGGCATCGACGCTGTAGGCGTGGGTCGCCGAAGCCGTGTTGCCGTTAATATTGCTGACGCTGGCCTGTACCGTGGCGTCGCCGTCGCGTAACGCGCTGAGATCGGCGGCGGGTACGGTGGTTGTCCAGCTACCATCGCCCGCTACGGTGGCGGTGTAGGTTTTACCGCCAAAGGTGACGGTGACGGTTTGCCCCGCTTCCACGCCGGAGGTGCTGCCGGAAAGGGTTAAATCTGCCCCTTTTTCGGCGGCGTTAATCACATCGTCGCCGGAAACGGTGTTAATGGAGATCGCCACCGCCGCCAGATCGACGGTGACCGGATGGGTGATAGTCGTAGTCGTTTCTGCAGTGTTAGTGCCGCTTACAATGATATTCACTGTACCCGCAGGCCAGTTGCCCACGTCTGCTGCCGGAACGCCAAGGCTCCATGTGCCATCGGCTAATACTGTCGCGCCATAGGTGACGTTATTGATCACCACCGTCAGCGCCGCGCCCGCCGCCAGCCCGCTGCTGCTACCGGTTATCACCAGCGCCTGACCGTGTTCGATGCTGTTAACCACATCATCGCCCGCCACGGTATCGACGCGCAGACCCGGCAGGTTGGCGTCTATCACAATATCGCGCGAACCGCTGCCAGTATTGCCAACACCGTTGGTTACCGAGGCATTAACCGTGAGATCGCCATTACCGATGGCCTGAATATCCGCCGCCGGAACGTCCACGCTCCAGCTTAAATTCCCCTGCACGGTAGCGGTGTAAGTTTTCCCGCCTAGCGTTACGGTAACCGTATCGCCCGCCGCCGCACCCGTCACCTGGCCGCTGATGGTCTGCGCCACGCCCGATTCCGCAGCGTTGATAATATCGTCGCTCGCCACCGGATTAAGGGTGACGCCAGGCAGCGCGGTATTGACCTGCACGTTATGGCTGGCGGAATTGCTGTTGCCCGCGCTGTCGGTGACGTTCGCCGTCACCGTGTAGCTGGCTTCGCCCAGCGCACCGACAGCGGAAGCAGGCACCGTGGTGCTCCAGTTGCCGGAAGCATCTGTGGTGGCAGTGTAATTTTGCCCGTTCAGCGTAACCGTAATTGTGGTGCCCGATGGCTGATTGCTGGTGCCGGAAATTTGCAGATCCGCGCCTTTTTCGGTGGCGTTAATCACGTCATCGGTGGCGATGGTGTTAATGCCAATGGTCGGTGCGGTAAGGTTAACGGTGACCGTGTGCGTCTCACTATCGCTGTTACCGGCGGCATCGGTAACGGTCGCAGTCACGGTTTGCGGGCCGCTACCCAGCGCGGTGACATCCGCCGCCGGAACGCCGACGCTCCAGTTGCCGGAAGCATCCAGCGTCGTGGTGTAGGTTTTATTGTTTAGCGTGACGCTAACGACATCCCCCGCTTCTCCGCCAGTGCTGGAACCGGAAATCACCAGTGCCTGCCCGTGTTCGGCGGCGTTAATAATATCGTCGCCCGCAATGGTGTTGATGGTAAGTACCGGAACGGTGAGATCCACCGCCAGATTATGCGTGGTGCTCGCCGGGTTGCCCGCTTTGTCATTGACCGTGGCGGTCAGGGTGTGGCTGCCATCGGTCAATGCCTCAAGATCTGCCGCCGGAATATTGATGCTCCAGCTGCCGTCCGCCTGCACCGTTGCCTGATAGGTCTGCACGGTCGGGCTATTGAGCGTTACCGTAACAATCTGCCCCGCTTCAGCGGTGGTGCTGCCGCTCACCGTCACACCCGCATCGGCTTCGCTGGCGTTGACGATATTGTCGCTGGCGACGGTATTGATAATGATGGTCGGGGCACTGCTGTCGACGCTGTAGTTATGCACCGCCGAGGCGCTATTGCCGTTAATATTGCTGACGCTGGCCTGCGCGGAGGCGCTGCCATCGGTTAATAACGCTAAATCGGCAGCGGGAACGGTGGCACTCCAGCTACCATCGCTCGCCACGCTGGCAGTGTAATTTTTCCCGCCAAAGGTGACGGTGACCGTTTGCCCGGCTTCTACATTCGTGGTGGTGCCGGAAAGCGTTAAATCAGCGCCTTTTTCTGCGCCGTTAATCACGTCGTCCGTAGCGATGGTGTTGATGGTGATCGCCGCTGGAGTGAGATCCACCGTTACCGGATGCGTAATGCTTATCGGATTTCCGGCGCTACTTTCCCCGGATACAGCAATAGACACCGTCCCCGCAGGCCAGGCGCTAACCTGCGCCGCCGTGACGCCCACACTCCAGCTGCCATCGGCCTGCACCGCGGTGGTGTATTCCACATTATTAATCGTGACGGTAAGCGGCGTGCCTTCTGCCAGCCCCGAACTGCTGCCGGTGACCACCAGCGCCTGCCCGTGCTCGATGATATTGACCACATCATCGCCCGCCACCGTATCGACCCGCAGGCCGGGCAGATTGGCGTCGATGGTGATATCCCGCGTGCCGCTGCCGGTGTTGCCGTTTTGATTGGTGACCGAGGCGCTCACCGTTAAATCGCCATTGCCCAGCGCCTGAATATCTGCCGCAGGAACGCTCACGCTCCAGGTGAGATTGCTGCCCACCGTCGCCGTATAAGTATTACCGCCCAACGTAATAGTTACCGTGTCGCCATCTTCCACGCCAGTAACCTGCCCGCTAATGGTTTGCGCAACGCCCGCTTCGGCGGCGTTAATAATATCGTCGGTTGCCACCGGGTTAATGGTCACGCCGGGCAGCGCGCTGTCAACCAGCACGTTATGGCTGGCGGTGTTGCTGTTGCCGATACTGCTGGTTACCGCCGCCGTTACCGTGTAGTTGGCCTGACCCAGTGCGGTTACCGCCGATGCCGGAACGGTGACGCTCCAGTTGCCGGAGGCGTCGGTCGTGGTGGTGTAATTTTGCCCGTTCAGCGTCACGGTGATGGCGGTATTAACAGGCTGATCGCTGGTGCCGGTGATCTGGAGATCGGTTCCTTTTTCGCTGGCGTTAATCACATCATCGCCCGCAATGCTGTTAATGCCGATAAGGGGCGCGGCGGTATTGACCGTGACGGTCAATGACTGGCTGCCGCTGTTTCCTGCGCGGTCGGTTACCGAGACGCTGACAGGATAACTGCCGTCCACCAGTCCGCTGACAACGGAAGCCGGAACACCCAGACTCCAGTTGCCGGAACCATCCACCACCGTGGTGTAATCGGAATTATTTAACGTAACGGTGACAATATCGCCCGCCTGCGCGCCAGTAACCGTGCCACTGATGATTTGCGCCTGGGTGTGTTCCGGCGTGTTGATGACGTTATCGGTCGCCACCGGATTAATGGTCACCACCGGAGGCGTGGCATCCACCAGCGCCACGCGTGAAACGCTGGTCGGGTTACCGGCGACATCGTTCACGCTGGCGGTGACCGTGGCGTTGCCGTCAGCCAGTGCGTCAACATTGGCGGCGGGAACGGTCACGCTCCAGGTGCCGTCTGACTGCACGATGCCCTGATAGGTCTGCCCATTCAACGTAACGGTCACCGTCTGCCCTGGCTGAGCGTCGGTGGTGCCGGTGATGGGCAAATCCTGCCCGCTTTCGGCGGCGTTAATGATGTTATCAGCGGTCAGTGGATCGATGCTCAACGCCGGGGCCTGGCTGTCGACGGTAATGGTGCGGGAGGTGTTGCCGGTATTGCCGCTGAGATCCGTCACAGAAGCGGTAATCGCCACCGCGCCGTCAGGCAGATTTCCCATCGCGGCGGCAGGTACCGTCAGACTCCAGGAGCCATCAGCCTGCACGGTAGTGGTAAAACTCTGTCCAGCCAGGGTTACTGTGACGGTTTGTCCTGTCTCGGCCTGTTGAGTGCTACCGGTAAGGGTCAGTGGCGCACCTTTTTCTGCGCCACTGATAATGTCATCGCCGGAGACGGTGTTAATGGTGATCAACGGAGAAACACCGACCAGCGTGATTGCCCGAGACGCCGCGCCGGTATTTCCTGCAGCATCTGTCACGGTGACGAAAATCGTATTGGCTCCGCGATCCAGCGTGCGGGTTACCGCCGGGTCCAGTGCCACATTCCAGCTGCCATCTGCCAGCACGATGCCCGTCAGGACATGAGTGCCCAATTTCACCGTTACCGTATCGCCAGGAGAAGCACCGCTAACTTGTCCGGAGATGATCTGCGCGACGGCCTGCTCGGCATTATTAAGAATATCGTCGCCCGCCACGGTGTTAACGCTGACCACGGGTGCTGAGGTGTCTACCGTGAAATTCGCGCTGTGGCTGGTGCTGTTCCCTGCCCGATCGCTGACACTGGCATTGACAGCGTAATTACCCTCCGCCAGTGCCTGGACTTCCGTGGCAGGCAGCGTCACTTGCCAGGTTCCGTCGCTACCGACGGTTGCTGTATGGCTTTTCCCGTTGACGGTCAGTGTTACGGTTTGCCCCGCTTCTGCATTCGACGTGCCGCTCAGTACCAGCGCGACGTTATGTTCCGCAGCACTGATGATGTTGTCCTGAGCGATGGTGTTGATGGCAAGCGTTGGCGGTTGGGTATCGACCGTTAGCAGCTGCGCGCCGGTGACCGTATTGCCTGTGGCGTCTTTCCCGCTGACCAGCACTGCCTGATTCCCTTCGCCTAACGCCTGTGCATCGGCGGTCGGCACCTGCACGCTCCAGGCACCGTTAGCGCCTACGCTGGTGGTGTAGGTTTTGCCGTTTAGCGTAACGGTGAGTTCTGTTCCCTGGGCCAGATGGCTACTGGTACCAGAAAGCGTAAACCCGGCGGCCTGTTCGCTGGCGTTAATAATGTTATCGCCTGCGGTGGTGGCAACCTGCACGCTGGCCTGACTATTGTCGATGGTTAACGTTATCGAACCGGCGTCAGTGATGGTACTGCCGACGATTTGCACCACTGACCAGGTATGTTCGCCCGCGCTTTGCGTGGGCAAATCGACGCTCCAGCGTCCATCGCTACCGACCTGAGTACTGGCGATGGTGTCACCATTGCTGTCTTTAATCTGGATGGTCGCCCCCGCCTGCCCGCTGCCGCTAAAGGTTGGCGTAGTGTCATCGGTGGTATCGTTGGCGGAAAGAATACCGCGTTGATCGCCCTGATTATCGGTTACCAAAAACGATGGCGTGGCGTTGCCGGGTTCGGCTGGCGGTGGGTTGTTAACCACTTCAGTTTTTGAGTCATCATCGCCACCGCTTGCCAGTAAAGCGCCAAGCGCGCCGCCACCTACCGCCGCCCCCGCCAGCCATCCCCACGGGAAAGCCGTCGTCTGGCCGACGATATCAAGGTACGGCGCAATGCTTTCAATTGCGGTGGTCTGAGCGGTCAGCTCCACGGGCGCTAATCCACCTGCCGCGGTATCGGCAAATGTTACGTGGGTCAGTTGTTGACCATCGACAAACACCAGTTCGGATTGTTCGCTGGTATTTGCCGCTTGCAGGAAATAACCGTTGCAGCGGATCACCGTGCCGTCCTGCATATAGATCAACAAGTCATTTCCGTCACGAACATAACGCGCAACGGCAGATGCCTGAGCATGAACCTGCACCACAGAGGGCTCATAAATGACAACCGTAACGTCGCCAGGATTGATCAGCGTTTGTTTGACGGATGTTTTTCGCGAAATAACATCAATAATCAGGCTCATAATGGCATTCCTGATAAATGGCGCACATCCTTAGCGAGTCCATTTATCTAAATAAGACAAAGGTAATCACTCAACAACGATGCATACCTGATATTAATAATGGCAGGATTATTTCAAGTCGGGTAAGTCGTTGTATAAGCCCTGTTTAATTCCCGCTAATGGAATAAGGTTATTAACCGCAGCGGCATAATTCACTGCGGCGACCCAGCCATCATAATTGGCATTTATTTCAGCCGATTGCGCCTGAAAGACATCTTGCTCGACGGTTAATAGATCATTCAGGCTGCGTTTACCCAATTTATATTCATTTTGGTAGACATCTCGCGTTCTGTGCGCACTTTCAGATTGCGCTAACCCAGCCTCTTCACGACCCCGTGCGCCTGTCCAGTTGGCATATGCCACAGACGCTCGTTGCAGCACATCCAGTTTTGCCTGTTCGACCTGCGAGGCAGAGATTTTTTGTTGCCCTTCGGCCTGTTGCACCTGGGCAGAAACCGCGCCGCCCTGATACAGCGGCGCGTTAACGTTCAGTTGTAGCTGATCATCCCAATACGAGCGGTCGCTGGTCTGGTAGCGCGTTTTGCCCCCCTGAATACTCAGCGTTGGCCAGTATTGCGCTTTCGTTTTTTCCACGCCGTACTGTGCTGACTGGCGTAAGTTTTCTGCCGCCAGCACCAGCGGGATGGACTGGTAATCAATATTTTTCAGCGATACCGGCTGCTCGGCTAATTCAGCAGGTGGCGCGGCTATCGCCTCCGGCTGTACGCCAGTGAGCACCGCCAGTTGCGCTTTGGCGCTTGCCATCTGCGCCTGATATTGCTCCAGCGTTGAGCGCATTCCGGCAATGCGCGTCTGGGCCTGTAATTCATCCGACGACGAGTTCAGGCCAGCGTTAGCACGCAATGCTGCCATGTTGTAGACGTTTTCCAGCGAGTGAATATTGCGTTGAGCCGCATAGCACAAAGCCTGATAACGACTGACTTCCATATAGGCAGTTGCCGTTTTCTCTGCAACATCGGTTAATGTTGCCATCAATTTAAAGCGGTAGCTGTCACGGGCGGCAGTTTGCAGTTTGATATCGTTGTTAGTTTTACCAAAGTCATACACCAGCTGTGTCAGGGTTATGCCATACGAAACGTTGTTATCAAGCCTGCCACTGGAGTCCGTTTGTCGGGACGGTCCCGCATTGCCGGTTAATCCAACGTGCGGATACCAGGCACTTTTGGCTTCATCAATTTGCGCTTCGCCAATACCTATCTGCGCCGCCTGTTGAGTGACGTCGGGATTTCGCGCAAAGGCGCGTAATATACTTTCCTGTAAAGATAATTGGGCAACTGGCGTTACCGCTGGGGCATTCGCCCATTGTGGCAGCGGTGCAGCAATTGCAGCTTCTCCCATCACCATAAAACTTATTAAAAAAATAAACCCATTATTTTTACGGCTTTTAAACTGGAATCGCGCCATAGATAAGTCACTTCCTTCCAGGTCATTATTTTAACTGGTTTTTATAACCAGTCTCATTTTATTAAGAAGGGTAATAACTTGTGCATCTCTTTTGTCGATCATTGATATTGGCAAAGAAATGCAGCTAAAAAGCTTATACGTTATTTATTTAGAATACACTACGACTTTTAGATTACCATCATACACATTAAGAATAATCCACGGTAATAAGTGATTAGCATCACAGATTTATCGCGTATATATCATTTTTTTGTGACTTATTTATTAAAGGAATAAGAAAGGAAATTTGAATTAAAGACAAAGGCGCAGTACAGGCTGTACTGCGCGCAGAGAGGTGTTATACGGTTTTATTGCGCTTCATGACCATTGCCACAATAAGGCTGAGTAAGATTGCACCAATAATCCATATCAACGCACGGCTGCCCTGGGACCACAGGCTGTAGATAAAGCCAACGATCACCAACAACATCACCAACGTACCTACGATAAGAATCGGCAACGAGGCGTGAATATCATGACGCAGGCGGATCGCCACCACAAACACCGCCAGATAGCAGATCAAAAAGGTGGCGCTGGCAACGCTGGCGAGTGAGCCTAAATTCAGCGCCGCCGTCATCAGCATAATCAGCACCACGACAATGATGTTGCCCCAAGTACTCTGCCGCCACAGGGATTTATTCATTAGCTTCGGCAGTTCGCGTTCGCTGCCCATGTTGTCCATGATGTTAAACACGGCGAACAGGTTCGCGTTGATGGCTGAAGCCGTCGCCAGTAAAGCGCCGATGACGACGATCACATAACCCACATGCCCGAGCAGCGGAGAAGCTGCCTGCGCTACGGCGGTATCGGCATATTTTTCTAACTCTAATGCCGATACATCGCTAAGCAAAACCAGCGCCAGCGAGATATAAAGCAACGTGGTAACGCCAATCGCCACCAGAAACGCCCGTGGCATAATGACCTGCGGATCTTTCACTTTATCCGCCGCGTTCGCCATCATGCCAAAGCCCGCATAGGCAAGGAAGGTTATCCCGATACAGGAGAAGAACGCACCGGAGCTGGGGGGCGCAGAGACGGAAATATGCGCCGGTTGCAGCGACCAGACACCTGCAATAATCAGCAATAACAGGATCATCATTTTAATGCCGACGAGGATCACTTCCAGCCGCCCTACCGCATGGTTGCTTAAGGAGTTGAAAAGCGTCATCACCGCAATGATCCCCAACGCGTAGAGCAATATAAGGTGCTCCTCCTGACTGCCTTCATGCAAAAACTGCACGGCATAAGCGCCAAAAGCACGGGCGACCATGGCGATGCTCACCGCCAGCGTCAACAGGTACAATAACGAGAGTGCCAGCGAAAAGACGCCGTTGCCTAATCCGCGACGAAAGAAGTCGATAATACCGCCATTGCTGGGATAGCTCGCCCCCAGGCGCGCATAGGCATAACCGGAAAACATCGCCACAATACCGCCAAAAGCAAAGGCGACCCAGGTCGAGGCTTCCATTAGCAACGCAGCCTGCCCCAGCAGCGCGAAGATCCCCGCCCCCACCATTGCCCCAATGCCGATGGAAACGACGTTCCATAGACCGAGGGGTTTGTTATCGTTATTACCTTCCGTGTTCATCATGATCAGCCCTTAAACACGTTATAGCCGAGTTGCTTAGCGACCGATGCCACCATTTTTTGACCGCGAACACTGTTGCCTTCTTCGTCCAGCGGTGGTGAGAACGCGGCAATTCCCATCACGCCAGGGACGACCGCCAGAATACCGCCACCTACACCGCTTTTGCCCGGTAAACCAACGCGATACGCCCAGTCACCGGAGCGACCATACAGCCCTTCCATCATCATTTCAGCCAGAATGTACGGCACGTTGTCGGCCTGAAGAACGCGTTTATGCGTCAGCGGATTCACACCACCCGCCGCCAGCGTCGCGCCAAGCGTTGCCAGTTCAACAGTATTGATGAGCGTGGAGCACTGACGGGTGTACACGTCACAGGCTTCCATTGCATCACAATAGAGATATCCGGCGGAGTACAGCAGCCAGGCAATGGCCCGGTTATGGAAGTTGGTTGTTTGTTCCGACTGGTTTACTTCGTCAGAGAGCGCTACCTGCTCACCAGCCAGTTGTTGTTGGATATGTAAAATTCGCTGCCAGCGTTGTTCGGCATTTTCAGCGTTAATCAGGCTGGTGGTGGCAATAGCGCCAGCATTTACCAGTGGCGACAGCGGTTTACCGCCATGCAACTCTAAGGCGATAACTGAGTTAAAGGGCAATCCGGTCGGGTCAGCGCCAATTTTGTCCTGTACCGCCTGCGGGCCGACATCTTCTAACGCAAGGGCTAACGTACAGACTTTCGAGATGGATTCCAGCGCAAAGCGGTAATCACTATCACCCGCGCGATAGATGTTGCCATCGCAGGTCACAATAGCCACTGCTGCCAGTTGACCAGGTACATTCGCCAGAAAGGGAATGTAGTCGGCATTTTGTCCGCCGTTAAGTGAGTGAAATTGGGTGTAAGCCTGATCCACTGCCTGCTGTAATTTGTTTGCATCTAACATCTTTTGTTAACTCCTTTTTATAGATGCGGGAGGTAATTCCTCACCCCGGTGCCGATTTTCAGGCATCCTGATTTAACTTAGCACCCGCAACTTAACTACAGGAAAACAAAGAGATAAATGTCTAATCCTGATGCAAATCGAGCCGATTTTTTAATCTTTACGGACTTTTACCCGCCTGGTTTATTAATTTCTTGACCTTCCCCTTGCTGGAAGGTTTAACCTTTATCACAGCCAGTCAAAACTGTCTTAAAAGGAGTGTTTTATGTCACAAACTATCGACCTGACCCTGGACGGCCTGTCCTGCGGTCACTGCGTTAAACGCGTGAAAGAAAGTCTCGAACAGCGCCCGGATGTTGAGCAGGCGGATGTGTCTGTCACTGAAGCGCACGTTACCGGGACTGCCAGTGCAGAACAGCTGATCGAAACCATCAAACAAGCGGGTTATGACGCATCTGTAAGCCACCCAAAGGCTAAACCGCTGGCGGAGTCATCAATCCCGTCGGAAGCACTGACAGCGGTTTCTGAGGCGCTTCCGGCAGCGACCGCCGATGACGATGACAGCCAGCAGTTGCTGCTGAGCGGCATGAGCTGCGCCAGCTGTGTCACCCGCGTACAAAATGCGCTGCAAAGCGTACCGGGCGTCACTCAGGCACGGGTAAACCTGGCGGAGCGTACTGCGCTGGTGATGGGCAGTGCCTCCCCACAAGATTTAGTGCAGGCGGTGGAAAAAGCGGGCTACGGCGCGGAAGCGATTGAAGATGACGCTAAACGCCGCGAGCGCCAGCAAGAAACCGCCGTCGCTACGATGAAGCGCTTCCGCTGGCAGGCGATTGTCGCACTGGCGGTGGGTATCCCGGTGATGGTCTGGGGGATGATCGGCGATAACATGATGGTCACCGCCGACAACCGCAGCCTGTGGTTGGTTATCGGCCTGATAACCCTGGCGGTAATGGTTTTCGCCGGCGGGCATTTTTACCGCAGTGCATGGAAAAGCCTGCTGAACGGCGCGGCGACAATGGATACGCTGGTGGCGCTGGGTACGGGCGTGGCGTGGCTCTATTCGATGAGCGTCAACCTGTGGCCGCAGTGGTTCCCGATGGAAGCGCGACATCTTTATTACGAAGCCAGCGCGATGATTATCGGTCTGATCAATCTCGGCCATATGCTGGAAGCGCGCGCGCGTCAGCGTTCTTCTAAGGCGCTGGAGAAATTACTCGATTTAACCCCACCGACGGCGCGCCTGGTCACTGACGAAGGTGAAAAAAACGTGCCGCTGGCAGATGTTCAGCCAGGTATGTTACTGCGCCTGACGACCGGCGACCGTGTGCCGGTAGATGGTGAGATTACTCAAGGCGAAGCGTGGCTGGATGAAGCGATGCTGACGGGCGAACCTATCCCGCAGCAAAAAGGCGAAGGCGATAGCGTCCATGCCGGGACAGTGGTACAGGACGGCAGTGTGCTGTTTCGTGCCAGTGCGGTCGGCAGCCATACTACGCTGTCACGGATCATTCGCATGGTGCGACAGGCCCAGAGCAGCAAGCCAGAAATCGGTCAACTGGCGGATAAAATCTCCGCCGTGTTTGTGCCGGTAGTGGTAGTCATTGCGCTGATCAGTGCGGCAATCTGGTATTTCTTTGGTCCGGCACCGCAGATTGTCTATACCCTGGTGATTGCCACCACGGTGCTGATTATCGCCTGTCCGTGTGCGCTAGGACTGGCGACGCCGATGTCGATTATTTCGGGCGTCGGGCGGGCGGCTGAGTTTGGTGTGCTGGTGCGGGACGCCGACGCGCTGCAACGCGCCAGTACGCTCGACACCGTGGTGTTCGATAAAACCGGGACGCTGACCGAAGGGAAGCCGCAGGTTGTCGCAGTAAAAACATTTGCTGATGTTGATGAAGCGCAAGCATTGCGTCTGGCGGCGGCGCTGGAGCAAGGTTCCAGCCACCCGCTGGCACGGGCGATCCTCGATAAAGCAGGTGATATGCAGCTACCGCAGGTCAACGGTTTCCGCACATTGCGCGGGCTGGGTGTGAGCGGTGAAGCAGAAGGTCATGCGTTGTTGCTGGGTAATCAGGCGTTGTTAAATGAGCAACAGGTTGATACCAAAGCTATCGAAGCGGAGATTACTGCTCAGGCATCGCAAGGGGCAACGCCTGTGCTGCTGGCGGTTGACGGGAAAGCGGTAGCCCTGCTGGCTGTACGCGATCCGTTGCGTAGTGATAGCGTGGCGGCGCTGCAACGCCTGCATAAAGCGGGATATCGTCTGGTGATGCTAACCGGGGATAACCCAACCACCGCCAATGCGATCGCCAAAGAAGCAGGGATTGATGAGGTGATAGCCGGGGTGCTACCGGACGGTAAAGCCGAAGCGATCAAACGTCTGCAAAGTGAAGGACGTCAGGTGGCAATGGTGGGCGACGGCATTAACGACGCGCCAGCGCTGGCTCAGGCGGATGTCGGTATTGCGATGGGTGGCGGCAGTGATGTTGCCATTGAAACCGCGGCGATTACCCTGATGCGCCATAGCCTGATGGGTGTTGCAGATGCGCTCGCGATTTCCCGCGCAACGCTGCGCAATATGAAGCAGAACCTGCTCGGCGCGTTTATCTACAACAGTATCGGTATTCCGGTCGCCGCCGGTATTTTGTGGCCGTTCACTGGAACACTGCTTAACCCGGTGGTTGCCGGAGCGGCAATGGCGCTCTCGTCGATTACCGTAGTGAGTAACGCTAACCGGTTGCTGCGGTTTAAACCGAAAGAGTGATTGGTATTTACTTAATGCGTTTGTGAGATCCAGTTCTTGTTGCGCTCCTTTTATGAGTCATGCCATATAAAGTGACTGGCGCAGGGAGCGCGCAGGGGGCGGCCAATCGCCGCCGCCCCCTGCACCCCCGGGCTCTGGCGAACAAAATCGCCGCTGCGCGGTGCCCTCGACTTATCCCTTGCGGCTACCGGGTCGGGCGCGAGGTAACATCCCTGTAAAACGCGCCCTCAGCCCACATCCATGTGGGCTGCCCCGGCCTTCAGGGAACGCCTCGGCGATTTTGACGCCACCAACACCGGTGCAGTCTTTCGTTTCAAAGCAAAAACAATTTTTCGATCATATTTAAGCTACCACTGAACAAGCCTCATAACTCCATTTGCGCCATCCCTCCCCGCGCGCTAGCATGATATTTCACAAAGGGAGGTCGTATGGATCTGTTGTACCGGGTAAAAACGCTTTGGGCCGCGCTGCGCGGTAATCATTACACCTGGCCTGCTATCGATATCTCTCTTCCCGGCAATCGCCATTTTCATCTGATTGGCAGTATTCATATGGGCAGCCACGATATGGCTCCCCTGCCCACCCGTTTGCTCAAAAAGCTCAAAAACGCCGATGCGCTGATCGTCGAGGCGGATGTTTCCACCAGCGATACGCCTTTTGCTAATTTGCCTGCCTGCGAGGCGCTGGAAGAGCGCATTAGCGAGGAGCAACTCCAAAACCTGCAGCACATTAGCCAGGAGATGGGCATTTCTACCTCACTCTTTTCTACCCAACCGCTGTGGCAAATCGCGATGGTTCTTCAGGCGACGCAGGCACAAAAACTGGGGCTGCGGGCAGAATACGGTATCGATTACCAGCTATTGCAGGCGGCGAAGCAACAACATAAACCCGTGATTGAACTGGAAGGGGCTGAAAACCAGATTGCCATGTTGCTCCAGCTCCCTGACAACGGACTGGCGCTGCTGGACGATACGCTGACCCACTGGCACACCAATGCACGGTTGCTGCAACAAATGATGAGCTGGTGGCTGAATGCGCCGCCGCAAAATAATGAAATAACGCTGCCTAATACGTTCAGTCAGTCGCTGTATGATGTGCTGATGCATCAGCGAAATCTCGCCTGGCGGGACAAATTATGCGCCATGCCGCCGGGGCGCTATGTGGTCGCAGTCGGTGCACTACACCTGTATGGAGAAGGGAATTTGCCGCAGATGTTGCGCTAAAAAAATGGCCAATATCGCTATTGGCCCGTCAAAGAGGAATTTCATATTTTTATTATTATGCCGTCACTTTAAGCGACGGTGTAACTCGATTGTCGCTCAATCTCACCATCCTGCCAATACTCTTAGGCAAGATGACTCTTTTTTTTGGACCGCCATCAGGCGTATGCTTGCTTCGTTTTTTTGTTTAAGGCAGGAAAATTACCATGACACCCGCAGTTAAATTACTCGAAAAAAACAAGATTTCGTTTCAAATCCATACCTACGAGCACGATCCGGCTGAAACCAATTTTGGCGATGAAGTCGTCAAAAAATTAGGTTTGAATCCGGATCAGGTCTACAAAACGCTGCTGGTCGCAGTGAACGGTGATATGAAACACCTTGCCGTGGCCGTTACGCCGGTCGCAGGTCAACTGGATCTTAAAAAAGTAGCAAAAGCGCTGGGTGCCAAGAAAGTTGAGATGGCCGATCCGATGGTTGCGCAGCGTTCGACGGGATATCTGGTTGGGGGGATTAGCCCTCTGGGGCAGAAAAAACGTCTGCCAACGATTATCGACGCCCCCGCACAAGAATTTGCCACTATTTATGTTTCCGGTGGCAAGCGCGGACTGGATATCGAACTGACGGCAGGCGATCTGGCGAAGATCCTCGATGCCAAATTTGCTGATATCGCCCGCCGCGATTAAGCATTGTGCCGGATGCGAACATCCGGCACTTTCGGATTACTGCCAGCTCACCTCACCTTTCGGTTCATAAACACTCACATCCAGCGGCGAGCTTTTCTGGATATACGCTTTCAGCACTTCGGCATCAATAAAGCCGGTATTCACATAGCCCGGTTTGTTATCAAGGCGCGGATATCCATCACCGCCGGTGGCATTGAAGTTTAATGTCGCCATGCGGTAAGTTTTCGCCGGATCGACCGGTTCGCCGTTGATTTTCAGGTCGTTGAGTTTGCCGTCTTTCGCCACAAAGCTAACGTTGGCAAATTGCGGGTAGGCACCTGAATCTGGCTTCATTTGTGCGACGGCGGTCAGGTAATCAATCACCTCTTTACCGGTCATGTCGGCATACACCACCACATTGCCGAATGGCTGCACTTTCAGCACGTTTTTATAGCTGATATCGCCTGCTTCGATAGAATCACGAATTCCGCCTCCACTCATCACCGCAAAGTCAGCACCAGTGCGATCCATTTGGGCTGCCAGAATTAACCGCCCCATATTGGTCTGTACAAAACGCACTTTGTCACGATCGCCTTCCAGACGACCATTGGTTTCGCCTATTTTCACGTCCAGCTGCGCTTTGCCTTTGTTCTGGAACGGCGATAACAGCGAGATCATTTGCTGGTTTTCAGCGATTTCAGGGGTGTACAGCACGCGCTCGCTTTTCCCGTCTTCCCAGGTCACTTTCTTCTTCAGGTTCACCGGAATCAGCTGGTAGTTAACCATTTTCATTTCGCCATTACGAAACTCAAAATCAGCCCGTCCCACGTATTTGCCCCACTCATGCGCCTGCACAATCCAGATGCCGTTTTGTTGATCTGGTTTGCATGGCGTACCCGGCACGTAATCGACCTGTTTTTTGTTTTCTGCCGCCATGCAGACCGGATCTTGCGAGTGACCACCGACGATCATCGCCAGCGATCTGGCAGGCAGCGCGCGTGCCATCTCCACATCGCCCGGTGCATTAGAGCCGTGCTCACCATTGTCGTAATGCCCCATATGGGTCGCCGCGATAATAATGTCTGGCTTTTCTGTCTGTTGCAGCTCCTGAATCACCAGCTTCGCTTCATCGGCGGGCTTACGGAACTCAATATCGGTGAAGTTTTCTGGGTTGCCTAACTTCGCTGTGTCATCCGTCGTCAGGCCAATAACGGCAATTTTCAGATCCTGACGCTTAAACAGCGCCCATGGTTTAAACAGGCGCTCGCCGGTACTTTTCTGGTAGATATTGGCAGAAAGTAACGGGAACTTTGCCCACTTTTCCTGCTGACGTAATACGGTGAGCGGGTTATCAAATTCATGATTACCGATTGCCATCGCATCGTAACCCACCAGATTCATGCCGCGAAAATCAGGTTCGGCATCCTGTAAGTCAGACTCGGGCACGCCAGTGTTAATGTCGCCACCGGAAAGTAGCAACACGCTACCGCCTTCAGCCGCAACCTCTTTGCGGATACCATCCACCAGCGTTTTTTGCGCCGCCAGACCATATTCGCCATATTCATTGCGCCAAAAATGCCCATGATGATCATTGGTATGCAGAACTGTAATTTTGTAGGTTTTATCCTGCTCATACGCCAGAGCAGTTTCACTCGCCAGTGTAAATGTGGTTAACAGTGCTAACGCCACGCCCCGCTGCAATAATTTCATACTTCTCTCCCTGACCTGATTTCAACGTGTTGAAAAATAGTATGACGCGACATCATAGACAAGTCTGCGTCCGGTGAAGATAAATCTGCATCCAGATTAGAAATTCTGTATTCAGCGTTGAGACTTCCTTCAGGCGACGCATACAGGTATGTTAGTCGGGTAATAATCACAAATAAGATCATTCTTTACATCGCAACCCTGAAAAAGTGACTTTCCTATGGCAATGAGTGAACAAACCCAGCCTGTGGCGGGCGCGGCTGCGTCAACGACCAAGGCCCGAACATCGTTTGGTATTTTAGGTGCTATCAGCCTCTCACATCTGCTGAACGACATGATCCAATCGCTGATTCTGGCGATTTATCCGCTGCTTCAGTCAGAATTTTCTCTGACATTTATGCAGATTGGCATGATAACCCTCACCTTCCAGCTCGCCTCTTCGCTACTGCAACCAGTGGTCGGCTACTGGACCGATAAATATCCGATGCCGTGGTCGTTGCCAATTGGCATGTGCTTTACCTTAAGTGGTCTGGTGCTGCTGGCGCTGGCGGGCAGTTTTGGCGCAGTTCTGCTGGCGGCGGCGCTGGTCGGTACCGGTTCATCGGTCTTTCATCCGGAATCTTCTCGCGTGGCCCGTATGGCGTCCGGCGGGCGGCATGGCCTGGCACAATCTATCTTTCAGGTCGGCGGCAACTTTGGCAGCTCCCTGGGCCCCTTGCTGGCGGCGGTGATTATCGCGCCTTATGGCAAAGGCAACGTTGCCTGGTTTGTGCTTGCGGCACTGCTGGCGATCGTGGTGCTGGCGCAAATCAGCCGCTGGTACTCGGCACAGCACCGAATGAATAAAGGAAAACCCAAAGCGACGATTATCAATCCACTGCCGCGCAACAAAGTGGTACTGGCGGTCAGCATTCTGTTAATCCTCATTTTCTCGAAATATTTCTATATGGCGAGCATCAGCAGCTATTACACCTTTTATCTGATGCAAAAATTCGGATTATCTATCCAGAATGCCCAGCTTCATCTGTTTGCCTTCCTGTTTGCCGTTGCGGCAGGTACGGTGATCGGCGGGCCTGTAGGGGATAAAATTGGACGGAAATATGTGATTTGGGGCTCTATCCTCGGCGTTGCGCCGTTTACGCTGATTTTACCCTACGCCAGCCTGCACTGGACGGGGGTTTTAACGGTGATTATTGGATTTATCCTCGCTTCGGCATTCTCTGCCATTCTGGTCTACGCTCAGGAGCTACTTCCGGGACGTATCGGTATGGTTTCTGGACTCTTTTTCGGTTTTGCTTTTGGCATGGGAGGTCTGGGAGCAGCAGTTCTGGGGCTTATCGCCGATCACACCAGCATCGAGTTAGTCTATAAAATCTGTGCTTTCCTGCCACTATTGGGGATGTTGACCATATTCCTGCCTGATAACCGGCATAAAGACTGATTTCTTTGCAGCCAAAGGCAAACTTTGGCTGCATCGTTTTACAGTCGCCATAAGCCTTTCCTCTGTTAAACCGCCTTCAGTTTTCCGATCCGTGCTTTTTTTGCAGCTAATTCCATTTTTCTGCAAAATTCAACAATTATTCATAAACATCATCAATGAAATTGTCATAAACTATTACCTGTAATTTTGGTTTTCCCGGCCAAAAATGGACAATAACCACCAGGAAAAGGAGACGGAATGCATCACGCCACCCCGCTTATCACCACCATTGTTGGCGGCCTTGTGCTCGCCTTTATCCTCGGCATGCTGGCCAATAAACTACGTATTTCTCCTCTGGTGGGATATCTGTTAGCGGGTGTGCTGGCAGGACCATTCACTCCGGGCTTTGTTGCCGATACCAAGCTTGCGCCGGAACTGGCTGAACTGGGCGTCATTCTGTTGATGTTTGGCGTCGGTTTGCACTTTTCGCTGAAGGATTTGATGGCGGTAAAGGCCATCGCCATTCCCGGTGCGATCGCCCAGATAGCCGTGGCGACGCTGCTGGGTATGGCGCTCTCCGCCGTGCTGGGCTGGTCGTTAATGACCGGTATCGTGTTCGGCTTATGCCTTTCCACCGCCAGTACCGTGGTGTTACTGCGCGCACTTGAAGAACGGCAATTAATAGACAGTCAGCGTGGGCAAATCGCCATCGGTTGGTTGATTGTGGAAGACCTGGTAATGGTTCTGACGCTGGTGTTGCTGCCCGCAGTGGCAGGAATGATGGAACAAGGCGATGTGGGCTTTGCCACTCTTGCTGTCGATATGGGGATCACCATCGGCAAGGTGATCGCATTTATCGCCATTATGATGCTGGTAGGTCGCCGTCTGGTGCCGTGGATTATGGCACGCAGCGCAGCAACCGGTTCCCGTGAGCTGTTTACCCTGTCGGTGCTGGCGCTGGCGTTAGGGATTGCCTTTGGTGCGGTGGAGCTGTTTGATGTCTCCTTTGCACTCGGTGCGTTCTTTGCCGGGATGGTACTGAACGAGTCTGAACTGAGTCACCGTGCCGCCCACGATACGCTGCCATTGCGCGACGCGTTTGCGGTGCTGTTTTTTGTCTCCGTCGGGATGTTGTTTGATCCGTTAATTCTGATTCAGCAACCGCTGGCAGTGCTGGCGACGCTGGCGATTATTCTGTTTGGTAAGTCGTTAGCCGCGTTTTTCCTGGTGCGACTGTTTGGTCACTCCCAACGTACGGCATTAACTATCGCCGCCAGCCTGGCGCAAATTGGTGAGTTCGCGTTTATCCTGGCGGGACTGGGCATGGCGCTGGATCTGTTGCCGCAAGCCGGGCAGAACCTGGTACTGGCAGGGGCGATTTTGTCGATTATGCTCAACCCGGTCCTGTTTGCGCTGCTGGAGAAATATCTGGCGAAGACCGAAACGCTGGAAGAGCAGACGCTGGAAGAGGCTATCGAAGAAGAGAAGCAGATCCCAGTGGATATTTGCAACCATGCGCTACTGGTAGGTTACGGTCGTGTAGGCAGCCTGCTGGGGGAGAAATTGCTCGCCTCTGATATTCCTTTAGTGGTGATTGAGACGTCACGAACCCGTGTTGATGAACTGCGAGAGCGCGGGGTCCGCGCAGTATTGGGCAATGCGGCGAACGAAGAAATTATGCAACTGGCGCATCTGGAATGTGCTAAATGGCTGATCCTGACGATTCCCAACGGTTATGAAGCGGGCGAGATTGTGGCATCTGCCCGCGCGAAAAATCCGGATATTGAGATTATTGCCCGCGCCCATTATGACGATGAAGTGGCGTATATCACCGAACGTGGGGCAAATCAGGTAGTGATGGGTGAGCGTGAAATTGCTCGTACTATGCTGGAACTGCTAGAAACGCCACCGGCGGGTGAGGTGGTGACGGGGTAAACGGTGGTTGCCGGATGTAAAATATGAAAAATATGTAGGCATGATAAGACGCGCCAGCGTCGCATCAGGCATCGAGAGCCAAATGCCAGATGCGGCGTGAACGCCTTATCTGGCCTACGAACCGACGATAACTTAACGATCCCAGTAAGACTCTTCCAGGCTGTCTTCACGCTCCGGCAAGCCGCGCGTTAAACGAGGTGAATGCTGGTTCAGTACCTGATAGCTCACACGGTTAGCATATTTACACACCTGCGCTAACGATGAATAAGTTAACCAGGTGAATTTATGTTTGCTGGAGTTTGGTACGTTGCTACGGTGATAGCTGTTGGCGGTAATGTCATGCAGCAACGCTGCCAGTGCGCCATCCCCCGCTCCGTTGGTGTTCATGATTTTTTCCGGCCCGCCCATATACGGCGCAATGTGCGAATAGACACGCAGCGGATTCTGGCAATCCTTGTGGCGCATGGCACGGCTAAACTCATACTGGTTAAATTCCGCTATAGCGCCCGGCAGCAGCGGATGCTGGGTTTTACGTTTCGCTTCGTCTTCGGTAAAGCCCGCCATATACAAGCCGATTGGCCCTGCGGTGCACAGCACCAGATCAACCCAGTCCAGCGCCTTGTCAGATGCCAACAACGGATCGCTTTCTCCGGTCAACGCTTCGGCCTCATCTTCGTTCATCGCAAGGATAGAAACGTGATCTTTGAGGAATTGCTGCCACCACTGCGGGTTCTCGGCAATGACAAACTTGGTGCCCAGCGTCAGCACCACCGGTACGTTATATTTTTTCGCGTACTCAATGGCTTTCATGGTTGCTTCCGGCATGGGTTCACCCGGCTTGCAACGCACCAGATAAGAGGTGAGAACCAGTGCCGAGGCTCCGGCAATCACATCTTCCGGAATACTTTCAGCCCGCAGCTGGTTCATGTGGCCAGGGCTGATAGCAAAGGTACGTTCCCCGGACTCGCCAATCAGCGTAAAGCAACGACCAATCGGGCCATCCACGCCTTGTAGATAGTTAAGATCGGTACGGCTGGAGGTATTACACAGGTAACGATAGGCATAGCTGCCAATTTCAATATTGCTGCACATGACGCCCAGCAGCACCGAACGGTCGTCCGCGAGCACCGAGTAGTTGTGCATGGTGTTACCAATAGTGCCACCCGCAAATTGATGGGTAATCAGATTTTTCTGTTTTAGTTCCTGATAAAGCGCTTCGGCTACGTCATCCTCAATCACCAGTGAATGCCCGGCGCTTAATCCATAACGCTCAATGAATTCATCATCCACTTTCGCTTCAATATCGACCAGCGTTTGATCGATACCCACTACCCAGGCGGCGCTGGTTTCGTTTTCTGGCTGGAATTGCTGAAGCAGCGGATCGCGTGCGTTTACGGGGAAGTAATGTTTGGATTTACGTTTACCGGGAAATTTCATGGTTGTTTTTACGGGTGGTTAACTGAGCGGCGAATGTTAACACAATCTGACGGGAGCGCGCGAGACGCAGCCAGTTTCAATATCAGCAGGCGGGATCGCATTTTCATGGCAGTGGTTCCTTACAATGACGTAATTTGAAAGGAGTTTTTGCATGAAGCCGGAAAACAAATTACCCGTTCTGGACCTTATTTCTGCTGAAATGAAGACCGTTGTGAATACTCTTCAGCCGGATTTACCGCCCTGGCCCGCAACGGGAACGATTGCTGAGCAACGACAGTATTACACGCTTGAGCGCCGATTCTGGAATGCGGGCGCTCCAGAAATGGCAACCAGAGCTTACATGGTTCCAACAAAATATGGGCAGGTGGAAACACGTCTCTTTTGTCCGCAGCCAGATAGCCCGGCGACGCTATTTTATTTGCATGGCGGCGGTTTTATTCTCGGCAATCTTGATACCCACGATCGCATCATGCGCCTGCTGGCAAGCTACAGCCAATGTACGGTGATTGGTATTGATTACACCCTTTCACCTGAAGCGCGTTTTCCGCAAGCGATAGAGGAAATTGTGGCTGCCTGTTGTTATTTCCACCAGCAGGCGGAAGATTATCAAATCAATATGTCCCGCATTGGCTTTGCCGGTGATTCCGCAGGTGCCATGTTGGCGCTCGCCAGTGCGTTGTGGTTGCGTGATAAACAGATCGATTGCGGTAAAGTTGCGGGCGTTTTGCTGTGGTATGGGCTTTACGGATTACGGGATTCCGTGACTCGTCGTCTGTTGGGCGGTGTCTGGGATGGCTTAACGCAACAGGATTTACAGATGTATGAAGAGGCGTATTTAAGCAACGACGCGGACCGCGAGTCGCCGTATTACTGCCTGTTTAATAATGATCTCACTCGCGAAGTTCCGCCCTGTTTTATTGCCGGGGCGGAGTTCGATCCGCTGCTGGATGACAGCCGTCTGCTTTACCAGACGTTAGCGGCGCATCAGCAGCCCTGTGAGTTCAAACTCTACCCAGGCACGCTGCACGCCTTTTTGCATTATTCACGGATGATGAAAACCGCCGACGAGGCTCTTCGCGACGGCGCTCAATTCTTTACCGCTCAGCTTTAGCGATACGCGGCAACAAGATTAGCCATCATTTCAATATGTTCCGGCGTGGCATTAAGCGCCGGAATATATTCGTATTTTTTCCCGCCCGCACCGAGGAAGACCTCACGGTTTTGCTCGGCAATCTCTTCCAGCGTCTCCAGACAATCCGCAGCAAAGCCCGGGCACATCACCTGAATATGACCTACGCCTTTTTCTCCGAGCATTTTCAGCGTTTCGTCGGTATAAGGCATCAGCCAGGGTTCCCGCCCAAAGCGCGACTGAAAGGTCATCATCACTTTTTCCGGTGCCATCCCCAGTGCGGAAGCCAGTTCGCGAGTCGTTGTGCGGCAACGTTGCGGATAATCATCGCCTTCATCTGCATAACGCTGGGGAATGCCATGATAAGAGAGCAGCAGCAGATCCGGTTCGCCATGTTTAGCGAAAGAAGCACGTACGCTGTTCGCCAGTGCATTAATGTAATCGTGGTTATCGGCGTAATCACGAATAAACGATATCCCCGGAATGCTACGTTTGCGCGCCAGAATGCGTGCCAGTTCATCCCATACCGCACCGACCGTTGAACAGGAGTATTGCGGATAAAGCGGCAGTACCACAATATGATCTACATGCTCTGCCAGGAGTTCATCTACGGCGCTTTCCAGTGATGGCGAGCCGTAGCTCATTCCCAGCGCTACGGGCGTCTCCGGTAAACGTTGTGCCAGCGCCTGCTGTTGCTGGCGGCTGTAAACCATCAGCGGCGAGCCACCTTCCATCCAGACAGAGGCATACAGCTTCGCCACACGCGGCGAGCGCAGCGGCAAAATCACGCCGCGCAGCAACGGCCACCATAACAACCGTGAGGTATCAACCACGCGTCTGTCGCTTAAAAATTGTTTCAGATAGCGTTTTACCGCTTCAGGTGTGGGGGCATCGGGCGTACCCAGGTTTGCCAGCAGGATACCGGTTTTAGTCTGACGCATTACCGCCTCTTATCGATTCAACTTGTTGATAATTGTAGCGGAAAAGTGAAGAAGAAGAACTAATTGCTGTGAGAGGTATTGCCTGAGGAGGATGAGCAGACCTGCCCGAAAGCAGATCTGCTGCGGCTTGATTAGCCGAGGATTTTTTCCAGATCAGCGCGAACTTCAGCAACCGGCTTGGTGCCGTCAACTTTCGCGTATTTGGTGTTACCCGCTTCCGCTTCTTTGGAGTAGTAGCCGATCAGCGGTGCAGTCATCTGATGGTATTCAACCAGACGTTTACGTACGGTTTCTTCCTGATCGTCTTTACGGGTAGTCAGTTCTTCACCGGTAACGTCGTCTTTGCCTTCTACTTTAGGCGGATTGAATTTAACGTGATAAACACGACCAGACGGCGCATGAACGCGGCGGCCTACGATACGATCAACAATCAGTTCGTCCGGTACGTCGAATTCCAGAACGTAATCAACATTGATGCCCGCTTCTTTCATCGCGTCTGCCTGCGGAATGGTACGCGGGAAGCCGTCCAACAGGAAACCATTACGGCAGTCTTCCTGAGCAATGCGCTCTTTAACCAGCGCGATCACCAGTTCGTCGGTGACCAGTTTGCCAGCATCCATAATGTCTTTTGCTTGTTTACCCAGCTCGGAGCCAGATTTGACCGCAGCACGCAGCATATCGCCAGTGGAGATTTGCGGAATACCATATTTCTCCATGATGAACTGAGCCTGAGTCCCTTTCCCCGCGCCCGGAGCGCCAAGCAGAATGATACGCATTGCGAAAATCCCCTTAAAATGTGTCGAATTTTTTGAAAAAGCGATAAACGATACCACCAACAGGCGATTGCCTCAAGAAAGGCACCTGAGGCTGAAACGGTTAATGGCAAGATAATTTGCGGAAAGTGCAGATGAAGAAAAGAAAAATGCCGGATGACACAAAGGTCATCCGGCATGGCATCAGGAAACCAGCAGCTGGTTCATACGACGAATAAACAGGTTCGGATCTTCCAGCGTGCCGCGTTCTGCCAGCAGCGCCTGATCCAGCAGCAGTTCTACCCACTCGCTGAACTTCGCTTCATCTTCAGTATCCGCCGCACGTTTCACCAGTACGTGATCCGGGTTCAGTTCGAAGATGTATTTCACTTCTGGCACTTTCTGGCCCGCTGCGGCAAACAGTTTCGCCATCTGGGTGCTCATTTCGTCCGCGTCGGTAGAAACGATCGCTGGCGTATCGGTCAGACGGTGAGTCAGACGGACATCTTTCACGCGCTCGCCGAGCAGGGCTTTCACACGGTCGATGAACGGAGTCAGGGCTTTCTCCGCTTCTTTCGCGCTCTCATCAACTTCGTCAGCCAGTTTTTCCAGCGACTCGTCAACTTTAGACACCGACTGGAACGGTTTACCGTCGAACTCAGTCAGATAGTTCATCATCCACTCATCGATGCGGTCGGAAAGCAGCAGAACTTCGATGCCTTTCTTACGCAGCAGTTCCAGGTGCGGGCTGCTCTTCGCTGCCGCATAGCTGTCTGCGGTGATGTAGTAGATTTTCTCCTGCCCTTCTTTCATGCGGGAAACGTAGTCTTCCAGAGACACGGTCTGCGCAGAAGAATCGGTATGAGTAGACGCAAAACGCAGCAGTTTGGCGATCGCTTCCTGGTTAGCGAAATCTTCCGCCGGACCTTCTTTCAGTACCAGGCCAAACTGTTGCCAGAAGGTCTGGTATTTTTCCGCGTCGTCTTTCGCCAGTTTTTCCAGCATTTGCAGCACACGCTTGGTCAGCGCATTGCGCAGGTTACGCGTTACCGTGCTGTCCTGGAGGATTTCACGGGAAACGTTCAGCGGCAGATCGCTGGAGTCAATCAGACCACGCACGAAGCGCAGATAGTTCGGCATGAACTGTTCTGCGTCGTCCATGATGAACACACGCTGGACGTACAGTTTCAGGCCATGTTTATGATCGCGGTTCCACATATCCCACGGAGCCTGGGACGGAATGTACAGCAGGCTGGTGTACTCCTGCTTACCTTCAACACGGTTGTGGCTCCAGGTCAGCGGATCGTTAAAGTCGTGGGCGATGTGTTTGTAGAACTCTTTGTACTCTTCATCGGTGATTTCCGACTTGTTACGGGTCCACAGCGCCTGCGCTTTGTTGATTTTCTCCCAGGAGATAACGGTTTCGCCATCTTTCTCTTCGCGTTTTTCGATCTCTACCGGCAGCGCGATATGGTCGGAGTATTTGCTGATGATGGAACGCACGCGCCAGTCATCGAGGAACTCGTCTTCGCCTTCACGCAGATGCAGGGTGATTTCAGTACCACGATCTTCTTTGGTGATGTCGGCAACGGTGTATTCACCTTCACCAGCCGATTCCCAGAAAACACCGTTTTCTGGTTTTTCGCCTGCCGCGCGAGTACGCACGGTCACTTTGTCGGCCACGATAAACGCAGAGTAGAAACCAACACCAAACTGACCGATCAGCTGGCTGTCTTTCGCCTGGTCAGAACCCAGGGATTCGAGGAATGATTTGGTGCCGGATTTAGCGATAGTCCCCAGATGGTCAATCACTTCGTCGCGGGTCATCCCCACGCCGTTATCGGAGATGGTCAGCGTGCGCTTGTCTTTATCGAAAGAGACACGAACGCGCAGTTCGCCATCACCTTCGTACAGGTCCGGGTTAGAGAGCGCGCGGAAACGCAGCTTGTCCGCCGCATCGGAGGCGTTAGAGATAAGCTCACGCAGGAAGATTTCTTTATTGGAATAGAGAGAATGGATCATCAGGTGCAGAAGCTGTTTCACTTCTGACTGAAAACCACGAGTTTCTTGTCCTTTCATGTAGGTCTACCTCAATAATGCCATTTTAAGGTTAAAAACAGGATGTGGGAGAGATGGGGACAAGGGAGAATAATTTCAAGCGAGAGCAGGTGATCCTGCTCTCGTTTGCTTAAAAACGAATCTTATGACGCCCGGCAAGGGAGTGTGACAGCGTGGTGCCATCGACCATTTCCAGTTCGCCGCCAACCGGTACGCCATGAGCGATTCGGCTGGCTTCCACGTCATATTGCGCGCAAAGCTCGGCAATGTAGTTAGCGGTAGCTTCACCTTCAACCGTGGGGTTGGTAGCGAGGATCACTTCAGTGATTTTTTCCTCTGCCAGACGCTGTTCCAGACGATCAAGGCCGATATCATCCGGACCGATGCCGTCCAGCGGTGACAGGTGCCCCATCAACACAAAATAACGGCCTGAAAACTGCCCCGTCTGCTCAATGGCGTAGATGTCCGCCGGACTCTCCACCACGCAGATTTGACCGTTTTCCTGACGACGCGGATTCGAACAGATGTTACAGACTTCCTGTTCGGTGAAGGTGCGGCAATCGGCGCAGTGGCCGATTTCCGACATCGCCCGGGTGAGCGCCTGCGCCAGACGCATCCCGCCGCTACGATCGCGCTGAAGCAGCGTGAACGCCATACGCTGCGCCGACTTCGGGCCAACGCCCGGCAGACAGCGCAGTGCTTCCATAAGCTGTGTTAACAGCGGGCTGGTTTGCATCAGAACGGCATCTTAAAGCCAGGCGGCAGCTGCATTCCGGAGGATACAGAGGCCATTTTTTCTTTCTGCGTTTCTTCGATACGACGTGCCGCGTCGTTGAATGCTGCAGCCACCAGGTCTTCCAGCATCTCTTTGTCGTCTTCCAGCAGGCTCGGGTCGATCTCTACGCGACGGCAGTTGTGTGCACCGTTGATGGTCACTTTTACCAGACCTGCGCCAGATTCGCCGGTCACTTCCAGCTGCGCGATCTCTTCCTGCATTTTCTGCATTTTTTCTTGCATCTGCTGGGCTTGCTTCATCAAGTTACCCAGACCGCCTTTACCAAACATAGGTTTCTCTCTCAATCACGTTAAGGATGACGAACGTAAGCTGTGCTTACGATCAAATGGGGCGGATACTTTCTTCATCCAGCTCCGCATCGAAGAACCGACGCAGGGTCTGAATATTATTATCCGCAATAATGGACTCGCGCGCCTGCGCAAGTTTTTCTTCGTATATCGCCTGACGCCATTCCAGCGGCGTACGCACCGCGGGATTATCATCTTCAACGATAGTCAGTTCAACCGTTGAACCTTTTAACGTGCTCAACGCTTCAGCCAGTTTTTGCTGTGCACCGCGGTTGTTCAAATGCCGCTGAGAGGAGCGCAAATGCAGACATACTGCGTTGTCGCTCTCCTCTTTCCAGGCATTTAACGCCACCTGTTCGACCAGTTTTGGTAGCGAAAGTTGACTCACCTGAGCCGCCCACGGGTCGCGCTCAATGGCTTCTGCCGCCAGCTTCGCCGCCAGTTCCGGCGTTTTTTCATGTTCCAGCGCTTTTTTCAGCGCCTTCGGCGTAGCGACCACTTCTTTTTGCTGCATCACTGGAGTGGTGGCCTTCCAGCGATACGCTTCTTTTTTGGCTGGCGCTTTTTCCAGCGCCGATGGCACCGGACGCGCCTGAACGCGATCGGTGACCGAAGCCAGTCTTTCCAGCGCAGCGTTATTCACCGGCCGCGCGCGGGTAGCGGCTGCCGGTTCACTCTTTTTTGCTTTGGTTGCTCCCTGCACGCGCTGCAACTGCTGGCGCGCCGCCAGCACCTGGCTGGTGGTTTCCGGGAGCGGTACAGTCGGTGCCTGCTGCGGCGCTGATTGCGGTTGCGGCGGCACCTGGGTTGGCGTCATTACTGCCGTTGGCGCGACGGGCGCAAAGGACTGGCGTGGCACTTCTGGCTCAGGCAGCGGCATACGCGGATGGAACGCCAGCGCGCGCAACAGCGTCATCTCAACGCCCATACGGCGGTCCGGCGCATACGGTAATTCTTTGCGACCAATCAACAGCGTCTGATAGTAAAGCTGAATATCCGTCGGCGGTATGGTGCGCGCCAGTTCACGCATCCGCAGCTCGATGGCGGCCATATCGTTGCCAAGTGCAGCAGGCGAAAGTTGTACCATCGCAATACGATGCAACAGACCGAGCATTTCCACCAGCAACGCTTCCCACTCGATACCACGGGCAGCGGCTTCATTAATCAGCGCCATTACGCGCTCGCCGTTGGCCTCGACCATCGCTTCAACCAGCGACAGCGCCTGATCGTCGTCAAGCGTACCCAGCATCGCACTGACCGCCTGGGTTGAAACCTGGCCGTCACCGCTGGCAATCGCCTGGTCGGTCAGACTTAAGGCATCTCGCAGGCTGCCTTCAGCGGCGCGCGCCAGTAATTGCAACGCCCGCGGCTCGTGAGCGATATGTTCTTCGTTGAGGATGTGCTCAAGCTGATGGCGAATTTGCTCGATATCCAGCGCCTTGAGATGAAATTGCAAACAGCGTGACAAAATCGTCACCGGCAATTTCTGTGGATCGGTCGTCGCCAGCAGAAACTTAACGTGCTCCGGCGGCTCTTCAAGGGTTTTTAACAGTGCGTTAAAGCTGTGGCGCGACAGCATATGCACTTCGTCGATCAGATAAACTTTGAAACGACCACGCGCCGGAGCGTACTGGACGTTATCCAGCAGGTCGCGAGTGTCTTCAACTTTAGTGCGCGAGGCGGCGTCGATTTCAATCAGATCGACAAAGCGCCCCTGCTCGATTTCACGACAGTTATCGCACACGCCGCACGGCGTCGCGGTAATGCCGGTTTCGCAGTTTAGCCCCTTCGCCAGCAGTCGGGCGATAGAGGTTTTTCCGACGCCACGGGTGCCGGAAAAAAGATAAGCATGATGAATACGCCCTAACGACAAGCCGTTCGCCAGTGCGGTCAGCACATGTTCCTGGCCGACGACGTCAGCAAAGGTTTGTGGGCGCCATTTTCGGGCTAAGACCTGATAACTCATTGGCAGGCTCTGAAACGCTGGAAGGTGGATTCACGAAGGGGTAATGCTAACACAGCCCCGTCAGAACGGCGAGGCTGAATGCACATCTTGTGCTGTCCGTAGCGTGGGCAGCACAAGACTGGCGATAATTAATGGCCCGGGAACGGAACAAGGCTGTAGCTGGTAATGCCCTGTTTTTCGAGACGCTGCTCGCCGCCGAGATCGAACAGGTTGATAATGAACGCAGCGTCAGCCACTTCACCACCCAGACGACGGATCAGTTTAACGGTCGCTTCGATAGTGCCGCCGGTTGCCAGCAGATCGTCCACCACCAGAACTTTGTCGCCCGGTTTGATGGCATCAACGTGGATCTCCAGCTGATCGGTGCCGTATTCCAGATCGTAAGTTTCACTGATGGTTTCACGCGGCAGTTTGCCCGGTTTACGGACCGGTACAAAGCCAACGCCCAGACCCAGAGCTACCGGAGCGCCAAACAAGAAGCCACGCGCTTCGGTGCCGACAACTTTGGTAATGCCCGCATTTTTGTAACGCTCAACCAGCAAGTCGATGCTGAGAGCGTAAGCTTTCGGGTCTTCCAGTAAGCTGGTGACATCGCGGAAAAGAATGCCGGGTTTTGGGTAGTCCTGAATGCTTTTGATGCTATTTTTGAGATACTCAAGCTGCTGTGCAGTCGCGGTCATAAGTGTATGCCTGCTTGTTACGGTGGTACTCACGGCGCGTTTTAAACGTATCAAAAGTAACAGTTGTTTAACCTTTGACCGCCTGCGCCTGTGCTCGAAAACGCCAGAATGTACTGGCTGTACGCAATAATTGCAACTGCGATTGTTGTGCTTCAGTGCTTTTCTTGCTTTTCATCAATCACCGGAATTCGCCACATATAAAAAAGCAAACAGGCGAGAATTACCAGCAACATGATGCGCACCCATGGCATCTGGACGAACCACAGAGAAATTGCAAACGTGAGCAAAATAAGCAAAATCGCCCGCGGTTTGACGCCGCGCGGCATCGCATGATGTTTCTGCCAGAAACGTAGATAGCTGCCAAACCATGAGCGGTACAGCAACCAAGCGTGAAAGCGCGGGGAAGAACGGGCAAAGCACCAGGCCGCCAGCAGGATAAACGGCGTCGTCGGTAATACCGGTAATACCACGCCCAGCGTACCCAGCACTACCGCCAGCCAGCCAATGATGATTAAAATGATTCGTTGCATATTGAGTGTTGTCAGCTTACAGAGTTGCTACTTTAGCATAACAATTATCATTTTCATTGAGGTCTTATCGTGAAAACCGCCCTGCTGCTGGAAAAACTGGAAGGACAGCTCGCTACGCTGCGCCAGCGTTGTGCCCCGGTAGCGCAATTTGCCACGCTAAGCGCCCGTTTTGACAGGCACCTTTTTCAGACTCGTGCGACAACACTGCAGGCTTGTCTCGATGAGGCAGGCGATAACCTGGCTGCGCTTCGTCATGCCGTTGAGCAACAGCAACTGCCGCAAGTCGCCTGGCTGGCGGAACATCTGGCGGCGCAACTGGAGGCTATAGCGCGTGAAGCCACAGCCTGGTCGCTACGCGAGTGGGATAGCGCACCACCCAAAATTGCCCGCTGGCAGCGTAAACGTATTCAGCATCAGGATTTTGAGCGGCGGCTAAGTGAGATGGTTGCTGAACGTCGAGCCCGCCTGGCGCGGGTGACCGATCTCGTGGAACAGCAAACGCTGCATCGTGAAGTGGAAGCCTATGAAGCGCGCCTGGCACGCTGCCGCCATGCGCTGGATAAAATCGAAAACAGGCTAGCGCGTTTAACCCGCTAGCAATGGAGAAAGTATGTCACTGGAAAATGCCCCTGACGATGTCAAACTGGCTGTCGATTTGATTGTGCTGCTGGAAGAAAATCAGATCCCAGCCCGCACCGTGCTACGCGCGCTGGATATTGTAAAGCGTGATTATGAAAAGAAGTTACAGAGCGATGAGGCTTCACAAAGCGAGTAAAAAATAAAGGGCGGCATCACTGTCGCCCTTTATTGTCCTTACCCAACCGCTGGTGTCGGATCGTCGCCTTTGTAGTCGCGTTTTACTTCCGTCACCTCATCGCCCTTCTCGTTGTGCAGATGCACTTCAAGCTGGTTAAAGGCAATGTTGATGTCGTTTTCACGGCACAGCTGATCGATAGTACGGTTCAGCTCATCGACAGTACGGCTACGGTCACGCAGTTCACGCACATACAGACGCAGCTCATGATCCAACGTGCTGGCACCAAACGCCGTAAAGAAGACTTCCGGCATTGGTTCGTGCATCACCCTTGGGTGCTCAGTCGCCGCCTTCAGTAATACTTTACGCACTTTTTCCAGATCGGAGCCATAGGCCACGCCGAGACGGATCACCAGACGCGTAGTCGTGTCAGTCAACGACCAGTTGATCAGACGCTCGGTAACAAACGCTTTGTTCGGGATGATCACTTCTTTGCGATCGAAATCGGTAATCGTTGTCGCACGAATACGGATCTTACTTACTGTCCCCGAGAAGCTACCAATGGTTACCGTATCGCCAATGCGTACCGGACGTTCGAACAGAATGATCAAACCGGAGACGAAGTTACCGAAGATCTCTTGTAAACCAAAACCAAGACCTACGGATAATGCTGCCGCCAGCCACTGGAGTTTATCCCAAGAGACGCCCAGCGATCCGAACACCGTCATCGCACCAACGGCAATAATGATGTAGTTAAGGATGGTAGTAATGGCATACGACGCGCCCTGGCGCATGTTCAGGCGCGAGAGCACCAACACTTCCAACAGACCAGGCAGGTTGCGAATCAACGCCCAGGCTACCATTGAGGCGATAATCGCAAACAACAGACTGCCCATGGTGACGTTTTTCACCACCGCAGCGCCAGCTTCAGTGCCGTTGTAATGCCAGAGCGTAATGCTGTCGAGATAGCTGAACACGGTGATCAAATCGGACCAAATTGCCCAGAACATGACACCGAACAGCGCAAACATCAGCAACATGGTAATACGCAGCGTCTGCTGGTTAACCTGCTCCAGTGCAATGGTGGGTTCTTCCGGCGGTTCGGCACCTTCTGCGCCCTCTTTCACCAGATTCTGCCGACGCGCCAGCGCACGACGCCAGGCGATACGCCGCGCCGCTACGCTTAAGCCGCGCAATACCGTCTGGTACAGCAGGTTCCAGATGATCACCAAATAAACGGTTTCAATCCAACGCCCGGAGAGGCGCAGCGTGGTGTAGAAATAACCCGTGGCGGTCAGCACCATCAACGCAATCGGGATAATCGACAGCACGGTAATGGTGACCAGTCGCATGGTGTGCGACTCTTTATCACGCCAGCTTTCGCGGCACATCGGCCATACCAGGAAGGCAATCAGCAGCAGGTTGAAGAAAATCATCGCCTGCCCCAGCACATCATCCATCAGATGCAGCGGGGAAAGTTCTGCCACCACAGACCAGAAATGGATAGGCAGCAATGCGAGACTGATGCGGACAATTTGCCGACGCCAGTGGCTGGTCTGCTGTTCCGGCATACCAAAGTGACGCACGGCAACGCCGTTTTTCTCCAGTACCTTCCAGCACAGGCCAAACACCAGCCAGAAAATCGCCAGTTTTTTACTGAACGACCATAGCAGTTCGCTGATGTTGAGTTGCATGGTCAACAGAATCAGGCCAACCGCGAGAATAATCAGGCACACCGGCAGCGCACGGATCAGGTCGATAAGGATCGCTTTTGGTGTGTTGAGCTGGCTGTCGTTACGCAGGGAACCCACAGCGGAAGCCAGTTTTTGTTGATACGCTTTCAGCCAGCCCAGACGCCAGTGGATCAGCCCGGCAATCAACAGCAGCGGCAAACCGGCGAGGAAAGCGATAAAAACGGCAGGCCAGGCTTTTTCCCAGTTCACCGTGATTTTCATCGACTTAAATTCATCTTTCAGGCTTTGCGGGAACGCTTTGATCCAGTCCCAGTCCATTGGACGGTTACTGTTCACCCAAAAGATTTGCTGAGTCAGGATGGATTTCAGGTTTTTCGACACACTCATTAACTGCTGCTGGTTGATTTGCAGGTTAATGGCCATCATCAGCTGGTTACCCAACTGTTTGTTGAGTTGATCCAGCAATTCGCGACGCATATCAACCACTTGCAATAACGCATCGTGAACTTCGCTGTTGACTTCGTTGGCGTGACCTTCTTCCAGTTTGTTGACGAACGCATCGCTCTGGAAGAGTGCATCACGCTGCTGGTTAACTTCAAACTGTTCGAGACGCAAATCCGCGATGCGGTTGGTCATGTTTTCCAGTTCATCCGCCGAGGGCAGCGTTTGTTGTTGCTGGTAAAGGATACGAGACAACAGCAGGCTGCCCTTCAGGACGGCAATCTGCTCTTTAATATTGCGTTCCGATTGCAGCGCCCGCTCCAGCCAGTTTTTGACTTTAATGTTTTGCTGCATCAACTGATTACCGTTTTCAGTCGCGGTAATCAGACGCTGACTTAACTGCTGGTTAATTTCCAGTTCCTGCTTCACCAGCGGATTAGCCTGAATACGCGCGGCTTCATCCGGGGAGACGGCTTCCTGCGCCGTTTTTTCGGTTAAAGTCAGGCGCTTGCTGTTTACTGCTTCTTGCAACAGCTGCAACTGGTGCTCCAGACGGGCGCTGTTCGCCGTCACGTAATCCCGTTGCTTTTGCAAGGTATCCTGTAAGACTGTGTTCCCTTCCAGGCTTTTACGCTGCTGGTCAATCTCGGCATTCAGCAAAGCCTGCTGAGCCTGCATTAACACTTTCTGGCTGGGACGTAAGGCAGTCTCGCCGACATCAGTCCCATCCAGACGACTGCGAATTTGTTGCAGCTGCTGCGAAGCGTTATACATCGCATTTTGCACGCGTTCGGGCTGCGTCTGTAACGAAACCAACTGGCTGTTATAAGACGCCAGATCGTTTTGTGCGTTCTGCAAATCGTCCAGCGCCTGGGCAACGCGAGTTTCAAGCTGGCGCAACGAAAGCGTACTCAGAATTTTGCGCGTTTCTTCGTCATTATCGACATCGCTAAGTGCAGTTAACGCCGCGGTCGCCTGGCGCATTTTTTCCGGCGCTTCAGCAACCTTTTGCCGTAGCTGAACTGTCTCTTCTTTTACGCGATCGATTTTATCGAGGGTGGCTAATGTATCTGTCAGATCCTGCTGCACCAGTTTGTCCTGAGCAGAAAGATCTTTTTGTTTATTTAGTGAGTCAAGTTGTGCCTGCAGGTCCGCTTTTGTCGGTAAATCACCATTCGATGACGCCCGCGCAAACGCCGTGTTCTGGCATAACAAGACAAAAACAAAAGCAATAAATGCTGAAAAAACAAAATGCCGTGATCGTTTGTAATACTGGAACATAGTCATGATGAATGAAGGTTTCTGAACCTGAAGAACGACCTGAAAAAGTCAAACCGCAAGAATATCACGACGCAGTGAACCAGAATAGCAACGACGAAAATGTCCAGGAAAAATCCTGGAGTCAGATTCAGGGTTATTCGGTAATGGCAGGGTTACGAAGCGTGGGACACAGGAGATACATCTCCAGTAAGATGGCGACGTAATCGCGGGCTTCTTTTTTAAGATCAAAAGATTGCGGGGCAAAGAGCCAGTTTTCCATCAGGCCGGAAATATAGCCGCGCATAATAATTGCTGCCCGACGCGTCATTAAATCCGCAGGCAACATTTTCGCTTCAATACAATGTTTTAACGTTTGTTCTATACGGTCATAACTTTCCAGACAGAGATTACGTTGTGCCTGTTGCACAACAGCCATTTCTCCGACAAATTCGCATTTGTGGAATATAATCTCCATCAATAATCGACGCCGTTCTTCTGTCACCGTGGATTCAAGAACATGAATTAATATCTCTCTTAATACTGAGAGTGGATCGCCAGGGAATTTTGCCTGATACTCAAGCTCTAGTTCACCAATATTGGATTCTGACAGTTCCCAGATCTCACTGAACAAATCCGACTTGTCTTTAAAATGCCAGTAGATTGCACCGCGCGTAACGCCAGCTGCTTTTGCAATCTCGCCCAGCGAGGTGGATGATACCCCCTGCTGTGAGAAAAGACGTAGAGCCACATCGAGGATGTGTTGGCGCGTTTCTTGCGCTTCTTGTTTGGTTTTTCGTGCCATATGTTCGTGAATTTACAGGCGTTAGATTTACATACATTTGTGAATGTATGTACCATAGCACGACGATAATATAAACGCAGCAATGGGTTTATTAACTTTTGACCATTGACCAATTTGAAATCGGACACTCGAGGTTTACATATGAACAAAAACAGAGGGTTTACGCCTCTGGCGGTCGTTCTGATGCTCTCAGGCAGCTTAGCCCTAACAGGATGTGACGACAAACAGGCCCAACAAGGTGGCCAGCAGATGCCCGCCGTTGGCGTAGTAACAGTCAAAACTGAACCTCTGCAGATCACAACCGAGCTTCCGGGTCGCACCAGTGCCTACCGGATCGCAGAAGTTCGTCCTCAAGTTAGCGGGATTATCCTGAAGCGTAATTTCAAAGAAGGTAGCGACATCGAAGCAGGTGTCTCTCTCTATCAGATTGATCCTGCGACCTATCAGGCGGCATACGACAGCGCGAAAGGCGATCTGGCGAAAGCCCAGGCTGCAGCCAATATCGCGCAATTGACGGTGAATCGTTATCAGAAATTGCTCGGTACTCAGTACATCAGTAAGCAAGAGTACGATCAGGCTCTGGCTGATGCGCAACAGGCGAATGCTGCGGTAACTGCGGCGAAAGCTGCCGTTGAAACTGCGCGGATCAATCTGGCTTACACCAAAGTCACCTCTCCGATTAGCGGTCGCATTGGTAAGTCGAACGTGACGGAAGGCGCATTGGTACAGAACGGTCAGGCGACTGCGCTGGCAACCGTGCAGCAACTTGATCCGATCTACGTTGATGTGACCCAGTCCAGCAACGACTTCCTGCGCCTGAAACAGGAACTGGCAAATGGCACGCTGAAACAAGAGAACGGCAAAGCCAAAGTGTCGCTGATCACCAGTGACGGCATTAAGTTCCCGCAGGACGGTACGCTGGAATTCTCTGACGTTACCGTTGATCAGACCACCGGGTCTATCACCCTACGCGCTATCTTCCCGAACCCGGATCACACTCTGCTGCCGGGTATGTTCGTACGTGCACGTCTGGAAGAAGGGCTTAATCCAAACGCTATTTTAGTCCCGCAACAGGGCGTAACCCGTACGCCGCGTGGCGATGCCACCGTACTGGTGGTTGGCGCGGATGACAAAGTGGAAACCCGTCCGATCGTTGCAAGCCAGGCTATTGGCGATAAGTGGCTGGTGACAGAAGGTCTGAAAGCAGGCGATCGCGTAGTAATAAGTGGGCTGCAGAAAGTGCGTCCTGGTGTCCAGGTAAAAGCACAAGAAGTTACCGCTGATAATAACCAGCAAGCCGCAAGCGGTGCTCAGCCTGAACAGTCCAAGTCTTAACTTAAACAGGAGCCGTTAAGACATGCCTAATTTCTTTATCGATCGCCCGATTTTTGCGTGGGTGATCGCCATTATCATCATGTTGGCAGGGGGGCTGGCGATCCTCAAACTGCCGGTGGCGCAATATCCTACGATTGCACCGCCGGCAGTAACGATCTCCGCCTCCTACCCCGGCGCTGATGCGAAAACAGTGCAGGACACGGTGACACAGGTTATCGAACAGAATATGAACGGTATCGATAACCTGATGTACATGTCCTCTAACAGTGACTCCACGGGTACCGTGCAGATCACCCTGACCTTTGAGTCTGGTACTGATGCGGATATCGCGCAGGTTCAGGTGCAGAACAAACTGCAGCTGGCGATGCCGTTGCTGCCGCAAGAAGTACAGCAGCAAGGGGTGAGCGTTGAGAAATCATCCAGCAGCTTCCTGATGGTTGTCGGCGTTATCAACACCGATGGCACTATGACGCAGGAGGATATCTCCGACTACGTGGCAGCGAATATGAAAGATGCCATCAGCCGTACGTCGGGCGTGGGTGACGTTCAGTTGTTCGGTTCACAGTATGCGATGCGTATCTGGATGAACCCGAATGAACTGAACAAATTCCAGCTAACGCCGGTTGATGTCATTACCGCCATCAAAGCGCAGAACGCCCAGGTTGCGGCGGGTCAGCTCGGTGGTACGCCGCCGGTGAAAGGCCAACAGCTTAACGCCTCTATTATTGCTCAGACGCGTCTGACCTCTACTGAAGAGTTCGGCAAAATCCTGCTGAAAGTGAATCAGGATGGTTCCCGCGTGTTGCTGCGTGACGTCGCGAAGATTGAGCTGGGTGGTGAGAACTACGACATCATCGCAGAGTTTAACGGCCAACCGGCTTCCGGTCTGGGGATCAAGCTGGCAACCGGCGCGAACGCGCTGGATACCGCTGCGGCAATCCGTGCTGAACTGGCGAAGATGGAACCGTTCTTCCCGTCAGGTCTGAAAATTGTTTACCCGTACGACACCACGCCGTTCGTGAAAATCTCTATTCACGAAGTGGTTAAAACGCTGGTCGAAGCGATCATCCTCGTGTTCCTGGTTATGTATCTGTTCCTGCAGAACTTCCGCGCGACGTTGATTCCGACCATTGCCGTACCGGTGGTATTGCTGGGGACCTTTGCCGTCCTTGCCGCCTTTGGCTTCTCGATAAACACGCTAACAATGTTCGGGATGGTGCTCGCCATCGGCCTGTTGGTGGATGACGCCATCGTTGTGGTAGAAAACGTTGAGCGTGTGATGGCGGAAGAAGGTTTGCCGCCAAAAGAAGCCACCCGTAAGTCGATGGGGCAGATTCAGGGCGCTCTGGTCGGTATCGCGATGGTACTGTCGGCGGTATTCGTACCGATGGCCTTCTTTGGCGGTTCTACTGGTGCTATCTATCGTCAGTTCTCTATTACCATTGTTTCAGCAATGGCGCTGTCGGTACTGGTGGCGTTGATTCTGACTCCGGCTCTTTGTGCCACCATGCTGAAACCGATTGCCAAAGGCGATCACGGGGAAGGTAAAAAAGGCTTCTTCGGCTGGTTTAACCGCATGTTCGAGAAGAGCACGCACCACTACACCGATAGCGTAGGCGGTATTCTGCGCAGTACAGGGCGTTACCTGGTGCTGTATCTGATCATCGTGGTCGGCATGGCCTATCTATTCGTGCGTCTGCCAAGCTCCTTCTTGCCAGATGAAGACCAGGGCGTATTTATGACCATGGTTCAGCTGCCAGCAGGTGCAACGCAGGAACGTACGCAGAAAGTGCTCAATGAGGTAACGAATTACTATCTGACCAAAGAAAAGAACAACGTTGAATCGGTGTTCGCCGTTAACGGCTTCGGCTTTGCGGGACGTGGTCAGAATACCGGTATTGCGTTCGTTTCCTTGAAGGACTGGGCCGATCGTCCGGGTGAAGAAAACAAAGTTGAAGCGATTACCATGCGTGCAACACGCGCTTTCTCGCAAATCAAAGATGCGATGGTTTTCGCCTTTAACCTGCCCGCAATCGTGGAACTGGGTACTGCAACCGGCTTTGACTTTGAGCTGATTGACCAGGCTGGCCTTGGTCACGAAAAACTGACTCAGGCGCGTAACCAGCTGCTTGCAGAAGCAGCGAAGCACCCTGATATGTTGACCAGCGTACGTCCAAACGGTCTGGAAGATACCCCGCAGTTTAAGATTGATATCGACCAGGAAAAAGCGCAGGCGCTGGGTGTTTCTATCAACGACATTAACACCACTCTGGGCGCTGCATGGGGCGGTAGCTATGTGAACGACTTTATCGACCGCGGTCGTGTGAAGAAAGTTTACGTCATGTCAGAAGCGAAATACCGTATGCTGCCGGATGATATCGGCGACTGGTATGTTCGTGCTGCTGATGGTCAGATGGTGCCGTTCTCGGCGTTCTCCTCTTCTCGTTGGGAGTACGGTTCGCCGCGTCTGGAACGTTACAACGGCCTGCCATCCATGGAAATCTTAGGCCAGGCGGCACCGGGTAAAAGTACCGGTGAAGCAATGGAGCTGATGGAACAACTGGCGAGCAAACTGCCTACCGGTGTTGGCTATGACTGGACGGGGATGTCCTATCAGGAACGTCTCTCCGGCAACCAGGCACCTTCACTGTACGCGATTTCGTTGATTGTCGTGTTCCTGTGTCTGGCGGCGCTGTATGAAAGCTGGTCGATTCCGTTCTCCGTTATGCTGGTCGTTCCGCTGGGGGTTATCGGTGCGTTGCTGGCTGCCACCTTCCGTGGCCTGACCAATGACGTTTACTTCCAGGTAGGCCTGCTCACAACCATTGGGTTGTCGGCGAAGAACGCGATACTTATCGTCGAATTCGCCAAAGACTTGATGGATAAAGAAGGTAAAGGTCTGATTGAAGCGACGCTTGATGCGGTGCGGATGCGTTTACGTCCGATCCTGATGACCTCGCTGGCGTTTATCCTCGGCGTTATGCCGCTGGTTATCAGTACTGGTGCTGGTTCCGGCGCGCAGAACGCAGTAGGTACCGGTGTAATGGGCGGGATGGTGACCGCAACGGTACTGGCAATCTTCTTCGTTCCGGTATTCTTTGTGGTGGTTCGCCGCCGCTTTAGCCGCAAGAATGAAGATATCGAGCACAGCCATACTGTCGATCATCATTGATACAACGTGTAATCACTAAGGCCGCGCAAGCGGCCTTTTTTATGCATAACCGACGAACATTAAGGAGTCATTGAACCACCAACTCAGGATCTCATACGAAAACCAGTATTAACCTCGCATAAAATTCATAAAAAATACTGATTGTTAGTTAATTTATATTAAGTAGCGCTAATAGATTTAATAATCCATAATCATTTAGAGGCTATTCTTAATTATTTGCGGTAATTCTTTATTCATTCCTCGGTTATTACGTCATATTCAGAGCAATCCTGGTATTAGTGTCACCAATTTCATCTGGCGATAATCCTGAAATGTTATGAATAGTTCGAGCAGACTGCTTTTACCTGCTGCGGGTTAGTGCTAGTATGAAAAAATGAGTCCTGTCCCGCTTCCTTCCTAATTGTAATTTTTCGTAATAATGCGATGAAAACCTGCAAAGAGTGGCTTATAGTTAAGCTAACAAACGAGAGGGCAAGTCCAGGTCAGTAAGTTTTTTCCATCCCGAAAGGTGTCCGTTAGTTCAACCACTAAGAAGGGGACGCGTTATGGATGAATACTCACCCAAAAGACATGATATCGCACAGCTTAAGTTTCTCTGTGAAACCCTGTATCATGACTGTCTTGCAAACCTTGAAGAAAGCAATCATGGCTGGGTTAACGACCCAACCTCGGCGATCAACCTCCAGTTGAATGAACTGATTGAGCATATTGCGACCTTCGCACTTAATTACAAAATTAAGTATAATGAAGACAATAAGCTCATTGAGCAGATCGACGAATATCTGGATGACACCTTTATGTTGTTCAGCAGTTATGGTATTAATATGCAGGATCTTCAGAAATGGCGGAAGTCAGGTAATCGACTATTCCGTTGTTTTGTCAATGCGACGAAAGAGAATCCTGCGAGTTTATCTTGTTAGAATTATTACAACCATGGGTAGAAGTATGTCCGAAAAACCTTTAACAAAAACCGATTATTTAATGCGTTTACGTCGTTGCCAGACAATTGACACGCTGGAGCGTGTTATCGAGAAAAATAAATACGAATTATCAGATAATGAACTGGCGGTATTTTACTCAGCCGCAGATCACCGCCTCGCCGAATTGACCATGAATAAACTGTACGACAAGATCCCTTCCTCAGTATGGAAATTTATTCGCTAATAAATAATTCGCCTTCGGAGCTATAACCGGCTGTTTATTAAGAATTTTATACTTTTTCGCCATGAAGACATACCCTATGTGATCTTTATCACACAGATGTAATGGGAACGTTCTCTTCACTGACTTTTCGTCTTACTGTGTTGCCGCATTTTCAGCAACCGGAGGTCAGTAATGAGCACAGAAAAAGAAAAGATGATTGCTGGTGAGTTGTATCGCTCGGCAGATGAGACGTTATCTCGCGATCGCCTGCGCGCTCGTCAGCTTATTCTCCGATACAATCATTCCCTGGCGGAAGAGCACACATTACGCCAGCAAATTCTCACTGATTTATTCGGTCAGGTGACAGAGGCTTATATTGAGCCAACGTTTCGCTGTGATTATGGCTATAACATTTTTCTCGGCAATAATTTTTTCGCCAACTTCGATTGCGTGATGCTTGATGTCTGCCCTATTCGCATCGGTGATAACTGTATGTTGGCACCAGGCGTTCATATCTACACGGCAACACATCCCATCGACCCTGTAGCACGTAATAGCGGTGCTGAACTGGGGAAACCCGTCACCATCGGTAATAACGTCTGGATTGGCGGACGCGCGGTCATTAACCCTGGTGTGACCATTGGTGATAACGTCGTGGTAGCCTCAGGTGCAGTTGTCACAAAAGATGTCCCGGACAACGTTGTCGTGGGCGGTAATCCAGCCAGAATAATTAAAAAATTGTAATCGGTTTTTTCGCAACTGTTATGCAAAATTGTGGCAAATCTGTTACTTCCCCTCTACTATTCCCACGTTAAAATAGGGTGTTCCCTGGAAAGTTGCAGATACCACGAAGGCAAACGATGACCGAAATACAACGCCTGCTGACCGAAACAATTGAGTCTCTAAATACCCGCGAAAAACGCGACAACAAACCCCGCTTTAGTATCAGTTTTATCCGTAAACATCCGGGGCTGTTTATCGGTATGTACGTTGCTTTTTTTGCCACCCTGGCAGTGATGTTGCAGTCCGAAACGCTGTCAGGCTCTGTCTGGCTACTGGTTGTATTATTTATCCTGCTTAATGGTTTCTTCTTTTTCGATGTCTACCCACGCTACCGCTATGAAGATATCGACGTGCTGGATTTCCGCGTTTGCTATAACGGCGAATGGTACAACACGCGCTTTGTACCTGCCGCGCTGGTTGAAGCCATCTTGAACTCTCCGCGTGTCGCGGATGTTCATAAAGAACAACTGCAAAAAATGATCGTCCGTAAAGGTGAACTGTCTTTTTACGATATTTTTACCCTCGCTCGCGCCGAATCAACATCTTAAGTTAGGGTTACATACCAGGCGTAAAGCTCTGCGCCTGGTCAAATGACAACGTTCGTTTCCACCCATCCCTTCATGAAATCCCGGCTCTACCTCCTTATCTCCTGCCAGCCTTTTTCCACAATCGGATATACTTTCTCTACACTGTGTTAATAAGGATATGCTGGTGAGAACACGACATCTGGTCGGCCTTATTTCGGGAGTACTGATTCTTTCAGTATTGCTGCCTGTCGGCTTAAGCATCTGGCTGGCCCATCAGCAGGTAGAAACATCATTTATTGAAGAGCTGAATACGTATTCCTCCCGCGTCGCTATTCGGGCCAATAAGGTGGCGACACAAGGGAAAGATGCGCTGCAAGAGCTGGAAAGATGGCAAGGCGCTACCTGTAGCGAAGCCCATCTCATGGAAATGCGTCGGGTATCTTACAGTTATCGCTATATTCAGGAAGTGGTTTATATCGATAACAACGTTCCCCAGTGTTCGTCTCTGGAGCATGAAAGCCCGCCCGATACCTTCCCCGAGCCAGGTAAAATTTCGAAAGATGGTTATCGTGTCTGGTTAACATCGCATAACGATTTAGGCATTATCCGTTACATGGTTGCCATGGGAACGGCACATTATGTCGTCATGATCGACCCCGCTTCCTTTATTGATGTCATTCCCTATAGCTCATGGCAAATTGATGCCGCCATTATTGGCAATGCCCATAACGTTGTGATAACCAGCAGCGATGAAATTGCTCAGGGAATTATTACCAGACTACAAAAAACACCCGGTGAGCATATCGAAAATAATGGAATCATTTACGATATCCTGCCCTTCCCGGAAATGAATATTTCGATCATCACCTGGGCTTCAACGAAAATGTTGCAGAAAGGCTGGCATCGGCAAGTCTTTATTTGGTTACCGCTCGGGTTGGTGATTGGCCTGCTGGCAGCGATGTTTGTGCTGCGTATTTTGCGCCGTATCCAGTCACCGCATCATCGGCTGCAGGATGCTATCGAAAATCGTGATATTTGCGTGCACTATCAACCGATTGTCTCCTTAGCCAATGGCAAAATTGTCGGTGCTGAGGCACTGGCGCGCTGGCCGCAGACAGACGGTAGTTGGTTATCACCAGATAGTTTTATTCCGCTGGCACAGCAAACGGGCCTTTCTGAGCCATTGACGCTACTGATTATAAGAAGCGTCTTTGAAGATATGGGCGACTGGCTGCGTCAGCATCCGCAGCAGCATATTTCGATCAATCTTGAATCCACCGTGCTCACCTCGGAAAAAATCCCGCAATTGCTGCGTGAAATGATCAATCACTATCAGGTTAATCCCAGACAGATCGCGCTTGAACTCACTGAACGGGAGTTTGCCGATCCGAAAACCAGCGCCCCGATAATTTCTCGCTACCGGGAGGCGGGCCATGAAATTTATCTTGATGATTTTGGTACGGGGTATTCAAGTTTAAGTTATTTACAGGATCTGGATGTCGACATTCTGAAGATCGATAAATCTTTCGTTGATGCGCTGGAATATAAAAATGTCACGCCGCATATCATCGAAATGGCAAAAACACTGAAACTGAAAATGGTAGCGGAGGGAATCGAAACCAGTAAGCAAGAAGAGTGGTTACGCCAGCATGGCGTGCACTACGGTCAGGGCTGGCTCTACAGCAAGGCATTACCGAAAGAAGATTTCTTACGCTGGGCCGAGCAACATTTGTGAATTGTAGGGCTGACGGCACGCCGCACAGCCCGTCACGCTACCTATTCGTCGATGATTGACTCGAATCCGCCATAGATCATTCGCTTACCATCAAACGGCATGGACTCGCCGAACTCTTTCATCCGTGGGTCCGACATCATCTTTTGATTAGCAGCGTCGCGGACCTCTTTTGAAGGGTATTCAATCCAGCTAAAGACAACCTCTTCATTCTCTTCAGCTTTTACCGCCATACGAAAATCGGTCACTTTGCCATCCGGTACATCGCTGGCCCAGCATTCGACAATACGAAGCGCGCCAAACTCTTTAAACAATGGCGCAGCCTTAGCAGCCATTTCCCGATAGGCATCCTTTTTATCGGCAGGAACGGCAACCACAAAACCATCAACATACTTCATCAGACATACCTCCGAAGCGTACTGCGCAGCCAGACAATTCTTGCGACGTCAGTTGTGGTTAAAGTTTAGCCATATTGGGATTTTTTGACGAAACGGGGGGAGGCAGAAATGGGTGGGGGCCCTGCCAGCTACATCCCGGCACACGCGTCATCTGCCTTGGCTGCTTCCTTCCGGACCTGACCTGGTAAACAGAGTAGCGTTGCGGGAGAACCAACAGAGCCCCCATTGAGAGCGTTGAGAACCAACGCGCAGGCGCATTATCACTGCTGCCCCGGCTAATTGCAACCCATTGCGTACCGGATGCTGGTTTCTTGCGCAATGCGACTTCACTCGGGCGTTTTTCCAGATTATGCTGAAAAATTACCTCAGGAAGAAAAGATGGAAAAAGAAGATTCATTTCCCCAACGCGTCTGGCAAATCGTCGCCGCTATTCCCGAAGGCTATGTCACCACTTACGGTGATGTGGCGAAACTGGCAGGATCGCCCCGCGCCGCGCGCCAGGTGGGCGGTGTGTTAAAGCGTCTCCCTGAAGGCAGCACCTTGCCCTGGCACCGGGTGGTTAATCGCCACGGCACAATTTCGCTAACCGGACCGGATTTACAGCGTCAACGACAGGCATTACTGGCAGAAGGTGTGATGGTATCGGGAAGCGGGCAAATCGACTTGCAGCGTTATCGCTGGAACTACTAACCCTCTCCGGGCGGAGAGGGTTAACTGCGCTTAATATTGCGTAGGAGCTGGAACTGCCGAAGACGGATTCACCTGAGTTGGTGAAGTCGAAGGTACGGTAGTCGTTGCGCCACCGCTGGCCTGAACCGGCACGGCGGTTTGCTGCACCGGCACCAATGTCAGGTCGGCTTTAGTTCCGCCCTTGTTGATAACCGGCTGAACGGTATCGGTAATAAATACCAGTTTGTCATTCACGGTAATCGCCGCACTCAACAGAATACGCGCGTTCGGCTGAACATCTGCCGGGTTAAATGGCAGAACAAAGCTAAATGGTGACTGTTTACCTTCGGTACGCACCGCTTTCTGCGCCAGCACTTTTGACGGTGCATCGGCTAACGACGCGTCAGAAAGTGTCACGGTCAGCACAGCATCAGGCGGCAGTGCGACTTTCTGACGGATCCAGACGGTACCGGAGACATTCGGTTGCTGGATAGCAGGTTGTTGTGTTGCTGAAATAGACGTATTTGCAGCCGGTGCTGGCGTCTGAATATCCGCGCTTTTATCTGCGCAAGCCGCCAACGCAATCGCAACCGCTAAACCACTGGCCATGTGCACGAGTTTCATTCACTTCTCCTTATTATCAATGCACCAGCGGGCTAACTTTCCTCGCCGGAGAGTGGTTAACAAAATAGTAACGTCAACAAGTGTGGCACACATCACGCATTTCTGCCTGTAATTAGCCCGTAATTCAGACCATTGCACCCATCGGACCAGTGGCAAATTTGCGTTATACTCAACTCACTTTGGCTTGCTGCGGCAGCTTTGTTACTGGAGAGTTATATGAGTCAGGCGCTAAAAAATTTACTGACATTGTTAAATCTGGAAAAAATTGAGGAAGGACTCTTTCGCGGCCAGAGTGAAGATTTAGGTTTACGCCAGGTGTTTGGCGGCCAGGTCGTGGGTCAGGCCTTGTATGCTGCAAAAGAGACCGTCCCTGAAGAGCGGCTGGTACATTCGTTTCACAGCTACTTTCTTCGCCCAGGCGATAGTAAGAAACCGATTATTTATGATGTCGAAACGCTGCGTGACGGTAACAGCTTCAGCGCCCGCCGGGTTGCTGCTATTCAAAACGGCAAACCGATTTTTTATATGACTGCCTCTTTCCAGGCACCAGAAGCGGGTTTCGAACATCAAAAAACAATGCCGTCCGCGCCAGCGCCTGATGGCCTGCCTTCGGAAACGCAAATCGCCCAATCGCTGGCGCACCTGCTGCCGCCAGTGCTGAAAGATAAATTCATCTGCGATCGTCCGCTTGAAGTCCGTCCGGTGGAGTTTCATAACCCACTGAAAGGGCACGTCGCAGAACCGCATCGTCAGGTGTGGATCCGCGCAAATGGTAGCGTGCCGGATGATCTGCGCGTTCATCAGTATCTGCTCGGTTACGCTTCTGATCTTAACTTCCTGCCGGTAGCTCTACAGCCGCACGGCATCGGTTTTCTCGAACCGGGGATTCAGATTGCCACCATTGACCATTCCATGTGGTTCCATCGCCCGTTTAATTTGAATGAATGGCTGCTGTATAGCGTGGAGAGCACCTCGGCGTCCAGCGCACGCGGCTTTGTGCGCGGTGAGTTTTATACTCAGGACGGCGTGCTGGTTGCCTCGACCGTTCAGGAAGGGGTAATGCGTAATCACAATTAAAAAAATAGCCGGAGGTGAAAACCGTCCGGCTGTTTTTTGCAGTGCTTGTTACGCGTTATAGGCATTCTCGCCGTGGCTGTTGACGTCCAGCCCTTCTCGCTCTTGTTCTTCCGGCACACGCAGGCCAACCGTCAGATCCGCCAGTTTGTAGCCAATAAATGCCACCACACCGGACCAGACGATCGTAATGGCGATGCTTTCCAGCTGTACCAGCAACTGATGGCCCATCGTCACACCGTCAGCGAAGCCCACGCCGCCCAGCGAGCTGGCGGCAAAAATCCCGGTCATGATACAGCCGACAATGCCACAAACGCCGTGCACACCGAAGACATCGCAGGGATCATCCACCCGCAACAAGCGTTTGAGCATGGTAACGCCCCACAAGCCCGCCAGACCAGCTACCACGCCGATAATCAACGCGCCGCCAACACCAATGTAGCCACAGGCTGGCGTCACGCCGACCAGACCGGCAATCGCGCCAGAACACGCCCCCAGCAGTGAAGGCTTACCACGCAGCGCCCATTCACCGAAGATCCAGCCAAGAATTGCCGCCGCCGTTGCGACCACAGTATTCACAAATGCCAGTGCTGCGATTTCATTCGCCGTGCCCGCTGACCCGGCGTTAAAGCCAAACCAACCGATATAGAGAATGGCAGTCCCGGTGAAGACCATCGGCAGGTTGTGCGGTTTAAACGCCTCTTTGCCGAAGCCCACGCGTTTGCCTATCAGATACGCGCCCACCAGACCGGCGATTGCGGCGTTAATGTGCACCACCGTGCCACCCGCGAAATCCAGTGCACCGTGAGAAGCCAGCAAACCGCCGCCCCAGACCATATGCGCAATCGGAATGTAGGAGAGCGTCAGCCATACCACCACGAAAATCAACACAGCTGAGAAGCGGATTCGTTCCGCCAGTGCTCCAACTATCAAGCCTACGGTAATGCAGGCAAACGATCCCTGAAACGCTACGTGGATATACTGATAAATGCTGCCCATCACCGCCGTCAGTTCGATGTTTTTCAGCATCAACCAGTTAATGTTGCCGAAGAAGTTGTTTCCCTCACCAAACGCCAGCGAGTAACCGTAAACCACCCAGAGAATACAGACCAGTGCAAACGTCACCGTCACCTGCGTCAGCATCGACAGCACGTTTTTGCCGCGAATCAACCCACCGTAAAACAGGGCAATCCCCGGAATAGTCATAAACAGCACCAGCGCAGTACAAATCATCATAAACGCATTGTCGGCTTTATCGGCCACCGCAGGTGCAGCCATTACTAGTCCCGGCAGCATCGCCAGTGAAGCAAGCCCAGTTTTTATCGTCGCTATCTTCATTTTTCGTTCCTGTTGCTGTGTGCCAGAGATTACAGCGCCGCTTCGTCGGCTTCGCCGGTACGAATACGAATGACGCGTTGCAATTCAGCGACGAAGATTTTGCCGTCGCCAATTTTTCCGGTGTAAGCCGCCTTACTGACGATATCGATCACTTCATCGAGCTGGTCATCAGCAATCGCCACATCAATTTTTACTTTTGGCAGGAAATTGACGCTGTATTCCGCCCCCCGGTACAGCTCGGCATGTCCTTTCTGACGCCCGAAACCTTTCACTTCGGTGACGGTCAGGCCCTGAATACCAATGGAAGATAACGCTTCACGAACGTCTTCCAGCTTGAATGGTTTGATTATCACGGTCACCAGCTTCATAGATCCCCTCCGGTCAGAATTCGGTAATGGTTCTGCTACACGAAGAAGGTATTGCAAGCGGTGTGCCAGAAATGAAAAACGAGAAAGAGAGCAGGAAGTTAAGAAGATTGAAAACAAAAACGCACTATGACAGTGCACAGTGCGTTACATTTTTGCACCAACGATGAAATATTGCGCTATTCAGGCGCTCAATGATTCCTCTTCACGCACGCTGGCTGCCAGCTCTTCGCCCGCAAGTTGCAGTTGATACATCTGCCAGTAGCGACCCTGGGCCGCCAGCAGTTGCTGGTGAGTGCCCTGCTCCACGGCTTGCCCACGATGAAGCACCAGAATGGTGTCGGCATCAACAATGGTCGATAAGCGGTGAGCAATCACCACCAGCGTGGTATGTTCACGCACCGCCGCCAGAGCATGTTGAATCGCCTGTTCAGTACCGGAGTCAATGCTGGCGGTTGCCTCATCAAGGATCAGGATTTGCGGCGTCTCCACCAGCACGCGTGCCAGTGCCAGTAGTTGCTTTTGCCCGACGGAGAGATTATTCCCCTGCTCTCCCAGCGGCGTATAAATACCATCACTCATGCTGCGCGCCAGCTCCGCCAGTTGCACGGTTTCCAGCGCCTGCCAGACGCGTTCTTCGGAGATATCACGTCCCAGCGTCACGTTGGCGAGAAAGGTATCCGCCAGCACTACCGGATCTTGCTGCACCATCGCCACGCCCTGACGCAGCGCGCTGTGACTTAACGAACTTAATGGACGACCATCAAGGCGAATCTCACCTTCCGTTAGCGGGTAATAGCCCATCAATAAACTGGCGAGGGTACTTTTACCACTGCCGGTATGCCCGACCAGCGCCACAAAATTGCGCGAAGGCACAGAGAGATTAATGTTCTTTAGCACCATATTGTCATCGCGATAAGCAAATGACACGTTATCGACTTCGATGGTGCCGCTCTGTAACGGGCGATCATCATTGCCATATTGCTGGCGCGGTCCGTCCATCAGCTCAAACACACGCTCACCAGCAACAACAGCCTGTTGCAGCATCGCCTGCTGCGTGGTCAGTTCGATTAAAGGTTCGTTAAGTCGCCCAAGATAGCTGATAAACGCATACAACACGCCCACTTCAATGGTGCCGCTGGCGGAGAAGCCAAACAGCATCAACAAGCCACAAAGAATGAGCGATGAAAACAGACTCAGCAGCGGACGCAGCAGAAAACCGTCGAGGCGCAGGGTTTGCATCCTCGCCATATAGTGTGAACGACTGGCCTCACCCATACGTTCGCCAAATCGCGCCTGCTGACGGAACTGCTGGATAACGCTCATGCCATTGATGATTTCGTTAAAGCCGTCGTTGATATCTGCCAGATAAGCGCGTACACGGCGGACAATCGGCGTGCTGTAACGCTGATATATCACCATTACCACCAGCACCACCGGGAAAATCATTATCGCCACCAGCGCCATTCGCCAGTCGAGGCTGAACATCGCCACCAGCATCGCGCCCACCAGTGCGGCGCTACGCAGGACAGTTGCCACTACGGTAACGTAGAGGTCGCGGATCACTTCAGTGTCATTAGTGACGCGGGAAATCACCTGCCCGACGGGTTGGGTATCAAACTCGCTTAATGGCTGGCGTAACGCAGCATCCATCACGTCGGTACGCAACTGTTGCACTACGCCTACTGCCGCCCGATTAAACAGCAGCGACTGCGCGTAATGTAGCCCGGCGGCAAACAGTTGCAGCCCAACATACGCCGCAGCCAGCCCTGCAACCACTTTCAACGGCAGGTTATTTTTCGCTACCATATTGTCGATAAAATAGCTGATAAGCAGCGGCCCACTGACTTCTGCCGCCGCCGCAACCCACATCATCAGGACCGCAATCCCCAACGGTTTACGCCACGGTGAACCGTACGCTAACAGACGCTTGAGAGTCGGCCACAGTTGGCTAAAACTACGCATCAACGGCCTCCTCGCGAATTTCCGGAGCGTCGTCGAGCGCCGCCTCCAGTTGTTGATAGCGATACATATCGCGATACCAGCCGCTTTGTTGCGCCAGCTCATCATGATTGCCACGCTGAGCGATATGTCCGTGCTGCATCACAATAATTTCACTGGCTTCCGTCAGTGCCGAAAGGCGATGGGCACTGATGATTACCGTTCTTCCCTGCCCCCACTGCCGCAGGTTATGCAGGATCTGGTGCTCTGTGCGTCCGTCCACTGCCGAAAGCGCATCATCAAGGATGAGGATTTCCGCGTTGACTAATAACGCACGAGCAATGGAGATACGCTGTTTTTGCCCACCGGAAAGCATCACGCCGCGCTCGCCCACTTCTGTATCGTAACCTTGCGGTAAACGCAAAATATCGTCATGCACGCTGGCTAACCGCGCGACATGCTCAATCTCTTGCTGGGTGGCATTCGGGCAACCCAACGCGATGTTGTTCGCTACGGTGTCGGAAAAAAGGAACGGTGTCTGGCTAACTACCGCCAGGCGGCTACGCCAGCTATCGAGTTGTAACTTCGTCAGAGGAATATCATGAAAGCGGATATCCCCCTCGCTGACGTCGAAATGACGCTGAATGAGCGACAACAGGGTACTTTTGCCGGAACCAGTCGGCCCGCAAATACCCAGCATCTGACCGGGTTTCAGGGCGAAATTGACGTTTTCCAGCGCAGGATGGTCAGTCTGCGGATACGTAAACTGGCGAATATTTACATCCAGTTCACCACGACCTTCTGGCACCTTATCACTACCATCAATAACGACTGGCGCTTCGGCCAGCATGGTACGAATTCGGCTATACGCCGCGCTGCCACGCTCCACTATGTTAAACATCCATGCCAGCGCCAGCATTGGCCAAATCATCAGACCTAAATACATCATAAAACTGGTGAGCTGGCCCAGCGTTAAACTACCCTGCACCACCATCCAACTACCGCCGCCAATCGCCAGCAAGTTCGCCATACCAATCGCGATATAGATGGTCGGGTCGAAACGAGCATCAATACGCGCCACCCGCATGTTTTTTTTGCCGGTATCTTCGGCATCCGCGGCAAATAACGCCGACTGGCGATCTTCCAGACCAAAGGCTTTGATCATACGGATACTGGTGAGGCTTTCCTGGGTGCGGTCATTAAGACTGGAAAACGCCGCCTGTGCCAGCTTAAAGCGTTCATGCAAGGCATCGCCGTTGCGCTTAATCATGATCGCCATCACTGGCATCGGCAACAGGGCAAATAAGGTCAACTGCCAGCTAATTTGCGTAGACATCATAATCAACACAGCGCAGCCCATTACCAGTGAATCCACCAGCGTCAGCACCCCTTCTCCGGCGGCAAACACGACGCGATCGACGTCATTGGTCGCACGAGCCATGAGGTCACCCGTGCGATGACGCAGGTAAAACTCAGGATGCTGCCGGCTTAGCTGACGGTAATAATCTTCACGCAGTTCAACAGCCAGTTGATAAGACGCACCAAACAGCAATACGCGCCAGACGTAACGCAGGAGATAAACCACAACGGCAATCAGCACCATGGTGGCGATCCACACCAGGATCTGCCCGGTAGTAAAGTGTTGTTCTGTCACGCCATCGACAACAATACCAACCACTTTTGGCGGAACCAGTTGCAGCATCGCGATAATGACAAGCAAGGCGACAGCCCCGAGATAGCGACGCCATTCCCGACGGAAATACCAGCTTAATTGAGCAAATAATCGCACGCGTTGTGTCCTGACCTGATTCTGGATATTTATTCGATGGGTAAAGAAGTGGTGTATTTAATCTGTTCCATCGCGAAGCTGGAAGTGACGTCCGACAGCCCCGGCACGCTGTTTACCAGACGCTTATAAAACTCGTCGTAGCGTTTCATGTCGGCAACCTGGACGCGCATCAGATAATCGTATTCACCAGCCATGCGCCAGAACCCCAGCACTTCTGGCATTTCGGTAACCACCGTGACAAAGCGGCAATACCATTCGCTGCTGTGATGTTGCGTTTTTATCAGCACAAAGGCGGTCAGGCCGAGGCCTATTTTTTCCGGATCCAGCAGGGCGACTTTGCCGATAAGAATACCGTCGTCCTCCAGCCGTTTCAGACGCTTCCAGCAGGGGGTAGTTGTCAGATTAACGGCTTCAGCCAGTGCCTGCAAAGAGAGGGTGCAATCCTGCTGTAGTAAGGCCAGCAGCTTACGGTCAATTTTATCTAACATAGCCCTTCCACGGAGAATTTTTTTCTCTTTTAATTCTATTTTAAAGGTGAAATCGCGACAATTTATTCTGTGCGGTTTAAACACCACGGCACAAAATGACAAATTCAACGCAAAAAAAACCGGGCAATTGCCCGGTGCTGGAAGGGATCTCGTTATTCGGGGGAATAAGGTAGATGTGGATAGTCCAGCCAGTGCGTCAAATAGTGAGAGACAGCCTGATTTCGGCAATGTCCAATCACCGGTAAATGCGGGAGCTCCGCGCGCAATTGCGGCATCGCATTGCCCATAATAAATCCGCTACCGACGCTGCCTAACATTTCGCGATCGTTCATCGCATCACCAAAGGCCATGCAATCGCGCAACGATAAACCTAAATGTTGGGTCAGCACTGTCAATGCAGCGCCTTTATTGCAGCCCACCGGCAGCACTTCGAGGCAATCCGTGGCGGAAAAACACAAATGTGCACGCTCGCCTAATGCTTCGTATAGCTGGATCTGCAAGTGTGTAAGATCGTCGTGATCGCCACAGAAGCAGATCTTGGTGACGCTGCCGAGTGGCATTTTTTTGACATCGATTATCTGATAACGAAAACCGCTATAGACAAATGCCTGCAACAACGCAGGGATCTCTTTCCCGGTAAACCAACCATCGTCATTGAAGATATGCATGCTGGCTCGGGTATCCCATTGCTGATACAGCACCAGCTCCGCGACATCCGCAGGTAAATCATCACGATGTAAAAGTTCACCTTCCAGAGAATGTACGCGCGTTCCGTTGCCAGTAATCAAATATGCATCCAGCGATAGCGCCCCGAGAATATGCTGCATCTCCAGCGCATGACGCCCCGTGGCAAAAGTGAGGGTAATGTCGCGTTCACGCAGCCGCGCCAAAGTAGAGAGGGTTTTCTCACCTAAATGATGGTCAGGCATCAATAAAGTGCCATCCATATCAAATGCTGCCAGACGAGCCATTTCTTTCTCCACTCTGTGACACGGTTAATGGTGATTGAGTATCACCTGATATATACGGAAGTAATAGTGAATAGTTAAATAATATTGTTCCGGGTTTATATGCGACTGCTCAACCGTCTTAACCAGTATCAACGTCTGTGGCAACCTTCCGCCGGAAAGCCGCAAACCGTCACCGTCAGCGAACTGGCCGAACGCTGTTTTTGCAGCGAACGCCATGTTCGTACGCTGTTGCGTCAGGCACAGGAGGCGGGATGGCTGGAGTGGCAGGCGCAGTCAGGACGCGGAAAGCGCGGACAATTACGCTTTCTGGTCACGCCAGAATCGCTACGCAATGCGATGATGGAAAAGGCACTGGAAACCGGAAAGCAGCAAGATGTGCTGGAGCTGGCGCAACTGGCCCCAGGTGAGCTGCGCACTCTGTTACAGCCGTTTATGGGCGGACAATGGCAAAACGATACACCCACGTTGCGTATTCCCTACTATCGCCCGCTCGAACCGCTACAACCGGGCTTTTTGCCCGGCCGTGCCGAGCAGCATCTCGCCGGGCAGATATTTTCCGGCCTGACCCGCTTCGATAATAATACCCAGCGCCCGATTGGCGATTTAGCGCATCACTGGGAAACCTCTACTGACGGGTTACGCTGGGACTTTTATCTTCGTTCAACCCTACACTGGCATAACGGCGATGCAGTAAAAGCCTCACACTTACACCAGCGATTATTGATGCTGTTACAACTGCCAGCACTGGATCAATTATTTATTAGCGTGAAGCGTATTGAAGTCACCCATCCGCAGTGTCTGACCTTCTTTTTACATCGCCCTGATTACTGGCTTGCGCACCGGCTGGCGAGCTATTGCAGCCATCTGGCGCATCCGCAATTCCCACTGATCGGCACGGGTCCTTTTCGCTTAACACAATTCACAGCGGAGCTGGTGCGCCTGGAGAGTCATGATTATTACCATTTACGTCATCCGCTGCTTAAAGCGGTTGAGTACTGGATAACTCCGCCGCTTTTCGAAAAAGATTTGGGAACCAGTTGTCGGCATCCCGTGCAAATCACCATCGGCAAACCGGAGGAGCTGCAACGGGTCAGTCAGGTCAGTAGTGGCATCAGTTTAGGTTTTTGCTATTTAACGTTGCGCAAAAGTCCCCGACTGTCCCTCTGGCAGGCGCGAAAAGTGATCTCCATTATTCATCAATCCGGTTTATTACAAACGTTAGAAGTCGGAGAAAACCTGATCACCGCCAGTCATGCATTACTGCCAGGCTGGACTATTCCGCAATGGCAAGTACCGGATGAGGTCAAACTACCGAAAACCTTGACACTGGTTTATCACCTACCGATAGAACTTCATACCATGGCAGTACGTCTACAGGCGACACTGGCAGCGGAAGGCTGTGAACTCACAATTATTTTTCATAACGCAAAAAACTGGGACGACACGACCCTACTGGCACACGCAGACCTCATGATGGGCGACAGATTAATTGGCGAAGCACCGGAATATACTCTGGAGCAATGGCTGCGCTGCGATCCGCTGTGGCCACATGTTTTCGACGCTCCAGCATACGCACATCTACAATCGACACTGGATGCCGTGCAAATAATGCCTGATGAAGAAAACCGATTTAATGCCCTGAAAGCGGTTTTTAGCCAGTTAATGACAGATGCGACGCTGACGCCGCTGTTCAACTATCACTATCGCATTAGTGCCCCTCCCGGCGTGAACGGTGTGCGACTGACACCGCGCGGCTGGTTTGAATTTACCGAAGCCTGGCTTCCCGCGCCGTCGCAATGAATAGCTGGTCCGGGTTAATCGCAGGCGTTACCATAACGCTTTTATTGTTCAAGCAGGATTATCTATGAAACGTGCTGTCGTTGTGTTCAGTGGAGGCCAGGATTCCACCACCTGTCTGGTGCAGGCATTACAACAATATGATGAAGTCCATTGCGTAACGTTCGATTACGGTCAGCGGCATCGCGCAGAGATCGACGTGGCACGCGAGCTGGCCCTGAAACTGGGCGCTCGTGCACATAAAGTGCTGGATGTGACACTGCTCAACGAACTGGCGGTCAGTAGCCTGACGCGTGACAGCATTCCGGTGCCTGATTATGAACCTGAAGCCGATGGCATCCCGAATACGTTTGTCCCAGGGCGTAATATTTTGTTCCTGACACTGACGGCGATATATGCGTATCAGGTAAAAGCAGAAGCCGTCATTACCGGCGTCTGCGAAACGGATTTCTCCGGCTACCCGGATTGTCGTGATGAGTTTGTGAAAGCACTGAACCATGCCGTCAGTCTGGGTATGGCGAAAGATATTCGTTTTGAAACGCCGCTGATGTGGATTGATAAAGCGGAAACCTGGGCGCTGGCTGATTATTACGGCAAACTGGATTTAGTGCGTAACGAAACGCTGACCTGTTATAACGGCTTTAAAGGTGACGGTTGCGGTCATTGCGCAGCATGTAATTTACGCGCCAATGGTTTGAATCATTATCTGGCCGACAAACCGACGGTGATGGCAGCGATGAAGCAGAAAACCGGGTTGAAGTAATTATTCCGGGTGTCGCCGGATGCAGCTTGAGCATCCGGCACCACAAAACGTTTACTTAACCATCTGCTCGAGCTTTTCGCGCAATTCCCCTTCCAGAGCTAATGCTTTCTGCGTTTTAAGATCAATACAAACAAACGTAATAAGCGCATCCGCTACCACCTGCCCTTCCGGCTCCAGTGTAATGACCTGGCTTAAGATGCCGCTTTTACCGTTTAATTGCTGCAACTGACTGGTAATGGTTAACAGGTCGCTTAATACCGCCGGGCGACGATAGTTAATATTGATATTGACCACGACGAAGGCGATGTTATGGGCCGTCATCCACTGAAAACTGTCGCTATTTTCCAACCCATCCCAGCGGGCTTCTTCGAGAAACTCAAGGTAGCGAGCGTTGTTAACGTGCTGGTAAACATCGAGATGATATCCACGAACTTTGATTTGTGTTTGCATAGCGCAATAACCTTACGTTGTTGTTATAAGAACTGTTATAAGTGCAGAGGCCATAACTGGTATGACCTCTTCAGTCTGGCAAAAAATTGCCACTATGCAAATTAATTACAGGGTTAATACCGCCAGATTACGTTCCACCAGCGAATTGCCCATCCCCGGCACCTGCTTGAGATCCTCCACCGTTTTAAACGGACCGTACTCTTCGCGATAACTGACAATCGCCTGCGCTTTCTTCAGGCCAACGCCATTCATCGCGCGGGCTAACTCTTCCGCGCTGGCATTATTAATGCTGACCCGGGTGCCTTCTTCGTCACTGGCTTTCGCCGGTACTGCTGCTTTACTTTGTGCTGCAGGAGCTTCCGCTTTGGTTTCTACCGTTGTCGGTTTCGCCGCAGGAGCTGCCGCCAGCGCGCTATGAGACATTCCGGCACAAGCCAGAGACAGGGTAATGAGCAGTGCTTTAATTCCGTGTTTCATACTGTTTTCTCCTTGTTTGTTAACAGTGGAATCACCTTAACGGCAGTGAAAACAGTAAACAAATGGCAATGTTCAGAAATGGAAAAGGCCGCGAAAGCGACCTTTTCTTGTTACAGCTGCAAAGCATTTTTTTGCGAGGCGGCTTCAGGATTATTGCTGTTCCAGCGCATCGCCAATTTTGATTTTCGCCTCTTTACGCAGGTTACTCATCAGAGCTTCAAAGACGATTTGTGCGTTGTTCTGGGTGATACCCTGCACCATCGCTTTTTTCTGATCTTCCGGCATTGAACCTTGTTTCACTTCATCCAGCGCCAGCAGAACCACATTACCTTGCATATCGGTCGCCATACCGTAGCTCGGTTTGTCTTTCGCTGGCAGTGGTAGTGCAAACGCCGCCTGGCTAATCGGGTCACGACCGGAACGGCTTAAGGTTTTCGGCTCGCCAAATTTCAGACCGGCAGCCTGCATAGCTTCTGCACCTTTGCCGGCTTTCAAATCAACCAACAGTTTCTCAGCATCCACTTTCGCCTGTTGTTCAGCTTTGTTGTGCTGAACCAGTGCCTTAACTTGTTCCTGAACATCTGCCAACGGTTTCACCGCTTCCGGTTTGTGCTCGCTGATGCGCAGCACGAATGCGCGGTCGCCATCGACGGTGATGATGTCAGAGTTGATGCCCGGCGCGCCGTTTTCACCTACCAGACCGCCGTTAAAGATAGCGTCGGCAACCGGCTTGAAGTTCAACTCTTCCGGCAGGTTATCTTTGCTGAACCAACCCGTCTGAGTGGCTTTAACGCCGGCTGCTTGCTCTGCACCGGCCAGAGACTCGGTGTCGTTGCTTGCCGCATCGCTCACTTTCTGCTGCAGCGCATAGTACGCATCGAGGGCTTTTTCGTGTTTCACTTTCGCCGCAATGTCGTCACGTACTTCGTCTAACGATTTCACTTTCGCTGGCTGAATGTCGTCCAGACGTACAATCAGGAAACCGACCGAAGATTTGATGACACCAGACAGTTGGCCTTTTTCTTTCAGGCCAGCATTTTTTAGTTCGTCCGGGATAGTGGCATCTTCTAACCAACCCATATCGCCGCCGTTACGGGCAGAGATAATATCGGCAGATTTTTCTTTGGCTAACGCAGCAAAATCACCGCCTTTATTCAGCTCATCAAGTACCGCTTTCGCTTCATCTTCAGTTTTGGTCTGGATGATGCTGTAGCGGGTACGCTGCGGCTGGGTGAATTGATCCTGATGCTGATCGTAGTAGCTCTGGATATCCGCATCGCTAACCGGTTGCTGCATCGTTGCGGCATCCAGCTTGATGTAACTCACGCGGAATTGTTCCGGCGTCATGAAATTGTTTTTGTTTTGTTCGTAGTAGCTGGCAATTTCCTGTTCGGTCACAGGCTGCTTCGCCGCCAGCGCGTTAACATCGATAGTCGCTTCACGCACCACGCGTTGTTGAGCTACCAGTGCCGCCAGCTCGTCGGTTTCACCTTTCAGCATAAAATCGGTACCGGCAACGCCGTTAATCAGCTGTTGGGTAGTGAGCTGGTTACGCAGCGCCTGGGCATACTGATCGGCGGTCATCCCCATCTGGTTGAGGATACCGTTATAGCGGCTGTTATCAAATTTGCCGTCAACCTGGAAGGCTGGGGTCGCGAAAATCGCCTGTTTAACCTGCTCATCGCTGATACCCAGTTTCAGCTCACGAGCGTACTGATCCAGAAGCGCCTCGTCGATCAGACGATTCAGCACCTGTTGACGCAGGGTTTTCATATAGCCTTCGTTCGCTGCAAGCTCAGAGTATTGATCGCCCAGCTGTTGCTGCATGCGATTACGCTCGCTATTGAAGGCGTTCTCGAATTGCCCACGGCTGATTTCCTGGTCATTCACTTTTGCGGCGTAGTTATTGCCTCCGCCAATCAGGTAACCACTCACGCCGGTCAATATGAACGACACGATAATGATACCGAAAATAATCTTGAGCACGAGACTGTTTGCAGCCGTGCGTAAGCTGTCCATCATGGTGTAACAACACTCCGCTGTAGATGACTGTGTACCTCACGCAACGTATCGATGCGCGCAAAGGCCTATTGTGACAAGAAACGGGGGCAATTGTCAGCCCACAAGACGCAGAAAGTCACCGAATACAAATAAAAAAGGCACATCAGTAGATGCGCCCTTGAACTTCGTCACATCCCCACTGGGGACAACGCTTAGTTTACCGCGTCTTTCAGTGCTTTACCTGCACGGAAGCTCGGTACTTTAGCGGCAGCGATGGTGATCTCTTTACCGGTCTGCGGGTTGCGGCCAGTACGGGCAGCACGCTCTTTAACGGCAAAAGTACCAAAACCTACCAGTGCTACATCATCCCCTTCTTTCAGAGATTCAGTTACGGAAGCAATAATAGCATCTAACGCACGGCCAGCCGCAGCTTTAGAGATATCAGCCCCTGCAGCAATCTTGTCGATCAATTGAGATTTATTCACTCTTCTCTTCCTCTTTATAATTTATATCGCACTTGAATCCTTCAAGGTACGAACGCGCAGCAGTTATATCAGGCCAGCCATCCCCTTACAACACCCCTTAATAAGGGCAAGCCCGATCCGCCATCTAACTTAGCGAGACAAAAAAAGGCTGGCAAGCCCGAATTAGCCTGCCAGCCCTGTTTTTATTAGTGCATTTTGCGCGAGGTCACTATTTTGCAGTCACAACCTGCATGCCAGACGGTTCATTTTGCAGCGCCAGAGTCAGAACTTCCTCAATGCGCTTCACAGGATGAATGTCCAGATCGGCAATTACGTTGTCAGGAATCTCTTCCAGATCGCGTTTATTTTCGAACGGAATTAGCACTGTTTTAATCCCGCCGCGATGCGCTGCCAGTAGTTTTTCTTTCAAACCACCGATCGGCAGTACCTGACCACGCAGAGTGATCTCACCGGTCATTGCCACATCGGCACGAACCGGGTTACCGGTCAGGCAAGAAACCAGCGCGGTGCACATAGCAATACCGGCACTCGGACCATCTTTCGGCGTCGCACCTTCCGGTACGTGGACGTGGATGTCGCGTTTTTCGTAAAAATCAGGGTTGATCCCCAGTTTTTCCGCACGCGCACGAACCACCGTTAACGCTGCCTGAATGGACTCCTGCATCACTTCGCCAAGCGATCCGGTATAGGTCAGTTTGCCTTTACCCGGAACGCACGCGGTTTCAATGGTCAGCAAGTCACCGCCCACTTCCGTCCACGCCAGACCAGTTACCTGACCGACACGGTTTTCGTTATCAGCGCGTCCATAGTCGAAACGCTGAACACCGAGGTAGTCATGCAGGTTATCACCGTTAATTTCGATATGTTTTAATGACTTATCGAGCAGTAACTGCTTAACCGCTTTGCGACACAGTTTGGAGATTTCACGCTCCAGACCACGCACGCCCGCCTCACGGGTGTAATAACGAATAATGCCGATAATGGCGCTATCGTCGACGGTCAGCTCACCTTTTTTCAGTGCATTACGTTCAATCTGCTTCGGCAACAGGTGACGTTTGGCGATGTTCAGTTTTTCATCTTCGGTATAACCGGAGAGGCGAATCACTTCCATACGATCCAGCAGCGGTGCCGGAATGTTCATGGAGTTCGACGTCGCGACAAACATCACGTCGCTGAGATCGTAATCCACTTCCAGGTAGTGGTCGCTGAACGCTACGTTCTGCTCTGGATCCAGCACTTCAAGCAGTGCGGAGGCCGGATCGCCACGCATGTCAGAAGACATTTTGTCGATCTCATCGAGCAGGAACAGCGGGTTTTTCACGCCCACTTTCGCCATTTTCTGGATCAGTTTACCCGGCATAGAACCGATGTAAGTACGGCGGTGACCACGGATTTCCGCTTCATCACGCACGCCGCCCAGCGCCATACGGACATATTTACGCCCGGTGGCTTTGGCAATGGACTGACCAAGAGAGGTTTTACCTACCCCTGGCGGCCCTACCAGGCAGAGGATCGGTCCCTTGATTTTGTTGACACGGCTTTGAACCGCAAGATACTCAAGGATGCGATCTTTCACGCGCTCCAGACCATAATGGTCGGTATCAAGGATTTCCTGCGCCTGACGCAGGTCTTTTTTGACCTTGCTGCGCGCATTCCACGGCACCTGTACCATCCAGTCGATATAACCACGCACTACGGTCGCTTCTGCCGACATCGGAGACATCATTTTCAGCTTCTGCAACTCTGCTTCCGCTTTCTCTTTTGCCTCTTTCGGCATTTTCGCCGCGTCAATTTTGCGCTTCAGGGCTTCGTTTTCGTCCGGCGCGTCGTCCATTTCACCGAGTTCTTTCTGAATAGCTTTCATTTGCTCGTTCAGATAGTACTCACGCTGGGATTTCTCCATCTGCTTTTTAACGCGGTTGCGAATGCGTTTCTCAACCTGCAGCAGATCGATTTCCGATTCCATCATTGCCATCAGATATTCCAGACGTTCGTTAACGTCGGACATCTCCAGAACGGACTGTTTGTCAGCCAGTTTCAGCGGCATATGTGCAGCAATGGTATCCGCCAGACGCGCCGGGTCGTCGATGCTATTCAGCGACGTCAGCACTTCTGGTGGGATTTTTTTGTTCAGCTTGATGTAGCCTTCGAACTGGCTGATTGCAGTACGCACCAGCACTTCCTGTTCCCGCTCATCAATGGTCGGCGACTCCAGATACTCCGCCTTCGCAGAAAAGTGTTCGCCATTGTCAGAGAGCGCAGAAATACGCGCGCGCTGTAACCCCTCGACCAGCACTTTGACGGTGCCGTCTGGCAGTTTCAGCATCTGCAATATAGAGGCCACGGTCCCGACGGTGAAAAGATCGTTTACACCCGGCTCATCCGTTGAAGCTTCTTTCTGCGCGACCAGCATAATTTTTTTATCATGGTCCATCGCCGCTTCCAGACAACGGATAGATTTTTCCCGCCCGACAAATAAGGGGATGACCATGTGCGGATAAACCACCACATCGCGCAGCGGCAATACGGGGATTTCAATGCGTTCAGAACGCTCAGGATTCATAGAGCTCTCTCTTAGTTTAATTTCCGCCAGGTAATCAGATGACACGACTGTGCTTCACGCCATCTATTAACATGTACGTCAGTATATGGGGATGTTTCCCCCACATTCAACGCCGAGAATAGAGGAAAAATTAAAGGGGAGATAAAATCCCCCCTTTTTGGTTAACTAATTGTATGGGAATGGTTAATTATTCACCAGATGCCTGTTGCGCTTCCGGCTTGCCATAAATCAGCAACGGCTTGCTTTGACCATCAATTACCGATTCGTCGATAACCACTTTTTCGACGTCTTCCATGGACGGCAGATCGTACATGGTATCGAGCAGTGCGGCTTCTACGATGGAACGCAGGCCACGGGCACCGGTTTTACGCGCCATCGCTTTCTTAGCGATAGCATCCAGCGCCTCGTCACGGAATTCCAGATCCACGCCTTCCAAATTAAACAGCGCCTGATACTGCTTGGTCAGGGCGTTTTTCGGCTCTTTGAGGATCTGAATCAGAGCTTCTTCGCTCAGTTCATTCAACGTTGCGACAACCGGCAGACGACCAATGAACTCAGGGATCAGACCAAACTTGATCAGATCTTCCGGTTCAACCTGCGCCAGCAGCTCGCCTTCGCTTGCTTTGTCGGACTTCGCTTTTACCGTCGCGCCAAAACCAATGCCGGAGCCGGTTTCTACACGATGGGAAATGACTTTATCCAGACCAGCGAACGCACCACCACAAATAAACAGGATCTTAGAGGTATCTACCTGCAAGAACTCTTGCTGCGGGTGTTTACGCCCGCCCTGCGGTGGAACGGCGGCAACCGTACCTTCAATCAGTTTCAACAGTGCCTGCTGTACGCCTTCACCGGAAACGTCTCGGGTAATGGACGGGTTGTCTGACTTACGAGAAATCTTGTCGATTTCATCGATGTAGACAATCCCGCGCTGCGCTTTCTGTACGTCGTAATCGCACTTTTGCAACAGCTTCTGAATGATGTTTTCAACGTCTTCGCCCACATAACCGGCTTCGGTCAGCGTGGTTGCGTCGGCCATGGTGAACGGGACGTCCAGCAGGCGCGCCAGCGTTTCGGCCAGCAGCGTTTTACCGGAACCGGTCGGACCGATCAGCAGAATGTTACTTTTGCCCAACTCGACACCATTGCTGGTATCGCCGTTGCGCAGACGTTTGTAGTGGTTGTATACCGCGACCGCCAGCACTTTTTTCGCCTGTTCCTGGCCGATAACGTAATCGTCCAGGTGGTTACGAATTTCATGCGGCGTCGGTAGCGCACTGCGTTCACGATGCGGTGCAACTTCTTTAATCTCTTCGCGAATGATGTCGTTACATAAATCAACACATTCGTCGCAGATATACACGGATGGACCGGCAATCAGCTTGCGCACTTCATGCTGGCTTTTGCCGCAAAAAGAGCAATACAGCAATTTGCCTGAGCCATCTTTGCGTTTATCTGTCATGGGTCAAAACCTCTTCTTTGTTCTTTGTGCCGCACACGACGACGCAAATGCCATTCTCAGGCGCAAGCCGCTTACAGCGTTGTGCCGCCCTGGATAAGTATAGCGGCACAGTTGCGCCTCTGGCATCAATTACGATGGGTCAGAATCGAATCGACCAGACCGTATTCCACCGCTTCAGGGGCGGAAAGGAAGCGATCGCGCTCGGTATCACGTTCAATCTGTTCTAATGATTGACCCGTATGAAGCGCCATAAGTTCATTCATGCGCCCTTTAACTTTCAGAATTTCACGGGCATGAATTTCGATATCGGTCGCCTGGCCCTGGTAGCCGCCCAACGGCTGGTGAATCATCACGCGCGAATTCGGCAGGCAGAAACGTTTACCCTTTGCCCCTGCAGTCAGCAAGAAAGCGCCCATCGAGGCCGCCTGGCCCATACAGATAGTGCTGACATCAGGCTTGATAAACTGCATGGTGTCATAGATAGACATCCCGGCAGTAATCACCCCGCCTGGAGAGTTAATGTACAGATAGATATCTTTTTCTGGGTTTTCTGCTTCCAGGAACAGCATCTGCGCCACAATCAGGTTAGCCATGTGGTCTTCAACCTGGCCAGTCAGAAAAATGACGCGTTCCTTAAGTAGACGAGAATAGATATCAAAAGAGCGCTCACCACGTGAGGTCTGTTCAATGACCATCGGCACCAGCGCCATATGGGGTGCAAAGTTATCTCGTTCGCCGCTGTATGACATTTCCGTCTCCTGGATAAAATTGAAAAAACCTGCTGTACCGATTGTAACCTTATGGACGGATTATCAGCTAGTCCCTGTGTTATGGGTACGGCATCACCATATTTCAAGCATAACAATCTTTTGTTGTTACGCTAACACCGAAAGAGGCTTTTCGCACGGTTCCATGCAAAATTCATGACAAAAAAAAAGCCCACCACCTGGCGGTGACGGGCCTTTGTGCGAATTTAGCGCGTTATGCTGCGTAAATTACGCCTGCTGGTTCATCAGCTCGTTGAAAGTGGTTTCTTTTTCAGTCACTTTCGCTTTCGCCAGTACAGCCTCAACAGCCTGTTCTTCCAGAGCAACATTGCGCATGTTGTCCATCAGTTCTTTGTTTTTGCTGTAGAACTCGATAACTTCTTTCGGATCTTCGTACGCAGAAGCCATCTCTTCGATCAGGCCTTTCACGCGCTCTTCGTCAGCTTTCAGCTCGTTGGTGCGGATAACTTCGCCCAGCAGCAGGCCAACAACTACGCGACGTTTAGCCTGTTCTTCGAACAGTTCGCGCGGCAGTTCCAGAGCTTGTTTTTCGTTGCCACCGAAACGCTGTGCAGCCTGACGACGCAGAACGTCGATTTCACTGTCGATCAGCGCAGCCGGTACGTCGATGTCGTTAGCTTTTACCAGACCTTCGATCGCCTGAGACTTAACGCGGTTACGGATGGCGCTCTTCAGCTCGCGCTCCATGTTTTTACGCACTTCAGCGCGCAGACCTTCTACGGAACCATCTTCAACGCCGAAACGTTTGATGAATTCTGCAGTCAGTTCCGGCAGTTCACGCTCTTCAACTTTCTTCAGGTTGATAGCGAATTTCGCTGCTTTACCTTTCAGGTTTTCTGCGTGGTATTCTTCCGGGAAGGTCACGTCGATGGTGAACTCTTCGCCAGCTTTGTGGCCTTTGATACCGTCTTCAAAGCCCGGGATCATACGACCCTGGCCCATCGCCAGTACGAAATCAGACGCTTTACCGCCTTCAAACTCTTCGCCGTCTACAGAACCGGTGAAGTCGATGGTTACGCGGTCTTCTGCTTCAACAGCGCCGTCTTTTTCTTTCCAGGTCGCCTGCTGTTTACGCAGAGTATCCAGCATGCCGTCAACGTCAGCGTCGGTCACTTCAACGATCGGTTTTTCAACTTCGATCGCTTCCAGACCCTGCAGTTCAACTTCCGGATAAACTTCAAACTCTACAGAGTAGGTGAAGTCTTCACCCAGCTTGTATTCGCCCGGAACATAAGTCGGTGCGCCAGCCGGATTGATTTTTTCTTTAATGATGGCGTCAATGAAGTTACGGCTCATCAGGTCACCCAGAACGTCCTGGCGTACAGACGCGCCATAACGCTGAGCAACGATATTCATTGGCACTTTGCCTTTGCGGAAGCCGTCAATACGTACTTTTTTCGCAACGTTGACCAGCTCGCTTTTAACAGCGGTCTCGATGCTGTCAGCAGCGATAGTAATCGTTACACGGCGGCCAAGGCCTTGAGTGGTTTCAACTGAAACTTGCATCTTGTTACCTCAAAAAATCACAGTGCTCGGTCAACTCTTACCCCGCAAGCACAGGTTGTTGGCTTCGCGGAACCGGGATGTTCTTATAATCAATCACATTCCCTGTTACCAGAATCATCCCGAAAGCATTCAAATAGGACGCGGCATTATAGCGGCATCACTTTTATGAGTCGAGAACGGTTATTGCGCGCTGTCGCGTATTTTTTCACAATTCCCGGGCAATTTTCGTCTGAATGCTGGGCAAAAAGCGCAAAATCCAGACAAAACAAAACGGCCCGCAGGCCGTTTTTCATAAAATCTTTAGCAACATACTGGAAAAGCGCCGACAGTTGCAAATGCGTTTTTACGCGATGCTTCCTGCTCCACGACAGGGAGGAGAGGCAAAGACGGTGTCCTGCAACCCTTCCCACTCCTTAATAGTGTAAGTATGCAGAGCCAGCGCATGAACGGTAGTAGAGAGTTCCTCCGCTAAAGTACTGTAAATCATTCGATGACGATTCAGAAAACGTTCACCCGTAAAACGATCGCTGACCAGCACAACTTTAAAATGGCTTTCAGAGCCGGCTGGGACATTGTGACGATAGCTTTCATCCACTACTTCGAGGAATACGGGTTGGAACGCCGCCCTTAATTTTTCTTCTATCCGCTCACGTATCATCATGAAATATCTCCTCCGACAACGCTGAGATGTCATCCATCCCTTTAAATACTAGCCGCTTTTACCGTTTCCATTGCAGCTTAACAACAAATATTTAGGTTTCGTCCTGGTTTTTCTGTCAAGCGTATGAAGTTTACTGATTTAAAGATTGAAACACAGGCCTCGCATCAGCGTTTCTTTTACCAGGGGCGATTATTTCGTCAACATGATGAATTTACATGCCTTACCCACTTCCCCTCGCCGTTGGCAATGTTATGATGGCGGGAATTTTTACCAAACACGCTTAAGAGTCTCTGAGAGCCCGAACATGTTCAAAAAAATCCTCTTCCCGTTAGTTGCTCTGTTTATGCTTGCAGGATGCGCAAAACCGCCAACAACTATTGAAGTTTCCCCGACGATGACACTGCCACAGCAGGATCCAAGCCTGATGGGCGTCACCGTAAGCATTAATGGTGCCGATCAGCGTACCGATCAGGCGCTGGCAAAAGTCACCCGCGATAATCAAATCGTTACCCTGACCGCCTCCCGCGATCTGCGTTTCCTGCTGCAAGAAGTGCTGGAAAAACAGATGACCGCGCGTGGTTACATGGTTGGTCCGAATGGCCCGGTTAATCTGCAAATCATCGTTAGCCAACTGTATGCTGACGTGTCCCAGGGCAACGTGCGCTACAACATCGCTACTAAAGCGGATATTGCCATCATCGCTACCGCGCAGAATGGCAACAAAATGACCAAGAACTATCGTGCCAGCTACAACGTTGAAGGTGCGTTCCAGGCCTCCAACAAAAATATCGCCGATGCGGTTAACAGTGTGCTGACCGATACCATCGCTGATATGTCTCAGGACACCAGCATCCACGAATTCATCAAGCAGAACGCGCGTTAATTTCTGCCCTCTGGCCCGGTGCAAGCCGGGCCTGTAGACGCCCATGTCCAGTCAATATTTACGTATTTTTCAACAGCCGCGTTCAGCCATATTGCTGATCCTGGGTTTTGCTTCCGGGCTACCGCTCGCCCTGACATCCGGCACCTTACAGGCCTGGATGACGGTCGAGAATATCGATCTTAAAACCATTGGTTTCTTCTCTCTGGTAGGCCAGGCTTACGTTTTTAAATTCCTCTGGTCACCGCTGATGGACCGCTACACGCCCCCATTTTTCGGGCGGCGGCGCGGTTGGCTGCTCGCCACGCAAATCCTGTTATTAGTCGCCATTGCGGCGATGGGTTTTCTCGAACCAGGCACCCAGCTCCGCTGGATGGCGGCACTGGCCGTGGTGATCGCTTTTTGCTCTGCCTCCCAGGATATTGTCTTCGATGCGTGGAAAACCGATGTGCTCCCGGCAGAAGAACGTGGTGCGGGCGCGGCAATCAGCGTGCTGGGTTACCGTTTAGGGATGCTGGTTTCCGGCGGCTTAGCCCTGTGGCTGGCAGATAAATGGCTGGGCTGGCAGGGCATGTACTGGTTGATGGCGGCGCTGTTGATCCCCTGTATTATCGCGACGTTACTTGCACCAGAACCAACCGACACCATTCCAGTGCCCAAAACGCTGGAACAAGCGGTTGTTGCACCTCTGCGCGATTTCTTTGGTCGCAATAATGCCTGGCTTATTTTGCTTCTTATCGTGCTGTATAAGCTGGGCGACGCATTCGCCATGAGCCTGACAACCACGTTTTTGATTCGTGGCGTCGGGTTTGATGCGGGTGAAGTAGGCGTGGTTAACAAAACGCTTGGCTTACTGGCGACCATTGTTGGCGCATTGTACGGTGGGATTTTGATGCAGCGCCTGTCACTGTTCCGGGCACTGCTGATTTTCGGCATTTTACAAGGTGCGTCTAACGCCGGTTACTGGCTACTGTCGATTACTGATAAGCATCTCTACAGCATGGGCGCAGCCGTCTTTTTCGAAAACCTCTGTGGCGGGATGGGTACATCAGCCTTTGTCGCGCTGTTAATGACGCTGTGTAATAAGTCATTTTCCGCTACTCAATTTGCCCTGCTCTCAGCGCTTTCTGCTGTAGGGCGAGTTTATGTCGGCCCCGTGGCGGGTTGGTTTGTTGAAGCACACGGCTGGTCGACATTCTATCTGTTCTCCGTCGCAGCTGCCGTACCAGGGCTTATTTTGCTGCTGATTTGTCGCCAGACGCTTGAATATACACGAGTAAATGACAACTTTATCTCCCGTACCGAATATCCGGCAGGTTATGCCTTTGCCATGTGGACACTGGCGGCGGGCATCAGCCTGTTGGCCGTGTGGTTACTCCTGTTGACGATGGACGCGCTGGATTTGACGCACTTCTCTTTCCTGCCTGCGCTGCTGGAAGTCGGGGTTTTAGTCGCCCTTTCTGGCGTCGTGCTTGGTGGTCTGCTGGATTATCTGGCGCTACGAAAAACACATCTGACGTAATCTGTAAATATTATTTAGCCGTAGTAATCACTCGCCGTAATTATTACGGCTAAATAAACATCAGCATCGCTTATTAATATTTGTTCTTTTGTGCGGCTTAGCGTTTGGAAATTATTGACGCCATTTATGAATTCTATTTTTCTTACACGATTCAGCTAATGAGTCTTTATTTTATCACTACCCAGTTGTCGCTTTAATGATAATTATTTGTTAAATAATTGTTTTATTTCGCATTGGTTATACCAATTGCCCGCCCAAACTCCTTCTGCACTCCCCTTTCGTTATAACGCCCTTTTGCAACAGCTTCTTAAAATCAACTGAATATGTTTTGCAACATATGTGACCTGATAGCCAAATCCAAGTAACAGGAATTTAATCATGTTTACAGTAATGTAACCTTCCCGTAAAATGCCCACACACTTTAAACGCCACCAGATCCCGTGGAATTGAGGTCGTTAAATGAGACTCAGGAAATACAATAAAAGTTTGGGATGGTTGTCATTATTTGCAGGCACTGTATTGCTCAGTGGCTGTAATTCTGCGCTGTTAGATCCCAAAGGACAGATTGGTCTGGAGCAACGTTCACTGATACTGACGGCATTTGGCCTGATGTTGATTGTCGTTATTCCCGCAATCTTGATGGCTGTTGGTTTCGCCTGGAAGTATCGTGCGAGCAATAAAGATGCTAAGTACAGCCCGAACTGGTCACACTCCAATAAAGTGGAAGCTGTGGTCTGGACGGTACCTATCTTAATCATCATCTTCCTTGCGGTACTGACCTGGAAAACCACTCACGCTCTTGAGCCTAGCAAGCCGCTGGCACACGACGAGAAGCCCATTACCATCGAAGTGGTTTCCATGGACTGGAAATGGTTCTTCATCTACCCGGAACAGGGCATTGCTACCGTGAATGAAATCGCTTTCCCGGCGAACACTCCGGTGTACTTCAAAGTGACCTCCAACTCCGTGATGAACTCCTTCTTCATTCCGCGTCTGGGTAGCCAGATTTATGCCATGGCCGGTATGCAGACTCGCCTGCATCTGATCGCCAACGAACCCGGTACTTATGACGGTATCTCCGCCAGCTACAGCGGCCCGGGCTTCTCAGGCATGAAGTTCAAAGCTATTGCTACACCGGATCGCGCCGCATTCGACCAGTGGGTCGCAAAAGCGAAACAGTCGCCGAACACCATGTCTGACATGGCAGCGTTCGAAAAACTGGCCGCGCCTAGCGAATACAACCAGGTGGAATATTTCTCCAACGTGAAACCAGACTTGTTTGCTGATGTGATTAACAAGTTTATGGCTCACGGTAAGAGCATGGACATGACCCAGCCAGAAGGTGAGCACAGCGCACACGAAGGTATGGAAGGCATGGACATGAGCCACGCGGAATCCGCCCATTAAAGGGGTTGAGGAAGAATAAAGATGTTCGGAAAATTATCACTTGATGCAGTCCCGTTCCATGAACCTATCGTCATGGTTACGATCGCTGGCATTATTTTGGGAGGTCTGGCGCTCGTTGGCCTGATCACTTACTTCGGTAAGTGGACCTACCTGTGGAAAGAGTGGCTGACCTCCGTCGACCATAAACGCCTCGGTATCATGTATATCATCGTGGCGATTGTGATGTTGCTGCGTGGTTTTGCTGACGCCATTATGATGCGTAGCCAGCAGGCTCTTGCCTCGGCGGGCGAAGCGGGCTTCCTGCCACCTCACCACTACGATCAGATCTTCACCGCGCACGGCGTGATTATGATCTTCTTCGTGGCGATGCCTTTCGTTATCGGTCTGATGAACCTGGTGGTTCCGCTGCAGATCGGCGCGCGTGACGTTGCGTTCCCGTTCCTCAACAACTTAAGCTTCTGGTTTACTGTTGTTGGTGTGATTCTGGTTAACGTTTCTCTCGGCGTGGGCGAATTTGCGCAGACCGGTTGGCTGGCCTATCCACCGCTATCGGGAATAGAGTACAGTCCGGGAGTCGGTGTCGATTACTGGATATGGAGTCTCCAGCTATCCGGTATAGGTACGACGCTTACCGGTATCAACTTCTTCGTTACCATTCTGAAGATGCGCGCACCGGGCATGACCATGTTCAAGATGCCAGTATTTACCTGGGCATCACTGTGCGCGAACGTACTGATTATTGCTTCCTTCCCAATTCTGACGGTTACCGTCGCGTTGTTGACCCTGGATCGCTATCTGGGCACCCATTTCTTTACCAACGATATGGGTGGCAACATGATGATGTACATCAACCTGATTTGGGCCTGGGGCCACCCGGAAGTTTACATCCTGATCCTGCCTGTTTTCGGTGTGTTCTCCGAAATTGCGGCAACCTTCTCGCGTAAACGTCTGTTTGGTTATACCTCGCTGGTATGGGCAACCGTCTGTATCACCGTGCTGTCGTTCATCGTCTGGCTGCACCACTTCTTTACGATGGGTGCGGGCGCGAACGTAAACGCCTTCTTTGGTATCACCACCATGATTATCGCCATCCCGACCGGGGTGAAGATCTTCAACTGGCTGTTCACCATGTATCAGGGCCGCATCGTGTTCCATTCTGCGATGCTGTGGACCATCGGTTTTATCGTCACCTTCTCGGTAGGCGGTATGACTGGCGTGCTGCTGGCAGTACCGGGCGCGGACTTCGTTCTGCATAACAGCCTGTTCCTGATTGCGCACTTCCATAACGTGATCATCGGCGGCGTGGTCTTCGGCTGCTTCGCAGGGATGACCTACTGGTGGCCTAAAGCGTTCGGTTTCAAACTGAACGAAACCTGGGGTAAACGCGCGTTCTGGTTCTGGATCATCGGCTTCTTCGTTGCCTTTATGCCGCTGTATGCGCTGGGCTTCATGGGCATGACCCGTCGTTTGAGCCAGCAGATTGACCCGCAGTTCCACACCATGCTGATGATTGCAGCCAGCGGTGCAGTACTGATTGCGCTGGGTATTCTCTGCCTCGTTATTCAGATGTACGTTTCTATTCGTGACCGCGACCAGAACCGTGACCTGACTGGCGACCCGTGGGGTGGCCGTACGCTGGAGTGGGCAACCTCTTCCCCGCCTCCGTTCTATAACTTTGCCGTTGTGCCGCACGTTCACGAGCGTGATGCATTCTGGGAAATGAAAGAGAAAGGCGAAGCGTACAAAAAGCCTGACCACTATGAAGAAATTCATATGCCGAAAAACAGCGGTGCAGGTATCGTCATTGCAGCTTTCTCCACCATCTTCGGTTTCGCCATGATCTGGCATATCTGGTGGCTGGCGATTGTTGGCTTCGCAGGCATGATCATCACCTGGATCGTGAAAAGCTTCGACGAGGACGTGGATTACTACGTGCCGGTGGCAGAAATCGAAAAACTGGAAAACCAGCATTTCGATGAGATTACTAAGGCAGGGCTGAAAAATGGCAACTGATACTTTGACGCACGCGACTGCCCACGCGCACGAACACGGGCACCACGATGCAGGCGGAACCAAAATCTTCGGATTTTGGATCTACCTGATGAGCGACTGCATTCTGTTCTCTATCTTGTTTGCTACCTATGCCGTTCTGGTTAACGGCACCGCAGGCGGCCCGACAGGTAAGGACATTTTCGAACTGCCGTTCGTTCTGGTTGAAACTTTCTTGCTGTTGTTCAGCTCCATCACCTACGGCATGGCGGCTATCGCCATGTACAAAAACAACAAAAGCCAGGTTATCTCCTGGCTGGCGTTGACCTGGTTGTTTGGTGCCGGATTTATCGGGATGGAAATCTATGAATTCCATCACCTGATTGTTAACGGCATGGGTCCGGATCGCAGCGGCTTCCTGTCAGCGTTCTTTGCGTTGGTCGGCACGCACGGTCTGCACGTCACTTCCGGTCTTATCTGGATGGCGGTGTTGATGGTGCAAATCGCCCGTCGCGGCCTGACCAGCACTAACCGTACCCGCATCATGTGCCTGAGCCTGTTCTGGCACTTCCTGGATGTGGTTTGGATCTGTGTGTTCACTGTTGTTTATCTGATGGGGGCGATGTAATGAGTCATTCTACCGATCACAGCGGCGCGTCCCATGGCAGCGTAAAAACCTACATGACAGGCTTTATCCTGTCGATCATTCTGACGGTGATTCCGTTCTGGATGGTGATGACAGGGGCTGCCTCTCCGGCCGTAATTCTGGGAACAATCCTGGCAATGGCAGTGGTACAGGTTCTGGTGCATCTGGTGTGCTTCCTGCACATGAATACCAAATCAGATGAAGGCTGGAACATGACGGCGTTTGTCTTCACCGTGCTAATCATCGCTATCCTGGTTGTAGGCTCCATCTGGATTATGTGGAACCTCAACTACAACATGATGATGCACTAAGAGCGGCGGTTATGATGTTTAAGCAATACCTGCAAGTAACGAAACCAGGCATCATCTTTGGCAACCTGATCTCGGTGATTGGGGGATTCCTGCTGGCCTCAAAGGGCCGCATTGATTATCCCCTGTTTATCTACACGCTGGTTGGGGTGTCACTGGTTGTGGCGTCGGGTTGTGTGTTTAACAACTACATCGACAGGGATATCGACAGAAAGATGGAAAGGACGAAGAATCGGGTGCTGGTTAAAGGCCTGATCTCTCCTGCTGTCTCGCTGGTGTACGCCACCTTGCTGGGTATTGCTGGCTTTATGCTGCTGTGGTTTGGCGCGAATCCGCTGGCCTGCTGGCTGGGGGTGATGGGCTTTGTGGTTTATGTCGGCGTTTATAGCCTGTACATGAAACGCCACTCAGTCTACGGCACATTGATTGGTTCGCTCTCCGGCGCTGCGCCGCCGGTGATCGGCTACTGTGCAGTAACCGGCGAGTTCGATAGCGGCGCAGCGATCCTGCTGGCTATCTTCAGTCTGTGGCAGATGCCTCACTCCTATGCCATCGCCATTTTCCGCTTTAAGGATTACCAGGCGGCAAACATTCCGGTACTGCCAGTGGTAAAAGGCATTTCGGTGGCGAAGAATCACATCACGCTGTATATCATCGCCTTTGCCGTTGCCACGCTGATGCTCTCTCTTGGCGGTTACGCTGGGTATAAATATCTGGTGGTCGCCGCGGCGGTTAGCGTCTGGTGGTTAGGTATGGCCCTGCGCGGTTATAAAGTTGCTGATGACAGAATCTGGGCGCGCAAGCTGTTCGGCTTCTCTATCATCGCCATCACTGCCCTCTCGGTGATGATGTCCGTTGATTTTATGGTGCCGGACTCGCATACGCTGCTGGCTGCTGTGTGGTAACAAAACCTCTCTATTAAAAAGGTGCTACGGCACCTTTTTTCTTAGCATTAGAATCATATCCCTCTCGAAATATTTACTAAAAAATCCGCATGTTTACCCCATTCGTTTGCCGCTTTACACTAGTCGCGAATTTAAAACAGAGGTGGTAATGAACGATTATAAAATGACGCCAGGTGAGCGACGCGCGACCTGGGGTTTAGGGACCGTATTCTCGTTGCGCATGCTGGGCATGTTCATGGTTCTGCCGGTTCTGACCACGTACGGCATGGCTCTGCAAGGTGCCAGCGAAGCATTAATCGGTATTGCCATTGGTATTTATGGTCTGACTCAGGCCGTTTTTCAGATTCCGTTTGGCCTGCTTTCCGACCGCATTGGTCGCAAACCATTAATTGTCGGTGGGCTGGCAGTGTTTGCCGCCGGTAGCGTTATCGCTGCGCTCTCTGACTCCATCTGGGGAATTATTCTGGGCCGGGCGCTACAAGGCTCCGGTGCGATTGCCGCTGCCGTTATGGCGCTGCTTTCCGATCTCACGCGCGAACAAAACCGCACCAAAGCAATGGCGTTTATCGGCGTGAGCTTTGGCATTACCTTTGCCATTGCGATGGTGCTTGGCCCGATCATCACTCACAAACTTGGGCTGCACGCGCTGTTTTGGATGATCGCTATTCTGGCAACAACCGGCATTGCGTTGACCATTTGGGTTGTGCCCAACAGTAGCACTCACGTACTTAATCGTGAGTCCGGAATGGTGAAAGGCAGTTTCAGTAAAGTGCTGGCGGAACCGCGGCTGCTGAAACTCAACTTTGGCATTATGTGTCTGCATATTTTGCTGATGTCGACGTTTGTTGCCTTGCCAGGGCAACTGGCTGATGCGGGGTTCCCGGCGGCTGAACACTGGAAGGTCTACCTGGCAACGATGTTAATCGCCTTTGGCTCGGTCGTGCCTTTCATTATCTACGCTGAAGTTAAGCGCAAAATGAAGCAAGTCTTTGTCTTCTGCGTTGGGTTGATCGTGGTTGCGGAAATTGTGTTGTGGAACGCACAAACGCAGTTCTGGCAACTGGTAGTCGGCGTGCAGCTTTTCTTTGTAGCGTTTAATTTGATGGAAGCCCTTCTGCCTTCACTTATCAGTAAAGAGTCGCCAGCAGGTTACAAAGGTACGGCGATGGGTGTTTACTCCACCAGCCAGTTTCTTGGCGTGGCGATTGGCGGTTCGCTGGGCGGCTGGATTGACGGCATGTTTGACGGTCAGGGAGTATTTCTCGCTGGCGCAATGCTGGCCGCAGTGTGGCTGGCAGTCGCCAGTACCATGAAAGAACCGCCGTATGTCAGCAGCTTGCGCATTGAAATCCCGGCGGACATTGCCGCAAACGAGGCGTTAAAAGTGCGTTTGCTGGAAACCGCGGGCGTCAAAGAAGTGTTGATTGCAGAAGAAGAACATTCAGCTTATGTGAAAATCGACAGCAAAGTGACGAATCGCTTTGAGGTTGAACAGGCAATTCGTCAGGCATAAAAAACGAGGCGAATTGCCTGCTGCGCTACGCTTACCAGGCCTACAAAGTTCTTGAGTTACAAATCGTTGTAGGCCGAATTAGCTGTTCATGCTGCATTCGGCATGAACAAAACGCACATTGTCGCGATTAATCGCGGAAGTTTTTGAACTGGAACGGCTGACCCAGATCGCCACCACGTACCATCGCCATGACAGCCTGCAAATCATCACGAGATTTACCCGTTACGCGGATCTCATCACCCTGAATTTGCGCCTGCACTTTCAGTTTGCTGTCTTTGATCATTTTGACGATTTTCTTCTGAGTCGCGCTCTCAATGCCCTGTTTCAGTTTCGCTTCCACAAACCAGGTTTTACCGCTATGAACGATATTTTCCGGTACATCCAGTGAACTGCCTTCAATGCCGCGCTTCAGCAGCTTGGCACGCAGAATATCCAGCAACTGATTGACCTGGAAATCGGACTCGCTCAACACTTTGATGGTTTTGCTGGCGTCGTTCAGCTCAAATGAGGCTTCAACATTACGGAAGTCAAAACGGGACTCCACTTCGCGGCTCGCGTTATCGACCGCGTTACGTGCTTCCTGAAGATCAACTTCAGAGACAATATCGAAAGATGGCATCTTTTCCTCTCCCTTCATTTTTGATGCGAAGCATAATACCTGCAAAGTTAAATAACCAACAGTCCTGCACCAGGACGTATCCCTTAATTGTGCATAGTCGCAACAGCATGCACAATTAAGGGATAGCCTTATTGAACACCCGGAGTGGTTGCGGGTGAGGAGGAACAATGAAAATTACCGTATTGGGATGCGGTGCCTTAGGGCAATTATGGCTTACAGCACTTTGTAAACAGGGTCACGAGGTTCAGGGCTGGCTGCGCGTACCACAACCTTATTGTAGTGTGAATCTGGTTGAGACAGATGGTTCGATATTTAACGAATCGCTGACCGCCAACGATCCCGATTTTCTCGCCACCTGCGATCTGCTCCTGGTGACGCTGAAAGCATGGCAGGTTTCCGATGCCGTCAAAAGCCTCGCGTCCACACTGCCTGTAACTACGCCAATACTGTTAATTCACAACGGCATGGGCACCATCGAAGAGTTGCAAAACATTCAGCAGCCATTACTGATGGGCACCACCACCCATGCCGCCCGCCGCGACGGCAATGTCATTATTCATGTGGCAAACGGAATCACGCATATTGGTCCGGCACGGCAACAGGACGGCGATTACAGTTATCTGGCGGATATTTTGCAAACCGTGTTACCTGACGTCGCGTGGCATAACAATATTCGCGCCGAGCTGTGGCGCAAGCTGGCAGTCAACTGTGTGATTAATCCACTGACCGCCATCTGGAATTGCCCGAATGGTGAATTACGTCATCATCCGCAAGAAATTATGCAGATATGCGAAGAAGTCGCGGCAGTAATCGAACGCGAAGGGCATCATACTTCAGCAGAAGATTTGCGTGATTACGTGATGCAGGTGATTGATGCCACAGCGGAAAATATCTCGTCGATGTTGCAGGATATCCGCGCGCTGCGCCACACCGAAATCGACTATATCAATGGTTTTCTCTTACGCCGCGCCCGCGCGCATGGGATTGCCGTACCGGAAAACACCCGCCTGTTTGAAATGGTAAAAAGAAAGGAGAGTGAATATGAGCGCATCGGCACTGGTTTGCCTCGCCCCTGGTAGTGAAGAGACTGAAGCCGTCACCACTATCGATCTGCTGGTTCGCGGCGGTATCAAAGTCACCACTGCCAGCGTCGCCAGCGATGGTAACCTGGCGATTACCTGCTCGCGCGGCGTGAAGCTGCTGGCGGATGCGCCGCTGGTCGAAGTAGCTGATGGCGAATATGACGTGATCGTGCTGCCTGGAGGCATTAAAGGCGCAGAGTGTTTTCGCGATAGCACCCTGCTGGTTGAAACCATTAAACAGTTCCACCGTTCCGGGCGTATCGTCGCGGCTATTTGCGCCGCACCAGCCACCGTGCTGGTCCCGCACGATATCTTCCCGATTGGCAATATGACCGGCTTCCCGACGCTGAAAGACAAAATACCCGCCGAACAATGGCAGGACAAGCGCGTCGTCTGGGATGCACGGGTAAAATTGCTGACCAGTCAGGGGCCGGGTACAGCTATCGACTTTGGTCTGAAAATTATCGACCTGCTGGTTGGGCGTGAAAAAGCCCATGAAGTGGCATCACAACTGGTGATGGCGGCAGGGATTTATAATTATTACGAGTAGTGTCGGATGCGGCAAACGTCGCATCTGACCAGATGCGACGTAAAAAACACAAATTACGGGCGATATACCTTCACATTGTTAAAGCCCTGCTCGCGCAGATAGAGCGCCTGCAGGCGGCTCATCACCCCGCGCTCACACCACAGCAGCCAGGTTTTGTTCTGGTCGAGATCGCCAAATTTGGTGCTCAGTTTATAGAACGGCAGAGAAACCACATCAATCCCTTCGACTTTCAGCGGCTTATCTTCCTGTTCATCGATAGAACGGATATCGAGGATCACGTCGTTCGGGCCGAAGCCATTGACGGTTTCCACTTCCACCACTTCCTGCTCGGTCTGCTGGGCGATTTCGCGGATATCAACGTTATTCGCTTCCTCAACCACTTTATCGAGAATGCTGAAGTCGAACTTCTCTTCTTCCGCTTCAATCTTCGATTTAACCGCTTTCACCGTCGGGCTTTTGGAGATCACACCGCAATATTCGGGCATCGTGCGGGCAAAGTCTTCAGTGCCAATCTGGCGAGCCAGGTTGATGATGTGCTCTTTGTCGTAAGAAATCAGCGGACGCAGGATCAGCGTGTCGGAGACGTTATCAATCAGGCGCAGGTTAGTCAGCGTCTGGCTGGACACCTGGCCCAGTGCTTCGCCAGTGACCAGCGCCTGTACACCGTAACGTTCAGCCACTTTAGACGCGGCACGCACCATCATACGTTTGAGGATAACACCCATCTGACCGTCGTCGATTTTCTCGAGAATTTCCCCGACGACAGGTTCGAAATTAATAGCGACAAAACGCACGCGGTGGGAGCTGCCAAAGCGGTTCCACAGATAATGCGCTACCTGACGCACGCCAATTTCATGCGCCGCGCCGCCGAGGTTAAAGAAGCAGTAATGCACGCGGCAGCCGCGACGCATCAACATATAACTGGAAACGCCGGAGTCGAAACCACCGGAAATGAGCGACAGCACATCTTCCTGGGTGCCGATCGGGAAACCGCCAATACCTTCGTAGCGGCCTTTAATCAGCAGGAGACGATCGTCTTCAACTTCCAGATGGACAGTCACATCCGGATTGGTCAGCTTCACGCGCGCGGATTCAATATGCTGATTTAAACCGCCGCCGACGTAACGTTCCACATCAATCGAGCTAAAATCATGTTTGCCACGGCGCTTCACGCGCACGCAGAAGGTTTTGCCTTCCAGCTGATCGCGATACTGAACCAACGCTTTCTCGAAAATATCGTGCATGTCGGTAAACGGCACGTCTTCGACTTCGAGAATATGGTGGATACCCGGAATACGGGTCAGGGCGTCGCGAATAGCCAGACGCTGGTTTTCATCTTTTGCGCGAACTTCGATGTTATCCCAGTGGCGGACGACAGCGAGCGTCTCATCATAGTGCTTTAAAACGTTACGAATGTTCCCGGTAAGGATTTTTATAAAGCGCAAGCGCACAGATTGGCTTTTGATGGTGATTTCCGGGAACAATTTAATGATAAACTTCATGGCGGCAATGGTTCGTTGGCAAGCCTTAAGCGACTTGTATAGGGAAAAATACAGCAGCCCACACCTGCGGCTGCATCCAGGCGCGGAAGTATACCACTAACATCGCTTTGCTGCGCACATCACCTTACCATTGCGCGTTATTTGCTATTTGCCCTGAGTCCGTTACCATGACGGGGCGAAAAATATTGAGAGTCAGACATTCATTATGCCGAAGAAAAATGAGGCGCCCGCCAGCTTTGAAAAGGCGCTGAGCGAGCTGGAACAGATTGTAACCCGTCTGGAAAGTGGCGACCTGCCGCTGGAAGAGGCGCTGAACGAGTTCGAACGCGGCGTGCAGCTGGCACGTCAGGGGCAGGCCAAATTACAACAAGCCGAACAGCGCGTACAAATTCTGCTGTCTGACAATGAAGACGCCTCTCTAACCCCTTTTACACCGGACAATGAGTAATGGACTTTCCGCAGCAACTCGAAGCCTGCGTTAAGCAGGCCAACCAGGCGCTGAGCCGTTTTATCGCCCCACTGCCCTTTCAGAACACTCCCGTGGTCGAAACCATGCAGTATGGCGCATTATTAGGTGGTAAGCGCCTGCGACCTTTCCTGGTTTATGCCACCGGTCATATGTTCGGCGTTAGCACAAACACGCTGGACGCACCCGCTGCCGCCGTAGAGTGTATCCACGCTTACTCATTAATTCATGATGATTTACCGGCGATGGATGATGACGATCTGCGTCGCGGTTTGCCGACCTGCCATGTGAAGTTTGGCGAAGCAAACGCGATTCTCGCTGGTGACGCTTTACAAACGCTGGCGTTCTCGATTTTAAGCGATGCCGATATGCCGGAAGTGTCGGACCGCGACAGAATTTCGATGATTTCAGAACTGGCGAGCGCCAGTGGTATTGCCGGAATGTGCGGTGGTCAGGCATTAGATTTAGACGCGGAAGGCAAACACGTACCTCTGGACGCGCTTGAGCGTATTCATCGTCATAAAACCGGCGCATTGATTCGCGCCGCCGTTCGCCTTGGTGCATTAAGCGCCGGAGATAAAGGACGTCGTGCTCTGCCAGTACTCGACAAGTATGCAGAGAGCATCGGCCTTGCCTTCCAGGTTCAGGATGACATCCTGGATGTGGTGGGAGATACTGCAACGTTGGGAAAACGCCAGGGTGCCGACCAGCAACTTGGTAAAAGTACCTACCCTGCACTTCTGGGTCTTGAGCAAGCCCGGAAGAAAGCCCGGGATCTGATCGACGATGCCCGCCAGTCGCTGAAACAACTGGCTGAACAATCACTCGATACCTCGGCACTGGAAGCGCTAGCGGACTACATCATCCAGCGTAATAAATAAACAATAAGTATTAATAGGCCCCTGATGAGTTTTGATATTGCCAAATACCCGACCCTGGCACTGGTCGACTCCACCCAGGAGTTACGACTGTTGCCGAAAGAGAGTTTACCGAAACTCTGCGACGAACTGCGCCGCTATTTACTCGACAGCGTGAGCCGTTCCAGCGGGCACTTCGCCTCCGGGCTGGGCACGGTCGAACTGACCGTGGCGCTGCACTATGTCTACAACACCCCGTTTGACCAATTGATTTGGGATGTGGGGCATCAGGCTTATCCGCATAAAATTTTGACCGGACGCCGCGACAAAATCGGCACCATCCGTCAGAAAGGCGGCCTGCACCCGTTCCCGTGGCGCGGCGAAAGCGAATATGACGTATTAAGCGTCGGGCATTCATCAACCTCCATCAGTGCCGGAATTGGTATTGCGGTCGCTGCCGAAAAAGAAGGCAAAAATCGCCGCACCGTTTGTGTGATTGGCGACGGTGCGATTACCGCTGGCATGGCGTTTGAAGCGATGAATCATGCGGGCGATATCCGTCCTGATATGCTGGTGGTTCTCAACGACAATGAAATGTCGATTTCCGAAAATGTTGGCGCGCTCAACAACCATCTGGCGCAGCTGCTTTCCGGTAAGCTTTACTCTTCACTGCGCGAAGGCGGGAAAAAAGTTTTCTCTGGCGTGCCCCCCATTAAAGAGCTGCTCAAACGTACCGAAGAACATATTAAAGGCATGGTAGTGCCTGGCACATTGTTTGAAGAGCTGGGCTTTAACTACATCGGCCCGGTTGACGGTCACGATGTGCTGGGGCTTATCACCACGCTTAAGAACATGCGCGACCTGAAAGGCCCGCAGTTCCTGCATATCATGACCAAAAAAGGTCGTGGTTATGAACCGGCAGAAAAAGACCCAATCACTTTCCACGCCGTGCCTAAATTTGATCCCTCCAGCGGTTGTCTGCCGAAAAGTAGCGGCGGTTTACCAAGCTATTCAAAAATCTTTGGCGACTGGTTGTGCGAAACGGCAGCGAAAGATAACAAGCTGATGGCGATTACTCCGGCGATGCGTGAAGGTTCCGGCATGGTCGAGTTTTCACGTAAATTCCCGGATCGCTACTTCGATGTGGCAATTGCCGAGCAACACGCAGTGACCTTTGCTGCGGGTCTGGCGATTGGTGGGTACAAACCCATTGTCGCGATCTACTCCACCTTCCTGCAGCGCGCCTATGATCAGGTGCTGCATGACGTGGCGATTCAAAAGCTTCCGGTCCTGTTCGCCATCGACCGCGCGGGCATTGTTGGTGCTGATGGTCAAACCCACCAGGGCGCTTTTGATCTCTCTTACCTGCGCTGTATTCCGGAAATGGTCATTATGACCCCGAGCGATGAAAACGAATGTCGCCAGATGCTCTATACCGGCTATCACTATAACGATGGCCCGTCAGCGGTACGCTACCCGCGTGGCAACGCGGTTGGCGTGGAACTGACGCCGCTGGAAAAACTGCCAATTGGCAAAGGCATTGTGAAGCGTCGTGGCGAGAAACTGGCGATCCTTAACTTTGGTACGCTGATGCCAGAAGCGGCGAAAGTCGCTGAATCGCTGAACGCTACGCTGGTCGATATGCGTTTTGTGAAACCGCTTGATGAAGCGTTAATTCTGGAAATGGCCGCCAGCCATGAAGCGCTGGTCACCGTAGAAGAAAACGCCATTATGGGCGGCGCAGGCAGCGGAGTGAACGAAGTGCTGATGGCCCATCGTAAACCAGTACCCGTGCTGAACATTGGCCTGCCTGACTTCTTTATTCCACAAGGAACGCAGGAAGAAATGCGCGCCGAACTCGGCCTCGATGCCGCCGGTATGGAAGCCAAAATCAAGGCCTGGCTGGCATAATCCCTACTCTACTCCTGCTATGCTTAACAAATTATTCATAGACTCTAAATAATTCGAGTTGCAGGAAGGCGGCAAACGAGTGAAGCCCCAGGAGCTTACATAAGTAAGTGACTGGGGTGAACGACAAATCCGCATGGAGCGGATTTGAACGCTGCTTGCAGCGGCCCTGTTAAGGGTGAGGCCCATGGATGGGCCGAATAACTCGCAGCCGCAGCACATGCAACTTGAAGTATGACGAGTATGGCAGGAGTGGCAGCATGCAATACAACCCCTTAGGAAAAACCGACCTTCGCGTTTCCCGACTTTGCCTCGGCTGTATGACCTTTGGCGAGCCAGATCGCGGTAATCACGCATGGACACTGCCGGAAGAAAGCAGCCGTCCCATCATTAAACGCGCGCTGGAAGGCGGCATAAATTTCTTTGATACCGCCAATAGCTATTCCGATGGCAGCAGCGAAGAGATCGTTGGTCGCGCACTGCGGGATTTCGCCCGTCGTGAAGACGTGGTCGTTGCCACCAAAGTGTTCCATCGCGTTGGTGATTTGCCGGAAGGATTATCCCGTGCGCAAATTCTACGTTCTATTGACGACAGCCTGCGCCGTCTCGGCATGGATTATGTCGATATCCTGCAAATTCATCGCTGGGATTACAACACGCCGATCGAAGAGACGCTGGAAGCCCTCAACGACGTGGTAAAAGCCGGGAAAGCGCGTTATATCGGCGCGTCATCCATGCACACTTCGCAGTTTGCTCAAGCACTGGAACTACAAAAACAGCACGGCTGGGCGCAGTTTGTCAGTATGCAGGATCACTACAATCTGATTTATCGTGAAGAAGAGCGCGAGATGCTGCCGCTGTGTTATCAGGAAGGCGTGGCGGTGATTCCGTGGAGCCCGCTGGCGCGGGGCCGTCTGACACGTCCGTGGGGAGAAACTACCGCACGACTGGTGTCTGATGAGGTGGGTAAAAATCTCTATAAAGAAAGCGATGAAAATGACGCGCAGATCGCAGAGCGGTTAACGGGCGTCAGCGAAGAACTCGGTGCAACACGAGCACAAGTTGCGCTGGCCTGGTTGTTGAGTAAACCGGGCATTGCCGCACCGATTATCGGAACTTCGCGGGAAGAACAGCTTGATGAGCTGCTGAACGCGGTGGATATCACCTTGAAGCCGGAACAGATTGCTGAACTGGAAACGCCGTATAAACCGCATCCGGTCGTAGGATTTAAGTAAATTTCGCTTTTCGCCCATTTTATCTGCTGAATTCCCCATCGTCTGCGATGATGGGGACAACGTACCTCCCATCACCTTCTGTAACCATAATCCACCTCTGCAAGAGAAATTCTTCGTGATTGAATTTGCAGCTATTCATCGTCTTCATCCCTTTGAGCGATTTTTGATAGTTTCTCCAGGTAATATCCCCTAAAACTGTCTTATTTAGTCAATGTAAGAGGATTACAATCATGATGAAAACCATCACCAAACAACCGATCCTGTTTACTGAAGTACCGGTTGCAGATTTAAGAAACTCAATGAAGCACGATTTAAATCAAAATCTTATCGAAAGGCTATGGAACAAAATTCGTGATTTTTTTCTGGACAGTGATAAACAAAAGGCATTTAAATCGATTCATAAATACATCAATACATTGTCAGTTCTAAATTATAATTCAGCGTTAACTCCAGATCCCAATTTTAATATAGATGCATCGTCAGATTTAGACTCATATTTAAACCTGAAATTTGATAACCTCTCGCCCAAACAAAAGCAGACCACGCTTTGTTGTTTCTGGAATAAAATTGCATCCTCATTGCCAGAGCCATACAACAGCACCATCAAACATAACATTATTTTTTATAAAGTCGGAGAAAATCTGATGATACGTGGAACTATCTCTATTGTTAACGAGGTAGTAAAGACTTATTCACTCCCAATAGAAAAGGATGACAATGGATATTACGATTTCAGCGGTCTATATCTAGCACACAGCAATATTTCCGGTAAAGATCCCAATAAAGATCCCGCTATAGATTTCGGTATAGATCTGGGAAACTGTAACTGCTCAAATGTCAACTTCGAACATACTTATTTTGATAGCGTCAAGTTTACAAATACGAATTGTACAAATGCGAATTTTAACAGTTGTAGATTTATCAAATGCGATCTAACAAATATGAATTGCACTGGCGCAATTCTTGATAATGCGGTGATATATGGTAAAGAAAAAGAACCTGAGATGCAATATCCAGAAGCAGATCAAATAATACAAAGGATAACTTATCAGAAATCACATGGGAATGAAACGAAAGGGATGATTCTAACTAACTGCTCCTGTGTTAAAACCACTTTCAATTGGGCAGATTTATCAGAAAGTGATTGCCAAAATGTGGACTTTAGCGAGGCTAATCTTTCAAACACTATTCTTCCTGACATCGTCAGGATGAAAGGCACGAAACTTTACCGTACCGACCTTTTTAATCCGATATTAAAAGCAGAAGCAGAATCAACAGAAGAAAAAGATATTAGCCCATTAGCAAAAATTATTCTTGACTATATTGAATCAGATAAAAACCCTGAGTCATTAAAATTTGATGAAAAATCAACAACCACTAAAATAATACAAGATATCGATAATTTTATTTTCTATAATAAGCATTTAAAGAGCATATTCAATCAAGCAATGAATCTTGAAGGAAAAATAAGCAGAAAAAAATACAATGAGATCTTTAACTATAAACAAGAACAAGCCAGACAATATTTCATCGACCAGTATAAACTAACAAAAAATGATTATTTGAAGAAAATACCTTTAACTGCACAATTAATTGCAAAATACAAAATGGATGATCAATTGGACCAACTTTTGGTTACCCGTGAAATTCAAGATGAAATAAAACCAAAGATTCAAGACAAAATAGATGAACTTTCTAAAAATTTATTCAACACTATAAACCAAACCATTAAGGATAACTTTGATGATATTTTTCGGCAACAGTCAGAGAATATGAGCAATTATTATGAGTTCGTCGACTGACGATATTTGAGTGTACGTGAATTATGAGTGACAAAGATACACCTTAAAATATCGCCGTATAATATATTCGGTGATGTCGGGTTTTACTTTAACAGAGTGCCCCAAAATTGGGGCACTGTTCATTTATAAATCAAACCGGGTGGTCTGGAATCGCCTACACCTCCCGGTCAATGGCATTAAAGAATACCCAGCGGCCAGTGATGACCGATAAAGTACAGGATGCCTGCGGAAATTACCCCGGCGACAATATCGTCGATCATGATCCCCATGCCGCCATGTACATTGCGGTCAAACCAGCGGATCGGCCACGGTTTCCACATATCCAGGATACGGAAAATCACAAACCCGGCGGCGACCCACTGCCAGTCATTGGTCGGCAGCGCCATGAGCGTGATCCACATACCAATAAATTCGTCCCAGACAATGCTGCCGTGATCGTGCACGCCCATGTCTTTCGCCGTTTGATGACAAAGATAGACGCCGATACAGATCCCCAGCATCACCACCAGCGAATAGAGCTGCCAGGGCAAAAAGGTCATCAGATACCAGAACGGAATCGCCGCCAGCGATCCCATCGTGCCAGGAACGATTGGGCTTAATCCACTTCCGAATCCGACAGCAAGCAGATGCCACGGATTACTCATCTTCAGGCGACTTTTCGCGACATCTTTATGGCGTGGCAAAATGGTCATATCCTTTCCAGTCGAACGTGACAGGTTCGCCGTCACGAATAAAACAAAGCCCTTCGATATCGGCGGTCATTTGCCCGATACAGGTAAACGGTACGCCCAGATGACCGAGAGCCACATCCAGCGCGCCACGGTTCAGTTCCGGCACCGTGAAACACAACTCGTAATCTTCACCGCCAGAGAGCGCCCAGCGCAGCGCCTGTTCCGGCTCAACATGGCGAGAAAGCGCATCAGAAAACGGCAGCAATCCCAGGTCAATACGTGCGCCGCAGTCGCTGGCTTTCACGATATGCCCGAGATCGGAAATCAGACCGTCAGAGAGATCGATAGCTGAATTTACCAGATCGCGCAGTGCCTGTCCCTGTAAAATACGCGGAGATGGACGGAGATGACGTTTGATCAAGTAGTCCGCATCTTTTACATCGGCAACCTGCAAACGGTTTTGCAAAATCGCCAGCCCGGCGGCGCTATCGCCCGGTGTACCGGTCACATAGATCCAGTCACCCGGTTTCGCCCCAGCGCGCGTTAAGGCTCGTCCCATCGGAACAAAGCCGTGGATACCCAGCGTCATTGATAATGGCCCACGCGTGGTATCGCCGCCAATGAGTTGCATATCGTAATAATTGAGAAGATCAAACAAACTGTCGCTGAAGGACTCAAGCCACGCTTCGTCGACGTCCGGTAAGGTTAATGCCAGCGTCAGCCAGGCTGGATCGGCCCCCATCGCTGCCAGATCGCTTAGGTTCACCGCCAGTGCTTTATACGCCAGATCAGCAGGATCGATATCAGGGAGGAAGTGGTTGCCCGCCACCAGCGTATCAGTGCTGATCGCCAGGGTCTGTTTCTCGGGGATATTGAGAAGTGCGCAATCGTCGCCAATGCCCAGTTCGACATCAAGGCGAGAACTTCTTACACGGTCAAAATAACGGGCAATCAGGGAGAACTCGCCACATGCCATACGTTATGCCTCAGCAGGTAAAAAAGAAAAGGCCGGCGATCGCGGAACGGTCTTCCGTGAATCTACCGGCCTGGATATCACTTTTTGTTAGGGCGAATCACAGGTGCTGCTTTATCGAGTACGCCGTTGACGAACTTATGGCTGTCTTCTGCGCCGAACGATTTCGCAAGTTCGATCGCTTCGTTAATGGCCACTTTGTATGGCACATCGCTACGTTTAGACAGCTCGTACAGCGCAATGCGCAGTACTGCTTTTTCTACCTGGCCCAGTTCTTCCAGCAGGCGGGACAGGTATGGCTTCATCAGTCCGTCGAGGTATGCGGTGTTAGTCGCCACCCCGGCCAGCAGCTCACGGAAGTACAGGACGTCAACGTCTTTTACATCCTGTTCAGCCAGGAACTGGTATTCAACATCAGCGATGTCGTTCTGGGACAACTGCCAGGAGTAGAGAGCCTGGACGGCACACTCACGAGCGCGGCGACGAGCAGCAGGTTTCACGGATTTCCCCTTACTAATTTCAGGCCTTGATGGCTTTCAATACATTAATCATTTCAAGCGCGGTCAGTGCAGCTTCTGCACCTTTGTTGCCAGCTTTGGTGCCAGCACGTTCGATCGCTTGTTCAATGCTTTCAGTGGTCAGAACACCAAAAGCAACCGGAATTTCGCTGTCCTGGGCAACATGCGCCAGGCCGTTGCTTGCACCACCAGCGACATATTCAAAGTGGGCAGTGCCACCACGAATAACCGTACCCAGCGCAATCACCGCGTCGTATTTACCGGTTTTAGCCAGTGCACCCGCCGCCAGCGGCAGCTCATAGGCACCAGGCACCCAAACAACGGTAATGTTTTCATCTTTTACCTGACCGATACGTTTCAGTGCATCAATTGCACCTTCCAGCAGGCTGTCATTGATAAAGTTGTTGAAACGCGCGATGGTGATGGCGACGCGAGCGTCCGGGGTAGCAACGTTAGCTTCAATAATGTTCATTTTCTTCCTTCGGGTTCGAGTATGGCCCCGCAGGGGGGCGGATTTTAGCATAATATTTCGTGCGCTGCTTCCCTTTCGAGCCGGGAGATCATGCACCCACTAAATGCAGGCAAACATCCGGGCCTACATGACGTATCTCTTTGAATTTAAATTGGAGGGCGTCAGCTAATTTCTCAAGCCCTGGTAGTATGCATAATCCACGGGCGTCGCTGCCTAATAGTTTAGGTGCGATATAGACAATCAGCTCATCGACTAAACCCGCCTGCAGCAATGCGCCAGCGAGCGTTGGCCCCGCTTCCACCCAGATGCTGTTAATTTGCTGTTTACCCAGTTGCATCATTAGTACAACCAGATCCAGATGACCTTTATGCTCTGGAATCAGCAAGGTACGCACCGTTTCCGGCCACTCACGAGAATCTTCCTGCGTACGCGCGAACCAGGTTTCGCCGGGCTGCTGCACAATGCGATGTTCCGGCGTCACGCGATTTTGGCTATCAATCACAATACGTACCGGCTGGCGGAGATTGTGTTGCGGGTAGAGCCCCTGAGTTTGTTCATCCAGTTCAGACCAACGCACCGTTAAGGCCGGATCATCCGCCAGCACCGTGGCACTGCTGGTTAAAATGGCATGACTTTGTGCGCGCAGTCGTTGTACATCGAGTCGCGCCTGAGGCGAAGTGATCCACTGGCTTTCGCCACTCTCCATCGCCGTGCGACCATCAAGCGATGCGCCAAGTTTTAACTGAATATAAGGAAAGCCGGTGCGCATCCGCTTGAGAAAGCCTTTATTCAATTGCTCGGCTTCACTCATCATCAGGCCGTGGCTGACGTCAATACCAGCCTGTTGCAGGCGATATAGCCCTCGCCCAGCTACCTGCGGGTTAGGATCTTGCATCGAGGCAACCACGCGCGCCACGCCCGCAGCAATTAATGCATCACAACACGGTGGCGTACGACCATGATGGCTACAGGGTTCGAGTGTGACATACGCCGTTGCGCCTTTGGCTTTTTCGCCAGCCATGCGCAACGCGTGTACCTCGGCATGCGGTTCACCCGCTCGTTGGTGGTAACCTTCACCGACAATTTCGCCATCTTTGACAATGACGCACCCGACATTCGGGTTGGGATGCGTGGTAAAACGTCCTCGTTGCGCCAGCTTTAGCGCCCGCGCCATGTAATACTCGTCCTGCACGGCTTAGTCCTCCAGGCGCGCGATCTCTTCGCCAAATTCTTTGATATCTTCGAAACTGCGGTAGACAGAGGCAAAACGGATATAGGCGACTTTATCGAGCTTTTTCAATTGCTCCATCACCAGATTGCCAATCATCTTGCTCGGCACTTCGCGCTCACCCGTGGCGCGCAGCTGCGATTTAATATGATTGATTGCCATTTCGACATCATCGGAACTCACCGGACGTTTTTCCAGCGCCCGCAGCATTCCGCTACGCAATTTCTCTTCATTAAACGGTTCACGCACGTCGTTGCTTTTTACAACACGCGGCATAACCAGCTCCGCCACTTCAAAGGTGGTGAAACGTTCATTACACACCAGACACTGCCGACGGCGGCGTACAGATGAGCCCTCGCCCACGAGACGAGAGTCAATTACCTTAGTGTCCACGGCGAAACAGAATGGGCAATGCATACGGCGTCCTGACCAGGTGGTTAACAGAAATCTATTTTACCCTGAACTGACGATACAACAAAGGCGCAACGCTTTTGAGATAAAGGATCGATGCTTTCACTGCTTTTACCCTCTACCATTAGGCTAATTGCGACGAGAAAGGGACGACCTATGAATACTAACGTTTTTCGACTGCTCCTGCTGGGAAGCCTGTTCAGCCTTAGCGCCTGTGTGCAGCAAAGCGAAGTGCGACAGATGAAACACAGCGTCAGCACGCTGAACCAGGAGATGACGCAACTCATTGACATCCTCCACGCCCTGAAGGACGTGGATCCCTGCTACGTTCAGGCTGTCGCCTGAATCATTTCGGTGGGTTCCTGCTTCAACGGGCGGCCTGACTGCACCATCCCTCCACAGGCAAGAACGGCGTGCCCCGCCGCTAAAATGTTACGAGCGCCATTTACATCGGCGTTCGCTGTATATCCACATACCTGGCATCTGAATTTACTTTGTGACAGGCGATTTTCTTTCGCTGTATGACCACAGCACGTGCAACGCTGGCTTGTGTACGCTGGCGAAACAGCAAGCACCTGACCGCCACGCCAGAGCTGCTTGTACTCAAGCTGGCGGCGCATTTCATACCAGCCCTGATCCAGTATCGAACGGTTTAAACCTGATTTTGCCCGGACATTGCGCCCCGGCTGGCTGACCGTACCCGCTGCTGACTTTGACATGTTGCTGACCTTCAAATCCTCAATGACTATCATTGCGTGGTTTTTGCTGACGGTCGTTGTGACTTTGTGAAGGTAGTCCCTGCGGATATTTGCGATACGGGAATGCAGTCGCTGTATTTTGCGTTTCTGCTTCTGCCAGTTGTTGCTGAATTTGACCTTGCGGCTTAACTGTCGCTGAAGTCTCGCCAGCGTCTTCTGGTTTTTCTGAAAACTGTTTACAGGCTCAAAGACTGTGCCATCTGACAGCGTGGCGAGTTTAGCCACGCCAGCATCCAGCCCGACCATTGATGCTGAAGGGTGAACCGGAGTTGATACTTCACTTTCTGTCTGAATACTGATGTGCCACTTACCGCAGGACTGGCTGACCGTGACATTTTTCACAACACCCGTGACCTGACGGCTATTCCGGTAGCGCATCCAGCCCAGTTTCGGCAGAAAAATACGGCTGTTTTCCTGATCGAGCTTAACGCCCTGCGGGTAGCGGAATGCATCATTCTGTCCCCGCTTTTTGAATCGGGGAAAAGCAGCCCGCTTCTGGAAGAAGTTTTTGTAAGCCCGCTCAAGGTCTTTCAGTGACTGTTGCAATGGCTGTGACGGGGCATCTTTAAGCCATTGCGTTTCAGTGGCATTTTTCCACTCAACCAGCCAGGAAGCCATTTTCCCGTAAGGGATGTATTTATTACCGGCCTCATGATTCTCATTCTGAAGCGCCAGAGCACGATTGAAAACGAAACGACATGCGCCTGCGAAGCGCCTCATTTCACACTCCTGTTGACCACCTGGTCTTAACTGGAATTTAAATGCCTGTAATCGTTTCACAGGTCAAATGATACTTTGGTCTATGAAAAAAGAAACCGATATCCGGCGTGGAAGGCATTGTGTTTTCCTGATGCATGTTCACCTGGTCTTTGTCACCAAATACCGACGCCAGATTTTTGACCATGACGCGACAGAAAAACTACGCACTTACTTTTCAAATGTATGTGCTGATTTTGAAGCTGAACTGGTTGAAATGGATGGCGAACCAGATCACGTCCATTTGTTAATTAACTATCCTCCCAAACTGGCGATATCCAGTCTGGTAAACAGCCTCAAAGGCGTATCGGGTAGGTGACTGCGACGAGATCGACCAGATATTGCAGTCAGGTATTACTACAAAGGCGTTTTGTGGAGTCCTGGCTATTTTGCCAGTAGCTGCGGAGGTGCGCCAATATCCGTCATCCGCCAATACATTGAACAACAGCAAACACCTGGTCAGGTGGAAAACCGCGCCTTATATCCCCGCCCTGAAGGACGGGGTTTTACGGCGCACCGGATAAAGAAACAGTCAAAATCACTCAGCAAAACAGGCTGAATGCAAAATCCAGCAGTGGGGTTTACCTTCTGCCTGGAGCGAAAACACCAGCAAGACTGGAAAGCCAGATCGGTACTTTACGTATGTCGCTGGTGAATATTACGCCTGATACAGATGGCACCACCCTGACGCTACGTATTCAGGGCGAGTCGAATGATCCCTTGCCCGCATTCAGCGGAACTGTTGAATATGGGCAAATTCAGGGAACAATAGACAACTTTCAGGAAATCAATGTGCAGAATCAATTGATTAACGCCCCTGCCAGCGTCCTCGCCCCCAGCGATGTTGATATTCCGTTACAGTTAAAGGGTATTTCTGTGGATCAGTTAGGCTTTGTACGTATCCACGACATTCAACCTGTTATGCAGTAAACGTTTCGCGGGGCGTTTTGTGCGTCCCGCAACATCTTTCCCCGTCATTTTGTTACTCTGCTTACATCACCCAGATTGATAGTAAAAGTTTGCAACAAGGGTGAAAGTCAGTACAATCCCCGCCCGAATGTGTGTAAACGTGAACGCAATCGATTACGTAAATGATAGAACTGTGAAACGAAACATATTTTTGTGAGCAATGATTTTTATAATAGGCTCCTCTGTATACGAAATATTTAGAAACGCAATTTGCGCCTTTTTCACTCCCGCAAGGGATTTTCAAACAGTGGCATACATATGAAAAAAACATTACTGGCAGCCGGTGCGGTACTGGCGCTCTCTTCGTCTTTTACTGTCAACGCAGCTGAAAACGACAAACCGCAGTATCTTTCCGACTGGTGGCACCAGAGCGTTAACGTTGTCGGAAGCTATCACACCCGTTTCGGACCGCAGATCCGCAACGATACCTACCTTGAGTACGAAGCATTCGCTAAAAAAGACTGGTTCGACTTCTATGGTTATGCGGATGCGCCGGTATTCTTCGGCGGTAACTCCGATGCAAAAGGTATCTGGAACCACGGTTCTCCGCTGTTTATGGAAATCGAACCACGTTTCTCCATCGACAAGCTGACCAATACTGACCTTAGCTTTGGTCCGTTCAAAGAGTGGTACTTCGCGAACAACTACATTTACGACATGGGTCGTAATAAAGATGGTCGCCAGAGCACCTGGTACATGGGTCTGGGTACCGATATCGATACTGGCCTGCCGATGAGCCTGTCCATGAACGTCTATGCGAAATACCAGTGGCAGAACTATGGCGCAGCGAATGAAAACGAGTGGGACGGTTACCGTTTCAAAATTAAATACTTTGTGCCGATTACCGATCTGTGGGGCGGTCAGCTGAGCTACATCGGCTTCACCAACTTCGACTGGGGTTCCGATTTAGGGGATGACAGCGGTAATGCAATCAACGGTATTAAGACCCGTACCAATAACTCCATCGCTTCCAGCCATATTCTGGCTCTGAACTACGATCACTGGCACTACTCTGTCGTAGCTCGTTACTGGCACGACGGTGGTCAGTGGAACGACGATGCAGAACTGAACTTCGGCAACGGCAACTTCAACGTTCGCTCTACCGGCTGGGGTGGTTACCTGGTAGTAGGTTACAACTTCTGATGAATGAAATGCCGGATCTTGTATCCGGCATTTCAGTTTGTTAACAACGTGCGCTTTGTTCATGCCGGATGCGGCGTAAACGCCTTATCCGGCCTACAAAAGCACGTAAATTCAATACATTGCTGAGATTACGTTGGCCTGATAAGCGTAGCGCATCAGGCAATTTTGCGTTTTAATCACTTCTTCTTATTCATCATCGCTTTTAAATCAGCGAATGGGTTGTACTTCGCTTCACCGACATCTTTCTGCGCATCTTCCCCTGCGATAACGGTCGTACCATACTGATCTGCTTCGGTATATTTTGAATGCTCGTGATCGTGGCAATAAAGACACAATAACTCCCAGTTACTGCCGTCTTCCGGGTTATTGGTATGGTCGTGATCAATGTGGTGAACGGTAAGTTCACGCAGGTTGGAATAAACAAACTCGCGAGAACAGCGACCGCAGACCCACGGATAGATTTTTAATGCTTTTTCGCGATAACCGCTTTCTAACCGCGCATAGTTTTTTGGGATGATAGCCATGAAAAGTTACCTGGATGAAATGTAGGGTTACGCGCAGTTTCCCAAGATGCGGGGATTTTCGCAATCTCCATACATCAAAAAAAATCCCGATCTTCTGACCGGGATTTTCAACATCAACGGGAACTTGATTACGGCAGAATTGACGGCTGATCCGCCCCTTCTTTTTCCACTTTCTGCTGCAGCATGTGTTCGCGCTTCATACCCAGTTTCAGAGCCAGCGCCGATGCTACGTAGATGGAAGATGCAGTACCGATGGAAACACCAATCAGCATGGTCAGCGAGAAGCCTTCCAGTACCGGACCACCGAAGAGGTACAGCATCAGGATAACCATCAAGGTAGTACCGGATGTGATCAAGGTACGGTGCAGCGTCTGGGTCAAGGACACGTTAAAGATTTCGTAAGGCGTACCGCGACGGATCTTGCGGAAGTTTTCACGAATTCGGTCCGATACCACGATACTGTCGTTAAGCGAGTAACCGATAACCGACATCAACGATGCCACAATGGTCAGGTCAATCTCGATATGGAATAACGACAAAATACCCAGCGTAATGATAACGTCGTGCGCCAGCGCAATAACAACCCCTGCCGCCAGTCGCCACTCAAAGCGGAAACCTACGTACACGAGGATAGACAGCAGCGCCGCCATCAACGCCATCGCACCGGTTTGCGCAAGGTCTGCCCCCACGCTCGGACCGACGAACTCAATACGCTTCACTGCCGCATTCTGATTGGTGGATTCGTTAATCACCTTCAGAACCTGGCTGCCCAGCACCTGACCGCCGGTTTCGCCTTCAGCAGGCGGCATACGGACCATGATGTCGTGGCTGCTACCAAAGTTTTGCAGCATCGGCTCTTCAAAACCGGCTTTTTGCAATGCATCACGCATTACGTCAATTTCAGCCGGTTTTTCGAGCGTAATTTCGATAACCGTACCACCGGTGAAATCCAGCCCCCAGTTAAAGCCGCGCACGCCCATAATAACGATAGCGGCGATTAACAGCAGACCAGAGATGCCAAAAGCCCAGTAGTCCCAGCGCATAAAGTCATAGACTTTACGGCCGTGGTTTAGTTGTTCAACAGTATATTCCTGTGCCACATCGCACTCCTCAGATTGACAGCTTCTTGACGCGCTTGCCGCCATATAGCAGGTTTACGATGGCACGCGTACCGACAATTGCGGTAAACATCGACGTCGCCACACCGATACCGGTAGTAATCGCGAACCCTTTAATTGCCCCGGTACCCACTGCGTACAGGATGATGACTTTAATCAGCGTGGTGATGTTCGCATCGAAGATAGAACTGAATGCGCCACGATAACCTTCATCAATTGCCTGTTGAACAGTACGTCCGTTGCTCAACTCTTCTTTAATACGTTCGTTGATAAGTACGTTCGCATCGACCGCTACCGCAAGGGTTAAGACGATACCCGCGATACCTGGCATACTCAGCGTTGCGCCTGGCAACAGCGACATAATGCCGACAATCAAGATCAAGTTGGCAATCAGAGCACTGGTCGCAATCAGACCAAACTTCTTATAGAAGATGATCATGAACAGAATAGAAACCAGCAGACCGGCAAGGCAAGCCTCCAGCCCCTGCTCAATGTTCTGCATACCCAGGGTCGGGCCAATTGTACGTTCTTCAACAATCTGAATCGGCGCGATCAACGCACCGGCACGCAGCAGCAGTGACAGCTGACGGGCTTCGTTCGGGTTGTTGATGCCGGTGATACGGAAGCTGTTACCCAGACGAGACTGGATGTTGGCGATGTTAATCACTTCTTCCTGTTTCACCAGAACCGCACGACCGTTTGCATCTTTCTTACCGCTGTCTTTGTACTCCACAAACAGGGTCGCCATCGGTTTGCCGATGTTGTCCTTGGTGAAGTTAGACATGATGTTGCCACCAGCGCTGTCGAGCGAGATGTTAACCTGCGGCTGGTTGTATTCGTCCTGGCTGGAAGTGGAGTCGGTGATATGGTCACCGGTCAGAATTACGCGTTTGTACAGCACAACCGGCTGACCTTCGCGGGTCTGTTTCACTTCAGAGTCGCCAGGTACGCGACCGGATGCCGCTGCGGCCTGATCAACGTTAGTGTTTACCAGACGGAATTCCAGCGTTGCCGTCGCACCCAGAATCTCTTTCGCACGCGCGGTGTCCTGAATACCTGGCAGTTCAACAACGATACGGTCAGCACCCTGACGCTGAACCACCGGCTCCGCCACACCAAGTTGGTTTACACGGTTACGCAGGATATTAATGTTCTGCTGCACCGCATATTCACGCGCTTCACTCAGGCGAGCATCGCTCATTACCGCACGCAGCTGGTTGCTGCCCTGGCTACTAATCACCAGGTCCGGATGACGCTTGCTCAGATACGCAATGGCTTCATCACGAGCTTTAGCATCGCGGAAAGTGATGCTCAGGCCGTAGTTGTTTTCTTTACGAACGGTGGTATACGGGATGCCCTTTTCGCGCAGGTCGCTGCGCAGGCTATCGATATTTTGTTCCTGGAGTTTGCCAAGCGCGGTGTCCATATCCACTTCCATCAGGAAGTGAACGCCGCCACGCAGGTCAAGTCCGAGCTTCATCGGCTCAGCGTGAATAGCTGCCAGCCAGCGCGGCGTTGCCGGGGCAAGGTTAAGCGCCACGACGTATTTGTCACCCATAACGCCCATTAATGCTTCACGAGCGCGCAGTTGGGTGTCAGTGGAGTCGAAGCGCGCAAGAATAGCGCCCTCTTCCAGTGCCACAGACTTAGCAGTTATTTTTTCTTCTTGTAACGTTTTCTGGACCTGGATCAGCGTTTGCTCACTGGCGGCGACTCCGCGCGCACCAGTGATCTGAACAGCCGGATCCTCACCAAACAGGTTGGGAAGCGCATACAGCAGACCGATGACAATCACCACGATCAGCATGACGTACTTCCACAAAGGATAACGGTTTAACACGGCAATTCCCTTAGGGAAAAATTTTAATTACAGCGCCTTCATGGTGCCTTTCGGCAGGACGGCAGCTACGAAGTCACGTTTAATAACTACTTCAGTGGTGTCATTCAGCGCGATAGCAATGTAGCCGTTTTCCGCTACTTTGGTTACGCGACCAACCAGGCCACCGTTCGTCAGAACTTCATCACCTTTGGCAATGGAGTCCATCAGCTTTTTGTGTTCTTTGGTGCGCTTCTGCTGTGGACGCAGGATCATGAAATAGAAAATCAGACCGAATACCACCAGCATCAAAATCAAAGACATCGGGCTACCTTGCGCCGGTGCACCCGTTGCCGCTACCGCATCAGAAATAAAAAAGCTCATTAAATTTCCCTCATTATTAATATTAATCAACGTTCAAAGGTGGTACTTCTCGCCCCTGACGCTGGTAAAAATCAGTTACGAAGCTCTCTAATTTACCCTCTTCAATAGCCTTGCGTAAACCCGCCATCAAACGCTGGTAGTAACGAAGGTTATGAATGGTATTGAGTCGCGCGCCTAATATTTCGTTGCAACGGTCGAGATGATGCAAGTAAGCGCGTGAATAATTGCGACAGGTGTAGCAATCACACTCAGGATCGAGTGGGCCAGTATCGCTCTTATACTTCGCATTGCGGATTTTCACCACGCCATCGGTCACGAACAAATGACCATTTCGGGCGTTGCGGGTTGGCATTACGCAGTCAAACATATCGATACCGCGACGCACGCCTTCAACCAGGTCTTCTGGTTTACCAACGCCCATCAGGTAACGCGGTTTGTCTGCCGGAATTTGCGGGCATACATGCTCCAGAATGCGGTGCATATCTGCTTTCGGCTCACCCACAGCCAGACCGCCGACAGCGTAGCCATCAAAACCGATATCTACCAGACCTTTAACAGAAATATCACGTAAATCTTCGTAAACGCTGCCCTGAATGATACCAAACAGCGCATTTTTGTTTCCGAGACTATCAAAACGCTCACGGCTACGCTTCGCCCAACGCAGAGACATCTCCATGGAGCGTTTTGCGTAATCCCAGTCAGCAGGATACGGCGTACACTCATCAAAGATCATGACGATATCCGAACCAAGATCGTACTGAATCTCCATCGACTTTTCCGGGTCGAGGAAAATCGGGTCGCCGTTGATCGGGTTACGGAAGTGAACGCCCTGTTCGGTGATTTTACGAATATCACCAAGGCTGAAGACCTGGAAGCCGCCGGAGTCGGTAAGGATTGGTCCTTTCCACTGCATAAAATCGTGCAGATCGCCGTGCAGTTTCATGATTTCCTGGCCCGGGCGCAGCCACAGGTGGAAGGTGTTACCGAGAATAATTTGTGCGCCAGTGGCTTCAACTTCTTCCGGCGTCATCCCTTTTACGGTGCCGTAGGTGCCAACAGGCATAAAACAAGGCGTTTCCACTACGCCACGATCAAAGACCAGGCGGCCACGGCGTGCGCGACCGTCGGTGGTGTCCAGTTCAAATTTCATTTTTTCTCCACTACGTCAGAAAAACAGTCCAACGTTTTAAACCAGCGCCGCGGAATTACTCCCCGACGCGCTCATTAATTGCCTGCGGATTGTACGTGATAAACATCGCATCACCGTAACTAAAAAAGCGATATTTCTCTTCTACCGCTGCTTTATAGGCATTCATGGTGTGTTGGTAACCGGCAAAGGCCGAAACCAGCATAATCAACGTCGATTCCGGCAGGTGGAAGTTAGTCACCAGCGCATCGACCACTTTGTACTGGAAGCCCGGATAGATAAAGATTTGGGTATCGTCAAAGAACGGTTCGATGAGATCGTTTTTCGCCGCCTGAGCCGCGCTTTCCAGCGAACGTACTGAGGTGGTGCCAACCGCAATCACCCGGTTACCGCGCGCTTTCGCCGCCAGTACCGCGTCTACCACATCCTGCGGCACTTCAGCGTATTCCGAGTGCATGATGTGATCTTCAATGGTGTCGACGCGCACCGGCTGGAAGGTGCCCGCACCAACGTGCAACGTCACAAACGCCATCTCCACGCCTTTGGCGCGTAATTTTTCCAGCAAAGGCTCGTCAAAATGCAGACCAGCGGTCGGGGCTGCAACCGCGCCCGGTTTTTCGCTATAAACTGTTTGATAAAGTTCGCGGTCAGCGTCTTCGTCCGGACGGTCGATATACGGCGGCAGCGGCATATGGCCGATGCTGTTAAGAATATCCAGCACCGAACGATCATCATTAAATTCGACTTCAAACAGTGCGCCATGGCGCGCGGTCATTGTTGCGTTGATACTTTCGTCATCGCCCAGCAACAGTTCTGCGCCAGGTTTTGGCGCTTTCGAGGCACGAATATGCGCAAGAATGCGTTTGTCGTCGAGCATCCGCTCAACCAGCACTTCAATCTTGCCGCCACTGGCTTTACGCCCAAACAGGCGCGCCGGGATCACGCGAGTATTATTAAAAACCAGAAGATCGCCGGGGTTGAGCTTATCGAGTAAATCGGTGAAAGTACCGTGCGTCAGCGCGCCCGTCGGCCCGTCCAGCGACAGTAAACGACAGCTACTGCGTTCAGGCATGGGATAGTGGGCAATCAGGGATTCGGGCAATTCAAAGGAGAAATCGGTAACGCGCATGACACTGACTCAGACTAAAATAAGAGGCGGGTAGTCTAGTGCCGGGGCGCTCTCCCTGCAACCTTTACCCCCCTTTGGATAGAATATAATCGATGAATTTTTTAGCTCACCTGCATCTAGCTCACCTGGCGGAAAGCTCGCTTTCCGGCAATTTGCTGGCTGATTTCGTACGCGGAAATCCTGAAGAAAGTTTTCCGCCCGACGTCGTGGCTGGCATTCATATGCATCGGCGCATTGATGTACTAACCGACAATCTGCCGGAAGTCCGCGAAGCACGGGAATGGTTTCGTAGTGAAACGCGCCGCGTTGCGCCTATTACCCTGGATGTCATGTGGGATCACTTTCTTTCCCGCCACTGGTCGCAGCTGTCGCCGGACTTTCCGCTACAGGAATTTGTCTGTTATGCCCGCGAGCAAGTGATGACGATTTTGCCGGACTCACCGCCACGTTTTATCAATCTGAACAATTACTTGTGGTCAGAGCAGTGGCTGGTGCGCTATCGAGATATGGATTTCATCCAGAACGTGTTAAACGGCATGGCAAGCCGTCGGCCACGTCTGGATGCCCTGCGTGACTCCTGGTACGATTTAGACGCCCATTACGATGCCCTGGAAACCCGCTTCTGGCAGTTTTATCCGCGGATGATGGCACAGGCGTCACACAAGGCGCTCTGAAACTTCAAGCTCCGGCGTCACTATTTTTTAGCATTCGCATCCAGCGGGGCGGCATAACAGCTGTAAGAAAAACATTCGCTGGAATGATTGGCGATATCTTTAAAGTTGCTTTCAGCAACCCCCTCGAACATGAGTACCGTTCTGGACAACTCTCCGTTTTCATTTATATATGGAAAATCAAATTGTGTACTGAATCGCCATACATCTGTCTTTTCTGGCTCGCTGTTCACAGAGATACGTCGATGGAAGACTCCTCCTGAAAACGTGCGCCAGAACAATTGTTGATCAAAATCTTGTAATATCGCACACTTGGATGCTATTTGACGTAGTAAACCTGCATACCGTGGACTGCCATTACGAGCAACATTATACAAACCCTGACTAAAAGCATCAAACAAACAATAGATATGATCACTAGTGAAAAAAGGTCTTAATTTTTTTTGTTCTTCATCGCTGTAATCCAGGAGCATCTCATTGATTTCTTCCGGTGAGAATTTTAAGACAAAATTATCCTCAGGATTTGTTTCTTTCTTGTTTTTTTCACTATTCTTCTCCTCAATGGTCTTCGCATTTTGTTTCGCAATTTTTTCCGCATTTTCTTCCTCAGTTTTTTTCGCAATTTTTTCCGCAATTTTTTCCCGAGTTTTTGATTTTAGACTAACACCATCGATGTCAACCGGTGTTGTTTTCAGATCTCTCTGCGCGTCTTTCAAATTTGTCTTATAGAGATCGGGCACTTTATCGGCAGATAAGTATCCGAATGAAGAAATCTGGTGTGTACGCATGGGGGGCTGTTCACAAAGCATCGAGGCTATATCGTCTTTAAACTCTTTTACATTAAAGTTATCGGCATTAACCTTCCCTGTTATAAACCCCGCATCGGCAATTTTCTTCTCTAATTGTTTTGTACGTTTAGAATAATAAGCGTTGTTATCATAAAACTTTTCAAGAAGGGCCCACTCCTCAAGCTGCCTTATGTGATTTTTCAACTGTTGATGATCTATTTTATATTCATGTGTACTAGAATCATTTTGGTTGCAAGAGTTACAGATTTTTAAGCATAATTTTCCATCAGATTTATCATCTATGGTATCAGTGAAAATATAGGACACTTCAATACTCTGCCCGTTCTTATCAGTCATCTCATATGACCATTGCCCCGTTCGTTTCGCATTCTTAATGAGTTCGATGGACTCTACAGGACAACCATGAAGAATGGGCAGAATTTTATCAGGATGCTTAATGAGTAAAATTATTATATTTACAATATTTGAAAAGAAATCTTTGCTATTTTTTATTTCATCGATTTTTTCCGCTGAAATGTTTACTAAGTTTTCATTTCCGGAAATGAAAAGCAATTTGCCATGGGGGCTTTTTTTAAATTGTTCTTCTGTTTTAGAAAAAACATCCTCTTTAAAAGGTGGCAACTCAGTACCAGTAATAAACGGTTTTAATAAATTCGAATTTGAAATTGTCATATCTTTGCTCCACTACAGGGTTATCCTGGAGCATGTTGTACATAACATCATGGGCAAAGAATACCAAAAATCGCTCATATCGATCGGGACAAATATTTAACAAATTCAGCCCTGACATTGAGCAGCTTTTTTGCGCTGCGTAGTGTCAGGGCTGGTGACTAACGACGTAACAAATAAAACAGATGCTTTAGTTCATCCACACCGTAGCCGAAATGGCAGGCAAAGCCAGAATCCCGTCTGTCAGTTGCCCATGGCCTTCTTTGCGTTGCCATTGCACGACATTAAGAAACGGTGACGCGGGTAGCACCACTTCACAGGCCTCGCCACGGTTGATTGCCACCAGTATACGCTGCTGATTCAGCACGCGGACAAATACCACCACGTTATCTTCCGCATACAGCACCTGACAGCCGCCACGACGCAGCGCCTGACTTTTCTTACGCAGCGCAATCATTCGCTGGTACAACGCGAATAACGCCGTATCCTGCTTTTCCACCTGCCAGGGGAACGGCTTACGGCAAAACGGATCGTTTTTACCATCCAGTCCCACTTCATCACCGTAATAAATGCACGGTACACCAGGCCAGGTGAACAACCAGACCACCGCCAGCGGCAGGCGCGCAATATCCCGACCGAGCAGCGTTTTAAATCGCGCAGTATCGTGGCTATCGAGCTGATTAAACATACGCAGTTGCTGTTGATGAGAAAGTCCGGCGCGGTAATTATCCATCCAGGCCATACAGGTTTGGGCGTCAATTTGCTGCGGATCATAAGAGATGTCGGTATTGGCAAGAAATCCCCACAACGGGAATGTGAAGCCGCGATAGTTCATGGCGGCATCTTCCACATCGGCCTGTAACCATTGCCGTGCATCGCCAAAATGCTCTCCAACTATATACGCTTCCGGCTGGGTTTCTTTCGCCGCTTCGGTGATCCCGGCTACGTGCTGCAAATTATTGCGCGCCCCACCCGCTTCCCCCAGCATATGCACCACATCCAGCCGCCAGCCGTCCATATTCCACGGCGCTTTCAGCCAGTGGCGGACGATACTGTCTTCCCCACGATAAATTTCATTCACCAGACTTTCCGACTGATAATCCAGTTTCGGCAAGCTGGCATAGCCCAGCCAGTCGAGCGCCGTGCCATCGTCACTAAACGAGTACCAGTCGCGCCAGGGCGATTCGGGGTTGTGACAAGCACCACCCGTCCCGCGATTGTGTCTGTCAAACCAGGCATGGGAATCGCCACTGTGGTTAAACACGCCGTCCAGCACCAGCCGCATTCCCAGCTGCTGCGTATTGTGTCGCAAACGCAACAACGCCCCATCACCGCCAAACTGCGGATCGACATGGCGATAATCCTCGGTATCGTATTTATGTACGCTGGGAGCTTTAAACACCGGATTGAGATACAGCGCCGTCACGCCGAGCTTTTTCAGATATGGCAGTTTTTCGCTTATCCCGTCCAAATCGCCGCCATAGAACGTTGATCCGCCCGCCTGCGCCGTGACCGGTTCATCCCAGTCACGCAATATGATCTCTTGTCCGGCTGCGTGATGGTAATAAACATGATCCTGTTCAGCTTCACGAGGAAGACTACGGGCGAAACGATCAGGGAAGATCTGATAAAAAATCTGATCCGCAGCCCATTGTGGGCCGATATCCGGGACATCGACGGCAAACTGCTCCAGTCGTGCTGGCGGCATTCGGCTGAAGCCCTGCGGTGTAAACCAACGCTGGCGATCGTGCCACAGTAATTTGAAACTATAACGCCGCCGGGGTTGCCCGCTGGAGAGATCGATCGCCGCCCGCCATGCGGTAACGCCAGGCTGCGGCTGACTGCGCTGCTTATGCATCGCTACTGACGTTTCTTCGTTGTCGTGTTCTGTACGCAGCATAATGCGCTGCGGTGGGTCTTCGCCCGTCAGCCACAGCGTAATGAGCAGTTGATCTTTGCTTTGTTTAACAAATGGGGGCACCGGCAGGTGCCATGCATTTAACATCATAATTCCCCTGTGATGAAAATCTGATCACCTTGCCATAGCCTAATGCAGGATCACTCATCATCTGAAGGATATTTGGGGGAGGAGGGCGGGGGCGGATAACTTTCGGAATAGCCGGATCAGGATTTCCTCCTGAACCGGCTTACAGAACGCAAGTATTACTGGTTTTCAGCCAGCTGACGATCGTGGCGGCGTTTAAACATCCAGCCAATCAACAGCACAACAATCCACGCGAAACCGACATACAGCGAGATACGCGTATCCGGGTGATAACCAATCAACCCGATAATAAAGAGCAGGAAAATCAAACCGCCGATGGTGGTTGCTACCCCACCCGGTACTTTAAATTTCAGCGCCTTAACTTCTTCTGGCGGTAAACGGCGACGGAAGGCGATTTGCGACAGCAGGATCATAATCCACACCCACACCGTGGCGAAGGTCGCCAGCGAAGCGATCACCAGGAAGACGTTTTCCGGCATGATGTAGTTCAGATATACCGCAAACAATAGCGCGGTAGTCATCACCAGCACCGTGACCCACGGAATACCACGACGCGAGGTTTTGCTGAAAATTTTTGGCGCGCTGCCCTGCTCTGCCATACCGTGGAGCATACGGCCTACGCCAAATACGTCACTGTTAATTGCCGACAGCGAAGCGGTCAGCACAACAAAGTTAAGAATGCTGGCGGCAAAGGTAATCCCCATATGCTGGAACGTCAGTACGAACGGGCTACCGGCAGTGCCAACCTGATTCCACGGGTAGATAGACATAATGACGAACAGCGTACCAACATAGAACACCAGAATACGCATCGGCACGGAGTTAATCGCACGCGGAATCGATTTCTCAGGATCTTTCGCTTCACCGGCGGTAATCCCGATAATTTCGATCCCACCGTAAGCAAACATCACCATTTGCAACGACATCACCATACCAAGCCAGCCGTTACTGAAGAAGCCGCCGTTGCTCCACAGGTTATGAATACCGGTCGGTTGCCCGCCGTTGCCAATCCCCCAGATGATGATGCCGAAACCGGCGACAATCATGATGATGATGGTGGCGACTTTAAAGAACGAGAACCAGAACTCCAGCTCACCGAATACCTTCACGCTCATCAGGTTTACGGCGCAAATGATCAGCACCACACTCAGTACCCAAATCCAGTGCGGCACCGTCGGGAACCAGACACCCATATAGATACCAAAAGCGGTCACATCGGCGATGGCGACAATAAGGATTTCAAAGCAGTAGGTCCAGCCGGTAATGTAACCAGCCAGTGGGCCGAGGTTTTCCTGCGCATAACGCGAGAAAGAGCTGGCGGCCGGGTTATGTACCGACATTTCCCCCAGCGCGCGCATAATGATATACGCCGCGACACCACCGATAATATAGGCCAACAACACGCTCGGACCGGCCATTTTGATGGCGTCTGCCGAACCGTAAAACAACCCGGTGCCAATTGCTGAACCCAGTGCCATAAAGCGTATGTGGCGGGTACTTAGCCCACGCTTTAGCTTGTTCTTACTTTCCATCAATTCCTAACCCATCAACACAATAAAAAACCACGGGGCATCGCAGCCCCGTGGTTAAAACAAATGTTCAGTGATTTAGTGAGCGCTGGAGGTCACCTGACGACCTGCCGCGCGATCCCAGATAATGGCCAGAACCACCATCACCACTGTTGGCATTAACCACGCCAGACCTTGTTCAGCCAGCGGTAAACGCTGCGCCCAGGACGGTAAGATATCGCTGAATGCAGATGCTTTGATCCCGTCGAGAATACCAAAAAGCAGGCTGATAAACATCGGCGGAGCAATCACGCGGGACGAATTATGCCACCATGAGCGTGTAAAACTTAATACAACCAGTGCGATACACGGCGGATAAATGGCGGTCAGCACCGGTACAGAGATCTGAATCAGCTGACTCAAGCCGAGGTTAGACACCACCATCGAGAAGCCGCCGAGGATAAACACCAGCGTACGATAAGAGAGCGGTACGTACTGGGCGAAGAATTCTGCACAAGCACAGGTCAGGCCAACCGCCGTGACCAGGCAGGCGATGAAGATTAACGCCGCCAGCAGGAAGCTACCGCCGCCGCCAAAGGTATGCTGAACGTAAGCATGCAGAATAGCAGCGCCGTTTGCAGACTGATCGACCAGCGACGCGCTGTCTGAACCCAGACGGAACAGCGCCAGGTACAGCAGAGTCAGACCAACACCCGCCATCAGGCCAGCCCAGACGGTATAACGGGTCAGCAGACGCGCTTCGGTAACGCCACGAGAACGCGCCGCGTTAACAATAACGATACCAAACACCATTGCGCCCAGCGTATCCATGGTCAGATAGCCGTTAACGAAGCCGTTAGAAAACGCAGCGTTTTGATAAGCCTCAGTCGCCGTGCTGATAGAACCCGCCGGCCAGACAATCGCGGCAACAGACAGGATGACCAGCGCGATAATTTTCAGCGGCGCAAGGAAGTTGCCCACGGTATCCAGCAGTTTGCCCGGATAGAGCGAAACCAGAATAACGATAGCGAAATAAACCAGGCTGTAGATAAACAGCGGCAGTGCGGAATCACCCGTCAGCGGCGCAATGCCCACTTCAAAAGAAACGGTAGCTGTACGCGGCGTAGCGAAAAGCGGCCCCACCGCCAGGTAACACACCGTTGCCAGCAGTACGCCAGCGACTTTACCGATTGGCGTGCTGAGGCTGTCAACACCGCCGCCAACTTTTGCCAGCGCCACTACCGTTAATACCGGCAGGCCAACGGCAGTAATGAGGAAGCCGAATGCCGCAGTCCAGACGTGTTCGCCTGCCTGTAAGCCGACCATTGGAGGGAAAATAATGTTACCTGCGCCGACGAACAACGCAAATGTCATAAAGCCCAGAGCGATGATATCGCGCGATCTTAATTGATGGGTCATAAATCATACTGCCTGTGGATGTGGTGTTGTAACGTTAAATTTTTGTGCCAATCCCTGGGGATGATACAGCGGTATATTTAAACAATTTTAGCGGGAAATACTCCCAACCAGGCGCGGCGAAGAATAGTTTTTCGATTTACCGCGTGAATGCAGTCAGTATGACAGCACCTGAAGCGCAATTTAAACGCTTATAACGTTTTAAAGCAAGAAGGGATCTAAAAACCAGAGGTATATAGCGATAAGAAATCACCAACCAGTATAAAACACTATTTCCGTGAAAAAGACATGGCTAATCATGCGAACAAAAAATCACCAACCGTTGTAAAATCTAACGCCTGTATTTTGACTGCAAAGAAAATAAGCCAGCATCGGCTGGCTTATGGCAATAAAAGATGACAAAGGCGGATTAATCGCTGTTTTTGGCAATTAAACGTTCCGGGATAACAAAACTGAAACGTGTTCCTTTTCCTACTGTACTCTCAATATTCAGGCGACTTTCGTGATGATTCACCGCATGTTTCACGATCGCTAACCCTAATCCGCTACCGCCGGTTTGCCGGGAACGCGCTTTATCAACGCGATAAAAACGCTCGGTCAGGCGCGGAATATGCTCCGGTGCAATGCCCGGTCCGTTATCTTCAACGCTAAATTCGGCACCGTGCGGCACTCGCTGCCAGCTTACGGTGATATGCGTGCCTTCCGGCGTATGATTTACGGCGTTATAGACCAGGTTCGAAATCGCACTGCGTAGCTGATCTTCGTTGCCAGACACCTTGAGGCCGTTATCTATCTCAAAGGTAAATGTCTGTTTTTTCTGACTCAGAGTCTGAGCCTCGCGCTCAACAACGCGCAGCATCATTGGCACATCAACCTTTTCATTGAGCAAATGCGTCGGTGCGGCTTCTATTTTCGACAGCGTCAGCAACTGCTTCACCAGCCCTTCCATCCGCTGGGTCTGCTCGCGCATGGTGTGCAACGCTTTTTCACGTACCGCGCCTTCCAGCGGTTGCTCATCCATCATCTCCAGGTAACCCTGTAACACGGTCAATGGCGTACGTAACTCATGGCTCACGTTGGCAAAAAAGTTACGCCGCGCCCCTTCCAGTTGATGCATTTGCGTGACATCACGCGCCACCATCAGCAACTGTTTGTGGGTATAAGGCATGACGCGAATTTCCAGATGCCGCCCGGTGTTGAGCACCAGATTAAGCGGGCGAGAAAAATCACGCGTTTTCAGATATTGCGTAAACTCCGGGTAACGCAGCAAGTTAAGGATGTTCTGCCCGTTATCTTCCGGCCAGCGCAAGCCAAGAATCTGTTGCGCCAGACCGTTGCACCAGAAAATACCGCCCTCTTCCGTGGTCAGCACCACCGCGTCGGGCAGCGACTCCGCGCCGCTACGAAAGCGTTTAATCAGATTGCCCAGTTCGCGGCGGCGTTTTTTATTTCGCAACTGCATCTGGTGTAATCCGTATAGCAGCGGTTCCCAGCTACCACGTCCCGGTGGCGGGGTCATACTACGATCCACCCACAGCCACCATGAAAGGCGCAATAAATTCCAGAAATGCCAGATAAGCAGTCCTGTTACCGATGCCAGCAAAAACCAGGGCAGGTAACCAAAAAATGCACCCAGGATGAAAGCCGGGAGGCAGCAAAGTAGCAGCTCCAGCACCAGCCTTTTCCACGACAGCCGTTCCAGCACGTAAGATACTCCAGTTAAGAATTCATAAGCCCTGCTCTGCGTCCGATGAGCAAGGCGTTAAAAGCGGGTTGAAAAACGATATCCTGTACCGCGCACGGTCTGCACCATGCGGTCATGCCCGCCGGGCTCCAGTGCTTTACGCAGGCGACGAATGTGGACATCGACTGTACGATCTTCCACATACACGTTGGTTCCCCAGACGTGGTTTAACAGCTGCTCGCGGCTGTACACGCGCTCAGGATGCGTCATAAAAAAGTGCAGCAGTTTAAATTCTGTCGGCCCCATCTCCAGTGGCTCTTCGCCCGCCATCACCCGGTGAGATGTCGGGTCGAGGCTTAGCCCCTGCATCTCGATCACCTCTTCCACCGCCATTGGCGAAATACGGCGCATTACCGCTTTGATTCGCGCCACCAGCTCCTTCGGCGAAAACGGCTTGGTGATATAGTCATCCGCGCCGGTTTCAAGGCCGCGCACGCGATCTTCTTCTTCCCCTCTGGCGGTCAACATCACCACTGGAATATCCCGGGTCATCGACTCGCGCTTGAGGTGTTTGATGAACTGGATACCGGAGCCGCCAGGTAACATCCAGTCAAGGAGAATTAAATCCGGCCAGGGTTCATTCAGTTGATTCACAGCACTGTCATAATCTTCCGCTTCGACCGGCTGAAAGCCATTTTGTTCGAGCACGAAGCAGACCATTTCGCGAATTGGAGCTTCATCTTCTACGACCAGAATACGTCTCGCCATGATTTGCCCTGTTGTAATAAATAGGTTGCGATCATTAATGCGACGTCATTATGCGTCAGATTTATGACAGATTTATGAAAAGCTCGTCGCACATATCTTCAGGTTATTGATTTCCGTGGCGCAGAAAAAAGCAAATGGCACATCTGTTTGGGTATAATCGCGCCCATGCTTTTTCGCCAGGGAACCGTTATGCGCATCCTTCACACCTCAGACTGGCATCTCGGCCAGAACTTCTACAGTAAAAGCCGCGAAGCTGAACATCAGGCTTTTCTTGACTGGCTGCTGGAGACAGCACAAACCCATCAGGTGGATGCGATTATTGTTGCCGGTGATGTTTTCGATACCGGCTCGCCCCCCAGTTACGCCCGCACGTTATACAACCGTTTTGTTGTCAATTTACAGCAAACTGGCTGTCATCTGGTGGTACTGGCAGGAAACCATGACTCGGTCGCCACGCTAAATGAATCGCGCGATATCATGGCGTTCCTCAATACTACCGTGGTCGCCAGCGCCGGACATGCGCCGCAAATCTTGCCTCGTCGCGACGGGACGCCAGGCGCAGTGCTGTGCCCCATTCCGTTTTTACGCCCACGTGACATTATTACCAGCCAGGCGGGGCTTAACGGTATTGAAAAACAGCAGCATTTGCTGGCGGCTATTACTGATTATTATCAACAACACTATGCCGATGCCTGCAAACTGCGCGGCGATCAGCCTCTACCCATCATCGCCACGGGACATTTAACAACTGTGGGTGCCAGTAAAAGTGATGCTGTGCGTGACATCTATATTGGCACGCTGGACGCGTTTCCGGCACAAAACTTTCCACCAGCCGACTACATCGCGCTCGGGCATATTCACCGCGCGCAGATTATTGGCGGCATGGAACATGTTCGCTATTGCGGTTCCCCCATACCACTGAGTTTTGATGAATGCGGTAAGAGTAAATATGTCCATCTGGTGACATTTTCAAACGGTAAATTAGAGAGCGTGGAAAACCTGAACGTACCGGTAACGCAACCCATGGCGGTGCTGAAAGGCGATCTGGCGTCGATTACCGCACAGCTGGAACAGTGGCGCGATGTATCACAGGAGCCGCCTGTCTGGCTGGATATCGAAATCACTACTGATGAGTATCTGCATGATATTCAGCGCAAAATCCAGGCATTAACCGAATCATTGCCTGTCGAAGTATTGCTGGTACGCCGGAGTCGTGAACAGCGCGAGCGAGTGTTAGCCAGCCAACAGCGTGAAACCCTCAGCGAACTCAGCGTCGAAGAGGTGTTCAATCGCCGTCTGGCACTGGAAGAACTGGATGAATCGCAGCAGCAACGTCTGCAGCATCTTTTCACCACGACGTTGCATACCCTCGCCGGAGAACACGAAGCATGAAAATTCTCAGCCTGCGCCTGAAAAACCTGAACTCATTAAAAGGCGAATGGAAGATTGATTTCACCCGCGAGCCGTTCGCCAGCAACGGGCTGTTTGCCATTACCGGCCCAACCGGTGCGGGGAAAACCACCCTGCTGGACGCCATTTGTCTGGCGCTGTATCACGAAACTCCGCGCCTTTCTAACGTTTCACAATCGCAAAATGATCTCATGACCCGCGATACCGCCGAATGTCTGGCGGAGGTGGAGTTTGAAGTGAAAGGTGAAGCGTATCGCGCGTTCTGGAGCCAGAATCGGGCGCGTAACCAGCCGGACGGTAATTTGCAGGTGCCACGCGTAGAGCTGGCGCGCTGCGCCGATGGCAAAATTCTCGCCGACAAAGTGAAAGATAAGCTGGAACTGACGGCGACGTTAACCGGACTGGATTACGGGCGCTTCACCCGTTCGATGCTGCTTTCGCAGGGGCAATTTGCTGCCTTCCTGAATGCCAAACCCAAAGAACGCGCGGAATTGCTCGAGGAGTTAACCGGCACTGAAATCTACGGACAAATCTCGTCGATGGTGTTTGAGCAGCACAAATCGGCCCGCACAGAGCTGGAGAAGCTGCAAGCGCAGGCCAGCGGCGTCGCGTTGCTCATGCCAGAACAAGTGCAATCGCTGACAGAAAGTTTGCAGGTACTCACTGACGAAGAAAAACAGTTACTTACCGCGCAGCAGCAAGAACAACAATCGCTAAACTGGTTAACGCGTCTGGACGAATTGCAGCAAGAAGCCAGCCGCCGTCAACAGGCCTTGCAACAGGCGTTAGCCGAAGAAGAAAAAGCGCAACCTCAACTGGCGGCGCTCAGTCTGGCCCAACCGGCACGAAATCTTCGTCCGCACTGGGAACGCATCGCAGAACACAGCGCGGCGCTGGCGCATACTCGCCAGCAGATTAAAGAAGTAAATACTCGCTTACAGAGCACAATGGCGCTTCGCGCGAGCATTCGCCACCACGCGGCGAAGCAGTCAGCAGAATTACAGCAGCAGCAACAAAGCCTGAATGCCTGGCTACAGGAACACGACCGCTTCCGTCAGTGGAACAACGAACTGGCGGGTTGGCGTGCGAAGTTCTCCCAACAAACCAGCGATCGCGAGCATCTGCGGCAATGGCAGCAACAGTTAACCCATGCTGAGCAAAAACTTAATGCGCTTGCGGCGATCACATTGACGTTATCCGCCGATGAAGTTGCTAGCGCCCTGGCGCAACATGCTGAGCAACGCACGCTGCGTCAGCGCCTGGTCGCGCTGCATGGACAGATTGTTCCCCAACAAAAACGCCTGGCGCAATTACAGGTCGCTATCCAGAATGTCACGCAAGAACAGACGCAACGTAACGCCGCACTTAACGAAATGCGCCAGCGTTATAAAGAAAAGACGCAGCAACTTGCCGATGTCAAAACCATTTGCGAGCAGGAAGCGCGTATTAAAACGCTGGAAGCCCAGCGCGCGCAGTTACAGGCGGGTCAGCCTTGTCCACTTTGTGGTTCCACCAGCCACCCGGCGGTCGAGGCGTATCAGGCGCTGGAACCGGGCGTTAATCAGGCCCGGCTATTAACGCTGGAAAAAGAAGTGAAAAAGCTCGGCGAAGAAGGTGCGGCGCTACGTGGGCAACTGGATGCATTAACGAAGCAGCTTCAGCGCGATGAAAACGAAGCGCAAAGCCTCCGACAAGATGAGCAAGCACTTACTCAACAATGGCAAGCCGTCACGGCCAGCCTCAATATCACCCTGCAGCCACAGGACGATATTCAACCGTGGCTAGATGAACAAGATGAGCACGAACGCCAGCTGCGGTTACTCAACCAACGGCATGAATTACAAGGGCAGATTGCCGCGCATAATCAGCAAATTATCCAGTATCAACAGCAAATTGAACAACGCCAGCAGCAACTCTTAACGGCATTGGCGGGTTATGCACTGACATTGCCACAGGAAGGTGAAGAAGAGAGCTGGTTGGCGACGCGTCAGCAAGAAGCGCAGAGCTGGCAGCAACGCCAGAACGAATTAACCGCGCTGCAAAACCGTATGCAGCAGCTGACGCCGATTCTGGAAACGTTGCCGCAAAGTGATGAACTCCCACACAGCGAAGAAACTGTGGCGCTGGAAAACTGGCGGCAGGTTCATGAACAATGTCTCGCATTACACAGCCAGCAGCAGACGTTACAGCAACAGGATGTTCTGGCGGCGCAAAGTCTGCAAAAAGCCCAGGCGCAGTTTGACACCGCGCTACAGGCCAGCGTCTTTGACGATCAGCAGGCGTTCCTTGCGGCGCTAATGAATGAACAAACACTAACCCAACTGGAACAGCTCAAGCAGAATCTGGAAAACCAGCGCCGTCAGGCGCAAACGCTGGTCACTCAGACAGCTGAAACGCTGGCACAGCATCAGCAACACCGACCTGACGGGTTGGCTCTCACTGTAACGGTGGAGCAGATTCAGCAAGAGTTAGCGCAAACTCACCAAAAGTTGCGTGAAAACACCACCAGTCAGGGCGAGATTCGCCAGCAGCTGAAGCAGGATGCAGATAACCGTCAGCAACAACAGACCTTAATGCAGCAAATTGCTCAAATGACGCAGCAGGTTGAGGACTGGGGATATCTGAATTCGCTAATAGGTTCCAAAGAGGGCGATAAATTCCGCAAGTTTGCCCAAGGACTGACGCTGGATAATTTAGTCCATCTCGCTAATCAGCAACTTACCCGGCTGCACGGGCGCTATCTGTTACAGCGCAAAGCCAGCGAGGCGCTGGAAGTCGAGGTTGTTGATACCTGGCAGGCAGATGCGGTACGCGATACCCGTACCCTTTCCGGTGGCGAGAGTTTCCTCGTCAGTCTGGCGCTGGCACTGGCGCTTTCAGATCTGGTCAGCCATAAAACGCGTATTGACTCGCTGTTCCTTGATGAAGGTTTTGGCACGCTGGATAGCGAAACGCTGGATACCGCCCTTGATGCGCTGGATGCCCTGAACGCCAGTGGCAAAACCATTGGTGTGATTAGCCACGTAGAAGCGATGAAAGAGCGTATTCCGGTGCAGATCAAAGTGAAAAAGATCAACGGCCTGGGCTACAGCAAACTGGAAAGTACGTTTGCAGTGAAATAACTATTCAGCAGGATAATGAATACAGAGGGGCGAATTATCTCTTGGCCTTGCTGGTCGTTATCCTGCAAGCTATCACTTTATTGGCTACGGTGATTGGTAGCCGTTCTGGTGGTTGTGATGGTGGTATGAAAAAAGTCATTTTATCTTTGGCTCTGGGCACGTTTGGTTTGGGGATGGCCGAATTTGGCATTATGGGCGTGCTCACGGAGCTGGCGCATAACGTAGGAATTTCGATTCCTGCTGCCGGGCATATGATCTCGTATTATGCGCTGGGGGTGGTGGTCGGTGCGCCAATCATCGCCCTCTTTTCCAGTCGCTACTCGCTCAAACATATCTTGTTGTTTCTGGTGGCGTTGTGCGTCATTGGCAACGCCATGTTCACGCTCTCTTCGTCTTACCTGATGCTCGCCATTAGTCGGCTGGTTTCCGGCTTTCCGCATGGCGCATTTTTTGGCGTCGGCGCGATCGTGTTATCAAAAATTATCAAACCCGGCAAAGTCACCGCCGCCGTGGCGGGGATGGTTTCCGGGATGACAGTCGCCAATTTGCTGGGCATTCCGCTGGGAACGTATTTAAGTCAGGAATTTAGCTGGCGTTACACCTTTTTATTGATCGCTGTTTTTAATATTGCGGTGATGGCATCGGTCTATTTTTGGGTGCCGGATATTCGCGACGAAGCGAAAGGAAAGCTACGCGAACAATTTCACTTTTTACACAGCCCGGCCCCGTGGTTAATTTTCGCCGCCACCATGTTTGGCAACGCAGGTGTATTTGCCTGGTTCAGCTACGTAAAGCCATACATGATGTTTATTTCCGGTTTTTCGGAAACGGCGATGACCTTTATTATGATGTTAGTGGGGCTAGGGATGGTGCTGGGGAATGTGCTAAGTGGCCGGATTTCAGGACGTTATTCACCACTGCGCATTGCAGCAGTGACTGACTTTATCATTGTACTGGCACTGCTGATGCTCTTTTTCTGCGGCGGCATGAAAATAACGTCGCTTATTTTTGCTTTTATTTGTTGCGCGGGATTATTTGCCCTTTCAGCACCTCTGCAAATATTGTTACTGCAAAACGCCAAAGGCGGAGAGTTATTAGGTGCCGCAGGTGGGCAAATAGCGTTTAACCTCGGTAGCGCCGTCGGCGCATATTGCGGTGGTATGATGCTGACGCTGGGGCTGGCATATAATTACGTGGCGCTGCCTGCCGCCCTGCTTTCGTTTGCTGCGATGTCGTCGTTGCTGCTGTATGGTCGCTATAAGCGCCAGCAAGCGGCGGATGGTCCGGTGCTGGCGAAACCACTGGGGTAGATTGCGGTCACGTTGCGCGTTGCTTATTGCTGGATACGGCATGAACGCCTTATCCGCCCTACGCGGTTCTGGCACATTTTGTAGGCCTGATAAAACGCGGCAAGCGTCGCATCAGGCATGATGCGCCAATTGCCTACGTTTTTTACTCTTGTGGCCATAACCACGCAGCGCCGCGTACGCCGCTGGAATCACCGTGCTTCGCCTTACGCACCGGCGTTTCACATTCGCCGCCGAAGACAAATTGTTTAATCAACTGCGGAACCGTTTGATATAAACGGTCTACATTGCTCATCCCGCCCCCCAGGACAATCACATCCGGATCGAGAATATTCACGACATGTGCCAGCGATTTCGCCAGCCGCAGCTCGTAGCGACGCAATGCCAGTTCCGCTACCGGATCGCTTTCTTCAACCAGGCGGATAATTTCACTGCCTTTCAGCGCATGTCCGCTCAAACGACGATAATCCGTCGCGAATCCCGTGCCCGAAATAAAGGTTTCAATACAACCTTGTTTACCGCAATAACAAGGGACTTCCTCGCGATAACGCAGTTCGTCTTCGTCCATCCACGGTAGCGGATTGTGTCCCCACTCACCTGCCGTGCCATTGCCGCCGATATGCGCCCGCCCATTGAATGCCACGCCCGCGCCGCATCCCGTGCCGATAATCACGGCAAATACCGTCTGCGCTCCCGCTGCCGCGCCATCTACCGCTTCTGAAACCGCCAGACAGTTGGCGTCATTTGCCAACCGTACTTCCCGCTGCAACCGCGCGCTTAAGTCTTTATCGAATGGCTGACCGTTGAGCCAGGTTGAATTGGCATTCTTCACCACACCGGTGTAGGGCGAAATCGAACCTGGAATGCCCATACCTACCGTTCCGCGCTGCCCTGTCGCCTGCTCCGCCATATCAACCAACGTGGCGATCGTTTCAATAGTCTGCTGGTAATCATCACGCGGCGTGGGCAGACGATGGCGGTACAACTGCTCCCCTGCATCGCCCAGTGCAATCACTTCAGTTTTGGTGCCGCCTAAATCGATACCTATACGCACGGTACTCTCCTTATTTTTTTCAATATCAATAGCGTAGAGACGGACAACCGGATTGGCAATGCAAGGCCGCCGACAATTCGTTATCATGCCCGCTAAATTTAACGACAAGGCCGTGGAAATTATCATGCTGTGGTTCAAAAATTTAATGGTTTACCGTCTTAGCCGCGAGATTTCGCTGCGTGCAGAAGAGATGGAAAAACAGCTAGCCTCGATGGCATTTACCCCATGCGGCAGCCAGGACATGGCGAAGATGGGCTGGGTTCCTCCGATGGGATCGCACAGCGATGCGTTAACGCACGTTGCCAATGGTCAAATTGTTATCTGCGCGCGCAAAGAAGAAAAAATCCTCCCGTCTCCGGTGATTAAACAGGCGCTGGAAGCGAAAATCTCCAAACTGGAAGCGGAACAGGCGCGTAAGCTGAAGAAAACCGAAAAAGATTCGCTGAAAGACGAAGTGCTGCATTCTCTGCTGCCGCGTGCTTTCAGCCGTTTTAGCCAGACAATGATGTGGATCGACACGGTTAACGGTTTGATTATGGTGGACTGCGCCAGTGCCAAAAAAGCGGAAGATACGCTGGCACTGCTGCGTAAAAGCCTGGGGTCGTTACCGGTTGTACCATTGAGCATGGAAAACCCGATTGAACTGACGCTGACCGAATGGGTACGTTCCGGCAGCGCGGCACAGGGCTTCCAGCTGCTTGATGAAGCCGAGCTGAAATCGTTGCTGGAAGATGGCGGCGTGATCCGCGCGAAGAAACAAGATCTGACCAGCGAAGAGATCACCAACCACATTGAAGCCGGAAAAGTGGTGACTAAACTGGCGCTCGACTGGCAGCAGCGCATTCAGTTTGTGATGTGCGACGATGGTTCGCTCAAGCGTCTGAAGTTCTGCGACGAGCTGCGCGATCAAAACGAAGATATCGACCGTGAAGATTTCGCCCAGCGTTTTGATGCCGATTTCATCCTGATGACTGGTGAACTGGCAGCGTTAATTCAAAACCTGATTGAAGGATTAGGTGGCGAAGCACAACGTTAATTGCTGATTTACCTTTAATGCCGGATGCGACGCCTGCCGCGTCTTATCCGGCGTGCGAAGCTACACCAGGCATATAATTATTCGCTACGGCGGGCAATAATTTTTAGCGCAGCAATATTATGCGTTTTATGCTGTAACTTGCTCCAGGGGCGTTGTGTCATTGTTTTTCCTCAAGCCGGTGACGCGCTTCACTGCGAATTTTTCGCGTTGCCCCGGTTTTCACTAAATCACGTAACAGCGAAAGATCGGGTTGTTCGACAAATAAGAGTAATGATGGATCCTCTTTTAACCACGCCGTTTTCACATCGGCAGCCAGCTGTGAATTATTAATAGCCAGCGACCGCTCCTGAGGCTCAGTCAATGTCGTTAACAACAACACCGGGGTATGTGCGTTGTGCAATGCCGTTTGGCGCAAATGATCATTGCGACTTTGCAGCAATGCACGCCACCATTCATCATCTGATTTATCTTTTATCGTCGCCAGTTCCGCAACAATATCTGGAGATCTTCGCTGATATTTATATCAACCTTGATGAATTATGAATATATCGGAAATCGAAAAAATCCCAGCAAAGGAAATATTATTATGGGTTAAAGAGAGGACATTTCAGATAAATGCCCTCCCGTTCAAGGGGAAGGCGAGGAATTACAGATAGCGGCACAGATAAGAGGTGGGTTCGGCAACTTGCAGATGAAACTCGCTGTGACCGGGAACATTAAACACCGAACCGGCTTCATACACTTGCCAGTCGGTCGCGTCAGGCAGTAACACATTCAGCGCGCCACTGATTACCGTCATCTCTTCAGGCTCAGCGGTGCTGAAGGTGTATTCACCTTCAACCATAACACCCACGCTGGCGCGACCAGTGCTGCTGCTGGAAAAGCCGATCGATTTCACTTTGCCGGAAAAGTACTCATTACTTTGAAGCATAAACTGGCCCTGTCTGGTAGTTGAACATCTACTTCACTATAGGGGCCAGAGGCGCTGGCTGTCACACAAAATTACATCAGTAATTCCGCAGCCAGCCGTGCAATCAATACGTTAGAGAGCAAAACAGGAACATCGAGCTGTTTTTGCAGTAAATCGCGATGACGCTGGTTAAATCCCAAACAATCCAGCATGATGACATCTGCACCTTTTTCCAGTAATTCTTTTCCGGCATCAATGATTTTTTGTTCCGAATCATGAATGGGGTTACCCAATGAAAATACTGGCGGTTTCTGCAAAATTTGCCATTTTTGCGCCTGAACGGTCAGCAACTCCTCAACCGGAACGATAACCCCCACCTGATGATCTTCAACAATAGAAGAAACCAGCGGAGGCAATATTCGCGACGGCTCAAGAAAGATCGTATTACGCGCAGTCATACTACTAATGTTTGCTGTACTCATTAATAAAATGACGTCATAACCCTGATTATCGAGCACTTCAACCACACCTTGCAGGTCACGCTCCACTTTGCGACGCGAAACATGGGCCAGCTGGTTGTCATTTAATAATGTGAGAATTGTGTCTTCGCCTGCTTCTGGCGCGTACTCCGCCATCACTTCTTCGCGGCTTAACTTCCCCAGCAGGCTATGATGGGAAATATTATCTTCGTCAATGTATTCTGTCAGGAGCGGCAAAACTTCCTGCATAGGTACAATGCCGATGGTCAGGATCGCCAACGACGCACTCATTGTTCTTCCACCTTACTTTTATTTCGTCGTTAATTACCGGGCAAGCGCTAAGCACCACTGCTGACACTTACCTGTGCTACAAATGACAAAAAGCGTAGCAGCAGACCTGCACGGCATAATGTAAAGATTCCAAATGATTCCAGTAATGGATTGTTATTGTTTAATATTCTAATTATTTGAAAAACATGAATTGTGAAAAATGTGACGCAGATCCCTTGTGGCGGCACTCAGAATCCCTTCCGAGCAGTCTGATGCGGTCACTCTTTGTCAGGGTCCTCATAGCGTTTTTTCGCATCCATCGCTTCCTGAGCGGTCGGATGTTCACTGATCAACGAGTCTGGTTTAGGATGATCGGCTCTGAGTTGGTACCAGGTTACCGTCTGTCCTGGCTTTCCTTTTTCAATCGTCACTATATATGCTTCACGAGGATAAGGCGGTTTTGTTGGCATCGTTCTTCCTTATTTCACGGGATGAACGTTAAGTATAGGCGCTCGAAAATCAACAATTGATCGTCTGTGCCAGGGCACTGCGAATTTCAGAAATCACCTGGCTGGGTTCGTTTGTTGCGTCGATGATAATATGCGCAACTTCGCGATATAGCGCATCGCGTTCTTCCAGCACTTCCTGAACTTCTTCGCTCAGCGGTTTCCCCGTTAAGGTTGGCCGTAAATCTTCTTCCGGTGCAGCTTGCAGTCGGTTAACCAGGACTGATACTGGCGCACACAAATAAACCACGATCCCGTTATTTTGCATAAAGTGACGATTAAATTCCGTCAGAATAATGCCGCCGCCCGTAGCGATAACGGTGGATGGCGCAGTTACCGCTTCCAGCGCCGCCGTTTCTCTGGCGCGGAATCCCGCCCACTCTTCCCTTTCGACGATCTCCGCGACCGTCATATTGAGCTGTGATTGCAACCACTGGTCGGTATCGACAAATCGACGGTTAAGCGAATCGGCAAGGGCCATTCCGACCGTTGTTTTACCACAGCCCCGAGGCCCGATCAGAAAAAGAGGTTGTGTCATCGTGGGTTTTCCCCAATAGGTCGCAATGCGGCGAAAGCCGGTGTCATGAGAATAGCGATCATACCATCAAACTAGTACAATTTCGATTGTAAAGAAAAAATTCCACTTAAAGTGAAAATCTCGATACACCCCTTACTATACCAATAAATATTCAAGAATGAAGTGTAAATAATAAATTACATTTAGCCACGACTACGTTGCACTTCCAGCCACCACTTCTCCAGCTCCGCGGCAAAGGCCTGGCGGTCACGTTGTGAAAGGCTATCTGGTCCCCCGGTCTGGATCCCACTGGCGCGTAAGGTATCCATAAAATCGCGCATCGTCAGGCGCTCACGAATGGTCGCTGGCGTGTAACGTTCGCCGCGTGGATTAAGCGCCGCCGCGCCTTTCTCGATGGCTTCAGCAGCCAAAGGAATATCTGCGGTGATCACCAAATCGCCCGCTTCACACTGCCGGACAATTTCGTTATCGGCAACGTCGAAACCTGCCGCGACGCGCAGCGTACGAATAAATCGCGATGGCGGCACGCGTAAACTCTGGTTTGCTACCAGTACCAGCGGCATCTGCATACGTTCCGCCGCGCGATACAAAATCTCTTTAATTACATTGGGACACGCGTCGGCATCCACCCAAATTGTCATAAAGTCATCCTTTGTTGGGTAATCCTCTATTGTGTCGCGCTTTTGCCTTCCGGCATAGTTCTGTTTATGCTTCTGCCAGCGATTATCAAAACAATGAATTTCACGGCAGGAGTGAGGCAATGGAAAAGAAAATCGGTTTTATTGGCTGCGGCAATATGGGAAAAGCCATTCTCGGCGGTCTGATTGCCAGCGGTCAGGTGCTTCCAGGGCAAATCTGGGTATATACTCCCTCCCCGGATAAAGTCTCCGCCCTGCATGACCAGTTCGGCATCAACGCCGCAGAATCGGCGCAAGAAGTGGCGCAAATCGCCGACATCATTTTTGCCGCCGTTAAACCTGGCATCATGATTAAAGTGCTTAGCGAAATCACCTCCAGCCTGAATAAAGACTCTCTGGTCGTTTCTATTGCTGCAGGTATCACACTCGACCAGCTTGCCCGCGCGCTGGGCCATGACCGGAAAATTATCCGCGCCATGCCGAACACTCCCGCGCTGGTTAATGCCGGGATGACCTCCGTAACACCAAACGCGCTGGTAACCCCAGAAGATACCGCTGATGTGCTGAATATTTTCCGCTGCTTTGGCGAAGCGGAAGTAATTGCCGAGCCGATGATCCACCCGGTGGTCGGTGTGAGCGGTTCTTCGCCAGCCTACGTCTTTATGTTTATCGAAGCGATGGCCGACGCTGCCGTGCTGGGCGGGATGCCACGCGCCCAGGCGTATAAATTTGCCGCTCAGGCGGTAATGGGTTCCGCAAAAATGGTGCTGGAAACGGGAGAACATCCGGGGGCACTGAAAGATATGGTCTGCTCACCGGGAGGCACCACCATTGAGGCGGTACGCGTACTGGAAGAGAAAGGCTTCCGTGCCGCAGTGATCGAAGCGATGACGAAGTGTATGGAAAAATCAGAAAAACTCAGTAAATCCTGATGACTTTTGCCGGACGTCAGGCCGCCACTTCGGTGCGGTTACGTCCGGCTTTCTTTGCTTTGTAGAGCGCCAAATCTGCCGATTTCAACCACTCGCGATAGTGACTCATTTGTGGGTTCAGCGGCGCAACCCCCACACTAATCCGTAACATCACCTGCGGCGTATTCGGCAGGCGTAACGTATTTAATCCTTCATGCACTCGTAACATGGCGGTAATGGCGCTCTCAGCTGGCGTACCGGACATGATTACCGCAAACTCATCGCCGCCAAACCGACCAATCACATCGCTACCGCGCAGGGTTATTTGTAATTGTCGGGTAAGCGCCACAATCGCTTCATCGCCCACATCATGGCCCCAGGTATCGTTGATGCTCTTGAAATGGTCGATATCGATAATCAGTAATGTCGCATCGCGGTTATGCCGCCGACAGTTATCAAATTCATTGCGTAACATAGTTTCCCAATGACGTCGGTTATACACGCCCGTCATACCGTCGCGGGTACTCATGACCTGCAACCTGCGTTTATGTTCCGCCAGTTTAGTCGCCGTCTGGTAGCTGACCCAGCCAAACAGCAGAGGATAAATGACGATAATGGGAAGGGAGAGCCACCATTCCAGCGGCGCACTATTGAACGACACGGTGATGCCCGTCAGTTCAAGGGTGACAAGACAGGAAACCACCATCAATACCAGACCCGCGACAAACAGACGGGGGCCGCCTGCCCCCATCAAATTCAGACACATAATCATCAACATCGCGGTGGAAGGCAGCACGTTTACGCCCATTACGCCTACCCACATTCCCGCTAATACTGCATCGGTTTTTAAGTTGTAAATTTCCCGGCTAAGCGGATCGACGGCCCTGCTCGCTATCTGCCAGGCTAAATGCGGCCAGACGAACGCCCAGCCGACCAACACCAGCCACCACCAGCCCGGCGGCGGGTGCGAAACCAGCGTTGAAGCAATCGGTAAGAACATGCCAGCCAGGCCAACCGCGCGGGGTAGTCTGACGCGACGGGCGAAGCGCAGCCCGGATCGCTGATGTTCGTTTTGAGGAGTTAAAGGAGGTTCCTCCCCATGCGCCGCCGCTTTTTTGAAAAAGTTTTCATCATTCATTATTTTTGGGAACATTCAGAAACAATTTTCCCAAATTATAGAGACGGGGCTAAAGGCAGAAGTATGAAATTTCGGGTGAGCCATTTTCGTAGCTCACCCGTTAGCACTATCAGGTATCAGGCGGCTTTCTTGAGGCAGGCGCTCATAAACTTATTACGATCATCACCTTTCAGAGATTGTTGCGTTGCTTGATTATTACATTCGCGCATCTTTTGCTGCTGTGGCGTCAAACTTTTTTCACCAGGCGCAGACTTGCTGTTCTTCAGGCAATCACTCATGTAGGTCTTACGAGCATCCCCTTTCAACGCCTGCGCCGTCGCCTGCTGATTACAGGAGGTCATACGCTGTTGTTGCGGGGTTAAGGTTCTCTCGGCAGCGCCGACGGTGGTTAAAAAAACCAGACCGAAAAGCAAGGTAACCAGTAATGTTATTTTCATAGCACCATCCCTCTTCATGTTTTAACCATGAGCGTATGCGCCCGTGATCTGCCATTAAGTCTGGTTGCTAACAGCAAAAAAACCACCCGGCAGCGAAAATTCACTGCCGGGCGCGGTTTTATTTCAGCCCCAGGGCGGCTTTCATGGTGTAGAAGAGATCGGTCTGGTCGGTTAGTCCAACAACATTGGCGGCATGCGGGCCATACGCCGCAATACGCAACTGACTGCCGGTATGTTCTTGTGAATCCTCTTCGGAGTTCCCGTAACTCATCACCATCACTGCGCCATCTTTGGTATTTAGTGCCTGGGTGAGGCCCGGCGCTTTGGTGTCCGGCGCGACAATCTGGCTGGCGTGGGCGTGATCAGCGGTGACTATGACCAGCGTGTTGCCATCCTTTTTAGCGAATTCCAGCGCACGTTGTACGGCTTCATCGAGATCGACCGTCTCGCCAATTTGCCCACAAGGATTCGCAGCGTGATCCTGTTTATCGATGGATGCACCTTCAACTTGCAGGAAAAAGCCTTTCTCATTTTTACTCAACAATTCAATGGCTTTGTCGGTCATCTGCGCCAGGGTCGGTACGCTGTCATTACGTTGCGGATTAGGCGTACAGGTAACTGCGGGCTTGTCGATATTGCCGTGGTACGTTGCTTTCGGTCCTAGCCAGCGCACTGGCATATTGCCGTCAGCAAACAGGCCAAGCAGGGGTTTTTGCTGATTCGCTTCCGTCACCGCATTTAGCGATGCAGCATCACTCACCAGCTGATAACCACGCGCCTGTGCCTGTTCACGCAGCGTTTTTCCCTGCCATTCGCCAGCGGTTGCCGTTTCAGCAAAGGTTTTTGCGCCGCCGCCAAGCGTAACATCGGCACGGGCGTTAAGCAGCTGTTCGGTAATCGATCCTCTCCCGCCTTTTTCCAGAGCGTTATCCGGACATTTTTCACTGGTCGCGCTCGGACCGTAGCATTTGCGCGAGGTCACATGCGCCACCAGCGCGGCGGGCGTGGCATCCTGCAACTCTGCGGTAGAAACGTTACCGGTCGCCAGACCTGCGGCTTTTGCCATTTCCAGAATCGTTGGGTGATCTTTTTCGTGAATATCGACGCCCAGCGCACCGTTATAGGTTTTGACACCAGTTGACCAGGCGGTTGCTGATGCAGCCGAGTCGGTAACGTAGTCCGGTTTGCCGGTTTTTTTATTCAGCGCATAGTGTGTGTATTGTCCGGTAAGCGGTAAGGCATCGATACCTTTAAAAAAGCCGCCCGCACCTTCGGCATAATTGCGTGCAGCAGTAATTTCCGAGTCCCCCATCCCATCGCCAATCAGCAAAATAATATTTTTGGCAGGTTTATCGCTAAGAGAATCACGCAGAGCGGCGGTCTGATCACCCGTTAAGCGGCGAGCACCGCCGGGTGCAGTAATATCTCCCTGAGCAGCCCGGTTTTCCAGAACAGGCATTTCTGGTGTCCGGGCTTTTGTCACAGGGGTAAACAGTAACGGTAAGAGTGCCAGTGCAATAGTGCTTTGTTTCACTTTATTTTCTCCATGTACAAATACATTAAAAAATAAAAACAAAGCGACTATAAGTCTCGGCCGTGACAGCTTTATGACAGCTGTTGAAAAGATTAACTTTTTACTGACGAGGATGCTTCAATAACTTCTTTACATAATTGCGCAGCAGCTCCGTATCGTCGTCAGGAATGCTGGCATCGGGCTTTACCTCGTACAGCGCCCCCTCTACCTGATCAATCAACCTTTGTTGGTCATTTTGCGCCATATTGCGAAGCATTGCAGTGACGATAATCTCCAAAGCTTCTACCTGCGCGCACAGTTCTTTCGACTCTTCTTCTTTTTGGGCAAGCTTAAATAACAACTCAGCAATGAGATTTTTCATGTCTGTATTTCCTTATCCAAAGTATGGAGAAGTTAACATTATGTTTCACAACTTCATAGTGTCTGGAAGTATTATTTTTATGACAAAGGAAATACTTTGCGCAAATATTTTTTGTTTGATTACCAGCGAAACGTTTCTCTTATTTTAATAATTACCCACACAAAATATAGGCTTTTAATTATCAACCTTTATTATAAATAAAAGTTATGAAATATATTCTCTTCGTAAACTTATAATTAAGAGAAAAAAACTCACTGCATGGCCATACAAGCCAGGAATAAATTAGCTTCCCGTTCATCATTTTTGTGATCTTGCGCACATCATTGAGATAACGCGCTTTCTTCACCAGTACGTTGCACGCTTTGTCAGCAGAAGATTGCAACATTCTGTCAGAAGGCCGCGAATCCCCCGTTTTGTCGTGGTAATGTATGCACTTTGTGTTAGACGGGATAGGTTTTTAAGATGGAAAAACTGCGGGTAGGAATCGTTTTTGGTGGTAAATCAGCGGAACATGAAGTGTCTCTGCAATCGGCAAAAAACATTGTCGATGCCATTGATAAAAGTCGCTTCGACGTTGTGCTGCTGGGCATTGATAAACAAGGGCAATGGCACGTCAGCGATGCCAGCAATTATCTGCTAAATGCAGACGATCCTGCCCATATTGCGTTGCGCCCTTCGGCGACCAGCCTTGCGCAGGTGCCTGGTAAACATGAACATCAGCTTATCGACGCGCAAAACGGTCAGCCGTTGCCGACGGTGGATGTCATTTTCCCGATTGTCCACGGTACGCTGGGCGAAGATGGTTCCTTGCAGGGAATGCTGCGGGTCGCCAATTTACCGTTTGTAGGTTCTGATGTTCTGGCTTCAGCGGCCTGTATGGATAAAGATGTCACCAAACGTCTGCTGCGCGATGCCGGGCTGAACATTGCGCCATTTATTACCCTGACGCGCGCTAATCGTCACAACATCAGTTTTGCCGAAGTGGAGTCTAAACTGGGGTTACCGCTGTTTGTAAAACCGGCTAATCAGGGCTCTTCTGTTGGTGTCAGCAAAGTAACCAGTGAAGAACAGTACGCAATTGCCGTCGATCTGGCGTTCGAGTTCGACCATAAAGTGATCGTTGAGCAAGGGATCAAAGGTCGTGAGATCGAATGCGCAGTTCTGGGCAACGACAATCCGCAAGCCAGCACCTGTGGCGAGATCGTACTCACCAGCGATTTTTATGCCTACGACACCAAGTACATTGACGAAGATGGCGCGAAAGTGGTAGTTCCGGCAGCCATTGCGCCAGAAATCAACGATAAGATCCGGGCGATTGCCGTTCAGGCTTATCAGACGTTGGGATGCGCAGGCATGGCGCGTGTAGACGTGTTTTTAACCCCAGAGAACGAAGTGGTGATCAACGAGATCAACACACTGCCTGGCTTCACCAACATCAGTATGTATCCGAAGCTGTGGCAAGCCAGCGGTCTGGGTTACACCGACCTGATCACCCGTTTGATTGAGCTGGCGCTGGAGCGTCACGCTGCGGATAACGCATTGAAAACCACAATGTAATATTTAAACGCCCGATAATATTCTTATTGGGCGTTTTCAGTTTCTTCATCGCGACGACGAATAATCAGCCCCGCCAGCCAGAAACTAATCACCCACGTCACCAGACCGACGGCATAGGTCTGCCAACCTTTTGCTTCAAATCCCAGTAACCCCACCACGCCATTAAGAATGAATATAAGGCCAATGGCGAACGCATAGTAGTGCCAGTCACGGCGGATTTTTACAGGCAAGTTCATGGCAGCTCCGTTAACGAAAAACAACATCCTTGCATATTCTGCAACATCCGTCTGTGGCGTAGACAACATTTCCGTAATTGTTAATAAATTTAACTTAAGGTTGTCATTTTGTGACTTACGACGAAGATTCACGCTTCGGGAATATTCCCAACATCAATTTACCATGATTCTGATATTGACAATCTTAATGACCTGTCAGACTTGCCATAAGCCGCTGGTATCACACCAGAAGAGAAGCAGATGACTTCCGGAGGTTTTTATGGCTGATTTCACCCTGTCAAAATCGCTGTTTAGCGGAAAATATCGCAATGCCTCTTCAACGCCTGGCAACATTGCCTATGCGTTGTTTGTGCTGTTTTGCTTTTGGGCTGGGGCGCAATTGCTGAACCTGTTAGTGCATGCGCCCGGCGTCTATGAGCGCTTAATGCAGGTCCAGGAAACAGGTCGCCCACGGGTGGAAATTGGTTTAGGTGTCGGCACCATTTTCGGGCTGATCCCGTTTTTAGTAGGCTGCCTCATTTTTGCAGTAGTGGCGCTATGGCTGCACTGGCGACATCGCCGCCAGTAAGATTTACTTGCCAGATAGGACCTAAAACGCTTTATCTGGCATGACATTCCTGTTTGATCACTGTTTCATACAACGCGCCCGCCGTTCGTCTACGCGCTTCGCAAACCAGGCCGTAGTCAGGTTGCGGGTGATTTTCGGGCTTTCCAGTTGAATGCCAGGCAACATTTCGCGGGGTAGTGATTTACCCGTTTTCGCTTCGGCAAGTTGATAAACTTTCTTGTACAGCGCCGTCTCCTCAAAAGAGAAGCTGTCCCCTTTCTCTAACTGGCGGCGAATTTCACTGTCACTCATCCCCAGTTTTCCCGCCAGTTTGCGCGTTGCCAGTTCGGTTTTCCCGGGCTCTTTACTGTCGTAACGAATTAAATCACCGTCCAGTGCCAGCTTCACGCCGCTGGCTTTACTGACCGCGTTCTGAAACGCGGCATTACGGCTGGCGTACCAGCCAGCGTTAAAATCAGCAAAACGGTATATCGGCGCGCTATAGCTGGCGGGATAATTCAGTAAATGGTAAGTACCAAACCACAACCCGCCGCGACGACTGAAGACTTCCTGACGGACTGTACCGTCCATTTTCCACGGATACCCTTTGGTATGCTGTTCGGCAAAGGCAATGCTGACCTGCATCGGCCCACCGGTGCGCACCGGATTAAGCGAACCAAACAACGTCTGCCCCATTGGCACCATGCTGATCAGATCGTCAAAAATCGCGCTCAATTGCTTTTCTGTACGCACCGAATCTAACCGTTCGCTATAGCTTTTGCCGTTTGGCGATTTGATTTTTAGCGCGGTATGCACCAGAAAAGCAGGAATGTGCATCCGTTCAGCACGACGGTCAATCTCTTGCCAGGCGATCTTGCTTAAGCCCGGAACGGCTGGATCTGCCTGATAATTTGACTCCTGCTGCGCCACCGCCAGCACCGAGCAGACGTTTTCCAGCGTCGGTGCCAGCCCCTGACTTTCAAACGTGGTGGCGAGATCTTTCGCCCAGGCATCGCGGTCTTTCACGCTCGCAGGCATCTTCTGCCGCACGACGCTCGCCACATCTATCGCTTTTTCGCCCTTTTTCAACGGTTGCGGAGCCTGACTACTACACCCCGCTAAAACCAGAACCGCCAACAATGACAGCGAAGATAGATGATTGACGCGCGACATTACTTCTCCTTTTTAGCTCAAGGTATGGGTTACTTCCTGAATTTTGTCACCATCCAGCTCATGTTCAAAGCTGCGCAGACGTTTGTAGATAGACATCAACTCAACCAGTGTGGTCCATGAGTTAATCAGGTACTGGAAAGCTCCGCGAACCTGACCAAAAACGTTGGTAATCTGCGTCATCAGGCCGAGCGTAATCGTACCGGCAACAATTGACGGAAACAGCAAGAACAAACCGAAAACGTTATCGACCTGCAAATAGAGAATGCGGGCGATGTTGAAATACATATAGTGAAAATAGAGGCGGAAATAGTTTTTCCGTACGGCGCTAAACAGCTCGCGTACCGTAGGCGGCGTCGCGCGCGTGGCATCGTCTTCACCATAAACCAGCTCTTTACGGTAGGCAGCCTCTACACGCTGGTTTTTAAACTCCAGCCCCGGCAGTTTGATCCCTACCACTGCCAGTAATCCGGTCCCCATCAGCGACCAGACGATAGCGGCAATCACCAGACCATACGGAATGTGCCCGACAATCGGCAGCTCCGGCACATGCGCGGAGAGCGTTACCAGCACCGGCAGGAAGGCGATCAACGTCATGATAGCGTTGATAAAGCTGACGCCCATATTCTCCAGCGTTGAAGCAAAACGCATGGTGTCTTCCTGCACGCGTTGGGCGGCACCTTCGATATGACGCAGTTGTTGCCAGTTCGCCATGTAATATTCGTTCATCGCTGTACGCCAGCGGAACACGTAGTGACTGACAAAGAAGTTGTTCAGCACACTGATCACTACCGCGATCAGCGCAATCCCCAGAAAGACGCCCACTTCGCGGTAAAATTGTTCGATGGTGACTTTATGCGGCGAACTTAGCGCGGTTTGAATCAGATCATAGAACGGCGCATACCAGGCGTTGACGGCGACCCCGACTTCCACCAAAAACCAGGTGACGAAGATGATCAGTGCAGTACCGAGTATTGACCAATATTGCCAACGATGCGGGCTGTAGATAAACCAGAACAATGCAAAAAGTCCTACGCAAACAATGTAGTAAGCGTAAAAAATCAGGAAATCTAACGACCAGAAACGCGCGGCGCTAATCGGGATCTGCCCGGAAGCTCCGGTGATACGCGCCACCCAGTCACCCCCACCTGCTTGCCAGAAGATAACGGCAATCAATGCCCAAACAAAGGCCGAGAGAAAAAACGGTCCCGGCTTTGGGAAAAAAGACTTAAACATATGCACTCCTGCTAACTTCTTATCGTTTTAACAACTGCTGTGTATTAACCGCATGACCGCTACAAAGCGTCAGCCAAATGAAACCGCCCATTGTGACCCATAGCAAGGCGCTTAGTTCGCCAGCCTGAGCATAAGAATTGTTTCGACGGATTTCACAAACCAAAGATTGTTTACATAATCGGATTAACACGCGCAGGATCACAAATGCAGGCATTGGTGAGCAGGAAAAAGATCGTGTTTACGCGCCGTTACGTTTTTAACACTATTATTGCACTAATTCGCCCTTTGCAATCCATCAATGAGTAGTATAAATACGCTCAGTTACCTTCATTCAATCTATGGACACCACCGTTGAAACGTAGTCTGCTTTTTTCTGCCGTGCTGTGTGCGGCGTCATTGACCTCCGTCCATGCGGCGCAGCCGATCACTGAACCGGAGTTTGCCTCTGATATTGTCGATCGTTATGCCGATCATATTTTTTACGGCAGCGGTGCCACGGGGATGGCGCTGGTAGTTATCGACGGTAACCAGCGCGTCTTTCGCAGTTATGGCGAAACGCGACCTGGTAATAACGTTCGCCCGCAGCTGGATTCGGTCATACGTATTGCTTCCCTCACCAAGCTAATGACCAGTGAGATGCTGGTGAAATTGCTCGACCAGGGGACCGTGAAGTTAAACGATCCGCTAAGTAAATATGCTCCGCCAGGCGCACGCGTACCGACTTACAATGGGACGCCCATTACGCTGGTGAATCTGGCAACCCATACCAGCGCCCTGCCCCGTGAACAGCCCGGTGGCGCGGCACATCGTCCGGTATTTGTCTGGCCAACGCGCGAGCAACGCTGGAAATACCTTTCTACGGCGAAGCTGAAAGCCGCGCCAGGCAGTCAGGCGGCGTACTCTAACCTTGCGTTCGACCTGCTGGCAGATGCACTGGCGAATGCGTCCGGCAAGCCTTATACCCAGTTGTTTGAAGAGCAGATTACCCGTCCATTGGGGATGAAAGACACCACCTACACTCCCTCACCGGATCAGTGCCGCCGTTTAATGGTTGCTGAGCGCGGTGCCAGTCCGTGCAATAACACGCTGGCGGCAATTGGCAGCGGCGGCGTCTATTCCACGCCTGGCGATATGATGCGCTGGATGCAGCAGTATTTGTCATCCGATTTTTATCAGCGCAGTAACCAGGCTGATCGCATGCAGACGTTGATTTATCAGCGCGCGCAGTTTACGAAAGTGATTGGCATGGATGTCCCCGGCAAAGCGGATGCGCTTGGTTTAGGCTGGGTATATATGGCCCCGAAAGAGGGTCGTCCGGGGATTATTCAGAAGACAGGTGGTGGTGGCGGTTTCATTACCTATATGGCGATGATCCCGCAGAAGAATATTGGCGCGTTTGTGGTGGTCACTCGTTCGCCGTTGACGCGCTTTAAAAATATGAGCGATGGCATCAATGACCTGGTGACCGAGCTAAGCGGGAATAAACCGTTGGTTATCCCCGCATCCTGATTAATACTCTGAAGGCAAACGGTTGATAGCGACCAGTTTGCCTTTATTCATTTCGATATAGCCGCCTTTACGCAAAGCAGCGAGAACTTCTGCGACGACAGAACGCGATATGCGTGTACGTTGATGGATATAATTCATCACACCAATACGTGAGCGTAATTCTTCATTCCAGTCAATCATTGATAATAAAGTTGCGCGGATTTGTTCGTAGGAATTATGCCCAATGAGCTGTACGTCACGTAATTCCAGAATTCTATTTTGCCAGGCTAACCAGTAAAAAGCATCTCGCCAGAGTTGATTTTGTTCAATAAGGGTAATGGTTTGTTTGGCTGGTAGATGATATCCCGTACAATTTCCTTCTGATATTAATTTGTATGGTATATCGTTTTTCATTAAACCATCAGCTAGCCCCATAATATAAGGAGCCTGGGTAATACCGATAAGTACGTTTTCTTCTCTACGCAGAGAGATAACGCCCTCTAAAATAACGAAAGTATCTTCGCTATTGACATCACTTGAAAATATAACTTGCTTTTCATTATTAAACTCGAAGCGCGTGCCATATCTGGACAAACATTTATCGAGCTTACCAAATTCCTGAAGAGGTTTAACTACAGATAACATTTGCGCGTCCTTTGCAGTAATGCCCGTCAAATCCTTGACGGGCATTATTTAGATTAAATAACCTATTTCTTCAGAGTGAAGAATATTACCAAGTATATTTAACACCCACGTTCGCGGACCAGTCTTGATCTACGTCACCACCACCGAGGTAGTTAGCATCGGTATAGGCGCTGAAGTTCTTGGTGAAGCTGAACTGAGTACCCAGACCAACACGTACCGCAGACCCTTCAGTACCGTTATCGATGGAATCACCGTTCACATCGTTATCGTTGTTAGAGTCGTCGTAAACGTAAGCCAGTTTGAAGTACGGAGTCAGAGCCTGGTCTTCGCTGTAGGTGAAGGTATAACCTGCATCTACACCCAGTTCATAACGCATGCTGTCGTAAGACTGACCGTCAACTTTCATGTTGTTGCTCAGCTGGTAGTCATCACCAGACTGGAACAGACCAGAAACGCTGCCGTAAGGAGTCACGTAACCAGCATCACCCAGTTTGAAGTCGTAACCGGCTTTCAAACCGAAGCCCCAAGCGTCGGAGTTGGTGCTACCGTCAACGTAAGTACCGTTGCTCATGGTTGCAGACAGGTCGTTGTTGAAGTGAGAGTAGCTCAAGCTACCATCAACAAAGACGTTGTTCGCGAAGTGAGCAGAAGAGTAGATGTAGGCAGTCTGGCTGTCTTGATCCACCTGACCAGAACGGTCATTCATGTCACCTTTAGCGAAGCCTGCAGCCGCACCGACGATCCACTTAGCGTTGTTACCGTCAATTTTGGTATCAACACCGACCATGATGCCGTTTACATCCTGATCATAGTTGATGGTGCCGTTGTCGCCGTTGAAGTTACCACCGAAGTAGCTTACCCATGCGCCGCCGTTATCAGCCAGGCCATGACGAGAGTTGGTCAGACGAGTACCAACGGTGTCTTGTTCCAGGTTCCAGATATTGGTGTTCGCAGACGGGATGCTCAGCGCCATGTTAGCGTAGTCGGTCAGCTCCATCTGTTGCAGAACAACGGTGTTACCACGCTGTTCAGCCTGATAGGTGTATGCACCCAGGTCAGCTTTGTTAGCAGCAGAGAAGGTCGCGTTGCTGTTTTTGTCGTTAACGTAGATCAGCTCGTTGCCGTTGTAGTCAGCGATAGAACCAGCACCTGTAGCGTTGTCGATACGAACTTTGTAGTTACCGGTTGCAGCTGCAACATGGTCACCGTTGTTATCAACTTCGTTCTGACCAGCTTCGATAGAAGCAGTGTTGTCGTTATCGCCGTTACCGTTAATGGTCAGGTGACCATCAGAGTTCATTGCGATTAAGCCATAACCGTAGTTTGACTTGGTAGTATCGTTGGTACGGTCGTTGGTCAGGTCGGCATCAAGTACGAAGCGGTTGCTTTCGATGTTGAACACACCAGCGTGAATGTTACCACTGGTATCAGTAGTGCTGGTCAGGTTCAGAGTATCAACCTGCAGAGCATTCGCCGCAGTGTTACCGACATTCAGAATACCGTCGTTAGTCACTTTGATGTTGTTGGCATACAGAGCAGCATCACCTACAGCCCAACCAGCAGAAACTTCATCAGAAATGGTTACGGTACTGTTGTCGACAGTCAGTGAATCAGTTGCAACATGACCATCTTCGTTGATGTTCAGCGCAGAAAGACCAGTCAGAGAGATAGAGTCAGAAATCAGCGTTGAATCAGCAACATTAACAGTTGAACCACTATTGATGCTCAGAGTATCAATCAGAGAAGCTTTGGTGGTATCCCACTGTGAACCGGTGTTCAGGGTCACATTGAACAGACCGCTCTGGTAAACTTCGTTACCGATGATGTGATCAAATTCGCTGTATTCAGAGTCGCTGTTTTCTACACCAACAGTTGATGAAGGCCACAGGCTGTTAGCTGCGATGTCGATCAGAGTTGCAGTGGCTTCAGTATTGATTCCATATGTATAGGAGTCATTTACACCATCGTCATCAGTATCAACACCAATCTGATGCGCAGACATTGCCGCACCGACCCACTTGCTGCCATTATTCAGGGTCAGATCCAGGCGATCAGTACCATCCCAACCGTTAGTATCTACATCACCGTCGGCATCACGATAGCTATCACGACCATGTGGGAAGAAGTTCTCATCAAAGTTACTTGAGAAGAATACATCGCCCATCAAAGTGGAATTGTCGAATGTTGCAGTGGTTTGCATGGCGTTATCAGCATATGGATGTGCAATAACAGCTAATGCAACATCATCAGCATTCCACCCATCACCATTGTAATCGCTGGCATTACCTGTATTACCGAACCAACCAGTAGTACCTTCATCAGTCCATGAACCAGAGGTCACGGTTGAATCTTTAACAGTGATGGTGTTATTAAATACTTCGCTGCTGTTTACACCAGTGCTGACAGTATTGTCGTCGATATCTTCCCACTCATAACCCTGAGTCAGAGTAATACCTGCGACGTGAGAGTTATTAGAGATGGACAGATCAACTTCCTGATCCAGAGTAATAGCAGTACCAATGTTATATACGTTTACAACATGAGTATCAGCGGCATTATTGTAAGTGCCGTTATATGTGTAATGTTCGTAGTTGTCGTCGATCGTTGAATTATCAACGGTCAGCGCCAGACGATCATGGTAGTAGTCATCCGCACGATCAGCACAATCAGTTGTCATGCACTCGGAATAAATCATGCCGTGAATAGTGCTGTTTTTGATTGTCAGGCTATTGGCGTTGGTATTAGTAGAAATACCATCGTCCAGATAGTAGGTAGAAATCACGCCGTTAACGGTAGCGTTATTAATGACCGGATAGATATCGCCGTTGTAATAACTATCAGCGGCATAGTTATTCCAGCCTACATAACCATCATAGTAAACGTCATCAGCATAGGTGGCGTCGTTGTAGTGATGGAAAGTATTGTAAGTTTGACCAGAAATATCGTTGGTCGCTGCATTAGCCTGAGAGGTGATAGCCAGAGTGCAAGCCAATGCTAATTGTGATACTACAAGTTTCTTTTTCCAGGAGTGCATTTGTCATCCCTCCTCAGGGACGTAATAAGTTGATCCATCAATTATCAATGCATAGAAAACATATTATGTTTCGCGTTGACGATTATGCGGCGTTATAGAGGAATGGTTCAATTATTCTTTCCCCTAAGTCCGATTGCGGACATATATAAAGCACGTGAACACACACACAGAAAGAAATAACAAAAACACAATATTTCAATACGTTAATGAAAGCGTTAATTTTAAAACATAGACCATGAAAATATAAAACAACTAAAACAGACAAATAATGTATCAATAAGCAATGAACTTTAAGTTATTCGCTTTTTGAAAACGTCACCAAATCCCCAAAAACAATAATCTATGGCTATAAATAAAAATTAAAAATATTTTCAGTGAATATGAAATTATTGCTATTTCTTTTACAAAGATGTCCTGGCCTCTCTTCCATTCTCTTCTTGTCAACATCGCGACAACTTTCGTAAAACATCCCCACCCTGCTTCAGGTATACTATGCCCCTCGATTCCACAAACATCAGGCAGACCATGACAGACTTAATCCAACGCCCTCGTCGCCTGCGCAAATCTCCTGCGCTGCGCGCTATGTTTGAAGAGACAACACTTAGCCTTAACGACCTGGTGTTGCCGATCTTTGTTGAAGAAGAAATTGACGACTACAAAGCCGTTGAAGCCATGCCAGGCGTGATGCGCATTCCAGAGAAACATCTGGCACGCGAAATTGAACGCATCGCCAACGCCGGTATTCGTTCCGTGATGACTTTCGGCATCTCTCACCATACCGATGAAACCGGCAGCGACGCCTGGCGGGAAGATGGACTGGTGGCGCGTATGTCGCGCATCTGCAAGCAGACTGTGCCAGAAATGATCGTCATGTCAGACACCTGCTTCTGTGAATACACTTCTCACGGTCACTGCGGTGTGCTGTGCGAGCATGGCGTCGACAACGACGCGACTCTGGAAAATTTAGGCAAGCAAGCCGTGGTTGCAGCTGCTGCAGGCGCAGACTTCATCGCCCCTTCCGCCGCGATGGACGGCCAGGTACAGGCAATTCGCCAGGCGCTGGACGCTGCGGGCTTTAAAGATACGGCGATTATGTCGTATTCGACCAAGTTCGCCTCCTCCTTTTATGGCCCGTTCCGTGAAGCTGCCGGAAGCGCATTAAAAGGCGACCGCAAAAGCTATCAGATGAACCCAATGAACCGTCGTGAGGCGATTCGTGAGTCACTGCTGGATGAAGCCCAGGGCGCAGACTGCCTGATGGTTAAACCTGCTGGAGCGTACCTCGACATCGTGCGTGAGCTGCGTGAACGTACTGAATTGCCGATTGGCGCGTATCAGGTGAGCGGTGAGTACGCGATGATTAAGTTCGCCGCGCTGGCGGGTGCTATAGATGAAGAGAAAGTCGTGCTCGAAAGCTTAGGTTCGATTAAGCGTGCGGGTGCGGATCTGATTTTCAGCTACTTTGCGCTGGATTTGGCTGAGAAGAAGATTCTGCGTTAATGATCATTATGCCGGGTTATCCAACCCGGCATTTCCCCCTTACCCCGCCCGATAAAACGGTTTATCCCCAAGGATCGTCGCCCGATGCATAATCCGCCGCTGTGGCAGGTAATCCGCATTGGCATAGTGCTGAGTCACACGGTTATCCCAAATCGCAATATCATTCGGTTGCCAGCGCCAACGCACCTGAAACTCCGGTTTGGTGATATGGGCAAACAAAAAACTTAACAAGGCTTCGCTCTCTTTCTCGCTGACATCAACAATTCGCGTAGTAAAGCCTTCATTCACAAACAGCGCCTGTTTACCGCTCACCGGATGCGTTCGCACCACCGGATGTAGCAACGGCGGGTTTTTCGCGACCGCCTCGCGCCAGCGTTGATGTTCCTCCTCGGTTTTGCGGTATTTGTATTCCGGGAACGATTTACGGAAATCATGCTCCGCACGCAGCCCGCTCAGCAGCTGGCGGAAGGGAACAGAGAGCGCCTCATAGGCCGCAATACCGCTGGTCCAGAGCGTATCACCGCCGGTCGAAGGTAACTCTTTAGCTGCCAGAATCGCCCCTGCGGGTGGCGTTTCAATAAATGTCACATCGGTATGCCAGTTGTCGTTATCTGGCGGATTATCGTTATGGGTATCCAGCACGATGATCTCGTCAACCCCTTCGGCATGAGGGTAAACAGGGTGAATATGCAGTTCGCCAAAACGCTGGGCCAGCGCGCGTTGCTGCAGCGGCGTAATAGCTTGATCGCGCAGAAACACCACCTGATGGCGCAGCACCGCATGGTAAAGCTGTTCAAACTGATTATCGCTTAACGGGCGCGTCAGGTCGGCACCCGAAATTTGTGCGCCAATATACGGCCCCAGCGGGGTAATACTCAAACGTTCACTCATTGTACTTCTCCATGCCAGGGCGTCAGGCGGCGCTGTAACGCGCGCAGACCCAGTTCTAAAAGAAAGGCGATAATCGCAATCACCGCGATCCCCGCCAGCACCACGTCAGTCGCGAGAAATTCACCCGCTGACTGAACCATAAATCCTAAACCGCGCGTCGCGGCAATCAGCTCCGCCGCCACCAGCGTAGACCAGCCCACACCCAGACCAATACGTAATCCGGTGAGGATTTCCGGCAGCGCGCCGGGCAAAATGACATACCACAGCACCTGCGCACGGCTGGCACCCAGAGACTGGGCGGCACGAATGCGAACCTGCTGCGCGCTTTTCACCCCCGCCAGCGCCGACATCGCCACCGGTGCAAAAATCGCTAAATAGATCAGTAAGATCTTCGAGGTTTCGCCAATACCAAACCAGATCACCATCAGCGGCAAATAAGCCAGCGGCGGCACCGGACGATAAAGCTCGATTATCGGATCCAGAATGCCGCGCACCGTCGGGCTTAGCCCCATGGCGATCCCGACCGGAATACCGATCAACACCGCCGCGAGTAGCGCCAGCAAAATGCGCGTCAGGCTGGCGGCCAGATGCTGCCACAGGGTGGCGTCCATAAATCCCTGCGGTCCGGCAATGGTGAGCAGTTTTGCCAGTACCTGTTGCGGCGGCGGCAAAAACAGCGGGCTAATCAGTTGCAGCGCCGCCACTGCCCACCATACAGTGAGTAAAACCGCTAACGTGCCAATGCTTAAGGTCACCTGACGCGAGAGCGGCCAGCGCCATTTCAGCCGATGCGAATGCAGTTTTTCATTAATGAGCACACTCATGAGAACGCCTCCCGTTGCTCAAATACGCGGCTTAAAACATATTCGCGCATGGCGATGAATCGTGGATCGGACTTGATGCTGCGGCTCGACTCTCCCGCAACAAAGCGGCGAGCAAAGTTGAGCGGCAGCCGCTCCAGCACGCGGCCAGGGCCGGGTGAAAGCAGAACCAGTTCAGTCGCCATAAACACCGCTTCTTCTATATCGTGGGTAATCAACAGCACCTGCTTGCCCGTCTCCTGCCAGAGTTTCAGCAGCAGGGTTTGCATCTGGTCGCGGGTGAAGGCGTCCAGCGCACCAAACGGTTCATCGAGTAATAACAGCTGGGGATTTGCCGCCAGCGCGCGGGCAATCCCCACCCGCTGACGTTGACCGCCGGAAAGCTGCCAGATGTAGCGTTTTTCTGCCCCTTCCAGCCCCACTTTTTTCAGCATCTGGTGCGCGATTTCCAGTCGCTGCATTTTCTCAACACCTGCCAGTTGCAGGCCGAACGCCACGTTGTCCCGTACATTGCGCCACGGTAGCAGCCCTTCATTCTGAAAAACCACGCCCCGCTCTGCGCCCGGTCCCTCAATGCACTTACCCGCCAGTTGAATGCTGCCATGCTGATAAGGCACAAAACCGGCAATCAGATTCAGCAGGGTGGTTTTACCGCAGCCGGACGGCCCCAGCACCACCAGTAGCTCACAGCTTTCCAGCGTCAGGTTGATATCTTCCAGTGCCGGTTTGCCGCCATAATCGGCGTAAAGATGAGAGATTTGCAGCATCTGCGCCTCCTTTTATTGCACGAAGCGCGAGGTCACGTACTGGCTGTAATCATTCGCTACAGCCGGGACTTTGCCCTGCTCTTTCAAAAACTGCGCGGTGTCGATGATCGCTTTGTTCACCGGTCCGGTCAGTTCTGCCGTTTGCTGCTGCGGCGTCAGATAGGTATTCCCCTTCACCAGCCCCGGAACGTCACCTTCAGGTACGCCGCTTAAACGTGCCAGTTTGCTGATGTTTTCCGGCTGTTTCAGCCACGCGTCTGGATTAGCAATGTACGGTTGTTGAGCATCGATGGCGCTTTTAGCGAACGCTTTCACGACCTCTGGATGTTTCTCGGCAAAATCTTTGCGCACCACCCAGACGTCCAGTGTCGGCGCGCCCCACTGCCCGACCTGTTCAGAATCGGTCAGCACCTTGCCGTCTTTTTCCAGGGCGTTAACCGCCGGTGCCCAGACATAAGCACCATCAATGTCTCCCCGTTGCCATGCGGCGATAATCGCGGGCGGCTGCAGGTTCACTATCTCCACTTGTCCGGGTTTTATACCCCAGTGTTTCAGCGCCGCCAGCAGGCTGTAGTGGGTGGTGGAGATAAACGGTACGGCGATGCGTTTGCCAATGAGATCTTCCGGTTTGCTGATAGTTTTCTTTACCACCAGCGCTTCGGAGTTACCCAGTTTTGACGCCAGTAAGAAGACTTCAATCGGCACCTGTTGGCTGGCTGCCACCGCTAATGGGCTGGAACCGAGGTTACCGATTTGGACATCGCCTGAAGCCAGCGCCCGCACGATGCTGGCTCCGCTGTCAAACTTACGCCAGTCCACCGTCGCCCCGCTCTCTTTAGCAAAGGTGTTATCAGCCTGAGCCACTTTCGCCGGTTCAGCGGAGGTTTGATAGGCCACGGTGACGTTCACCGCCTGTGCCTGAAAAGCGATGAATGCCAGTGCGGCAAGAAGTGTGTTACGCGATGAAATTGCCATGATTGTCTGCTCCCCTGTCTTGTTATAGGAGCAGTATTCAGGAATAAAAACATTCATTAAAAGAATTAGTCGTTATCGCACAGATGATTTTATTCTTAGCAAAAAAGCGGCAAAGGAAAGATTAAATATGCAATTACACCCACTCTGACAATTCAGTAAGTTACTGCACTTCATTTTTATTAATGCATAAACAAGCAGAACATAATGTCTTTTATTTTATTAACAGCAATACATATAATGAAATCATTATATTCACATTGCATATATAACTGTATCATTCTCAATCAACCACATAATACATTCACATAATGTATATAATCCATATTTGTGCCTAGAACATATTTTTAATATGTAATTAATTGACAAACTAAATCACATCTAAATACAATATATAAAACAAAATAACTATACAAACCAAACACACAAACACTTAACATATGAACTACATAAAAGATTACGCAGTCGTATCCCCGTACCTGAAAGCCCCTTATTTTTCAGCTATCAGTAATTTTTAACACTTAAAAATTAGCATCTGTCTGTGCCAGAGATTACGTCTCTGCGGGCATCGTTGTGCTTGTAGTATAATAAATAAAATGGAGTGTCATTAAGTGGATAAGGTTTTAGATTCAGCCATCCTTTCTTCGGCAAATAAAAGAAAGGGTATCCTTGCTATTGGCGCACATCCTGACGATATAGAATTGGGCTGTGGCGCGTCGCTTGCTCGTCTTGCGCAAAAAGGAATTTATATCGCAGCCGTGGTGATGACTACCGGCAACTCTGGCACAGATGGAATAATCGATCGCCATGAAGAATCGCGCAACGCCCTAAAGATATTAGGGTGCCACCAAACTATTCATCTTAATTTTGCTGACACCCGCGCGCATTTGCAGCTCAATGATATGATTTCCGCCCTGGAAGACATCATTAAAAATCAAATTCCTTCTGATGTTGAAATCATGCGGGTATATACCATGCATGATGCCGACCGCCATCAGGATCATCTTGCTGTTTATCAAGCTTCAATGGTTGCCTGCCGAACTATTCCACAAATTCTCGGCTACGAAACCCCAAGCACCTGGCTTTCATTTATGCCTCAGGTTTTTGAATCCGTTAAAGAAGAATATTTCACAGTCAAACTTGCTGCATTAAAAAAACATAAAAGCCAGGAACGACGCGATTATATGCGTCATGATCGCCTGCGTGCAGTTGCACAATTTCGCGGGCAACAGGTCAATAGCGATCTGGGTGAAGGCTTTGTAATTCATAAAATGATTCTTTGAGCAAATTGCATGAAAACCTGGATATTTATCTGTATGTCCATAGCAATGTTGCTATGGTTTTTAAGTACGCTAAAACGTAAACCCAGTCAAAAGAAAGGCTGTATTGACGCCATTATACCTGCTTATAACGAAGGCCCGTGTCTGGCACAGTCACTGGATAATCTGCTGCGTAACCCTTATTTTTGCCGGGTAATTTGCGTAAACGACGGCTCCACGGACAATACCGAATCGGTCATGGAGGAAGTCAAACGCAAATGGGGCGACCGCTTTGTTGCCGTCACGCAAAAAAATACCGGTAAAGGTGGTGCGCTGATGAATGGCCTCAATTACGCCACCTGCGACCAGGTTTTTTTAAGTGATGCCGACACCTATGTTCCGCCCGATCAAGACGGAATGGGCTATATGCTGGCAGAAATTGAGCACGGTGCCGATGCCGTAGGCGGCATTCCCTCTACTGCGTTGAAAGGCGCGGGTCTGTTACCACACATCCGCGCGACCGTAAAGTTGCCGATGATTGTTATGAAGCGCACGCTACAGCAGCTCGTGGGCGGCGCACCGTTTATTATCAGCGGTGCCTGCGGGATGTTCCGTACTGATGTATTGCGTAAGTTCGGTTTCTCGGATCGTACTAAAGTCGAAGACCTTGATCTCACCTGGACATTGGTGGCAAACGGCTATCGTATTCGGCAGGCGAATCGCTGCATCGTATACCCACAGGAATGCAACAGCCCGCGTGAGGAATGGCGTCGCTGGCGGCGTTGGATTGTGGGCTACGCGGTCTGTATGCGCCTGCATAAAAGACTTTTATTTAGCCGCTTCGGTATCTTCAGTATATTTCCTATGCTGTTGGTTGTGCTTTATGGCGTTGGGATTTATCTCACTACCTGGTTTAATGAATTCATCACCACCGGGCCGCATGGTGTGGTGTTGGCAATGTTTCCGCTTATCTGGGTCGGCGTAGTTTGTGTTATTGGTGCTTTTAGCGCCTGGTTTCATCGTTGCTGGTTGTTGGTGCCTTTAGCGCCGCTTTCCGTTGTGTATGTATTATTAGCTTATGCCATCTGGATTATTTATGGACTTATTGCCTTTTTTACTGGACGCGAACCTCAGCGCGACAAACCCACCCGCTATTCCGCACTGGTGGAAGCGTCAACCGCTTATTCCCAACCTTCTGCTACAGGAACTGAAAAACTATCTGAAGCTTAATGTTAAAGAGAAAAACATTCAGATTGCAGACCAGGTAATTATTGATGAAACTGCAGGTGAAGTTGTTATCGGCGCGAATACCCGTATTTGTCATGGTGCCGTTATTCAGGGTCCGGTAGTGATTGGCGCAAACTGCTTGATAGGTAATTATGCGTTTATTCGTCCTGGCACAATAATCAGCAATGGCGTAAAAATTGGTTTTGCCACCGAAATTAAAAATGCGGTTATTGAAGCGGAAGCAACGATTGGTCCGCAATGCTTTATCGCCGACTCGGTAGTTGCAAACCAGGCATATTTGGGCGCACAAGTACGTACCAGTAATCATCGTCTGGATCAACAGCCCGTGTCTGTTCGAACTCCAGAGGGAATTATCGCTACCGAATGCGATAAATTAGGTTGTTATATCGGGCAGCGTTCACGCCTTGGCGTACAAGTTATTATTTTGCCTGGGCGAATTATTTCCCCGAACACGCAACTTGGCCCGCGCGTGATTGTAGAACGTAATTTACCTACCGGAACTTATTCACTCCGACAAGAACTTATCCGTACAGGAGATTAAAATGATAAAACGGACGTTATTAGCGGCAGCAATTTTTAGCACATTGCCCGCTTATGCCGGGTTAACTTCCATTACCGCGGGCTACGATTTTACCGATTATTCTGGCGATCATGGCAACCGTAATTTAGCGTATGCTGAACTGGTGGCGAAAGTTGAAAACGCAACGCTGCTTTTTAATCTTTCCCAGGGGCGTCGTGATTATGAAACTGAACATTTCAATGCCACTCGCGGTCAGGGTGCGGTCTGGTATAAATGGAATAACTGGCTGACAACCCGAACGGGTATTGCCTTTGCGGATAATACGCCGGTCTTTGCCCGCCAGGATTTTCGTCAGGATATTAACCTGGCACTGTTGCCAAAAACGCTTTTCACGACCGGTTATCGCTACACGAAATATTACGATGATGTCGAAGTCGATGCCTGGCAAGGCGGCGTATCACTCTATACTGGCCCGGTGATCACCAGCTATCGCTATACCCATTATGACTCCAGCGATGCAGGTGGTAGTTACAGCAATATGATTTCCGTGCGTCTGAATGACCCGCGCGGCACTGGTTATACGCAACTATGGCTAAGCCGCGGAACAGGTGCTTACACCTATGACTGGACGCCAGAAACACGCTACGGCAGCATGAAGAGCGTCAGTTTGCAACGTATTCAACCGCTGACTGAGCAACTTAATCTCGGGCTGACGGCAGGTAAAGTGTGGTACGACACCCCAACCGATGATTATAACGGTCTGCAACTTGCAGCCCATCTGACCTGGAAATTCTGATTCCTTCTGCCGCCCGCTATCCGGGGCGGCCTTCCCTGCCGATTAGCCCCACCCCCTTTCCTCTTTGTTTTCCGACCACATTCACCGGATAAATTTTATTCTCCAGTGTTATATACTATAGGGGGGTATGCATTGACATATAGAATACCCCCCTATAGTATATTGCATGCAGATGATGAGGTGCGAAATGCCCAGTACTCCGGAAGAGAAGAAAAAGGTCCTTACTCGAGTTCGTCGTATTCGGGGGCAGATTGATGCTCTGGAACGGTCGCTGGAGGGTGATGCCGAATGCCGTGCCATACTCCAACAGATCGCTGCCGTTCGGGGCGCGGCTAACGGGCTGATGGCAGAAGTGCTTGAAAGCCATATCCGGGAAACGTTTGACCGAAATGACTGCTACAGCCGCGAAGTCAGCCAATCCGTTGACGACACTATTGAACTGGTTCGTGCCTATCTTAAATAGCTGAATCTATTACCATATTGAGGAAGAGCGAGAGATGAAATCACGTGCTGCCGTTGCATTTGCTCCCGGTAAACCGCTGGAAATCGTTGAAATTGACGTTGCACCACCGAAAAAAGGTGAAGTGCTGATTAAAGTCACCCATACCGGTGTTTGCCATACCGACGCATTTACCCTCTCCGGCGATGACCCGGAAGGTGTATTCCCGGTGGTTCTCGGTCACGAAGGGGCCGGCGTTGTGGTTGAAGTCGGTGAAGGCGTAACCAGCGTCAAACCAGGCGACCATGTGATCCCGCTTTATACCGCGGAGTGCGGCGAGTGTGAGTTCTGTCGTTCTGGCAAAACCAACCTCTGTGTTGCGGTTCGCGAAACCCAGGGTAAAGGCCTGATGCCAGACGGCACCACCCGTTTTTCTTACAACGGGCAGCCGCTTTATCACTACATGGGATGCTCTACATTCAGTGAATACACCGTGGTCGCGGAAGTGTCTCTGGCCAAAATTAATCCAGAAGCAAACCACGAACACGTCTGCCTGCTGGGCTGTGGCGTGACCACCGGTATTGGCGCGGTACACAACACGGCTAAAGTCCAGCCAGGTGATTCTGTTGCCGTATTTGGTCTTGGCGCGATTGGTCTGGCAGTGGTTCAGGGCGCGCGTCAGGCGAAAGCGGGACGGATTATCGCTATTGATACGAACCCGAAGAAATTCGATCTGGCGCGTCGCTTCGGTGCTACCGACTGCATTAACCCGAATGACTACGACAAACCGATTAAAGATGTCCTGCTGGATATCAACAAATGGGGTATCGACCATACCTTTGAATGCATCGGTAACGTCAACGTGATGCGTGCGGCGCTGGAAAGTGCGCACCGCGGCTGGGGTCAGTCGGTGATCATCGGGGTAGCTGGTTCTGGTCAGGAAATCTCCACCCGTCCATTCCAGTTGGTCACCGGTCGCGTATGGAAAGGTTCCGCGTTTGGCGGCGTGAAAGGTCGTTCCCAGTTACCGGGTATGGTTGAAGATGCGATGAAAGGCGATATCGATCTGGAACCGTTTGTCACGCATACCATGAGCCTGGATGAAATTAATGACGCCTTCGACCTGATGCATGAAGGCAAATCCATTCGAACCGTAATTCGTTACTGATTTCCCGCAGGTTTTACCCCGTCCAGTTCAGGCGGGGTTCTTAATACTCTCCCCGGGCAGCCGTCCGGGGGATTAACCGTGAGATAATGACTGATGGAACTCATTGAAAAACATGCCAGCTTTGGCGGCTGGCAAAATGTGTATCGGCATTATTCCCAATCACTGAAATGTGAAATGAATGTCGGCGTCTATCTCCCACCAAAAGCCGCAAGTGAAAAATTGCCGGTGTTGTACTGGCTTTCAGGGCTGACTTGCAACGAGCAGAATTTCATTACTAAATCGGGGATGCAGCGTTACGCGGCGGAGCACAACATTATTGTTGTTGCGCCGGACACCAGTCCGCGAGGCAGTCATGTCGCAGATGCTGACCGTTACGATCTCGGGCAAGGTGCCGGGTTTTACCTGAACGCAACGCAAGCGCCGTGGAATGAACATTACAAAATGTATGACTATATCCGCAACGAGCTGCCGGATTTAGTGATACAACATTTTCCGGCAACGGCCAGAAAGTCTATCTCAGGTCATTCTATGGGCGGGCTGGGCGCACTGGTGCTGGCGTTACGTAATCCAGATGAATATGTCAGCGTCTCGGCGTTTTCGCCCATTGTCTCCCCATCGCAAGTACCGTGGGGACAGCAAGCCTTTGCCGCATATCTTGGTGAAAATAAAGAGGCCTGGTTGGATTACGATCCGGTGAGCCTTATTTCACAAGGTCAACGCGTTGCGGAAATCATGGTTGATCAGGGGTTGAGTGATGATTTTTACGCAGAACAGCTGCGGACTCCAAATCTTGAAAAGATCTGCCAGGAGATGAATATCAAGACGTTAATCCGTTATCACGAGGGTTATGATCACAGCTATTATTTTGTCTCCAGTTTTATTGGCGAGCATATTGCCTACCACGCCAATAAACTGAATATGCGTTAATAATAGTGCACGACTGCCGGATGCGGCGTGAACGCCTTATCCGCCTACATTTCGCCCGTAGGCCGTAGGCATGATAAAACGCGCATAGCGTCGCATCAGGCATCTGCGCACGACTTATCTATGTTTACCACATCAAATCATCAGGCACTTTGAAGTCGGCATACGGATCGTCTTCATCCTGCTCTTCGGCGCTGAGCGCGCTGTGCAACACAATACTGCTGGCATCACGCTGAGCAATTTTATCGGCAACGCTGGCGGGAATAATGGCGTATTCACCTTCGCTATTGTTATCGACCAACAAGCGGGCAATCGCCAGACGACCATTAATCAACTGCGCTTGCGTGAGCTTATCGACAAAGATTTTCTTAATCAGATTACCGTCAGTGAAGTTAAAACCAATATCGCCATTGGCAATGGTGATTCGGTTCATTTCGATAAGCTGCTTCACCTGAGCTTTATATTCTTTCGCCAACGCCGCTTGTTTTTGCTGCTCGCTAAGCTGTTTATCACGCTCAAGCTGTGCCTTTTTGTTTTCTTCTACCGCCGCCCGAGCTTCACGCGCCTGAACACGCGATTTTTTCGCCGTTCTCTCGACCTTCGCCGCTTTTTTGCTGGTGACTAATCCTGCTTTGAGCAATTGCTCTTGTAAGGTAAGTTTTGCCATCTTTGTTTCCAAACCCGCTGAATAATTTTTAGCGAGTATACCTGTAAACGCCGTAGGTGTATTGGGGGCAAGTCCCTTTCGCCCCTACTTAATAAGGCGCGTCAGGCATCGGCGCACGGCTGCATTCGTGATCTCCGGCTCATCAAAATAAACACTGCCAGGCCAGCAACAAGAATACCCGGCGCAGAAGCGGCCATTACGCCAACCGTGCCAGTGCCTAATGCCAGCATTTTCCCGGCCAGTAACGGACCGCTCATAGCCCCCAGACGCCCTACCGCCACGACTGTTCCCACACCTGTTGCGCGGATCTGCGAACTGTAAAACAACGGTGCCAGGGCATACAAAACGCTTTGCCCACCTGTCGCAAACAACCCCGCGACGAATCCCGCCAGCAGCATACCGTTAAATGACGACACCGTTCCCAGCGCCAGCAGCGAAGCTAACATGCCGCTATAAATCAGTAGCGACATGGTTACTGGACGCAGCTTATCCATCAATGCGCCCAACATTAACGTCCCGCTTGCCGCCCCCATTTGCAGTGCAAACATCACCCCTGCCGCCTGCGATGGCTGGAATCCTTGCTCCACCAAAAGCAGCGGTAGCCAGTTGATCAACATGTAGACCACCAGCAGAGTGAAGAAATAACACAACCACAGCAGCAGCGTCGCGGTTGCCGTTTCTGGCGCAAATAACGCACGCAGTGGTGGCGCAGCCTGTTTTTCGCCAGCGAAAACCGCCGACTCCGGCAGCCAGCGCATTAATAGTGGCACCAGAATCAACGGCACTACACCACCGACCCAAAACACCGTTTGCCAGGCTAAGTTTGCCCCCGCGAAACCCAGTGTCGCCGCCAGCGCCGCGCCAATGGGGACACCGCAATACATCAGGCTCACTGCCGTCCCACGAAAACGTGGACCCGCGGCTTCAGACGTCAGGGCGATCAGATTCGGCAACGCCGCCCCCAGCCCGACACCGGTCATCAGTCGCGCAAAGACCAGTGAGGGGAAATCCCAGGCAATCGCCGTTGCCAGTGAGAACAAACCAAACAGCGCAACTGAGCTAATTAAAATACGCTTACGACCATAACGGTCCGCCAGCATTCCGCCAACCAGCGCGCCGGGTAGCAAACCGAGTATTCCGGCGCTGAATATCCAGCCCATTTGCATTTTATCGAGTGCGAAAGCCTGGGCGATGCCACCCGCCGCAATGCCAGCCGCCTGAAGATCCAGCCCTTCCATCAGAGCGACCAAAAAACAAAGCCCGATGGTCAGCATCAGGCGGGTTGAAGATGATGAAGGGGTACGAGTCGACATAAGATGAACCTCGTTGCGAGTGCAGGTGAATCGCGGCTGATACATTGTCAGCCGCGTAATCAGAACCATTTAATGACTGCCTACGGGCGAAATATAGGCCGGATAAGGCGTTTACGCCGCATCCGGCAGTCGTGCTGGGATGGGCATACAAAATGCACGTTCTCGGCAGTCATCATTATTTGTTGTTGCGCAGATCCAGCGCCACATCGACGATCATATCCTCCTGACCGCCAACCATCCGGCGTTTGCCCAACTCAACGAGAATATCCACCGCGCTTAAGCCATAACGCGCCGCCGCCGTTTCACAGTGACGCAGGAAGCTGGAGTAAACACCAGCGTATCCCAGCGCCAGCGTTTCGCGATCGACTCGTACCGGTCGATCCTGCAACGGACGCACCAGGTCGTCAGCGGCATCCATTAACGCATAGAGATCGGTCCCATGCTGCCAACCCAGTTTATCCGCGGCGGCAATAAATACTTCCAGCGGCGCGTTACCTGCGCCCGCTCCCATTCCCGCGAGGCTGGCGTCGATTCGGTCACAGCCCTCTTCCACCGCCGCGATAGAGTTCGCCACGCCAAGACTCAGGTTATGGTGAGCGTGCATGCCGGTTTGCGTTTCTGGTTTCAGCTCTGCTTTCAGGGCGCGGAAACGGTCACGGATATCGCTCATGTTCATCGCACCGCCAGAATCCACCACATAAATACAGGTCGCACCGTAGCCTTCCATCAGCTTTGCCTGCTTTGCGAGATTCTCCGGCGTGGTCATATGGCTCATCATCAGAAAACCAACGGTGTCCATTCCGAGCTCGCGGGCATACTGAATATGCTGGGCGGAAACATCAGCTTCGGTACAGTGCGTTGCCACACGAACCACCCGCGCGCCAGCCTGCCAGGCATTTTTCAGATCGTGAATAGTGCCGATTCCTGGCAGCAACAACGTCGCGATTTTGGCGTGCTTCACCACATCCGCCGCTGCTTCAATCCATTCTAGGTCGCTATGTGCGCCGAAACCATAGTTAAAGCTGGAACCTTGCAAACCGTCGCCGTGGGCCACTTCAATCGAATCCACGCGGGCATCGTCCAGTGCTTTGGCAATCTGGCGGACATTTTCCAGCGAATACTGATGACGAATGGCGTGCATACCGTCACGCAACGTGACGTCCGAAATATAAAGTTTTTTACCGTTCATGCCGCTTCTCCTGCCTTGCGCGCCAGTGACTGGGCCATTTTTTCCGCTGTCGCCAGCGCACTGGAAGTCATAATGTCGAGGTTGCCCGCATAGGCAGGCAGATAATGCGCTGCGCCTTCGACTTCCAGCCAGACCGCCGTTTTCAGTCCGGAGAACTGCCCCACGCCCGGCAAATTAACCGGTTTATCCTGCGGGATAACTTCAAACTGCACGCGCTGTTTCAGGCGATAACCCGGTACGTAAGCCTGCACCGCCTCAGCCATTTCATTGATTGAGGCTTCGATATCATCTTGTGAAGCTTCGTCGCTCAATACATACACCGTGTCACGCATCATCAACGGTGGCTCTGCTGGGTTAAGCACAATAATCGCCTTCCCTTTTGCCGCGCCGCCCACCACTTCAATGGCTCGAGACGTGGTTTCTGTAAATTCATCGATATTGGCACGCGTGCCAGGTCCGGCAGATTTACTGGCGATAGAAGCGATAATTTCGGCGTAATGAACACGCGCCACGCGTGAAACTGCCGCCACTATTGGAATGGTGGCCTGGCCGCCGCAGGTGACCATGTTGACGTTCAGTTGATCGACGTTCTCCTCGAGGTTAACCACCGGCACGCAGTAAGGGCCGATGGCAGCAGGCGTCAGGTCGATTAAGCGAATATCCGGTTTCGCTTCGCGCAAAGCGGCATCGTTTTTCACATGCGCGCCCGCGCTGGTCGCATCAAATACAATGTCGATATCAGCAAATTCAGGCATGTTCATCAGCCCGATCACCCCTTCATGGGTGGTGGCGACGCCCATACGTCTGGCACGCGCCAGACCGTCGGACTGAGGATCAATGCCGACCATCACCGCCATCTCCAGATGCTGACCGTGACGCAAAATTTTAATCATCAGATCGGTGCCAATATTGCCAGAACCGATAATGGCGACTTTACGCTTACTCATGACAGACTTCCTTTTGGGGCTGCGCTTGAAAATGTCGCAGCAACTGAACCTATGCCTTCAATATGGGCTTCAAAACGATCGCCCGCATTCACCGCCACCATCGGACCTAATGCCCCGGTAAGAATGATATCTCCGGCGCGCAGCGGTTCACCCAGACTGGCCATTTTGCGTGCCAGCCAGACGGCGGCATTAAGCGGATGTCCCAGGCATTCGCTGCCACGCCCGCTGGAAATCTCTTCGTTATTACGCGTCATCTTCATGGCGCAGTTTTTCAGGTCTAACCCCGCCGGACGTTGCGCCGGACCGCCGATGACATACACCCCGCAGGAGGCGTTATCTGCCACGGTATCGACAAACTGAATCGACCAGTCGCGAATGCGGCTACCCACCACCTCCAGCGCCGGAAGTACCCATTCAATGGCGTTATACAATTCGTCGAAGGTGATATCGGTTGCGGGTAGATCGCGGTTCAACACTAGTGCAATCTCCGCTTCAATGCGGGGTTGCAGAACACGGGAAAAAGGAATGGTTTCGTTATCGCCATAACACATGTCGGCAAATAATGTCCCGAAATCCGGTTGATCAACGCCCAGTTGTTGCTGCACTTTCGGATGCGTCAGCCCCACTTTACGCCCCACCACGCGACGCCCCTGCGCAACGTCATGTTGCACATTGATGCGCTGAATGGCGTAGGCCGCTTCAGCGTTTTCAATACCAATCAGATCGCGCAGCGGCGCAATCGCTTCGCCCTGCTCTGCGGCGTGGCGTAAATCCGCCGCCAGTTGCTCAAGAGTATGCTTCGTCATGACCGTTCCTTAAGGGCGTGCGAGGAAATTCAGCACCAGTTGATTGAAAGCGTCGGCATGTTCCCACTGCGCCCAGTGACCACAGTCGCGGAAGATATGCAGTTCAGAACCGGCAATGCCGGACAGCAGACGCAGACCCGCATCCATCGGCACAAAGCGGTCGTTGCGCCCCCAGACAATCAGGGTTTGCGCTTTGATTTCCGCCAGACGTGGGCCAAAATCCGGGAACTGTTTCGGATTGGCTTCCAGGCTCTTAACGAAGTTTTCCAGGTGATCGCGGCGCGACAGCATATTATTCAGGCGCGCTTCAAACAGGGCGTCGGTCAAATCGCTGGTATCAAAAACGAAGATATCCATCATCAGCTTCAGGTTTTCGATAGTCGGCTGACGATAAAGCTGATTCAGTCGCTTAATACCTTCGGTTGGCATCGGCGTAAACAAACTCATGCCGCCCGTACCGCCGCCCATCAGCACCAGTTTGCCGACGCGCTCCGGCCAGTTAAGAGTGAACGCCACAGAACTGTGGCCGCCCATCGAGTTGCCCAGCAGGTGGATTTTGGCGATATCCAGTTGATCCACCACGCTTTTCAGGATTCGTGCATTAAGATCCGATCGCGAACCACTATTAACGATCGAATCGCTCTTACCCCAACCCGGGCAATCCAGCAGGATCACCCGATAGCCCGCCTCTACCAGCGGATCGATATTGCGGCTGAAGTTCGCCCAGCCAGTAGCACCCGGGCCGGAACCGTGCAGCAGGACAACAGTTTCGTCGCCTTGTCCGCAGTCATTAAAATGGATGCGCAGCGTTTTACCCGCTTCTTCTACATTCAGAAAACGGCTGGTGGCGGCTTCGGTTTGTGGCTGATAACTCATCATCTTCTCCTGCATATTCAGTTCTCTGTTCTGGCGCTTAACGAGCCAAATCCGGCAATCCACTCCGGGATTGGGCGGTAATAACGCCCTTCGCTACGCCAGTTGCCAAACGCAGAAATAGCGGCAAAAGCGGCGACCCAGGTTTTGATTTCATGTGTCGACTTTCCGGCAATGGCGGAAAGCTCTTCGTTACTGACGGCATCCAGTTCCTGTATGCGTCCCTGCTCCAGCAAAGTCATGAACTGGTTATCCCAAATCGGGTTGAGCGGATGCAGAGTTCTCTGATCCTCAACAAACTTCTCAGCGGCGCTAATCACCCGCTGCTGACGCAATTCACGCTCAGTGGCGGGTAAATCTTTCCCGCTCCCCAACAGACGGTCGCGCATATGGGCATCGGCTTTCGCCAGTTCTGGCACCGGCGGCTGATGGGAAAGCCCACCGGACCCAAGGAACAGCACGCGTTTATTGAGAGTGCTGGTGAAACGTCCAATGGCTTCCCCCAACATGCGGGTACGCTGGAAACCGGGCAGCGGTGTGGCGACACCGTTGATGAACACAGGCAGAACCGGCACCTTATCCAGCCCACCGAGCAGGAACTCCAGCGGCTGGGCGAACCCGTGGTCCACCTGCATACAGTAAGAAACGGCAAGATCGATCCCGCTCTTCATGACGGCATGCGCACAGGCCTCCGCCAGCTCCACAGGCACGGGCAGCTCTCCTGCCGCACTGCCGAAATCACCAATTGCCGTCGCTCCAACGCCTAAACAGAACGGTGGCATCACGTCATAGAAAAAGCCGTTGTAGTGATCTGGCGCAAACAGCACCACCAGTTCAGGGGAGAAAGCCGCAATACGCTCGCGGGCGCTGGCAATCACGCCATTGACCTCATCGAGCACCTCTTGCGCCGGGTCGACATACCCCACCAGCGGCGAGTGGGAAAGACAGTGAAGATAAGCGTGCATATCAGGCTACCTTTTCGACAGAAACGTCGGCATCAGGGCGGGTCAGCGTCATCACCGACGCCAGTTTATTCAGGGTCTTGCCCAGGGTTTGCGGAATGGCGGTGGCGGCAACAAAGCGATCCGGGCGCATCACCACCAGCGAAGCATTGTGTTGCGCGAACCAGCTACGCAGGCGACCTTGCGTATCGCCCACGCGTAGTACGCCGTCGTGGTTATCCTGTGCGGTATGAATTTGCACTTCCGGCACCACCTGAATGAAGCGTGTGCCCAACGCGCGCCACTGCTGGATTTGCTCGTCGCTCATCCCCCACAGTGGATTGCATCCCCAGCCAATTACCGTGAAGTTCGCGCCGATCGCGTTATCGAGCAGCGTCACGTCGCCGTTTTCCAGCGTGACTTTCGGCTGAATAAACATCTTGCCGACCGGAGAGTGCTTCGCTTCGCCCTCACGCACCAGCGCACCGCCGTAATATTGCGGCATCGGCTTGAAGCGCATTTCGAGGAAGTAGCGTTTTACTGGCGGCAGATAATTCAACAGCCAGGAAACGCCGTCACGTAACGTACCCTGCCAGCGTTTCGGTGGAGCCAGCACGTTGCCCGCCGTCACGGACAGGTCAATCATCGCTTTGGCGTGATCGCGACGTTCTTGTTGATAGGTATCGAGCAGCGCATCGCGGGCTTTCCCCTGGATAACCAACGCCAGTTTCCATGCGAGGTTAAAGGCGTCGCGCATACCACTGTTATAGCCCTGCCCCTGCCACACCGGCATGATGTGCGCGGCATCGCCCGCCAGCAGTACGCGATCAATACGAAAACGTTGCGCCAGTCGCGCGTTGTGGGTGTAGACACGCTGGCGAATCAATTCAACATTGTCCGGATTAGGCAGCACTTTGCTTAACAGCTTGCGCATATTTTGCGGCTCACGCAGCTGTTCTTCGGTTTCTCCCGGCATCACCATAAATTCAAAGCGACGTACCGCATGAGGCAGCGCGGCAGAAACATACGGGCGCACCGGATCACAACACAAATAGATATGCGGCGTACTTAACGGATCGTTGGCGATATCTACCACAATCCACTGATTTGGCGCAGTTTTACCTTCAAACGGCACATTCAGGGTGCGACGGACAAAACTTGCCCCACCATCACAGGCCACCAGCCACTGGGCTTTGACCGTTTCCCGCTGCCCTTCTGCCGTTTTCAGGTGCAAGGTCACTTCGTCATCTTGCTGGCTGAAGGCCTCCAGCTCGCGGGAAAACAGGCAGCGCACATTCGGAAAACGCGACAATCCTTCCAGCATCACCGCATCGACCTGAGGCTGAATAAAGGCGTTACGGCGCGGCCAGCCAAATTCATCGGTCATTGGCTGAATATCAGCAAAACAGCGACCTTTTGGGGTGAGAAAACGCATCGCGTGCCACGGCGTAGTGTGCGGCAGAACATTATCGACCAGGCCAACCGACTGCATGGTGCGCAGCGCCTCGTCATCAATACCAATCGCACGCGGGTAGTCGATCAACTTATCGAGTTTCTCCACCACCAGCACGTCAATGCCCATCTGGCCGAGATAGTTCGCCATCATCAGCCCGACCGGACCGGCACCAGCGATCGCCACCTGAACGCTATGGTTAACAGCAGGCTGGATGTCAGGGTGTTGTATTGCCATTTCAGTACCTCACGACTCGGACAAAATGCCGTTGCGCGCACAGTACAGCGCAACTTATTTTGTTAAAAACATGTAAATGATTTTTTATTGTGCGCTCAGTATAGGAAGGGTGTTTTCGGCTACAATCAAAACATGCCCGAATGTGCACCAGGTGCACCACGTTGTTTTAAATATATAAATGTCAATTAATATGCAGAACAATGAGCAGACGGAATACAAAACCGTGCGCGGCTTAACACGCGGTCTAATGTTATTAAATATGTTAAATAAACTTGATGGCGGTGCCAGCGTCGGGCTGCTGGCGGAACTCAGCGGCCTGCATCGCACCACTGTGCGGCGACTGCTGGAGACGCTGCAGGAAGAGGGATATGTCCGGCGTAGTCCCTCCGATGATAGTTTCCGTTTGACCATCAAAGTGCGGCAATTAAGCGAAGGATTTCGTGACGAACAGTGGATTTCTGCACTGGCGGCCCCGCTGCTGGGCGATCTGTTGCGCGAAGTGGTTTGGCCAACAGATGTGTCCACCCTGGATGTTGATGCAATGGTGGTACGCGAAACTACCCACCGTTTCAGCCGCTTATCCTTTCACCGGGCAATGGTCGGGCGACGGTTACCGCTTCTGAAAACCGCCTCGGGCCTGACCTGGCTGGCCTTTTGCCCGGAACAAGAACGCAAGGAATTAATCGAAATGTTAGCCACCCGTCCCGGTGATGACTATCAACTGGCACGGGAACCGTTAAAACTGGAAGCCATTCTGGCGCGGGCGCGCAAAGAGGGGTACGGACAGAACTACCGCGGCTGGGATCAAGAAGAAAAGATCGCCTCCATTGCCGTACCGCTGCGCAGTGAACAACGGGTGATTGGCTGTCTGAATCTGGTGTATATGGCGAGCGCAATGACCATTGAACAGGCAGCGGAAAAGCATCTTCCGGCGCTACAACGGGTGGCAAAACAGATCGAAGAAGGGGTTGAATCGCAGGCTATTCTGGTGGCCGGACGGCGAAGCGGCGTGCATTTACGTTGACACCATCGAATGGCGCAAAACCTTTCGTGGTATGGCATGATAGCGCCCGGAAGAGAGTCAATTCAGGGTGGTGAATGTGAAACCAGTAACGCTATACGATGTCGCAGAGTATGCCGGTGTCTCTTATCAGACCGTTTCCCGCGTGGTGAACCAGGCCAGCCACGTTTCTGCGAAAACGCGGGAAAAAGTGGAAGCGGCGATGGCGGAGCTGAATTACATTCCCAACCGCGTGGCACAACAACTGGCGGGCAAACAGTCGTTGCTGATTGGCGTTGCCACCTCCAGTCTGGCCCTGCACGCGCCGTCGCAAATTGTCGCGGCGATTAAATCTCGCGCCGATCAACTGGGTGCCAGCGTGGTGGTGTCGATGGTAGAACGAAGCGGCGTCGAAGCCTGTAAAGCGGCGGTACACAATCTTCTCGCGCAACGCGTCAGTGGGCTGATCATTAACTATCCGCTGGATGACCAGAATGCCATTGCTGTGGAAGCTGCCTGCGCTAATGTTCCGGCGTTATTTCTTGATGTCTCTGACCAGACACCCATCAACAGTATTATTTTCTCCCATGAAGACGGTACGCGACTGGGCGTGGAGCATCTGGTCGCATTGGGTCACCAGCAAATCGCTCTGTTAGCGGGCCCATTAAGTTCTGTCTCGGCACGTCTGCGCCTGGCGGGCTGGCATAAATATCTCACTCGCAATCAAATTCAGCCGATAGCGGAACGGGAAGGCGACTGGAGTGCCATGTCCGGTTTTCAACAAACCATGCAAATGCTGAATGAGGGCATCGTTCCCACTGCGATGCTGGTTGCCAACGATCAGATGGCGCTGGGCGCAATGCGCGCCATTACCGAGTCCGGGCTGCGCGTTGGTGCGGATATCTCGGTAGTGGGATACGACGATACCGAAGACAGCTCGTGTTATATCCCGCCGTTAACCACCATCAAACAGGATTTTCGCCTGCTGGGGCAAACCAGCGTGGACCGCTTGCTGCAACTCTCTCAGGGCCAGGCGGTGAAGGGCAATCAGCTGTTGCCCGTCTCACTGGTGAAAAGAAAAACCACCCTTCCGCCCAATACGCAAACCGCTTCTCCCCAGGCGTTGGCAGATTCTTTAATGCAGCTGGCGCGACAAATTTCCCGACTCGAAAGCGGGCAGTGAGCGCAACGCAATTAATGTGAGTCAGCTCACTCATTAGGCACCCCAGGCTTTACACTTTATGCGTCCGGCTCGTATGTTGTGTGGAATTGTGAGCGGATAACAATTTCACACAGGATACAGCTATGACTATGATTACGGATTCACTGGCCGTCGTATTACAACGTCGTGACTGGGAAAACCCTGGCGTTACCCAACTTAATCGCCTTGCGGCACATCCCCCTTTCGCCAGCTGGCGTAATAGCGAAGAGGCCCGCACCGATCGCCCTTCCCAACAGTTGCGCAGCCTGAATGGCGAATGGCGCTTTGCCTGGTTTCCGGCACCAGAAGCGGTGCCGGAAAGCTGGCTGGAGTGCGATCTTCCTGAGGCCGATACTGTCGTCGTCCCCTCAAACTGGCAGATGCACGGTTACGACGCGCCCATCTACACCAACGTGACCTATCCCATTACGGTCAATCCGCCGTTTGTTCCCGCGGAGAATCCGACAGGTTGTTACTCGCTCACATTTAATGTTGATGAAAGCTGGCTACAGGAAGGCCAGACGCGAATTATTTTTGATGGCGTTAATTCGGCGTTTCATTTGTGGTGCAACGGGCGCTGGGTCGGTTACGGACAGGACAGCCGTTTGCCGTCTGAATTTGACCTGAGCGCATTTTTACGCGCCGGAGAAAACCGCCTCGCGGTGATGGTGCTGCGCTGGAGTGACGGTAGCTATCTGGAAGATCAGGATATGTGGCGGATGAGCGGCATTTTCCGTGACGTCTCGTTGCTGCATAAACCGACCACACAAATCAGCGATTTCCATGTTGCCACTCGCTTTAATGATGATTTCAGCCGAGCGGTACTGGAGGCAGAAGTTCAGATGTGCGGCGAACTGCGCGATGAGCTGCGGGTGACGGTTTCTTTGTGGCAGGGTGAAACGCAGGTCGCCAGCGGCACCACGCCTTTCGGCGGTGAAATTATCGATGAGCGTGGTGGTTATGCCGATCGCGTCACGCTACGTCTGAACGTCGAAAACCCGGCGCTGTGGAGCGCCGAAATCCCGAATCTCTATCGTGCAGTGGTTGAACTGCACACCGCAGACGGCACGCTGATTGAAGCAGAAGCCTGCGATGTCGGTTTCCGCGAAGTGCGGATTGAAAATGGTCTCCTGCTGCTGAACGGCAAGCCGGTGCTGATTCGCGGCGTTAACCGTCACGAGCACCATCCTCTGCATGGTCAGGTCATGGATGAGCAGACGATGGTGCAGGATATCCTGCTGATGAAGCAGAACAACTTTAACGCCGTGCGCTGTTCGCATTATCCGAACCATCCGCTGTGGTACACGCTGTGCGACCGCTACGGCCTGTATGTGGTGGATGAAGCCAACATTGAAACCCACGGCATGGTGCCAATGAATCGTCTGACCGATGATCCGCGCTGGCTACCGGCGATGAGCGAACGCGTAACGCGAATGGTGCAGCGCGATCGTAATCACCCGAGTGTGATCATCTGGTCGCTGGGGAATGAATCAGGCCACGGCGCTAATCACGACGCGCTGTATCGCTGGATCAAATCTGTCGATCCTTCCCGCCCGGTGCAGTATGAAGGCGGCGGAGCCGACACCACGGCCACCGATATTATTTGCCCGATGTACGCGCGCGTGGATGAAGACCAGCCCTTCCCGGCTGTGCCGAAATGGTCCATCAAAAAATGGCTTTCGCTGCCTGGAGAACTGCGCCCGCTGATCCTTTGCGAATATGCCCACGCGATGGGTAACAGTCTTGGCGGCTTCGCTAAATACTGGCAGGCATTTCGTCAGTACCCCCGTTTACAGGGCGGCTTCGTCTGGGACTGGGTGGATCAGTCGCTGATTAAATATGATGAAAACGGCAACCCGTGGTCAGCTTACGGCGGTGATTTTGGCGATACGCCGAACGATCGCCAGTTCTGCATGAACGGTCTGGTCTTTGCCGACCGCACGCCGCATCCGGCGCTGACGGAAGCAAAACACCAGCAGCAGTTTTTCCAGTTCCGTTTATCCGGGCGAACCATCGAAGTGACCAGCGAATACCTGTTCCGTCATAGCGATAACGAGCTCCTGCACTGGACGGTGGCACTGGATGGCAAGCCGCTGGCAAGCGGTGAAGTGCCTCTGGATGTCGCTCCACAAGGTAAACAGGTAATTGAACTGCCTGTACTACCGCAGCCGGAAAGCACCGGGCAACTCTGGCTAACGGTACACGTAGTGCAACCGAACGCGACCGCATGGTCAGAAGCCGGACACATCAGCGCCTGGCAGCAGTGGCGTCTGGCGGAAAACCTCAGCGTGACACTCCCCGCCGCGTCCCACGCCATCCCGCATCTGACCACCAGCGAAATGGATTTTTGCATCGAGCTGGGTAATAAGCGTTGGCAATTTAACCGCCAGTCAGGCTTTCTTTCACAGATGTGGATTGGCGATGAAAAACAACTGCTGACGCCGCTGCGCGATCAGTTCACCCGCGCACCGCTGGATAACGACATTGGCGTAAGTGAAGCGACCCGCATTGACCCTAACGCCTGGGTCGAACGCTGGAAGGCGGCGGGCCATTACCAGGCCGAAGCAGCGTTGTTGCAGTGCACGGCAGATATACTTGCCGACGCGGTGCTGATTACCACTGTCCACGCGTGGCAGCATCAGGGGAAAACCTTATTTATCAGCCGGAAAACCTACCGGATTGATGGTAGTGGTCAAATGGCGATTACCGTTGATGTTGAAGTGGCGAGCGATACGCCGCATCCGGCGCGGATTGGCCTGACCTGCCAGCTGGCGCAGGTCGCAGAGCGGGTAAACTGGCTCGGATTAGGGCCGCAAGAAAACTATCCCGACCGCCTTACTGCGGCCTGTTTTGACCGCTGGGATCTGCCATTGTCAGACATGTATACCCCGTACGTCTTCCCGAGCGAAAACGGTCTGCGCTGCGGGACGCGCGAATTGAATTATGGCCCACACCAGTGGCGCGGCGACTTCCAGTTCAATATCAGTCGCTACAGCCAACAACAACTGATGGAAACCAGCCATCGCCATCTGCTGCACGCCGAAGAAGGCACATGGCTGAATATCGACGGTTTCCATATGGGGATTGGTGGCGACGACTCCTGGAGCCCGTCAGTGTCGGCGGAATTCCAGCTGAGCGCCGGTCGCTACCATTACCAGTTGGTCTGGTGTCAAAAATAATAATAACCGGGCAGGCCATGTCTGCCCGTATTTCGCGTAAGGAAATCCATTATGTACTATTTAAAAAACACAAACTTTTGGATGTTCGGTTTATTCTTTTTCTTTTACTTTTTTATCATGGGAGCCTACTTCCCGTTTTTCCCGATTTGGCTACATGACATCAACCATATCAGCAAAAGTGATACGGGTATTATTTTTGCTGCTATTTCTCTGTTCTCGCTATTATTCCAACCGCTGTTTGGTCTGCTTTCTGACAAACTCGGGCTGCGCAAATACCTGCTGTGGATTATTACCGGCATGTTAGTGATGTTTGCGCCGTTCTTTATTTTTATCTTCGGGCCACTGTTACAATACAACATTTTAGTAGGATCGATTGTTGGTGGTATTTATCTTGGCTTTTGTTTTAACGCCGGTGCGCCAGCAGTAGAGGCATTTATCGAGAAAGTCAGCCGTCGCAGTAATTTCGAATTTGGTCGCGCGCGGATGTTTGGCTGTGTTGGCTGGGCGCTGTGTGCCTCGATTGTCGGCATCATGTTCACCATCAATAATCAGTTTGTTTTCTGGCTGGGTTCTGGCTGTGCACTCATCCTCGCCGTTTTGCTCTTTTTCGCCAAAACGGATGCGCCCTCTTCCGCCACGGTTGCCAATGCGGTAGGTGCCAACCATTCGGCATTTAGCCTTAAGCTGGCGCTGGAACTGTTCAGACAGCCAAAACTGTGGTTTTTGTCACTGTATGTTATTGGCGTTTCCTGCACCTACGATGTTTTTGACCAACAGTTTGCTAATTTCTTTACTTCGTTCTTTGCTACCGGTGAACAGGGTACGCGGGTATTTGGCTACGTAACGACAATGGGCGAATTACTTAACGCCTCGATTATGTTCTTTGCGCCACTGATCATTAATCGCATCGGTGGGAAAAACGCCCTACTGCTGGCTGGCACTATTATGTCTGTACGTATTATTGGCTCATCGTTCGCCACCTCAGCGCTGGAAGTGGTTATTCTGAAAACGCTGCATATGTTTGAAGTACCGTTCCTGCTGGTGGGCTGCTTTAAATATATTACCAGCCAGTTTGAAGTGCGTTTTTCAGCGACGATTTATCTGGTCTGTTTCTGCTTCTTTAAGCAACTGGCGATGATTTTTATGTCTGTACTGGCGGGCAATATGTATGAAAGCATCGGTTTCCAGGGCGCTTATCTGGTGCTGGGTCTGGTGGCGTTGGGCTTCACCTTAATTTCCGTGTTCACGCTTAGCGGCCCCGGTCCGCTTTCTCTACTGCGTCGTCAGGTGAATGAAGTCGCTTAAGCAATCAATGTCGGATGCGGCGCGAGCGCCTTATCCGACCAACATATCAGGACGGAATGATCGCAATGAACATGCCAATGACCGAAAGAATAAAAGCAGGCAAGCTATTTACCGATATGTGCGAAGGCTTACCGGAAAAAAGACTTCGTGGGAAAACGTTAATGTATGAGTTTAATCACTCGCATCCATCAGAAGTTGAAAAAAGAGAAAGCCTGATTAAAGAAATGTTTGCCACGGTAGGGGAAAACGCCTGGGTAGAACCACCCGTCTATTTCTCTTACGGTTCCAACATCCATATAGGCCGCAATTTTTATGCAAATTTCAATTTAACCATTGTAGACGACTACACGGTAACGATCGGTGATAACGTATTGATTGCACCCAATGTTACTCTTTCCGTTACGGGACACCCTGTACACCATGAATTGAGAAAAAACGGTGAGATGTACTCTTTTCCGATAACGATTGGCAATAACGTCTGGATCGGAAGTCATGTGGTTATTAATCCAGGCGTCACCATCGGGGATAATTCTGTTATTGGCGCGGGTAGTGTCGTCACAAAAGACATTCCACCAAACGTCGTGGCTGCTGGCGTTCCTTGTCGGGTTATTCGCGAAATAAACGACCGGGATAAGCACTATTATTACAAAGATTATAAAGTTGAGCCTTCAGTTTAAATAAGCACTGAAATAAATGTCGGATGCGCCATTGGGCACATCCGACAATAATTCACTCTTCCATTATCTGGCGAAACAAGCGTCGCATCATGCCTCTTTGACCCACAGCTGCGGAAAACGTGCTGGTGCAAAACGCAGGGTTATGATCATCAGCCCAACGACGCACAGCGCATGAAACGCCCAGTCCATCAAGTAATTGCCACTGATACTACGCAGCACGCCAGAAAACCAGGGAGCAAGCCCGGCGATGATAAAACCGATCCCCTGCATAAACGCCACCAGTTTGCCAGCAATAGCCGGTTGCGCAGAGTGATCGAGCGCCAGCAGCAAACAGAACGGAAATGCGCCGCCCAGACCTAATCCACACACCATTGCCCACAATACCGGCAATTGCAGCGGCAGCCAGATAAAGCCGCAGAACCCCACCAGTTGTAACGCCAGCGCCAGCATCAAAAGTTTCCGCCGATCCTGATGGCGAGCCATAGCAGGCATCAGCAATGCCCCTGCTGCTTGCCCAAGCGTCATCAATGCCAGCAAGGAACCGCTGTACTGCGCGCTGGCACCAATCTCAATATAGAAAGCGGGTAACCAGGCAATCAGGCTGGCGTAACCGCCGTTAATCAGACCGAAGTAAACACCCAGCGTCCACGCGCGGGGAGTAAATACCACGCGAACCGGAGTGGTTGTTGTCTTGTGAGAAGAGGCGACCTCGCGGGCGCTTTGCCACCACCAGGCAAAGAGCGCAACAACGGCAGGCAGCGCCCACCAGGCGAGTGTTTGATACCAGGTTTCGCTATGTTGAACTAACCATGGCGTCATGGCGGCACCAAGTCCACCGCCGCCCATCAGAGCCGCGGACCACAGCCCCATCACCAGTGGCGTGCGCTGCTGAAACCGCCGTTTAATCACCGAAGGCATCACTGCCTGAATGATGCCGATCCCCACTCCACCAAGCAGTGCGCTGCTAAGCAGCAGCGCACTTTGGGGGTAAAGCTCACGCATCAATGCACCGACGGCAATCAGCAACAAACTGATGGCGACGCTGCGACGTTCGCTGACATGCTGATGAAGCCAGCTTCCGGCCAGCGCCAGCCCGCCCATGGTAACCACCGGCAGAGCGGTCAACAGGGCTGCCACGCTAAAGCTCATTCCACTCGCCTGACGCAATTGCGGTAGCAGTGGTCCGACGGAGGTGAGCAGTGGTCGCATATTAAGACCAATCAGCACCAGAACCAGCAGCATCGTGAACGTCTTTTGATGGTCGCGCATGGTTGTCAGAACGGTTTGGTCGGCAGATATTTGCCATCTAAGGTGATGACCGCGCGTTCGCCACCTTCCGGATCCGCCACTTTCTTAACGTCGAGTTTGAAGTTAATCGCGCTGATAATGCCATCGCCAAACTTCTCATGAACCAACGCTTTCAGGGTTGTGCCGTACACCTGCAACATTTCATAGAAACGATACATCGTTGGGTCGGTTGGAATACGGTCATCAATGCAGCCACGCAGTGGAATCATCTGCAACAGTAGAATGGCGTCTTCGTCGAGATCCAGCTTCGCTCCGACCAGGCGGGCGGCATCGGCAGGAAGCGCCTGCTGACCCAGCAAAGCCGCAGTTACAAAGGCTTCTGCCAGACCGGTGCCGTCGGCAATCTCGGCAAATGAGAGATCTTTTTTAGCTTTGCTGAGCAAAATGGCATCGGCAAGATCAAGACGAATATTGCGGTTAATTTGCGACTGAATCATGGTGGATCTCCTGATGGTTTAAAAATAAGGTTACGCTGCGGTCGGTTGGCGTAGCGGTATGGCACAAACGCGAGGATTAGCGGCCAGTGGCACAAACTGGCGGGTTGCGCCGTCAAAAGCTGCGATGCTGCCGCTTTCAATGTCGTAGACCCAGCCGTGCAGGGCGATCCGCCCCTCTTCGAGCGCCAGGCGCACCGATGGATGAGTTTGCAAATTAGCCAACTGAGCAATGACGTTTTCACGTACCATCGCCGCAGCTTTTGACGGTAAATCGGGATGCGGGCGCGCCTCATTAACGACGCGGGCTGAATCGGCATAACGCAGCCAGTGGGAGACGGCAGGCATATGGTCCATGCACTGACAGCTGGCAATGGCGGTCATCGCGCCACAGTTGGAATGACCGCAAATCACAATGTCAGATACCCGAAGCGCAGCGACGGCATACTCCACCGAAGCAGAAACGCCACCGGGTTCCGGCCCGTAGGAAGGGACGATATTGCCCGCGTTGCGAATAACGAACAGATCGCCAGGCTCACGTTGCGTCACCAGCTCAGGGACCAGACGGCTGTCGGAGCAGGAGATAAAAAGTGTGCGCGGGCTTTGCTGTGTCGCCAGCTGTTTAAACAAGGCTTCCCGCTTCGGAAATGCCTCGCGCTGGAATTTAAGGAATCCATCAATAATCTCTTTCACCGTTAACCTCTGTCTGTCTCTGGAATGAGAGGCAGACTACTCGCCGATTGTCATAAGGTAAAAGTCTCATTTATGATGAGTTCTATTGGATTTATTTATAGGTTGGCGAATGCTCTCTCGACATATCAATTATTTTCTTGCCGTGGCTGAACATGGCAGCTTTACCCGTGCCGCCAGTGCGTTGCACGTCTCCCAGCCTGCGCTTTCCCAGCAGATTCGCCAGTTAGAGGAAAGTTTGGGCGTGCCGCTGTTTGACCGTAGCGGGCGAACGATTCGTCTCACTGATGCGGGAGAAGTCTGGCGACAGTACGCCAGCCGGGCGTTACAGGAACTGGGGGCGGGTAAACGGGCGATTCATGATGTTGCCGATCTGACGCGAGGATCGCTGCGTATCGCCGTCACTCCCACCTTTACAAGCTACTTTATCGGCCCTTTAATGGCGGATTTCTATGCGCGCTACCCCGGCATCACGCTCCAGCTACAGGAAATGTCGCAGGAGAAAATCGAAGATCTGCTTTGTCGCGACGAGCTGGACGTTGGGATTGCCTTCGCACCTGTGCATTCGCCGGAGCTGGAGGCAATTCCTTTACTGACAGAAAGTTTAGCGTTAGTCGTGGCGCAACATCATCCGCTGGCTGCCTGTGAACAGGTGGCGTTGAGTCGCTTGCATGATGAAAAACTGGTCCTGCTCAGCGCGGAATTTGCCACCAGAGAGCAAATTGACCACTACTGCGAGAAAGCGGGGCTACATCCACAGGTGGTCATTGAGGCGAACTCAATTAGCGCGGTTCTGGAGCTGATTCGCCGCACTTCCCTTTCCACATTGTTACCAGCAGCGATTGCCACACAACATGACGGGCTTAAAGCGATTTCTCTTGCCCCGCCACTACTGGAGAGAACGGCGGTTTTGTTGCGGCGGAAAAATAGCTGGCAGACTGCCGCTGCGAAGGCATTTTTGCACATGGCGTTGGAGGAATGTGCGGATGTTGGCGGAAATGAATCGCGGTAACCACTGACACAATTGCCTGATGCGCTACGCTTATCAGGCCTACGAGTTCAGTGCTCTACGTAGGCCGGATAAGGCGTTCACGCCGCATCCGGCATAAACTACGCTCGCTTTGTCAACACACAGCCCAGCCGATCACCGTTTGTAATCGATGGCTTCTGGCTGCTCCAGATATACGGTGGTTTGTGCCGGTTGTGTGCTGGCAATCACCTTGCCGCCACGTACCGAATAACGTACCGGAACCTGACGGCGCAGCGCATCAAACCCATTTTCAGCCGGCAGGATAATCAGGTTGGCGCTGTTTCCGGCGGCAATGCCATAATCCTGCAAATTCAACGTCCTTGCGCTGTGGTGGGTGATTAAATTCAGGCCATCGTTAATCTGCCCGTAGCCCATCAACTGGCAAACATGCAGCCCCATATGCAGCACTTGCAGCATATTCGCCGTTCCCAGCGGATACCACGGATCGAAGACATCATCGTGACCAAAGCAGACGTTAATGCCGGACTCCAGCATCTCTTTAACGCGCGTGATGCCGCGACGTTTTGGATACGTATCGAAACGTCCTTGCAGATGAATATTGACCAGCGGGTTGGCGACAAAGTTAATACCGGACATTTTCAGCAAGCGGAACAGGCGTGAGGTATACGCCCCGTTATAGGAGTGCATTGCCGTGGTGTGGCTGGCGGTGACTCGCGCGCCCATGCCTTCACGGTGCGCCAGGGCTGCAACGGTTTCGACAAAGCGCGACTGTTCGTCATCAATCTCATCACAGTGAACGTCGATGAGACGGTCGTATTTTTGCGACAGGGCGAAGGTTTTATGCAGCGACTCCACGCCGTATTCACGGGTAAATTCAAAATGCGGAATCGCCCCCACTACGTCTGCCCCTAAGCGTAACGCCTCTTCCAGCAACGCTTCACCATTGGGATACGACAAAATCCCTTCCTGCGGGAAGGCGACGATTTGCAGATCAATCCACGGCGCGACTTCCTGCTTCACTTCCAGCATTGCTTTCAGCGCAGTCAGCGTTGCGTCCGAAACATCGACATGGGTACGCACATGCTGAATACCGTTGGCAATCTGCCATTTCAGCGTTTGCCAGGCGCGTTGTTTCACATCGTCATGGGTTAATAACGCTTTGCGCTCGGCCCAGCGTTCAATGCCTTCAAACAGCGTGCCGGACTGATTCCAGTTCGGTTGTCCGGCGGTTTGCGTGGTGTCCAGGTGAATATGCGGCTCCACAAACGGCGGTATAACTAAACCTTGTTCGGCATCCAGGCTGTTTTCAGTTACGGGCATCACGCCGGATTGCGCATCAATGGCGCTGATTTTTCCGTCGTGAAGATGAATCTGCCACAGCCCCTCTTTGCCGGGTAACCGGGCGTTAATAATTGTTTGTAAAGCGTTATTCGACACTGTTAGCCTCCACATGCGTCATTGCTGCTGTCGTTTTACGATTCAAAATCGGGTTAAGGATCAGATAGCTCAGCGCGCCACCTAATACCGCGTTGACCGGAACAATACCCGGTAACCAGTGGCCTGCGGCAATCCCCAGCGCGACAGCCAGAATCGCCACCCAATTGACACTCATCATACGCGTGGTCGCAAAGTGCTCATAGCGGCGACGGTTCATCAGATAGTCAGCGATGATCACGCCCCCTACCGGAGGAATAGCTGCCGAAAGGAAGGTCAGCCAGCCGACAAAATTGTTATACAACCATAATGCGCAGACCGTACCGATAATACCGTTAATCACCGAAAGGGTTTTACTCGACATACCAGTAATGTTGGCGAAACCTAAACCCGACGCATAGAGCGCGTTATCGTTGGTGGTCCAGATATTCAGCCCCAGCACCACAATCGCAGGCAGCAGCAGACCCTGAGCAATCATCACATCAGAGATATCCGCCATCCCCAGTGCCGCAGCACCCGCTGCACCGAAAATAAACATCAACGAGTTGCCGAGGAAAAAGGCCACCATCGCCACCAGCACCGCCAGTTTGGCATTACGACCAAACCGGACAAAGTCAGCGGTGAGCGTGCCCGCACTGATAAATGACCCCACAACCAGCGCCAGCGCGACATTGAAATCTAACGGTTGTGCGGGAACGACCGCTTTTAATGCGTCCAGGCCGCCCATGCCGTTAACGGCCAGCCACACGGAATAACCGCCAAGACAGGCGATAGCCGGAACCGCAATCACCGAAAGAACCGTCAGCGCCGAAATGCCAAAGAAGACGGTGACGGTCATCAGTAAACCGGAAACGGCAATCAGCAAATTAATATCCAGCCCGGTTGCCTTGCCCACCGGAATAGCAAACATCGCCACGCCAACGCCAAACCAGCCGACCTGAGTGCCGCCCAGCAGCAGTGAAGGCAGCCATGAGCCTTTAACACCAAAAGAGAAGCGAGCAAGAAGATGAGTGGTCAGGCCGGTTTTTGCGCCAATGTAACCAAGAAATGAAGTGTAAATACCGAGGAGAAGATTACCGATGAGGACTGCGAGGAAGAAATCATGATAGCTAAGACCGGTTCCGAGAGTGCCGCCGGTCCACATACTGGCGGAAAAGAAGGTTAATCCCAGCATGACGAACGTCAATGCCAATACCCCTTTCCGCGCCGACTGCGGGACTGGCCCCTGGCTAAAGTTGTTATCTTGCGACACGAAATTCCCCCTTTTTGCTGTTTGAAACCCAAAAAATCCGCCGCATTCTATTCATCTGAAGATAAAAAGCAATCGTTTTCGTGGGGAAATATATTTTTTATATGAATGAGTGCAAAAAGGTGGGGGAAAAATTATCGGTGTAAAAACAGTGGGTAGCCATAATAAGACGCGGTAAGCGTCGCATCAGGCATCGGCGCATGGTGTCGGATGCGCCACGCGACGCATCCGACAATACCTTACTCTTCCATCGCCTGGCGGATCTGATCCAACGACGCAGGATCATCAATGGTCGTCAGATCCCCAGGATCGCGTCCTTCGCAAATCGCCTGGATCGTGCGCCGCAGCATTTTTCCGGATCGCGTTTTTGGCAATTGCGAGACAAACCAGACGTGCGCCGGGCGACCAAAGTTGCCAATCTGGCTGTCCACCAGCGCCATAATCGCCTTCTCTTGCGAGTGCGCCACGTCTCGGTCTTCCAGACTGTCGCTCTCTTTCGGAATGACAAACGCCACCGCCACCTGCCCTTTCAGCGCATCTTTCACCCCAACCACTGCCACTTCGGCAACGCCCGGATGACTGGAGATACTCTCTTCAATCTCGCGCGTACCCAGCCGATGTCCGGCAACGTTAATCACATCGTCAGTACGCCCGAGAATAAAGTGATAACCGTCAGCATCGCGGATGCCCCAGTCAAAGGTGGCATACACCGGACGGGAAAACAGCGACCAGTACGTCTTCACAAAGCGGTCGTCGTCGCCCCAAATGGTCTGAATACACCCCGGCGGCAGCGGCCCTTCCACCACCAGCATCCCTTTCTCGTTGACCCCGCACGGTTCGCCGGTGACTTCATTGAGCAACTGCACGTTATAGCCATACATCGGCACGCCGGGGCTTCCCAGACGCGTCGGCCTGTCGTCCAGACCGCGGGCAATCGCCATAATCGGCCAGCCGGATTCGGTCTGCCAGTAATTGTCGATCACCGGCACATCCAGCGTATTGCTCACCCAACTGGCGGTTGGCTCGTCCAGCGGCTCCCCCGCCAGATAGAGCACTTCCAGCGACGAGAGATCGTGTTTGCGAATTTCGGCGGTAGGGAATTTTTTCAGCACGCGAATGGCGGTTGGCGCTGAGAACATTCGGCTCACCTGATATTTCTCGACGATTTTCCACCACACGCCGCAGTCCGGCCAGGTCGGCAATCCTTCGTAAACGATAGTCGCCATCCCCGCCAGCAGCGGCGCGTAGACGATATACGAATGCCCCACCACCCAGCCGATATCCGAGGCACAGAAGAACACGCCGCCCGCTTTGCCGCCAAAAATGGTGTCCATCGAGGTCGCCAGCGCCACCGCATATCCGCCAACGTCACGCTGCACGCCTTTAGGTTTGCCGGTCGTGCCGGAGGTGTAGAGAATGCAGGAGGTTTCGTTGGATTCCAGCCACGCCACCGGTACCCGCGCGCCGATGTGTTGATGGCGCAACGACGCGAAATCGACATCCCGCCCGCTGACGCGTGCCATTTTCGCCAGCCCGCGATCCACCAGTAAAACGTGGCGCGGCTGATGCTGCGCCTGACTTATCGCATCGTCGAGCAATTTTTTATACGGAATAATTTTGCCACCGCGCGCTCCGGCATCTGCCGAGACAATCAGCACCGGTTTAGCGTCATCAATTCGCGCCGCCACGCTGTGCGAGGCAAATCCCCCAAACACCACCGAGTGAATAGCGCCAATGCGCGCGCAAGCCAGCAGAGTAATATGTGCTTCGGCAATCATCGGCATATACACCAGCACCCGATCGCCGCGCTGCACACCCAGCGAGCGCAGCATTGAGGCCACCGCATTCACTTCGTCATGTAACTGGCGGAAGGTAAAGGTGCGCTCTTCTTCTGTTTCCGAAGAGACGGCAATCAGCGCCAGCGCCTCTGGCTGTTTCTCCAGCCAGCGGTCGATAGCGTTGTGGCACAAGTTGGTTCGGCCTTCACAAAACCAACGGGCAAACGGCGGGTTGCTGTGGTCGAGCGTTTGCGTAAAGGGCGTCTGCCAGTCAATACGCCGGGCCTGCTCGGCCCAGAACTGCTCCGGTTCGTTAATCGAACGCTGATAAAATTCGCTAAAAGACATAATGCTCTCCTGTTGAACTTACGCCTTACCGCTGTTTGCTTAAATGACGTACAGGTCGAGATACTCATTGACCGGCATCTGTTCCAGGCGAGCTCTGTCGAGAGAAACCTCCAGAATGCGCTGTTGCTGGCGAGTCGGGAACTGGCGCGCGAGATTGATTTTGAATTTATCGACCAGTTTCGGAATGCCATCCTGACGGCGGCGAGCATGACCAATGGGGTACTCCACCACCACTTCTTCAAAGCGCGTGCCGTCGGTGAACTCAAGGGTTATGGCATTGGCGATGGCACGTTTTTCCGGGTCGTGGTAGTCAGCGGTAAATGCCGGATCTTCAAAGCAATTGATCTTCTCGCGCAGGGCGTCGATGCGTTTATCTTGCGCAACGTTGTCCTCGTAATCTGCCGCCGTTAAGCGTCCGAACAGCAGCGGGATCGCCACCATGTACTGAATGCAGTGGTCGCGGTCAGCCGGGTTATTGAGCGGCCCTTTTTTGTCGATGATGCGAATACAGGCTTCGTGGGTGCGAATGGTCACTTTTTCGATATCCGCCGCCGTTTTGCCTGCTGCCTGCATCTGTTCATAGAGCATCATCGCCGCTTCAACTGCCGTCTGGGAGTGGAACTCCGCCGGGAAGGAGATTTTGAACAGCACATTTTCCATCACGTAAGAACCGTACGGACGCTGGAAGCGGAACGACTCACCTTTAAAGGAGACGTCGTAGAAGCCCCATACTGGCGCAGTCAGGGCTGACGGATAACCCATTTCGCCCGTTTTTGCCATCAATGCCAGACGTACCGCGCGGGAAGTGGCATCGCCCGCCGCCCAGGATTTACGCGTGCCGGTGTTCGGCGCATGGCGATAGGTGCGCAACGACTGACCGTCCACCCACGCCAGCGAAACGGCGTTGAGAATTTCCTCGCGGGTCAGGCCGAGCATTTCTGCAACCACGGCGGTGGAAGCCACTTTCACTAACAGAACGTGGTCGAGGCCGACGCGGTTAAAGGAGTTTTCCAGCGCGATGCAGCCCTGAATTTCATGGGCTTTGATCATTCCGGTCAGCACCTGCTTCATGGTCAACGGCGCTTTGCCGCTAGCGACCGCGTTGCGCGAAAGCCAGTCCGCCGTTGCCAGAATGCCGCCGAGGTTGTCGGAAGGATGGCCCCACTCCGCCGCCAGCCAGGTATCGTTGAAATCGAGCCAACGGATCATCGCGCCGATGTTAAATGCCGCCTGGACGGGGTCGAGCTGGAACTGAGTTCCGGGGACGCGCACGCCGTTGGGTACGACGGTGCCAGGGACAATTGGCCCCAGCAGTTTTTTACAGGCCGGGTATTCGAGAGCTTCCAGACCGCAGCCGAGCGTGTCGAGCAGGCAGTAATGTGCGGTCTCGTAGGCCACTCTGGAGCTGATTTCGTAGTTCATCACGTAATCGACGATATCAACGATTTCACGATCAAATTCCGGGCGGATGTTGTTGATTTGAGCTGACATTGGGTACGTTTCCTTATTGTTATTCGTAGAGGTTTACTGGCGCTTATCCAGCGCGACAAACTGGCGGTCTTCCGGTCCAACATAATTGGCGGAAGGACGGATAATTTTGTTGTCCTGACGTTGTTCGATAATGTGCGCCGCCCAGCCGGTGACGCGGGCGATAACAAACAGTGGGGTGAACATCTCGGTAGGAACGCCCATCATGTTGTAGGAAACAGCGGAGAACCAGTCGAGATTGGGGAACATCTTTTTGCTCTCCCACATCACTGTTTCCAGGCGATCGGCGATGTTGTACATCTTCAGCGAGCCGCCTTCCTGCGAGAGCTGCTTCGCCACGCGTTTGATCACCTGATGACGCGGGTCGGCGATGGTATAAACCGGATGACCAAAACCAATGACCACTTCTTTGTTTTCCACCCGCTTGCGGATATCGGCTTCGGCTTCGTCCGGCGTTTCGTAGCGTTGCTGGATCTCCAGCGACACTTCATTCGCCCCGCCGTGCTTCGGCCCGCGCAGTGCACCAATCGCGCCAATAATCGCGGAATACATATCAGAGCCGGTGCCCGCAATCACCCGGCTGGTAAAGGTGGAGGCGTTAAACTCGTGTTCGGCGTACAGCACCAGCGAAATATGCATCGCCTTTTCCCAGCTTTGCGATGGCTTTTCGCCGTGCAGCAGATGCAGGAAGTGACCGCCGATGGAGTCGTCATCGGTTTCCGGCTGGATGCGTTCGCCGTTGTGGCTGTAGTGATACCAGTAGAGAAGAATCGAGCTAAGTGACGCCAGCAGTTTGTCGGCAATATCCCGCGCACCAGATACAGTGTGCCCCTCTTTTTCCGGCAGTGTGCAGCCGAGCGCGGAAACGCCGGTGCGCATAACATCCATCGGGTGCGACGCCGCTGGTAAGGCTTCCAGCACAGTACGCACGTTAGCCGGTAAACCGCGCAGGGCTTTCAGTTTCGTTTTGTAGGCGGCGAGTTCGTCACGGGTCGGCAGTTTGCCGTGGATCAGCAGATGCGCCACTTCTTCAAATTCGCAATGTTCCGCCAGATCAAGAATGTCGTAGCCGCGGTAATGCAAATCATTGCCACTTTTACCCACGGTGCAGAGCGCCGTATTGCCCGCCGGAACGCCAGAAAGTGCCACCGATTTTTTCGGTTTAATGACATGGGTACTGTTTTGCAGGATCGTTGTGTCGCTCATATTGTCCTCGTCATTTGTAGGGTCGAGATATTTTTCGTTGTGTTTTATTTCACCTGGCTACGGGCAAACAGGTCGTCGAGCTTCTCTTCGTACTGATAGTAATTGATGCTTTCGTACAGCTCGTTGCGGGTTTGCATGGTGTCGATGACGCTTTTCTGCGTGCCTTCCTGACGCAGGACGTTGTAGACATGTTCGGCGGCGCGGTTCATGGCGCGAAACGCTGAAAGCGGGTACAGCGCCATTGCAACATGGGCACTGCGTAATTCATCGGTAGTAAACAGCGGTGTTGCGCCAAATTCGGTAATATTGGCGAGGATCGGCACCTGCACCGCATCGGCAAACTGGCGGTACATGGCGAGTTCGGTAATCGCCTCCGGGAACAACATCTCGGCACCCGCTTCAACATAGGCCTGCGCACGCTCAATCGCCGCATCCAGCCCCTCTACCGCCAGCGCATCGGTGCGCGCCATGATCACAAAATCAGGATCGGTTTTCGCATCCACCGCCGCGCGGATCCGATCCACCATCTCCTCTTTCGAGACGATCGCTTTGTTCGGACGATGACCGCAGCGTTTCGCACCAACCTGATCTTCAATATGCAATCCTGCCGCACCGGCTTTAATCATCGATTTCACGGTGCGCGCCACGTTAAAAGCAGAAGAACCAAAACCGATATCCGCATCCACCAGCAGCGGCAGCGAACAAACGTCGGTGATACGGCGAATATCTGTCAGCACGTCATCAAGAGTAGAAATACCGAGATCGGGCAGCCCCAGCGACCCTGCCGCCACGCCACCGCCGGAGAGATAAATTGCCTGATATCCGGCACGCTGCGCCAACAGCGCATGGTTGGCGTTAATGGTGCCAACAATCTGCAATGGATTTTCTTTAGACAGTGCAGCGCGAAACGCTTTACCTGGAGAGTGTAGAGACATAGCCCATCCTTTGTTATCAACTTGTTATTTGCGTTGATAAAGACAAAGCAAGGGGTGTGCCACAATTGACTGAATAAAATTAAATGTTTAATTTCAATTTGTTATAAATAAAGTCATGAAGTAATCCGCAAATATGCGTTTCAGTTAACGTTTCAGGCAATGTTTCACCGCGTTTCATTGCAACAATTATGAAACAAGACTAAACCCAATATTCGGTTTCTTAACTTTGCGGTGCGCTATGGCACATCCACCACGGCTGAATGACGACAAACCGGTGATCTGGACGGTATCTGTAACGCGCCTGTTCGAGCTGTTTCGCGATATCAGCCTCGAGTTTGATCATCTGGCGAACATTACCCCTATCCAGCTTGGCTTTGAAAAAGCGGTGACCTACATCCGCAAAAAACTGGCAAACGAACGCTGTGACGCCATCATCGCTGCTGGCTCTAACGGCGCGTACCTGAAAAGCCGCCTGTCAGTGCCAGTTATTTTGATTAAACCGAGCGGCTACGATGTGTTACAGGCACTGGCAAAAGCCGGAAAACTCACCTCTTCTATCGGCGTTGTCACTTATCAGGAAACCATTCCAGCGCTGGTGGCGTTTCAAAAAACCTTTAATTTGCGCCTCGACCAACGTAGCTACATTACCGAGGAAGACGCACGCGGGCAGATTAACGAGCTAAAAGCTAACGGCACCGAAGCGGTGGTCGGCGCGGGGCTGATTACCGATCTGGCAGAAGAAGCCGGAATGACCGGAATTTTTATCTATTCCGCCGCCACCGTGCGCCAGGCATTCAGCGATGCGCTGGATATGACGCGCATGTCGTTACGCCATAACACTCACGATGCCACCCGCAACGCCCTGCGTACTCGTTACGTGCTGGGCGATATGCTCGGTCAATCACCACAGATGGAACAGGTACGGCAGACTATTTTGCTGTATGCCCGCTCCAGTGCGGCGGTGTTGATTGAGGGGGAAACGGGGACGGGCAAAGAACTGGCAGCCCAGGCGATTCATCGGGAATATTTTGCCCGCCACGATGCGCGACAGTGCAAAAAATCGCATCCGTTTGTTGCCGTCAACTGCGGGGCGATTGCCGAATCGCTGCTGGAAGCAGAGCTGTTTGGCTATGAGGAAGGGGCGTTCACCGGCTCGCGACGTGGAGGTCGCGCCGGGCTGTTCGAAATTGCCCACGGCGGTACGCTGTTTCTGGATGAGATTGGCGAAATGCCGCTGCCGTTGCAGACTCGGCTGCTGCGGGTGCTGGAAGAAAAAGAGGTCACCCGCGTCGGCGGGCATCAGCCTGTTCCGGTAGATGTGCGGGTCATTAGCGCCACTCACTGCAATCTGGAAGAAGATATGCAGCAAGGACGTTTTCGCCGTGATCTGTTTTATCGGCTGAGTATTTTGCGTCTGCAATTGCCACCACTGCGCGAGCGGGTGGCGGATATTCTGCCGCTGGCGGAAAGCTTTTTGAAAGTGTCTCTGGCGGCGCTCTCCGCCCCGTTTTCTGCCGCATTACGCCAGGGATTACAGGCAAGCGAAACCGTGCTGGTGCACTACGACTGGCCGGGCAATATTCGTGAACTGCGCAATATGATGGAGCGACTGGCGCTGTTTTTAAGTGTGGAACCGACGCCGGATTTAACGCCGCAATTTTTGCAGCTGCTACTGCCGGAACTAGCGCGCGAGTCAGCGAAAATTCCCTCCTCATCCTTGCTGACACCACAACAGGCACTGGAGAAATTTAATGGCGATAAAACAGCAGCGGCGAATTATTTAGGTATCAGCCGGACGACGTTCTGGCGGCGGCTGAAAAGCTGAACTGCCGAATGCAGCGCGAACGCTTTATCCGGCATAAATTTTAATAGATGATGATCACCGATAAACTTACGCATCGGGGATGTTTACATAGGTTTCAGAATTACTTCTTCTTATAAATATTTGCCGTGCCGTGAATCTTATTGTCAGTTTGACCAGAGGTCAGCACCAACACATCAGCCCCTTTTTCATCGGCTTTTTTGATTAAATCTTCTTTTGCATCTGCAGTCGACATTTCATTACTGGTTGAAATATCACCTATTTTTTCATACTGCGATTCAACTTTTTCAAATTCCGCTTTGGTCATCAATTCAGCGGCATAGACATTGGTAACGGCAAACGCTAACGCACCGACTAACATTTTAGAGATTATTTTCATATTACGGCTCCAGAGTTGTTATCACACTATCACCCACCGACATTATTGGGTTGATTAATAATTAGTTCAGTCAGGGCATAAACGCCAGTAACCGGAAATAAGACACTTTGTGATCTCTCTCGCACCCGATTATTTTTGGTAGAAATATGATGCAGTTAGTTCACTTATTTATGGATGAAATCACTATGGATCCTTTGCATGCCGTTTACCTGACCGTAGGACTGTTCGTGATTACTTTTTTTAATCCGGGAGCCAATCTCTTTGTGGTAGTACAAACCAGCCTGGCTTCCGGTCGACGCGCAGGAGTGCTGACCGGACTGGGCGTGGCGCTGGGCGATGCGTTTTATTCCGGGTTGGGTTTGTTTGGTTTGGCGACGTTAATTACGCAGTGCGAGGAGATTTTTTCGCTTATCAGAATCGTCGGCGGCGCTTATCTCTTATGGTTTGCGTGGTGCAGCATGCGCCGCCAGTCAACACCGCAAATGAGCACACTACAACAACCGATTAGCGCCCCCTGGTATGTCTTTTTTCGCCGCGGATTAATTACCGATCTCTCTAACCCGCAAACCGTTTTATTTTTTATCAGTATTTTCTCAGTAACATTAAATGCCGAAACACCAACATGGGCACGTTTAATGGCCTGGGCGGGGATTGTGCTCGCATCAATTATCTGGCGAGTCTTTCTTAGTCAGGCGTTTTCTTTGCCCGCAGTGCGTCGTGCTTATGGGCGTATGCAACGCGTTGCCAGTCGGGTTATTGGTGCAATTATTGGTGTATTCGCGCTACGCCTGATTTACGAAGGGGTGACGCAGCGGTGAGCAGATAATTTACTCTCTACGTAATCAACCTGATTTGCCGAATCCCGACCATCGGCGATGATAGCCCCCGTAATGCGTGGTCCTTATTTCCGATAAGTTTACTTGAGTCTTTAGCTTCCCATTTCAGCCCACTCTCCCCTGTGTGGGCTTTTTTCATTGCTCTGACCCGTCCTGAATAGCCAAACAATGGCAATGTTTCACTTTGCAGGGATGATAATAAGGGGATCTGATTCAGAAGAGTTATGAAAAGTTGGACCGCCATCGAGGCCTCGAACCCCGTACCATACAACAATCCTGGTTGTCGTCTGCTCTTCCTGATGAGCTAATGGCGGTTTTTGATATGAGCCTTACAGCATATTTTCTGTCAGGCTTGAGTGCGATGCGTAAGATACAGAAAAGACCCCACACAAACATGATGGAATTATGATTTTTTTCATATGAATGTCAACCCACACATTCACAAAACATCTGCATGAGATCATTTTTTATACACCGTATAGCTGCGAAACCACTGCTGATGCTTTTTTAAGCGAAGCGTCGCCGATCACAACAAAATATCGGCGAAAAAGGCGGTGGAATGCCATTTGGCATACGGATATACAGATGAAATGATTACCTGCTTTGCGATTCACTCTCTGGTGGAATAACAACTCGCAGGTGGAACCCTTTCTGAACTAAAGAGTGTAGCGGATTTTAACGTGCTTATTTACAGGATAATATCTGTCACCTAATTCCTGGACTCTATTAGATATCCATTGATTTAATCGCGCATCATCTCTGTATGTTTTTACGTCCAGAACAGAGAGCAATAACATCACCAGTGATTCAGGAAAAACAGGGTAGATATTTTTTAAGTGTAATAATAATCCATGCGCAAGCGCCTGCTTAATGGGTGCGTCGGTCTCCGGAATAGACGACATTTCGCGAAGCCATTTTTCCACATGCATACACTCTTTCCCTTTAGGGAAAAGTCTCAGCAAAGGCATATGGTGTTCAAGAAGAATACATTTGCAATCTGTTCGCACTGAATCGATAAACTGCACTAATTTCTTAAGCCCGGTAAAGCGTCCAGCCTGCACGTTTGCTTTAATATCAAGAAACGCATCGTCCTGGTCATATACCCAAACTGTCCCTTTTTGATTTTCAAGTATGCGAAAAACAAACTTAACCGGGTGATCAGGGTAATCCATCCAGTCATAAAATCCAGGGAAATCATTAAACTGCACATTTATAGTGAGTGCGTTATCGTCTGACCACTCACAGTCTCGTACAGCAGCCATGAGATGAATGAGTTTGTCGTCATCGACTAAATCATCACGACAATCATAAGGATAATCATAATATTGTTTAATCAAAACCTTGAATATATCGACACAGGAGACCAGGGAGCTTTTGATATCCTCTGGTAACTGATTGTTTTTTACTGTATTAAGTATGCTTTGTTGCGTATATGGCATCAAATTATTGTGCGGAGCTTTTAATGATATCATCGCGATCTCTCTTAAATAAAAATAAACGTCGCAGATAATAAAGCCCTGATTAAACCAGGCACTATCAGAAATCGCTCATAACTAACGTGTGAAGTATTGTGTACTGGAGGGAGTTAATTTAACAATTTGAATTTACGTTATAGGTTTTACTGCTACTTTGATATTATTTCGCTCTCCTTAACTAAAAAGTTAAGTGGAGAGCGAAGTTAATATGTTAAACCACAGGGTATTTATTAATTTTTTCAGTCTGTTAGTGTGCGATTATCGATAACAAAACGATATTTCACATCACCACGCAGCATTCGCTCATAGGCTTCATTAATTTGATCGGCCCGAATCATCTCTATATCAGCCACGATGCCATGTTCGGCGCAAAAATCGAGCATCTCCTGAGTTTCTGGAATGCCGCCAATCATAGAACCGGCTATCGCACGGCGTTTCATGATCAGGTTGAAAACTTCCGGCGATTTATGCGGTGTCGCAGGCGCACCAACCAGCGTCATGGTGCCATCACGCTTCAGCAAGGTGGTAAAATCGTCGAGATTATGTGGCGCAGCTACTGTATTCAAAATGAAATCGAAACTCTTGAGATGAGCCGCCATCTCATCGGCATTGCGTGAGTTAACAACTTCATCGGCCCCCAGGGCTTTTGCCGCTTCGCGTTTTGACTCAGAAGTGGTAAATGCCACCACATGCGCCCCCATCGCGTGGGCCAGCTTAATCCCCATATGTCCCAGACCGCCGATGCCGACCACGCCCACTTTTTTACCCGGCCCGGCCTGCCAGTGACGTAGCGGCGAATACGTGGTGATCCCTGCACACAACAAAGGAGCCACCGCCGCCAGCTGCTCTTGCGGGTGACGAATACGCAGAACATATCGCTCATGAACGACGATCTGTTGTGAGTAGCCGCCCAGAGTATGGCCCGGTTCGTCCGGCGTCGGCGAGTTATAGGTGCCGGTCATGTGATCACAGTAGTTTTCCAGCCCGTCTTCACACTCTTCGCAATGTTTACAACTGTCGACAATGCAGCCGACACCGACCAGATCGCCCGGCGCATGTTTTTCTACCTGATCACCAACGGCTACCACACGCCCCACAATTTCATGACCCGGCACGCAGGGGTAAACCGTCCCCGCCCACTCGGAACGGACCTGGTGGAGATCGGAATGGCAGACGCCACAGTAAGCGATTTCAATTTTGACATCATGCGGTCCCGGTTCACGCCGGGTGATATCCATCGATTCAAGTGGTTGTTTAGCGGAATATGCACCAACAGCTTTGATCTTCATTGTGTTTACTCCTGATTAGCTATGTGTATTTGGCGATGCCTGATATGTCATCGCGGCAAAACGCGTCCATTGAATATAGCCAATATTTAAACCACCCGATCCAGCCCCAACATGCCGCGAGCCTGAATGAAACAGAGCAGCAACGTTCCCCATAAGGCCATCGTCAGGTAGGGGCTTATACCGAGAATATTGAAGCCGCTTTCAATAATTTGCAGAAGAAACAGCGCCAGCACCATACCAATTATCCGCCCGCTGCCGCCGTCCGGATTAACCCCGCCGAGTACTGCCGCGAGGATTGACACCAGCAAGTACGATTCGCCATAAGAGGCCTTAGCCGAGTTGAGTTTCGACATCATCAAAAATGCCGCTACCGCACAAAGCAAGGCGGAAATGACATACACCCAAATCAGCACCCGACGAGTGTTAATGCCGGAGTAAAGTGTTGCTCGTTCGTTAGAACCAATCAGATAAATGGATTTACCGAGCGGCGTTTTCTCCAGCAATATCCACAGCCCTAGCGACACTGCGGTAAACAACCACATCGGTAGCGGAATACCGAACCACTGTGCATGATTCAACCACAGCACCCATGAGGGATAATTGGCAATGGCGCTACCGCCTGTCACCAGAATATTTACCCCTTTGAGCAACGTCATCATCCCAAGCGTTGCAAGAATTGGCGACACTCGAATACCAGCAATCAATACGCCGTTACATAAACCGATTATCACCGCCGCGCCAGCGCCCGCCAGCAGCGTAGCGACAACCGTAGCAATACCCGGTGGATACTGAGTCGCCACCCACGCCATCACCAGTGAACAGGCGTTAGCAGTGGCTATAATTGACAAGTTAATGCCACCGCAAAGCATGGTCACCGCCATAGCCAACGCCAGAATGCCCAGCACGGGCATTTGCGAAGCGACGGACTGGAAATTACTTATCGACCAGAAAATCTCCGGCATAGTAATGCTGAAGGCTGCAACAGTTAGCACCAGCAGGCCGATCAAGTAAAACTCAACGTTGTTACGCCACGATTTTTTCATAGCAGACTCCGGTTCTGATGCTGACTCCACGCCGTGGCACTAATGCTGGCAACGATGATGATGCCGGTGATCAATGTTTGCCAGTAAGACGAGACTCCCAATAAATTTAGCCCGTTTTGCATCACTGCCAACAACACCACGCCGAGCAAAGTACCGGTTAACGTGCCGCGCCCGCCGAGCAAACTAGTGCCGCCAAGCACCACCGCAGCCAGTACTGTCAGCTCATAACCCAGAAGAGAATCGGGGGCGACAGTCATCACCGTCCACGACTGCACTACACCCGCAGCACCAGACATCAATCCCATATAGCCGTAGACGAAAAGTTGCAGTTTCAGCACGCTAAAGCCGATGCGACTGGCTGATTCGCGGTTCCCGCCAAGGGCATAAATTTTGCGCCCTACACTGGTGAAATTCATGATAAACGCTGTTAGCAGCACCACCGTAATCATGGCGATCAGCGGCAGACCAAGGCCATAGTCATAGCCATCAGCATCGGTGTACTTGAACAACATAACCCCCTGCTCAAACCACGGCGGAAAGTCGTACAGCCACACACCTTTACTCAACCATAACAGCAGGCCATAGAAAATATTCAGCGTCGAGATAGTGATGATGATAGACGGCACCCGTAGGCGATTAACCAGTAAGGCGTTTATTAAGCCAAGTAAAATGCCGATGCCGCCCGCCAGGGCAAACGCGACAGCAAAGTTGCCACCAATTTTTTGCAGCAACAGCACCATGCCGTATTGCGCAATGATGGTCATTGCCGGAAACGAAATATCAATCCCACCGGAAATTAACACCACAAACAAACCACAGGCGAGAATAGTCAACATGGCATAGTTATTGGCGAGATCGTACAAATTACCGAATGTCAGAAACTCGTCGCTGCGCCAGGCAAGGCCAACAAACAGCACCACAATCAGTAATGCCAGCCAGAATTCATGGCGTTTTTTCAGTTCAGCCATTTACCACCTCCGCAATCCTGGCCTGAGAACTGCTGTCAGGCAGGAAGCTATGGGTGATCTGACCTTTTTGCATTACCAAAATCCGGTGGCTTTGATACCACGCTTCTTCAATTTCATCGCAGATCATCAATACCGCAATGCCATGAGCCGCCAGATCGCTGATAATGCCGTATATTCCTGCTTTGTTGGCGATATCAACACCGACAGTCGGGCTATCGAGAATCAACAGTCGTGGCCCAATCGCCAGCCATTTGGCGATCGATACTCGCTGCGCGTTACCCCCGGAAAGCGTATTCACCGGGAGATGTGGGTCAGAGACTTTGATGGTCAATGCCTTGATTAGCCTGTCCACCAGGTCACGCACTTTAGCTTCACTCAGAAAGCCGAAGCGATCTTTTACCTTGTGAAAAACAGTGCTAATGATGTTGTCTTCAATAGATTGCGCCATCACCAAACCGCGCGACATGCGATCTTCCGAAACATAACCAATACCGTGGCGGATGGCGTCCTGGTTACTATGCAGTGTAACCGGCTGACCGTTGATGAGGATCTCACCAGCATCCGGTCGGGTCATACCAAACAGACTCAGACATAATTCCGTGCGCCCCGCACCAAGCAGGCCAACAATCGACACCACTTCGCCCGCTTCCACCCGCAAGTTAATATTTTGATATTCCCCATGACGACTTAAATTACGCACCTCCAGCACCGGGGGGCTGGATTTTCCCTGCCACAACTCTCGTACCTGATATTCGAACTCCTGGCCGGTCATCAGAAAACTGAGTTGTTTTGTGGTCATCTCTGCGGCCGGAAAGGTCCCGACCAGCTCACCATCTTTCAGCACTGAAATACGGTCGGAAACTTCCATCACTTCTTCCAGACGATGACTGACGAAGACCACGCAGATCCCGCGTTCCCGCAATTGATGCACCACCTGTAATAACCCTTGCACTTCCTGATGGGTCAGCGAAGCGGTTGGTTCATCCATCACGATCAACCGTGCGTCCTGCGCCAGTGCACGGCAAATTGCCACCAGCTGACAGCGGGCAATTGAAAGCTCAGAAACGAGCGTATCCAGTGGCAATGTGACGTTAATACTGGTCATTGCCGCCTGCGCCACCTCACGCAGACGACGGCGGTTAACAAACAGACCGTGGTGATAGTGATTCACGGCGATATTCTCCCAGACACTCAGGTTAGGAAATAAAGAGAGGTCCTGATAAATCACCTGAATCCCCTGCGCCACCGAAGCGGCGGGTGTCAGCTTTGACCAGTTTTTCCCACCAAGCGTAATTTCCGCCCCCTCATCCGGGCGATAAACACCGGACATAATTTTAATCAACGTCGATTTACCACAGCCGTTTTGCCCGGCAAGGCAGTGCACCTCACCCGACATAAAGTCGAGAGAAACATCGCGCAGCGCTCGCGTGGCATGAAACGTTTTGTTGATATGACGAAGGGAAAGGAAGGTTTCCATAGCATCCCCTGGCAATAAGAATCGGGGCTTTCGCCCCGAAGAAATGGATTAATAAAGTGAGTCGATATTGTCTTTGTTGACCAGTAATACCTTATGGAAACGGATAATTCGCTTATCCATATCTACGTCGGCCTTACCGAGATTCTCCATTTCTAATCCAGGTTTGATCTCTTCACCCTTCAGCAACGTGCTGGCGACGGCCGCGAGTGCGTAACCTGCAGAGGCCGGATCGTAAGTAATCCCTTCGGTGATATCACCACTTTTAATCAGTGATGCCGCCTGTGAAGGGATCATCATGCCATAGACTGCGACTTTATTTTTCGCCCGTTTCTCTTTCACTGCACGTCCCGCGCCAATCGGACCGTTTGAACCAAAGGAGACAACCGCTTTCAAGTCAGGATAGGTTTTCATGAGGTCCAGTGTGGTACGACGTGAGTCATCCACACTCTCGGCAACCGGCATGCGGCGGGTAACTTCATGCATATCCGGGTAATGCTCTTTCTGGTATTTCACCAGCAAGTCAGCCCATAAGTTATGCTGCGGCACGGTCAAACTACCCACGTAAATCACATAGCCGCCCTTGCCACCCATGCGTTTCGCCATATGCTCAACATATTCAGCGGCAAATTTTTCGTTATCAATGATTTCGATATCCCAGTTAGCACTTGGCTGACCGGGGGATTCGTTGGTCAGAACCACAATTCCGGCATCTCGCGCTTTTTTGAATACCGGTTCCAGCACGTTGGCATCGTTTGGCACAATTGTAATTGCATTAACCTTACGGGCGATTAAATCCTCAATAATTTTAACCTGTTGCGGAGCATCAGTACTTGAAGGCCCCACCTGTGACGCATTAACACCAAAGGCTTTACCCGCCTCAACCACACCTTCGCCCATGCGATTAAACCACGGCATACCATCGACTTTAGAGATATTCACCACGACTTTTTCCGCTGCCTGGAGCGGCGCAGAAATTAGCGCAGCGCCTAATAACAGCGAAGACACCATATTGATAACAAAACGTTTATTCATCATTTCAGCCTCATTGCAGGGTAGTCAGGAAGTGTTCGCCCAAATTAGCGCGCTGGAGAGAATAAGAATTTTCGAATATTTTTATGCAGAATAAACAGCCCTATTTCAGGCAGCTATTAAAAATTTGGTTATAAATATGGACAAAACGGGCAGTAACAATAAGTGTGACAATCATCACGTAAAAAATAGCAAAATAAACAAAATTAGCGATACTTTATGTTTGTGAGCTTATTTCGCGTAGAAAAATAGTTATCTACACAACGTCAATAAGGGCATATTCTTCAAAGATAACGTCCATTTCGGGTGAATAGCATCCTTCTGCCTGGAAAAAACGACGGTGTTCATTACGCCAATATTCAAGACTGAGGTCACCTTCACCTTCCTTACGGGCAAGCTCCGCGGTGACATCAGAAAAGCGCAGTAAATGCAGGCCAATCACTCTGATAACACAGACAGGCTCACCACGGCTATTTTCTACAATCTTATACTCACCAATCAGCGGAAATGCGTTGTCTTCAATACATCCCGCCAGCGAACCACAGGAAGCTGTTTTAACACCAGTCGCAATCAACGTTGCGAGGTGATCGGCCAACGCTGCTGAATCGCCAAAAGTACAAAAGGAAGCATGGGGATATTTTTGTGAGATTTTTTCTTTTATGGTCATGAGAATATTTTCGCGATTACGGAAAAACAAATCACATCTTAATTACTGTTGATAACCATCAGCAAGAGTATCATTGGTTTTTCGATACTGAATCTTTTTTATCCGAAGCAGGTCACATTTATGGCCTGATAAATACCTTTGTTAAAACTCACTTTTGTGTATTTCTCTCAAATAATCCCCTGGAAATTATGCCGGGAGATTATAAAGTTCAGGATCATTCATTAACAAACCATTCCCGCCCCACTCCCTGGGGCTTAAATCTCTTACGATTCACCGTTGCAGACATATCAAATGCGCATCAACCTGCCACACTCCCCCACACCAGTTGCCCTTTATGGAACGTCGCCGTTCTCGGCGAGATACGCGCCACCGCCTCGGCGGAACAGGAGGCGTCCACCAGCACAAAGCTGGCGTCATCCTGCGCTTTGGGCCAGACGCGCTCGCCTTTTTCGTTGAGCGGCAATACATCGCCAGTGGCTAAAAACAGCGAACGGGACAAATTCTGTTCGTTAGGACGAATATAGAGCTGCGCGTAGAGATTGGCTTTTTCCAGCATGTCGCCCAGGCCGTAAGGCGACCAGTGGTCGATAACGCTGTCGGTGCCGGTCATCACTTTTACGCCTTTGTCGTGCAGTTGTTTAAGCGGCATATGTAGCGTGCCAATCGGCACCGTCGAGGCGATAGAAATTTGCTGCGCCGCCATCCGGTGCGCCAGTTCATCTACCTGTTGCTCATTGAGCGTTGCCAGCGCAAAGGCGTGGCTGATGGTCAGCTTGCCCTTCAGTTGCGGCGTTTTCTCCACCGTTTCAACCATATAATTGATGGCTGCCACGCCTGCCGGAGTGGTTTCGTGCAGGTGAATATCAACGCCTTTGTCGTAGTCCAGCGCAATCTGGAACATGGTGTCGAGGGATTTTTCCATCGCGCCATCAACACTGGTCGGGTCCAGCCCGCCGACGTAATGCGCCCCCGCCTGCATCGCTTCGCGCATTAAGGGTTCTGATTTCGACAGCAGCAAACCGTGCTGCGGGAAGGCGACAATTTCACACTCGAAGCCCGCCTGACGTCGCGCCAGAACCGCCTGCAAATTTTGCAGATTTTTCAGGCCGGAAACCGGTTCGATATTGCAGTGGCTGCGGGCAATGGTGGTGCCTTTCGATTGCAATAAATCGATCAGTTTTTCCGCCCGCTCCTGAGTATACGGTTGCAGTTCCGGCAGCATTTTCTGCTCAAGCTTAATCATGTCCTGGATGGTGGTGCCTGCCGGACGATTGAGCGAGCGCCACGGCCCGCCGTAAAAGGTTTTGTCGAGATGAATATGCATGTCGCGGGTAGTGGGCAGCATCAGCTTACCGCCAGCGTCATAGTGCGGCAGCGTGGCGTCCGGATGCTGCTTGTTCTCGCGCAGGGCAACAATTTTGCCGTTCTGAATCTCTACGGTCTGGTGCGCCGTGCGGGTCTGTACTGCCACACCGTTTTCGTAGTCAAAACCGGTTTCCAGCAGCACGTTGTCGAGATAGTAGTGCGGGTCAGTGATTTTCATGGTGTTATTCGCGTCGCAATGGATTGTGCCAGAGACTGCCGCATGGGCGAGCGGCACAGAGGTACCAAACAGCGCGGCGGCGGTGACCATCTTACCGCTCTGGCTCAGAAACTCACGGCGGCTATTGTTTTCTTTCATCTTACGTCCTTACGTTTTAATAATATGGGTGCCCGTTTCACCACGCAGCGCCGCAGGCAGGCATTCCGGCGTGGTGATAATCACTTCTTTACCGCCCTGCTCCAGGAACGTCAGGCTGGCGATGATTTTTGGCAACATGCTGCCGGGTGGGAAATGCCCTTCCTGCATATAGCGGGTCATGGTGGCAATATCCACCCGATCCAGCGCCTGCTGCTGCGGCTTGCCAAAGTGAATACACACTTTTTCCACGCCCGTGGTGATCACCAGAATGTCGGCGTGAATTTCGCGAGCCAGTAGCGCGGTAGAGAGATCTTTGTCGATAACCGCGTCCACGCTTTGGTAATCCCCCGCTTCAGTACGCACTACCGGAATTCCACCGCCGCCCGCGCCAATCACCACAAAGCCTTGCTGGATCAGCGCCTTAATGGCAGGTGCTTCGACAATACGTTTCGGTTCCGGCGAGGCGACCACGCGGCGATAGCCCCGTCCGGCATCTTCAACAAAACGCCAGTCAGGATTTGCCTTTTGTAATTCGTCACGCTGGCTGTCACTAAAGAATGCGCCGATGGGCTTGGTGGGATGAGCAAATCCCGGATCGTTTTTATCCACTTCCACCTGAGTCACCACGGTGACGGCTTTTTTCTCGCCGTGACGCGCCAGCCGGTTGTTCAGCGCCTGCTGGATCAGATAGCCAATGCCGCCTTGCGTATCCGCCACACAGTTCGCCAGCGGCGTTAAGGGCAGCCCTTCGCGCTCGTGGGCAATCTCCGCGCGGCGTAAATCCAGCCCGACCTGCGGCCCGTTGCCGTGGGTCAGCACAATGTCGTAATCGGAAGCCAGCATTTCCAGCACCGTATCGGCGACGGCCTTCACCGCCTCCGCCTGATGCTCAATCGACTGGCTGGCGTTATCTTTGATAATGCTGTTGCCACCAATGGCAACGACCACAAGCTCTTTCATGTTGTTATGTCCGCTACAGAGGGTGATGGGGTTATGAGAGTGAGGTTGCCCCTCTCCCCAGAAGGGAGAAGGGATCGTAAGGTGCGTTTGCAGGTCAGACGCCGTAACGTTCGCACCAGCCGAGAATGGCTTTCTCGAAGCAGGCGAATGGTGGATGCACAATGCCCGCACCAATCATGCCGACGCCCGCATCTTTATGGGCGATGGCGGTGTTGATCACCGGCAGAATGCCGCTGCTGCCCACGCGGGTGATGTCGATTGCCGACGGCACGCCCATAAAACCGAGCAGCGGAATGGTGACGTTGGGGTTTTCACCGAGAGTGATTTCACGCATCTGGCGGGAGAAATCGATAGCCTCTTCCACCGTACCGCCCACCAGCGCGACGATCGCGGGCGCGGTCGCCATGGCAAATCCGCCAATGCCGTAGGTTTCAGTGATGGCGCTGTCGCCGATATCCAGCCCCGAATCTTCCGGCTTATAACCGGCAAACATCGGCCCGATCACCTGCTGCGCCGGACCGGTAAACCATTGCCCCGGTAATCCGCTGACCCGCAGGCCGAACTCGACGCCGTTACGCGCCATGGTGGTGACCACGGTGCTGTATTCGATGCCGTGCGCCGCATCCATCGCCGCTTTACACATCGCCATCCACGTCGGGCCGGAGAAGTAGTCGCTGCTGGCGACAAACTCAAACACTTCGCGCTGTTGCTCGACGGAATAACCCGCCTGAATAATCCCCTGCGTCAGCGCCTGAATCAGCAACGTCGTCCCGGCGTTATTGCGGTTATGGCATTCATCGCCCATATGCAGCGCCTGCGCCAGCATTAAGCGCAGATCGATTTCGCCGATAATTTTCATCGCGTCGCGCAGCATTGGCCCCTGCACATCGCGCATCCAGTTGAGGCGGTCAATCACGCTCTGGTCGTTAGCGCCCATACGCAAAATCTTCGCCATCTGCTCGCTCATATTGGTGTAAGCGATGTTGCCGTAGGTTTTGTTTTTTACGATGTGCATAAACATCGAGGCCGAGGTAACACCCGCCATCGAACCCACGCAGTCGTGCTCGTGGCACGGCGAGAAGGTGATCTCCCCGGAGGCCGCCAGTTCAGCCGCCTCATCGAGATCTTTCGCCAGCCCTTCGAACACCAGCGCTCCGGTGACCGCGCCTTTCATCGCGCCACACATTTTTTCCCAGGTGATCGGCGGTCCGGCGTGAAGAATGGTTTTCGGCGTCATACCCGGCACCACGTTAATCGCCTGATCAAAACCAATCAGCACCGGATGCGACTGGATAATGCGCTCCAAAGCCTGCTGGTTAGCGGCGGCGATTTTGTCTGCCAGCGGCGAATCGGCAATGTTATCCAGCGCCTGCACCACCTGCATATTGCCCTGCCCCGGCGGCGTCCAGTCGAGTTGAGTCACTTCTACATGCTGCTTTTTCAGGTCATCGCTAAACATGGCGATGCCGACGTTAATAACGTTCAATGGTTGGCTAAACAGTGACTGGCTCATCAGGCTTCCTCCCCTTTGCAGATAAATTCACGCGCCAGCAATCCGGTATTGGTGCTGCTGCTGGCCAGAATCACTCCGGCATCAAGCAACATCTGGCTTTGTTGTTCTAACGATGGCGTATCAAGATCGGTACCCAGCACATAGGCGAGAATGATCAACTCACGTCCTTCGGCAGCGGCGATCGCTTTCGCCTCTTTGATCGCCTCGATGGTGGAACCGACCGGATCTTCATGCGATCCAAACCCGAGCACAAAATCCATCACGATCACCGCCACTTCTGGATCGCGCGCCTCTTCGATCAAGCGGCTGATACGGTTGGTGGGGTCAATCATTGGATGCGGCTTGCCGTTGGTGAAGTCGTCATCGCCAAAGTCGAGGAAGGTGTGTTTGATGCTGCGGTTGATATCTTGCAGGCGGAATTCAGGATCGGGCTGAATGTTGCTGTAGACATCGCCATGTTTTTCCATCACCGCGAACATGGTTTCGTCACACAGCGTGCCGCCGCAGAACAGGCCACGAATGTATTTCTGCTGCGGTTGCAGACGCGCACGCACATCCGCAATCAACGGCTGGTTCAGGGTATGCAAGTCGAGATGTTCTTGTTTCACACCGGAGAGCATCACCGCTTTTAGTGCCGCCTCTTTGGTGCCGCGAGCAAACTGTAGCCCCTGCTCATCCACTGGCGTTTCGCCACGACCGAGGAAGCAGACCACCACTGGCTTACGGCAGGCGCGTGCGCGTTCCAGCACTTTGCGGGCCACCGCAGGCGCTGGCGGTTTGGAGATAAGCACAATGATTTCAGTTTGCGGATCGTTTTCCAGCATCCCGATAGCGTCGAGCATCATCAGGCCGCCGATTTTCTCGCTCAGGTCGCGCCCGCCGGTGCCAATCAGTTGCGAAACGCCGCCGCCAAATTCATGAATGCGGACGCTCAGTTCCTGGCTACCGGTGCCGGATGCGCCAACAATACCGATGTTGCCACGACGCACGGCGTTACCAAAGCAGAGCGCCGCGCCGTTGATAATCGCCGTACCGCAGTCTGGCCCCATCATCAGCAGCCCTTTTTCGTGGGCCAACTGTTTGAGCGCCAGTTCATCTTCAACTGAGACGTTATCGGAAAACAGCATCACGTTAAGATCGTTTTGCAGCGCCTGACGCGCTTCGCGAGCGGCAAACAGACCGTTGACCGAAATCACCGCCAGGTTACTTTCCGGGATATGCTTTTTGGCGCTGGCAATAGTGGCATAGCGTGCTTCATGTGAACCAGTTTGAGCTTTGGTGTTGAACAGTTCTTCAATCTCCACCAGCAACTGCTCGTTGTCTGCGCCCGCTTTGCCGTTGATGACAATCATCAGGTCGCCGTTTTTCGCCTGCTCCAGTTCCGGCGTCAGCAGCCCTAAATTCTTCAGCACGCCTTTGTTCATTTCGGTCGCCATCGCCACAAATGCCTGCTCGACGCCGTCGAGTTTATTTGCACGCGTGGAGATAGACATCAGCGAGACAGAATCAAAATAGGTATTCGGTTTAATGACTATTTTAACTGACATAATTCCCTCCGTAGGTTTGGCTCAGCGCACAACCATCGGCCATGCCATACAGCATGTCGCAGCCGGAACTGGAGCCAATATGTTTAATTTTTTCTATTGCCTGAGTTGCGTTCCCAGGGACACCATAAATAATGTTATGAATAAAACGATGAATATTTTCCCGGCAGCGTTGTTGTAATGCGGCTTCCAGCGTTATGGCACTTAATAACGTGGTATTATTTCTGCCGCGTTGCAGACCGAGATAAAATTCCTCTTTGTATTTTTCCGCCGGATGTCCGGAAATAAATAAAATAAGCGCCAGACCTGTTAAATAATCGTCGGCTGATGGCGTAAGGCCAATCCCTAAGCCCATCATACTGGCGACTGCTGAGGCGATATTTTGTTTATCGTTTACGGCCTGAATAACTGCCCGTCGTTTAATATGTAATTCTTTATTTAACGCCTGATAAAACGGATTATCGCCGCAATAATTAAACAGGGTTTCATTTTCCCCCAGGTGCTGATGAATAATGTCATGCCACTGTTGCCAGGCGATAAGGTGAAAATTCACAGCGGTCATTTGCAAGGTTGGGGACAGCCAACGCCGACAACGACTCATCTCTATATGAAGATGTTGACCAACCGTAATGCCTTGATCGTCAAACTGAACCTTATCACCATGCCGGAACAGACCATCAAAGTGAGTGAGTGCCAACCGACAACTGTTTGGCGCATTGTCGTACTCTTCACAAAGCAGCGTCAGCAACTGCTGGCGGGCCGGAAGTGCGATATTTACCGCTCTGGCAAAGACCTGTTCAACCTGTCCTTGCCCCCGCTGCGCCAGAAAATCAGCATCCGCAGTTAGCGCCCACACACACCGTCTTTCTGGTGTGTTGATAGCAAGCCTCCCGGTTTATGCACCTGCGGCAATCAGTAACTGTGCAATCTCTTCAAAGCCTCGTTCCCGCGCCAGTTCCAGCGGCGTTTTGCCATATTTATCCGTCATGTGCGGGCTGGCACCGTGTTCCAGCAATAACTGGACAATCGCCTGCTGTTTAATCCCGCCATCATTAAGCACAATTGCTTCCAGTAGCGGCGTCCAGCCAACATGGTTGGTCTGGTTAACGTTAATCTCCGTATGCGCCAAAAGCTCTTTTACAATACTTAAATGGCCTTTTTCACAGGCAGGCGTCAGGCCGACACCGCCAAAACGGGTGACGCAATTAAGATCGGGTTTAGCCGGTAAAATAATCCGTAACAGGGTTAAATCGCCGGTCAGGCAGCTAATTAAAAAAGGATTTGAACATATTTGATCTTGCTTATTAATATCTGCTCCGGCATCAATTAATGCCTGAACGCAAGCATATTGCTGATATAAACTTGCCAGCGTAATTGCCGTTTTCCCCTGACGATCGCAGGTATTAATATCGACACCCAGCGCAAGGCATGTTTTTACTTTATCGATATCACCCTGTTGCGCAGCCAATAAATAGTCGGCAGGTAGATTTTTTATAGTCATTCACATTCCCCTGATTTTTGTGGCTGTTTTCGATGAATTGAGAATAGCAACGATAATCTGATAAAAGAACCCGCTTAAATTTAATTCGCCGTATTTCGCCTTTTTGTTGAATGATGTTCAACAATCTTTTCGCAGTGTGCGGTAGTGCAATATTTGTTTCTTTGACCCGATACCCTTTCACTCAATCAGGTTTTATTTCTCTATAGTCTGCACATGTAAGAGTAGCTTTCGTCCATGTCTAACCAGAGGGGAACAAGATGAACGGACTCACGGCAACGGGTGTCACCGTCGGTATTTGTGCAGGGCTTTGGCAGTTAGTGTCTTCACATGTCGGGCTCTCTCAGGGATGGGAATTATTAGGAACTATTGGCTTCGTCGCCTTTTGCAGTTTTTATGCCGCAGGCGGCGGTAAATCGGGGTTTATCAGAAGCCTGGCGGTTAATTATTCCGGGATGGTGTGGGCGTTTTTCGCCGCGCTGGCTGCCGGTTGGCTGGCCTCGGTGAGTGGATTGTCCACGTTCTGGGCGAGCGTGATTATGACTGTACCCTTCTCGGCGGTGGTGGTCTGGCAAGGACGTTTCGGTTTACTGTCTTTTATTCCCGGAGGCTTTCTCGGCATGACGCTATTTTTTGCCAGCGGGATGAACTGGACGGTGACATTACTGGGTTTTCTGGCGGGTAACTGCGTGGGGATAATTTCAGAATATGGCGGACAAAAATTAAGCGAAGCGACGACTAAACGCGACGGGTATTAAAAGTTATTCAAAAATGATTATCTATCTTTAACCGATACCTCTACAGTCATAGCTGGAGAAATTCATAGTAGATAATGGCGGGAATGGTTTAATGAACTCAATTTTTACCGAAGAGAATCTGTTGGCATTTACTACCGCTGCGCGTTTTGGCAGTTTCAGTAAAGCCGCAGAAGAGTTGGGTTTAACCACTTCCGCCATTAGCTACACCATCAAGCGAATGGAAACAGGGCTGGATGTGGTGCTGTTCACTCGCAGTACCCGCAGCATTGAGTTAACGGAGTCCGGGCGTTATTTTTTCCGCAAAGCTACCGACCTGCTGAATGATTTTCACGCCATCAAACGCAGCATCGATACTATTTCGCAGGGTATAGAAGCACGGGTGCGCATTTGTATTAACCAACTGCTTTATACGCCCAAACACACCGCACGCTTATTACAGGTACTGAAAAAGCAGTTTCCAACCTGCCAGATTACCGTGACGACCGAAGTGTATAACGGCGTCTGGGATGCGATTATTAATAATCAGGCGAATATTGCTATCGGCGCGCCCGACACACTGCTGGACGGCGGCGGCATTGATTACACGGAGATTGGCGCAATTCGCTGGGCTTTTGCTATCGCCCCGGATCACCCATTAGCCTTTGTGCCGGAACCCATCGCCGAAAGCCAACTGCGTCTCTATCCTAATATCATGGTGGAGGACACCGCGCATACGATTAATAAAAAAGTGGGCTGGTTGCTGCATGGGCAGGAGTCGATTCTGGTGCCAGATTTCAACACCAAATGTCAGTGCCAGATTTTAGGTGAAGGGATTGGTTTTTTGCCGGATTACATGGTCCGTGAGGCGATGGCGCAATCCCTGCTGGTTACCCGACAAATCCATAATCCGCGCCAGGATTCACGCATGTTACTCGCAACTCAGCATTCTGCTACGGGTCAGGTGACGCAGTGGATTAAAAAACAATTTTCGCCAAATGGCATATTAACGGGGATCTATCAGGATTTACTGCATCGGGAGAATTAATCGCTGCCAACCTCCCGATGCGCTGTGAATAGCGGTTTACATCAACCACCTGCTTTCATTACCCATTCAGAGATAAATTTATTACCCGGTACTGGCGGAGAGTACAAATAGCCCTGCAAAAAGTGAACGCCTTTGCCGATCATTAAATCCGCCTGCTCCTGGGTTTCTACCCCTTCCGCCACGATACTCAGACCAGGCTTACGCGCCAGTTCGACAATATTGTCCACAATATGACCGGATATTTCGTCCACGCTCGCCATTTGCACAAATGACTTATCGATCTTAATAAAATCGACCGGAAACGCCTGCAGATAACGATAGGTCGCATAACCCGTACCAAAGTCATCCAGCGCAAAGGTAATGTTGTGCTGATGAAGGCTGTCAAATATCGCTCTGGCTTCTGGCGTTACCGGAATAGGGTTACGTTCCGTTAGCTCGAGAACCAGTTTGATTTTATCGTTACCTAATTTCTTAACCAGGTTCAGACACTCTTTTTCAAATCCCGCAGCCAAAAAACAACCCGCCGAGACGTTGATGCCAATATGGAAATTGTCCGGCAGCAAATGTTTTACCGGCATCAGAATATCCGCAGTCTGTTTCATCAACTGGCGAGTCATTATGACGATAAGACCAGATGACTCCGCCAGAGGAATAAACTGATCCGGTGGGATAATTCCCGTTTGTGGATGTTCCCAGCGGACAAGCACCTCACAGCCCGTCAGTACCCCAGTCTGCGCGCAGAAAACCGGTTGGATCCACGGTTTAAATTCATGGTTTTCCAACGCCAGACTGATGGCTTCAGGCGTGACGATATGGTGATAGTGATTATCATTAATATATTTGTGACTATTATTACCCGTGGCGGATATGATCTCCGGATTGTACTGAAAGAAAATATCCCGCCAGAAAGTAATATCGCTCTGAATCCCCAGTTTCTCAAAGAGCTGTTTCTTTTGATGTGAAATGGTCTTTGCACTGCGATTTCTGTACTGTGATATTTCTGTTACAGACATTCCCTGCATCAGCAGCTTGAGTAGCAGTCGTTCTTTCTCGGATACGCTACCAGGCAATGACAAATGAACCGTTGTACCGAACTCTTGCAGAAAAACACGAAAATCACATGAATTCATGAACACACCTTTTATCTTTTATCGCTGTTCAGTATGAGTGATTACCTGTGGATTCCTGAGCACACATAAGGGGTAACCATAAACATCAGCGATGCCATACGCATAACATCCCACATCACTATCAAAAAGATTATCTTTACCTCTGATGCTCGCTCAAAAACAGTTACGCTAAATACCTTAAAAAGGTAATCACAAGTCAAACTCAGGAGATAATCACGCAAGAATGCAATATTAAAATTCAGATACTCATTTTTGGTAATAAAGAAGTAGTTGGACTATTTCAATATTTATAATTTCCCACTACGTATTGACGCCCATTCATGAGTAAAGGCGCATTATATGAATTTAACAATCCAGATCAACTGAAAATACCTCAACCTCATAAACACATAGCGTCAACATTCAATGACATAATGAGTAAAGATGTTGGTTATGCATACACGTCATTACTCTATGCCTATCCCTTAACAACCTGCTTTTTAAGGCTGAATCCATTCAGCAATAGATAACCAACATTATAACAATGACAATAAAAACAATATTTAAAACAATCAATAAAATATCAGACACAGACAATTAAACCTTAAACAACAAACAGTTACATTGATTTTAGTTGATTTGCGCTACGCGTTTCCCATGAATAAAGCGTCATTTCAAATTAGCACCAATATTTACATTAAATAAGACTAAGCTTATTGAACATTCACAACAGTCCAAGCGTAGGTTTTGGGCTTCAATAGTTCTTTTCTTTTTTATTATCTGTTGCCTGGCAATCATCAATCGATACTAAGGGCTTAACTGTACACAGATATAACGTATCAAGAGGTAAGAGAAACCGCGCCATATGCAGACATGGCGCGGTTTTATGCAATAACAATCACGCGTCCGGGAACATCACGCTATGGCCCGGCGCTTCACGATGGAGATGGATAAAGTTAAGGTGCCGCTCGTACTGATCGAGAATATCGGTGATCACCTGCTCTTTGCTGTAGTCCATCAGGTCGTTGCCCTGGCTGCCTTCTAACAGGAAAGTTTCCAGCCGGTAGTAGGTCGATTTACCGCTACGTGCGCGGTAGGTAAAGCCCGGCACCGAATATTGCTGCGGCCAAATCTGATAGACAAAGTTTTGCTCTTCGCCCATATGCACCAACAAATCCAGATGCCCCAACTGTTGTCCCTCTTCCGGCGGCAGGCTTTTTAGCTCCACGTACGCGCCGCGCAACCGCAGCTCCTGCGCCACTTCTTCCATTGCCGGGTAACAGACCGTCTCCATCATCTGTTTAGTGTAACGCGTGCCCGGATAATTCATCAGGCGCGAGAGACGTTTTTTCCAGCTCAGGCGATCCTGAAGCCCCAGCGGTCGCGGCGCGGTATCACGGTTGGCACTTTCACGGCGGTAATCTTCTACCTTCAGAGATTTATACAACCCCGCCATCACGAAGAAAATCACAAAGCTGAACGGCAGCCCCATGATTACCGTGGTGTTTTGCAGCGCGGATATCCCGTTGGTCATCAGCATGCCGAGCGTCAGCAGGCCAATCGCCACCGACCAGAAGACGCGCAGCCAGCCGGGGGCGTCGCTGTTGATATCTTTAAGCTGCGAGGTGAAATTCCCCAGCACCAGCGCCCCGGAGTCCGCCGAGGTCACATAAAACAGCAGGCCAGTAATGGTGGCGACGGAGGCGCTAAAGGTAAACGCCGGATACTGCGCCAGCAGGCTGTAGAAGCCGCGCTCCGGATGGACCATCGCTTCCTCGGCAAATGCCGCGCCGCCGTGGATGATTTCATACAGCGCGCTATTGCCGAACACCGAGAGCCATAACAGCGTGAAGGTAAACGGAATAATCAACGTGCCCAGCACGAACTGGCGAATGGTACGCCCACGCGAGATACGCGCCAGGAACAGGCCGACAAACGGCGACCATGCCACCCACCATGCCCAGAAGAAGAGCGTCCAGTTATTCATCCACTCAACCGGACGGTCGAAGGCAAAACTGTTGAGCGTCATGCCCATAAAGCGATTCACATAGTCGCCAACGTTCAGCACCAGCGCATTAAGCAGGAACGAGGTGTCGCCCATAAACAGCACGAACAGGATCAACCCCAGCGCCAGCGCAACGTTGAGTTCCGATAACACACGAATGCCCTTATCGACACCGGAGGTGACAGAGATCGTGGCGATGATCACCGACAAGGCGATCAGTGCCGCTTTCGCCGCCATTGAATCGGGAATATCAAACAGTACGCTCAAGCCATAGTTAAGCTGCACCACACCGATACCGAGCGTAGTGGCAATACCGAAGATGGTGCCGATTACCGCTGCAATATCCACTGAATGACCAATCGGCCCGTTAATCCGTTTACCGAAGATCGGGTACAGCGCCGAGCGGATGGTGAGCGGCAAATTATAACGATAGCTAAAGTATCCGAGCGCCATGCCCATCAGCGCATACATCGACCAGCCGGTTAAGCCGTAGTGAAACAGCGTCCAGACCATCGCCTGACGCGCGGCCTCAATCGTCTGACCCGCGCCTTCCGGCGGCTGCATATACTGCGTTACCGGTTCGGCTACGGAGAAGAACATCAGGTCGATACCGATCCCGGCAGCAAACAGCATCGCCGCCCAGCTCAGCAGGCTGAATTCCGGTTTGGATTGTTCTGGCCCGAGCTTCACCGAACCAAAACGCGAACAAGCGATGCAGACCACAAAGACAATATAGAGCGTTGCCGCCAGCAGATAGTACCAACCGAAGGTTTTAGAAACCCAGTCCAGCGTGCGGCCAATCCACAGGGCCGAGAAGTCGCGAAACAGGATCGTTGTCAGGGAAAACAACAAAATCAGTCCGGCGGAAGTGTAAAACACCACCGGATTGATTTTGTCCTTTTCCCTGCTGTGTGAAAGGTCTGTCATCCAGTATCCCCACTGTTATTGTTACCATTTAAAATCAAATTCGTAACAATTAAGACACATTTTATATTGAACGTCCAATCAATAACCGCTTTAATAGATAAACAACGCTGATGAATGGAGTGGCGAAAATGCCCAAATTGGGGATGCAGTCGATCCGGCGCAGACAACTGATCGACGCCACGCTGGAAGCAATAAATGAAGTGGGCATGCACGATGCAACGATCGCGCAGATCGCCCGCCGTGCAGGCGTTTCTACGGGGATCATCAGCCACTATTTCAGGGACAAAAATGGTCTGCTGGAAGCAACCATGCGCGATATCACCAGTCAGCTGCGTGACGCGGTTTTGAATCGATTACATGCACTTCCGCAGGGCAGTGCAGAGCAGCGATTACAGGCGATTGTTGACGGGAATTTCGATGAAACGCAGGTCAGTAATGCTGCGATGAAAGCCTGGTTGGCGTTTTGGGCCAGCAGTATGCATCAGCCGATGCTTTACCGTTTGCAGCAGGTGAGCAGCCGCCGCTTGTTGTCGAATCTGGTGAGCGAATTTCACCGCGAGTTACCGCGCCAACAGGCACAGGAAGCGGGCTACGGCCTTGCCGCGCTGATTGACGGATTATGGCTGCGCGCGGCACTGAGCGGCAAACCGCTGGATAAACCTCTCGCACACTCGCTGACCCGTCACTTTATTACTCAGCATTTACCCACCGATTAACCGAGGAGACGTGATGTCCCGAATGGCAGAACAGCAGCTTTATATACATGGTGGTTATACCTCCGCCACCAGCGGTCGCACCTTCGAGACCATTAACCCGGCCAACGGTAACGTGCTGGCGACCGTGCAGGCCGCCGGGCGTGAGGATGTCGATCGCGCCGTGAAGAGTGCCCAACAGGGGCAAAAAATCTGGGCGGCGATGACCGCTATGGAACGCTCGCGTATTCTGCGTCGGGCCGTTGATATTCTGCGTGAACGCAATAACGAACTCGCAAAACTGGAAACCCTCGACACCGGAAAAGCGTATTCGGAAACCTCAACCGTCGATATCGTTACCGGCGCGGACGTGCTCGAGTACTACGCCGGGCTGATCCCGTCGCTGGAAGGCAGCCAGATCCCATTGCGTGAGACGTCATTTGTCTATACCCGCCGCGAACCGCTGGGCGTAGTGGCAGGGATTGGCGCATGGAACTACCCGATCCAGATTGCCCTGTGGAAATCCGCCCCGGCGCTGGCGGCAGGCAACGCGATGATTTTCAAACCGAGCGAAGTCACCCCGCTTACCGCGTTAAAGCTGGCCGAAATTTACAGCGAAGCGGGCCTGCCGGACGGCGTATTTAACGTGCTGCCGGGCGTAGGTGCGGAAACCGGGCAGTATCTGACCGAGCATCCGGGCATTGCCAAAGTGTCATTTACCGGCGGTGTCGCCAGCGGCAAAAAAGTGATGGCTAACTCGGCGGCTTCCTCCCTGAAAGAAGTGACCATGGAGCTGGGCGGTAAATCACCGCTGATCGTTTTCGACGATGCGGATCTCGATCTCGCCGCTGATATCGCCATGATGGCGAACTTCTTCAGCTCCGGTCAGGTGTGTACCAACGGCACCCGCGTGTTTATTCCGGCGAAATGCAAAGCCGCATTTGAACAAAAGATTCTGGCGCGCGTTGAGCGCATTCGCGCGGGCGACGTTTTCGATCCGCAAACTAACTTCGGCCCGCTGGTCAGCTTCCCGCATCGCGATAACGTGCTGCGTTACATCGCCAAAGGCAAAGAGGAAGGCGCGCGCGTACTGTGCGGCGGCGATGTATTGAAAGGCGATGGCTTCGATAACGGCGCATGGGTTGCACCGACCGTGTTCACCGATTGCCGCGACGAAATGACCATCGTGCGCGAAGAGATCTTCGGTCCGGTGATGTCGCTTCTCACTTATGAATCTGAGGACGAAGTGATTCGCCGCGCCAATGATACCGACTACGGCCTGGCGGCGGGCATCGTGACGGCGGACCTGAACCGCGCGCATCGCGTCATTCATCAGCTGGAAGCGGGTATTTGCTGGATCAACACCTGGGGCGAATCCCCGGCAGAGATGCCCGTTGGCGGCTACAAACACTCCGGCATTGGTCGCGAGAACGGCGTGATGACGCTCCAGAGTTACACCCAGGTGAAGTCCATCCAGGTTGAGATGGCTAAATTCCAGTCCATATTCTAACCAGGAGGTTTATTTGCAATTTGACTACATCATTATTGGTGCCGGCTCAGCCGGCAACGTTCTCGCTACCCGTCTGACTGAAGATCCGAATACCTCCGTGCTGCTGCTTGAAGCGGGCGGCCCGGACTATCGCTTTGACTTCCGCACCCAGATGCCCGCAGCGCTGGCGTTCCCGCTACAGGGTAAACGCTACAACTGGGCCTATGAAACGGAACCTGAACCGTTTATGAATAACCGCCGCATGGAGTGCGGACGCGGTAAAGGTCTGGGTGGATCGTCGCTGATCAACGGCATGTGTTACATCCGTGGCAATGCGCTGGATCTCGATAACTGGGCGAAAGAACCCGGCCTGGAACACTGGAGCTACCTCGATTGCCTGCCCTACTATCGGAAGGCCGAGACGCGCGATATTGGTGAAAACGACTACCACGGCGGCGACGGCCCGGTGAGCGTCACCACCTCCAAACCCGGCGTCAATCCGCTGTTTGAGGCGATGATTGAAGCGGGCGTGCAGGCAGGCTACCCGCGCACGGACGATCTCAACGGCTATCAGCAGGAAGGTTTTGGCCCGATGGATCGCACCGTCACGCCGCAGGGTCGTCGCGCCAGTACCGCGCGCGGTTATCTCGATCAGGCCAAATCGCGCCCTAACCTGACCATTCGTACTCACGCCATGACCGATCATATCATTTTTGACGGCAAACGCGCGGTGGGCGTCGAGTGGCTGGAAGGCGACAGCACCATTCCAACCCGCGCGACAGCGAATAAAGAGGTGCTGTTATGTGCAGGTGCGATCGCCTCTCCGCAGATCCTGCAACGTTCCGGCGTGGGTAGCGCTGAACTGCTGGCGGAGTTTGATATTCCGCTGGTGCATGATTTACCCGGCGTCGGCGAAAATCTTCAGGATCACCTGGAGATGTACCTGCAATATGAGTGCAAAGAACCGGTTTCCCTCTACCCTGCCCTGCAGTGGTGGAATCAGCCGAAAATCGGTGCGGAGTGGCTGTTTGGCGGCACCGGCGTTGGTGCCAGCAACCACTTTGAAGCAGGCGGATTTATTCGCAGCCGTGAGGAATTTGCGTGGCCGAATATTCAGTACCATTTCCTGCCAGTGGCGATTAACTATAACGGCTCGAACGCAGTGAAAGAGCACGGCTTCCAGTGCCACGTCGGATCGATGCGCTCGCCAAGCCGTGGGCATGTGCGGATTAAATCCCGCGACCCGCACCAGCATCCAGCGATTCTGTTTAACTACATGTCGCACGAGCAGGACTGGCAGGAGTTCCGCGACGCAATTCGCATCACCCGGGAGATCATGCATCAACCGGCGCTGGATCAGTATCGTGGCCGCGAAATCAGCCCCGGTGTCGAATGCCAGACGGATGAGCAGCTCGATGAGTTCGTGCGTAACCACGCCGAAACCGCCTTCCACCCGTGCGGTACCTGCAAAATGGGTTATGACGAGATGGCAGTGGTTGACGCCGAAGGCCGCGTACACGGGCTGGAAGGCCTGCGCGTGGTAGATGCGTCAATTATGCCGCAGATTATCACCGGCAATTTGAACGCCACGACTATTATGATTGGCGAGAAAATGGCGGATATGATTCGCGGGAAGGATGCGTTGCCGAGGAGCACGGCGGGATATTATGTGGCAAATGGGATGCCGGTGAGAGCGAAAAAATGAGTCGTGATGTGAACTGACTCAGGAACCTATCAGATTGAGAGTTACCGTTCTACTATGAGGACCGAATCCTTATATAAAACACTGAGGTAACTCTCATGCTTCATATCCAGTATTCATGATGCTGGCTTTTTGCTGATATTTACCCTGAACATTCCTGATACAGACTATTAATACAATCTTATCTGCGACAGATTTTATTTTCTGGATATATTATGAGTGAACAAATCAAACAGGATATCGATCTGATTGAGATTTTATTTTATCTGAAGAAAAAGATTCGTGTTATCCTTTTTATTATAGCTATCTGTATGGCAATGGTGCTGTTGTTTCTGTATATCAATAAAGATAATATAAAAGTGACTTACAGTCTAAAAATAAACCAAACAACACCAGGCATACTTGTTAGCTGTGATAGCAATAATAACTTTGCCTGTCAGACCACAATGACTGAAGATGTTATTCAGCGAATTACTACATTTTTTCACACCAGCCCAGATGTCAAGAACAGAGAAATAAAACTGGAATGGTCAGGAGATAAGAGAGATTTACCAACTGCTGTACAAAAATGATATACCTGACCAGGAACTGGTCATTGTATCCGAACGGTGATGGCTGTGTCACTATAAGCTCACCAGAAATAAAAAATAAATATCCTGCTGCCATTTGCCTGGCTCTGGGATTTTTTCTAAGCATTGTGATTTCTGTAATGTTTTGCCTTGTCAAAAAAATGGTAGATGAATACCAACAAAACTCTGGGCAGTAATAAACAGCATTCTGATAGAGAGTGCCTGTATATAGCTGAAGTGACAATGACTGGGAAGGGAACCCGTTTTCAGGAATGGATGCCTGTCTTTTTCACTGTAAATATCCTGGCATTACTAATGCCAGGATATTTAAAGAAGAGGAGCATAACCATGACAGAACGGGGTTAAGTCAGGTTGTCCTTAACGCTATTCACAACCTCGTATGCCGACTTCAGGTTTATGTCCAGACTTCATATCTCTCTCAGCAATCCTCAATAATCAGATACACCGCTTTCACCGGACCATGAACCCCAACGACTTTGATAAGCTCAATATCCGCCGTTGAACTAGGGCCGCTAATGATGTTAATGCAGGACGGCATTCGTTCACCGGCCTGCGCTTTCTGATGCAATTTTTCTGCGAGTTGCGCTACACGCGGCAGGATTGTGCTTTTACGCAGGATAAAAAGAGAAGATTCCGGGAGCAGGCTCAATGAACGCCCGCGCCCGGCGGCGGAAAAAAGAACCACTCCTCCCGATTCGGTTAAACCATATTCAGCATACACTACGCCAACTTTAGCCTGCTCTGCTTGTGATATGTTCTCAATACCTTTCGCCGGATCCCAAACAACGGCATTGCATTCCTGCTGCAAACGTTCGCTAATCCCCAATTCCTCCAGCCTCGTGTCATCGCTAATCACGACCGACTGATCTCCCAGCTCTTTACACAGTCGTATTGCAGCTTCTGCCGCCTTCGCCTCGCTGGTCAGTTCACAGCGCGTCAACATAACATCGCTGGCAAACTGGATAAACGCGTCACAGCGCTGCTGTTGGTTAAGTGCGGTAAGCCGCTCGTTAGCATAGTTGTTAAGCGGCGCATCTTCTGCTTGCGGTTCAAGTCGCAGCGGGCGACCCAGTGCCTGAGCAACGTTATTCAAAAATTCGCTCCGATTATCCATTCTTTTTCTCCTGCGCCTGATGTTTCTTAAACCAACTACGGAAACTCTCTCCGTCAGCTTCAGGAAGATCGCGTGCTTCCATCCAGTCGCTAATCGCGCCAAATTTGAGTGGTGTTTTGCCGCCATTGATAAACCAGCTTGCCGCATGAGCGCCGGCCATCATCCCGACTTTCCACAATCCTGGATGACTATTGGCATAAGCGAACATTTTTATCGCCCGTTGCTCTGCTTTTGCGGTGATCCCTTTTTCAGCCATCACCCGACGATGACGCAAAATCAGTTTTGACAGCGGAATACGCACCGGACACACGTTGTCACAAGCAGTGCATAAAGAGCAGGCGTAGGGTAAATCTTTAAAATCTTTATAGCCGCCAAGTAGCGGAGAAATCACCGCACCAATTGGCCCTGGATAAATAGAGCCATATCCATGACCGCCAATATGGCGATATGCCGGACAAGTATTCATACAAGCCCCGCAGCGAATACAGCGCAGCACATCCCGAAATTCAGAGGCCAGCACCTCAGAACGCCCGTTATCGACAATAACCAGATGAAACTCTTCAGGACCATCAACGTGCCCCGCTTCGCGCGGTCCTGTCAGCCAGGTGTTGTATCCCGTCAAACGTGCACCAACGGCACTGCGCGCCAGCATGGTGATCAATACATCTACCTCGGCAAACGTGGGGGCAATACGCTCCATTCCCATCACTGCAATATGCGTTTTAGGCAGCGTGGTACACATTCGCGCATTACCTTCATTGGTCACCAGGCATACCGAACCGGTCTCTGCCACCGCGAAATTACAGCCGGTAATACCTATTTCAGCACTGAGGAAATCTTCGCGGATTTTTTGCCGGATGAATAAGGTCATTGCTTCAGGCGTTTCCGACCCCTCATAGCCCAGACGTTCGTGTAGCACCCGACGGATCTGATGGCGATCTTTATGAATTGCCGGGACCACAACATGAGAGGGCGGATCTTGATCCAGCTGGAGAATGTATTCACCCAGATCGGTTTCAATCACCTGAATGCCAGCATCCTGCAACACATGATTGACACCAATCTCTTCGGTCACCATCGATTTAGATTTCACCACCTTCCGGGCATTTTTGCGTTGGGCAACCTGTAAAATGTAGCGAGTGGCGTCTTCTTTAGTTTTTGCAAAATAGACGTGACCGCCGTTTTGCGTCACTTTTTCTGAGAGCTGGTACAGATAAGCGTCGAGATTACTCAGAACATGATCACGTATCTGGGCGGCCCGATCGCGCCACTCCTCCCAGTGCCCCAATTCATCGACCATTTTTTGCCGATTTGCCCCGATACGCTGCTGCGCGTTTGCCACCGCTTTGCGCATGATCGGATCTTCAATTTGCTGACGGATGCGTGTCTTAAAATCTGTATTACTGGTTTTGATCGACATCTTTATATCCTCAGCGGCTCATCAGCACTTCAGCAATATGCATTACTTTGACTTTCTGCCCTTCCCGTTGTAATCGCCCACTGATGTTCAGCAGGCAACTCACGTCAGCACCAATTAAATACTCAGGGCGGACTTCCATCAGGTGCGCAACCTTTTCTTTCACCATCTCGCCGGATATTTCGGCCATTTTGACCGAGAACGTGCCGCCAAATCCGCAGCAGGTATCCTGTTCAGCAAAGGTCAACAGCTCCAGTCCACGCACATTTTTCAGCAGCATAAGTGGCTCGTCCTTCACCCCCAGCTTACGGGCCAGGCTACAAGATGGGTGATACACCGCTCTCCCTTGCAAACTGGCACCTACATCGACTACCCCTAATGTATTAACAATAAAAGAGGTGAGATCCTGCATACGCGCGGCAACCTTTTCGGCACGTGATGCCCATTCAGGCTCATCCGCCAGATACGTTGGGTAACTTTTTACGGCATAGGTACAGGAGCCAGCCGGTGAAATAATGGGATCGTCGTTATCCTCCAGTGCGGCGATCAGATTTTTCATCCCTGGAATCGCTTCTTTGATATAACCACTATTGATCGCAGGCTGACCGCAGCATCCCTGTTTCTCCGGGAAATTTACGCGACAGCCGAGTTTTTCCAGTAGCAGCACGGAGTCTCGTGCCATTCTTGATTTCAGGGCGTCACCAATACAGGTGACAAAGAAATTGACATTCACAACTAATACTCCATTACTTCATGCCCATTTATGCCCGATGGTTCCCCCCTTCCGGGGGATCAATCATCAATAAATATGGCGTTCTTTTTTAATTGGCTAGCAACATACCACCCCTCATTTGTATGACAAATGATAATCTTTCATCCAAACTTCAAATGCAATAACTAATTTTATTTCTTTCGGCATCGCTCACATTTTATAGGGAAATCGACGATCATTTTTGGCATAAGAAATCCATTTAAAAAGGCTACATCCCTTATACCTATTCAGTGCTACTTATTCAGGGGTTATTGAGATATACACTGATGGTGTACAAACAAAATCACCAACAATAATTACGTATCAAGTAATAATCGGCATTTTATTTAATTGAAGCAATTTAGTTTGCATTTTTATTTAAAAACTGAGCTAGAGTCCATCAGAAAAAAATATATAAAGCCCAAACCACCGTTGGAAATAGAAATAGTTGAAAGGCTCACAACTCCCGGAATGCGGATTATCTTTGACCTGATTTCTGGCGGTTTTATTCAGGGTGCAAGCTGTCTGACCCTTTCCCGATATTCTCCCGGAGTACAACCAAACTCGCGGACAAACGCCTTGTGAAAAGATGATTCACTGGCATAGCCTACTGACTCAGCGATCACCACAACAGGGAGCATTTCCCGGGAAAACATCTGGGCCGCTATTTGTAGACGCAACTTTGTTAATACAGCTAGCGGCGTGGTTCCGGAAACATCACGGAAAAGCTGGGCAAAACTTGCCCGGGACATGTGGGCGATGCTGGCCAGCGATTCGACGGTCCAGGCGTGTCCTGGCATTTCCAGCATTTGCTGTATTACCGCACCAAGACGTGGATGCAGAAGCAAACTGAGAATGTTTTTCTCTGTATTAACCTGTGCAATCCACTCACGCACCGCGAGGGTAAAGAATGTAGCGCAGATCTGGCTACACAGAGCATCCACTCCCGGCATTGCCGATCTGGATTCCTGTTGTAAAAACGGGATCGCCTCCCTCAGCCAGTTATATTCCACGCTATGGTTCACTGGTGCTACAAACAGCGTTTCCGGCAAAGACGTTAAAAAATAACGCGCCGAATGTTGCAGCCGAAGAGTGCCACAGACAATACAGGTCGATTCATTATCGACATGACTCAGGCGATGAGCTGAATTTTGTGGTAGCAGGACCACATTTCCCGGGCGTAATGTAAAAATCTCTCCCGTCGGCATTTCCAGCTTCGCCGCTCCTTGCGTTAACGCATGCCAACGAATAACCGACAATTCCCCGGCACCATGTGGAAGTTGCCAGTCACTTCCTAACACGCAATTCTTATCGATCGTTCCTTGTGGAGCGTTAAGCATCAACAAACGGCTAAGAGCATCCATATCAGACTCCTGAGTAGTTTTTTGATTACAAACACCAACTATCTTAGTCAATAATTAATCTAATACCATCAAATAGTTAATCATGATTTTTGTTTTATGATTCTGATTAAGAAAAAGAAAATACCAGACGATAAGACAAAATATCAAGCGTTGTGAAGAAATGTTATTTGCTCTTTTGCGTCTATAGTCATGATGTCAAATGAACGCGTTTCGACAGGAAATCATCATGAATAAATATCAGGCAGTTATTATTGGTTTTGGCAAGGCTGGAAAAACATTAGCCGTCACGCTGGCAAAAGCAGGTTGGCGTGTGGCTCTCATCGAACAATCAAATGCAATGTATGGCGGGACCTGTATTAATATCGGCTGTATCCCAACCAAAACATTGGTTCATGACGCACAGCAGCACACAGATTTTGTCCGTGCCATACAGCGTAAAAATGAAGTGGTTAATTTTTTACGTAATAAGAATTTTCATAATCTTGCGGATATGCCCAATATCGACGTGATCGACGGCCAGGCGGAGTTTATCAATAATCATAGCCTGCGTGTTCATCGGCCTGAGGGAAATCTGGAAATTCATGGCGAGAAAATTTTTATTAATACCGGTGCACAAACCGTGGTTCCGCCAATTCCTGGAATTACCACCACGCCAGGAGTATATGACAGCACCGGATTACTTAATCTAAAAGAATTGCCTGGGCATTTAGGTATTTTAGGCGGCGGATATATTGGCGTTGAGTTCGCCTCTATGTTCGCTAATTTTGGCAGCAAGGTAACCATTTTAGAAGCAGCTTCGCTGTTTTTGCCTCGGGAAGATCGGGATATTGCTGATAATATCGCGACGATTTTACGCGATCAGGGCGTCGATATTATCCTCAATGCCCATGTGGAGCGAATCAGTCACCATGAAAATCAAGTGCAAGTGCATAGCGAGCACGCCCAACTGGCGGTGGATGCACTGTTAATAGCTTCCGGTCGTCAACCGGCTACCGCTTCGTTACATCCAGAAAATGCCAGTATCGCAGTAAACGAGCGCGGGGCAATTGTCGTTGACAAGCGATTACATACCACCGCAGACAATATTTGGGCGATGGGAGATGTTACCGGCGGGCTGCAATTTACTTATATTTCACTGGATGATTACCGCATTGTACGTGATGAGTTACTGGGTGAAGGCAAACGTAGTACTGATGATCGGAAAAATGTGCCTTATTCCGTATTTATGACACCGCCCCTGTCCAGGGTTGGTATGACAGAAGAACAAGCCAGAGAGAGTGGTGCTGATATTCAGGTGGTGACATTGCCTGTAGCTGCAATTCCGCGTGCCAGAGTGATGAATGATACTCGTGGGGTATTAAAAGCGATTGTTGATAATAAAACCCAACGTATATTAGGGGCATCACTGCTGTGTGTTGACTCCCACGAGATGATTAATATAGTGAAAATGGTGATGGATGCCGGGCTGCCTTATAGCATATTACGCGATCAGATATTTACTCATCCGTCGATGAGCGAATCACTCAATGATCTATTTTCATTAGTCAAATAAACTCAAAATCAGACGCCAGAACAAATATTCTGGCGTCTCAGAGAAAAGAATCTTATTAATTCTCTGTAACTCTATAAACTCTTAATCACTTCATTGATGGTATTTTATATATTTAAAAAATCCGTTTTATTTGCAACACTATTATCTGGCGTTATGGCATTTTCCACCAATGCAGATGATAAAATAATTCTGAAACATATCAGCGTCTCGTCAGTATCAGCATCACCGACAGTTCTGGAGGATGCCATTGCTGATATAGCCAGAAAATATAATGCTTCATCCTGGAAAGTCACATCGATGCGAATTGATAATAATTCAACCGCAACAGCAGTATTGTATAAATAAGGATGTTCACAATGGAAAAATACCTGCATCTGTTAAGTCGGGGAGATAAAATTGGCCTGACATTGATTCGTCTGAGTATTGCGATTGTTTTTATGTGGATTGGGTTATTAAAGTTTGTCCCTTACGAGGCAGACAGCATTACACCATTCGTCGCAAACAGTCCACTAATGTCGTTCTTTTATGAACACCCGGAAGACTATAAACAGTATCTGACTCACGAAGGCGAATACAAACCAGAAGCAAGGGCATGGCAATCGGCCAATAATACCTATGGTTTTTCCAACGGTCTTGGCGTCGTGGAGGTGATTATTGCTCTGCTGGTTTTGGCTAATCCTGTCAATCGCTGGTTAGGTTTATTGGGAGGGCTGATGGCATTTACCACACCGTTGGTAACACTCTCATTTTTAATCACCACCCCGGAGGCATGGGTACCCGCATTGGGTGACGCTCATCATGGTTTCCCTTATTTATCCGGTGCTGGTCGCCTGGTATTGAAAGATACTCTGATGCTGGCAGGTGCTGTCATGATAATGGCAGATTCGGCGCGGGAAATTCTTAAACAACGCAGTAATGAATCCAGTTCAACGTTAAAAACTGAATATTGATAATCCGAACACTGTCTGTTGTTCACTTTTTCAGGCGTCAGGCCCCCTTTCTGATGATGAAGCCTGACGCCATATTACCGGAGATATGACAGAGTGAAGATCAATATCACTCCCCTGTTAAAAGATTCTTGTCGTCTCAGGTAAAATACATGATTAATATCAATCATGTATTTTTACAGCAAGACAACCACGAACAAATTCAGGATTAAAATGTTTTACCGACTCCCCAACATAACCCAAATCAAGCGAACTAATTTGTGCCATTTCTTTCTCTGTCAGTGAGAAATCCCAGATAGCAAAATTTTCTTCGATACGCTGTTGATGTGTCGATTTCGGAATAACGACCACTCCCCGTTGAATATTCCAACGCAGAATGACTTGAGAAATCGATTTTTGATGGGCATCTGCAATACTCTGAAGCAGATTATTTTCAAAGGGTTTATGTCGTCCACCACCTAACGGAGCCCATGCTTCAGGCTGCACGTTATAATACTTCATGGTTGCCAGCGCCTCTGGTTGGGCAAAATAGGGATGCAACTCGACCTGGTTGACCATCGGTTTAACTCTTACCGTTTCACAAAAGTTCGCCAGAACATGAGGATAGAAATTGGAAACCCCAATTGCTTTTAATTTGCCCTCTTCATAGGCATCTTCGAGTGCACGCCACGCACTGAAATAATCGCGCATAGCCTGGTGCAATAAATAGAGGTCGAAGTATTCTAGTCCCGATTTTTTTAATGATGCTTCAATACCTGCTTTTGCCGTATCCTGATTCAACATATCCTGCACCCACAATTTAGACGTTATAAATAACTCATCTCGGGTACATAAACCTTCAGATATAGCTTCACGAACGGCTTCACCGACGGCATCTTCATTACCGTATACCGCTGCAGTGTCGATGAGTCGATAACCCGTGCGGATAGCATTCAACACTGACTGTTTGCACACGTCTTTATCGGTAACCTGAAAAACACCAAATCCCATCATCGGCATTTTCAGATTGTTACTTAATACGGAAAATTCCACTGTCAGTCCCTCCATTAGGTATGAACAATGAGTCTACGTTAAAACGTAACCTCAAATTAGTATGTGGATTTTGATATCACTTATGCAAAAAATTCATTAATAATGTAGGACTGAAACCTCTCTATTTTTGGGGCAATGAAGCAGACGCTATCAGTGCTTTTGCCTTGGGACTTGCTGTTTTTGATACACTTAAGGCCCAGGACATAACGAAAATGTGCGATATTACAAAGAATTAACGGAGAATGTGATGATCAGGCAGAAGATTCTACAGCAGCTCCTGGAGTGGATTGAGTGCAATCTTGAGCACCCTATTTCAATCGAAGATATCGCACAGAAATCTGGCTACAGCAGACGCAACATCCAGCTTCTGTTCCGAAATTTCATGCATGTGCCTTTGGGAGAATACATTCGCAAACGAAGGCTTTGTCGTGCCGCCATTCTTGTCCGACTCACCGCGAAATCTATGCTTGATATTGCACTCTCTTTACATTTTGACTCACAGCAGTCATTCAGCCGCGAATTTAAAAAGTTATTCGGCTGCTCTCCCCGTGAATACCGCCACCGTGATTATTGGGATCTCGCAAATATCTTCCCTTCTTTTTTAATACGTCAACAGCAAAAGACGGAGTGTAGATTAGTCAACTTTCCTGAGACACCTATTTTTGGCAATTCATTTAAATATGATATTGAAGTATCGAATAAATCACCGGATGAAGAAGTCAAACTGCGACGTCATCATTTAGCCAGATGTATGAAGAATTTTAAGACGGATATCTATTTCGTCTCCACATTCGAACCGTCAACAAAATCGGTCGATTTGCTCACAGTTGAAACTTTTGCCGGTACGGTATGCAAACAAACCGATTCAGAGATGTCGAAAGAGTGGACAATTAACCGAGGACTGTATGCCTCTTTCCGCTATGAAGGTGAGTGGGAGCACTACCCTGAATGGGCGCGAAACCTCTATCTGATGGAATTACCTGCCAGGGGGTTAGCCAGAGTGAACGGCAGTGATATTGAGCGATTTTATTACAATGAAAACTTCGTCGAAATTGATAGCAATAACATTGTTTGCGAAATTTTTATCCCCGTTCGCCCGGTTTAGCCTGTAAATCCATCACATAAGATTTACCCTACCCTGCCACCGTCTAATCGGTACCAGGGTAGGTATTCAGTAAATAATGGCACTGCGCATGTCAACGCCATTATTATTTATTACATCGTCGTTTTTATTTCTCCTCAGCACCTTCAGTATCTGCAGGAACGGCGTTAATTGTCACAGTCACTGGTTTCATTTCATACCCTCCATATGTCAAAGAGTTGAATGTGAATGTGTATGTACCTGGCTTGTTGGTACTAAATGTACGCGTGATTTTCCCGCTCGCGAAATGGTCATTTTTCGACGGCAGGAACTGATAATCCGCCTCTGTCACCCCTTCCGGAGCCTCAATGTCGACCCACATGGTTCCTCCTACGGGGTTGACACCCGACATCAGAGTAACCGTCAGTGTTGCAGTAGTCTTCCCGTCCGCCACCAGAGAATCTACACGCTCTGGAGATGCAGCGAGCTCCGCGTTTTTATCATCCGCGACGAATTTAGATTCGGCAGTTTTCGTCGATTCCTGACCGTCGGCCTGTTCCACTTTCGCCGTGAGTGTATATGTCGCTACGACACTGGTCGTGGCGGTGAAAATAGCCTGTCCTTGCTCATTCGTTGTCGCCGTCCCATCGGGATCCAGAGCTAAATTTGCCGGGCTAGCAGTCAGCGTCACTTCGCTATCTTTCACCAAATTCTTATTGGCATCAGTCACCGTAACTTTATACGTTTGTTTGGCTTTGCCGTCCGCCAGTGCATAGTTGCCAATCACCTCAATACTGGAGACGGTTGCGGTAGCCTTATCGGCTACAAACGTTATAGTCTGCGTATTCGAAGGCTGGCTATTCCCTGCCGATGCCGTGATCTCATACGTTCCGGCAGTCACTGAAACCACCTGCAACTCTGCTTTCCCCTCATCGTTGGCTTTCACCCAGACATTATCGCCAGTAAGCGGCTTGACACCCCGGGGCAGATTAAAGGTCACCAGAGTTCCTGGAACAGGGTTACCGTTTTTATCCTCAACGGTCGCCGTCAGCGTAAAGGCATCTTTGCCGTTTGCCACTTTTTGAACGGCGGTGTCTACCTGCAGGTTTGCCTGACCGGTGCTGGCATCCGCGTTGAATTTCACCGTGACCGTCTTCTGAGCACCATTCACCGAAGCGGAAATATAGTGTTCTCCCGCAACCGTTGACATAAGCTCAATGTCCACTTTACCTGCCGCATTGGTTGTTACTGTATTCCCCGTCTTGCTAGTCACACCCTGCGGTAAAGTCAGCGTAACTTCTTGTCCCTGCAACGGGTTACCATAGCTGTCCACGACGGTCAGGGTTACCTGGTTAGCAGACTGTCCATTTGCCAGTTGGTTATTCACCTTCACCGCCATATCACTGATCACTGCCCGGGAAGCGTCGCCTGCAACATTCAGCACCAGTGGCTGAGCAACGGCATTTTGGCCGTTCACGCGTGGCATCACAGACAACTGACCTGCAGCCGATCCCAGCGTTAAGGTCGCCACGTAGACCCCATTACCTTTCTCTGTCCAGTTTCCTGCTGAAGGACGCTCACTCCCCGTGCTGGCGGCACCGCTAAACACTGGTGCATCTGGCTTCAGCCCGGTGACCGGGTTCCCGTACGCATCCTTCACGGTGAAGGTGAGTTCCGTCGTCGTTTTGACGACCGGAGCCTTATTGTCCGCAACAAGCGTAGAGTTAGCTGATGACATCTCTCCAGCGATGACCGTCAACTGCGCGGCTTCGGTGGCTGCTGGCTGGCCATTGAAGAGAGGCATGACGCGAAGCTCGCCCGTCTTTCCGCCTGTGGTCAACGTAGCAACATAGGAACCGTCACCTTTTTCGGTCCAACTGGAAACGGTCGCCCCTTCAGAGGCGGTCCCCGTCAAACTTGCCGACAACGAAAGACCACTGATAGCGTTGCCATGTGCATCTTTTGCAATAAGCGTCACGGTTGTGCTTTCGCCGGCTTTTACGTGATCTTCTGCGACGGAGACTTTCGACTGGTTTGAAGATAACGCATCAGCCACCACGGTTACTTTTGCCGCATTTGCTGCCGCATCCTGTCCATTTAGCTTCGGCATAACTTCTAATTCACCCGCCGTAGAGCCGAGAGTAATTTGCGCAGTCCACGTCCCATCACCATTATTTGTCCAGCCCGATGCCGTAGAACCTACAGCAGCGGCACCCGCTAATGACGGCGCTTCCGGCGTGAGGCTGGTCACAGGGTTGTCATAGGCATCTTTTGCCGTCCAGATTGCCGTAACTGTACCGCCGACCACCGGTTTATCAGGATTCAGGGTGATGGACGAATGTGCTGCATCAAGCGGCCCGGCAACAAACTTCAGCGTTTGTTGTAATGTGCCCAGCTGATACTGCTCGCTGAAGGCACGCACAACAACGTTTCCGGCACGGGTCGAAGAAACCGTGGCGCTGTAAACCCCAGGTTTTATTTCCGAAATGGCACCAACGGTAACACCATTAGTGTCTTGCGGAACAAGTCGCAGGCGGCTGGCTTCTCCCGTCACCGGATTACCCTCGGAGTCCACCGCAGTCAGCGTCAGCGTGTAGGCTTGCTGACCATCAGCAACCACGTCACCTGACGGCTCGTTAGCACTCAGGGTGGAGTTTGCCACATCCATCATCGTGGCCCGCAGTTCTGCAGTGACGGTTTTGCTCATGCCATCAACGCTAACAGTAATCGTTGCCTCACCTGACTGCGTTCCGGTAGTAAAGACAGACTGATACACCCCTGCTTCAGTTTCGGTGAACTCACCCAGTGTTGGCTTTGCCTGTGATTTAGTGGCCTTCAGAGAACGAGTCACAATATTTCCAGCCGGTTTGAAAGTTAGTTCAGTCTTGATCTGATCTTTCATGCCCGTGACTGGCTGACCCTCGGCGTCGCGCAGAGACAGCACCAGCGGCTTTTGCTCATTACCGTTAGCAAGCATTTGAATACGGCTCTGACCGTCAAGCGTTAACGCCGTACGATCGGCGCTCATACCAGCTCCGCTAATAACCACTTCTGTCTGCACACGTTTCGAGGCATTGCCTTTGTTATCGTAGGCAATCGCTGAAACCGCATAATAATTGTCTTTGCCTGCCTGATAAGCCGGGAGCGTCACTTGCCACTGATTGCCCTGCCCCGTAATTTTTCCGCCTGCGGCCAGCAAAGACGGCGCTTCCCATTGCACATTTTTCAGACCGTGAGTTGCTTTGCTGACCACAAGCCCCAGGGAAACCGTCTGGCCGCCCTTGCCTTCAATACGCTCAGGCAGAGCAATACGGATCACTTCAGATTTGCGATACTCAAGAACGATATTGTTATTACGCTCAACCAGGTCATAGCGGCTGCCTGCCAGCATTCGACGCTCGCGAATGCTGTCTGTATCGAGTTGTTTTTCCAGAGGTTCGCCAATCCGATAATTAACTTCCAGGCCAAAGCGAGTGTCATTCTCACCACTCTTGCCCTGCTTATGCCCAGCACTCAGGGTCAGAAGAGGCACTGGCGTGTAATTCACTTCAGCGGTAATCGCATGTGGATCTTTCTGGCGTTTATCTTTACCAAACAGCCCGACTTCATCGCCATAATACTGTTCATACATCAGGCTTGCGCCAAGCTGCGGCCAGGCAGGTAAATAGCCCTCAGCACGAATATCCCAGCCATTCGCCGGGCGTTCCTGATAATCCTCAACATCCGGCGATTTTTTCCAGCCAGAAGCCCGGATATAACCATTGGCGCTCAGTTTCAAATAATCACGCCAGTATTCCGCACCAACACCAATGCGGGTATGACTACGGGATAAATCATGATCGATAAAAGTATTCACCCCCGCCATCCAGTCATTTTCTGAAAAATGACGCCAGCCAAAACCAATATTTGACTGAGTACGATCGTCGGTACGATGTATTGCCCCCTGAGTGAATAACATATTTGTCGGTGTATCATAAATCGGATAAAGCATTTCCAGCGAAGAGTCCTTCAGCGAGAAATTTTTATCGACATTCAGTTTGACGCGCGCAGTACCATATTTCCCGAGCCACTCCTGAATTTCCTGGTTAGCTTTAGCGGTGGCCATTCCGGTAATAAAGTTACGTGTCGCATCGCTATCTGGCTGACTGCTTAAAAATGTCCCGGCATTAGCGGCAAGCGACGCGACATTTTTCTCCACGTTATTATCAGCAGTTACCGTAGTATTTTCCATGCTCAACCGTGGCTGAACCGCATGCTGCGCACGTGCTGCCATTACTGGCGTAAAGGTGACAGCGAGTGGAAAAAGAACCTGAACAGAGATATTTGCCCACGCCACGCAGCGGGCCAGAACTGAATAACGAAATCGTGGTTGTTTATGACCTGTTTTATAACGTGACATTGAGATAATTTCCTGATGAACGAATTAACGAACATAGGCAGACACAAATAATGGCGTCTGCTTGTCAGAAAAACCGGGGATTTCCCGGTTTCCTTTTCCGCAGAAAAGGAAATACCTTTATGTAAGAAAGTACACCGCCACCTAATATATCCAGTGTCTGTAGCCACTCATCAGGTGGTTGGGCGCGGGATTATATTTTTATTTATGGGTAAAAATTTAGCTTTTTGTGCAAGTTATTAAATAGATACTTAAGTTATATTTCTTACTCTGCGGGCAGTGAATAATTCATTATTAAGAGTGAATAATAATGACCCGTCTTTAATTAACTGCTATTGGGAGTACGTCGAAGTGAGTATATACGCCAGGATAAACCAATATATTTTTTATGGACATTCATTTATATTCATCGGACTGTAAATTCCGGGGATATCGAACTTGCACTACTCATCGCAACACTCAAACAGATTTATGAATTTTGTTCATAACCCCTGACAAATCCTGCCGTCTAATCGAGCTTTTCCCTTTACGTTATGCTTCTCATGAACGATAACGGAAGGATAACACCATGCAAAAAGTAAAACTGAACAACGGTATTGAAATGCCCCTGTTGGGCTTTGGTGTATTTCAGATGACCGATGCCGCCGAATGCGAAAGAGCGGTCATTGACGCTATTAACAGCGGTTATCGACTGATTGACACCGCCGCCTCTTATCAAAATGAAATCCAGGTCGGAAACGCACTGAAACAAAGCGGTATCGCCCGTAACGAACTCTTTGTCACCACGAAACTCTGGTTGCAGGATACCAGTTACGAAGGGGCCAAAGCCCAGTTCGAACGCTCTCTGAATCGACTGCAACTTGATTACGTTGACCTGTACTTGATTCACCAGCCATATGGCGATGTCCACGGAGCCTGGCGTGCCATGGAAGAGCTGCAACAGGCCGGTAAAATTCGCGCTATTGGCGTCAGTAACTTCCATCCTGACCGACTGGCAGACCTTATCGCTTTTAATAACGTCGTTCCGGCGGTAAACCAGGTTGAAGTTAACCCTTTCAATCAGCAGCTACAGGCCGTTCCCTGGATGCAAAGTCGTGGCATTCAGCCAGAAGCCTGGGCACCGTTTGCGGAAGGGAAAAATGGTCTGTTCCAGCATCCTGTTCTCACGGCAATTGGCGAGAAGTATGGCAAAAGCGTGGGCCAGGTTGTTCTGCGCTGGATCTACCAACGAGGCATTGTTTCACTGGCAAAATCAGTGCGAAAAGAACGCATGGAAGAGAACATCAACATTCTCGATTTTGAACTCAGCCCTGAAGATATGCTGCAAATTACCGCCCTGGATACCGCAACCAGCGCGTTCTTCTCTCACCGCGATCCCGCAATGGTGGAATGGCTGACTGGCCGCAAACTTGATGTTTAAGCCGCGATAAAAGAGGTATTCATTCAATGCAAAAACGTTATCTGGGTAAATCCGGACTCGAAGTCTCCGCCCTTGGGCTCGGTTGCATGGGCTTAAGCCACGGCTACGGCCCGGCGACCGATACCCGTCAGGCTATCGAACTTATTCGTGCTGCGGTTGAACGTGGTGTCACCTTCTTCGATACCGCCGAAGTGTATGGTCCGTATCTGAATGAAGAAGTGGTCGGCGAAGCCTTAAAACCGTTTCGTGACCGCGTGGTAATTGCCACTAAATTCGGTTTTACCTTCGGCGATGATAATAAACAGCAGATTTTAAACAGCCGTCCGGAACATATCCGTGAAGCCGTTGAAGGATCATTACGTCGTCTGAAAACAGATGTTATTGACCTGCTGTATCAACACCGTGTTGATCCAGATGTTCCTATTGAAGATGTTGCAGGAACGGTGAAAGACCTCATCGCAGAAGGTAAGGTCAAACATTTCGGCCTGTCTGAAGCAGGAGCACAAACCATTCGTCGTGCAATGCGGTACAACCTGTCACCGCCCTGCAAAGCGAATATTCCATGTGGTGGCGTGAGCCTGAACAGGAAATTCTGCCGTTGCTGGAGGAACTGGGAATTGGTTTTGTCCCCTTCAGCCCACTAGGTAAAGGTTTCCTGACAGGGGCGATTAAGCCGGGAACCACTTTCGGCAAAGATGATTACCGCAGCACCGTACCGCGTTTCGCAACACAAGCCATTGAAGCCAATGAAAAACTGGTCACCTTGTTAGGTGAACTGGCTGCGGAGAAAGGGGTAACGTCTGCACAAATCGCACTGGCATGGCTATTAGCACAAAAGCCGTGGATTGTTCCCATCCCTGGCACCACTAAACTAAACCGGCTGGAAGAAAACCTGGCCGCTGCTGACATTGTTCTTTCGCAGAAAGATACGCAGCAGATAACCGAGGCGCTGGAAACAATTAAAATCGTCGGTGAACGTTACTCGCCTGAACATCAGGCACGCGTAGGCCGCTAATACCCAAACGGGTCCAGGATAAAGGACCCGTTATTCGGTGTAGCGAAGCGCATCGATCAACAGCGCAAAAGCTGGCGGATGCTGCTTGCGGCTGGGGTAGTAAAGATAATACCCAGGAAAAGTTGGACACCACTCCTGTAACACCTGAATAAGCTTGCCTGACTTTATATACTCCTGAACCATGTCTTCAGGGACACAAGCGATCCCAAACCCTGATAAGGCGGCATCAATTCTTTCTGGCAACGGACTACACGTCAGCTGCCCATCAACCTTAACGCGAAGCGGTTTCCCTTCTCGCTCGAACTCCCAGTGGTAAAGCCCACCGGCAGTTGGCAAACGCATGTTGATGCAGCGATGATTTTGTAGCTCGTGAGGCGTTTCAGGCGCAGGGTTTGCAGCAAAATACGCCGGAGCCCCCACCACAGCCATCCGCATATCTGGTCCAATCCTGACTGCAACCATATCTTTATCAACATTTTCACCCAGTCGTATCCCGGCATCAAAACGGCCTTCAACAATATCGACAAAACCGTTATCCACCACCAGTTCGACATTGATTTCGGGATACTCTCTGAGAAAAGGTTTTAGCTTCGGCCAGACCAGACTTCGCGCGGCATGTTCCCCGGCAGATAACCGAATATTCCCGGAGGGCGTGCCGTTCTGTTGAATAAGTGACTCCAGTTCCTGTTCAAGCTCGTCAATACGCGGTTCAAGGCAGGCAATGATTCTCTCCCCCGCTTCTGTGGGAGCCACACTGCGGGTAGTCCGTGTCAGGAGGCGGATATTGAGCCTTTCCTCCAGAGCCTTCATTGCATGGCTAAGTGCAGACTGAGAGACGCCGAGTTTGCCCGCTGCTTTGGTAAAACTTCGCTCTCTTGCCACCACAAGAAAGATTTGCAGTTCGTTGAAGTTTTCTTTGAGCATTGGCGATTTCCTTGTAGAAGCATCCTCTTCACAGACACTCATGAAGGGGGGCATAGATGCTATTATTTTAACCACATTATTAGTAACAATGATAATTTGGCTGTATCGAAAATAATTCTAAACTTTCAGGAGATTTATTATGAATAAACGTATCCTCACGATTATGCCATTCTTCTTACCGATATTCTGACACACATCATTAACTTTCTATTTTTACTCTTTTCTCCACCATAAAATCAATAAAAGCACGAACTTTAGAGGGCATTCTCACCCGTGATGAAACATATATATAAAATCCAGGAAATGAAACGGCCCAATCCTCAAGAATCGGCTGTAACTTGCCCGCATTGATATGTTCAGCGATTGCAAAATCCAGATGTTGAATGATACCCGTTCCATTCAGCGCCATTCGTATCATGCTTTCGTCATCATTAGAAATATACTTACCTGAAACCTCTATTTCGAACTCTTCATTACCCCCCACAACATTAGAAAACTCCCATGCAGAGAGTGCACCGCTACTTTTATGCCGCAACCGAAGGCAATTATGGTTACTCAGTTCCTGAGGCGTTTCAGGAATACCGTGTTCTTTTAAATAATCTGGCGATGCCACAGTAACCAGTTTAATAAGCGGAGAAACAGGAACGGCAGTCATATGCTCATCCAGTCCTTGCTCAAGACGTATGCCCACATCACAGCCGTCCGCAATAATGTTAGATAAACCGTCATCCATAATGAGTTCTATCTTTGTTTTGGGGTAACGAGTAAGAAACTCGCCAATATGAGGCTCAACAAGCATCCGTGCTGCAACACGGGAGGAATTTATTCTCAACAGGCCTGTAGGTTCAAGTTGGGTATCACCAACATCTTTCAAAGCATCATCAATTTGCCCCAAAGCCGACACCAGCACTTCATACAGACGCTGTCCTTCCTCAGTAAGCGACATATTGCGGGTCGTACGGTATATCAGCTTGGTGTTAAGACGTTCCTCAAGAGATTTTAAATTCTGGGACAATGCGGCCCGCGTAATACCCATTTCAGAAGCGGCTCTGGAAAAACTGCCGGCACGAACAATAAGCGCAAACCAGGCAAGAGAAGGCAAAATTGAAGGCTCTATTTTCATCATTGTAAACCTTAACTTAACACTGTGATAGATATTAGACCATTGATGATAACCAATACAAGTCATACTATTACGCCGTTCTCGATATGAACACGAATGCCAGTTGCGGATAATAGAAATGATATTTAAATCTGTTTAGGCAAATCCCCGGAGCTTGAAATGAAAACTGTTTCGATAAAACATACTTACTGGGATATAGCTGCTGATATCTATTTCCCTGACGATTTTAATAGTGAAAAAAAGTATCCTGCCATTATCAGCGCCCATCCAATTGGAAGCTGCAAAGAACAGACATCGGGTAGTGTGTATGGTGCCGCCCTGGCAAAAGCTGGCTTTATCGTCATTGCTTTTGATGCCAGTTTTCAGGGAAGCAGCGGTGGAGAACCGCGTTATCTGGAAGATCCAACAATGCGAGTAAAAGACTTCAGCATTGTCGTTGATTACCTTACCACCTTACCTTACGTTGATGCCGGGCGTATTGGTGTACTGGGTATTTGTGGTGGAGGTGGATATGCCATTAATGCCGCAATGACAGAACGTCGAATTAAAGCTATTGGTACTGTCACGGGTGCAAACTACGGGCGTCTTATGCGTGAGGGATTTACAGCGTTTAATCCTATCGGAGCACTCGAAGCGATGGCGCAACAAAGAACAGACGAAGCTAACGGCGCAAAACTTCGCGTAGATGATTTACTCCCCTCTTCTCCGGATGCAGCTCTTGAAGCGGGATTAACAGAAATAGACCTTTTTGAAGCCACAGAATATTATCGTTCGCCACGAGGCTGTGCACCTAATGGGGTAAATCGTTCGCTATTCTCACATCAGACTGTTGCCGTGGGTTGGGATGCATTTCATCTTGCAGAAGTCCTGTTAACTCAACCAATAATGGTTGTGGTGGGCGATAGAGTGGGCGCATTTGGTGCCTACCGTGACGGCTGCGAAATTATTGGCCGCGCTGCCTCAAAACATAAAGAGCTGGTCGTGGTTGAAGGTTATTCACATTACGACCTGTATGATAAGCCAGAACCTGTGAAACAGGCACTCGAAAAATTAATTCCTTTTTATAAAACACATTTGTAATAATCTTACAGGGAGATTCCTTATCTCCCTGACATTTATCCTTTATTGACTACACAACAACAATAAAATTACTCAAAAAGAATTCTATTAAAGGAAAAAAGCATCAAAAAGTAGCAACTCAACTTATTAAGATTATACGCATTAAAATCAGATAAACATTTGAGGTATTGTTATGACAAATAAACACCCATCATTGTTTTCTCCTTTTATGCTGACAGAAAAAATAAAGCTACGTAATCGTATCGTTATGGCCCCTATGACGACCTGGTCAGCGAATCCTGATGGAACCATCTCTGAGCAAGAACTCGAATTTTATAAACGCCGCTCACAAAATGTTGGTTTAGTAATAACAGGATGTACCTATGTCACGCCAAGCGGCATTGGGTTTACTCATGAATTTGCCGCGTATGACGACCGTTTCATTAACAGCCTTGAAAAGTTAGCAGCGGCAGCCAAAAGTGGCGGTGCTCCGGCTATTTTGCAGATTTTCCACGCCGGTAATAAAGCCATCCCGGAGCTTGTACCAAATAACGATGTTATTAGTGCCAGCGCATCAAGCGTAAAATCTGGTGACTTTATGAAGAGAGTGGTACAAAGCAGGGAAATGACTGAAAACGAAATTCAGGAAACCATTAGAGCATTCGGAGATGTCACAAAAAGGGCGATTAAAGCAGGTTTTGATGGCATTGAACTTCATGGTGCGCACGGATTCCTTCTACAGAATTTCTTCTCCCCTCTATTTAACCAGCGTAATGACCGATGGGGAGGAGATCTCGAAAGACGTATGCGATTCCCGCTGGCCGTATTACAGGAAGTAAAAAATGTAGTCTATGAATATGCGACAAAGCCCTTTGCCATCGGTTACAGAATATCTCCTGAAGAATCTGCAACAGGGGGGCTGCGGATAGAGGATACTTATAAACTCCTTGATCGGCTCATTGCATCCGGTATTTCGTATATACATACCTCGCTGGTCAGTATTAACGATAGCTACCCTGTTGAGTCGCCAAATGGCCCCCGAACTATTGAATTGATTTTAAATCATATTGCAGGCAGAGTGCCGGTAATCGCTGCAGGTAAAATACGCACACCGTCTCAGGCTCAAGAAGCAATTTCCACTGGCCTGCCACTTGTTGCGATCGGTAAAGGGCTGGTGATAAATCCAGAATGGGTGACTTTAGCTGAATCAGGTAGAAGCCATGAAATTCAAACAACCCTTAATCCACAACTTGTTCCTGAATTAACCATTCCGGATAAACTATGGGATCAAATTCAGGCATCGAAAGGAACTGGCTGGTTTCCGTTAATGGATTAAATATCTATTACTCTCCCGAGTGTAAAACTATCAAACCAATGAGTAACCGATACAGCCTCGCAAATTCTTTCAGATAATTAACCCGTCACTGCGGCACGTTCTCTCATAAGGCGTGCCTGCTGTGTAATCCAGTATGGATCCAGCATAGTTGACGGCTTAATAGACTCAATTCCTTTCCCAGGTTACCAACAACGATATCTTGTATAACACCCCAGAAGATACGACATTATGATGAGATGAGGTATGCTCCTCAGCGCCAATCAACGCCAGGGCTGGGCCAGTTTTGAGATCAGACTCATTCCCGGACTGACTTCAGGCGACATATATCAATGACGTTGGGGCAATAAAAGATAGCCGATGTAATACATCTATTCAAATTTGTGATACATGTCAAAAAATTGGTTGACCAAACTCGTTATTTATATAAGGGCACTTACGAAGTGCACTCTTTTTTAAAGCGAGGAAGTACCAATGAAAGAGAATAAAGTACAACAAATCAGTCATAAACTGATTAATATCGTTGTTTTTGTCGCAATTGTAGAATACGCCTATTTATTTCTCCATTTCTATTAATAACGGCAATAAACTGTTCACTTCAGTGATATTAAAAAATATGCATCCTCTCCCTTTTTTGTAAGTAATTATTATATCCGTGGGAGAGGAATACACGCTGTCCGGCAATCAATCAAACTGCGATAAATCATCGGCCAGTAAAATGGAGATAGCCTCCATTCTCGAAAAATTCATACTCTCAGCGAAACCATCACTCATCAAGGCGTTTATGGGAGCGTCGCCAATGGCTGCTAACAATGCCAGACTTCCCCGTTGCCGAAATTCCACATACCACAAATGGTCACAGGGATTGGGTGTTGAAATGATCCGGATGAGCATGTATCTTTATGGTTATGTTATAACATAACAGGTAAAAATGATGAAGCCCAATATCCATCCTGAGTATCGTACTGTGGTGTTCCACGACACCAGTGTTGATGAGTACTTTAAAATCGGCTCGACTATCAAAACAGACCGTGAGATTGAGCTGGATGGCGTAACGTATCCGTACGTGACAATTGATGTCTCTTCTAAATCGCACCCGTTCTATACAGGGAAGCTGAGAACAGTGGCATCAGAAGGAAATGTTGCACGATTCACCCAACGTTTTGGTCGTTTTGTTAGCACGAAAAAGGGGGCATGATGAAAGTCCTTAACTCTCTGCGTACCGCAAAAGAACGCCATCCAGACTGTCAGATTGTGAAGCGAAAAGGACGGCTATATGTGATTTGTAAATCTAATCCACGTTTTAAGGCCGTTCAGGGTCGTAAGAAAAAACGTTGATTCAAAATTCGACGAATTAACGATATTTGTCTGATTAATAATCAGACCGGATTAATGTTGGTGTATTTATTACACCAGCATTAATTTTCCTGAGGATGTATCTTCCTGTTCATTTAAGGTCAACTGCCTGACGTTTCTCTCCGAATATTCCATTATATTAATGTTGACTTGTTGACCAGGTGCGCCCTGTATGCTGGCATCAACTCTCTTTTAGACTGAACACGCCACTCAGTTTCCTCCCTTTGCGACGCAGCCTGCATTTACACTCAAACGGTTAAGATGATAAATGTGGTAAATCTGTTGGTACTGACATAAAAACGTTTACGCCACAGGAACGGCCTGATCCACCGGTAACCCCATCGCCGACGTTCGAGTGCCAGTTAGAGTAACGCGCACAGATGACTGAATGCAGTGCCCTGGCAAAGAGGCCATCGTTCCTGTGACAACTGGCAGTCTTCGTTTAACTTCACTTAATTTGGCTCTTAGGGGGCTTACCGGACAGATGACGTACTTACACCTGTTTAATTTTTCATCACTTATTGGGATGAACACCCATAACCATTTTGTGCGGCATGTTAATCCATTAAAACACCTTACTGATTGGCAAATCATCTTTAATTATGACTCATGATAGTTTTATATTCTATTTCTTATCATTTAAACTTGTTTTTTTACTAGTCCATTACACAACACATTAAGACTATTCCTAACACCTCAGGGCAAAGTTCCTGGCTAATATAAAATGCAAGTAAGAATTGAACGTTATATTGCCAATAACCTTATGAAACTGAATGTCTTTTTCTTCTTATCAAAAAAGCAATATTTTCATTTTTTGTAAATATTGACTTAACCATGGAATTCCTTTTCTGTTCACATATTGACACTCATCAGGAAAAAAACATAAATTTAAACCTAATCGAAATAATTAAAACTTAATCTCGTTTAACCTATATTGATATGTGCTACGTATCTTATTTACTTCCGATTTACTAAAGAAACTGAATGTACCTGTAAAAATTACAGGTTTGGAAAGTAGTGACATGGCAAAATGATTACAGCAGGGACTATGAGGTTAAAAACCATATGGAATGTCAAAACCGTTCTGATAAATACATCTGGTCTCCCCATGACGCCTACTTCTATAAAGGACTATCTGAACTGATTGTGGATATCGACAGATTAATTTATCTATCGCTGGAGAAAATCAGAAAAGATTTCGTGTTTATCAATCTCAATACGGATTCTTTAACTGAGTTTATAAACCGTGATAATGAGTGGTTATCCGCGGTAAAGGGGAAACAGGTCGTATTGATTGCGGCCAGAAAGTCAGAAGCCTTAGCAAATTATTGGTATTACAACAGCAATATTAGGGGCGTGGTATACGCTGGACTGAGTCGTGATATTAGAAAAGAACTGGCCTATGTGATTAATGGCAGGTTCCTGAGAAAAGATATTAAGAAAGATAAAATCACTGACCGGGAAATGGAAATTATCCGCATGACGGCTCAGGGAATGCTGCCTAAATCGATTGCCAGAATTGAAAATTGTAGTGTGAAGACAGTGTATACCCATCGGCGTAATGCTGAGGCCAAGCTGTACTCAAAAATATATAAGTTGGTTCCGTAAACTCCAGGCAAGTTAGTTTTAAAAAATGACTCACAGGGACATCACGTCCTCAATTCAACTCGGGAAGAAAAGCAATGAAAAAAAAGGTTCTGGCAATAGCTCTGGTAACGGTGTTTACCGGTACAGGTGTGGCGCAGGCTGCTGACGTAACAGCTCAGGCTGTAGCGACCTGGTCAGCAACAGCCAAAAAAGACACCACCAGTAAGCTGGTTGTGACGCCACTCGGTAGCCTGGCGTTCCAGTATGCCGAAGGCATTAAAGGTTTTAACTCACAGAAAGGTCTATTTGACGTGGCTATCGAGGGTGACTCAACGGCTACCGCCTTTAAACTGACCTCACGTCTTATCACCAACACCTTAACCCAGTTGGATACCTCAGGTTCCACACTGAATGTGGGCGTGGATTATAACGGCGCGGCAGTCGAAAAAACTGGCGATACCGTGATGATCGATACCGCCAACGGCGTACTGGGCGGCAACCTTAGCCCACTGGCTAACGGTTACAATGCCAGCAATCGTACCACCGCACAGGATGGTTTCACTTTCTCCATCATCAGCGGCACCACCAATGGTACCACCGCAGTAACCGATTACAGCACTCTACCGGAAGGCATCTGGAGCGGCGACGTTAGCGTACAGTTCGACGCGACCTGGACCAGTTAATCTCTCTGATGTACCAGCAGGGGTAGCCCCCCTGCTTTATTCCTGGACGGAATTGTTATGAAAAAGCACCTTCTGCCTCTCGCTCTGCTGTTTTCCGGAATATCTCCGGCCCAGGCGCTGGATGTCGGCGATATATCATCGTTTATGAACAGTGACAGCAGCACGCTGAGCAAAACGATCCAAAACAGTACCGACAGTGGCCGCCTCATCAATATCCGTCTCGAACGGCTCTCTTCACCGCTTGACGACGGGCAGGTTATCGCAATGGACAAGCCGGATGAGTTGCTACTCACTCCCGCCAGCTTGCTGCTACCCGCCCAAGCCAGCGAAGTGATCCGCTTCTTCTATAAGGGACCAGCAGATGAAAAAGAGCGCTACTACCGCATTGTCTGGTTTGATCAGGCCCTCAGTGATGCGCAGCGCGATAATGCCAACCGTAGCGCTGTGGCCACTGCTTCCGCCCGCATCGGCACCATTCTGGTCGTCGCCCCCCGCCAGGCGAACTACCACTTTCAGTACGCCAACGGCTCCCTGACAAATACAGGAAATGCGACGCTGCGGATCCTCGCCTACGGCCCCTGCCTGAAAGCCGCCAATGGTAAGGAGTGTAAAGAGAATTACTACCTGATGCCGGGCAAGTCGCGTCGTTTTACCCGCGTGGACACGGCGGATAACAAAGGACGGGTTGCACTTTGGCAGGGTGATAAGTTCATTCCCGTGAAATAGATAGCTGTGCAGATGGATAACGACAATGCCTTTACGACGGTTCTCCCCAGGACTGAAAGCCCAGTTTGCCTTCGGCATGGTCTTTTTGTTCGTTCAGCCCGATGCCAGCGCTGCTGACATAAGTGCGCAGCAAATAGGTGGGGTGATTATTCCGCAGGCCTTCAGTCAGGCGCTCCAGGACGGCATGAGCGTCCCGCTTTATATTCATCTCGCCGGTAGCCAGGGTCGCCAGGACGATCAGCGAATCGGCAGCGCTTTTATCTGGCTGGATGATGGACAGCTACGCATCCGGAAAATACAGCTGGAAGAGAGTGAAGATAACGCCAGTGTCAGCGAACAAACTCGACAGCAGCTGATGGCTCTGGCGAACGCCCCGTTCAATGAGGCCCTTACCATCCCCCTGACTGACAACGCGCAGCTGGATCTCAGCTTGCGCCAACTGCTGCTGCAGCTAGTGGTCAAGCGCGAAGCGCTGGGCACCGTACTACGCTCACGTAGCGAAGACATCGGGCAGTCCAGTGTTAACACCCTCAGCAGTAATCTGAGCTATAACTTCGGCGTCTATAACAACCAGTTGCGTAACGGCGGGAGCAACACATCCAGCTATCTGTCGCTGAATAACGTTACTGCACTGCGCGAACATCACGTGGTGCTCGACGGCTCGCTGTACGGGATCGGTAGCGGTCAACAGGACAGTGAATTATATAAAGCGATGTATGAACGCGATTTTGCCGGTCACCGATTTGCCGGTGGAATGCTCGACACCTGGAACTTGCAGTCCTTAGGGCCGATGACCGCCATTTCAGCAGGGAAGATTTACGGCCTTTCCTGGGGAAACCAGGCCAGCTCCACCATCTTCGACAGCAGCCAGTCAGCCACGCCAGTGATCGCCTTTTTACCGGCGGCGGGCGAAGTACATCTCACCCGTGATGGGCGGCTACTAAGCGTTCAGAACTTCACCATGGGCAATCATGAAGTGGATACCCGGGGTCTACCGTACGGTATTTACGATGTGGAAGTTGAGGTCATCGTTAACGGTCGCGTGATCAGCAAACGCACTCAACGGGTCAATAAGCTGTTTAGCCGGGGGCGCGGCGTCGGTGCACCACTGGCGTGGCAGATATGGGGCGGTAGCTTTCATATGGATCGCTGGTCGGAAAACGGGAAAAAGACGCGACCAGCCAAAGAGAGTTGGCTGGCAGGTGCCTCGACCTCCGGCTCACTGAGTACGCTTAGCTGGGCGGCAACGGGATATGGATACGATAATCAGGCCGTGGGTGAAACCCGTCTGACGCTGCCGCTTGGGGGGGCGATCAACGTTAACCTGCAAAATATGCTGGCCAGTGACAGCTCATGGAGCAGCATCGCCAGCATCAGCGCCACTCTACCGGGAGGCTTCAGTTCGCTGTGGGTTAATCAGGAAAAAACCCGCATTGGCAATCAATTGCGACGTAGCGATGCCGACAACCGTGCAATCGGCGGCACACTCAACCTGAACTCACTGTGGTCGAAGCTGGGCACATTCAGCATCAGCTACAATGATGACCGCCGTTACAACAGCCATTATTACACGGCAGATTACTATCAAAATGTCTACAGCGGTCCCTTTGGTTCGCTTGGCCTGCGGGCCGGTATTCAGCGCTATAACAACGGCGACAGCAACGCCAATACAGGGAAATATATCGCTCTCGATCTCTCGCTACCACTGGGCAACTGGTTTAGCGCAGGGATGACCCATCAAAACGGCTACACCATGGCAAACCTGTCAGCACGCAAACAGTTTGATGAAGGAACCATTCGCACTGTTGGTGCCAATCTGTCACGAGCCATCTCCGGCGATACCGGTGATGACAAAACCCTCAGCGGTGGGGCGTATGCACAGTTCGACGCTCGTTACGCCAGCGGAACGCTGAACGTTAATAGCGCGGCGGACGGCTACATCAATACCAATTTGACCGCCAACGGCAGCGTCGGCTGGCAGGGTAAAAACATCGCTGCCAGCGGGCGGACCGATGGCAACGCTGGGGTGATATTCGACACTGGCCTGGAGAACGATGGTCAGATCAGCGCCAAAATCAACGGGCGGATTTTCCCGCTTAACGGCAAGCGTAACTATCTCCCGCTCTCTCCCTATGGAAGATATGAGGTGGAGTTGCAGAACAGCAAAAACTCACTCGACAGTTACGATATCGTCAGCGGTCGCAAAAGTCATCTGACTCTCTATCCAGGCAATGTCGCTGTCATTGAGCCAGAGGTGAAGCAGATGGTTACCGTCTCCGGTCGTATCCGTGCGGAAGACGGCACACTGCTGGCTAACGCACGGATTAACAACCATATCGGCCGAACCCGAACCGATGAAAACGGCGAGTTTGTCATGGACGTGGATAAGAAATACCCCACTATCGATTTTCGCTACAGTGGCAATAAAACCTGCGAAGTGGCACTGGAACTCAACCAGGCGCGCGGTGCCGTCTGGGTCGGTGATGTGGTCTGCAGCGGCCTCTCATCGTGGGCGGCGGTGACGCAGACAGGAGAAGAGAATGAGAGTTAACCTACTGATAGCGATGATAATCTTTGCGCTAATCTGGCCTGCAACCGCGCTCAGAGCGGCAGTGAGCAAAACAACCTGGGCGGATGCTCCGGCACGCGAGTTTGTGTTTGTCGAAAACAACTCAGACGACAACTTTTTCGTCACGCCTGGCGGGGCGCTGGATCCGCGCCTGACCGGTGCCAACCGCTGGACCGGTTTAAAATACACTGGCTCAGGAACCATCTATCAGCAAAGCCTCGGCTACATTGATAACGGTTACAACACCGGCCTTTATACCAACTGGAAGTTTGATATGTGGCTGGAAAATTCACCAGTTTCATCTCCTTTAACTGGCTTGCGCTGCATCAACTGGTACGCAGGGTGTAATATGACCACCAGTCTTATCCTGCCGCAAACCACCGACGCCAGTGGATTTTATGGCGCGACGGTGACCAGCGGCGGCGCGAAGTGGATGCACGGCATGTTGTCAGACGCGTTTTACCAGTATCTGCAACAAATGCCCGTCGGCAGCAGCTTTACAATGACCATCAATGCCTGCCAGACCTCTGTGAACTATGACGCCAGTAGCGGCGCACGCTGTAAGGATCAGGCCTCCGGCAACTGGTATGTTCGCAACGTCACCCATACGAAAGCAGCAAATCTGCGGTTGATAAATACCCACTCGCTGGCGGAAGTATTTATCAACAGCGACGGAGTACCGACTCTGGGCGAAGGGAACGCCGACTGCCGGACGCAAACCATCGGCAGCCGTTCAGGATTAAGTTGTAAGATGGTTAACTATACCCTGCAAACAAACGGACTCAGCAACACCTCAATCCATATATTCCCGGCGATCGCCAACTCGTCGTTAGCCTCGGCCGTCGGGGCGTACGATATGCAGTTCAGTCTGAATGGCAGTTCATGGAAACCGGTGAGCAATACTGCCTATTACTACACCTTCAACGAGATGAAGAGCGCAGACTCGATCTATGTTTTCTTCTCGAGCAACTTCTTTAAACAGATGGTGAACCTCGGGATCAGCGATATCAACACCAAAGATCTATTCAACTTTCGCTTTCAGAACACCACATCACCGGAGTCTGGCTGGTATGAATTTTCTACCTCCAACACGCTGATTATCAAACCCCGTGATTTCAGCATCAGTATTATCTCCGATGAATATACTCAGACACCGTCGCGGGAGGGATATGTTGGCAGCGGCGAGTCGGCACTCGATTTCGGCTATATCGTAACCACCAGCGGTAAAACAGCTGCCGACGAAGTGCTGATCAAGGTGACCGGACCCGCGCAGGTGATTGGCGGGCGCTCCTATTGTGTCTTCAGCTCCGATGATGGTAAGGCGAAAGTACCGTTCCCGGCGACGCTTTCCTTTATTACCCGCAGCGGAGCTACAAAAACCTACGATGCCGGGTGCGATGATAGCTGGCGGGATATGACCGATGCGCTGTGGCTGACCACACCGTGGACTGATATCTCTGGCGAAGTGGGGCAGATGGATAAGACCACAGTCAAATTTTCGATTCCAATGGATAACGCCATTTCGCTGCGTACGGTAGATGATAACGGCTGGTTTGGCGAAGTCAGCGCTTCAGGAGAGATTCATGTTCAGGCGACGTGGCGTAACATTAACTAAGGCCCTGCTGACAGTGGTCTGTATGCTGGCGGCACCTTTGACACAGGCGATTTCGGTCGGCAATCTGACTTTTTCACTGCCGTCCGAGACTGACTTTGTCAGCAAACGTGTAGTGAATAACAACAAAAGCGCACGGATATACCGTATTGCCATCAGTGCTATCGATAGCCCGGGCAGCAGTGAATTGCGCACCCGACCGGTGGATGGTGAACTGCTTTTCGCCCCCCGCCAGCTGGCGTTGCAGGCTGGTGAGAGCGAGTATTTTAAATTTTACTATCATGGTCCACGGGATAACCGCGAGCGCTACTACCGGGTCTCATTTCGCGAGGTCCCCACTCGCAACCAGACAAGACGCAGCCCAACCGGCGGCGAGGTTAGCACGGAGCCGGTGGTGGTGATGGATACCATTCTGGTAGTACGACCACGTCAGGTTCAATTTAAATGGTCCTTCGACCAGGTGACAGGAACGGTAAGTAACACTGGCAACACATGGTTTAAGCTACTGATTAAGCCAGGATGTGATTCGACCGAAGAGGAAGGCGATGCCTGGTACCTACGTCCGGGAGACGTTGTTCATCAGCCTGAGTTACGTCAGCCGGGGAATCATTATCTGGTCTATAACGACAAATTCATTAAGATTAGCGATTCCTGTCCTGCTAAGCCCCCTTCGGCGGACTAAGACTTATCCATCGGTCGAGGGAAGAACTCCACCTCAGAGCCCCAAAAATCGTTTAAATGATGTGGAAGCGATCGTCAATATCACCTGTAACGATGGGCTTTCTCATATGCACACAATAGTGTTCAGGAGACACGGAAAGGTACCAGGCAGCCTGCTAACGAGTGGTTTATTCACGAATTAGTACGTAAAATCGGTAACGGCTGGAAATCATTCAATACTCACACTATCGAAAGTTCCCCAGCCAACCGCGGTACGTTCTTACATACGATGTACCGCTGTTCTCTTTACGATTTATAGCTGTACTGGTGAATTATGAGCAATCTGAATCCATGCATGACGTGTGGTGCCTGTTGTGCATTTTTCCGCGTCTCTTTTTACTGGGCCGAAGCCGACGATGCTGGCGGTACCATTCCCGCCAGGCTCACTGAACAAATATCCCCTTTTCACCGATGCATGAGCGGTACCAATCAGAAAAACCCCCGATGTATTGCCCTTGCAGGAACACCGGGCAAAAATGCCTGCTGCACGATATATAAAAATCGATCGTCCACGTGCAGAGAATTCGCCATGTCTGGTGAGAACGGAGTCGTCAATGAGGCTTGCAATCGTGCAAGAGCTAAATACGGGCTGACACCGTTATAAATATGCAATAATTAATTGCACTGCCCCGCCAGCTATAATCGCGGGGCTTCGTTTTTCAGGGATAACAAAACCCGAAACTTCTTCCATCTGCCAGCAACAATGCCTCTTCCTCTATAGTGTTCTCCGGATCTACAGCATCCTGAAGTAGCGCGATGTACTCACGGGCTATCTGCTTCAGAAAGTAAAAAGCAATGTTTTTAACCTATAAAAATGGCGCTGCATTTGCGCCATTTTTATTATTCAATGCATTATCTGTTTGAGCCTAAAGGGATCTCAGGGTCTGGCTCATGAGTAATTCTGTTTCGTAAATCTCTGCGAATAATTTCAATGGACCAGAACCAGACTAAATGTCCAAAAATTTCAGAAACATTCTCATACCACGGGAGATCAAACAGAGGTGGCGTCAGTCCCATGAGAGGGAATGAAATCATATGAACAAAAAGTTGGGCTAAAGCACCTGCCAGTAAGCCCTGCCAGAGTTTAATTTTTGGAAATACTTCAGCGACCACACAATAACCGACAGCAAACACTATCGAAAAGATAATATGCGTAACACCAACCCAGTTAAAGACATGCCCGGCAAAGGTATAAACAGCCGCATTGGGATCTGTCAGCCCCAACCAGTCTCGAAGAAAAATATACGGAGGATTGAGAAAATTACGGGAGCAATCAATTTGCCCAGCAGCCCTGATTAATGATTCCGGGCCACACGCTGCATTAAACATATCCACCGGGCTACGTGGCGGCAATGGAACTTCAGCCCCCCACTTCACAAATGCGGAAACAACGCCAGCAATCAGCCCAATGAATGCAGCAAGACCATAACGTCTGCGGTTCGGTGGAGTTTGTTCAAATATATTCATATCTACCCTGCTTGTACCATTATGTTATACACCTCTTCAGGAGTATTCATAAAATAAGACAAATGTAAAGAACTGTATTGTTTTGTATAATGCAATGGTGACTAATCGCCAATGAATATAAGCACCATCATTTCTCCCTATTTTTATGTTAGAAGTGACAAAGATTTGCAGGGTGATGCTGAGCTGACAATCACAGGTTTCCTTATCGGTTTTTGCATCGCACAACTAAAGCAATAAACTAGCTCCCGTCATCGGCGAATATGAATTAATTAGCCGGGCTCATAGCTGCATTCGCGTTTTAAGAATAATCCTCCTGCTCTCACCGACTATGCTTAACGTTTAAAAAAGCATCAGCACTCTCGCAACGCACTCTTATTTTCCCCTTTAGAATACCGGAGGCCTGGTATGAGCAACCAAGGCGAATACCCCGAAGATAATCGGGTTGGGAAGCACGAGCCGCACGATTTTAGTTTGACCCGTCGCGATCTGATTAAAGTCAGCGCCGCAACGGCGGCGACCGCCGTGGTTTATCCTCATTCTACGCTTGCGGCAAGCGTTCCGGCAGCTACACCCGCGCCAGAGATAATGCCCCTGACACTTAAGGTGAACGGCAAAACCGAGCAGTTGGACGTTGATACCCGAACCACGCTACTGGACGCTTTGCGTGAAAATCTGCATCTGATCGGTACCAAGAAAGGTTGCGATCACGGACAGTGCGGAGCCTGTACCGTGCTGGTCAATGGTCGAAGGCTTAATGCCTGCCTGACGCTTGCAGTCATGCATCAGGGGGCCGAGATCACCACCATTGAAGGCCTGGGTTCACCAGACCATCTTCATCCTATGCAGGCGGCCTTTATCAGACATGATGGCTTCCAGTGCGGCTACTGCACCTCCGGGCAAATTTGCTCATCAGTAGCGGTGCTAAAAGAGATTCAGGACGGCATTCCCAGTCACGTCACGGTCGATTTGGTTTCCCCTCCAGAAAGAACTGCCGATGAGATCCGTGAACGTATGAGCGGCAACATCTGTCGCTGTGGTGCATACGCTAACATCCTTGCCGCCATTGAAGACGCTGCGGGGGAGATAAAATCATGAAGGCGTTTACCTATGAACGTGTGAACACCCCTGCCGAGGCGGCACTTAGTGCTCAGCGCGTACCCGGCGCAAAATTTATCGCGGGCGGGACCAATCTGCTGGACCTGATGAAGCTGGAAATTGAAACGCCCACCCACCTTATCGATGTGAACGGGCTCGGGCTCGATAAGATTGAAGTGACCGACGCGGGTGGGCTGCGCATCGGCGCACTGGTACGGAACACCGACCTGGCGGCTCACGAGCGCGTGCGTCGTGATTATGCGGTACTCTCCCGCGCCCTGCTCGCTGGCGCGTCTGGTCAGTTACGTAATCAGGCAACCACCGCAGGTAATCTGCTCCAGCGCACGCGCTGCCCCTATTTTTACGACACCAATCAGCCCTGCAATAAGCGCCTGCCCGGGAGCGGCTGCGCGGCACTTGAAGGCTTTAGCCGTCAGCACGCGGTGGTAGGCGTAAGCGAAGCCTGCATTGCCACCCATCCGAGCGATATGGCGGTCGCAATGCGGTTGCTGGATGCGGTAGTGGAAACCATCACGCCGGAGGGAAAGACTCGCAGTATCACACTGGCTGATTTTTATCACCCTCCGGGAAAAACGCCGCACATTGAAACCGCCCTGCTTCCCGGTGAGCTTATCGTTGCGGTGGCATTACCTCCGCCGCTCGGCGGAAAACATATCTACCGCAAGGTGCGCGATCGCGCCTCCTACGCCTTTGCCCTGGTATCGGTCGCGGCGATTATTCAGCCTGACGGCAGCGGGCGCGTCGCGCTGGGCGGAGTAGCACATAAGCCCTGGCGCATTGAGGCTGCGGATGCTCAGCTATCCCAGGGGGCGCAGGCCGTGTATGACGCGCTGTTCGCCAGCGCCCATCCCACCGCTGAAAACACCTTTAAACTCCTGTTGGCGAAGCGAACGCTTGCCTCCGTACTGGCTGAAGCGAGGGCACTGGCATGAAATTTGATAAACCCGCAGGGGAAAACCCGATCGATCAGCTGAAGGTTGTCGGTCGTCCCCATGACCGCATCGACGGACCGCTGAAAACTACCGGCACGGCACGCTACGCCTACGAATGGCATGAAGAAGCCCCCAACGCCGCCTATGGTTATATCGTCAGTTCCGCCATTGCCAAAGGACGCCTCACCGCCCTTGATACGGACGCCGCGCAAAAAGCGCCGGGCGTACTGGCTGTCATTACCGCCAGTAACGCTGGGGCACTCGGCAAAGGCGACAAAAACACCGCCAGGCTGTTAGGCGGCCCCACTATTGAGCACTATCATCAGGCCATTGCGCTGGTAGTGGCTGAGACCTTCGAACAGGCGCGAGCGGCGGCCTCGCTGGTGCAGGCGCACTATCGCCGTAATAAAGGAGCTTACTCCCTGGCGGACGAGAAACAGGCCGTCAGTCAGCCGCCGGAAGACACGCCCGATAAAAATGTTGGTGACTTTGACGGGGCTTTCACCTCCGCTGCGGTAAAGATTGATGCTACCTACACGACCCCGGACCAGAGCCATATGGCGATGGAGCCGCATGCCTCGATGGCCGTCTGGGATGGGAATAAGCTTACCCTCTGGACCTCAAATCAGATGATTGACTGGTGCCGCACCGATCTGGCAAAAACGCTGAAAGTGCCCGTGGAGAATGTGCGTATTATCTCCCCGTATATCGGCGGAGGGTTTGGCGGCAAGCTGTTCCTGAGAAGCGATGCGCTGCTGGCGGCCCTCGCCGCCCGTGCGGTGAAACGTCCGGTTAAAGTGATGCTCCCCCGCCCCACTATTCCCAATAACACCACGCACCGCCCCGCCACCCTTCAGCACTTGCGTATCGGTACTGACCAGAGCGGGAAAATCACCGCTATCTCACATGAAAGCTGGTCCGGAAACCTGCCCGGTGGCACGCCGGAAACGGCGGTACAGCAAAGCGAATTACTCTACGCAGGGGCAAACCGTCATACAGGCCTGCGGCTCGCCACGCTTGATTTGCCGGAAGGGAACGCCATGCGTGCGCCCGGCGAAGCCCCCGGTCTGATGGCGCTCGAAATCGCGATCGACGAACTGGCGGAAAAAGCGGGCATCGATCCCGTCGAGTTTCGCATCCTGAATGACACTCAGGTTGACCCCGCCGACCCGACGCGCCGCTTCTCTCGCCGTCAGCTTATCGAGTGCTTGCGCACCGGAGCGGATAAATTTGGCTGGAAGCAGCGCAACGCCACACCCGGACAGGTACGCGACGGGGAGTGGCTAGTCGGCCACGGTGTTGCGGCGGGCTTTCGCAATAATCTGCTGGAAAAATCGGGTGCGCGGGTTCACCTAGAACAAAACGGCACCGTTACCGTGGAAACGGACATGACCGATATTGGCACTGGCAGCTACACCATTCTGGCCCAGACGGCAGCGGAAATGCTTGGCGTACCGCTGGAGCAGGTTGCGGTTCACCTCGGCGATTCCAGTTTCCCGGTTTCTGCGGGTTCTGGTGGACAATGGGGCGCGAATACCTCCACCTCCGGCGTTTACGCCGCCTGTGTGAAGCTTCGCGAAATGATTGCCTCGGCAGTCGGGTTTGATCCTGAGCAGTCGCAGTTTGCCGACGGCAAGATTACCAACGGTACCCGAAGCGCCACGCTACGTGAGGCCACCGCAGGCGGTAGACTGACAGCGGAAGAGAGCATTGAATTCGGAACACTGAGCAAGGAGTACCAGCAATCGACCTTTGCCGGGCATTTTGTGGAGGTCAGCGTGCATAGCGCGACGGGAGAAGTTCGGGTCCGACGTATGCTCGCCGTGTGCGCAGCGGGGCGCATTCTGAATCCGAAAACCGCACGCAGCCAGGTCATTGGCGCAATGACTATGGGCATGGGCGCGGCACTGATGGAGGAGCTGGCGGTAGATGACCGTTTGGGCTACTTCGTTAATCACGATATGGCGGGGTATGAGGTGCCGGTTCATGCGGATATCCCAAAACAGGAGGTGATTTTCCTGGATGATACCGACCCCATCTCCTCCCCGATGAAGGCCAAAGGTGTCGGTGAGCTGGGCCTGTGCGGCGTGAGCGCGGCTATCGCCAACGCGGTGTATAACGCCACCGGTATTCGGGTACGGGATTATCCCATCACTCTGGATAAGCTGCTCGATAAACTGCCGGATGTGGTTTAAGGAGGAACAATGTCATACTCGCTTTTTGACAAAGACGAGCACTGGCATAAGCCAGAGCAGGCGTTTCTCACCGATGACCACCGGACCATTCTGCGCTTCGCCGTAGAGGCGCTAATGTCCGGTAAAGGAGCGGTGCTGGTGACGCTGGTGGAGATACGCGGCGGCGCGGCGCGCCCGCTCGGGGCGCAGATGGTGGTGCGCGAAGATGGTCGTTACTGCGGTTTTGTCTCTGGCGGCTGCGTGGAGGCCGCTGCCGCTTTTGAAGCGCTGGAGATGATGGGCTCAGGCCGCGATCGCGAAATTCGCTATGGTGAAGGTTCGCCGTGGTTTGACATCGTTCTGCCCTGCGGCGGTGGGATCACGCTGACGCTCCATAAACTACGCTCGGCACAGCCTCTGCTCGCCGTGCTGAACCGCCTGGAACAGAGAAAACCGGCGGGTCTGCGCTACGATCCGCAAGCTCAATCGCTGGTGTGCCTGCCCACGCAAACCCGGACGGGCTGGAATCTCAATGGCTTTGAGGTGGGGTTCAGACCATGCGTCAGTCTGATGATTTACGGACGTTCTCTTGAGGCGCAGGCAACCGCGAGTCTTGCAGCAGCCACAGGCTATGACAGCCATATCTTCGATCTTTTTCCGGCCTCAGCCAGCGCTCAGATCGATACCGATACGGCGGTCATTTTGCTGTGCCATGATCTCAACCGGGAGCTGCCAGTGTTGCAGGCCGCGCGAGAGGCAAAACCCTTTTATCTCGGCGCATTGGGCAGCTATCGAACCCACACTTTACGTCTGCAAAAGCTCCACGAGCTGGGATGGTCCAGGGAGGAGACAGCGCAAATCCGGGCACCCGTCGGGATATTCCCCAAAGCCCGGGATGCGCATACTCTGGCACTCTCCGTGCTGGCAGAAGTCGCCTCTGTACGTCTCCATCAGGAGGAGGATTCATGCCTGCCCCCGTCGTCCTGATCCTTGCGGCCGGGCGTGGAGAGCGCTTTCTCGCCTCCGGGGGAAATACCCATAAATTAAGAGAAAAATCTGCAGTAGCCGTTTTAGAAAATCACCTAAATCGTTTAAAAGAGCACCCAACCCATAGTGGGCGCTCATCGCCTTGTGTAACTTATTCAGCAACGCGCGCCCTCGCCGGACTAAAGCGCACCGGCCTTCTGGCGTGCGGTAACAAAGGTCAGTACGCCAGCGCAAAGGAGCAGCACGCTACTCATAGCAAACGTGCTCTGCCAGCCAAGGCGGTCAAATACGATGCCTCCTGCTGTTGATCCAAGGGCGATGGAGAGCTGAATCACCGCGACCATGAGCCCGCCTCCGGCTTCGGCGTTGTCAGGAAACGTACGCGCAATCCATGTCCACCATCCGGTTGGCGCGGCGGTGGCCAGCATGCCCCAGAGTCCTAACAGCAGCGAGACCGTCCAGACGTGATGCCCGGTCAGCATCAGACCGATAGCAATGACGGCCATCAGTCCGGGTATGGCCATCAGCGTGGGGTAGAATTTTCTGTTGAGAAATGCCGAAACAACCAGCGTGCCAATAAAACCGGCCACGCCGATAATCAGCAAAATCAACGACAAGCCTAAGGAATTAACCCGTGTCACCGACTCCAGAAACGGGCGCACATAGGTGAATAGTGCAAACTGCCCCATGAAAAACAGGCAGCAGGCTATCATGCCGACCACAACCATGCGGCGGCTAAATAAGCGGAATACCGCGCCACATGAAGTGTGGCTTTTATTCGCATCCATGCTTGGCAGGCTGATGCACTGCCAGATAAAGGCGACAACCGCGATGGGCACCAGGCACAAGAAAGCGCCTCGCCATCCGACCGTAGCCCCCAGATAGCTTCCCAGCGGTGCGGCCACGACCGTCGCCAGCGCATTACCGGCGTTGAAAATTGCCAGCGCACGCGTGACCTGATGCTGCGGCACCAGACGAATCGCCGTTGCCGCTGACATCGACCAGAATCCGCCAATAGCCACACCAATCATCGCACGACCGACCATATACATCAGATAACTGGAAGCCAGCGCAATAATAAGCCCCGATACGGCCATCAGAACCGTCATCCCCAGCAGCAGGAACTTACGATTCATCTTTCCAGCTAGCGTTGAAAGCGTCAGGCTGGTCAGAACCGCCAGCGCGCCGGAGATAGCAATCCCCTGCCCTGCCAGCCCCTCCGTCACGCCTAAATCGCGGGTAATCGGCGTGAGCAGGCTGACGGGCATAAATTCAGAAGCAATCAGCACAAACACGCACAGGGTCATGGCAAAAATACCGCCCCAGTATGCGCGCTGATGATGAGGTGATAGTGTTTGGCTTAGTGTCGACATAGTGAAATTTCACAAAGATCAGGATAAAAGCCACCAGCCTATGGCCGGTGGCTTTGCATCAATTCAGGAGAGGTTTTATTTCAGTTTGGTCTGGAAAAATTGTTCGAACTTCGCGAAAGGTATTTTTCCGGCCACGTTATCGTACAGGTCCACGTGATTTGCCCCTGGTACCACCACCAGCTCTTTGTCTTTACTGCCAACCGCCTTGTAAGCATCTTCAGCAAAATAGCGTGAATGCGCTTTCTCACCGGTCACAATCAGCGTCGGGATGGTGATTTCACTGGCGTAGCTCAACAGCGGCATATTCATAAATGACAGCGGCATCGTTGCCGTCCACGCCCCGGTAGAGTTAACGGAACGTTCGTGGAAGCCGCGCGGCATGCGATAGTAGTCAAAGAACTCTTTCAGTACCGGATGAGGATTTGCCGGCAGCGTTTCTGGCAGAATGCGCTCGCCCGCACTGACCTTGCCGTTGCTGTCGACATTAATATCATGACCACCGTGAGCGAACGTTCCGCTCTTCGCATCCTTCCAGCGCTGTTCATTCAGATATTGCAGAACAGCACGACGGTCGGCGGTAGAATAACGGTCTTTGCCATCCCCCACACCATGACCCATCGCCCGGCTCATGTCATACATCACGCTGGTAGCTACCGCTTTAACGCGGGTATCCATCGCTACGTCGTTCAGCGCCATGCCGCCCCAGCCACAAATACCGAGCAGCCCGATACGGTTGCGATCTACCTCTTTTTGCAGCCCTAAGAAATCCACCGCCGCGCTGAAATCTTCAGTGTTGATATCCGGTGAGGCGACGTTTCGCGGATAGCCGCCGCTTTCCCCGGTGTAAGAAGGATCGAACGCCAGGGTAACAAACCCTCGTTCCGCCAGCGTCTGCGCATACAAGCCGCTGGATTGCTCTTTCACCGCGCCAAATGGCCCACTGACCGCAATCGCCGCCAGCTTGCGATCGCCACGGTCTTTAGGCAGGTAAAGATCGCCCACTAAGGTGATGCCATATCGGTTCGGGAACGAGACTTTACGGTGATCGACTTTCTGGCTCTCGGCGAACGTTTTATCCCATTTATCTGTCATGGACACAGGGGCATTAGGATTGGTTGAATCAGCATAACTCATTGTCGTGACTCCACTTAATGATGCGAAAAGCAGCATGGTCGGCATCGCGGTTTTTAGCGTGCGGGTGAAGGCTTTCATAAAAATCCCCATAAAAAACAACAGAGAGATACAGGTTTCCGACGGACAACGCTGCGGTGCTTTACTTTGATGGGGTCATTATAGTGAGCAGAATTAGTGCTGATTAGGGGGCGATTAATGCTAAGATTAATACCATATTGTTATAAATTAATGCGGAGATTGCCGGCATGAAGGGGGGATGTTTCAATGGCGAAAAGGGAGAACTACAACGAGCTGTACCTGTTTATGCAGGTGGTGCGGGAAGGCAGCTTTACCGCAGCGGCTCAGCGGCTGGGTCTTGCTCAGTCAGGAGTCAGCCGTTCTGTTCGCGAGCTTGAAGAAAGGCTGGGCGTCCAGCTGCTAGTGCGCACCACGCGTAAACTGTCGCTGACACAAGCAGGCGAGCAGCTCTACCAGAAGACGGCATCTGGATTTGAAATGTTAGATCTTGGGCTTGCCACGCTGGCGCACTATCGAGAGACGCCCTCCGGCACGGTGCGTATCAATGCCAGCCAGCACGCGATTGATAAATGCCTGCTGCCAAAGCTGGCGGTATTTAAACAGAGATATCCTGATATCCGGCTTGAACTGATAAATGAGAGCCGGTTCGTCGATATCATCGAGGAAAGATTCGATGCAGGTGTCCGCCTGGGGCCTGAAGTCGGCCAGGGTATGGTCGCGGTACGCATCACGCCCGATATGGAGATGGCAATTGTGGGGACTCCGGAACATTTTCGTCGCTATGGTTTTCCGCAAACCCCGGCGGATTTAAAGGCGCATCCCTGTATCGCCTATCAGTTTGCCGACGGCAGCGTATACCAGTGGGAACTCAATCAGGATGATAAAAAAATAACTCATCGCCCTGAAGGGCAATGGGCCTTATCCGACAGCTATATGGAAGCAGAAGCAGCCCGGCTGGGCCTCGGATTGGCCTATGTTCCTGTTGAACTGGTCGCGGATGATTTAGAACACGGTAAGCTTATCAGGGTGTTGCAGCGTTACAGCCTGCGAATGGAGGGATTGTTTCTCTATTACCCTCATCGCAACGTCTCCCCCGCCCTGCGGATGGTCATTGATACATTGAAAATCTGAACGTTAACAACGACCGACTCTTTACTGTGCAATATTGTGTCAGGTAGTCCCTCTGCGTTCAATTCCAGGGTCTGCTTTGAGCGAGAAAGAGGGGACTATCCAGCAATGGAGATCACCCAAAAGAAAAAACCACCTGGCTCCCTCGACAACCTTCATCCGGGCATTGAGCCTCAATCAACATTTTTATATCTGTCAGGTTACTTCATTATGAAAACTGATCATCATCGTTGTTTTTGTTGCAATAGTAGAATACGCGTATTTATTCCTCCATCTCTATTAATAACGGCAATAAACTGTTCACTTCACTGATATTTAAAATATGTATCCTTTTCAAGCTGTTCAGCGGCGTAAGAAAAAGTATTAATTATGAATTCGACGATTTAACCATTTCAGTCTGATTGGTAATCATCTATGATTAATGCTGGTCTATTGATTACGCCAGCATTAACCGCTTAGGGATGTATTCTTCCTGTCCATATAGCCCTCGAAAAAGAGAGAAAATAAAACTGTGTCCAATATTAATTTACCACTCCAGACCGAAGCATCGGTGGGATTAGCAGAATGATCTGCGTCTGATGTTGAGGCTGGCTCTTGCCGGCGCAGGCATAACAATTGCCACTCAGGAAACTTTCAGGCCATATATTGAAAGCGGTAAGCTTGTATCGCTGCTTGATGACTTTCTTCCACAATTTCCGGGCTTCTATCTGTATTTCCCACAGCGTCGCAATATTGCACCAAAGCTCCGCGCCCTGATTGACCACGTCAAGGAATGGCGGCAGCAATTGGCTTAAATGTCTGCACCTGCACTGCCTGATGTCAGAACAGTATTTTGATGAATTGCCAGGGTTACAATGGCACAAATACGGCACAGGAGGAAAATGTGGTGTAATTGAATGTGAGGTAACTACTTGATTTAAATGGTGCCGATAAGAGGAGTCGAACCTCCGACCTTCGCATTACGAATGCGCTGCTCTACCAACTGAGCTATATCGGCCCTGAAAGGACATGTTCACGAACGTGAATCACGGTGGACAAGGTTAAAACTAACCGGGCGATGCGTCAATGGCCTTGTGAATCAAATGGCTACTTTTGCATCACCCGGTTTTATTTACGCACGAATGGTGTAATCACCAATGCCGATCCACTTGTAAGTGGTCAGTGCTTCCAGCCCCATCGGGCCACGCGCGTGAAGTTTTTGTGTGCTTACCGCGACTTCCGCTCCCAGACCAAACTGGCCGCCGTCGGTAAAACGCGTAGAGGCGTTAACGTAAACAGCGGACGAATCCACTTCGTTAACAAAACGCTGGGCGTTGCGCATATCACGGGTCAGGATCGCATCGGAGTGTTGTGTGCCGTGTTCACGAATATGGGCGATGGCATCGTCAAGATCGCTGACGATTTTGACGTTCAAATCTAATGACAGAAACTCATCGTCATACTCTTCGGCTTTAACAGCCACCACCTTCGCGGGGCCTGCCTGCAACTGCGCCAGCGCAGCTACATCTGCGTGTAATGTCACGCCGCTTTCCGCCATTTGCTTGCTTAATGCGGGCAGGAAGCTATCGGCGATGTTTTTATTTACCAGCAACGTTTCTACCGTATTACATGTGCTCGGACGCTGAGTTTTTGCGTTAACGATTACTTTCATGGCTTCAGCGATCTCTGCACTTTCATCAACGTAAATATGGCATACGCCTATACCGCCTGTGATCACCGGGATTGTCGACTGTTCGCGGCACAGCTTATGCAGGCCAGCGCCACCACGCGGGATCAGCATGTCGATGTATTTATCCATACGCAGCATTTCACTTACCAGCGCACGGTCAGGATTATCAATCGCCTGCACGGCACCCGCCGGTAAGCTGCAGGATTTCAGGGCGTCCTGAATCACCGCCACCGTTGCAGCGTTAGTGCGACAGGTTTCTTTGCCACCACGCAGGATCACTGCGTTACCGGTTTTCAGGCACAGGGAAGCAACATCAACCGTCACGTTCGGGCGCGCTTCATAAATCACGCCAATAACCCCCAGCGGTACGCGACGACGCTCAAGACGCAGGCCGCTGTCCAGTACGCCACCATCAATCACCTGCCCCACCGGATCGGCGAGGTTGCACACCTGGCGCACATCATCGGCAATGCCTTTCAGCCGTGCGGGCGTCAGTGCCAGACGGTCAAGCATCGCTTCGCTAAGGCCATTGGCACGCGCGTCAGCAACATCCTGGGCGTTAGCGTTGAGGATGATTTCGCTTTGTGCTTCCAGTTCATCGGCGATTTTTTCCAGCACGCGATTTTTTTCGCGGCTGGAGAGTTGCGCTAATTTATACGAGGCTTGCTTTGCGGCAATGCCCATTTGTTCCAGCATCGGCCAGCTCCTTAACGGGTAATCATGTCATCACGGTGAACGGCAACCGGGCCATATTCATATCCCAGTATTGCATCAATTTCTTGCGAGTGGTGTCCGGCAATGCGGCGTAATGCATCGCTGTTGTAACGACTGACGCCGTGGGCGATATCGCGACCTTCGAGGTTGCAAATGCGGATGACTTCACCACGCGAGAAATTGCCAGTCACGCTTTTAATGCCTTTCGGCAACAGGGAGCTGCCGCGTTCAAGAATGGCGGCAGTTGCGCCTTCATCTACCGTGATTTCACCCGCCGGCGGCGCACCGAAAATCCAGCGTTTGCGGTTTTCAAGCGGAGTCGCCTGGGCATGGAACAACGTACCGACGGAGATGCCTTCCATCACATCACCAATAACGCCCGGCTTGCTGCCCGCGGCAATAATGGTGTCGATACCCGCACGGCAAGCCACGTCTGCGGCCTGCAATTTGGTACTCATGCCGCCAGTTCCGAGGCCTGAAACGCTGTCACCGGCAATCGCGCGCAGTGCGTCATCAATGCCGTAAACATCTTTAATCAGTTCTGCCTGCGGATTGCTGCGCGGGTCAGCGGTGTACAAACCTTTTTGATCGGTCAGCAGCAACAGTTTATCGGCACCCGCCAGAATCGCCGCCAGCGCAGAAAGGTTATCGTTATCGCCGACCTTAATCTCTGCAGTAGCGACAGCATCGTTCTCATTGATTACCGGAACGATATTGTTATCGAGCAACGCACGCAGGGTGTCGCGGGCGTTCAGGAAGCGTTCACGGTCTTCCATATCAGCACGGGTCAGCAGCATTTGCCCGACGTGAATGCCATAAATCGAAAACAGCTGTTCCCACAGTTGAATCAGTCGACTCTGCCCTACCGCCGCCAGCAATTGTTTCGAGGCGATAGTCGCTGGTAGTTCTGGGTAACCCAGGTGCTCACGTCCGGCGGCGATCGCGCCCGACGTCACAATAACAATCCGATGCCCGGCGGCATGTAACTGCGCACACTGGCGAACAAGTTCAACGATATGGGCACGGTTCAGACGGCGCGATCCGCCTGTTAGCACACTGGTGCCGAGTTTTACCACCAGCGTCTGGCTGTCACTCATGATTCTCTGCCATTCAATTTTAGAAAAAATGATATCAAACGAACGTTTTAGCAGGACTGTCGTCGGTTGCCAACCATCTGCGAGCAAAGCATGGTGTTTTGTTGCGCGGGATCAGCAAGCGTAGCGGCAGTTGTTTACGCTTTTATTACAGATTTAATAAATTACCACATTTTAAGAATATTATTAATCTGTAATATATCTTTAACAATCTCAGGTTAAAAACTTTCCTGTTTTCAACGGGACTCTCCCGCTGAATATTCGCGCGTTAATTAAAATCAGGAATGAAAATGAAAAAGAGCACTCTGGCATTAGTGGTGATGGGCATTGTGGCATCTGCATCCGTACAGGCCGCAGAAATATATAACAAAGACGGTAATAAACTGGATGTCTATGGCAAAGTTAAAGCCATGCATTATATGAGTGATAATGACAGTAAAGATGGCGACCAGAGTTATATCCGTTTTGGTTTTAAAGGCGAAACACAAATTAACGATCAACTGACGGGTTATGGTCGTTGGGAAGCGGAGTTCGCCGGTAATAAAGCGGAGAGTGATACTGCACAGCAAAAAACGCGTCTCGCTTTTGCCGGGTTGAAATATAAAGATTTGGGTTCTTTCGATTATGGTCGTAACCTGGGCGCGTTGTATGACGTGGAAGCCTGGACCGATATGTTTCCGGAATTTGGTGGCGACTCCTCGGCGCAGACCGACAACTTTATGACCAAACGCGCCAGCGGTCTGGCGACGTATCGGAACACCGACTTCTTCGGCGTTATCGATGGCCTGAACTTAACCCTGCAATATCAAGGGAAAAACGAAAACCGCGACGTTAAAAAGCAAAACGGCGATGGCTTCGGTACGTCATTGACATATGACTTTGGTGGCAGCGATTTCGCCATCAGTGGGGCCTATACCAACTCCGATCGCACTAACGAGCAGAACCTGCAAAGCCGTGGCACAGGCAAGCGTGCAGAAGCATGGGCAACAGGTCTGAAATACGATGCCAATAATATTTATCTGGCAACTTTCTATTCTGAAACTCGCAAAATGACGCCAATAACTGGCGGCTTTGCCAATAAGACACAGAACTTTGAAGCGGTCGCTCAATACCAGTTTGACTTTGGTCTGCGTCCGTCGCTGGGTTATGTCTTATCGAAAGGGAAAGATATTGAAGGCATCGGTGATGAAGATCTGGTCAATTATATCGATGTTGGTGCTACGTATTATTTCAACAAAAATATGTCGGCATTTGTTGATTATAAAATAAACCAACTGGATAGCGATAATAAGCTGAACATCAATAATGATGATATTGTCGCGGTTGGCATGACCTATCAGTTTTAATGGATATTGCCGGATGTGATGCATCCGGCACATTTCACTCACGCCGTTAACTTCACCGGTTCATCACGAAAATCATCCGCCGGTTCCAGCTTCAGATTCAGCGTCGCCAGCAGCTCACGCAGCTTCTCGTGAAATTCACGCAGGGTGTGCTCCAGTCGTTCAACCACTTCGGCATCTTTTATCTGAACACTCGTCCAGTCGCCTGCTTTATCGAACAGACCAAACTGGTAACTGTAGGTAAAACGGGATTCCTGCGCTTCCAGTTCCATCCACCAGCCCCAGAACTCACGCACTTCCGGTGCCGGTTTCACGTTGACGCATACAGCCAGACAATCGAAAAAGAATCGATTATCTTCGCACTTACCTTCACGAATATACGGGCCTAGTGCGGTAAATTTTTTGATCAATCTGCTCTTCGGGTGTCCACTCGGTAACGTCATTGCAATCTCCTGTTGTGATGCAACTGTTTTACCAAATTGGCAAAATTTAGCAAATTTTTAACACAATCGTTTTTCAATCCAGTCTGTGATTTCCTGAAGGCCTTTGTCAAAATTCCGATACACCGGGTTAAATGGGATCTCTAATAATTTACCGTCAGCAGATGATGAGGTGATTAAGCGTGAGTCCTCTTCCGGGCTGAACGGATCGTTCTTCCAGTAGCCTGATAACATTGGCGTTGGGCAACGACGTCCCAGCAATCCTTGCACTTTTAATGAATAGCGATTCAACTCCACGCGTAACGCTTCGTCGGAAGCATCATGCATACCCAAACGACTCGCCAGAACGTCAAGATACATTTCCGGCACCTGTTGCTGGCACTTAAAATCACTCAACAGGGTATGAACTACCGGACCAAGACAGGCAACCGCTTTCAGACGCGGCGATTCAAGGTATGCCAGACGTACGGCAACGTTAGCGCCGAAACGGAAACCAAAGGCCGCGACGCGAGTGTGATCTACCCACGGTACGTTAGGCAGCGCCTTTAAGACGTGCTGATGCAACAGGCTGGAGTCCTGGGTGAGCTTCCATTTTGAAGAAAAGCCCACCGACGGCATATCAATAGTCAGCATCGCAATGCCGCGCGGCGCAAAATAACGTTCATACAGGCTGTAATAGTCCGTCTGCATCGCATCCAGACCACCACACATTAATACTGTCGGGAACGGGCCATCCCCTTTCGGCATATGCAAAAAGCCGGTGCTGGGCGCACCGCCGGGTACGGTAAACTCCATCTGCCGCATGGTGCCCGGCAGACGCTGGGCGGCCTCTTCATAGGCGCGGTTTGACAAAGCCTGCGCTTGCTCGGCCAGGTCATCTCCTTTTAGATGAGGATAGGCGGCAATGTTGTACAACGTAGCCGCATGCAGCCAGTGACGACCACTGAGTTGCGGATCTTCTTCTGCACAGGCTTTTTGTTGCCACACCATCGCCTGGGTGGCCCACTCATAAATCCAGTTGCCACCACGGTAGCCAATCACCGTATCGTATAAATCATCGTCGGTACGTTCGGCATCGCTCATCACAATACGTGCCTGGACGTCGAGGATTTCACGTGGGTCAATGCCGCGCCAGATCCACATCAGACGGTTAATCATGCGATACCAGTGAGGGATGGTTTTACCATCAAGGGCCGACTGCACAGGCGGTTGTGCGCCGTGATTAAAGCGGCGGACTAGCGTCGAGGTTTCAGGATGTTTAAAGCGGGGTTTGAACAGGGTTTCGCTCAGGTTTGCCTGTGTCATGGATGCAGCCTCCAGAATACTTACTGGAAACTATTGTAACCTGCCTGAAGTTAAAAAGAACAACGCCCGGCAGTGCCAGGCGTTGAAAAGATTAGCGACCGGAGATTGGCGGGACGAATACGACGCCCATATCCCACGGCTGTTCGATCCAGGTATCTTGCGGGATATCAACAACATAATCATCAACCAGCGGGCGACCAGCCGGTTTTGCGAAGATGGTGACAAAGTGCGCTTTTGGATACATTTCACGAATCGCAACCGCAGTACCACCGGTATCCACCAGGTCATCAATAACGATGAAGCCTTCGCCATCGCCTTCTGCGCGTTTCAGCACTTTAAGCTCGCGCTGGTTGTCGTGATCGTAGCTGGAAATACAAACGGTATCGACATGACGAATACCCAGTTCACGCGCCAGTAACGCACCCGGTACCAGACCGCCACGGCTTACGGCAATAATGCCTTTCCATTGTTCAGAAGGCATCAGTCGGCTTGCGAGTTTACGTGCATGGATCTGCAACATGTCCCAGGTGACGATGTATTTTTCGCTCATGTGAAGTGTCCCAGCCTGTTTATCTACGGCTTAAAAAGTGTTCGAGGGGAAAATAGGTTGCGCGAGATTATAGAGATCTGGCGCACTAAAAACCAGTATTTCACATGAGTCCGCGTCTTTTTACGCACTGCCTCTCCCTGACGCGGGATAAAGTGGTATTCTCAAACATATCTCGCAAGCCTGTCTTGTGTTGACAACATTTTCTGCTAACCCTGTGACCTGCAATACTGTTTTGCGGGTGATCGACAAGGAGACTTAACGTGTCTGAACTGTCTCAATTATCTCCACAGCCGCTGTGGGATATTTTTGCCAAAATCTGTTCTATTCCTCACCCGTCCTATCATGAAGAGCAACTCGCTGAATACATTGTTGGTTGGGCAAAAGAGAAAGGTTTCCATGTCGAACGCGATCAGGTAGGTAATATCCTGATTCGTAAACCTGCTACCGCAGGTATGGAAAATCGTAAACCGGTCGTCTTGCAGGCCCACCTCGATATGGTGCCACAGAAAAATAACGACACCGTGCATGACTTCACTAAAGATCCTATCCAGCCTTATATTGATGGCGAATGGGTTAAAGCGCGCGGCACCACGCTGGGTGCGGATAACGGCATTGGTATGGCGTCTGCGCTGGCGGTTCTGGCTGACGAAAACGTGGTTCACGGCCCGCTGGAAGTGCTGCTGACCATGACCGAAGAAGCCGGTATGGATGGTGCTTTTGGCTTACAGAGCAACTGGTTGCAGGCTGATATTCTGATTAACACCGACTCCGAAGAGGAAGGTGAAATCTACATGGGTTGCGCGGGGGGTATCGACTTCACCTCCAACCTGCATTTAGATCGTGAAGCGGTTCCAGCTGGTTTTGAAACCTTCAAGTTAACCTTAAAAGGCCTGAAAGGCGGTCACTCCGGCGGTGAAATCCACGTTGGCCTGGGTAATGCCAACAAACTGCTGGTGCGCTTCCTGGCGGGTCATGCAGAAGAGCTGGACCTGCGCCTTATCGATTTCAACGGTGGCACACTGCGTAACGCCATCCCGCGTGAAGCCTTTGCGACCATTGCTGTCGCAGCTGATAAAGTCGACGCCCTGAAATCTCTGGTGAATACCTATCAGGAGATCCTGAAAAACGAGCTGGCAGAGAAAGAGAAAAATCTGGCATTGCTGCTGGACTCTGTTGCGAACGATAAAGCTGCCCTGATTGCGAAATCTCGCGATACCTTTATTCGTCTGCTGAACGCCACCCCGAACGGTGTGATCCGCAATTCCGATGTGGCAAAAGGTGTGGTGGAAACCTCCCTGAACGTCGGTGTGGTGACCATGACTGACAATAACGTAGAAATTCACTGCCTGATCCGTTCTCTGATCGACAGCGGTAAAGACTACGTGGTGAGCATGCTGGATTCGCTGGGTAAACTGGCTGGCGCGAAAACCGAAGCGAAAGGCGCATATCCTGGCTGGCAGCCGGACGCTAATTCTCCGGTGATGCATCTGGTACGTGAAACTTATCAGCGTCTGTTCAACAAGACGCCGAACATCCAGATTATCCACGCGGGCCTGGAATGTGGTCTGTTCAAAAAACCGTATCCGGAAATGGACATGGTTTCTATCGGGCCAACAATCACCGGTCCACACTCTCCGGATGAGCAAGTTCACATCGAAAGCGTAGGTCATTACTGGACACTGCTGACTGAGCTGCTGAAAGAAATTCCGGCGAAGTAATTATTTGATTTGCTGCCGGATGGCGTTTAATCGCCTTCCGGCAGTTTCATCCTTCATTATCCTTCGATAAAAGCCATCCCTGTAAATGTCCGTCTCGGGTTGCCACGTTCAATCTGGTGATGGAACATTCGCCGCCGCGATTTCAGCACCGCGCTATTTTCCTGTTGCTGTTGTTCCAGCGTCCAGGCAATCAGCAATCGCGCCAGCCGCTTGTTAGCATGCCCAGAAACAAGTTTTTGCGCCCATGATGAGGCCGATACGGACTCGGACAAATCCACTGAATAGTGCCGCACCAACTTTCGCTTAATGCCCATGCGTTATCGCCATCCAGAGAAATCAGCGCCGAACGCAGCGTGTCAGAGTAGCGGCCCGTTTCTGTTTCCAGCACCGTTACCGCGACGTCTTGCCGGGTAAAAACGACCAACAGAGAATAACGCTGCGCCAATCGGGTAGCCGCGTCCGGGGTGTAAATCTGGCATCCCTACTACGCGCTGCATGTTGGGTAAATTTGCCGTGGTGTGTAATTGTTGAATCGCTAAACTCTCGATCCACAGGTCATCAGATGCGATGGTAAATACCGCATCGGATAAGGGACGAATATATTTGCCCATGTATCATTCCATTTATACTCGTCATACTTCAAGTTGCATGTACTGCGACTCGAATTATTTAGAGTATATAAATATAAAAATCAGGAAATGGCAGACGAATCCAGGGCAAGAAAAAAGAATTAATCCTGGAAAGGTCTGCAAAGAGTCATTGATAAAGGATTTGTCATGATTTACCTCCTTGCAGTTTGTGGAATAAGAAAACGCGCACATACCAGGCGGGCGTTATTTTCATTGCAAGCTGGATTTAATGTTGCGGTTTATATCGCATAGAAAAATTAGTAAACCACGCTCCCCTGCATTCAACGCGCTGCTGCTTAACTGTCTGAAAACCATAACGTTCAAAAAAGGGTTTTGCGGTTATGCTGGCGTCCACTGTAAGTTCGGATTCAGACTTAATCAAAGGTTTTAACAAAGCGCTGGCAACCCCACGGCGGGTGTATTCAGGGTCAACAAATAACATATCGATATAGTGTTCAACGCAGGTAATAAAGCCGACCAGTTTTGCATTAATGACTGCAACCCGCACTTGTGATTTCGCGAGTTTCTCCTTCCAGCGAGATTCGTCAATCTGCGCCCAGGCGGCAATTTGTTGTGGTGAATAATGCTGACTGGCGGTCATCGTAACCGCTCTAATGAAAATAGCGCATAGTTGCTGAAAATCGCCAGGCTGATAATCTCTTATTTGTATGTTATTCATAATATAAATTCAAAAACGCATGCGAAACGCTTCTGCCATTTTTCCAATTTTATGCATTTGGTTGTTATCTCGAGCCAGTTTATGAGGTTCAGGCTTCAGAATGGCAATGAGCAACCATGCTTGCTCATCAAACGCCCCCTGACAATATACCAAATGCGCTTCGTCATTCGTTCTGCTGAATTGGCGCAACTGTGGCGGAAATGGATTATTCACATTTGCCAGATGAATATGAGCAACTCGCTCAAATTTGATTAATGGCCAGGTAAACGAGTCGTCGTAGAGTGCATCGCGACCAAATATATCTGGCAAAATACCGTCACGCTTATAGGAAATAAAATCCGCCGTTAACGCATCAAGTTCCTCTGCTGTAAGTTGCAGGCGAATAAGTTTTGTTTTGAATACCCGCATCCTTATTCCTTAAAGTCATTGAAATCATCATCCGTCATATCATTAAGATATTGTTCAGCGCGGCGTGTAATTTCCTCTAATCTTGCAGCACTCGGACGGAAGCGCGCCTTTATGGGCTTTTTCTCCTCTTGTTCAGCAAGCATGTCCATTAACGCTTCGAATGCGCTGGCACTTAAGAGATATCCTGCGGGGCGATTATTAGAAAGAACCGCAACCGGTTGATCAATAAAGTATTTAGCTGGGTTTTTACGTAACTCAGTGATATTGACCGATTTTTCAGCGAGAATTCGATGCATACAGTGATCCCCTCATAATAATGCACACCAGAATAGACATAATAGTATACATCATAATCCCAGCACCAGTTGTCTTTCCATTTGAGGGTCAAGCAACGTCACATGCAGCCCCACCAGTCGCACACCGCGCCCGCCGCGGCGTTCATCCCAGGTTTTACGCGCGGTGGCGATTAGATCAGCTTTATTCAGCCGCGGCCAGACGTGCTCCTGAGTAGTTTGCTGAAAATCGTCGAACTTTAATTTCACCCCCTGGCGAGCAATCAGTAAATCAGGTTTTACTTTTGCCAGACGACGTTCAAGTTCCGGATACAGCCGCTCGATAATCGCTTCACATTCAGACCAGTGATGAATATCTTCCGCCATCGTGCGTTCCACGCCGACAGATTTTCGCAACCGTTCGCTGTTAACGTCGCGCTCGTCAATCCCCTGACTACGCTCCCACAAAATGCGGCCAAATTTGCCAAAACGTTTGAGCAGAGTCACCAGATCACACTTTTGCACATCACCGCAGGTCCGCAGCCCCATCGCTTCCAGTTTTGCCGCCGAGACTTTGCCGACGCCGGGGATTTTTGCCAGCGGTAAGGTTTGTAAAAATGTCGGAACTTCTGCCGGCGTAATCACAAACTGGCCGTTGGGTTTATTCATGTCGGAGGCGATTTTGGCGAGAAACTTTACTGGTGCCACGCCCGCAGACGCCGTCAGTTGCAGCTCGTTGAAGATTGTCTGGCGGATTTCCTGGGCGATGAGGGTCGCAGAACCGTGGCAATGGACGCTATCAGTGACATCGAGATAGGCTTCATCCAGTGACAACGGTTCAATACGCGAGGTGTAGCGCGAGAAGATTTCACGGATATGATTTGAGGCTTCTTTGTAGGCGTCAAAGCGCCCCGGAAGCAAGGTGAGATGTGGGCATAATTTGAGCGCCATCCCTGTCGGCATAGCGCTACGTACGCCAAATTTACGCGCGGGATAATTGGCGGTGCTGATCACCCCCCGACGTTCGCGGCTGCCGCCAATAGCAATAGGGATATCGCGCAGGGCGGGATTGTCGCGCATCTCCACTGCGGCGAAAAAGCAGTCCATATCCACATGAATGATTTTACGCATTGCTCACCTCTCAACACTGGTAAAGTATACAGTGATTTCAGGGTTTGAGAAATGCGTAAAGATTCAGCATCTAGCGCGTTCGCTGCGAAAGCACCTGCTGCTTATCCAGCTTTTGCACCAGCGGCTGCACCACTTTATCCCCATGCTGACCAAAGTATTGATACAGCGTATCGGACGCACTTTTGGTCAGCACCATAATCTCAATGCGTCGGTTGCCCGCGCTTTGCGGATTTTTGGCATCCAGCAGCATCTGGTCCGCCATTGCGCTTACCTGCATCACTTTATCTTCCGGCATTCCAGCCTCTTCCAGCACCCGACGGGCCGAAAGCGCGCGATCGCCCGAAAGGTTCCAGTTGTTGTAGATATTGTTTTTGTAGGCCATCGCATCGGTATGCCCGGTGATGATGATCTTATTGTCGAGCGAATCAAAAACCGGCGCTAACTCCACCAGCAAAGTTTTAAAGAACGGCATAATCTGCGCGCTGCCGCGTTCAAACATATTGCGGTTCTGGTCATCTTTAATCAGCACGCGCAGTCCCTGGGGAACAATCTCCATCTCCAGATTCGCTTCCATATGCGCATCACGGGCGATGGTGTTGATACTGGTTGCCAGCTCACCAAGCTCAGTAGCGGATTTCTTCTTCAGCAGCGCCGTTTTCTCATTGACGTCACGCGCTTTTTTCTCCGTCTCTTCCGGCACCGCCACGGTGGCAGGTTTTGGCGGATGAGACGGGCTGATTTTATTTAACGGCGACAACCCGCCGCCATTGAAAATCGACTGCCCGTGCAGCGCGGCGATAATGCTTTCACGCTCGGATTTACTGACGCTGTTGACAATCAACTTTATCGTCGTCACCAAAGGGGCCGAGCGTATTTCCGAGGTTTCTGCCCGCTTTACCCTGGACGCGATGCCCGGCAAACAGATGGCGATTGACGCCGATCTTAACGCCGGGTTGATCAACCAGGCGCAGGCGCAAACCCGGCGTAAAGATGTTGCCAGCGAGGCCGATTTCTACGGCGCAATGGACGGGGCATCGAAGTTTGTGCGCGGGGATGCCATCGCCGGGATGATGATTCTGGCGATCAACCTGATCGGCGGCGTCTGTATCGGGATCTTCAAATACAACCTGAGCGCCGATGCCGCCTTCCAGCAATATGTGCTGATGACCATCGGCGACGGCCTGGTGGCGCAGATCCCGTCCCTGCTGCTTTCCACCGCGGCGGCGATTATCGTCACCCGCGTCAGCGACAACGGCGATATTGCCCATGACGTGCGTAACCAGTTGCTGGCAAGCCCGTCGGTGCTCTACACCGCCACCGGGATCATGTTTGTGCTGGCGGTTGTGCCGGGGATGCCGCATCTGCCGTTTTTGCTGTTCAGCGCCCTGCTTGGTTTTACCGGCTGGCGGATGAGCAAACGCCCGCAGGCGGCGGAGGCGGAAGAGAAAAGCCTCGAAACACTGACCCGAACCATCACCGAAACCAGCGAGCAACAGGTCAGTTGGGAAACTATTCCGCTGATCGAGCCCATCAGCTTAAGCCTCGGCTACAAGCTGGTGGCGCTGGTGGACAAAGCACAGGGTAACCCGCTCACCCAGCGGATTCGCGGCGTGCGGCAGGTGATTTCTGACGGTAACGGCGTGCTGCTGCCGGAGATCCGCATTCGGGAAAACTTCCGCCTCAAGCCCAGCCAGTACGCCATTTTCATCAATGGCATTAAGGCTGATGAAGCGGATATTCCGGCGGATAAACTGATGGCCCTGCCCTCCAGCGAAACCTACGGCGAGATTGACGGCGTGCTGGGGAACGACCCGGCGTACGGGATGCCGGTGACCTGGATCCAGCCCGCGCAGAAAGCGAAAGCGCTGAATATGGGGTATCAGGTGATCGACAGCGCCAGCGTGATTGCCACCCATGTGAACAAGATTGTCCGCAGCTATATTCCTGATTTGTTTAACTATGATGACATCACGCAGTTGCATAACCGTTTGTCGTCGATGGCACCGCGCCTGGCGGAAGATTTGAGCGCGGCGCTCAATTACAGCCAATTGCTGAAAGTGTACCGGGCGCTGCTGACCGAAGGCGTTTCCCTGCGCGATATTGTCACCATCGCCACCGTGCTGGTCGCCAGTAGCACAGTGACCAAAGATCATATCCTGCTGGCGGCCGATGTGCGCCTGGCATTGCGGCGCAGCATTACCCATCCGTTCGTTCGCAAGCAGGAGCTGACGGTGTATACGCTGAATAATGAGCTGGAAAATCTGCTCACCAACGTGGTGAATCAGGCGCAACAGGGCGGGAAAGTGATGCTCGACAGCGTGCCGGTCGATCCGAATATGCTCAACCAGTTCCAGAGTACGATGCCGCAGGTAAAAGAGCAGATGAAAGCGGCGGGGAAAGACCCGGTGCTGCTGGTGCCGCCGCAGTTGCGTCCTTTGCTGGCGCGTTATGCAAGGTTGTTTGCGCCGGGGCTGCATGTGCTGTCGTATAACGAAGTGCCGGACGAGCTGGAGTTGAAGATTATGGGGGCGTTGAGTTGATGGGGGAGACTATATAAGGTCTCGGACTGTCCCCTCGCCCCTTTGGGGAGAGGGAGAAAAACGTGTACGACTTTAACTTTTTCGCAGTATTGCCGTCCTACAAAATCGTCTCTTCCGTCAAAATCCTGCGCGCGCCTAAAAAATGATCCTGCCAGAAAGGTTCAGCTAACCGACTTACCCGAATGGTTTCCCCGGTGCGCGGCGACTCGATAAACTGACCGTCTCCCAGATACACGCCCATATGATCGGCAATCTCGCGGCTGTGGATATGGAAAAACAGCAAATCTCCCCGGCGCAGGTCGTTGTTCGCCACAATCGTTGCCCGATGGTAGTGATACATCTCATTGGCCGTGCGCGGGAGCTTCGCCTCGAGGATCTTGTTGTAGGCATAAAAAACCAACCCGCTACAGTCGAAGCCTTGATCGGGCCGCGTGCCGCCCCAGACGTAAGGCTTGCCAAGCTGCTGCTCCAGGCGGTGAATCGCCACTTCGGTGATGTTGTGTAGATGGTCGCTGCTTAAGAAATGGTTGTTCTCCGCCAGCGCCTGCCAGCGTCTGTCACTTGCCTTGAGCGGCGCAGGAAACCATTCTGGATGCTGTTTTATCTGTTCGCGGTTGTGCTGGCGCAGCGCCTTTCTGCTTTCGGCATTGCCTTCCACAATATAGCTGGCCTGTTTTTTCAGATGGGTTTGGTACTGTTTTAATAAACGCGCACGGTTTTGCATCCGCTGGCGGGCGGCGTAGCTGAAAGAGATATGTGATGTGGTGGCGCTGGCGAGTAAAGGGAGCAAAACGCATAACGAAAACACGCCTGGATGCAGAAATCTGCCGTGAAAGAACGAAGACATGAAGGACATAAACCGGCTGAATGAAGGTGAGAATTTTAAAAGACCAGAGGAGTAAACGGGATTATTAATTGCTTATTTGCATATTACTATTGAGGTTTCATAATCTTAGGAAATAAATGATACATGCGCTTTTCGGACTAATGAAAACTGCCCCTGTGCTAAATTTGTAAACCCTGCGCCGACAGGCTTGCGTAAAACTCTTTTGGTGATAATGTGAGCCTTCCAAATCCAGACTATTCCGATTTGGGATCCATTTTGCCGTCCTGGCGTGTGTAACCGTTTTATCAAGGAATAAGCAGTATGCGTAAAATCGCATTAATTCTTGCGATGTTGTTGATCCCGTGCGTTTCGTTTGCCGGTTTGCTGGGCAGCAGTAGCTCGACCACGCCAGTGAGCAAAGAGTATAAGCAGCAGTTGATGGGATCCCCTGTCTACATCCAGATCTTCAAGGAAGAACGTACGCTCGATCTCTACGTCAAAATGGGCGAGCAATATCAACTGCTCGACAGCTATAAAATCTGTAAATATTCCGGCGGCTTGGGGCCAAAACAGCGTCAGGGCGATTTCAAAAGCCCGGAAGGGTTTTATAGCGTCCAGCGTAATCAGTTAAAACCAGACAGCCGTTACTACAAAGCGATTAATATTGGATTCCCCAATGCCTATGACCGTGCGCATGGTTATGAAGGGAAATACCTGATGATCCACGGTGATTGTGTTTCCATCGGCTGCTACGCAATGACCAATCAGGGTATTGATGAGATCTTCCAGTTCGTTACTGGTGCGCTGGTGTTTGGTCAGCCGAGCGTGCAAGTGAGTATTTACCCGTTCCGCATGACCGACGCCAATATGAAGCGCCATAAATATTCCAACTTTAAGGACTTCTGGGAGCAGCTGAAGCCAGGTTACGACTACTTTGAGCAAACCCGTAAGCCACCGACCGTTTCTGTGGTCAATGGTCGTTACGTGGTCAGCAAGCCGTTAAGCCACGAAGTTGTGCAACCACAGCTGGCATCAAACTACACGCTCCCCGAGGCAAAATAAGCGCCATTCGCCTGGCATAATCTTTTGCCAGGTTTCATTGCCCGTCAGCGGCTGTGTCGCAATCACCGTGACCACATCATTCGGTGTGGTCTGCGAGCTGAAGTCGATTTCCACATCCTGATCCAGCAACGTTGCCACGCCAAACGGCGCACGACGGGTGATCCAGTGTAAATTAGTCGAGCAATACGCCATCACATAGCGCCCGTCAGAAAGCAACATGTTGAAAACGCCCTTCTGCCGCAGTTCATCCGCCAGTGAGGCGATATATTTAAATACCGCCGCCATATTGCCCGGTGTGCGCGGGTAACGCTGCGTTAATTTATGCAGGAGCCAGCAGAAGGCTTTTTCGCTATCGGTTTCACCGACCGGGCGGAAGTTGCCGGTTTCCAGTGATTTGTACCCCGTCAGTTGCCCGTTATGGGCATAAGTCCAGTTGCGTCCCCATAACTCGCGGGTAAACGGGTGAGTATTTTCCAGCGCCACCTCGCCCCGATTCGCCTGGCGAATATGAGCCACCACCGAACAGGATTTTATCGGGTAGTCCTGGACAAGTTTGGCGATGGGGGAATTAAAGCTGGGTTGTGGATCTTTAAATGTGCGACAGCCTTTACCTTCGTAAAAGGTAATGCCCCAGCCATCTTTATGTGGCCCGGTTCCACCACCACGCTGCACCAGACCGGTGAAACTAAAGCAGATATCGGTAGGGACGTTGGCGCTCATCCCGAGCAATTCGCACATGGGTAACCTCCACAACAGCGGGAGCACATGGCCCCCGGCGAAGATTGATTTAAGAATTTTCAGGCCGGATGCGGCGTAAACGTCTTATCCGGCCTACGCCAGACTTACTTAACCATCTCTTTTTCAATCAACTGGATCAGGATATGGATCACTTTAATGTGAATCTCCTGAATGCGGTCGGCATAACCAAAGTGCGGTACGCGAATTTCGATATCCGCCGTGCCAGCCATTTTGCCGCCATCTTTACCGGTCAAGGTGATCACTTTCATCCCCTTCTCACGCGCCGCTGCGATCGCTTTGATCACGTTTGCAGAGTTACCGGAGGTAGAGATCCCCAGCAGTACATCGCCTTCGCGACCTACCGCTTCAACGTAACGGGAGAAAATATCATTGAAACCAAAATCGTTACCGACGCAGGAAATATGACTAACGTCAGAAATGGCAATCGCCGGGTAGCCCGGACGGTTTTCACGGTAGCGACCGGTCAACTCTTCGGCAAAGTGCATAGCGTCGCAATGGGAGCCGCCGTTGCCGCAGGAAAGCACTTTGCCACCAGCTTTAAAGCTGTCTGCTAACAGGACCGCCGCGCGCTGAATGGCGTGAATATTGGCGTCATCTTTTAAAAAGTTAGCCAGCGTTTCCGCCGCTTCGTTCAGTTCGTTACGAATAAGATCCTGGTACATGAGGATATCCTTCAGCATAAATGTAATAGACAAAATGCAGTGTACCGGATACCGCCAAAAGCGAGAAGTACGGGCAGGTGCTATGACCAGGACTTTTTGACCTGAAGTGCGGATAAAAACAGCAACAATGTGAGCTTTGTTGTAATTATATTGTAAACACATTGCTAAATGTTTTTACATCCACTACAACCATATCATCACAAGTGGTCAGACCTCCTACAAGTAAGGGGCTTTTCGTTATGATGATTTTGAGTATTCTCGCTACGGTTGTCCTGCTCGGCGCGTTGTTCTATCACCGCGTGAGCTTATTTATCAGCAGTCTGATTTTGCTCGCCTGGACAGCCGCCCTCGGCGTTGCTGGTCTGTGGTCGGCGTGGGTACTGGTGCCTCTGGCCATTATCCTCGTGCCATTTAACCTTACGCCTATGCGTAAGTCGATGATTTCCGCGCCGGTATTTCGCGGTTTCCGTAAGGTGATGCCGCCGATGTCGCGCACTGAGAAAGAAGCGATTGATGCGGGCACCACCTGGTGGGAAGGCGATTTGTTCCAGGGCAAGCCGGACTGGAAAAAGCTGCATAACTATCCGCAGCCGCGCCTGACCGCAGAAGAGCAAGCGTTTCTCGACGGCCCGGTAGAAGAAGCCTGCCGGATGGCGAATGATTTCCAGATTACTCATGAGCTGGCTGATTTGCCGCCGGAGTTGTGGGCGTACCTTAAAGAGCATCGTTTCTTCGCGATGATCATCAAAAAAGAGTACGGCGGGCTGGAGTTCTCGGCTTATGCCCAGTCTCGCGTGCTGCAAAAACTCTCCGGCGTGAGCGGGATCCTGGCGATTACCGTCGGCGTGCCAAACTCATTAGGCCCGGGTGAGCTACTGCAACATTACGGCACTGACGAGCAGAAAGATCACTATCTGCCGCGTCTGGCGCGTGGTCAGGAAATCCCTTGCTTTGCACTGACCAGCCCGGAAGCGGGTTCCGATGCGGGCGCGATTCCGGATACCGGGATTGTCTGCATGGGCGAATGGCTGGGCCAGCAGGTGCTGGGCATGCGTCTGACCTGGAACAAGCGTTACATTACGCTGGCACCGATTGCGACTGTGCTTGGCCTGGCGTTTAAACTCTCCGACCCGGAAAAACTGCTGGGTGGCGCAGAAGATTTAGGTATTACCTGTGCGCTGATCCCGACCACCACGCCGGGCGTGGAAATTGGTCGTCGCCATTTCCCGCTGAACGTACCGTTCCAGAACGGACCGACGCGCGGTAAAGATGTCTTCGTACCGATCGATTACATTATCGGCGGACCAAAAATGGCCGGGCAAGGCTGGCGGATGCTGGTGGAGTGCCTCTCGGTAGGCCGCGGTATCACCCTGCCTTCCAACTCAACCGGCGGCGTGAAATCGGTAGCGCTGGCAACGGGTGCGTATGCGCACATCCGCCGTCAGTTCAAAATCTCTATTGGTAAGATGGAAGGGATTGAAGAGCCGCTGGCGCGTATTGCCGGAAACGCTTATGTAATGGATGCTGCGGCATCGCTGATTACCTACGGCATTATGCTCGGTGAAAAACCTGCCGTGCTGTCGGCTATCGTTAAGTATCACTGTACCCACCGCGGGCAGCAGTCGATTATTGATGCGATGGATATCACTGGTGGTAAAGGCATTATGCTCGGGCAAAGCAACTTCCTGGCCCGTGCTTACCAGGGCGCACCGATTGCCATCACCGTTGAAGGGGCCAACATTCTGACCCGTAGCATGATGATCTTCGGTCAGGGGGCGATTCGTTGCCATCCGTACGTGCTGGAAGAGATGGAAGCGGCGAAGAACAATGACGTAAACGCGTTCGATAAACTGCTGTTCAAACATATCGGTCACGTCGGTAGCAACAAAGTTCGCAGCTTCTGGCTGGGCCTGACGCGCGGTTTAACCAGCAGCACGCCAACCGGCGATGCCACTAAACGCTACTATCAGCACCTGAACCGCCTGAGCGCCAACCTCGCCCTGCTTTCTGATGTCTCGATGGCTGTGCTGGGCGGCAGCCTGAAACGTCGCGAGCGTATCTCGGCACGTCTGGGGGATATTTTAAGCCAGCTTTACCTCGCCTCTGCCGTTCTGAAGCGTTATGACGACGAAGGCCGTAATGAAGCCGACCTGCCGCTGGTGCACTGGGGCGTACAGGATGCGCTGTATCAGGCAGAACAGGCGATGGACGATTTACTGCAAAACTTCCCGAACCGCGTGGTTGCCGGGCTGCTGAATGTGGTGATCTTCCCGACCGGACGTCATTATCTGGCACCGTCTGACAAGCTGGATCATAAAGTGGCGAAGATTTTACAAGTGCCGAACGCCACTCGTTCACGTATTGGTCGCGGTCAGTACCTGACGCCAAGCGAGCATAACCCGGTTGGTTTACTGGAAGAGGCGCTGGTGGATGTGATTGCCGCCGACCCGATTCATCAGCGGATCTGTAAAGAGCTGGGTAAAAATCTGCCATTTACCCGTCTGGATGAACTGGCGCACAACGCGCTGGCGAAGGGGCTGATTGATAAAGATGAAGCCGCTATTCTGGTGAAAGCTGAAGAAAGCCGTCTGCGCAGTATTAACGTTGATGACTTTGATCCGGAAGAGCTGGCGACGAAGCCGGTAAAGTTGCCGGAGAAAGTGCGGAAAGTTGAAGCCGCGTAATTGAATAACGGAGCCGAAAGGCTCCGTTTCTTTATCCGCTAATTATTTAAAATTAAAGCCATCCGGATGGTTTTCCAGGCTGCCGGTCAACGCCGCGAACAGCACCGTTTTACCATCAATCGAAAGCGCATCGTTCACATTCAACCAGGTGAGTTTCTCTTGCGACGTTTTCTCATCAATAGTCGAGAATAGCCCCGTCATCTGATTAGATTTCGCGGACCACATCACAGCGATACGTTGCGAGCCACAATCATGCGGTTTGCACGCGCTCATCACCTGATACGTCTCATCTCCCAACGTTACGGTTTGTGCGGGAGTATAAGTACCGCCTTTCATCACCCATGCAGGTAGCTTATGCCCTTGCACCATCTGATTAAACGCAGCTTTGGTGGTTTCGCCCTTTGCAAGGCTGCTAATGGTTAAATCATCCTGCGCCATTGCACTGGTGGCGATGACCAGAGCGGCAACTGTCGTTATTGCCTTAAACATCATTCCTCCCGAGCTTATCCTGCCCATGTTATTAACCTCCTAAAGCCTGGCGATAACACGATAATTTGCAAATCAGATATTTCCAATATCAGCATTTGTTATCAATTTATTCTGCGCTAAGGCAACTGCCTGATAAGGTGTTAGAGTTATAAAACCCTTCGCATAAAGGAGTTGTACACCGTGTCTGGTTTGAAGATTACGCTTTTACAGCAACCACTGGTGTGGATGGATGGTCCTGCCAACCTGCGTCATTTTGATCGTCAACTGGAAGGTATTACCGGACGCGATGTGATCGTTCTACCGGAGATGTTTACCAGCGGCTTTGCCATGGAAGCGGCAGCTTCGTCGCTAGCACAAGATGACGTAGTGAACTGGATGACAGCCAAAGCGCAGCAGTGCAATGCGCTGATTGCAGGCAGTGTTGCATTACAAACGGAGTCTGGTTCGGTTAACCGCTTTTTGCTGGTTGAGCCGGGCGGCACGGTACATTTTTATGATAAGCGTCATCTGTTCCGCATGGCAGATGAGCATCTACATTATAAAGCGGGCAATGCGCGAGTGATTGTGGAATGGCGCGGCTGGCGTATTTTGCCGCTGGTGTGCTACGACTTACGTTTTCCGGTGTGGTCGCGCAATCTCAACGATTATGACCTCGCCATCTACGTTGCCAACTGGCCTGCTCCGCGCTCTCTGCACTGGCAGGCATTGCTGACGGCCCGCGCGATTGAGAATCAGGCGTATGTGGCGGGATGCAATCGCGTCGGCAGCGATGGCAACGGCTGCCATTATCGCGGTGACAGCCGGGTGATTAATCCACAGGGCGAGATTATCGCTACTGCCGACGCGCATCAGGCAACGCGCATTGATGCGGAGCTGTCGATGGTGGCATTGCGGGAATATAGAGAAAAGTTTCCGGCATGGCGGGATGCGGATGAGTTTAGGTTGTGGTGAGTGGGTGTTGTGTTTAGGGGCGGGGTAAGACTACGGGTCAGGGCAAGATTACGAAAGCCCGGAGCCTGTCCATCATTCTGTGTAAATGCCTTTCTCAGAAGTGACCGTCAAGGCGGTCACCGAACTCGATAATAAAGCGACTCTTCCCTATCCGCCAGTCCTGAAGTGGCATCGTCCATTTTTGCGACGCTGACTGGAAAGCCAGCCACACCACTTTTTTCACCGACTCATCTGTCGGGAACACTTTCCGTTTCTTTATCGCATGTGTGATGATGCTATTCAGCGATTCGATTGCGTTAGTGGTGTAGATAACCTTGCGGATCGCCTCCGGGTACACGAAGAATGTGGCAACATTCGGCCAGTTTGCCCGCCAGCTGCGACTTATCTGCGGGTACCGTGCATCCCATTCCTTCCCAGGGAAAGATTACGAAAGCCCGCTCCCCGCAAGGACTGACGCCAGATAGTTTCTGTCCATGGCTGCTTTTCGCATCTTACGTCTTAACCCTGCCTTGAATACCTTATCATTCGTCAAAATATTAATAGCAATGTGCCGTATCCCTGAAAATAATTCTGCTGCGTTTCCTCTTCTTATTTTGCAGTCGTCTTCATTCATTACCACGTCCAGACGCCAGTGCAGCTTATTCTCCACGTGCCAGTGGTTTCGGATTGCTGTGGCGAACTTCTCTGCGGTTAAATCAGCAGAACTGATATAATATCTGACCGTCATTTCTGGCTCTTTCTTTTGTTCTGCTATTATTGACCGAAAGGAGACTGCCACGCATAATTTCTTCAGACCTTTCCATTCAAACGTGAAATCAATAAGTTCATCAGGGACATCGCAAACAATGTGAAGACGGATTTCTTCTCTGCCGTGACTCTTTTCACTCATTGCGTAACTGTCATGCTCTGGATTATTTAATTCTTTCAGCGGAAATTCTCGAAGGCTTTATTTAGCCGCCCCTGGTTTCCTTTTACAGCGAATAAATAATCACCTCCCTGTTTTTGTATCTTCTCTGCAATATCTTTCTGGCAACCCATCGCATCAGTTGTGATGATTTTTCCTTTAATATCCAGCATGTTAAGAAGTTCTGGGATAGCTGTAATTTCATTGGATTTCTCATCCGTCCTGATCTGTCCGATGACCAGACTGTGCATTGTTGAGAACGCACTAATGACATGAATCGCTCCCCTGCGGCGACTCTTGTCATAAGAATGCCGGAGCGTTTTTCCATCAATTGCAATAACGTCTTTATCATCTGAAGAATGGCAGTCACGCATCCAGTTAATAAAGCACTCGTGAAATTTTTCAGGACTGATACAGGATACAACTCTGGCAATGGTATCGTGAACAGGAATACCATTTTCAAAATCACCATATTGCTTCAAAAAATCGAGATGTGTTTCCCCAAAATCCTCTATATCTTCCCAGCCTTCTGCACCCGAAATAACGGCACAAATAGTCAACAGTAGAATATCCGATAATTTATGTTCCACTTTCCAGGCTTGTCTGTAATCGGGGATAATAGAAATATGCTCCATCAATTTTTTAAGTTCCATTTTGTTCTCCTTAATTATGTAAGGAGTATTTGATCATGTATAAGCAATAAAAAACAGCTTTAGGTAATGAGGAATATCTCAATTTTTAAGCATAAAATGCGAATTGTTTAGTACAAAAAAGCAGCGTTACGTGATCTTTCCCTGCACTTCACCCTAACTTTAATTTAACTTCAAGAAGTATTAAGGCCTCAATAGCGAACTTAATACTTCTTAAAGAATATCACTCCTGACCAAAATCTTTCCACACTAATGCATGAGACTTTGATTTATCACCCAAAAATTTACTTACATCTTTCCAAAGTAAAGAATTGCTATCGGTCGCAGTGACTATTGCCTCTATAAGCCCTGTAGCTACAACTGTGGCCAATTCATCATCAATCGAGACCATACCATCTTCGACATGTTTAAATATTTTTTCTCTTTCAATATCACCCATTTCATAAAAATTTTTTACAATCGTTTTTCCAATCTGAGAGAACAACATAACCACCGGTGGAGTTTCTGGATGCCAGTATTCATTAGCTAATGAGACTGTCTCAGACAAAACAGTGGAAAACGATGCCATTTTTTCTATATAATTAGCAATATATTGGTTCATTACTTGCCTCCCAAAGCATTCTGTAAATCCTGAAGAACGTTTTCTGCTGCTGCTCGATCCCCTGGAGATGCTGTTGGATTCTTATCCAACCAATCCTGTAAAGCCCTTGTATAATCCTGTGCTTTCAATACATGTCCTCTACCACCAACTTTTTCACCTGTGGCCAATTCATAACGAACAGCATCTGCTGTGCTTCCACTTCCTACTTTTGCATTTGGCCGATAAAGATCGTCTATAATATTTTTCAAATTTGAATCTGTAACGTCAGGTTTTCCCATCTTCTGTCGCAATTCATCTTTATACCGTTCATGCTGCATACGATCTCTTGCGCTATTCTCATCTTCTGGTCCCCATCCTCCCGGGCTTCCCGTACTGCCACCACCCAGGCAGTTCTTCTCTTCCTCCGTCAAATCCTTCCCGACATTTGGATTCTCTTTTGATGAATCATCATTTCCAAACACGCTGGAAAAAGCACCATAGGGATCTCGCCAGAATTCCATTTGACTTTGTGCATTTAATAATTCGGCTTCACCCTGCATCTCCATACTTTTCTCAATCGCGTCCCCAACAGCCTCGCGATTGTTGTATATTATTATACCACCACCAATAACCACCGTACCGACTGCCGCACCGACTAACATCCCCGGAGGGCCTCCTACCGAACCGATCTCTGTACCTACTTCAGAACCAGTTCCCATGGCAGTTAATGCTCCTGCGCCCAACGCCGCACTTAATCCCAGCGGATCCAGCCGTTGCACCGGGTTCAGTGGATACGCATACAGGTTCCATCCCCCCTTCAGCCCAATCGGATCCTGGGTGATATACCTCCCCTGTAGCGGGTCATAGTACCGGTGACGGTTGTAGTACAGCCCCGACTCCTCATCATACTGCTGCCCCGGCAGACGGAGTGACTGTTGAAGGTGCTGCGTGCTTTCCTCTCCCAGCAGGTTTCCCCACTCGTCATACTCCCCGCGCCACGCCGTTTCCCCTTCCGGGCTGATAAGCGCCTGCGGCAGCCCACGGTGGTCACAGTGGTAAAGATGAAGTTTCCTCTCCGGGATGTATTCCGCCTCCAGTTGCGCCGCCATCTGTTCCGCCGTCAACCCACACTGTGCAAGCCACTGCTGGCTTTCTTCACTCACGCTGCCCTGCCGCAGTTCCCGCTCCAGCCTCCCCAGCATCACCGCCAGCTCCGCCGGTAGCGTCACACCCGTGTCCTCCTGCAACACCTCCGCCAGGCTACGGTGCCGCGCCTTCGCCTGTTCGCCATTCTCTGTTTCGATTCTCAGGAGCGGCGTGAAGCTCCCCGGCTGGTATACCGTCTGGATACGCGTGGTGTCGGTCTGTACCGTCGTCAGCCTGTCGCCGTCCCACCCGTACCAGGTCACCTCCGGTTTACGCGACAGCGACATCCACCCCGTCAGGTCACGCTCCCGCCGCCACACCCGTTTTCCCGTCCGGCGGCCCAGCGGGTCATAGAGGTAGCGGCTCTCCACCTGTGGCTCGCCGTGCTGTATCCGCGTGTAGAACACCAGGCGGTGCTGGCTGTCGTAATGGTAGTGGTGCGTCCGCTCGTCGTGCATCCGTATCACCCCTTCCGGGATACGGTCCGTCTTCTCCGCCAGCCTGCCGTATTCATCGTAGCGGTAGACATAGTGCGCATCTTCCGTGATGCGGTTATCCGGCCACGCCGTGAAGGTGCTGTCCGGGTGCAGTTCCGGGTCCGGCAGCCGGTTTCCTGCCGGGTCCGTCGCATACGGGATATCGATATCCAGGTTCGCCGCCGTGGTGTGAACGCCCGTCAGTCTTCCCGTGTCGCTGTAACGGTACTTCCGGCTCTCCTGCGGGCCGCTGATGCGCACCAGTTGCCCGTTATCGTTCCACGTATACTCACGGTCAAGCTGCGGAAGGTTCAGGTGCCTGCTCCGGAGCTGCCCTGTGAGGGTGTACGCCGTGGCCTGTTCGTACCCCGCTGTACTGCCCGCCCCGCCGAAGCTGCGGGCCGTCTCACGGTGCAGCCGGTCCCGCGTGTACTCGACCAGTGGCGTACCACCCAGCTTCATTCCCGCAAGATAACCGCTGCCATACGTCAGCCACTCCACCGGCGGCAGACCGTCCGGCTCCTGACGGGTCGCCAGCCCCTGTTCGCTGTACGCGTGCTTCGTCTCATGCTCCCACAGCATCTCCCCCGTCTCCGGGTTCTCCACCGTCTGCCGTTCGCCCGTCAGGCGGCCTTTATCGTCGTGGCCGTAGTGGACCGCCACACGGTGGCCTTCGCTGATATGGCTGATTTCTGTCAGCCAGCCGTGCTCATCATACTGCCACTGCTCCGCCGGGTCGCCGTTCACCGTCCGGTGCGTGATGCGGTCCGACGCATCGTAATGCCAGAGGGTGATAAGCCCCTCATCTTCACTCTGCGTGAGTTTTCCGGTCAGGTCATAGTGGTAACGTTGCGTCCGCCCGTCAAAGCCGCGCTGCTCCGTCAGCCTGTCCACCGGGTCATACCGGAACGTGGACTGGCTGCCGTTCTCGTTGGTCAGCACGGTGATGCGCCCGGCGGCGTCATACTCCATGCTGCGCGTCAGTCCGCCCTGCGTGGTGCTGACGGCCTTTCCCCACGCATCATACTGTGTCTCACTCCGGCTGCCGTTCGGGGCAATGATAGCGGTGAGGTCGCCTGCGGCGCTGTACTCATAACGGGTTTCACGTCCCTGCGCATCCTTCTGACTGACCAGTTGACCACGCGGGTTATAACTGCTGTAAGTGCTGATGCCTTCCTCCCGGTGAACCGCCGTCCTCTGACCGTACCGGTCGTATTCATACCGCGTCGTGTACCCTGAACAGTCCGTAAATGCCTGAAGCTGACCGTACCGGTTTCGCGTTATTCTCCGCCTCACCCCGGTTCCGTCTTCCACCGCACAGGGCAGGCCACTGCGGGAAGAATCATAAAACCAGCGCGTAATGTTACCGTTGCGCGAGACCTCTTCCGCCAGCCTGCCCTGACGGTCATATTTCCGGCTGCGGCGCAGCCCGTCCGGGTACGTCACTGACGTCAGTTGCAACTGGTTGTTGTAACCATACCGTACCGTCCTGCCGTCCGGAAGTATCACTGAAGTCAGCTTTCCAGACGCCATATGCAGCCGATACTCCGTCCGCCGTCCCGCCGCATCCGTCTGCGCCTTCAGCCTCCCCGCCTCATCATACTCGCTGCGGGTGATGCTCCCGTCCGCATGTTCCTTCTTCACCACCCGCTTCAGGCCACCTTCGCCTTCCGTGTACAGCACCTCCCGCCTGTTCAGGCTGTCCGTGATGATTACCCGGCTCTCTCCGTACTCAAAGCGGTAGTCCAGCCCCTCCGGGTTGACCTGCTCCGTCACCCGGCCGGTATCATCATACCGGTAGCGGCTCTCCGGCCTCCCCGCATAATGGTGCGCCACCATCCGCCCGGCGTGCGCCACATCATAAGTAACCCCGCGCACCTGCGTCCCGCTGCGGTCATACACCGCCCGCAGTTCTCCGCTGGCCGTGTACGTGTAGCGCGCCAGCGGCGCAGTCGGCTGTTCATCCGGGTATGCCGGGTCGTGTGTCAGCCACACCGCCTCCAGCCGGATACCGTTATCGGCACCGTATTCTGTACCGACGGGCAGCGTATCGGGGAAAACCTGAGAAGAGGAAACAGAACGGGGACCGGCAGGGGAAGATAAGGAAGACTCGCGCTGTTTACGGGACGCTTCCGCCCGCTGTGACTGTGTGGTCAGCGCCAGGTGAAAACAGCGGCCCGCGCCGTCCGTCACCCTGGTGATTTCACCAGCCAGTTCGCCTGCGGCCTCGCGGTGGAAAGTCAGTGAACGCCCGAAGCCGTCCACCACGCCCGTCAGCACCCGGTATGCGGGTGGCTCCGGCGGCAACACCTCGTCCACCCCCGGCACCCGCTCCGGCCAGCCGAGTACCAGCCACTGCCCGGTTGTGCTGACAGCCATCATATAGGTGTGTGGACTCAGGCGGACCGCTTCCGGCAACGCCCGCCAGAGCCGGGCCAGCGGGTGGCCTTTCTGCTGTTTCAGCACCCCGCCCCGCGCCAGCCAGAACGACTCGCTGCGGCTGTAGCTTATCTCGCCGGGAAACAGCGGCTCAAAGTGAATGCTCCTGCCGCCGCTGTCGTTGAGTATCAGGCCTTCATCGCGTATCTGTAAGCGGATATCGAAGGGGGCTTTCCAGCCGGGACCAAACACCCCCACCGGCGCGGGCGTCCTGGTCCGGTAGCTGCTGTAGGCGCGGAAAAGAACAAACGGCAGCGGGCCGGACAGTGCCAGGTCGGTTTCAGCAGGCAGCACCTTCGCTCCCAGCAGCGGGTTTACCGGATTACCCTTCTGCTCCTCTATCGGGCTGTTGGGACATACCGAACAGGCCACACCGGTTGGCGCACCTATCAGCACCCCTGCTGAACCCTGCACAATATCCAGTCCCTTGCGGGTCATGTCACCCTGCCGCGCCGCCGGTTTTCCACCCATGAATCAATTCCTTCTGCTTTTAATATGGTTTATCTGGTCACTGCACCAGTTCCGTTTTAATTTTTTGCACCTGACTCAAAATTGCCGCATATCCGGCATTCCGGGGGGTAAATCTTTCGGCACAGGCGCATCCGGTACAGGTTGTGTGGCACCACAGTTCCAGTTAATCACCGGCGCATCACCGTTCACATCCGACTCTCCTTCCAGATGAATGTGCGTACCATTGAGAAATATGCTTCCGTCCTTCGTCAGCACCAACCTTGCCTTACCGCAGCAGAGTTCCAGATGCTCACCGGCAGAATAAACTGCTGTTTGTCCGGTGTTTTCCTTCATCGTCTTGCCCACCGAGAAGGTGACGTTATTCCCTACATTGACGCTGTAGCCCATTCCCACCATCAGTGATTTATGCAGCCCTACCTGTGAGGACTGCAACAACGCCACCGAGGTATTCATGATGCCGCCTACCGTCGTCTGGTAAGCCACGCCCACCGTCAGCGCACGAATGATCCCCACCTTTTCAACCTGGTTTGAACCCACTTTGACAATCTGGTTGCTGCCTACCGTTTCCACCTGGTTGACACCAACCGTCTGTATCTGATTAACGCCAATGTTCTGGATCTGGTTATTGGTAACGGTGATCGCCTGGTTGTTACCTATTTTTTCGGCATGGTTGTTTATCACATCCGTGGTGCGGTTATTCAGCACCTCGGTGTTCATGTTCTTCTGCGCGTGGATGTAGACCTGTTCTTTCCCTGTCGCATCGTCAAACTTCAGTTCATTAAACCCGCTGCCCTTATAGGTTTTCGAACGAATGGTCATCTGCGTCTTTGTTCCCGGCAGGCTGCCGGGGGTGCGGTTTTCCTGGTGGTAGGTACGCCCCATAATAATCGGCTGGTCCGGATCGCCGTTGAGGAAGTCCACAATGACTTCCTGACCCACACGCGGTATCGCCAGGTTGCCAAAGCCGGTGCCTGCCCACGCCTGTGCCACACGGATCCAGCATGAACTGTCCTGGTTTGACGGGTTATAGCGGTCCCAGTTAAATTTCACCCGCACGCGGCCATGTTCATCACAGAAGATTTCTTCTCCTGCCGGTCCCGTCACGACGGCGCTCTGCGGGCCGTCCACCAGCGGTTTCAGCAACGGCTGTGGCCGCCATGTTCTGTCTGCCGGTATTACCGCAAAGTGGTTATTCAGCGTGGTACCTGAACCCCTGCGTCCCGGCACCGCCTGCGGCTGCTCGCCGTGCAGTTCACTTGCCACCACCTGCCATTCCCGGTTCAGGTTCGCCTGCGGATGCCCCGTCAGCGCAATTCGCCGTCCCGGCCATATCTCCGGCGAACGGCTTGTTCCGCGCGCCACTTCTGCGTTGTTTCGCCAGCCATCCATCTGCCAGCAGGCAAAGTTCTGCCCGTGGGCACCCTTGAAACGTCCGGGGTAGTCATACACTTCATACTGTGTGCGCTGGTAATCCTGGTGCTGGCCTTCCTGATCAAAACGCCCTGCCCAGCCGGGTCGTTTAAAGGTGTAGTCTTTGGTCACCACGGAAGATGGGCGGATTTGTGCGCTGTAGAGGAACTGGCTGATGCATAGGGTGCTCACCTCGGTACGGGTGTTCGGATTCCAGGGGATCTCAAAGGACTCCGGCAGATAACGCACGGTGTCGCACAGGACCAGGCTCTGGTCGGTACTTTTTTGCGCGTGCTCCTCATAAAAGAAGATGCCTTCCTCCGCCGCCATCCGGCACAGGAAATCGTAATCAGTCTCACCGTACTGGACACAAAACTCACGGGAAGGATGCGGCTCGCTGAACAGCGGACTCCACTCGGTCACCCCGTTTTCTTTCAGGATCGTCGCGAGTATGCTTTCGATGTCCTCATTCTGGAAGATACGGAAGTTCTGGCGCAGCCCTGTGCGCCACAGCGGTGGGCACACCTTCATGCTGTACAGCATCTGGTTTTTGTCGTTCTCCCCCAGTTCAAACCAGGTCACCACACCTTTCACCCGGCGCTGTACGTCATCGCCCTGCCATACCGTCAGGTAGGCCATTTTGTCCAGCACCTGCGCAAATTCAAGGGAGAGAAACTGCTGGCTGACCAGAGAGAGATCGAGGGAAAAGAGCGAAGAGAGTGACTGGTTCAGATGAAAGGAGACCACCGCAAACGCGTCCGGTGGCAGGCCGTCCACTTCCAGCGTGAAACGTAATCCGGTTGACATAGCAACCTCCGGGTTTAAGGAAAAACAGACAGTTCGCTGTTAAAGCGGCTGTAACAGTACAGTGTTACGCTTGCGTTCAGGCACGCTACCGCCGAAGTTTCCGGCATCCGCCATCTCCCGTGAACGTAACCCCTTACTGACAACCTTTCTTTTTACGGCGTAATACAAAAACAGCATCCGGCCTAATAGCCGGATGCTGTTGGCTTAACTTATGCTTCCAGCGGTGCGCGCCAGTCGTCGGCACCGGAGGTGCCAGACTTGACGTGTTCCCACTCTATTTTGCGGTAGGCCAGTGAAACTTCGAGCAACTGGGTGAACTCGCGTTTCGCCGGATCCTGGCAATGCGGCATATGCAGTTTCATATCGACAATCGTCGAATCGGTCAGGCGGGTGGTGAAATAATGCTCCTGTTTGCCTTCCACAGAGGTACGCCACCAGTGAAGTTCAGTGGTTGGCAGCATTTCGCCGGAGGCCAGTGCGTTGTACATCAGCGGAACAGCTTTGTTCAGCGCCACGGTAAAAATGAACGGCTTGTGAGCACGCTGACCCGCAGGCTGGCCGGACTGAGGATCGGTCGGGACAGTAACGTTATGCAGGAATTCCTGCACCAGCATCTCGTCTTCGTGCCCCTGCACATAGATGTTGCCGACAGAATCAGCGGTAAATGCACCTGCAGTAATATTTCCCTGGGTCTGACCAGTGATGGAGATATAACACGGTGTTGGCATTTGTAAACTCCTTGTTAACGTGGTTAATTACTACTTACAATGACCTGCCGTTAATCCCAGACAGGCAGATGCAGCTCACTTCACGGAACCGCATCATTTTTCAGTATTTTTTACATACAAACCGAGCTAGAATTTACGGTTGTCGTAAAAACTATTTTTAAAATCATTAAATCTCTTATTCAGCAATAAGTTAATAATATATATCTGGATAACCATACCCAACTATTCAAAGTCCGTATTGCCTCCATAAAATGGCCAAAGCTGAATCATGAATAAATATTGTATTTATCCTTTCTGAATTATCATTTTGATAATTTTTGAGATATTCCTTAAAAATACCCACTTAATCAATCACAAAACAAATATATAAACAAGCAATCATCAGATTAGCTTATGTTTAATGAAATTATTATATAATTCAATAAGTTACATAAAAACTCTATATTTAAATTATTGCCATAATACACCTGACGCGAATTTCGAAGGTTCACACAATCTATTTAACGCTTGCAGAATACCTCTCTTTACGATCGATAAAAAGTCCTTTTCTTATTTATTTTGAAGCGTAGAATGCGGGGTGATGAAGGAGTGGTGATTTTATTTTCACCGCCATTAGGGCGGCATTGCCGATATTTTTTTGCGGTACAAATATGCCGTGTTCATGGCCTGTACGAGATAACATGACGGATCACTTTTATGAGCAAAAAATTTGAAGGCAGCGTCGCGCCTCGCGAGCGTATAAATATATCCTATGTCCCGAAGACGGACGGCCAGACGGCTGAAGTGGAGCTTCCGCTTAACATGCTCGTTGTCGGCGATACCGGAAATACGCAGGAGACATCCCCACTGGATGAACGTCAGGCAGTTTCCGTTAACAAGCACAATTTCGGTGCGGTGATGGCTGAAGCAGCCATTGGCCTCAATTTTACCGTCCCCGCCACGCTGAAGGGAAGCACAACGGACGATGAACTGAATGTGGCGCTGAATATCAAGTCACTGGATGATTTTTCACCGGACAGCGTGGCCCGGCAGGTTCCGGAAGTTAATAAATTGCTGGAATTGCGTGAAGCACTGACTGCGCTGAAGGGGCCGATGGGCAACCTTCCGGCATTCCGTACCCAGCTCCAGGCATTGCTGGAAAATGAGGAGTCCCGCGAGCAGTTGCTCAAAGAAATCGGCCAAGTGAGTGGGAAATAACCACCACTATTTCATTAAACAGGGTTATCCAGACATGGCGGCACACAAAAATATCTCCGGGAAAAACCCCCTCTCTGACGAAGACATTTTGCAGGCGGTTTACCGGGTATGTTTCAGCCCGTCCGGTGAAATCAACCGGGATGGCGTGGATGCGCTGATTACAACACTGGATCGCCGTATCAGTGATCTATTGGATGAGATTATCCATTTTTGTGAGTTTCAGCAGAGCGCGTCGCACTGGCAGCGCGTACTTCACTGATGGCGAAAAGCCGGTTTCAGAAACACAGCTAAAACAGAAGGATTTTCAGTATGTCTTTACAGGAAGAGGAACTCGTTTCCAGTCATGCCGGGCAGCCTGAGCAGGCATCGTCGCTGCTTGATCAAATCATGGCACAGACCCGTATTCAGCCCGGTTCGGAAGGTTATGACGTTGCCCGCCAGGGTGTGACAGCCTTTATTGCCAGCATCCTGCAATCCACTGCATCTGCCGAACCGGTCAATAAACTGGCCGTGGACAGCATGATTGCAGATATTGATGAACGCATCAGCCGCCAGATGGATGTCATCATCCATGCGCCTGCCTTTCAGCAGGTCGAGTCGTTCTGGCGCTCACTGAAAACCATGGTGGATCGCGTTGATTTCCGTGAAAACATCAAGGTCAACGTGCTTCATGTCACCAAGCAGGAACTTCTGGAAGACTTTGAGTTTGCGCCAGAAATTATTCAGTCCGGATTTTATAAGCACGTTTATTCGTCCGGTTTCGGACAGTTTGGCGGTGAACCCATCGCTGCCGTGCTGGGCGCTTATGAGTTCAAAAATACCGCGCCTGACATGAAACTGCTGCAATACGTCAGTGCCGTGGGCGCAATGGCGCACGCACCGTTCCTGTCCTCCGTTTCCCCGGAGTTTATGGGGCTGAACTCGTGGACCGAACTGCCTAATATCAAAGATCTTTATGCCATCTTTGAAGGTCCGGCCTACACCAAATGGCGCGCCCTGCGAGACTCGGAAGATTCGCGCTATATAGGGCTTACGGCACCCCGCTTCCTGCTTCGCCAGCCTTATTCACCAACAGATAACCCTGTTAAGAACTTTAACTATCACGAAGATGTCAGCCGGAACCACGAAGATTATCTGTGGGGTAATACGGCCTGGATGCTGGCGTGCAATGTCGCAGACAGTTTTGCCAAATACCGCTGGTGTCCAAATATCATCGGTCCGCAAAGCGGCGGCGCAGTGAAAGATCTGCCGGTGCATCTGTTCGAAACGATGGGTCAGATTCAGGCCAAAATCCCAACCGAGGTGCTGGTCACCGATCGCCGCGAATTTGAACTGGCTGAAGAGGGTTTTATCACCCTTACCATGCGTAAAGACTCTGATAATGCAGCCTTTTTCTCTGCAAACTCGGTACAAAAACCGAAGCACTTTCCGGGCAAAGACGCAGAAACCAACTATAAGTTGGGTACGCAGCTTCCTTATCTCTTCATCATCAATCGGTTAGCGCACTACATCAAGGTGTTGCAGCGTGAACAACTGGGGTCATGGAAAGAAAGGAGCGACTTAGAGAGGGAGCTTAATACCTGGATCCGTCAGTATGTTGCCGACCAGGAAAACCCGCCTGCGGACGTGCGCAGCCGCAAGCCTCTGCGTGCTGCCAGAGTTGAGGTTATGGATGTGGAAGGCGAACCCGGCTGGTACCAGGTCGCGCTGAGCGTGCGGCCCCATTTTAAATTTATGGGGGCAAACTTTGAGCTTTCCCTGGTTGGCCGGTTAGACAGGGAGTAACACGCCATGATACCGGATCGGGAAAGAACCACAGGTTCTCTTTTTGAGCGTATGGAAGCCTCACCGGCCAGAAACTGGCAAGGAAGCAGTATTCATGCGCTCAGGCAGTCCATTCGCCAGAACCTGCGAAACATTCTTAATACCCGATCCGGTAGTTGCCGGGGTGCGCCTGAACTGGGCATTGATGAACCTGAAGGGGCTGAAAACTTCCGCGAATCAATGAGTCTGGCCATCGCGCAATGTATAGAACGCTATGAACCCCGGATCTCACACGCTGAAGTGCAGGCTGTGGTTTCATCCGCCGCCAGCCCGCTGGATATGACGTTTCGTATTACAGCCTGGGTGACATTTAACGAAACGCATGAGGTGCTTGAATTTGATATGGCACCGAATGGCAGCCAGCATTACCGGGTGGACTGACAAATGGAATTTGAAGAACGCTATTTCCGGGAAGAACTCGATTACCTGCGCCAGCTTAGCAAGCTGCTGGCAACGGAAAAACCCCATCTGGCCCGCTTCCTGGCCGAAAAAGATGCAGATCCGGATATTGAACGCCTGCTGGAAGGGGTGGCTTTTCTTACCGGCAATCTCCGCCAGAAAATTGAGGATGAATTCCCAGAACTGACGCACGGGCTTATTAAGATGCTATGGCCTAATTACCTGCGTCCGGTTCCGGCAATGACCCTTATTGAATATACGCCGGATATGGATAAGTCTTCTGTACCGGTGTTAATCCCCCGTAATGAGCAGTTTACAACCAACGCCGGGGAAATCAGAGTTGATGAAGTGCTGCCCTCTGATGCTAAAAAGGAGGAGCCTCCTCCCTGTACCTTCACCCTCTGCCGGGATATCTGGCTGCTGCCCGTTCGCCTGGAGCAGATTGAAAACCGCAGTACGACCCGTAATGGTGTTATCAACATCACCTTTTCGGTCGCACCGGGAACGGACTTCCGCACGCTGGATCTGAACAAACTTCGCTTCTGGCTCGGCAATGACGACAACTATACCCGTGACCAGCTTTATTTATGGTTCTGTGAATACTTGCAGGGTGCCGACCTGACTGTGGGTGAACAGCATATTCGCCTGCCTGAGTTTATGCTGAAAGCTGTCGGTTTTGAGCCGCAGGATGCCATGCTGCCCTGGCCGAAAAACGTCCACAGCGGCTACCGGATCCTTCAGGAGTATTTCTGTTACCCCGATGCGTTTCTCTTTTTTGATCTTTGTGGTTGTCCGGCTTTGCCTGACGGATTGCAGGCGGAATTCTTTACCCTGCAACTGCGTTTTTCGCGCCCTTTGCCCGTGGACATCCGGCTGCGCCGCGATTCCCTGCGCCTGTATTGCGCACCTGCCATTAATTTATTTATCCACCATGCAGAAGCCATCACGCTGGACAACCGGCGGGCAGACTATCCGCTGGTTCCCAGCCGCCATTACCCACAACATTACGATGTATTTTCCGTTAACAGTGTGGTGAGCCAGGTCCAGGATATGTTCAGGAAAAAAGATCTGGGGCGTCCTGTTTCGACGCAGGCCGCGCGCCAGTGGCCAGCCTTTGAAAGTTTCAGCCATCAGATGGAATACAGCCGGAAGCGGGAAGTGGTGTACTGGCATCACCGGACCAAAACATCCCTGTTCCATCGCGGCTTTGATCATACTCTTGCCTTTATACATGCTGATGGCAGTTATCCGTCAGATGAATCTCTGCTCAGTAATGAAGTGGTTTCGGTATCGCTGACCTGTACCAACCGTGAGCTTCCGTCACAAATTCGTTCCGGCGATATCACCGGCACAACCGGTAAAAATGCGGCTGTTGCTTCATTTCGCAACATTACCCGCCCGACGCAACCACTCTGGCCGGTCATTGATGGCAGCCTGCACTGGTCCCTACTCTCCGCCATGAACCTGAATTATCTGTCATTACTGGATACGGACGCGCTGAAGCAGGTCATCGCCAACTTTGATCGCCACGCAATCCATCATCCGCAGACGGCGCGGCTGTCACAACAAAAGCTGGATGCCATTGAGCGTCTGGAGACTCGCCCTGTCGACCGCCTGTTTACGGGCATTCCCGTCCGGGGGCTGGCCTCCACGCTGTATCTGCACCCGGAGCCGTTTGTCTGTGAAGGGGAAATGTATCTGCTCGGTACGGTGCTTTCGCATTTTCTGTCGCTGTACGCCAGCGTTAACTCATTCCACATGCTGACCGTTGTGAACACAGAAAGCCAGGAGACATGGAAATGGACGGAAAGAACCGGGCAGCATCCTCTTATCTGAGTCCGGGAAATCCCCCGGCAGATAAAGAGCAGAATGATCCGCTGGCACAGGTTTTTCATAACGCCTGCTCTTACAATTTTTTTGCGATGGCGGAGCTGTTGCACCGCCTGGCACAGGGTGAAAAGGGGACGCCGGAATTATCCCTGCGCGACGATCCGGCACAGGAAACCCTGCGTTTCAGCGCCGATGCCAGCCTTGCGTTTCCCCTGAGTGATATCAGTGCGCTGAAACGGGATACGTCAGGGGCATTCAGGATGACCACTACCTTTATGGGGTTACAGGGGAGCCAGTCGCCTCTCCCCGGTTATTACCTCGATCACCTGGCCTGGAAAGCGGTACATGAACAAAGTCCGGTAGGTGATTTTCTGGATATGTTCAGCCACCGCCTGACCCAGTTTGTCTGGCATATCTGGCGTAAGTACCGCTATCACATCAGTTTTCGTAACGGCGGTGTGGATGCGTTCTCGCAGCGCATGTACTCCCTTGTTGGGCTGGGCCACCGCCAGCTTCGCGATAAGCTGGCGATTAATCACAGCAAAATGCTGGCGTATTCCGGGATCCTGGCAAATCCGGGACGATCCCCGGAAATAATCTGCGGTCTGGTGTCCCACTGTTTTGATTTGTCAGACGTGACGCTGCAAAACTGGCAACGTCGCAAGGTGGATATTGAACCGGATCAGCAAAATAGCCTGGGGAGTTATTCACTTAAAAATGGCGAAAAACTGGCAGGAAGATCGGTACTGGGCAACTTTGTTCTGGGTACACGGGTGCCCGATCTCAGCGGAAAATTCCAGCTCAGTATTACCAGCCTGACCCGAAAACAGTTCCTCTCTTTTCTGCCGTCCGGCGAAAACTTCCTGCCACTGACGATGTTTGTGTCCTTCATCCTGCGCGATCAGCTTGCCTGGGACTTACATCTGGGGCTGGCGCCGGAGCAGGTGGGCGCAATGCGCCTGGGCGATAACAAAAGTGCGCTGCTGGGCTGGACCAGCTTCCTCGGCACACCGGAAGAACGACCTTCAGTCACCATCAGGGTACGGTCGTAAATTATGATAATCACGGAGCAGAATATGCCGGAAGAGAAACTACAGACGCTTTCATTGCAGGTCATTAACGGCAGTGAGCTGGAAAGCGGGCGGGCGGCGCGCTGTCTGTTCACACAGCAGGGAAATGTCGGCCATGGCCCCGAATGCCACTGGTCGGTACAGGATCGTCAGCAGAGCATTCCGGCTCAGGCTTTTACCGTTATCCTGCACGATGGCACATTTTGTCTGCGCCCGCAGACGGCACAACTGTGGCTGAACCAAGCAAAAGTCACAGCAACATCAGACCTGATACAGCTGCGCCAGGGCGATGAGATCCAGATAGGGCGTCTGATGGTGAGGGTTCATCTGAACCGGGGAGATATCCCCCATTACGATGAGGAAATGGCCACTCCCGAAACCATCGTCACCAATCGCGATATGCTCACGGATACCCTGCTGTCAACGGAGGGTGCGCCACACTATCCGGGAATGACTCACCGGCATCAGCTTGCAGACACCGTGGTAAACGGTTTTTCTGCCGATCCACTCCAGGCTCTTCAGTCCGAAAGCCTGATTACCACGGGCGATCCGCTTTCAGGCATTGCGGCTGTCCGGCCATCGGCACCGCTGTCCGATCCGGCAAGTAATGGGGGGATCAATACGCCGTTTATGGATCTGCCGCCCATTTATGCCAGCCCCGGCGATCGTAATGATGACGTCTCTGTGGCAGAAATGGCGCAACGCCACCTTGCGGTCACCCCCTTACTGCGCGGTCTCGGCGGTTCGCTTACCGTGAGCAATTCCGACGATGCGGATGATTTTCTGGAAGAGGCCGGACGAACGTTACAGGCCGCAATAAAAGGTCTGCTCGATTTGCAGCAACAGCGTAACAGCCTCTCAGACAAACATTTGCGCCCGCTGGAAGATAACCCGCTGCGCCTGAACATGGATTACGCCACCGCGCTCGACGTGATGTTTGCCGAAGGTAAAAGTCCGGTACATCTGGCGGCTCCCGCCGCTGTCAGTGAAAGCCTGCGCAATGTCCGCCACCACGAAGAAGCTAACCGGGCAGCGATTGTGGAGTCGCTTCGTGTCCTGCTGGATGCTTTCTCACCACAAAATCTGCTGCGCCGCTTTGTGCAGTACCGCCGCAGCCATGAACTGCGCCAGCCGCTGGATGATGCCGGAGCATGGCAAATGTACAGCCATTATTACGAAGAACTGGCCTCCGATCGCCAGCAGGGGTTTGAGATGCTGTTTAACGAGGTCTACGCCCAGGTCTATGACCGGGTGCTTCGTGAAAAACAGCGGGAGCCGGAAGCATGAACAGGAAGGCGTTTCTGGCCTGCGTGCTGATGTGCGTCATATTAACCGGCTGCGAAACGGCGAAAAAAATCAGCGAGGTGATCAAAAACCCGGATATCCAGGTCGGGAGCCTGAAGGAGCAACCTTCGGAAATAACCGTCACCCTGCTGACCGAACCGGACACCAATACCAATGCGGAGGGTGAATCAGCCGCCGTGGATGTGCAACTGGTGTACCTGACTGACGACTCAAAATTGCTGGCAGCCGACTATGACCAGATAGCCAGTACGCCGCTACCGGATGTGCTGGGTAAAAACTATATCGACCACCAGGATTTCAACCTGTTGCCGGACACCATCAAAACCCTGCCGCCGGTAAAGCTGGATGAGAAAACGCAGTTTATTGGTGTCGTGGCCTATTTCTCCGATGACCAGGCCACTGAATGGAAACAAATCGAGACGGTGGAAGGAACCGGCCACCATTACCGCCTGCTGGTGCATGTACGTCAAAGCAGCATCGAAATGAAAAAAGAGGATGAATAATTATGGCAACCACCCGCAACAAGGTGATGTGGCAGGAAGGGATGCTGATGCGCCCACACCATTTCCAGCAACAGCAGCGTTACAACGACTACCTGGATAACCAGCGTTTCCGGGCCATGAATGATTTATCCTGGGGATTTACCGAACTCACCCTCAACAATGAACTGCTGGCGCAGGGTAAGATCATGATTGACAGCGCGTCAGGCACACTGCCCGACGGCACCGTCTTTTCTATCCCCGACCAGGACGCACTGCCCGATCCGCTGCACCCGCAACATTTTCCGGACGAAAGAAGCCGCAATATTTACCTCGCTCTGCCGGTCGCCAGTGATGTGAGAAATGAAATCAGCGACGGGCGGCGAATCGGGCGTTACCGGCTGAATTATGCCGATGTCCGGGATCTGCATTCAGAAGAAGGTGACGCGCGAACACTGACGCTGGGTCAACTGACGCCGCGCATTATGAGCGGTGCAGAAGATATGAGCGCCTATATTACGCTCCCGCTTTGCCGTATCAGCGATCGCCATGCCGACGGCTCCCTGACGCTGGATGACGATTTTATCCCCTCCTGCCAGAATATTCAGGTCAGTAAGAAACTGCGTGTTTATCTCAAAGAGGTACAGGGGGCCATTGGCGGACGGGCAAGCGATCTGGCAAACCGCATTGGCTCTCCGGCGCAGAGCGGCATCGCGGATGTGGCGGAATTTATGATGTTGCAGTTACTTAACCGTAACCAGACCCGGTTTACCCATCGCGCTCGTCGATCCCAGCTCCACCCGGAAGATTTCTACCTTGATCTTGCCGGGTTGCTGGGTGAACTGATGACCTTTACCGAGCCGTCGCGCCTGCCCTGCCCGCTTGATGTGTATGATCATCATGACCTGACCAAAACATTTAAAACGCTGTTACCGGAAGTCAAACGGGCGCTTCATACCGTACTGTCGCCAAGAGCCGTTAATCTGCCGCTGCATCTGCGTGACGGTATCTGGCAGGCCGATATCCATGACACAGAACTGCTGCAATCTGCCACCTTTGTGCTGGCCGTGGCGGCAAACATGCCGGTCGATCAGATCCAGCGCCAGTTTATCCAGCAGTCGAAAATTTCCTCGCCGGAAAAAATCCGCAATATGGTCAGTGTGCAGATACCCGGCATTCCATTGCGTGCCCTGATGGTGGCTCCCCGCCAGCTTCCTTACCATTCCGGGTTCAGCTATTTCGAACTCGACAAGAGCGGCCAGGCCTGGACAGAAATGGCTGCCGCCGGGGCCGTTGCACTGCATGTATCCGGCAGTTTCCCGGATCTGAACATGCAACTGTGGGCGATAAGAGGGTAAGACGATGGATGAGGGGTCACTGTCTCTGCCACCATTTACCGGACACCACGAAAAAAGCCAGCGCGACTATCATCTCGCGCTTCGTGGCAACAGCCTGAATCCGATGATCGACGCAGCCACGCCGCTCCTCGGTATGGTGATGCGCCTTTCAACCATGAACAGTCAGACGATGCCGGAGCATCTTTTTGCTCAGGTGGTGACGGATGTTCAGGCCGTGGAGCAACTGCTTCAGGAGCAGGGCTACGAACCGGGCGTGATTATCTCGTTTCGCTACATCCTCTGCACGTTTATTGATGAAGCGGCGCTCGGTAACGGCTGGTCGAACAAGAACGAGTGGATCAAGCAGTCATTGCTGGTCCATTTCCACAACGAAGCCTGGGGTGGAGAGAAAGTTTTCATCCTGCTGGAGCACCTGATCCGTGAACCCAAACGTTACCAGGATCTGCTGGAATTTCTCTGGCTCTGTTTTTCTCTGGGATTTCGCGGGCGCTACAAAGTGGCAGCACAGGATCAGGGGGAATTTGAGCAGATCTACCGCCGCCTGTACCACGTCCTGCATAAACTACGCGGCGATGCCCCTTTCCCGCTGTTACACCAGGACAAAAAAACCCAGGGCGGGCGTTATCAGCTCATCAGTCGCCTGACCATTAAACATATTTTTTGTGGTGGCGTTGTCGTGCTGGCGTTGTTTTACCTGTTCTATCTGTTGCGGTTGGACAGCCAGACGCAGGACATCCTGCACCAGCTAAACAAATTACTTCGATAAGGACGTTTATGATCCAGATTGATCTTCCCACGCTGGTAAAACGGCTTAACCTGTTCTCCCGCCAGGCGCTGGAGATGGCCGCCTCTGAATGTATGAGCCAGCAGGCAGCGGAAATTACCGTCAGCCATGTGCTTATTCAGATGCTCGCCATGCCACGCAGCGACCTGCGGGTTATTACCCGCCAGGGCGATATTGGCATGGAAGAGTTGCGCCAGGCGCTGACGGTGGAGAACTACACAACTGCCCGTTCTGCGGACAGCTACCCGGCATTTTCCCCGATGCTGGTTGAGTGGCTGAAAGAGGGCTGGCTGCTGGCGTCGGCTGAGATGCAGCACAGCGAATTGCGTGGCGGCGTGTTGCTGCTGGCCCTGCTGCATTCGCCGCTGCGTTATATACCGCCTGCTGCCGCCCGGTTGTTGACCGGCATTAACCGTGACCGTCTGCAACAGGACTTTGTACAGTGGACACAGGAGTCGGCGGAATCAGTCGTGCCGGATGCAGACGGTAAAGTCGCAGGCACACTGACGGACGCTGCTGACACCCTGCTTGCCCGCTACGCCAAAAACATGACCGCAGACGCCCGTAACGGCAGGCTTGACCCGGTACTGTGCCGCGACCACGAAATCGACCTGATGATCGACATTCTCTGCCGCCGCCGCAAGAACAACCCGGTGGTGGTGGGCGAAGCAGGCGTGGGTAAAAGTGCCTTAATCGAAGGGCTGGCGCTGCGCATCGTGGCAGGCCAGGTGCCGGACAAACTGAAAAACACCGATATCATGACCCTTGACCTAGGCGCATTGCAGGCCGGGGCGTCGGTGAAGGGCGAATTCGAAAAACGCTTCAAGGGGCTGATGGCGGAGGTCATTTCCTCTCCGGTGCCGGTCATTCTGTTTATTGACGAAGCACATACCCTGATTGGCGCGGGCAACCAGCAGGGCGGGCTGGATATCTCCAACCTGCTCAAACCGGCGCTGGCGCGCGGCGAACTGAAAACCATCGCCGCCACCACCTGGAGCGAATACAAAAAATACTTCGAGAAAGATGCCGCCCTGTCGCGCCGCTTCCAGCTGGTGAAGGTCAGCGAACCCAACGCCGCCGAAGCCACCATTATTCTGCGTGGTCTGTCGGCGGTCTATGAACAGTCTCACGGCGTGCTGATTGATGATGACGCCTTGCAGGCCGCAGCAACGCTGAGCGAACGTTATCTCTCCGGGCGTCAGTTGCCGGACAAAGCCATTGATGTGCTGGATACCGCCTGCGCCCGCGTCGCCATTAACCTTTCCTCGCCGCCGAAGCAAATCTCGGCGCTGACCACTCTGAGCCACCAGCAGGAGGCGGAAATTCGCCAGCTTGAGCGCGAGCTTCGCATCGGGCTGCGTACCAACACCTCACGGATGACCGAGGTGCTGGTGCAGTACGATGAAACGCTGACGGCGCTGGATGAACTGGAAGCGGCCTGGCATCAGCAGCAGGCGCTGGTCCGGGAGATTATCGCGCTGCGCCAGCAGTTGCTGGGCGTGGCAGAAGACGATGCGGCGTCGTTGCCGGACGCAGATGCCGCGGAGGATACGCCGCCAGAGTCAGAGTCAGAGTCAGAGTCAGAGTCAGAGTCAGAACAGGATAATACCGGTGCCGTACCGGCTGATGAGGCCGACAGAGAACAGCCGGAAGAGACCGCTGAAACAGTTTCCCCGGTACAGCGGCTGGCCCAGCTCACTGCCGAACTGGACGCCCTGCATAACGACCGGTTGCTGGTCTCCCCGCACGTCGATAAAAAACAGATTGCGGCGGTGATTGCCGAATGGACCGGCGTGCCGCTCAACCGCCTGTCGCAGAATGAAATGTCGGTCATCACCGACCTGCCGAAATTGCTGGGCGACACCATCAAAGGCCAAGACCTGGCGATTGCCAGCCTGCATAAGCATCTACTGACCGCACGCGCCGACCTGCGTCTTCCGGGACGCCCGCTCGGTGCGTTCCTGCTGGCTGGCCCCAGCGGTGTGGGTAAAACCGAAACCGTCCTGCAACTGGCAGAGCTGCTCTACGGCGGTCGCCAGTACCTGACCACCATCAATATGTCCGAATTCCAGGAGAAACACACCGTCTCGCGGCTGATTGGTTCGCCTCCGGGCTACGTTGGCTACGGTGAAGGCGGCGTACTGACCGAAGCGATTCGCCAGAAACCCTACTCGGTAGTACTGCTCGATGAAGTGGAAAAAGCGCACCCGGATGTGCTCAACCTGTTCTACCAGTCGTTCGATAAGGGCGAAATGGCAGACGGTGAAGGCCGCCTGATTGACTGCAAAAATATCGTCTTCTTCCTGACGTCCAACCTCGGCTACCAGGTAATAGTCGAGCACGCCGATGACCCGGAAACCATGCAGGAAGAACTGTATCCGGTGCTGGCCGACTTCTTCAAACCTGCCCTGCTGGCGCGTATGGAAGTGGTGCCGTATCTGCCGCTGTCGAAAGAGACGCTCGCCACCATTATCGCCGGAAAACTGGCCCGTCTGGATAACGTGCTGCGCAGTCGCTTTGGTGCAGAAGTGGTCATTGAACCGGAAGTGACGGACGAAATCATGAGCCGCGTCACCCGCGCGGAAAACGGCGCGAGGATGCTGGAATCGGTCATCGATGGCGACATGCTACCGCCGCTCTCGCTGCTGCTGTTGCAGAAAATGGCGGCTAACACGGCGATTGCCCGGATTCGGTTGTCGGCGGTGGACGACGCATTTACGGCAGACGTGGAAGATGCTCAGAACGACGAGTCCGTCACAAAGGATGAAACGGTTTTATGAGCAGGTTGCGCGTTTTCCGGCAGACAGGATGGTTTATCGCGGGCCTGATGACGGGCTTACCCGCCACTGCCGCGCCCGCAGAAACATCGTCAATGGCCGGTGTGGCGGTCGCCGTCAACACCAAACCCCCCCCGATAGCCGGATATGCTCCGCACGTAACAGGGCACCACGTCACAGGCCATGCAGTCCTGTCGGCGGGAGTCCGCGGCGCTGGAGCGGCTTGACTGCTATGACCGCCTGCTGGCACCGCTGTCCCCGTCAGGGTTTGACGGGGCGCTGGTCAAAGCCGGTTTTGTGGGCGAGGCCTGGACCCGCGCCACAGAGCAGGAAAAACGCCGCGAGGGCAACACCACAGAACTGCTGGTGACGCAGGTGCCGGGGGAGCGCCCGACGGTGGTGATAACCACCCCGGCTATCGGCCATGTTCCGCCGCGCCCGGTGCTGATGTTCAGTTGCGTGGACAATATCACCCGGATGCAGGTGGCGCTGATGCACCCTCTGGATGTCCATGATATCGCCGTCACTCTGAATGCCGACAGCCGGGCATTGCGTAGCCACTGGTTTGTGCGCGAGAACGGCACCCTGCTGGAGTCCAGCCGGGGGCTGTCCGGGATTGATGAAATTAAGCAACTGTTCGGCGCAAAAACGCTGACAGTGGATACCGGCGCAGATAACGCCGCAGGAAAGCTGACCTTTAACATTGACGGGCTGGCAAGGGCGATTGCCCCCCTGCGCGTTGCCTGCCACTGGGCGGGAGAATAAAAATATGGCAATGGACTTACGCGATCCGAATGTCTGGATAACGCACCTGCTGGAAAACCTGCCGGAAGAAAAACTGGCATCGGCGCTGAAAGATGACAACCCGGACTGGGAGTATATCGACGGCGAAATCGTCAAACTGGGATCTCTGGCCCACAGTCAACTGGATATCCCGGAACTCCAGCGCCGGGGGCTGGTCATTCTGGCTTCGGAGAGTAAGGACTTTCGTCTGCTGGCGCATCTGCTGAGAACCCTGCAACACGCCGGTGATCCTCATCTCGCATTGCGCCTGCTGGCGCTGTATGTGGAGCATTACTGGTCGGTGGCTGCGCCGCAGAATATGGCACATAAAAAACGCTTTGCCAGCCAGGTCATTAAACGCTTCGAAACAGGTATTGAAGGCTTTTCACAGAACGCCGCCACAGCGCAGCGCGACGCGCTGTCAGGGGAACTGGCGAAACTGGCGCAGTGCTGGCAGTCACATAACGCCCCGGAACTGGCACTGGCTACCGATGATCTTTTTGCCCTGTACCAGCGTGCGTTTAATCGTGCGGCACCGGCTCCTGCCCCCACTCCGGCGGCCTCCGATAGTTCACGACAGACCACCGCCACGTCTGAAAGCGGCGTGACGCAACCCAGTGCTCCGGCTCCCCAAATCGCCATCGACAGTCACGACGACAAAGCCTGGCGCGACACGCTGTTAAAAGTGGCGGCTATTTTATGTGAACGCCAGCCCGACCTGTCTGCCAC
>OASP01000052.1_pt1 | contig 52392 bp, 36 predicted proteins | sample 1501141 | NCBI WGS metagenome assembly OASP01 (sample SAMEA2579915, study PRJEB22360) | human gut metagenome | biome: human gut; feature: human-associated habitat; material: faeces | place: Denmark | collected 2008/2010
CCGTTGTTCCGTGTCAGTGGTGGCGCATTATAGGGAGTTATTCCGGCCTGACAAGCGAAAAATATAAAAACTTTATCGTTCGCTCATTTTTCAGGCAAAACATCTTAAATATAGTCTTTTCCGTCTAACTTATAGACAAAAACGAGCCCCGAAGGGCTCGTTTTATCATTTACTGGACGGCGACAATCCGGTCTTCATTAACTTCCAGGCGAATCACTTTACCCGGAACCAATTCACCAGACAGTATTTGCTGTGCCAGCGGGTTTTCAATCTGCTGCTGAATTGCACGTTTCAGAGGACGTGCGCCATAGACCGGATCGTAACCGTTCTCGCTCAGCAGTTTCAGCGCCTCGTCAGAAATGTGGATTTCATAACCACGTTCTTCCAGACGTTTGTACAGACGTTTCAACTGAATCTGCGCAATCGAGGCAATGTGCTGTTCACCCAGCGGATGGAAGACCACCACTTCATCAATACGGTTAATGAATTCCGGACGGAAGTTATGGCTTACCACACCGAGCACCAGCTCTTTCATGTGCGCATAATCCAGTTCACCGAAGCGTTCCTGAATCAAATCGGAACCGAGGTTAGAGGTCATAATGACAACCGTATTACGGAAGTCGACCGTTCTCCCCTGCCCGTCAGTCAGACGCCCATCATCCAGTACCTGCAACAGAATGTTGAAGACATCCGGATGCGCTTTTTCCACTTCATCCAGCAGGATAACGGAATACGGACGACGACGCACAGCTTCGGTCAGGTAGCCACCCTCTTCATAACCAACATATCCCGGAGGCGCACCAACCAGACGAGACACCGAATGTTTCTCCATAAACTCGGACATATCGATACGGACCATCGCCTCGTCGCTATCAAACATAAAGTTCGCCAGCGCCTTACAAAGCTCAGTTTTCCCCACACCCGTTGGGCCGAGGAACAGGAATGAACCAATCGGGCGATTTGGATCCGCCAGCCCCGCACGGCTACGACGAATAGCGTTAGATACCGCATCAACCGCTTCGTTCTGACCAATAACGCGATGGTGCAGCTCTTGCTCCATACGCAGCAGTTTTTCGCGCTCGCTTTCCATCATGCGAGAAACCGGAATCCCCGTCCAACGCGCCAGCACTTCAGCAATTTCGGCGTCGGTCACTTTATTACGCAACAGACGCATAGTTTTGCCTTCGAGCTGCGTTGCGGCTTCCAGTTGCTTTTCCAGTTCCGGGATTTTGCCGTATTGCAGTTCAGACATCCGCGCCAGGTCACCCACACGGCGAGCCTGTTCAATAGCGATTTTCGCCTGTTCCAGTTCCGCTTTAATGGTCTGTGTACCAGAAAGCGATGCTTTCTCTGCTTTCCACTCTTCTTCTAACTCGGAGTACTGACGTTCTTTGTCGCTCAGTTCTTCGTTGAGCATATCCAGGCGTTTTTTACTGGCTTCATCAGACTCTTTCATTAACGCCTGTTGTTCCAGTTTGAGCTGGATGATACGACGATCGAGTCGGTCGAGTTCTTCTGGTTTTGAGTCAATCTGCATACGAATGCTGGATGCTGCTTCATCGATCAGGTCGATGGCTTTATCCGGCAGCTGACGGTCAGCAATGTAGCGATGAGACAACGTCGCCGCTGCAACAATTGCCGGGTCAGTAATTTGCACATGGTGGTGCAGCTCGTAACGTTCTTTCAGGCCACGCAGAATAGCAATGGTGTCTTCAACAGAAGGCTCGGCAACAAACACTTTCTGGAAACGACGTTCCAGCGCAGCATCTTTTTCGATGTACTGGCGATATTCGTCAAGCGTCGTGGCACCTACGCAGTGCAATTCACCACGCGCCAGCGCCGGTTTCAGCATGTTTCCGGCGTCCATTGCGCCATCGGCTTTACCCGCGCCGACCATGGTATGTAATTCGTCGATAAACAGGATGACGTTGCCTTCCTGTTTAGCAAGATCGTTAAGTACGCCTTTTAAACGTTCTTCAAACTCACCGCGATATTTCGCCCCAGCCACCAGCGCGCCCATATCCAGCGCCAGTACGCGGCGGCCTTTCAACCCTTCCGGCACTTCGCCGTTGATGATACGCTGCGCCAGACCTTCAACGATGGCAGTTTTACCGACGCCTGGTTCACCAATCAGTACCGGGTTATTTTTAGTACGACGTTGCAGCACCTGAATGGTACGGCGAATTTCTTCATCACGACCAATCACCGGATCGAGTTTGCCTTGTTCGGCTCGTTCGGTAAGGTCGATGGTATATTTTTTCAAAGCCTGACGTTGGTCTTCAGCACCTTGATCGTTCACGCTTTCACCTCCACGCATTTGTTCAATCGCTTGAGTAATGTTGGCGGTGGTCGCCCCTGCTGCTTTCAGGATGTCGGCCAGCGTGCCGCGAGACTCAAGTGCCGCCAGAACGAACAGTTCTGACGAGATAAAGTTATCACCACGTTTTTGCGCCAGCTTGTCGCAAAGATTAAGAACGCGCACCAGATCCTGTGATGGCTGGACATCACCACCAGTACCTTCAACCTGCGGTAAACGATTTAATGCCTGATTGATATCTGTGCGCAACTGGCCAGCATTAATGCCAGCGGATGTTAATAAAGGACTAACCGAACCCCCTTCCTGATTCAGCAGGGCGCTCATTAAATGAAGTGGTTCGATGAATTGGTTGTCGTGCCCGAGTGCAAGTGATTGGGCATCGGCAAGAGCAAGCTGGAATTTATTAGTAAGACGATCCAGACGCATAACTCCTCCCATAACGGATCAAAGTTGCTACTGGAGATTAAATGAGGTCATCCCTCAATTATTCAAGGTTATTGACCAGATTAATGTGAAAAGAAAATCACGCGTACCGGATCGTCTTGATTCTTTAGGTTATATCAGCCAAATGAAACTTGCCATACGACCGGTGGTCTTGTCGCGACGATAAGAGAAGAAAGTCTCATTTTCCGTATATGTACAACGGTTGCCGCCGAAAATTTGTTCGACACCGACGTTCGCCAGACGCTGCCGGGCAAGGAGATAAATATCCGCCAGATACTTATCACCATGCTGAATGAAAGCTGTACTCGCTTTGGCGTCTACTGCCATAAACGCCTCGCGAACCTCCGCCCCCACTTCAAACGCGCGTGGACCAATTGCCGGCCCTAACCAGGCGAGAATATTTTCCGGATTATCAGCAAAACAGGAAACCGTCTCCTCCAACACGCCAGCGCACAGTCCACGCCAGCCAGCATGAGCGGCGGCGACTTCCGTTCCCGCTCGATTGCAAAACAGCACGGGGAGGCAGTCGGCAGTCATCACTGCGCAAACCGTGCCCGGCGTGTTGCTATAAGAGGCATCTGCTCGTTTTGAGGCATAAGGTTCGCCAGTAAGCTTAAGCACATCTCTGCCGTGTACCTGCTCAAGCCAGACCGGTTTTGAAGGCAAATTGCCCGCAGCAAAAAGTCGCTTGCGATTCTCCTCAACGTGATCCGGGTTATCGCCACAATGAGCACCGAGGTTGAGCGAGTCATACGGGGGCAAGCTCACGCCGCCGATACGAGTAGAGCTACAGGCCGCAACACCTTTTGGCAGGGGCCACTGCGGGACAATCAGCTTACTCATAACCAGTCCACTTCATCTTTATGCTCTTCGAAATCGGCGCGCATCACCTCAATCAGCTCCACCATATCTTGTGGAATAGGCGCATGCCATTCCATTTCGATGCCGGAGATTGGGTGATAAAGACGCAGCATGGTTGCATGAAGCGCCTGGCGGTCAAACTTACGCAGCGTGGAGATAAACGCTTCCGAAGCACCTTTTGGCGGACGCGGACGGCCACCATAAACCGGATCGCCCACCAGCGGATGAGTGATATGGGCCATATGCACGCGGATCTGGTGCGTACGTCCAGTTTCCAGACGCAACCGCAGACGCGTGTGCACACGGAAGTGTTCCATGATGCGATAGTGAGTGACCGCCGGTTTGCCCATGGGATGCACCGCCATGTGAGTACGTTTGGTCGGGTGGCGGCTGATTGGTTCATCTACTGTACCGCCAGCGGTCATATGACCAATTGCCACCGCTTCATACTCACGAGTAATTTCACGCCGTTGCAAAGATTCGACTAAACGCGTCTGAGCCGGAACGGTTTTTGCCACAACCATCAGGCCAGTAGTGTCTTTATCCAGACGATGGACGATGCCCGCACGCGGTACATCGGCAATGGGCGGATAGTAATGAAGCAACGCATTCAGTACCGTGCCATCCGGGTTACCCGCGCCAGGATGAACCACCAGGTCGCGCGGTTTATTAATGACGATGATGTCTTCATCTTCATAGACGATATCCAGCGGGATATCCTGCGGTTCAAAACGCGCTTCTTCTTCAATCTCTGCGTTGATGGCAACCTGCTCGCCACCCAATACTTTTTCTTTCGGCTTATCACAAACTTTGCCGTTAACCAGCACGCGCTGGTCGAGGATCCATTCTTTTATCCGCGAACGTGAATAATCCGGGAACATTTCGGCCAAAGCCTGATCTAAGCGTTGACCGAGTTGGTTTTCGGACACCGTTGCAGTGAGCTGTACTCGTTGTGCCATATATACTGCTTCTTCGTTTATCGTTGGGGTTTTACGGCTTTGCCGTTTAATATAGTGTGCTATTGTAGCTGGTCTTAACCGGGAGCAGGAACAGAGAATCTCCCGTATTACATTTTGAGGAAAGTCAAAACGTCATGACGCGCATGAAATATCTGGTGGCAGCCGCCACACTAAGCCTGTTTTTGGCGGGTTGCTCGGGGTCAAAGGAAGAAGTACCTGATAATCCGCCAAATGAAATTTACGCGACTGCACAACAAAAGCTGCAGGACGGTAACTGGAGACAGGCAATAACGCAACTGGAAGCGTTAGATAATCGCTATCCGTTTGGTCCATATTCGCAGCAGGTGCAGCTGGATCTCATCTACGCCTACTATAAAAACGCCGATTTGCCGTTAGCGCAGGCTGCCATCGATCGTTTTATTCGCCTTAACCCGACCCATCCGAATATCGATTATGTCATGTACATGCGTGGCCTGACCAATATGGCGCTGGATGACAGTGCGCTGCAAGGGTTCTTTGGCGTTGACCGTAGCGATCGCGATCCTCAACATGCTCGAGCTGCGTTTAGTGACTTTTCCAAACTGGTGCGCGGCTATCCGAACAGTCAGTACACCACCGATGCCACCAAACGTCTGGTATTCCTGAAAGATCGTCTGGCGAAATATGAATACTCCGTGGCCAAGTACTATACAGAACGTGGCGCATGGGTTGCCGTCGTTAACCGCGTAGAAGGCATGTTGCGCGACTACCCGGATACCCAGGCTACGCGTGATGCGCTGCCGCTAATGGAAAATGCATACCGTCAGATGCAGATGAATGCGCAAGCTGAAAAAGTAGCGAAAATCATCGCCGCAAACAGCAGCAATACATAACAGAAATCTGAAACACAAAACGGCAGCCCTTGAGCTGCCGTTTTTTTATTCTGTTAGTTGTGAAACTGAAGCGATTTAGTCACTATCGATCTCATCAAATATGGCTCGCTTTGAGATATTCCTCAAGTAAAAAAACACCTCTTCCTGCGATTTCTCACAAAAAAACTTCGTTGACAAAAAGTGACAAAATTATGAGATTTCCATCACACATTTTGACATCAGGAACGGTATGCTGAATTCACCAAGACGGGAAGACAAGAGGTAAAATTTATGACAATGAACATTACCAGCAAACAAATGGAAATTACTCCGGCCATCCGCCAACATGTCGCAGACCGTCTCGCCAAACTGGAAAAATGGCAAACACATCTGATTAATCCACATATCATTCTGTCCAAAGAGCCACAAGGGTTTGTTGCTGACGCCACAATCAATACACCTAACGGCGTTCTGGTTGCCAGTGGTAAACATGAAGATATGTACACCGCAATTAACGAATTGATCAACAAGCTGGAACGGCAGCTCAATAAACTGCAGCACAAAGGCGAAGCACGTCGTGCCGCAACATCGGTGAAAGACGCCAACTTCGTCGAAGAAGTTGAAGAAGAGTAGTCCTTTATATTGAGTGTATCGCCAACGCGCCTTCGGGCGCGTTTTTTGTTGACAGCGTGAAAACAGTACGGGTACTGTACTGAAGTCACTTAAGGAAACAAACATGAAACACACACCGTTTTTCTTCGCATTCTTTTTTACCTTCCCCTGAATGGGAGGCGTTTCGTCGTGTGAAACAGAATGCGAAGACGAACAATAAGGCCTCCCAAATCGGGGGGCCTTTTTTATTGATAACAAAAAGGCAACACTATGACATCGGAAAATCCATTACTGGCGCTGCGAGAGAAAATCAGCGCGCTGGATGAAAAATTATTAGCATTACTGGCAGAGCGGCGCAAACTGGCCGTCGAGGTGGGAAAAGCCAAACTGCTCTCGCATCGCCAGGTACGTGATATTGATCGTGAACGCGATTTACTGGAAAGATTAATTACGCTCGGTAAAGCGCACCATCTGGACGCCCATTACATTACTCGCCTGTTCCAGCTCATCATTGAAGATTCCGTATTAACTCAGCAGGCTTTGCTCCAACAACATCTCAATAAAATTAATCCGCACTCAGCACGCATCGCTTTTCTCGGCCCCAAAGGTTCTTATTCCCATCTTGCGGCGCGCCAGTATGCTGCCCGTCACTTTGAGCAATTCATTGAAAGTGGCTGCGCCAAATTTGCCGATATTTTTAATCAGGTGGAAACCGGCCAGGCCGACTATGCCGTCGTACCGATTGAAAATACCAGCTCCGGTGCCATAAATGACGTTTACGATCTGCTGCAACATACCAGTTTGTCGATTGTTGGCGAGATGACGTTAACTATCGACCATTGTTTGTTGGTCTCCGGCACTACTGATTTATCCACCATCAATACGGTCTACAGCCATCCGCAGCCATTCCAGCAATGCAGCAAATTCCTTAATCGTTATCCGCACTGGAAGATTGAATATACCGAAAGTACGTCTGCGGCAATGGAAAAGGTTGCACAGGCAAAATCACCGCATGTTGCTGCGTTGGGAAGCGAAGCTGGCGGCACTTTGTACGATTTGCAGGTACTGGAGCGTATTGAAGCGAATCAGCAACAAAACTTCACCCGATTTGTGGTGTTGGCACGTAAAGCCATTAACGTGTCTGACCAGGTTCCAGCGAAAACGACGTTGTTAATGGCGACCGGGCAACAAGCTGGTGCGCTGGTTGAAGCGTTGCTGGTACTGCGCAACCACAATCTGATTATGACCCGTCTGGAGTCACGCCCGATTCACGGTAATCCATGGGAAGAGATGTTTTATCTGGATATTCAGGCCAATCTTGAATCAGCGGAAATGCAAAAAGCATTGAAAGAGTTAGGGGACATCACCCGTTCGATGAAGGTATTGGGCTGTTACCCAAGTGAGAACGTAGTGCCTGTTGATCCAACCTGATGAAAAGGTGCCGGATGATGTGAATCACCCGGCACTGGATTATTAGTGGCGGTTGTCATTCGCCTGACGTAATAACACGCGGCTTTCACTCTGAAAACGCTGTGCGTAATCGCCGAACCAGTGCTCCACCTTGCGGAAACTGTCAATAAACGCCTGCTTATCGCCCTGCTCCAGCAACTCAATCGCCTCGCCGAAACGCTTATAGTAACGTTTGATTAACGCCAGATTACGCTCTGACGACATAATAATGTCGGCATAAAGCTGCGGATCCTGAGCAAACAGTCGCCCAACCATCGCCAGTTCAAGGCGGTAAATCGGCGAAGAGAGCGCCAGAAGTTGCTCAAGCTGAACATTTTCTTCTGCCAGGTGCAGCCCATAAGCAAAAGTAGCAAAGTGGCGCAGAGCCTGAATAAACGCCATATTCTGATCGTGCTCGACAGCGCTAATACGATGCAGCCGAGCGCCCCAGACCTGAATTTGCTCCAGAAACCATTGGTATGCTTCCGGCTTACGTCCATCACACCAGACCACAACTTGCTTTGCCAGGCTACCGCTGTCCGGACCGAACATCGGGTGTAGCCCCAGCACCGGACCATCATGCGCCGCCAGCATGGCCTGTAATGGCCCATTTTTCACTGATGCCAGATCGACCAGAATACAATCTTTCGGTAAAGGCGGTAATTTGCCAATAACTTGTTCAGTAACGTGGATGGGCACACTAACAATCACCATTCCGGCATCGGCAACAATATCAGCCGCTCGATCCCAGTCATGTTGCTCCAGAATCCGCACCTGATAACCCGAGAGTGTCAGCATCTTCTCGAACAGACGTCCCATCTGACCGCCACCACCGACGATAACCACCGGGCGCAGTGACGGACAAAGCGTTTTAAATCCTTTGTCGTTTTCACTGGAGTAAGATTCACGCATCACCCGACGCAAAACATCCTCAATCAGATCTGGCGGTACACCCAGAGCTTCCGCCTCTGCACGACGCGAGGCCAACATAGATGCCTCGCGCTCCGGAACATAAATAGGCAGTCCAAAGCGGCTTTTCACCTCGCCCACTTCAGCAACCAGTTCCAGACGCTTCGCTAATAAATTCAGCAGCGCTTTATCGACTTCATCAATTTGATCGCGTAATGCGGTCAACTCAGCAACCATAATAAACCTCTTAAGCCACGCGCGCCGTCAGCTGCCCGTTGAGATCATGATGGATCTCACGCAGTAAGGCATCGGTCATTTCCCAGCTAATGCAGGCATCGGTTACAGACACGCCGTATTTCATTTCGCTACGCGGCTGTTCGGAAGACTGATTACCTTCGTGGATATTACTTTCAATCATCAGACCAATAATGGAGCGATTACCATCTTTGATCTGAGCAACCACGGACTCTGCCACCGCAGGCTGACGGCGATAATCTTTATTGGAATTACCGTGGCTGCAATCTACCATCAGAGACGGGCGCAGTCCCGCCTGTTCCATCTCTTTTTCACATTGCGCAACATCCGCAGGGCTATAGTTCGGCGCTTTACCACCGCGCAGGATCACATGCCCGTCCGGATTCCCCTGAGTTTGTAGCAACGCCACCTGCCCTGCCTGGTTAATGCCAACAAAACGGTGCGGCTGGGCGGCGGCGCGCATAGCGTTAATTGCTGTTGCCAGACTGCCGTCGGTGCCGTTTTTAAAACCAACCGGCATGGAAAGCCCGGAGGCCATTTCACGGTGAGTTTGCGATTCCGTTGTACGAGCACCAATTGCTGACCAGCTAAACAGATCGCCCAGGTATTGCGGGCTATTTGGATCTAACGCTTCCGTCGCCAGTGGCAGTCCCATATTCACCAGCTCAAGCAGCAATTTACGCGCGATCTGCAGCCCGGCTTCTACATCAAAAGAGCCATCCATATGGGGATCGTTAATCAACCCTTTCCAACCGACAGTGGTACGGGGTTTTTCAAAATAGACGCGCATTACCAGATAGAGGCTATCGCTGACCTCTGCGGCAAGGGCTTTAAATCGACGAGCATATTCCAGAGCAGTTTCCGGATCATGAATGGAACAAGGACCACATACTACCAACAGACGAGGATCGCGCCCGGCGATAATATCTGAAATGGTTTTACGCGAGTCAGCAATCTGGGCTTCTTGTTGCAGGCTTAATGGAAAAGCGGCCTTCAGTTGTTCCGGAGTCATTAAAACTTGTTCGTCGGTAATATGTACGTTATTCAGCGCGTCTTTTTGCATGATGGCGATCCTGTTTATGCTCGTTTGCGATAGTTGATCCTCAGCGAGGATGACGTAACGATAACACATAAAGTAAAGTTTTCAATCCATATTTCGTACATTTTTCTTTACACAAGCAATTTATTCGCGCTTTTAACCCTTGTTTATGTATAAATAAATTTACACCACCTTTGAAAACAATCCGCTATGCTTTGAAAAAGGAGAAAGAAATGATGAAAAAGTTTATCGCCCCCTTGTTGGCTTTACTGGTTAGCGGATGTCAGATTGATCCTTATACTCACGCGCCAACCTTGACCAGCACCGACTGGTATGATGTTGGTATGGAAGATGCGATATCGGGCAACGCCATAAAAGATGACGATGCATTTAGCGATTCACAGGCGGATCGCGGTCTATACCTTAAAGGATATGCCGAAGGACAAAAGAAAACTTGCCAGACCGATTTTACTTATGCCCGAGGACTTTCCGGTAAAAGCTTTCCTGCCAGCTGCAACAATGTTGAAAATGCCAGTCAACTGCATGAAGTATGGCAAAAAGGGGCTGATGAAAATGCCAGCACAATACGATTAAATTAATTAAACCCCCGCAAATAAATTAAGCATGAGATTTTACTCATTGTGTTTTATTTCTCACATTGATGACGACCGCATGAAAGAATGATATTTTAATGAGCATTCTGAAAAAATATCGATGCATTTCGAGCGAAGATGGTGAGGATCCCTGAATGCGTTTTTCTCACCGACTGTTCTTACTTCTGATTCTCCTGCTGACGGGAGCACCAATACTCGCTCAGGAACCTTCTGACGTTGCGAAAAACGTGCGTATGATGGTTTCCGGTATTGTCAGTTACACCCGCTGGCCTGCGCTATCAGGGCCACCAAAGTTATGTATCTTTTCATCTTCACGTTTTAGTACCGCCCTACAAGAGAATGCCGCGACATCTTTGCCTTATCTGCCTGTCATCATTCACACTCAACAAGAGGCGATGATTTCAGGCTGCAATGGTTTTTATTTTGGCAACGAGTCACCGACATTCCAGATGGAATTAACCGAACAATATCCGTCAAGGGCGTTATTATTAATTGCCGAACAAAATACCGAGTGCATTATTGGTAGCGCCTTTTGTCTGATCATCCACAATAATGACGTCAGATTTGCCGTAAACCTGGATGCCTTATCGCGTAGCGGAGTAAAGGTCAACCCGGATGTCTTGATGCTCGCACGGAAGAAAAATGATGGATAACGATAATTCTCTTAATAAGCGCCCCACGTTTAAAAGAGCATTACGCAACATCAGTATGACCAGCATATTTATCACTATGATGCTGATCTGGTTGCTGCTTTCCGTGACCTCGGTGCTGACCCTGAAACAGTACGCGCAAAAAAACCTGGCACTGACAGCAGCAACAATGACTTACAGTCTGGAAGCAGCGGTCGTTTTTGCCGATGGCCCTGCAGCAACTGAAACACTGGCAGCGCTGGGCCAGCAAGGGCAATTTTCAACTGCAGAAGTACGTGATAAGCAGCAAAATATTCTGGCATCCTGGCATTACACCCGTAAGGATCCAGGCGATACTTTCAGCAATTTCATAAGCCACTGGCTCTTCCCTGCCCCCATCATTCAGCCGATTCGTCACAATGGTGAAACCATTGGCGAAGTACGCTTAACCGCTCGCGACAGTTCAATCAGCCATTTTATCTGGTTTTCGCTCGCCGTACTGACCGGTTGTATTCTGCTGGCATCAGGCATCGCAATTACCCTCACCCGCCATTTGCACAATGGTCTGGTGGAAGCATTGAAAAATATCACCGATGTCGTGCATGACGTACGTTCCAACCGCAATTTTTCCCGACGAGTTTCGGAAGAACGTATCGCTGAGTTTCACCGCTTCGCTCTCGACTTCAACAGTCTGCTGGATGAAATGGAAGAGTGGCAGCTTCGTTTACAGGCCAAAAATGCGCAGCTTCTGCGTACCGCGCTACATGACCCATTAACCGGGCTGGCTAACCGCGCAGCGTTTCGTAGCGGCATCAATACGTTGATGAACAATTCCGATGCCCGAAAAACGTCGGCGTTACTATTTCTTGATGGCGATAATTTCAAATATATCAATGATACCTGGGGTCATGCGACGGGCGATCGTGTCTTGATTGAGGTAGCAAAACGGTTAGCTGAATTTGGCGGGCTGCGACATAAAGCATACCGCCTGGGCGGCGATGAATTCGCGATGGTGCTCTATGATGTACAGTCGGAATCTGAAGTGCAGCAGATATGCTCAGCACTGACACAAATCTTTAATCTCCCGTTTGATCTTCATAATGGCCATCAGACCACCATGACATTAAGCATTGGTTACGCGATGACCATTGAGCACGCCTCTGCGGAAAAATTACAAGAGCTTGCCGATCACAATATGTATCAGGCCAAACACCAGCGTGCCGAAAAGCTGGTGAGATAACAAGGATATATCGATATGATAAAGCACCTGGTAGCACCCCTGATTTTCACCTCACTAATACTGACTGGCTGCCAGTCCCCTCAGGGAAAGTTTACTCATGAGCAAGTTGCCACTATGCAATCTTATGGATTTACTGAATCCGCCGGCGACTGGTCGCTGGGCTTATCAGATGCCATTCTGTTCGCAAAAAATGACTACAAATTGCTCCCGGAAAGCCAGCAACAGATCCAAACCATGGCAGCCAAATTGGCCTCGACAGGGCTAACACATGCCCGTATGGATGGACACACCGATAACTATGGTGAAGACAGTTACAACGAAGGCTTATCATTGAAACGGGCGAATGTCGTGGCCGATGCATGGGCTATTGGTGGACAAATTCCACGCAGCAATCTCACCACACAGGGTTTAGGAAAAAAATATCCCATAGCCAGTAACAAGACCGCCCAGGGCCGCGCCGAGAACCGCCGCGTCGCAGTGGTGATTACAACCCCTTAAAACACGAGCAAACAGATAAAAAAGGGCCAGCCAATTGGCCAGCCCTTCTTAACAGGATGTCGCTTAAGCGAAACCTTAGTTAAGACGCTCTTTGATACGAGCAGCCTTACCAGTACGCTCACGCAGGTAGTACAGTTTAGCTTTACGAACAGCACCACGACGTTTGACAGAAATGCTGTCAACTACCGGAGAGTGAGTCTGGAAGACACGCTCAACGCCTTCGCCGTTGGAAATTTTACGAACAGTGAATGCAGAGTGCAGACCGCGGTTACGAATAGCGATAACCACGCCCTCGAATGCCTGCAGACGTTTTTTGGAACCTTCAACAACCCATACTTTCACTTCCACGGTATCACCCGGACGGAAGGAAGGTACGTCCTGCTTCATCTGCTCTTGTTCAAGTTGCTTAATAATGTTGCTCATAATTTAATCTCTTATCCTGGGTAAACTGATATCTCGGGGGCTTACGCCATCCCATCATGTTTATGTTGCTGTTGTGCGTGTTCCGTTTTGAACTCCGCCAGCAACCTTGCTTGCTCTTCAGTCAGAGCCAGGTTTTCCAGAAGTTCAGGTCTTCTAAGCCAGGTACGGCCCAGCGACTGTTTCAAACGCCAGCGACGTATCTCGGCATGGTTGCCCGACAGTAACACTGGCGGAACTTCCATCCCTTCTAACACCTCAGGCCGCGTATAGTGCGGGCAATCCAGCAATCCTTCAGCAAAGGAATCTTCCGTTGCTGAGGCTTCATGTCCCAGTACTCCCGGAATAAACCGGGAAACGGAGTCAATCAGCGTCATTGCTGGTAACTCACCACCACTGAGAACGTAATCGCCGATTGACCATTCTTCGTCAATTTCGGTTTGGATCACGCGCTCATCTATACCTTCGTAGCGACCGCACACCAGAATCAATTTTTGATTCGTTGCCAGTTCGCTGACGCCCGCTTGATCAAGCTTGCGCCCCTGTGGTGACAGATAAATCACCTTTGCGCCTTCACCCGCCGCGGCTTTTGCTGCATGAATGGCGTCCCGCAAGGGTTGCACCATCATTAACATCCCCGGTCCGCCGCCGTAAGGACGATCGTCCACGGTACGGTGCCGGTCATGCGTGAAGTCGCGAGGACTCCAGCTCTGGATGCTCAGCAGGCCATTTTTAACTGCCCGGCCAGTTACCCCGTAATCGGTAATTGCGCGGAACATTTCAGGAAACAGGCTAATTATGCCAATCCACATAGCGCCGTCTTTTACCGTTTATCCGGTGGTTTAAAAACCAGGATCCCAATCTACTTCAATTGAACGAGTAGTGAGATCGACTTTCTTGATAACCTGCCCATCGAGGAACGGTACGAGACGTTCCTTGATACCAAACGCATCTTTCAGGTTTGCCTTAATGACGAGAACGTCATTAGATCCGGTTTCCATCATATCGACGACTTTACCGAGATCGTAGCCTTCAGTGGTTACTACCTGGCAGCCCATCAGGTCTTTCCAGTAGTAGTCACCCTCTTCAAGCTGAGGCAGCTGCGATGAATCCACGACAATTTCACAATTCGTCAGCAGGTTCGCCGCATCACGATCGTCAACGCCTTTCAGCTTGATGATCATGTCCTGATTGTGGTGCTTCCAGCTTTCCAGCTGGACTTGCTGCCACTGACCCGCCTTCTGGATAAACCAGGGCTGATAGTCAAAAATGCTTTCGGCGTCTTCGGTGGAAGAAAACACTCTGAGCCACCCACGAATACCGTAAGACGAACCCATTTTTCCCAAAACGATGGGATCAACAGGTGCTTGCGCGGTGAGTTGTTTGCTCATCATGACCACCGTGACAGATTAAGCTGCTTTGTTTACTTCTTTGATCAGCGCAGCAACGCGATCAGAAATAGTTGCGCCCTGGCCAACCCAGTGAGCGATGCGATCCAGATCCAGGCGAGTGCCTTCTTCTTTTTCGCTAGCGATTGGGTTGAAGAAACCAACGCGCTCGATGAAGCGACCGTTGCGTGCATTACGGCTGTCAGCGACAACAACCTGGTAGAACGGACGCTTTTTAGCGCCGTGACGTGCTAAACGAATAGTTACCATAACATCCTCTTGTGTGAATAAAACAACCGGACCCCATCGAGGAACGGAGTCCGGTGTCATATTAAAAGCCCGAAAATTTTACTCATTTTTGCGGAAATTGCAATCAACAGTTGCTAACTCTGCTGTAAAAGGCCGTCGGCGGTGCAGCCAGTTTGGTGCCGGAGTGCGCGCAGTCACCGGAGCGTACACGCAGTACGTGAGGATGACGAGCACACCCCGGTGCCAAAATGGCAAACAAGCCAGGCCGATTAGCGACCAGGAAATCCCGGCGGCATCATCCCTTTCATGCTTCTCATCATCTTCGCCATTCCGCCCTTCTTCATTTTCTTCATCATGCGCTGCATGTCGTCGAACTGCTTCAGAAGGCGGTTAACGTCCTGTACCTGCATCCCGCAACCGGCGGCGATACGACGCTTACGCGAACCTTTGATGATTTCTGGCTTAGCGCGCTCTTTCATCGTCATCGAGTTGATGATGGCTTCCATACGCACCAGCACTTTATCGTCCATCTGCGACTTGACGTTATCCGGGATCTGCCCCATGCCCGGCAGCTTGCCCATCAGGCTAGCCATGCCGCCCATATTTTTCATCTGGCGCAGCTGCTCAAGAAAGTCGTTGAGATCGAAGCCGTCGCCTTTTTTCAGCTTGCTGGCTAATTTCTCTGCCTGCGCGCGGTCAACTTTGCTTTCGATATCTTCGATCAGTGACAGTACGTCGCCCATGCCGAGAATACGCGACGCGATGCGGTCAGGATGGAACGGCTCCAGCGCCTCAGTTTTCTCGCCAACACCGAGGAACTTGATCGGTTTGCCAGTGATGTGACGAATAGAGAGCGCCGCACCGCCGCGGGCATCGCCGTCCACTTTGGTCAACACTACACCGGTAAGCGGTAACGCTTCATTGAATGCTTTTGCCGTATTGGCCGCATCCTGACCGGTCATGGCGTCAACCACAAACAGGGTTTCAACCGGATTAATCGACGCATGGACTTGTTTGATCTCATCCATCATCGCTTCGTCAACGTGCAGACGACCAGCGGTATCCACCAGCAGCACGTCGTAGAATTTCAGTTTGGCTTCTTTCAGCGCCGCGTTAACGATATCTACCGGCTTCTGACCAACATCAGAAGGGAAGAAATCAACGCCCACCTGCTCTGCCAGCGTCTCAAGCTGTTTGATTGCCGCCGGGCGATAAACGTCGGCGGAAACCACCAGCACTTTCTTCTTGTGCTTCTCGCGCAGGAACTTACCGAGTTTACCAACGCTGGTTGTTTTACCGGCACCTTGCAGGCCCGCCATCAGCACGACCGCAGGCGGTTGCGCAGCCAGGTTCAGGGTCTGGTTCTCTTCGCCCATCGCCGCAACCAGTTCGTTACGGACGATTTTGACGAACTCCTGCCCCGGCGTCAGGCTCTTATTAACTTCATGACCAACCGCTTTCTCTTTTACGCGATTGATAAACTCACGCACTACCGGCAGAGCGACGTCCGCCTCCAGCAGCGCCATGCGCACTTCGCGCAGCGTATCTTTTACGTTGTCTTCAGTGAGGCGTCCACGGCCACTGATATTGCGCAGCGTGCGCGACAAACGATCGGTTAAATTATCAAACATTGTCTCTCGCCTGGGGTGGAAACGGTTGGCCGCAATCGCGACACATCATCAGTATTTTGCCGCAGTATAACATGAAGGCGTCTTTGTTGTTATGCAACGGTTGGAGCAGCGTTCACCTGACGCTATACTGCTTCTCTTTCTTATTGCTCAAACTGTCGACATTACTATGCCCGTTTTTGCTCTGCTCGCGCTTGTCGCCTACTCCGTCAGTCTTGCGCTGATTGTTCCCGGTCTGCTGCAAAAAAACGGCGGCTGGCGGCGCATGGCTATTATTTCTGCGGTCATTGCGCTGGTCTGCCACGCAATCGCTCTGGAAGCCCGCATCCTGCCCGACGGTGATAGCGGACAAAACCTCAGCCTGCTGAACGTTGGTTCATTGGTCAGTTTGATGATCTGTACGGTAATGACCATTGTGGCTTCTCGCAATCGTGGCTGGTTGCTGCTACCCATTGTCTATGCCTTTGCGCTTATCAACCTGGCGCTGGCGACCTTCATGCCCAATGAATACATCACCCATCTGGAAGCAACGCCTGGGATGCTGGTGCACATTGGCTTATCGCTCTTTTCCTATGCCACGCTAATTATCGCCGCCCTGTACGCGCTGCAACTGGCGTGGATTGATTACCAACTGAAGAACAAGAAGCTGGCGTTTAACCAGGAAATGCCGCCATTAATGAGTATCGAGCGTAAAATGTTCCACATCACGCAGATTGGCGTGGTGCTGCTAACGCTCACGCTTTGCACTGGCCTGTTCTACATGCACAACTTATTTAGCATGGAAAATATCGACAAGGCCGTGCTCTCTATCGTGGCGTGGTTTGTCTATATTGTGCTGCTGTGGGGACATTATCATGAAGGATGGCGTGGACGTCGCGTCGTCTGGTTTAACGTTGCGGGTGCAGTCATTCTGACACTGGCCTACTTCGGCAGCCGAATTGTCCAGCAGTTAATCAGCTAAACCCAGAAAAGGAGTTTCCCCTGGAACACATTTCTACTACTACGTTGATCATTATTCTGATCATCATGGTGGTCATTTCAGCCTATTTTTCCGGGTCCGAAACCGGAATGATGACCCTCAACCGCTATCGTCTGCGACATATGGCGAAACAGGGTAATCGCTCGGCCAAGCGCGTCGAAAAATTGCTGCGTAAGCCAGACCGCCTGATAAGCCTGGTATTAATCGGCAATAACCTGGTCAATATTCTTGCCTCCGCGCTCGGCACTATTGTTGGGATGCGTTTGTACGGCGATGCGGGCGTGGCAATTGCGACTGGTGTGCTGACTTTTGTCGTACTGGTTTTTGCTGAGGTATTGCCGAAAACCATTGCCGCGCTGTACCCGGAAAAAGTCGCTTATCCGAGTAGTTTTCTGCTGGCTCCGCTGCAAATTTTGATGATGCCGCTGGTCTGGTTGCTGAATGCTATCACCCGTATGCTGATGCGCATGATGGGTATCAAAACCGATATCGTGGTTAGCGGCTCTTTGAGCAAAGAAGAGTTGCGCACTATCGTGCATGAGTCGCGCTCACAAATTTCCCGTCGCAATCAGGATATGCTGCTGTCTGTGCTCGATCTGGAAAAGATGACCGTTGATGACATCATGGTGCCGCGCAGTGAAATTATCGGTATTGATATCAACGATGACTGGAAATCGATTCTGCGCCAACTATCCCACTCACCTCACGGGCGCATCGTGCTCTACCGTGATTCGCTGGACGACGCCATCAGTATGCTGCGAGTACGTGAAGCCTGGCGGTTGATGTCGGAGAAAAAAGAGTTCACCAAAGAAACCATGCTGCGCGCCGCGGACGAGATCTATTTTGTCCCGGAAGGTACGCCCCTCAGCACGCAGTTGGTGAAGTTTCAGCGCAACAAAAAGAAAGTCGGCCTGGTCGTCAACGAATATGGAGACATTCAGGGGCTGGTGACGGTTGAAGATATTCTGGAAGAGATAGTTGGTGATTTCACCACGTCGATGTCGCCAACACTTGCCGAAGAAGTCACTCCGCAAAACGACGGTTCGGTGATTATTGATGGCACTGCCAACGTGCGGGAAATCAACAAAGCCTTTAACTGGCATCTACCGGAAGATGATGCCCGCACGGTTAATGGCGTCATTCTTGAGGCACTGGAAGAGATCCCTGTCGCAGGCACCCGCGTGCGTATTGGCGAGTACGATATTGATATTCTCGACGTACAGGACAATATGATTAAGCAGGTAAAAGTTTTTCCTGTAAAACCGCTGCGCGAGAGTGTGGCGGAGTAACGAAAACGGCCCTGCATTCGCATGCAGGGCCGTGAATTATTACGAAAACAGAAATTACGCTTTTGCTTTCGCTACAGTTACCATCGCCGCACGAATCGTACGACCATTCAGCGTATAACCCTTCTGCATAATGCCCAGTACGTTACCTGGCGCAACGTCATCAGATTCCACCATTGCGATAGCCTGATGCACATTCGGGTCCAGCGGCACGTTAGTTTCGGCGATCACTTCGACACCAAACTTACGCACAACATCCAGCATCGACTTCAGCGTCAGCTCAATGCCTTCAACCATCGCAGACATATCCGGGTTAGCTTTATCAGCCACTTCCAGCGCACGATCCAGGCTATCAATCACCGGCAGCAATTCGTTGATGAATTTCTCCAGCGCGAATTTGTGGGCTTTTTCAATATCCAGTTCAGTACGACGACGCAGGTTTTCCATTTCGGCTTTTACACGCAAAATGCCGTCACGTTCACGGGTCTGGGCTTCAGCCAGCTGAGCTTCGAGATTCGCAATTTTTTCATCGCGCGGATCCACCTGCTCAGCAGAAGCTTCTGGCTCAACTGCCTCAATCTCTTCGTGCTGATCCATGATAATTTCTTCCGGGGCTTGCCCCTCAGGCGTTTTCTGTTCTTTACTACTCATGAATTTCTCCGCGTTTTTTTCGCATTCATCTCGCTAACTTCGCTTATTATGGGGATCAGTTTCAGGGTTTCAAGGGAAGCACTCACATTGTCATCAATCTTCGCAACAAGGACCTCGGAAAAATGAATAATCATTTCAAGTGTATTGGCATTGTGGGACACCCACGGCACCCCACTGCACTGACAACACATGAAATGCTCTACCGCTGGCTGTGCACAAAAGGTTACGAGGTCATCGTTGAGCAACAAATCGCTCACGAACTGCAACTGAAGAATGTGAAAACTGGCACGCTCGCGGAGATTGGGCAACTGGCTGATCTCGCGGTAGTCGTTGGTGGCGACGGTAATATGCTGGGCGCGGCGCGCACGCTCGCCCGTTACGATATTAAAGTTATTGGAATCAACCGTGGCAACCTGGGTTTCCTGACTGACCTTGACCCCGATAACGCCCAGCAACAATTAGCCGATGTGCTGGAAGGTCACTACATCAGCGAGAAACGTTTTTTGCTGGAAGCGCAAGTCTGTCAGCAAGATTGCCAAAAGCGCATCAGCACCGCGATAAATGAAGTGGTACTTCATCCAGGCAAAGTGGCGCATATGATAGAGTTCGAAGTGTATATCGACGAGATCTTTGCGTTTTCTCAGCGATCTGATGGGCTAATTATTTCGACGCCAACAGGCTCCACCGCTTATTCCCTCTCAGCGGGAGGTCCGATTCTGACACCGTCTCTGGATGCGATTACCCTGGTGCCCATGTTCCCGCATACGTTGTCAGCACGACCACTGGTTATAAACAGCAGCAGCACGATCCGTCTGCGTTTTTCGCATCGCCGTAACGACCTGGAAATCAGTTGCGACAGCCAGATAGCACTACCTATTCAGGAAGGTGAAGATGTCTTGATTCGTCGCTGTGATTACCATCTGAATCTAATTCATCCGAAAGATTACAGTTATTTCAATACATTAAGCACCAAACTCGGCTGGTCAAAAAAATTATTCTAATTTTACGCCAGCCTCTTTACTGTATATAAAACCAGTTTATACTGTACACAATAACAGTAATGGTTTTTCATACAGGAAAACAACTATGTTGGCACAACTGACCATCAGCAACTTTGCTATCGTTCGTGAGCTTGAGATTGATTTTCATAGCGGCATGACCGTAATAACTGGCGAGACCGGCGCGGGTAAATCTATTGCAATAGATGCCCTCGGCCTTTGTCTCGGTGGTCGCGCTGAAGCCGACATGGTGCGTACCGGCACTGCTCGTGCCGACCTGTGCGCCCGTTTTTCACTGAAAGATACGCCAGCGGCTCTGCGCTGGCTGGAAGAAAACCAACTGGAAGATGGCCGTGAATGTCTGCTTCGTCGCGTAATCAGCAGCGATGGTCGCTCACGAGGTTTTATCAACGGTACAGCTGTTCCTCTGTCACAACTGCGCGAACTAGGTCAGTTGCTGATTCAGATCCATGGTCAGCATGCTCATCAGTTACTTACCAAACCCGAGCACCAAAAATTCCTTCTTGATGGCTATGCCAATGAAACCTCTCTGCTCCAGGAAATGACCGCACGTTATCAGTTGTGGCATCAAAGCTGCCGTGACCTCGCGCATCATCAACAGTTAAGTCAGGAACGTGCTGCCCGTGCGGAACTGCTGCAATACCAATTAAAAGAACTTAACGAATTTAATCCGCAGCCCGGAGAGTTTGAGCAAATCGACGAAGAGTACAAACGTCTGGCGAATAGCGGCCAATTACTGACCACCAGCCAGAATGCATTGGCATTAATGGCCGATGGTGAAGACGCAAACCTGCAAAGTCAGCTTTACACGGCTAAACAACTGGTGAGCGAATTGATTGGCATGGACAGCAAACTGTCCGGCGTACTTGATATGCTGGAAGAAGCTACCATCCAGATTGCTGAAGCCAGCGATGAACTGCGCCACTACTGCGATCGTCTGGATCTCGATCCCAACCGACTGTTTGAACTTGAACAGCGCATCTCAAAACAGATTTCGCTGGCACGTAAACATCACGTCAGCCCTGAGGCATTGCCACAGTATTACCAGTCGCTACTGGAAGAACAGCAGCAACTGGACGATCAGGCCGACTCACAAGAAACGCTCGCGCTGGCGGTAACGAAACATCATCAGCAGGCACTGGAAACCGCGCGCGCATTACACCAGCAACGCCAGCATTATGCAGAAGAACTTGCACAGCTGATCACCGACAGTATGCATGCGCTCTCAATGCCGCATGGGCAGTTTACGATTGATGTCAAATTTGACGAGCATCACCTGGGCGCTGACGGTGCCGATCGTATTGAGTTTCGGGTGACCACCAACCCAGGTCAGCCAATGCAGCCTATTGCCAAAGTCGCATCCGGTGGTGAATTGTCCCGCATCGCATTGGCAATTCAGGTCATCACGGCGCGTAAAATGGAAACCCCGGCACTGATTTTTGATGAAGTGGATGTAGGGATTAGCGGTCCAACAGCGGCAGTTGTCGGCAAACTGCTGCGTCAACTTGGCGAATCAACTCAGGTGATGTGTGTTACCCACCTGCCACAAGTCGCGGGATGTGGTCATCAACACTATTTTGTCAGCAAAGAAACCGATGGTGCGATGACAGAAACACACATGCAATCCCTGGATAAAAAAGCGCGGTTACAAGAGCTGGCGCGCCTGCTTGGTGGCAGTGAAGTCACACGTAACACACTGGCGAATGCGAAAGAACTGCTTGCGGCGTAAACTTTTTTCCTGCTTCACGGTCAGAGTAAACAGCAAAACGCCGTAGGACCGGAAAGCAAAAGGTTTTAAAGTGATGAAAGGTCTATTATCATCGGCATATTACAGATGAGCCACGTACTGCTCGGGCCCGAAAAGGAATCAAATCACTATGCGCTGTAAAACGCTGACTGCTGCAGCAGCAGTACTATTGATGTTGACCGCAGGCTGTTCCACTCTGGAGCGAGTGGTTTACCGTCCTGACATCAACCAGGGGAATTATCTGACCGCTAACGACGTATCCAAAATACGTGTTGGCATGACGCAACAACAAGTTGCGTACGCATTGGGTACACCGCTGATGTCCGATCCATTTGGTACGAATACCTGGTTCTATGTCTTCCGCCAGCAACCAGGTCATGAAGGTGTAACGCAGCAAACGCTGACGCTGACCTTTAATAGTAGCGGGGTGTTGACCAATATTGATAATAAACCTGCGCTGAGTGGTAACTAATAATAAAGTTGCTCTCAAAGACGTTAAAAAAGGTGCTCAATGAGCACCTTTTTTCTGTCTGTTATTTATTCGCTGATTTTTCTGCTCGTTGCCTGCGCAGCTCTTTCGGATCGGCAATGAGAGGGCGATAAATCTCCACCCGATCGCCATCATGCACACTATCGCTCAGTTTTGCCGGACGGCTATAAATGCCGACTTTGTTTTTAGTTAAATCGATATCGGTACGCAATTCCAGCAAGCCACTGGCGCGAATAGCTTCTTCAACCGTCGCACCCTCCTGCAGCGTCACGCGCTGCAGGTACTGCTTCTCAGGTAGCGCATAAGCCACCTCAACGGCAATTTTACCTGGCACTGTAAACCTCTTTCGCACGAACCGTAAAAGCCTGGACCATATTAGCCGCCAGCTCTTTAAACACGCGACCAAAGGCGAGTTCAATCAACTTATTGGTAAACTCAAAGTCGAGATGAAACTCGATACGACACGCCTCCTGGCTCAGCGGCGTAAACTTCCATCCACCGATCAATTTCTTGAACGGCCCATCCACCAGATTCATAAGAATACTTTGGTTACTGGTCAACTGGTTGCGGGTAGTAAACGTTTTGCTGATCCCAGCCTTAGAGACATCTACCGCCGCAGTCATCTGCCCAGGAGTGGACTCCAGAATCCGACTTCCGGTACAACCCGGCAAAAACTGAGGATAAGACTGAACGTCATTCACTAACTGATACATTTGCTCCGCGCTGTAGGGTACCAGTGCGGTCCGGCTAATCTGAGGCATAACAATTTCCATCAACAAAAATCCAACAAATAATATCATTTATCCTGCTGTAAAAAAAACGCTATCCCGGCGCTGGGTAACATCGGGTTCATGCTAAGATAGAGCCTTGTCCCCCGCAGGATTGATATGGGGTGTTTTCGATTTCAGATTACCGATGATTCACGACGCTTATGACGAAGAAAAAAGCACATAAACCTGGTTCAGCGACCATCGCGCTTAACAAGCGCGCCCGGCACGAATACTTTATCGAAGAAGAGTTCGAGGCGGGACTTGCCCTGCAAGGCTGGGAGGTTAAATCCCTGCGCGCAGGAAAAGCCAATATCAGCGACAGCTACGTCCTTCTGCGTGACGGAGAGGCATTTCTGTTTGGCGCTAACATCACGCCAATGGCTGTGGCCTCCACGCATGTGGTGTGCGATCCTACCCGTACCCGCAAGTTACTTCTCAACCAGCGCGAACTGGACTCATTGTACGGTCGCGTCAATCGAGAAGGCTATACCGTAGTGGCGCTCTCCCTGTACTGGAAAAATGCCTGGTGCAAAGTGAAAATCGGCGTCGCCAAAGGTAAGAAACAGCACGATAAACGTTCAGATATCAAAGAGCGCGAATGGCAGGTGGATAAAGCGCGTATCATGAAAAACGCCCACCGTTAAACCTGCACTCCAATTATTGACCAGTTCCTCACCGCGCCTCCCTCTCCGGCGGCGCGAATGAACATCTTATTGGCTATCACATCCGACACAAATGTTGCCATCCCATTGCTTAATCGAATAAAAATCAGGCTACATGGGTGCTAAATCTTTAACGATAACGCCATTGAGGCTGGTCATGGCACTCATGAATCTGGTATACTTACCGTTACACATTGGGGCTGATTCTGGATTCGACGGGATTTGCGAAACCCAAGGTGCATGCCGAGGGGCGGTTGGCCTCGTAAAAAGCCGCAAAAAATAGTCGCAAACGACGAAAACTACGCTTTAGCAGCTTAATAACCTGCTTAGAGCCCTCTCTCCCTAGCCTCCGCTCTTAGGACGGGGATCAAGAGAGGTCAAACCCAAAAGAGATCGCGTGGAAGCCCTGCCTGGGGTTGAAGCGTTAAAACTTAATCAGGCTAGTTTGTTAGTGGCGTGTCCGTCCGCAGCTGGCAAGCGAATGTAAAGACTGACTAAGCATGTAGTACCGAGGACGTAGGAATTTCGGACGCGGGTTCAACTCCCGCCAGCTCCACCAAAATTCTCCATCGGTGATTACCAGAGTCATCCGATGAAGTCCTAAGAGCCCGCACGGCGCAAGCCCTGCGGGCTTTTTTGTGCCCTCAATTTGTCCCGCGAAGTCCGAAGAGAACTAATTAAATCCGAACCTTTTAGGCCCATTGATAGGCCCAACGAAAAGCTCTATTGTTTTCGTTGGGCCTAAACGCATGGAGACTCCCCATGGCAAGAAAAACCAAGCCGTTAACCGATACGGAAATCAAAGCCGCCAAACCTAAAGATGCCGATTATCAGCTGTATGACGGCGACGGGCTCACTCTGCTAATCAAATCCAGCGGTAGTAAACTCTGGCAGTTCCGTTACTATCGGCCTCTGACCAAGCAGCGAACCAAACAAAGCTTCGGAGCCTATCCTGCCGTCTCGCTTTCTGAGGCGCGTAAACTCAGAGCTGAATCTCGAGTTTTATTGGCAAAAGACATTGATCCTCAAGAACATCAGAAGGAACAGGTAAGGAATTCTCAAGAGGCCAAAACTAACACTTTCCTGTTAGTTGCCGAACGTTGGTGGAATGTCAAGAAAACCAGCGTGACGGAGGACTATGCCGACGATATCTGGCGCTCACTTGAGAGAGATGTCTTCCCAGCAATCGGTGATATCAGTGTCAGTGAGATTAAGGCTCATACTCTGGTTAAAGCAGTGCAGCCAGTTCAGGCCAGAGGTGCATTAGAGACTGTTCGCCGCCTTTGTCAGCGTATTAACGAAGTCATGATTTATGCGCAAAACACGGGCCTGATTGATGCGGTTCCCAGCGTAAATATCGGGAAAGCATTCGAGAAACCTCAGAAGAAAAACATGCCAAGTATCCGCCCGGATCAACTTCCGCAATTGATGCAGACTATGCGTACGGCAAATATTAGCCTGTCCACGCGCTGCCTGTTCATGTGGCAGCTTCTCACCATTACCCGCCCTGCCGAAGCTGCTGAGGCTCTATGGGATGAGATCGATTTCAATGCTAGCGAATGGAAAATTCCTGCTGCTCGAATGAAGATGAACCGGGACCATACGGTTCCATTATCTGATGGAGCGCTCGCTATTCTGGAAATGATGAGGCCTCTCAGTGGTGGCCGAGAGTTTATCTTTCCCAGTCGCATCAAACCAACCCAGTCGATGAACAGCCAGACAGTGAATGCAGCACTCAAACGTGCTGGATTGGGAGGCGTTCTCGTTTCCCATGGCTTGCGTTCTATCGCCAGCACGGCTCTCAATGAGAAGGGATTTCCACCTGATGTTATTGAAGCTGCGCTTGCCCATGTGGACAAAAATGAAGTACGTCGTGCTTACAACCGCAGTGATTATCTCGAGCAACGCCGTCCAATGATGCAATGGTGGGCTGATTTCGTAAGTGAGGCTGATAGCGGGAGCATTGCTGAAAATGGAAGAAGAGAATTAAAACTTGTGGTCTAAGTTTCTAGCTGGACTGGTTTTATTGGTGAGTCTTTCTAGTTAAAAGTGAATTGGCTCAAACCAGCTCTGCAGGTTACGTAGGTAGATCGCAGTTGAAAACTGACAATCTGGTTTGAGCTGTGAGTTAAAAAGGTCGATGTAACGCAATCCTTAATCAATGAGGAAAAGTTCAATTTGCTTTATGAGTACTGACCTACCTTTATTTTACTCACAAGTTCCTTTTCAACTTCTTGCATCGGTTGAATGGTGCTTGATAAATTGTAAATTTGAAGCTTTTTCAATCAATAATCGACATTTAAAGTTGGGTTCTATGGTAGAGATTAATAAGGATTTGGAAGATACGTTGACTGAGTTTGACCCTCGTACTTTATTTTCACATGGATTTAATCTCGGCAGCATGGATATTATCCAAGGTGGATATTTTGACGATGTGATCGGGAGAACGCCAGTTGCCCTCTGGTCTGGCTTACAACAAAGAGTTTTTGATAGCATTTTGGTCATTTTGCCACCGCCACCTGCAACTGCACTGACGAATGAATCAGTTATGGGTGCTCTACGGTATGGCGTAGAAATGCTGAACAACGCTAAACCAACAGAGAAAGAAATCACTTTTCTGGAAAGGATCGTCAATATAGTTGCTTGTCCTTCTTTGGATGCTGCGGATCTGGTTAGCCTGATTGCGGCACAAGGTAGTAAGCAACTTATCGCGATTCCAGAAATCCAGAATTACCGGGATAATACTCTTCCACCACGGTCGATAATTGGTCTCTCTGCCGTGCTCACCTCACAAGATGTCTGGATACAGCACGTCGTATCTATTTGCCGACAGATCATGACGGAATTAAAAAACCATGATGCCTATGCAGTTGTGCATGTAGATGATCGTTGTATTTTGACCGATAAAAACACTGAAATGCTGACTAGCATTGATGATTGCTATGTGGCGTGCGTGTCATTCGAAAATGATAAAAAAGAGCTAGTTGATCAGCATGCACAGCGGTGGGTCACGCAAATCATGGGCGGACTTACTGAAGAGGTTGTGTCTGAGATTGAAGCCTTAAACTTACCTGAAATAAATCGATTACATTTGCTCGCGCAACTCTATTCACGGGCAGGCAAAGACACTGAAACCATTAATATTTTGACACTTTGTGTTGGGCACTACGCCTCATTGAGTAAAGAAAATCTAGTCCAACTTGCCTCGATAGCCTTTAAAGCAGGCAGTAAACCGTTAACAGAGACTTTCTTGCCGAAAGATATCAATGGACTTGCTTCATATAATTGGTTGGAAAAGGCGTTAGACATTGCAACAGATCTTCATAATAACGCTTTGATTGAACTTTATGATCAAACCATGGAGGCACTATTTACTCACTCTGAATCACTCAAGGAGAATCGTGACCGTCGTTTACTAATGAACTGTCACTTAACCCGCAAGTCTAGAAAACAGCTTTTTACTACAGTAGGGTTCTCACAGCACCATCTCACGTTACAAAGCGAGATTTTTTCTGACCATCCTATATATACCTCGATTGTCAAAGCAGCAAGTAATTGGGGTAAGGATTGGGCTGAACTAGCCGCGATCTGTTGTTGCACTCATGCTTACTCGGTTGAAAAACCACGAGATGCCGCCGACGTTGCAAGTTTAATCACTACCTCAGCGCTTTATGGCCGTCAAGCCACACAGATAGTCTTAGCGTCTTTGCGCAAAATGATGCTCACTGAAGATATTCGTCCAGAGGATTACGATTATTATCGCATACCGATCCAAGCCGTAATTCGCTATCTCGCTCATTTCCCTAATGATAGTGATACGCGGGTGCGCATCACCGAATTGCTATCAGTGGAGTCCTGCGGCGATATAGGAATCCCCGCAATCACACTCACTATGCTGGATATTGCCAAAGAACAAATTGAAGGTATCGTTTCGTCGCAGAGTGATATGTCAGACACAGTTGGCGAAAATAAAGGGACAGAAGAGCCAGTTGATGAGGAACTTAAGAAAAACCTTGAGCGTGCGTTGTCGTGGTTGGATGAACAGCGGGTAGTGGAATATGGCGTTACTGTCTTGCCAAGCGGAATAGTTGATCGCCCAGATAATTTAATTCGCCTTATAAGCCGATTGATTAATTACAGTGCACCAGAAAGAGAAGATGTTGACCTAAAATTCATGGAAAGCATGGTGTCTGTCGTTTGTGCACTAACCCCGCATGCGGAATATGAAGTAAATACGGATTTAAAAGTACTTCGCTTGCTAGGTGGACAGTATGCAGCTAAGTCTCAGTTCCAACATGCCAGAAATATTGCCGAGCAAGCCTTGCTGCTGGGTCTAGCGAATACTGAGCGTAAACGCTTAGCTTGGCTAGCTTACGCAGATATTTATCAACGCTGCAAGGATCCTCTTCAAGCTTTATATGGCCTTGCATGTGCTTTTGCCACCAACGGAGAAACAACATCAGCAGATATGTGGCAAGAGGTCTTTGCTGCCACCCGTATTCTTCGCGATCTAGGTTTAATTGATCAGGCACGTGATTTACTTCCTTCATTGCGTATTTTGCTGACAAATTTAGGCGCGGACCCTGACTGCGATCTCAGAATGCTTTCAATAGAAGAGAGTATTAATCTCAGTGCCTCTGTAAGCCGTGACCCTATAACGCTTGCCAAAATGATGGCACGTTTAACCGAAGGGTGTGATAAAGCCGGCAATGACAGAAGCACGTTAATGCCATTGATTGTGTTGTTAAGCCAAGTTGTTCAGCAAGCAATCAATTTCGATGTCGAGGTAGAAGAGAAGACACGATGTGCATTGGCTCGGGGCCTTGAATTTTTAGGTGAACAGGCAGCTGAATTTGTCTCAACGGTAGCAGAGACTGCACCGACCGCAGCGGCGATAATCAGACAATTCAATCTTATAGAAAGAGCATCTTACGCTTCAGATGTGGTGAGAGATTACAGCATGATTACGGTGGCTGCGCGCCGGTTACTAAATGCGCAGTCTGATGCTCCACGACCTGCCTCTGAAAATGCACTGGCCATTGAGATTCTTGCGGATCATGCAGTCTCAACTGCTTCTAAGCCAGGCCCACTCGAGATCGATTGGCCAGTAGAATATGCCCGAAAGCTGAATGATCAGGGTGCTGAAGTAGTATTTATGGGGCTAGATACTGCTGGTGAATTGGTTGTCGTGCATGTTTCACAACAGAGTTGTGTACGTATTGAACAACCAATATACACCAGCAGTTTTAAAAGCCGTATGCTGACATGGCTGGAAGCCTATCCTTACCAATATGGATTGATTGATGCAGCCAACGGCAACAATGAGTTCTTTGCCACCATGGAATTACTTGATATTCAGCTACCACTGGCTACTAACTTGCTGGTTATTGCCGAGCCTGAATTGCAACAACTAACACTCAACCTTGCGCTAATAAAGACGCTCAATGACGACATGGATGACTTTATTGGTTATCGCACTGCAATTGGTATAGTACCATCCCTAACTTGGCTCTCAATGATCCGCCAGAGCCAACACAGCAGTAATCATGCTCGAAAAGCCTGGATCTCCCATCAAGAGAGCCCAGATGGAGGTGGAACTCTTGGCGTTGCCTTGCAAAGATTGGAAGGAACCTTTAGTGAGTTTGGGTTTTCACTGGATACAAAGCAACGATTACCTGACCTTAGCAGTGCAGAGATTTCGGTGATCGTTGCTCACGGAGGATTGACTAAGTCAGGTCGATACATTCATCGTATCAGCGATGAGGAAACATTGGTGGAGACCCCTGAAGCGTTGGCAAACTCCGTGAGATACTCTGATGTAGTAATTCTTTTCGTCTGCAGCGGTGGGAGAATCGACAAACATCCATGGAGCAACACTACGGTAGGATTACCAAAACTACTGTTGAACAAAGGTGCCCGAGCGGTTATCGCTTCACCATGGCCGCTAGATGTGAAGGTGACCTATCGTTGGCTCCAACCATTCTTAACCAAGTGGGATGCAGGTGCTTCGTTATTTGAAGCAACAAAAGCCGCGAATGATGATATTGCTCGAAATTTGGGAAATAGCCCTCAATATGCGCTGGCGATGACTGTGTATGGCGATGGTTTTTTAACTAAACTGTAGCCAATCGAAAAGTTCTGTTGAATTTAATAACGGCCTTGGTAGTTAGGGAGGCCGTTTTAAAATGTAATAATATATACAAAATGGGCCTCTAATCTGTATAGCTCAGTTCGGTTAATATTTTTTCGATTTGACATTGAAGCGAATTACACGGTTCTGGATGAGTTCCCTGCAAGTGATCTACTATTTCGCACGGCCATTTAGGCGTCGTCCGCACTTAGCATAGAGCTGCATTTGACTCTGTGCCATCACAATATCATGTTAGAATAGGACAAATACAGATAGAGTAAGAGGAATAGAGCCCCTTACCCATTTTTTGTGGCAAATGATTAAACCAATGTTTGACTTGTCCCTAAGTTCCGGTAACCGTCACTTAAATCTTTGGTGTTGTACTTTGCCAGGTAAGCGACCCGTAGCAGGAAGTCATAATAATCAGGACTTAATGTTAATGCCTTGTGTCGTGTGAACCAAGCAATGTGGTTCTTCGGGAAATGAACCCGGTTGGCATAGTCAGGGTAATCAAGTCCAATGGCGCTGCACCAAGCTTTCTGTATTCGGGTTCCCATATTATCTGCATCAGATTCGGTGTAATTCCCTAGATAGGCATAAACCTCTCTGTCAAACAACAGCACCAAGTGGTAGTGGGGATGTTGACTGGTATTACGTTCCCTAGCCCAGATATAAGCGGGTAATGCAGGCTCACCAGCCCTGCCTGAACGCAGGTGCTCAGCCCGTAGCTGGCTTTTCAGGGAGTCTAAGGCTCGGGTGATAGCCTTCTCGTCACTTTTCTGAAAGCACAGTGGCAAATCAGGTTCACCGGGAGCATGAGACTGAGCAAATCTCAGGACAACAAACACGGCGAATATACGGTTATTCTTCTTAAGAAAATCATATACCACTGCAAGCGAGCGACGAAGCATATATCGTGATAGTGGGGACTTATATTTCTTTTCTGCTGCCATTAACAGGGATTCAAATTCTTTTTCAGATAACTCATAAGGTGATCTCATAACAAATTACTCAAGTAATATTTATTAATGGGTAGCAGTGGGCTACCCATGTGATTAGGTGTAGATATCCCTTTGCAGGGATGGATTATCTCTGCTGGCATCAGGTATATAGAGCTTAATTAATAGGCGTATATTACATATACCGACCAATCAAAACTGGAAATAACTTTACCCACAGCAATATAATCCGCAGACGACTAGGGGTTAATGCCAAAATAAATTATTAATAAATAATAAAAATCACTCTGAAGTTATTTCCTAAGGGGCATACTGCTAAATACACTCCCACCACTATGATATGCGGGTCTCCCTGAAAGGATGTTTACTTTTGCATCCAGCTCTGTAGGCGTCATTTTGTAAGCAAGATATTTGACATAATGCGTCCCGTTTTCATCCTCCCATAACTGAACTTTTCCTTCGTCAGAAAGCTGTTCAAGAATAGGCATCAGGTTTGCTTTTTTTCTGAGTGGAAGATAAATTTTTTGCATAATTTCACGCCTTATGAAATCATAAGAACCGTTTCTGACAAGATTGTTTTCGAACCACTCAAGAACTATTTCAGTATATGAAGGTCCCATGACAGCATCCATTTTTATTATAAAATGGTTAAGGTACCATTCCGATATCAATAGTGCAGCTTCCAGCGTTTCCAGCGTAATAACTGTTGATTCAGGGGTAATATATAACTGCATCACAGCGGCAATCCTGGCTGTATGTTCGGTGAACCGAGCGCCCCAGTCATTGTAGTGATACAGTTTTTTTCCTGGCTGTATCAGATATTTGATGTGTCTATCAATATCATGTAACCGCTTCTTTGCATCTGGAGCAAAGGTCATACAGATGCGGGGTTCATTTTTTTTCCTTCGCTCAATCCCGGCAGCAATATGTTTTTTTTGAATAGAATAAAACTTATCGAGATCAGATTCATTGCCAGGTACAAGATCATTAATATCAATCGGTCTGGTGATCAATGTAAGATCCATTCTTAAAATACGTGCATCCCCCCCCGTTGCTCTTGTTTTTTTAACCAGCGATCTCAGAATGGTATCATGCGGTTCCGGTTGCATCATCAATAACATACCAAGACGGGGATCCTTGATGTAGAAACTGCCCGTTGACACACGGCTGACCCGATAATTTTCACCGCACCACAGGCTGTTAAGATTTGCTGTCTTACGGCGCATGATACTTTCAAACAGAGCACTTCCCTCATCAGAAGTGATACCCAGGCTGGAGTAGTCGCTCATTTCTTTCAGAAGCGCTTCCGGTGTAGGATCTGTTACCGTTAAATGCACTTGCACAGGCTTTACAGGTTCATTTTTAAGACATTCCTCCAGCTCGCGCCCGGCTTCTTCTATTCCGTCTTTCTGACGTCTCGCTTTCTGAAACGATTTCTTAAGGCTTTTACATTCTTCATCCCAGAGCACATATTGTCGTTCGTATTCTTTCAGCCTGGCTGAGAATACTTCAGCCAGTTGGTGCTCAAACTGGTGAATTTGGGCCATTGCAACCCTATATACCGTTGTTTTTCGACTTCCCGATCTTGCCAAACTAATGTGGAAATGCGACACGGGTACGATAACGCCATCAGCAATTTCAACATCATACATATCCTGACAGGCCAGAGCCATGCTTGCCAAAATTGTTGAAAATGTAAGCTCAACGGCTGCTTTGGTTTTTCCACATATACAAAATAAAATTTGCTGAAGGAAAATAAAAATCGCTCTAACATCGAGATTAACATCATGATTTTCATTTTTTTTACGTGTAAGTTTCATTGCACACTCCTTTTTGAGAAAAAAATTAAACCACCCGAGAGGCGATCCACTCGTCTACAGAAGTAGAGCGCCAGCCAACAGATGCAGCCCCAAGCCGGATCGGTTTAGGAAAATCAGCATCGTAGTACCGGGATTTCGGATTCAATTTTTCATAGATGCTAGATCGGGATATTCCCAGGAGTGCCGTCAATTCAGCCATACGCAGAATGCGCAGAGACTGGTTAGTATGGTTCGTTTGTTCGCATGGCTTTAACATTGTTAGTTCCCCTTATTGGACGTCTTAGTCAGCGCTCGAACTCTCTCATACCATCTGAGATACTGTCCCCGTCAAAAAACGGAAACCAACCGGAGGGAACGTGGGGACTCATGCTTTTGCTGATATGATGTATCGTCTTTACCAGTGCTTTGGCCTGTTTGAAAAGGATGACGAACGGCGTGAAGTGCGTGGGAACAGCAGTTTTTCCTTTCATCAGAATTTTTTCGATCAAGGCTATAACGATGTAATAAGAATAATTGACAGCAATGAAGTCTTCAGCCTCGAAGAAAGACGCGAAGTTTTTTACAAATACGAGCAACTATATAACGCACTAATGCATATTCCGGTCTTTTCTCATCAAGATAATCGCCAAATCACAAAGCGATACCTTCAGGTCGCATTGCCTCCCATAGTAGCATTAGACGTCTATAATTCTCTTCCCCCCGATGATGAAATGCATTTCTATTACCATATTCATCGTTTTTTGATCAGCACACACTGCCCACACGAAAGTGATGATAAAAGAAAGATTTATGCAGGAGTGAAAGAATACCTACGAGAATATATTCGCACACTTGATTTTCACTACACGGATCATCTGGCATCACTTATTAATTTCATTAATAATATTAAAGCAAGTAGTGGACAGAAGGAAGCGACTATAAAGAGAGTAATAAAAGATTGCCGTTCAGAGTATGATGAAAGCTACATTCCTGGAAAGAACATAAAAGTCAACTCACTAAATTTAAATAAAATTGAAAGGGCTTATCTGTCGCTTAACGTGTTGCTTGCATTCGAGCGCAAGACCTCAGCAGTCACCGCGGTATCTATGCATTACCGACACACAGTGAACAATGGCATTAATTATAACAATAGCTATGGTATTTTGTGTCGATATATCTACTCTAAAAGGTATGACGAAAAACTGTTACATTACATTACTCTTCCATTTTATGATGTGGCTGCCCGGCCCGTTTCGGTAACTATAGAGGAAAAACCGTATCGTTGTGTACACGAATTAAAATGGCTTATTTTTAACACTAGGAATAACACCAAATACTCTAAATGGGATTTAGCCGAAATGGCATCTTGTTTCAAATCTGCATCTAACTCAGATGTACTAATACCCTACTCCCAACTTTTGCAAACCATCATTTTTCTCAGTCAGGATAAAACCGATGAAGCATTCCGACTTGTAAATAAAATCCCATTAACTACCTTACCGATTGGTTACCTGCCCTCAGCCTTTTCAGTTATCAAACTGGCATTAAAAGTGAAACTGGAAAGAAAAAAAATAAGAAACAAAACATTACTGTCCGTGATAAACAGCACCTTGAGTAATCAAGGTGCTCTTACCGAACTTATTGCTGTGACTCAGGGAGAAACTGATAGTAATCTTGTATTATGCGCAGATAACATGACGATCATGCGTGCAATAAAAATGTACAATCACATGATAAGAAAGGTAAGTTATTCATCTGAAGATTCACTATCTGATGTGTGTCCGCAAGCTATATTCGGGATTCTTGATGAAATAGAATGTGCGCTGGGAAAATTAAATATCCTTATTCGCGAAACAGGTGATAGCATTGACAGTAATGAACTAGCCGGGCTTATAGTGAAAAATAGAACACTAACAGCTCGCGAATTGAATGAAAACCTGGTTGGCGTACTTGATAAATGCACACTTTATAATTTCCTGAGTAGCATCAATGTTATTATTAGTTATTTGAGGTGCCCTGGAGAAGAACTAGGACACATCAGGATATTTACCGGAGTAACAGAGAAGCCAAAACGTCTTCGGGAAAAGGTATGTGAGGCTTTGAGGATTGCATCAGAAAAACGTAGATAGGGAAACTTGAGGAAAAGGGAAACGTATCCATACATCAACATAAAAATACTGGTTCAGTCAGAAAAAGTAAATAACGCTTTATGTTTCCCCTGCTACAGCTGCTACGTGTAGCAGCTGTAGCAGGGGTCAGAGATAGATGAGTATGTTATTTATTTTCAGCTCACGGGTCTATCATATTTCATGCCTACTGGCGTTTCCTGATTCGACTGGCGTATCTGGCGAAAACCAGTACCAAGGATATTTACAGCGGTTACCGTAACTTTGGCACAAGCCAGTGTTCACGCTTAGGCGGATTAGCCTGTTAATAGCACTCTGAGTGAGGTATTTATCCTCACCCTGTTAATTAACATAATTGACACATTTCTCCGTGAAATTTCTGTAGTCTGTCTCGGTACCCAGCTACAACCTGCTACATGTAGCAGGTTGTAACAATCCCTACAGAATTAAGATATGTATTTCGCTCAATTATCGGGTTCGTCACAATATACCTCTAAAAGAGGTATTAGCCTCATGGTATTATAGAGATCCGAATTCTTCCTTTGTCGTTAACCTAGGAAAAGTCTATGAGCGAAGTAGCTAATTATACGGATGTCTTTCAAAGTTGGCAGGATCACCGATTTAATTTCAGTCTTGCAGTACCCTTGACCAACACTCCGGGGCTACGTAAGCCCCAATTAGCTGCTATTTATGCAACGCTGGGGCATCTGGTGGTTGACCCTTCTTCCCCGGCAACGGTCGTAATGCCTACGGGTACAGGAAAAACTGACACAATGCTTGCCCTGCTCATTGCAGGCAAAATGTCTAGAACCTTAATTCTGGTTCCATCAGATGCTCTGAGGACTCAAATATCTGGTAAATGCGAAAAATTCGTAACACTTCGCACTGTGGGAGCCATATCTGATACGGCTTTAAACCCTGTAGTCGAAGTAATCAACTCGGGAATGTCTGAACAAGAAGTTCTTCAGCTTGCTAAAGCAAACGTTATTGTAGCTACTCCACAAGCCCTCCAACTATTCGATAAGGATGCACTGCAAGCTTTGGTGGGAATCTGTAGTCACCTTCTAATAGATGAAGCCCACCACGTTGCAGCAACAAGTTGGGGCCGTATCAAAAAATCTTTTACCGGGAAACCATGTATTCAGTTTACCGCAACTCCATTTCGAGAAGATGGTTTAGCATTAGAAGGGAAAATTATTTATAACTACCCTCTTCGCGATGCTCAAAATGATGGCTATTTCAAAAGCATCGAATTCCACCCAGTACGGGAATACAATTTAGATCACTCTGACCAAGCTATAGCAGATCAGGCTGTAGAGCTATTGAGAAAAGATATAAAAGCTGGCTATAACCATCTGATGTTAGTGCGGGCTAAATCACAAAAACGAGCTGAAGCCCTCTTCGAAATTTACAGGACTCATGCAGATCTTAACCCGGTATTAATACATAGCAAAGTTCCAAACCGAGCTAGAATTTTCGAAGAGATTGTACTGAAAAAATACAGAATCATCGTTTGTGTGGACATGCTAGGGGAAGGTTTTGATTTGCCTGAACTTAAAATCGCCGCTATTCATGATCAGCACAGAAGCCCTGCAGTCACATTACAGTTTATTGGCCGGTTAACTAGGGTTGATAATTCTCTTGGGAACGCAAAATTTGTTGCCAACATTGCAAACCAAAAGACTGATCACCAAATGTCAGAGCTCTATAAAGAGAGTGCTGACTGGGGTTCTGTTATCCGGGATGTTAGTCAAGAAAAAGTTAGTAAGGAAATAGAAAAAGAGTCATTCAGTGGGCAGTTTTCAGATGAGAAAGACGCAGATACTATCTTTGGGTTGAATCCGAATCCAAAGATTAGTGCAACAGCCTATCATCTTTCCCCCAAGAACTGGATGCCAGAAAGAGCAAATGAAATGTCTGGCAACAGAGAGAAGCTGCAATATATTTCCATTAATGATGAAGCAGATACAGTCATCGTAGTAACAAAACGGGAAACACTTGTTGGATGGGCTCAAACTGAAGCTATTTTCGACACCAACTGGCTCTTATATCTGGCATTTTACAACAAACCCGAGAACACACTTTTTATTCATACATCGGGTGATGACATGCAATCTAACCGATTCCTTAATTTAGTGGCTAAAGATCCTGTACGTATTAATGGTGAACCGACATTTCGCTCGCTCCACAATATTAAGTTAATGAAATTGCAAAACGTAGGCTTATCTCGTGCCCGAAAGGATCTCCGATTTACGATGCATGTAGGTCACGACATCAATCAAGTAATCAGTGAGATTGAAAAAGGTAGTGCAAGGAAATCCAACGTTTTTGCAACTGGTTTCGAACAAGGTGATAGAACTACAGTTGGTTGCTCGCACAAAGGTAAAATTTGGGAGATGAACTCATCACCAATTAATTATTGGGTCGAATGGTGTAAAAATATCTCTAAGAAACTTAATGATAAAACAATAGACCCAAGTGATTTATTGAAGAATGTCATGCGAGCAGAGAAAATTGAGCAAAAATGGCCTGATGGTCTTTTTTACTCAGACTGGCCTGAGTCCATAGCAATTGAGAATGAACAAAAAAGATCTCTTATTTTTCAGGGAGAGAGATTCAACCTTCTTGATATTGTTCTAGGCAAGCCAAATTATGATGATGACCTAACTTTAAGTATTCCTGTGTACGTCGCAGATACAGATGGATTGGAACATCTAATTACAAAGATCAATATTAAGCTATTGGAGGATGGTTACAAAACACACTGCCCCGGTTTGAAAATTTCATTATCTCAAGAGGTTCCGTTAGATGAATACTTGGATAGCGAACCACTCGTGCTACTAAGTGTCGATGGGTCAATGTTTCTAGGTAATTATCGTTATTTCTCGCCCAACAGTGTAGATATAAAATTGCCAATCTCTCTACTTGAGGTATGGGATTGGGGGACAACTAAAATTCATCAGGAATCAATGCGTGCAGAAAAGCGCTTTGATAGTGTACAGGGATTTACTTACAACAAGATTGCTGATGATTACAGTATAGTGTTCAATGATGATGGTGCAGGTGAAATAGCCGATCTCGTTGCAATTCGTGAAAGTAAAAATGTCATTCATATTGATTTATTTCACTGCAAATATTGTTCCTTGACTGATGGAGTGGCTATACCAGGAGCTCGCGTGAACGATGTTTACGAAGTGTGTGGTCAGGCATCCAGATCTGTAAAATGGTTATATACGGGTGAGAAGTTTTTTGATCGTTTGATGGAGCGTTATCAAAAGTCGCTTCCAACCGGCTTTGATAGAATCCTAAAAGGACTCCCACAACAACTCGAGATATTGCGAAATAAGTGTCATGATCACGAACTGGTTTTCAAGTTTGCTATAGTACAACCTGCTATTTCAGCTACAAAAATTTCTAGCGGTCAGTTAGCAGTGCTTGGAACGAGTTACTCATACATTAAAAGTATTTCCGGATCGGATATAAGAGTTATTGTTAGCCCTTAAACTTAAAAATATATTATGGGACTAAGTGGTCAGATCCATCAGATCTGACCACTTAGTCCTGTGAGTTCAACCGATGGACGCAACACACTTATTGAAACATTGCTCGCCTCCATTGATAATTTTCACAATATCAATAATATTGATGCTGTGTGTCTTTCTCTTAAATTTCAAAAGGAAAACTATCATGGGTCTAAAACCAGGTCCAAAGCCAATTGCTAAATCGACAGGAAAATCTGATCAACGTCGACGTGATAATAAAGATACACCTGGCAACACCTCTGGGTTGAAGCCTAGCAAATCAACAGGTAAATAAATTTAGGATGTAGTTAACTTATCTATATCCTAAATACAACATTATATTACTAAAGATTTTTTTGCAGCCAGATACGTGAACCTGCTATATCATACGCCTTTTCCCCAAATCCCTTCGCAAGAAGGGACTCTGGTAAATAACCATCATATTTATCCAAGCACTTTTCTGGAACATCTGTGGCAAGATCAAATGCAGATGGCAAACCTGACAGCAGCATTTCTTTAAGCGCGTGCTGAACGGAAGCTACACTTGAATTATCGATTTCTATAACACCAGCAAACGAATTTGCTTTAAAACCACAGCGCAGGAGCAAGGCTGTAATCGTATTCACAACTTTATCCCCCATCCAGGGAATTACGTAACAGTGTTGCCCGCTCGTAATAAAATATTCATTTTGCAGGTTATAACGCTGAAAGTTACTACAGCCTTCAGCAAATAGATTTCTGGCGGCAGAATCGGCATAATCTACTCTCTTGCTACCTATCGCTATGCGATAATCACTTTCCCTATAGATAGCGAGCATTTCCTGACGTACGGCATCATGAACAGACATTCCTCCCCCACTAAATTGTGGTGGCTGACCGCCTTTGGTTGCCTCTACATAGATAACTTTTTTCTCTGTCTCGATCTCTGTCACTTTCCAGCGCCGCCCACCGAAGATGATGTGTTGGTCTGGTAGCAGCGGGGAGTCCACAGGCACTGTTCCAAGGGTTCTGTTACCGGTGACAATGCGGAACTCTTCTGGTGTATTGAACACGGCATAAAAAGTGTAATGGTTAGTCAGTTTCTCCCCCTCTGCCCCAACAACCATTTCGCCGCTAGCAAGTTGAGTGAGTAGGCCACATGCTCCCATATGTTTAAGCAGGCTTTTGAAATCGTTTAAATCTACATTTCTGAACGGCCCTGTCTGGCATAGTTGTGACCAGAGTTGGTCGGCACGAACTCCACCCCATTGTGCGGTAATTGCAAGAATCTGGTGTAGCAGCGTGGAGTAATGCATCTGCCGGGAATCGGCAGGCTCAAACCATTGTTTAGAGATCATCAATCTGATCATTGCCATCGACTGCACTAACTGGAGTCGTAGGTGATCAACGATACTACTACTCACAGTAAGCTCATTTTCTGTAATTAGCATTCTGAGTACTGATGGGGAGTCGCGTCGCCCAGAACGACCCATACGCTGACGTAGACTGGAAACAGAATGCGGAGGCGTAACTTGTATAACCGACTTAACCTTACCTATATCAATTCCCAACTCGAGCGTCATTGTACAAACAGCTGTTGTGGGCAAATTTCCTTTCTGAAGACGAGATTCAAGCGCCTCACGTAATTCCTTGGCAAGGGAACCATGGTGGGGGAAAAATTCATTCGGAACAATTTGTTCCTCACACATGTCGCTCAGTGTTGCCGCAATGCTTTCAGTGCGCTTTCGGCTGTTTGCAAAGACCAGATGAGAATCGCCACGGCAAAGTCTAAAAATGTCAGCGCAAACGTCATGTTCAGCTGAACTCCGAAGTTCTTCCTCTTTTTGGATCACTCGCTCCAGGTACCCTTTGACCTGTACCTGAAGAGTGGCCGTGCTATTACTATCTGTAACAGTTACGCAGGGGAGTCGTTTGTCCGGGCGCAAAAGTTCGGGCACTTTATCCAGTTCCCCCAGAGTGGCACTCAACGCAACGCGGGGAATTGGATTTACCTGGCGTCCTAGCACATTGTCAATTCTATTGAGCAGAGAAAGCAGCTGTACACCACGCTCTGAGCCAATAAAAGCATGAAACTCATCAATAACGATGTATGCGACTGAAGAAAACGCCTGTTTGAGCCAGCCCATTGAGTTTATGAGCAAAGACTCAAGTGACTCAGGTGTAATCAGTAAAATGCCAGCAGGGTCCGTCCGAGCCTTCTTCTTTTTACTTTGTGGTACATCTCCATGCCAAGGAGTCACTGGCATTGCTAATGCATCTCCAAGGCTTTCAAGACGACGGTGCTGATCGTTAATCAATGCCTTCAACGGACTGATATAGACGATGCCAAATCCATTAGTGAGATCTGCAACTGCCGAACAGGCAGGAAGAAAGAAAGCCTCTGTTTTACCCGCTGCTGTACCTGCACTGATAAGTACGTCTCGATCACGGGCTAAAATTGCCGGGATAGAACTCTCCTGCAAGGGCCTTAATGTAGACCACCCCTGCTTGTAAACCCACTTACGGACGCGGGGATCGAGGCTATCGTAGGCACTGCTCATAGTTTGAAGTTCGCCAGTCCGTCGTCGTCATCGCTTTCCTCCATAATGGCGTCATCCATATCGCTAGGTCTGTCCACTTCAATCGCCACACCCTCGATTAGTGTTTGCCAGTTCATCGTTCTGTTTTGTTCCAGTACGGCCAGCATATCCAGGAAACCTTTTATGGTATTACGGGGGGTACGGAAGTATGCGTCTCCAATGGTTTTACTACAGTGATGCAGGAATCCAGTCAGTGCCTCATCTGGTACCAGATAATTCTCTGGATCTCCACCTGCATAAACATGACGAAGATTTCTCAGCAAAATATACAGTTCCTCAGGGGTGAGGCTGGCAAGATGCAAAGTGGGGGATGAGTAGTCAATCACTCCTGCTTTTTGCGCGAACCGGTTTTCCGCCAGACGCGACTGGAGCGCCTCATAGCTGTAAAGACCTTTACGCGGATCGAAAAGAAACTCTGGCGTCCCCCCGAGGATAAAACCAATGTTCTCGGCTGAGCCTTGCAGGCAGTCATTCAGGATCCGCAAAATCTGTTCGTAGTTCGCTGTTCTTGCTTGCGTATTATTCAGCTTAAAGAGGTTCACCATTTCGTCGAGGCTGACCAAAAGACCGGCATAGCCTGCCTGGCGGACAAAAAGGCTCATCAGCTTCAAAGAATCATAGAATGAAGCGTCTGAGATAATAGTCCGAACGTCGAGATCGTTACGGGCATCAGTTTTGGTGGTGTACTCTCCCCGCAACCAGCGAATAGCATTGGATTTTAGCGTTTCGTTACCCTGCTCATGCCCGCGCCAGAATGCATCAATGACCTTCGCAAAGTCATATCCCCCCACCATATCTGACAGAGCTGCCAGGCGTTTATGAATAACTGATGAAACCTCGGAGCCGTCCGTGTCCGCTTCCTTTCTTGCCTCCGTAACGAACCTTTCAACAACGCTAAGTAACGCATTACCATCCGGCTTGTTTCTGGTGGACATATTTTTCATAAGCTCAGAATAGAGATTACGAGCCTGACCTCCCGATGAGTGAATGCGCCTGTCAGGTGAAAGGTCTGCGCTGACTGACACCAGCTTCTTCTCTAGTGCAATAGAGCGCACAACACTCAGAAAGAACGTTTTACCAGAACCATATTCACCGATGATAAGTCTGAAGCTTGCACCACCGTCAGCAATCCTCTCAATATCCTGGTGGAGAGCGGTGATCTCATTCACACGGCCAACCTGGATATGCTGAATGCCTATCCTTGGCGTTACACCTGACTTAAGTGACTGAATAATAGCATCGCGTTCTTTCACTCTTATACGTGTTACAGACATTCACTATCCCTCTAATTCTTTGGCAATTTCCAGGTCAACCCAGATATCATCATCGGTATCGTCCAGTACCGGAGCATCAACCACCGCATAGGACCAGTCATTGATCACCTCAAGCGCACCGCCGAGCATCAAATTCAAATTTCCGCACAATTCTGTCGCTTCTTTGCGGGACCACTGTTCTTTCTCCAGCAAACTGCGATAAAGCTGGCTATGTGCGGAGTCAAGCCCCTCCGCCTCCGTTAATGAGGCTGGAGCGCTTTCTGGCTCTTCCGGTTCTTCTTCGGTGAAAATTGTGTTCAGCAATTTACGAACATCATCCGTGGCAGATTCGTGGCGGGCAAGTACATTAGCATCCAGTGTGAACCCTGCTGCTGGCTGATCAGTTGGTACAGACGAGACGAGATCATGTTCAGTTGCGGAATGCTGATGGATATTGCTCGAGACAGATGAGGGATCCAGCCCCAAACTTGAATAAATCTTCTCAAGCTGTTTGATTTCGGCAGGCGCTATTGTCCCATCCGAACAGGCAACACTAACGATAACCTTACCCACAGCAGCTTTTTCCGCGGCCCCCATCAACTCAATCCTGCTTTTCATTCCTGTCATATTGGCTGGGGTATGAAGTTGCCACGTTAAATACGCATGTAGAGAGCGTTTTTCATCATCGGTGAAGCCAGTATTGTTGTTGATGGCATTCTCAAGCACTTTCTGTTCAGCTTGATCAAGAGAATCGTCAATCAAGGCGACCATCGCCCCTAATCTGAGCGTCATTACTGCTGAGATAAATTCAGGAGAAGGTGAGAAGCGTCCACCTTCGGCGGCAGGGAATAGAACAAGTGTCCCATCAACATCCGCCTTCACATGGTGATAATACGGGTCAGGTGCCAGACCGTAACCCATCTTCAGAGCAAAGGCCTGCATCAAATCGGCCTCTTTTTTATTGATCTTATTGGGGCAACTGGCATTCATATGTGCCCAAAAGTCAGCAACTGAGACTAACCCCTCCTTGACGAGGATCGCCTCATCAGCCCAGCGTTTGAATGAGCTTAATATTTTTTCTGCGCTTTCATTAACGATCTCTGAAGGGAGCAACATAATTGCAGCCGTATCATTGACTGACGTACCTTTCCTACCAAGGTAGCGACTATAAGCATCAAGTTCATCCGTACATATGTCGGCAAGAGTCATAATTTTCTGGACAGGGCTCTTCAACGCACTTGGATCAGGCAGGTCGGGAGCAGGAAGTCGAACACCTCGCAAACTAGGACTTGCAGGTGTGTAATCTAACCTTAGGCGCGTTTTATTCGCCTTAACGACCATCCCTTCACCATATTTGAGGGTGTAACGCCGTTTGAAAAGCGCAGCAAACTCTTTAGCACAGCGGCGAGCCGGGGTACGCAGCGAATACTCGGTGTGGTTTATTACCCAGTTCAACGCCAGTTCAGCTGATACAGGAACTCCTTCATGTACAGTTTTTGCCAGAGCCAGCTTAAATTGCATGCTGTTGCTGAAACCTGAATTACTATCGAGTTCAGTGGCTAAGCCCATGTTCGGGCGCAGAATAGACATGGCTTCGAGTAATTGGGTCGAATATCCACGGAATGAGCGGTTCTCAATGAATACCGATCTTAACCGAGCGACTTCATTGAACAGATTACGGAACTCAGCATCAGGGAATTTTGGGTCAGTGGAATCTACGAGCGCTTTTCTTTCCAGGCCGTAGAGGTAGATAAAAACATAGCCGATAGGACACGATGGATCAGACCTATCGCTGGCGAGCCAACTGACATACGCACCGCGTGCTTCTGGGGAAAGAGAGGAAAAACTGGGCCAGTATCCTAATGAACTGTCCTCGTAAAGATAAGAAGTAGGTTTTATCTTACATGTGTCATCAATTAATGATGCCTCACTTCCATCGTCATAATAGCCGCCTGATTCCTGACCGGAGGGCTTCATACGTTGCCCCACGTAAATGTGGCCACCGCTAATTGCTACACCAGCTACAGTTATCATCTCACCCGGAAGTACCCATCGAGCTAGTGCACCTGCTGACTTTGAGGTGTTCCGGTAATGATTGGTTGTCACTCGAAGTTCAACACCCCGGCCACCGCTCAATGTAAAAGTTGCAAGGTTATCGTCTTCACTATCATCGTTTCGCACAACCGCCTCTTTTTTCTTGATGTCAGCGAGCCATTCTTTTGGCGGTGCTTTGAAGGTCTTGGAAGTAGTTACCCCGGCGGTTTTGTTCTTTTTCTTTTTGAAAAACAACAAGTAAATGACATAAAGCGCAGCTAAAAATATCCATAACTCCATGGGCAATAACCTTAAAAAGGGCTTTTTACATACACCGAAAATGGTGACAAGAAGCAGGGCAAGTGGATTAATCCCAAATAATACGTCTAAATTGCAAGGGTTAAAACAGAAATCCAACCAAAACTAATCCCTTGATTTAAAATAAAATAATAACTGGCTAAGCATGCTTAACCAAGAGGGGTCGGTTAAGAAGTACGAATGCCTGTTGAGCTTTTAACCTCAGAATGGGGCATGTTGTTTCTGCGTTAACATGCCAGCAACTGCCGCATAGATACAGTGCTGAACAATGATGTTACAACAAAGACCAGAAGCCCTGCCCTGCTTAAGTTAACTAAAGGGATAGAAGAAACAATTGCAAGCAGGGAAATCTGCACATGCAGACTACTTGTTGTAATCCCGGTTCAGTTCTCACAACATATCCCCCCCGACAATACAGCCGTAGCTATCATGGATGGACATCAAAGCCTGATCTGGTTGGTTCGATGTACAACACACATTCAAAGTGAAAAACTAAACTTTAGCTAATACCCAAGAAACAAAATATCCTCCAGTGCTCCAACCTCTAGTTGGCTTAAAAAGACTCGAAAGCATGGCTCATTACCTCGGTATAGAAGTTGATGATGTGTTTGAGATACCTGAATTGATAGAAATTTCAGAGTGCTGATGATAAAACAGTCCCCCTGTGCCGCTAGTAAACTTTGGTCGACGTGCGCTGTTCCTCTCGCTCATTTTTATTATTTGAGTTTTAGAGTGAAAAAGATAATATAATACGGCATTAGAATATTTCTGTTATCATATTTGGGGACAAAATGGACACTCAAGATACCGCAATAGTAATAAACATTGATGAATGCAATAGCTATATGAAAATGGGTTCGGATGAACTGATACATCAAGATGTATATAAAAAATTAATACTTGACATCAAAAACACAATATTACAAACCAAAGAAAAAAACCCTATTGGTGATAAATCGTCAGTACCAACTTTCCAAAATGAATACCCTCCAAGCAGTGGGTTGGTTTATTTTATTGATGGATCACGTGGTGCAGGTAAAACGACATTTTTACGTACTGTGTATGAAAACTTACCTTTTGAATTATCTCAAACAGATATAAACAGTACTTCCATTAGTATTTCAAAACTTGATTATATTGATCCCACTCGGCTGGAAGCATGTGAAAATATATTATTGAACGTGTTGAGAGCACTAAAGGTAGCTGTCGACAACAGTTATATGTCTCTAGATAATGAACCTCTCAAAAATAATTTTCGTCAAGCCTTCAAAAAATTAGCTGGTGGACTAAGCCTCTTTCGTAATGGTCATGACCAGTTAGCGCATCTTGATCCAGAATTATTTTTTGATAGAGGCCTTACCCAAGCAGAGGATAGTAGGTCGTTAAGGAAGTATTTTCATCAGGCCATAGATATTGCTTGTCATTTATTAAATATAGATACATTAATGCTAGCATTTGATGATGCAGATACTAACGCCCAACACGCATTCCCATTATTAGAATGCATACGAAACTATCTGGATAGCCCTCGCCTTCTTATATTAGTCACTGGCGATATGGAACTTTATTCACTCTTGGTCAGGGATGAGTTTTCACAACGACTTCCTTCAGTTGAAAATAAAAATAATTCCTGGCGAGAGGAACAGCGTTTAAGAATGCTTGATCATTTAGAAGATCAATACGTTTTGAAGTTATTCCCATTATCGCGCCGTCAACATTTAAAAACACTTAATAGACTTTTCGGTAAAATGTATGATGGCACCCATCCATCAAGCTATAAAATCTGCTCGTCTCGATGGAATGATGTAAAACGCGATCCTATAAAAGTCTTGGATGAAATTATTAGTCGTGGGTTACGTATAGCCTCTCAATCAGATATCGAGTTATTCAGAACGCATTTATTAAAGCAACCACTACGCTCAATATTACAAGTTTTGCAAGGTTGTGCCCCCCACCTATCAAAATCTGACGATGATATAAATAATACATGGAATCGTGACCTCTCTGATGCTTTAAGGGAATCATTAAGAGCAATGGCTCAGGGAAGTTTATACAAATACGGTGTAGTAGTTGACGATCTAACAGCTAATTATCTTCCCACACTGTCCAAAGCAGTCTTCGATTTATGCTGTCAGGATGGAGATGTTGATACCGCAGCCTATTTACGACCTCAGGCAAGTAATGATGACCTTAACAATTGCTATTTAGCCTTAGCTGCAGAAGTCGCTGGGCAATGCGCCGAGTCAGCATCAGCATCGATAAAATACATGTTGACAGGGCCAGGCAATGTTACGTTATGGGGAAAAGAAAAACGACGTATGTCGGACAATATGAATCAAGACCTACTTTATAGGCAGTTTAGCCAGTATATGGCTATAGGTAGAAACGAAGATGCACTTAACTGGGCTAGACGTGCAACAGCAGTACTCGCAGCTAGACACCCTTCTCAAGCGAAAGCTCCTGTAATTGATTTTGGTATCATTGGTTTAAATAAAAGAGAACCTGATGAAGCAAGAGGAAAAGGCGAAGGCTTTAGTACTATAGATAGTATATTAAGTATCAATTATAGTAGAGAGAATAAAGCTTATCCAACTCTAGCATATAGCCTTTTAGATGTATCAAGCCAGAGCAGTCGCTGTTATTCTTCTATATATAATATACTTGGTTTAGTTGAACGTCTTTTTGGTGCTCGTTCTCAAGAAGAGGTATCACGTCGGCTAAAAAGTACTTATCCACAACTTAGTATCAGCAGCCCAGACTGGGGTGGAAGCATCGATACAATGTCTTCTGAGGATAATCCACACACAGTTAGTGATGACACTGTAAAAGATAGCGACAGTTCAGAGTTGGAGGGAGATTTAATTAATTCCATACTCGCATGGCAAGAATTAAATAAAGAATCTTTTAAAGAGTTTTCTCCATCCTCTGTTCTACTTGGAAAAATATGGATAAGAATTTACTTTAGCCTTGAGAAGTCCTCAGATCGAATTCGCCCTGGTTTGCTCAGTGGCGGAAGAAATGTCGATGACATAATGGAAATCAATGCTGCATGTTTAATTAATGCTTTTTTAGTGGAAGAAGCTGATCACAATTTGCTAGATTATAGCATCTCACCTGATCGTACTAATCCGCTAACCTCGGCCTTTGATGTACTCAAAAAGAAAAAAGATTTTCTGAAGAAAAATAAAAACAGTCTCCCTCTTACAACTCTAATATCAAGTTGTCCGATTGTTCTTGGTCTTCTTAAAAAAGAATCAAGAATAATAATTAAAGAGGCCCTATCCCTAGATGATACGATAACTAATATTCCAAGTGCCGAATTACCTGTCAAAGCATTTATCGCTGGTCGATGGCGAAAAACCGAGGCAGAACCAAAATCCCGAGGAAGGACTAAAGCCAGTACAAAAATTGGAGATGGCGAATGACCGTTCGATCATTATCAACTTCTGCAAAGTTAGGGTGTGACTTACTGTCAAGTCATCGAATACTTACGATTATTGAAGAGAAATCATTTCATTTCCCATTAAATGAAGAAGAAATCAGAGAAGAGTTATATCTTACCCATCAACCTTGGGCGGCCAGAGAACCCGATCACGTTTTTAGTAGGGCTCTTGAAGCCTGGAAATTATACCACAAGCCAACGGATAGCTCTCCACTACAATCTGCTCTACGATTCATTGTGAAAGAGTTTATAACTTCTCGCCATGGTATTTTACGAGTTAAACTCCAAATGTTCGGCGTTTGGCAGCAAGGCATATTAAGCCGAGTAAGTGGCATACCCATTCAAGCAGCTGCTTATCTTTGGCCTCAAAATGATTATTATCTAGATAAACTCCCCGCCCCTAATCAGTTCGCTGATATATCATCTTACAACAGATTAAATTCTTTACTATTGCCATTTGACCCTTTAATCGAAGAGTATTTTAACAAAGAAGGATTACATGAGACTCATTTGCATTTGAATGGAAGCACTCACGCCGAGCTTTGTTGGCTTCGTGCAATAACAGAACCAGAAAGAGAAATTATTGATTTCTGCAATAAATATAATGACACTGGAAGCAACTCATCACGTCTGAGAGAATTAGCCAGAGCTGTGCACCCTGATTTTTCCACATCCTTATTTCGAAAGCAGATATATATAGCAAAACAACTTAGAAAATATTTAATCCCTGCAGCCTTTGGTTGTCTTTCCTCTAGTGAAGAGCTCCCAAAAAACTGTGAAGATGTATTTTCACTAGCATTACTAAGCCATGCCCCAAGCATATCATATAATGAACCAGAGTATAATAACTTCATACTTTATGACAATGATAATATAGCTTCAGAAAGGTATTGGATTTTTCTCCTATTAAAAAGGCTAGACACTATACCTTCAGTCTCTTTGACGAACATGCTTCATTGTTATTTAATCTTGCAAAACCTTTATTACAGATTACTTGTCCAAAGTGAAGAGCAGTACGGTTTTGATCAATTTCAAAAAATCACTTGGACAGATTTACGCGAACCAATTGAAAAAGATTATTTAGAACGATTCCAAAGTATGCATGGTTCATTACCTAATCATAGCCGAATTATTTATTTGGAAGGACGATTTGCTCCTAAAGATAGCGAAAACAAGAACATATCAATCATCTATAATATTTTAAGTGGATACTGGAGATATTTGTATGACACTAACCCTGCAAGTGATCTTACTTTATTGCTAAGAGATTTTGAAAAAAAAATCAAAGATCCGAACGCTAAAAATGGACGTTTTTTAAAATTAGCACTTGTTACTCACTTTATTAAACTGCCTGAATCTCGGTTTGATACCCCTTATAGACACTATACTTTACGAACTAAACTAACCAACCAAGTATATACCCTTAAAAATACGCTTGAACACTACCCATCCTTAAGGCTATGGGTTAGGGGTATTGATGCTGCTGCTAATGAGTTAGATGCTCCACCAGAAGTGTTTGCAAGCGTGTACCGTATGTGCCGACATTTTGGTATTACACATCGCAGTTACCATGCAGGAGAAGATTTCCATCATATATTATCAGGTATTCGGGCTATGTTTGATGCTTTAGAATTACTTGGACTATGTGAAGGAGATCGTATTGGCCATGGTACAGCAATGGGTATATCTCCTGAACTATGGTTAAAGAGAATGCCTAGAGGAGTATACATACGCAAAGATGACTGGTTACTTGATCTACTTTCCACTTGGCGTCTTCTAAAAATGACAGGAGAAACCGGGTTAGCATATAAACTAGAAGCTGAGCTGACCGAACTTGGATCTGACTTATTTGGACAGCAAATAAATAGTATAACTTTAGAGCGAGTGATGAAGCTTAGAGGACTCAATATTGGATTTCTTGCAAAAGTCTTTACCTCTACTCCTCGGGATATAAAAAACTCTGTACTTCCAAAATCCGTAGACTCGGTCACACCACTGAGTGATTTAGAAATGATGGAAGCATTAAAGGTTGATGAGGCTGTCAGTTCCAATGTCAAGGACTGCAGACTTTTATGGGAATGGCTCAGTGACTCAGAAATACGTTCGCGAGGAAGTCAACTCACATTTGTTGATGCAGAATATATGTCAGCAGAGGAATATATAAAAGTACAACAGGCACTAATGATGATTATCAAGGATAGAAAAGTACTTATTGAAACATTGCCTTCAAGCAACGTTCGAATCAGCCAATATGAAAGTTTTGATGAACATCATGTATTTAGATGGATGGGATTACCAAATTATACACAACCAGGCGATCCAGAAATAATGGTTACACTTGGTTCAGATGATCCTGGAATTTTTGCTGGTGATCTTGCTGGTGAGTTCTATCAGTTATATGCTGTTTTGCAGAGTTTAGGATTGAGCGATAAAAAAGCACTGCATTATATTTCAGAGCTTAATGAACGTGGTAGAGAATATCGATTTCATGACTTCAAAATAGGTTGAATTTAATTTCCCAATTGAACTGCATTAACATTCAGCTTTGTGATTATATCCAAGGCTGAATTCTCAATGCAGTTCAATTAATATTTTAAAAAAAATATCGGTGCATATTATTAAGACGTATAAATAAGAATAAAAGCTCACATTAATTGATACCTAAAAACTCTGTTCCCAATCAGTATGTCCGTACAGTTCATAGATTTAACACATCTACAAGGGTATAGACTATCTACAGATTCATATTAAACATGCCGTATTGAACATTTTTAAATTTATATTGATACAAATATGTTGTCTATGTATAAGGTTGCCCGCGTCTCATTCACATCTGATGCTGAGATTAAAAATTTCTTCAGGCATATATTATTCAACTGAACAGTTCTCATTTAATGACAGAACTGATTGTTCTGCCGTTATTATTTTCATTTTAGAGGAGAAGTGATGAACAATTCTGAAGGTCTGCAGTTGCTGCAGAACTCTCTTTCCAGATTACCGCAATGGGTGTCTGAACGTATTCAGCACCAGGTAAGCCAGTTAACCAACTATGAGCCAGTGATCGGTATTATGGGCAAAACCGGAGTAGGTAAATCATCCCTTTGCAATGCTCTTTTTGCCGATAAGGTGTCACCTGTCAGCGATGTTACTGCCTGCACTCGCGACCCCTTATGCTTTCGCCTGCAGGTGGGCGAACATGCCATGATTATCGTCGATTTACCTGGTGTTGGTGAAAGTGAAAGACGCGATGTTGAATATGCCGAGCTGTACAGACAGCAGCTTCCCCGGCTCGACCTAGTGCTGTGGTTGATCAAGGCCGATGATCGAGCGCTGGCGGTGGATGAACATTTTTACCGAGAGGTGATTGGTGAGGCATATCGGCATAAGGTGTTGTTTGTTATCAGTCAGGTCGATAAAGCTGAACCCACCAGCGGCGGTGATAAATTATCCACTGAACAGAAACAAAACATCAGCCGCAAAATCTGTCTATTGCATGAGTTGTTCCAACCTGTAAACCCTGTCTGTGCAGTGTCGGTACGTTTGCAGTGGGGGCTGCGGGTTATGGCTGAACGGATGATTCGTTGCCTGCCGCGGGAGGCCAGTAGTCCGGTAGCGGTACAGCTTAGTGCTCCACTTCGTACCGATGCCGTTAATAAAAAAGCCCGTGACGATTTTGGTGAAACGGTCGGCTCGGTACTGGACACAGTAAGTTCAATGCCCCTGATACCGGCCCCGGTTCGGACAGTTATACAGTCTGTACGCGACATCGTCGTATCAGTCGCTCGTGCAGTCTGGAATTTCTTCTTCTGAAAATTAACCCTTCTAACCCGTAGTTTCCTGAGCCCTGCCGCAACCTTTCGGCGGGGCTTTTTGTATTTATTTTCCATCATGAGGAGTCTGCTTATGACCCGTCTGGCTTCGCGCTTTGGCGCAGCAAATCTTATACGTCGTGACCGTCCGCTAACCCGCGAAGAACTGTTTCTTGTGGTGCCCAGCGTTTTCAGCGAGGACAAACACGAATCCCGCAGTGAACGATACACATATATACCCACCATCTCTCTGCTGGACAGTCTGCAGCGCGAGGGCTTTCAGCCGTTCTTTGCCTGTCAGACCCGCGTGCGAGATCCGGGTCGTCGTGAACATACGAAGCATATGCTGCGCCTACGTCGCGAGGGACAAATTACCGGCAAGCAAGTGCCGGAAATCATTCTGTAGTGGTCAAGTAATACTGGCCACGGTTTTACAGTAAAAATGGTATCTGTTCT
>OASP01000092.1_pt1 | contig 4809 bp, 6 predicted proteins | sample 1501141 | NCBI WGS metagenome assembly OASP01 (sample SAMEA2579915, study PRJEB22360) | human gut metagenome | biome: human gut; feature: human-associated habitat; material: faeces | place: Denmark | collected 2008/2010
GAGTTAAATGTTCTTTTTCATCGTGTAAATCGTTGATATCCCTCAACAATTGTTTTTTCGTTTCAATTTGTTGGTCTAATTCACTTAAAACTTTCGCTTTCTTTTTATATTCATGAATATCTTGAATATACGTTTTATTATCATCGGTACTCCCACGTTCAACATCAAAACCTTGCTGGCACAGATGTGTTGTTAATTCATCATGGATGTGATTAATAGCTTGTCGATTCATAGCTGTACGTGCTGATAACCGTCCTTGATGATTAACAGGTATAAAGTGAAGGTGCATATGAGGCGCTGATTCATCCATATGAACTTTCGCTGAAACGATATTGGCTTCGCCAAAACGTTCACTGAAGTAATCTTTACATGTCTTAAAGTAGTGTTTTGTACGTGTTTCTCCCATACGGTCGGCCTCTTCTTTCGATAACGTAATGATATTGGAATACATCACCACACTATTTTTCTGTACACGTGACCCCTGTTCTTTATAATAATCGACTCTATCTTTCACACGATGATACAAATGACGTTCATCTTCAACTAAATCAAAGTTTAAGTTTGTCCGTTTCAAATCAATCTCATCGTTTTTGATTCTCCCTTTACGTTCTTGTTCCATCTCTTTGCCTTTAACATCGCTCATTTTATTTTTTTGCGTATTCCAAGCTAATTTCAAATTGAGCGCCCTCCCCGAAGCTTTTTGATTTGTCTGTGGTTCTCTACTTTCGAGAACCTTCGCAAATATCATTTTACAAGCGCTGTGATTGTCTACCTTCGACAATGCTTCGCTTATGTAAAATGATGGATACTCTCACCGCTACGCCTCAAACATGTGAGGCTGATTCCGCAATGAGAGTATAGTTCGATATACTCTTACATTCAAATGTAAGAGTTATCTTCGCTCTGGCGAGGCCATCACTACATTCAAAAATATATTTTTGAATTCCGTTATATAGCTAACAAATGACATACGCATTATCAAACATATTTGTTTGATAATATGTATGCCAAATGTTAGCTCACAACACCTCGAATCATACATATTTATTAACATACATATGTATGTTATATTAATATAAAAATAAGCACACATATGTATGCTTATCATATATTAATCATGAGGTGGTTCAATGCCAAAAAAACAAAATTCAAAAGAAAAAATCCTAACAATTCGTGTAAGTCAAGAGCAATACAAAAAAATACAAGATTTAGCCTACATACGTAGTATGAATACAACAGAATATATACGCCAAACAGCTGTGGGTAATCGGATTAAACCGACGGTGATTGAATATCCAAAAGAGCAAATAACGATGGATGATTCTAATTCTAAGAATAATACGAATAATTTGTATAAAGTTATTGAACATCTAGAAGAAGACAACGAAGCACTCAAATCAGACAGAGACGCACTTCGACAACGTCATGACCAACTTGAAGATGATATAGAACAATACAAAAGGGAGAATGAGATATTTCATCGCTTGTTAGAGCACTTTGATAGTACTGCATTTATGAATTTTAATACGTATCGTGATGATAGACCATTAAAAAAAGAAATTAAACGATTGAAAGAACATTAAAAAGGCTACTCAAAAAATGTTTATCGTAAGAAATGGGGCAAAAAGAAGACATTAATGCTTTCTATTTTTTGTTGTACCAATAATTAATAATACAAAAAATAGAAAACCTAATAAATAAAATATTTTTTCTCCTAAAGGATTTCCAATGATATTTTCATTCAATCCTATAATCAAACAAACTATAAAAATAACAATAATAATGCCTGAATAAATCTTATTTTTTAATAACATAAAATTAACCTTTCTTTTCTATAAAATCTGGGATACTACCAATAATTAACCCCAATAAAAATACAAATCTGAAAAAATATGAATATAGTCTAAAAAAGGAAATCAAATATTAATTTCACAATTAGCAATAATATAAATGCTATCACTGTACTATTTAACAAAATATACATGATTTTTTTGTATATTTCATGACTATTTTTTCTCTTAAAAAAATCATAAAAACACTCCAGATTCTTAGCCAGATTTCTAACGATTATCATAGCATAGAAGCTTAATGCTATATGGACGTAATTAGCTATATTTTTCTAACTTTGCAACAGAACCAGAATAACTAACACGAAAAATGAGTAGCAATTATGCTACTCATAAATATTTTTATCAAAAACTTCCAACTTGGTTACTTTAGGAATTTCAGGAAACAAACCAAAATTAAGATGTACAAAAAGCGCTCCTTCTTTACCATTAATCGTACTAGTAAAATACCCTATATGACCTCCACCTTGATTATCTGTATCTCCTTTTATTGTCACATGTTTAGCATGTTTCAAAAGTTGATATGTTTTATTATTCGCGGATATTTCTTTTAGTTTCTTTGTATCATGATTTGAAATATAATTATTTATTTCTTTTTCAGCAGAATAACGTGTCCAACTATCAAAAAAAATTAAATTTACATAAAAATAACAAAAGCCTAAAACTATAATAGTACCAAGTATATAAACTATTTTTTTCATTTAAAGACTCCTTATCTCCTCAAAATATTTAAGTTTTTATGGTAAATTAAAGTTGCATAATAATCCAACAAAAACACTTTAAAAGGAGTTGTCCGAAACAAATGAAACATGTGTTTAAAGTCTTTTTAGCCAGTATGTTAGCCACTCTTTTAGGTTGTACTGTCGTAACTTCTCATCATGCCTCTGCAGCTGAAAACCATCCTTCAACCAAACAAGATACTAAATTAGTCGCTACCTATAAGACTTCTCAAGTTGACGCAAAAACAATGAAACAATTCAAATCTATAGCTAAAGAAGATCCTAATTTCCATATTAAAAAACAACAAGGTAAAGTTATCATAGAAGAATTATTCCCTAATCCAAAGAAACAAAAATCAAATTATACAGCTAACCGTAGCACAAACAATCATACAAGAGTATTAAATTTTTCTGATTTTATAGGAAATATGGACGGAAACAATACTCATAATACATCAAATAACATATCAACATATAGTAAACACAAAGGCAAAGTATATAAAGGGCCAACTAAAGATGGCCAACATGTAAAAAAGGGAATGCATGTTCATTGTAATCGATTTAACGGAACAAAATCTGATCATAGATACTGGTCAAAAAAACATCCTAGAGCTTATGTAGATTTTTATAAAAGTGACTGTTGGTTCCATGCTAGCAAATATCATTGTTATTCTATGAATAATCCAAAGGGTATGGTTAAGTGCGATGGTTTAAACCAACTCTATCATAAAGGTGTCAAAGATTGCTCATCATGGAAAGGTAAACCTAAACACAAAAATTGGCCTAAAACAGCATGGTATAGAAATTAAACGACTGAAAGAACAATAAAAAAGCAAGAGACTATGATGATTGATAGTCTCTTGCTTTTTTTATTTTAGATTACATGATTGCTTAATTTTAGAAAAATGTTTTAACTTTTTTAGCTCCTTTAATATTTTTAGGAAGATTATATGGGTTAAAGTAGTGATAAACACCTGTTGAATTTACAGACTTTTTACCTGCACCGTGCACCGAAATAATACGATTGCCAAACAAGTTTTGAACAATATGTGTGATATGTATCATTTATATTGGAATTTAAAGAATATGTAATACTTTTTCTTTTTTGAAAATGTTTGATATTGTTCTTCCTTCATTTCTTGTTGAGCTTCTTTCTCCATTTGATATTTAGCACGATAGTTTTCTTCTTGGAACTTTTTCCACTGTTTATAAGTGGTAGATTTTTATACCCTTGTGCATGAGATTGCATGGGTAACATAATAATTATTACTGATGTAATTAAACAGATTTTAAAAACAAATTTTTGATAAGTATTCAATATTATTTAAATACTTTATGATAAAATGTTTTATATATAGACATTATCATGAAAATTATTAAAAAAGAGGAATTATACAAAAATGAAGAAAATCTTAAAAATATTAATAACTTCTATTATTGTTATCATTATTGCCTTAACAGTTTGGACTTTTAGTGTGATTACTTATCAGAAACATAAGAGTGAGAAAATCATCGATCACGTTATAGAACGTAAGGGTTGGGATAAAAAAATAAAAAATGAAAAAATGAGTTTTAATATTATGATGGGATATGCTGAAAAAGATATTGTTTTTAAAGATCAACCATATAGTGAGTATGAGTATAACGTGACGCCAGCACCAGCACCATGGACAGATGATAAAGAATATAAGGTGTGGGGGGAAACAGATTTACAAAAGAAAGACTCCTATTATAAATATCTTTTAGAATCAGAATCTTACAGAAAATAATATAAATGTATAACATAATAAAAAATAGAGATCATTCATCTACCACTTAGAGACAGCGTAGACTTCTACCTAATTATAAAATGATATTGAAGGAAAAATAATATTGAAAAGAGAGATTTTAAAATGAAATGGTTAAAAATCATTATATTAATTTTATCTTTAGTTCCAATAGAATTTATCGGATTATTTACTGATTATCAAACAGGTTTATTAATAGGTTACATCCCATTTATAATAGTTGCTATATTAATAAGTACATCTATTTTTAAATTCGGCTTAAAAAATAATATAAGTATTATAATAAGTCGATGCATTGGAATATTTCTTTCTTGGGAATGTGTTCATTGGTTTATGAGCCATTATGAGCCGGAATTTTACTTTGAACCTTTTATGGCTGACGATTTTGCATTATTTTTAGGAGTTATTCATTTCATAGTTATTATGCTTATATATTTAGTTATCTATGGTTTTTCT
>OASP01000099.1_pt1 | contig 3489 bp, 4 predicted proteins | sample 1501141 | NCBI WGS metagenome assembly OASP01 (sample SAMEA2579915, study PRJEB22360) | human gut metagenome | biome: human gut; feature: human-associated habitat; material: faeces | place: Denmark | collected 2008/2010
GGTGCAGCTCCGGGTCGGGCAGGCGGTTGCCTGCCGGGTCCGTGGCATACGGGATATCAATGCCCAGGTTACATATAATAATAAGAGCAATTAACTTAATTTATTTGTTTATAATGCGCTTACTTAATACAAACCATTGAATATACCCTCCTGACAGAAAATAAAGCCATATTATTATCGCCATAATATACTTACTATCAATCCTTACGCCAATAATGTCTGAAACAGTCCCTATAAATATTAGAGCAATAAAGAATACTATGCCTGTTGGAAAACAGATTACCATCATTCCATAAGACATGAGACTAATTAACTCGCTCACATCACGAGTGGAGTCTAATAGTGAAAGTCTATGCATGGAAAAGAATAGTATTAAAAGCGATAAAGCCAGCCATATAGCTCTGAATAAAAAAATAATATATTTCATTACATCACTCCGGTGAATACAAATCTAATAAAGCGTCCAATGTTATTTCCGGAGCACTTCATCTTACATGTTTCTAAAGAATCATTAGACCAGTCAGGGCAAGATTACGAAAGCCCGCTCCCCGCAAGGACTGACGCGAGATAGTTTCTGTCCATGGCTGCTTTTCGCATCTTACGTCTTAACCCTGCCTTGAATACCTTATCATTCGTCAAAATATTAATAGCAATGTGCCGTATCCCTGAAAATAATTCTGCTGCGTTTCCTCTTCTTATTTTGCAGTCGTCTTCATTCATTACCACGTCCAGACGCCAGTGCAGCTTATTCTCCACGTGCCAGTGGTTTCGGATTGCTGTGGCGAACTTCTCTGCGGTTAAATCAGCAGAACTGATATAATATCTGACCGTCATTTCTGGCTCTTTCTTTTGTTCTGCTATTATTGACCGAAAGGAGACTGCCACGTATAATTTTTCAGTCCTTTCCATTCAAATGTAAAATCAATTAGTTCATCAGGGACATCGCAAACAATATGAAGACGGATTTCTTCTCTGCCGTGACTCTTTTCACTAATTGCGTAACTGTCATGCTCTGGATTAATTAATTCTTTCAGCGGAAATGTTTCCTCAAAGGCTTTATTCAGCCGCCCCTGGTTTCCTTTTACAGCGAATAAGTAATCACCACCCTGTTTTTGTATCTTCTCTGCAATATCTTTCTGGCAACCCATCGCATCAGTTGTGATGATTTTTCCTTTAATATCCAGCATGTTAAGAAGTTCTGGGATAGCTGTAATTTCATTGGATTTCTCATCCGTCCTGATCTGTCCGATGACCAGACTGTGCATTGTTGAGAACGCACTAATGACATGAATCGCTCCCCTGCGGCGACTCTTGTCATAAGAATGCCGGAGCGTTTTTCCATCAATTGCAATAACGTCTTTATCATCTGAAGAATGGCAGTCACGCATCCAGTTAATAAAGCACTCGTGAAATTTTTCAGGACTGATACAGGATACAACTCTGGCAATGGTATCGTGAACAGGAATACCATTTTCAAAATCACCATATTGCTTCAAAAAATCGAGATGTGTTTCCCCAAAATCCTCTATATCTTCCCAGCCTTCTGCACCCGAAATAACGGCACAAATAGTCAACAGTAGAATATCCGATAATTTATGTTCCACTTTCCAGGCTTGTCTGTAATCGGGGATAATAGAAATATGCTCCATCAATTTTTTAAGTTCCATTTTGTTCTCCTTAATTATGTAAGGAGTATTTGATCATGTATAAGCAATAAAAAACAGCTTTAGGTAATGAGGAATATCTCAATTTTCAAACATAAAATGCGAATTATTTAGTACAAAAAAGCAGCGTTACGTGATCTTTCCCTGGCATGTCATTAGATGAACCAGTTATACAACCCTCGGAACAGAATCGAGGTCCTAAAGACGGACCAAAAGCGTTTAAACAACTATGTATTGAAAATCCATTACGATTATAAGTTCCTGTATTAACTGACGGTACTAATCGTATGCCGTCAGGTTTTCTATTGCTTGCTCCCGGGTCATTAACATTCCAACTCCATAGGCCTTGAGGTATTGGCCCTCTATTTATAAATGTGTACAACGGGGATTATTTTTACATTGCATATTATTACCAGAAGCGACTGGAATACTAAGCACATCATAAAAATTATCATCACCTGGTATATCTGAAACACACGAAAGCATACCTAAAGTTATGCTGTATAAACAGGTGGCTAATCCCAAGGGGATCGATTCCAGAAATCGGGTTCAACGGATACTGATAAAAATTCCACCTACCTTCCAGCCCAATCGGAGCCTGAGTGTTATACCGCCCCTGCTGCGGTTAATGTTACCGATAATAGTTATAGTACAGCCCTGATTCATCATCATACTACTGCTGCGGCAGTCTGATGAATTATTGCTTTTACGGATTCTCCTTATTCTTCCTTCTATCCATTCGCTTTAGCTTTAGCTTTTTGAGATCTTGAAGTTTGCTCTTTGCATCAATATTACCGTTATTTACAGCGAATTCCATCCAATAAATAGCTTTATTCAAATTATAATGTTCTGATAATATTGGATTTGTATCCGATAAAAAAACCCCATAATTAAACTGCGCTGTAACACTCCCCTGAGATGCTGATCTTTCTAAGTATCGCAATTGTTTGTAAATGTTATTTTTAGTAAAGCAGTAATATTGATATAGTCGAAATGATGCCTCTGAATCACCATGTTGTGATTTATACTTCAGTTTCATCAACTTTTCTTCACTTAAATCATAGGTCATTGCTGTAGATCCCATCATACTTTCGTTTTGTTTTATTTTCACATCAGCACCATGCAATTGAAAAATAAAAGAGAAATAAAAAAATAGTAACAAGCATGCTTTCATACATCTACAACCTATCTTATATCACTGGGTTTTTCTGGCGTACCTTGCATATTAGAAATGGGGTGCCCAGATGGCCCATATGTTATCCAATTACCAAGGTCTTTTGTTGTTATAGCCATTAGATCCTTATTTGAATTAAGGTTCGTTGGTGCTGTTAGCACTGTATCCATTTTTAACTTACCATTAGTTCCTCGCCCCCACCACGTCCATAGCGTGTCAGGTCCTATTACATTTGTATGTAACTCTTTAGCTAATTGGCTAGCAAATGAATTTTGTCCTTTACCTGTATTACAAGAAAATAACCAAACTGTCATCCCATCTTTATAATTCCCATCAAATTTAATTAGATATGCTAGATCTTTAGCTGTCATGATACTGCGCGTTGCGGATTCAATAGATGTGGGGGTACCATGCCCCCCGATTGTGAAAACGCCTGGGATATTAATCTCATCAGCTACAGAATGGATAAGATCACTTTCGGGGTATAAATTTATATCAACCAAACCTTGCGGATCTACATTTATGACCGGATCCAACGGATACTGATAAAAATTCCATCCCCCCTTAAGCCCAATCGGATCCTGAGTGATATACCGCCCCTGCAGCGGGTCATAATAGCGGTGGCGGTTGTAATACAGGCCGGACTCCTCA
>OASP01000101.1_pt1 | contig 3335 bp, 3 predicted proteins | sample 1501141 | NCBI WGS metagenome assembly OASP01 (sample SAMEA2579915, study PRJEB22360) | human gut metagenome | biome: human gut; feature: human-associated habitat; material: faeces | place: Denmark | collected 2008/2010
ATTATTATGTTTGTATCTTCTTTTAAATATCTCTCTAGTGCTATTGCTCCACCGCCTGTAAACACTAGCTTATGTATTAGCCTTTTATACCCTATATCATTTAATTTTTTATATATGTTCTTTTGTATATATTCCATTGCAAAGCTGTCTATAACTTGTTTTAAATCATCTTCAAGCACTTCGTATTTATTGTATAATAGCTCTGCATCTTTATTGTTGTAGCTTTCTAACAACTTACTTGTAAGCACTTTTGCAAGCTCTGTATAAAATATATTCATCCCCATTTCACTCGTGAAAGACTGTGCAACTACTGGTGTTCTATTTACAAAGCACCCAGCCAAATCAACTCCCCCTACTTCTATTAAGTAAATCGCTTCACTTAACAACTCTGGTTTCGTCATCAAACTTGAGAATCCCTCACAACATACACTCACTTCACTTACTGTAAAATTCTTAGTATGTCCGTTTGGATTTATTACTGTATACTGTCCCTGTAAAAGCTCTTTATATTTATCTTTATTTATATTTGTTATATATAAGCTAAGTGGCAATAATGTAGTTATTGAAACCTCTTGATTATCTTCTACAACTGGATATAAAGCTCGTCCTAATAAAGCTCGTTTCTCTAAGCATATTTTATTTGTGTTATATTTCATAGCTGCTCCTTCACCGAAAATATAACTTTTATTATTAACTTGATATGCTCCAAAAGTTCCGAATTCAACTTCCTCTACATTTGAGCTATCAATTATTTTTTTATCATCTGCTAACATCTTATAGTTAGAGTTTCCTAAATCTATTGTTATTTTTTGCATTTGTTCTACTAAGTTCATTTTTTAACTCCTATCCCTTTTTATTTAAGTAAATTTTTCTCTCTTTTTTTACTTCTTTTTGTATACCCTAATTATAGTGTCTTATTTTATTTCTGTCAATATATTTTTACGTAAATTTTTACATATATTTAGCCACCTAGCAAAAAAACATTGAAATTTAGACAAAAAAAGAAGAAGTTTTAATTAACTTCTTCTTACTTTTCGTTTTCTTGTATAAGTCTATAAACTGTATTAATTATCTCTTCTACAGTAGCCGAAGCCGTTGTATTTCCTAGCTTTTTAGTGATTTCTTCTAACTTATCTACGGCATCTTGAGATATAGAATAATTCTTCTTAACTTTTATATCTGCCGTTCTATCTTCTACTATTATTGTTCCGTTTTTAACTCTTAATTGCTTCTTTTCTCCCATTTCAAAACTCCTTTTTATGTGTCTTTTTTTACACATATTATATCCCCTTTTTTTAATTTTGTAAATAAAAAGTTTTATAATATAGTTACCCCGTTCCAATTATTTTAAATTGGATCGTGCTGACAAGTCCGCACGAACCCATTTAAAATAATCTCCACTACACAAAAAAAAGACGATACCCAAGTACCGCCTTACCCATTATCTTTCACAACACAATTCTTCTCTAATGCTTTCACATTCCTCGCAAACCCTTTTATCTAATTCATCCATGTCTAAACTATCTACAATACCTTCTAAGGCATCTTTATCCATGTATTTACCTTTTCTTATCTCAATTTTATCTATGTATATCTGTATCTCACTTAAATCTTTTCCATTTATTAAACTGTCTGCTTTTACAAAATACACATCACATTCTACATATGATTCAATTTTTTGCTTTAACTTAGTTATAGCCTCTTCAAATTCCGCTATACTATATCCTTTATATCTGTAAAAATTTCTTCCCACTCATGCTCAAACTCTTCTGTATCTACTTCATTTGATATTTTATAAACTATTCTACCTTCTACATCTCCAAAATATTTAGTATCATGTCCTTCTAACTTTATATCTTCATTTAGGTATACTTTTAGTTTTTTATCTTCGCTTTTTAATTGTCTATACATCTGTTTTACCATAGGCTTAAATATCCTCCTAAACCTTTCTTTTATATTCTTTTTCAAGAACACCTAAGTGTCTTTATAATACATAAAACATTCCAGAATAGCAATATATTTTTTCCCAAAACCGTTGGAATTGCTAGGTTTTGCGTAGTTTTGTATATTTTTGTGTATTTTTTTAATTTAAAATTATCACCCCACTCCAATAACTTTTTCTTATTGGATCGTGCTGACACGTCATCACGAGCCAAACGAAAAATTATCTCCGCTATGCAAAAAAAAGACACAGTAATTAATTCTTACCATGTCCCTTAAATCTTTCTATTTACTTTCTTTTACGTTTTTTATAGCTTCTGTTACTTCAACTTGCCCTTCTATTTGCTCTGCAGCTTCTGTATTGGCTTTAGTTTTTTTAGCTTTTGTGCTTCTGCTTGTACTCTTTTTAGTTTTAGTTTTTTCTTCTAACTCTTTATTTTTATTTTCTAGTTCTTTTAATTTTTCTTTTAACGTTGCTATTTCTTGTTCTAGTTTAGTTTCTGTATCCGCCTTAGTTTCTAATTTTGTTTCCAATTTAGCTATCTCTACTTCTGTTTTAGCCACTTCTTTTTGAGCCTTCTTAACTTCCCCTTCTAGTTCCTTAATTTCTTTTTTGTGTTCTGCTTCTGTAGCCTTTAATTCTACTTTATGTTGCTGTCTAATCTCTTTTATATTAGTGTTTAAAGCTTCTTTTTCAGCTTTTAAAGTATCTACACTATTTTCTAAACTATCTATCTTAGTTTGTAATATAGACTTATCTTTATCTATTTCAGCTATCTCTTTAATATGCTTTTTATTAGCTTCTTCTAGCTCTTCTTGTAGTTTATTTATCTCTTCTTTATGCTTGTTATTCACTTCATCAAGCTGTTTAATATGCTCTTTATTAGCTAATTCTAGCTTGTCTTGTAACTCACCTAACTGCTCTTTAAAGTTATCTTCTAAAGCTGATATTTTTGTATTATGTTCTGCCTTTAAGTCCCTTAATTCTAACTCTTTTTCTGTTATAGCATTATCTTTCTCTCTTAGTTGATTTATGTAGTTATTCTCTTTATTTACAACCTCTGTATTTATCGCTATGTACTTGTTGTTTTCACTTTCTAGCATAGTTATTTTCTCATTTAACTCACTTATAAGAGTTTCATTTTTAGAGCTATTAGTTAGTAATTCTTCATTTTCTCTCTCTAGCTTAATTATCTTAGATTGCAAAATCTCTTCTTGCTCTATGTCTGTTTTTAGCTCCAGTAATTGCTCCCCAAACCCTGTAATATACTTTTCGCTAAGACTTCTTTCATATTGATTCACAGAAGTTACAATAGCACTTAATTGAGAATTTAAAGTGGCTATAGCCTTATCTATTACATCTAAGTTGCCATCTACATTAAATTTATCTTGAG
>OASP01000122.1_pt1 | contig 1660 bp, 2 predicted proteins | sample 1501141 | NCBI WGS metagenome assembly OASP01 (sample SAMEA2579915, study PRJEB22360) | human gut metagenome | biome: human gut; feature: human-associated habitat; material: faeces | place: Denmark | collected 2008/2010
TTTTATGTTCCCAACAATACTATTATTAATTTAAGTCTAAATACCTAACATAGTAGAAATTATTATATAAAGAGTAGTGATAAAAAGTAATACCTCTACGACTAAATAAGAACTTATTTTTCCAGTTTCTTTATAATGATTAATTGCATTTTTTGTTTCAGGTATAAATGCAATCAATAACCCTATAAGACTAATCGGATATTTTGTGTAAAAAAAACCTGAGATTATAAGAATTAGTCCCACTACAAAAAAAATATTAAATTTACCTTCACTTGAAAAAAACTTTTTCAATATGTCATCCCCCTCCTATGCTTTTATGCTATTTGTCATCTGTATGATTCTAAATGCACTGCTTCTTCACATTATATTAAAAATTGCGTAATTATTTTTCATTATACTATATTTCTGATTTCTTTATAACTATTTATATGAATTGTAGTGTTCTTAATTTGAAATCTTTTACTCTAGTGTAAGCATATACTACATTGCTTTGCACAATAAAATTCTTAGTTTTAATAGAATCTTTGTCACTTTCAAATATTCTTAGCCATTTAAACCAGTGCATATAGTTGGAAATATATTTACTTGCCACACCATTAAATCTACCCATCCATCTCTTTAAATTACTGTGTAAACTATTAATGTGTTGAATATGGTAAATATCTTCTTTATGCTTACCTGTTTTTATGCGTTTGTGCTCTAAATCAAAGTCCGTAGCAAATCTAATGTAAGATTTGTGGCTATCTGTGCATAATATAGAATTCTCACCGATATGACCTTTATATAAATTTTCAAGCTCTTTATATGTCATTCTACCTTTGCATAATGGTTCTATTATTAAATTACCTTGTCTATCTAAGGCTGTGGCTATACATATCTGTTCTTTAGATATACCTCTCTTTTTAATAGATTTACCTCTTTTATGAGATTCTCTTGGCATATTAATAGTTTTTGTTCCTTTAAAACTTTCGGCAAAAAAGACTTCATCAGCCTCTATTAAGCCATCAACATGACCAGTTCCTAAAAAGGAACTTATGCAATCAAGAATTTTATGTCTCCAAAAGAAACTCGTCGCTATATTTATGCCTACAATTTTAGCAGATTTTCTTATTGATAAGCCCATAATCATACATTTTGCATATTTAAGCCACTTATCTAATGATTTTTTACTTCTATATACGGCAGAGTTTGTAAAATCAGTAAAAGTCCTTCTACAATCTTTACAGATATATCTTTGTTTACCATTATATTTACCATTTTTTGATATTAACTCAGAGCTACAGTGAGGACATACCTTTCCCTTAGAAAATCTAAACTCTTTGACATCTTCATAAATTTGTTCTACTTGAGAGTTTGATACAAGAAATTCTTCCAAATAAGATAGTAACTCTTCTACTTGATTCAATGGTAATGTTTGTATATCTGTTAATATAGACTTTATACTTGGCATTCTACAACCTCCTAAACATTAATATATCTCTATTATAACCTAAATGTATAAAAATATCTATTTTCAACACTAAATTAAAACATAGCCTAAAATAAATCTTGGCATAGTCGGTATTATTATACACCTTCCAAGTGCCACAATACTTAAAATCCTTTCCTTTATTATCAATAAAACCTTTTACATCCCAAATAGGGTAGCCTAAAAAAACTC
>OASP01000137.1_pt1 | contig 1540 bp, 1 predicted proteins | sample 1501141 | NCBI WGS metagenome assembly OASP01 (sample SAMEA2579915, study PRJEB22360) | human gut metagenome | biome: human gut; feature: human-associated habitat; material: faeces | place: Denmark | collected 2008/2010
TTTTTTTAATTTTATTTTCTTTATAAGTTTTACATGCTAGATATTGTGGTTTTGATAATAATGCTTTAAGTATTCCAATCAATTTTTCATATTCACTTAGTCCATTACCAACTGCCCTATCAATTACATTGATTGCATCATTTTTTATACTATCATCTGTACAATATGTATTTATAAATAATTTACACTTAGTTAACCATTCATTATATTTTTCACCAGATAAATAACCTCCCATATAACCGTCATCTATATAACAAGATAATTTAACTTCTTTACCTTCCTCTAATAATTCTATAAGTTCCTGCATAAAATCCCCCTTATCTGTACATAGCTAATGTATAAATTTCCAAAGCTGGTCCTGACACATTTTCTATAAGGTCAGGATTCTCTTTTTTAAATTTTCTTCTCTCTTGTCTATTTGGTATAATTTTATCAATTTCAGGCATCAAATTATAAATGTCTCTACCTTCACCTTTTTTAATAATGGATTTAACTTTACCTATAATTGTAGTTTCACCTTCAAATTCATTTAAAGCAACCTTTAGAAATATATTATTAATATCTGTTATTATTTTTAGTTTTTTATTATTACTTTCTCCTATAACAGGAACATTTTTATCTTTTATTAAATTAGATACTCCTTTCATTTCTTCTAAAGTTCTCATATCTCTTTCTGATTTCATCTTCAATATACCTAAGTTGTGAGCCTGACCAAAAAATGGAGCAATATTTGAAAATTGATTGATTTGCATATACATCTTTGGAATTTTAACTTTTATATTCATTTCTATAATATCGCCAACTTTAAGTTCTTCTATATTTTCTTCAATATCTTTTATAAGATTATTATCCTCTAAGTATTTATATAGTTCATTAAATTTTTTTATATCATTTATATCTTCATTATCTGAAATACTTAAATAATAATCCTCTAGTGATTCTGTATCTAAAAACATAAATTTTCTTAACATCTAATCCCTCCTTTTGATTCCCAACCATCATAAAAACCTTATAATTTATTTAACTATCCATTTCTCAAATCCCTATAAGCTTCTTTTCCTATACCCGCCATAATAGAACTATAAAATATTTTATCTTTAAACAACTTATAAAAAGCCGATACCTGTTCCATATAACACTCTCGTTTTAATTTACCTTCTAAGTTAACATACTTTTAATAATAAGCCCTAGGAAATACTTTAACTAGATACTTGTAAATGTATATTATTTATTAAGTTCTATGTCAAACATTCTACTTATTTGAGTTATATAGGAATACCACTTATTAAAATTTTTAACAGTCTTTTTTAATCATATATAGTTTCTTCATCCAAAACGGTACATTGATAATAAGGTTTAAATGCTTCTTTTATATACTTTACATCGTAATCTTTTATTGCTCCTTAAAATGATACTAAAACATTTAAATCATCATAACTTTTTTACTCTATACATTTCTTAAATTCTTGGTAGTATTTTATAGCATGAATCCTTATATATTTTACTAGTATAGGTTTATACTGTCCATTGATTTTATGCT
>OASP01000141.1_pt1 | contig 1508 bp, 3 predicted proteins | sample 1501141 | NCBI WGS metagenome assembly OASP01 (sample SAMEA2579915, study PRJEB22360) | human gut metagenome | biome: human gut; feature: human-associated habitat; material: faeces | place: Denmark | collected 2008/2010
AAACCAGTTGACGATCACTACCGAATAAAACCTGCTTTCCTTTTATAGAAAAGCTGCCGTCCTTTTTACGAAAAGCCCGGCAGCTTTTTATTAAGCTCTACTGTCTAGTCCTAAAATATCGTTACACCTAACAAAGTAACGAAATGGAAAAGTTAGAAAGCAAGTACGTTAGACGTACACAAAAGGATTACAGCATGTCCTTTAAATTATCAGTAGTTCACGAATATGAAACAAATCGGTTAAGTTTGGAGTCTATTCAGCGTAAATATGGTATACAAGGAAGCCATACAGTAAAGCGTTGGATTGAAAAATATGGTAACTTTGACGTGTCAAATCGATCTCATATTCCCATGGAAAAAAGCAAGGAACAGCAACTGCTTGAATTGGAGCAGAAAGTAAAATTATTGGAGCGCAAGAATGCCCGTCTAGAAAAGGAGCTTGAATTAAAAGATATGAAAGCTGAATTTTTTGATATGATGATAGATCTCGCAGAAAAGGAATATCATATCGATATCCGAAAAAACTCCTTTCCCGAACAGTCATCCAATACAAAGAAAAAAAATCCGTAAGTATTAGCGGAATCTGCCGACTGCTCGGGATAAGCAGGCAGAAATATTATCGTCAGCACTGGAGTATAAACAAAAGTCGCCAAAAAGCTACTGAAGTTGTAAAGATGGTACAGGGCCTCCGTTTGGAGATGCCCCATATAGGTACCCGCAAACTCTATCATATACTTCAGCCGGTATTGAAAGAGAAGAAAGTTGGCCGTGACAGGCTGTTTGACATACTGCGTGCCAACCACATGCTTATAAAGCCTGTTCGTTCCTATCATGTGACGACTAACTCTCACCATCGGTTCCGCAGGTACAAGAACCTTGTGGCCAATATGGAGCCTACACGTCCGGAAGAAATCTGGGTGTCGGATATAACTTATATAAGGAATAGAAACAGGCACTTGTATCTCTCATTGGTTACAGACGCTTATTCAAAGAAGGTTATGGGATATGACCTTTCCTGCTCTTGGATACTCTAGGTACCCTTAATGCCTTAAAGATGGCTAACCGCAACCGATTGTACAGGGAGGAGTCCTTAATACATCACTCAGATCGTGGTATACAATATTGCTCCGATGCATATCAGAGATTGTTGAAACGGTATCATATCATACCGAGCATGACTGAATCCTATGACCCTTATGCTAATGCCATAGCGGAAAGGATAAACGGGATACTCAAACATGAGTTTATGCTTGAAGATCTTAATCTCCCTTTGACGGAGATGAAATGTTTGGTAAAGGAGGCCGTCTATAAATATAATAATCTCAGGCCGCATTACTCATGCGGATACAAAACACCGCAGTATATGCACCATCAGAGGCAAATTAAAATTAAAAGTTATAAAAACAAACAGTTCAGCAAGGCTAGCCTTGCTGAACTGTTCTGAATGTTTTATTTTTGTCCAATAACTGTAACGGTTATTTAGGACTAGTCACCCCTCAAACGAACAGA
>OASP01000161.1_pt1 | contig 1388 bp, 1 predicted proteins | sample 1501141 | NCBI WGS metagenome assembly OASP01 (sample SAMEA2579915, study PRJEB22360) | human gut metagenome | biome: human gut; feature: human-associated habitat; material: faeces | place: Denmark | collected 2008/2010
ATTACGCTCATGTGTTTTTGGTATTGCCCTCTAGATATTTTATCTGCTTTTGTAGCTATTACAACACATTCATATCCAAAGTGTTTTATCCATTCATACATCATAACGTCATCATTTGTTGGTTCATGTCTAATATCAACTAATAAGAAAATAGCACATAATTCTTCTCTATCTCCTAGATAAGTTTCCATTATATTTCCCCATTTGTCTTTTTCTGATTTTGCATCCTGGAAGGTCAACAAAATAGAATTCATTGTTTATTAAATAGAAGTTTATAGTTCTAGTTTTCCCTGGAGTCTGACTAGTTCTTGCAAAGTTTCTTCTATTTAATAGTGCATTTACACAAGAAGATTTCCCAACGTTAGATCTACCAACTAATGCTATTTCTGGTAGTCCCTCTGCTGGATATTGATGTCTTTTTGTTGCACTCATTTTTATTTCTGTACTTCTAATTTTCATTTCTGTCACCATCTTTTACTAGAGCATGCTCTAATACCTCGTCTAAATGTTTAACTAATACAAATTCCATTTGATCTTTTACGTTTTGTGGTATTTCATCTAATTGAGCTTCACAATCTTTTGGAAGTAATACCTTTTTGATTCCTGCTCTATGTGCTGCAAGTAATTTTTCTTTTATTCCACCAACAGGTAATACTCTACCTCTTAGAGTTATCTCACCAGTCATAGCAACATCACATCTTACAGGTATATTAGTTAATGCTGAAATTACAGCAGTAGCCATTGTTACACCAGCAGATGGTCCATCTTTTGGTGTTGCTCCTTCTGGAATGTGTATATGGATATCTTTAGTTTGGTAGAAGTCTTCAGGTATGTTGAATTTATCTGAAATTGATCTGATATAAGAAATTGCTGTTTTAGCAGATTCTTTCATTACATCTCCTAATTGACCAGTTAATACAACTTGTCCCTTACCTTTTAGTACATTAACTTCTACGTTTAAAGTTACTCCACCAACAGCAGTCCATGCAAGCCCTGTAACCATACCAATTTCTGGTTTAATACCAGCTAAGTCAAATGTATATTTGTCTTTTCCTAGATATTCCTCTAGGTCTTCTTTTGTAACCACAACTTCAGTTAAAGTTGGGTCTTCTACATATTTTTTAGCTATCTTTCTGCATATTTTGCCGATAGTTCTTTCTAGAGTTCTGACACCAGCTTCTCTAGTGTAGTAATTTATAATATCTCTCATAGTCTCGTCATCTATTTTTACAAATCCTTCTTCAAGGCCATTTTCTTCGATTTGTTTTTTAAGTAGATATTTTTGAGCTATGTTTAATTTTTCTTCTTCTATATAACCAGATAATTCGATTATTTCCATTCTATCAAGTAATGGACCTGGTATTGTACTTAAACTATTTGCTGTAGTT
>OASP01000169.1_pt1 | contig 1357 bp, 2 predicted proteins | sample 1501141 | NCBI WGS metagenome assembly OASP01 (sample SAMEA2579915, study PRJEB22360) | human gut metagenome | biome: human gut; feature: human-associated habitat; material: faeces | place: Denmark | collected 2008/2010
AATTTCTCTATTGAAACGGGATCTACTACAAGAATACTAGTTCCTAAAGTCTCTATTGTTTTGCCATTAGATTTTCCTATTATTGATGGTTTTATTATTGAATTTGATACTGACTTATCAAGTGTCAAAGTAAAATCTATATCTCTTTCCTCATTTGGGCATAAATTTACACTATCAAAATCTATAGACAGTTTATCCGAAGAATTTAAATTAATTTTTTCTATCAATATATTATTATTAGAGTTATTTTTTAATGTATAGCTTAGTAAATAAGTATTTTCATCACTTATAGTTTCGACTAAAGCACTTCCACCTACAATTTCTATATCATTACTTATTGAATTTTCATCATATACCATCACAGAGTAATTCCCTAAATTAGTGGAATAAGTATTAGATGAAGTATTTATAACTGCCTCTATATTATCTAATTCAAAGTATCCCGTACGATTAAATAACATATTAAATTGCAATGTATAACTTGTAAATTCATCAAATTCTTGTTTGTTATTTAACTCTATATTATATATTTCTCCATCATCAAAATTCTGTATACTTATAGATGTGTTATCATCAATTTCTTGATTAAAATCATATATAGGAACTTGAATAATAATATCTTCATTTTTTAAAATAGAAATATCATTATCCCAATCTCCATAAATATAAACATTATTATTGTTCGTATCTGTATTATAATATAAATATTTATATCCAGTTACTAATCCGAATAATAATAAAACTGAAATTATTATTAACAATACTTTATAGCTCTTTTTCATATATAAATCCTAAATTATTTTGCAGTCCATGTATAATCAAAGTGGCTAAATTTATTACCATATCCTACAACCTTTTCAGTGTCTACAATCTTTCCATTAATCATAAAACATCTTTCTTGATTTAACTTAGTTCTTTTATAAACATTTCTATACTTTATAGTGTATGTTTTTTTCTTATTTGGTGCACTTATTGAGTATGAAGCAGTCCTTGTAAAAGATTTTGATGTTGTATACCCTAGTGATGCATCAACGTTTGACTTATTTGCTTTTATAGTTCCTGTTAAAGTATTACTTACACTACGCGCTTGTGATAATGATAGTGTAACTCCTTTTCCTCCTCTTCCGCTTACACCTGTTTTCCAGCTTTAGATTTTACAACCCATGGACTCCATGCTGCACTACTTGGAATTGCAAAAGATGCAGATGATGTTGTTGCAACCATTGTTATAGATAATATAAGACTACAACTAATCATAGAAATTTTTCTTAATAATTTTTTCATAATAAACCTCCCATATATTTTTTCCTCATTTATTATACATAATTTCATTACAAAATATATATTTCATGTAATA
>OASP01000179.1_pt1 | contig 1288 bp, 1 predicted proteins | sample 1501141 | NCBI WGS metagenome assembly OASP01 (sample SAMEA2579915, study PRJEB22360) | human gut metagenome | biome: human gut; feature: human-associated habitat; material: faeces | place: Denmark | collected 2008/2010
ATTTTTTAAATGCTTCTTTGAAGTCTTGTTTTAATTTTGTTCTGAATTTTTGAGCTTTATTGTAATAAGCATCATAATATCCTGATGATAATGCATATGTTCCAAGCATTATTCTTCTTTTGACTTCACTACCAAAACCTTCACTTCTACTTTTTTCTATCATATCGTCTACTGATGTGTAGTCTTTTGCTCTATATCCGTAGCTAACTGAGTTAAATCTAGCTAAGTTAGAACTAGCTTCTGCAGAAGATATTATGTAGTATGGAGCAAGCCCGTCTTTAGTTATCGGTAGGGAAAATTCTTCTACTTCACATCCTAATTCTCTCAATGCGTCTAAATCTTTAAGTACTATTTCTTTTATCTCAGGGTCTAATCCCTTTTCTTCTATAAATTCTTTTGGTATACCTATTTTCATACCTGCTATGTCTTGGCCTAATTGTTTTGTATAATCTACCTTTTCGCGTCCTTTTGCAGTAGTACAATCTAAGTCGTCTTCTCCTGCAATTATATCTAATAGATAAGCATTATCTTCTACATTCATTGAAAATGGCCCAATTTGATCAAGTGATGAACCAAAAGCTATAAGCCCAAATCTAGATACTAATCCATAAGTTGGTTTCATACCTACTATACCGCAAAATGATGCAGGTTGTCTTATTGAGCCACCAGTATCAGAACCTAGTGCTAGTGGAACCATTTCACTTCCAACAGCAGCCGCAGAACCACCAGAAGACCCACCAGGAACTCTAGTTAAATCGATTGGGTTTTTTGTAACCTTCATAGCTGAGTTTTCTGTTGAAGATCCCATAGCAAATTCATCTAAATTTGTCTTACCTATAAGTATTGCATCTTCAGCTTGTAACTGTTGCATCATATGGTGGCACAAAATCCTCAAGCATCTTTGAGGCACAAGTTGTCTTTACACCATGTGTACATATATTATCTTTTATCGCTATAGGTATCCCAGCAAGTAATCCTAAATTCTCACCTTTAGCTACTTTTTCATCTATTTCTTGTGCTTTTTTAAGAGCTTCATCAGTTTGAAGTAATAAGAAAGCATCTACTTTATCTTCTGTTTTATCTGATTTAACAAGATCATAACTTTTTACTTCGCCAGATTTTATTTTAGCTACTAATTGTTTTATACTCATTATAAAGTCCTCCTACTCAATGATTTTTGGCACTTCTATTGCAGTACCTCTCATTGTTTTTACATTTCTAAATAAATCTTCTATCTCACATTTTTTAGGAATGTCTTTTCTAGTTACAGATACTGTAGGTCTTATTT
>OASP01000200.1_pt1 | contig 1222 bp, 3 predicted proteins | sample 1501141 | NCBI WGS metagenome assembly OASP01 (sample SAMEA2579915, study PRJEB22360) | human gut metagenome | biome: human gut; feature: human-associated habitat; material: faeces | place: Denmark | collected 2008/2010
GCTAGTGGCATTTGTCCACCTTCGAATCCAACTCTTACTCCACCGCCTGAACGAGATTTTTGACCTTTTTGTCCACGTCCTGCAGTTTTACCTTGACCTGTAGCAGTACCTCTACCTAATCTTTTTCTAGATTTTACTGCACCTTGAGCAGGTTTTAACTCATGTAGTTTCATGGATTGCACCTCCTTCTTTATTCCTTATCTATTATTATTCAGCTATTTCAGTTACTTCAACTAAGTGAGCAACTTTTGCGATCATACCTCTCATTTGGGCATTATCTTCTTTAACAACTACTTGTTCTCTTCTTCTTAATCCTAAAGCTTCAACATTCTTTTTTTGTTTAGGAGTAGTCCCTATTGTACTTCTAACTAATTTTATTTGTAATTTAGCCATTTCACACTACCTCCTTATCCTAAAAGATCTTCTACTTTTTTACCTCTAAGTCTAGCTACATCTTCAGCTGTTTTTAAAGAACTTAATCCTTCTATAGCAGCATTAACCATATTTCTTGGATTTTTATATCCTAAAGATTTAGCTCTAACATCTTTTAATCCTGATAATTCTAATACAGTTCTTGCAGCACCACCAGCGATGATTCCTGTACCTTCTTGAGCAGGCATTATTATTATTTTCCCAGCACCGAAGTGTCCGATTACTTCGTGAGGAATAGTTGTACCAACTATTGGTACTCTGATAAGATTCTTTTTAGCATCTTCTGCTGCTTTTTTTATAGCATCTGGAACTTCCATTGCTTTTCCAGTACAACGTGTCCGTTTTCATCTCCAACTACTACTAAAGCTGCGAATCTAAAGTTTCTACCACCTTTAACAACTTTAGTAACACGTCTTACCTCAACAACTCTTTCTTGTAAGTCTAGTTGTCTAGCATCTATAAGTTTACGACGCATGCCTTCTTCCCTCCTCTTTTATTAGAATTTAAGACCAGCTTCTCTTGCACCTTCAGCTAATTCTTTTATTCTTCCATGATATATATATCCGAATACTACTTCAGTGATTCCTTTTTCAACAGCTTTTTTAGCTACCATTTCGCCAACTAATTTAGCTGCTTCTTTATTTCCTGTATGATTAACAGCACCCTTAACAGCTTCATCTAATGAAGATGCAGCAACAAGAGTTACTCTATTTGTGTCATCTATTATTTGAGCATATATATTGTTTGAACTTCTAAATACACATAATCTTGGTCTTTGAGGTGTTCCGAA
>OASP01000231.1_pt1 | contig 1105 bp, 1 predicted proteins | sample 1501141 | NCBI WGS metagenome assembly OASP01 (sample SAMEA2579915, study PRJEB22360) | human gut metagenome | biome: human gut; feature: human-associated habitat; material: faeces | place: Denmark | collected 2008/2010
TAATTTACCCCCATCACTTAAAATACTGCTAAAACACCTATCCAACATAAAACTACTGTTGCAATCCAGAATATGAATACAACTCTTGTTTCTGGCCATCCACATTGTTCAAAGTGGTGGTGTAATGGCGCCATTTTAAATATTCTTTTACCATTAGTTAATTTGAAGTAAGTTACTTGTATCATAACAGATAAAGCTTCTGCTAAGTAGATAAATCCTACTATTACTATTAATAGTGATGAATTAGTAAGAGTAGCAAATGCAACTACTGCTCCACCTAATGCCATTGAACCTGTATCTCCCATAAATACTTTTGCAGGATATGCATTGAATCCTAAGAATCCTAAACAAGCACCTGCTGTTGCTGCAGCAAGTATAGCTACATCAGAATTAGATATTGATACTGCAAATAGTATGAAGAAACATGATACTATTAAAGTAACACCTGATGCAAGACCATCAAGTCCATCTGTTAAGTTAACTGCATTTACAGTTCCTATTATGAATATCATCATAAATGGTATATACCATATTCCTAAATTGATTATATGGTTTGTAAATGGTATAACAAGTTGTGTTGCGCTTGGTGATGCACTATATTGATAATATGCAATATATAAAGCAAGAGCAAACTGTAGTATTATCTTTTGATAAGCTTTAAGACCTAGCGATCTTTTCATTTTTATTTTTATAAAGTCATCTAAAAATCCTACAAAACCAAATCCTACTATACAAATAAGTCCAACTATCAGTCCTTGACTTATTTTTGCTCTTGTAAGTCCTGTAATTAATATAGCTACTATCATCATAACACCACCCATTGTTGGTCCGTTTTTTGCTAAGTGAGATTGAGGTCCTTCATCTCTAACCGTTTGACCAAATTTAAATCTAGCAAGCATTGGTATAAATATTGGTCCAAGTATTACTACTATTAAGAAACCAATCATTGCTGTATACGTAAGTTGTTTAATTCCTAACATTATTAAAACTCCTCTCCCTGTTGTTTCATCTTTTTTAATTAATTATTTTTCATTTGCGATTATTAACTTTTTTTATGCTAAATATTCCTATTTATACATTTTAATCTTAAAGTTTTGTGTGATGA